>BNJU01000086.1_pt1 | contig 547640 bp, 537 predicted proteins | sample 8539281 | NCBI WGS metagenome assembly BNJU01 (sample SAMD00202456, study PRJDB9452) | human saliva metagenome | isolation source: human saliva | place: Japan
CCATTGGCACTGATATTCAGGAGGGTCTTTGAGTCGATGTCATATCGCAGGCTGATGTTTGCGGCATTGCTGTGGTTCTTGCCCGAGGAGAGCAGCACGATTTCTGGTATTTCGTTCCCGATGCAAGATACTGCTCGTCGTAGTTATGGTTTTCGCTTTCATTGTGGAAGGCATTGAGTGAGAGGCTTGCATTTAGGGTAATCTTCTTGCCAAATTTCTTCACGATACGTGCCCGACAATATGTTTTTGGAAATTGTTTCCAATGTTCATATTACTAAGATTGTCAGAGCGCAAAGTCAGCGAGGTATTCTCGCCGTTGGCATTGAATAGATTGCCCCTGCACCTCATCCCTGCGTCTGTCGCGATTGCCGTGTTCAGCCGTTAGTGTTCCTCGTCAGGCTGCCATTGTAGGTAGATTTGGTCTTGATGTCCAGCACATAATTGTCGGCACCATCATCTACTCCCGTCATTTTCTCCAATGCACCGAGCATGTCATACAGTTTCAGTAGTTCCACCGCATCGGCTGGCATATTCTCCAACGCTGCGATAATGTCGTTGCCCATAAAGCGTCTCGCCATTGATGTTTACGCCGTTCAATGGCTTTCCTTGAACGATAGTTGCCTGTTCGCCTTGTCGTATTCCATGCCCGGAATATTTCCTGATTAAGTCTTCCAAGTTAGCACTCTTTCCTTACTCGAAGGCAATCAGTATTGATAAACGTGGTGTCTTTCTTATGGAAAACAATTTCCGCTGTCCAACAACTTGAACTCATCGAGTTCTATCGTTTTATGTAATGAAGAAACATGTTTTCGAGTAGGGTATATAGTATCACCCACAGCTAAATTCAAAAATAGTAGCATTAGCAGAGGGAAACAGCAGAAGTAGAATGATGAAGATTAAAAGAATTCTTTTTGATTATCATTTTGTAAAATTACCATTGTTCATAGATATATGCACACCTTAAAATGGCGATTTTATAGAATTAGAAATGTCTAAGGTTGATTTTCATTGAAAAACAACGTAAATACTTTTTGCTTATATGAATTATATCGCTATCTTTGCAACATCAAACAGAGAGTTCTTTGAGGCTTTGCAGAATAAAGAAAGGGAAAGAAACTCGCTCGTTTCTTAATCGTTCACCTTATCAGATTATATATTCTACTTTCTATTAGTAATCAACCGATTACATTCATACCCATTATTTTTATGCGGAGATTTGCGATTTCCGCACTGCCAAGGACATCGGTATCGACCGCCCCGAGAAAAATGAGATACTGCACAACATTCCGCCTACACCCGAGCAGGAAGTTTTTATCGGCAAACTGATGGAGTTTGCCAAGAGTGGCGATGCCACAATCTTGGGACGACACCTCTGAGTGAGAGCGAGGAAAGGGCAAAAGATGCTTATCGCAACAGACTACGCAATACAAAAGATTTTAGAATTTTGTATCTTCCAGATAATCAATAAAATAACAATGAATAAAGAAGAAATGGGTTACGATTTGGAAACGAGTGAGTTTCTTTCCCTTTCTTTATTCTGCAATGCCTCAAAGAACTCTCTGTCCTATGTTGCAAAAGATATAAAACTTTCACAAGATAATATACAGTTTTCAAGAAATTCAGAGAAAAAAATCTTTCACTGCATTTCTTTAATTTTGACATTATATATCTAGAGATTTAAAAGATATTCTTCTAAAGACTTAGATACGAATTGTAGTTTCGAATTGGGTTGATAAGAGAATATTTCACCAGAACTATTCTGAACAATAAGAATTCCTTCTATTGCGGTATTTTCAAAGACTTGACGTAAAGAAGTTCGGACTCAATGCAACAAGTCGCATAAAAGCGTTTGTCTTCAGGTTTATCTCTGTACCAGCCAAGTGGATCAGGACATCAAGGCGGTATGTGCTGAATATTTATACCTGTAATAATACTTACGCAGGTGTTTTCCAGACAGATTTTGGATAACGCCTACAACTTATGGGTATGATACTGCGTATTGCCTCAAGTCGCATTGTGGGGTAAGAGGATATTGTAGGCCGCAAGCGGGCGTTTCAGTTCAAATTATCTGCAAATTCAGTAATGAGAGGACGTGTAAACGCAAGAAGGACGTTCAAGGGCTTAGTTGCGGATTTGAGGTAAAACAGCTTTACCTATTTTTCCGTTCTAATCCCGATTTTGATGCCGGAATTCCTGTTTTACGAGCTATTTTTTGCTTTATCTGAGTTATGCCTATCGCACGTTTAAGAGAAAATGATACTCCAGGAATTTTCATAATCCATATTCTATCAATTTTTAACCACTATTACTTCTGCTAATCGGAGTAAACGTCCATTTCTTCGATAACCGTTTTTTTCTATTGAAATAATTGTATTGTTGGGTTTTGTTGCATCTGGTTCCGTATCTGCGACCTGGCAATCTTCAAGAGTTGCAATACCATCTGAAATTGAATTTCATTAACATTGTTTCTATTTAGGATTTCTAATAGTTTCCTTTTGACGTAGCAAATCGTTTGCGAGCTTTTTGAACGTCATCATTTTTCTACATATTGATCTGCCAAACGTTTATCTGCCTTATCAAAAGCATCAACAACGGTAAGTAAATCTTTAAAAATAGAGTCAAGCTCTTTTTTCTTTCTCAATCTCAAGGCTTTCTATTTTTATGTCTTTGTTCAAGAATCTCACGTTGAAAATCTTGTATCTTACTTTCTATTTCAGAACGATATTGTTCCATCACTGCTTTATTATTTTTGTATATCCATTTTTCTTCTTACTATAATGAATCATATTTATTAGGATCTAACTTGTCTATAGTCAGACCTGAGATTTTAGCGTAGGTTCTCATGAGTGCTATATTTTTCCGTTTTGGGAATACTGGGAATGTAAAATCAGCCGACAATCGAGATGAGGGCTTTGATAATATAGCACGAGCTTCTGCTATTTCACGTGTAGAATAAATACGTTTTCGCATTGCAACAGCAACAGCACGTATTATTTCTTGATTAGTTGCGTCTTGAGACACACCTAATATTGTATATGGGTTCTTCATCTGCCTAAATCTTTTAAATAATCTAATCCTTTTTTAAGAGCTTCTCCTTGCTCATTAAGCGACCAAGGATTGTTTTTGTATAGCACTTCGAGCATTATATGGAAGTTGATTCCAAATCATTGAGTAGGCTTCACTAATTTCTGAATTGTTACTCCTGAATGTGGAACTCATATTTGATTTTAATGAGTTTAAAAAACGGCTTCTACTTTTTGATTTCCCATACTTATCTGGGATAATATATTCCATAACACACATCGGAATCAATGTAGAGATTTTTTTACACACAGAGGCATTGTCTTTATTGTTCTTGTATATGTTATATACTTTTTGAAGAGCATCCCATTTATCCAGCGTATTGTTATTTACTTGATCCACAATTTGACTCATTTCAATTTGGATCTTTATTGTTTTCATTTTTGCTGATGTTGCATTAAATTGATTCTGAATGGCAGCAGACTTATTACCTATTTTTGTTTTTAGAACATTAAATCGCTGTTCGTTTGATGAAAAAAGTAATGTCATCATTTCTTCTGGGACACCATCGCCACCTTTCAATGCTTTTACTACTTGTGAGTCAAATTCACGAGTAGAAGATAGGATATTGTTTAACACTGTAATATTCTCCTCGTCACCGTCTGTTATATAATTGTGTATTAGGGCTTCAATTATGTTTTCAAGATTGCGTCTCAGATGTGGATTACATTTGCAAAAATCATATATATTAAAGAGTAAAGGCGTTCCTTGTGCCAAAGTTTGATTCTTATCATTCAAAAGTTTTTACAATCTGTTGGTTAATATAGTTGGAGAACGTAAAAAGACAAGGTGTCATCTCCAATAATTTTTATCACAACTCCATAGTCGGAATAAAGTTGGCTATATTCTATATCTTGAGCTATATCATTGTTCATGGCAGTCATAACAGTTGAAGTTAGATTAGCCATGAGATTTTTCAAATTCTTTAATTTGTAAAATTCGAGTTTTAGTAAACGAACTTTTAATTTTTTTGTTTTTTTCTCAATGGAGGCAATTGCAGAGTTCAACGAATCTAATGCAGAAGAATATTTTTTAAAATCACCATTGTTTTAAACCGTATATACTTCCTATTTCCAGAATTGCTTCCCAGTTTCCATAATGTCCATTAGCTTCTATCGTAAGTGCCTTTGTTACATTACTATTATAAGTATTTGATATGGATAACATATATGGAGCATCAATACACAACTCTCATCAAGATTTTTGCTCTGCAAGTTTATCCATTGCTTCGAGTTGAGACGAGAGAAATTGTTGGTATTCAACATTATTTTTGAATAGCAGCTTCCATTCTTGAGAGCAAAGTTTTTTTGTACTTCAAGAATAGAAATTACACTATTATCGGAAGGTGTGTCATAGTTAATATTATCTGGTAATTCATCAGTATCGCTAAGTTGACCTAGTGCAGACTCAATGTAAATGTATAAGAGTCATCCCAAGAAGTATAATTCAAGGAATCAACAAAAATCTTTTGTTGATAAATAGTTGTAGCCCAAATTGCAAGTAATTCTTTGTAATTGTTTTCTGTCAACAATCCATCTTCAGCTGCATTTAGGCACATTATCGCTATGTTCCGCAAAGCAATTGGGTCAGATAGGTATGTTGAGTCGTGGACTTTCAACCCATTTAGGCTTTGAATATAATTGCCTTGGATGTAGAACATTTCAATAGCGTAAAGCCTTATTGATTCTTTGAGAATATTGCTTTTTTGTGTTGACACTTGTACTATCAAGTTGATATCACTCAAAGTCTTTGAGAGAGATTGTCCAAAAGCGATAGCTTCCTCAGGCGTTAATTCAGAATTGTTAAGTTTATGTATCTGATCGTTGAGTCCATCAAGAATACTTTGCTGTATTTTGATTCGCTCTTCCTGGCAGAGTTGAGCTATTTCATTGTCCGTTCCAAGTATTCGCTTATTTATTTCTTCGGCCTTTTCGGATAGATTATTAGAAATAAGATATATACACCAGCGAAATGCTGAATCTTGCTGATATTTTTTTGTCTTTATTTATAGATAATAAGTTATTGATTTCTTCTGCTTCTTTACTTGATAAAGATTTGTTGTCTTTCAATTTGCATATTGAAATTCTAACTCTGATGTCAAAGAAATTTCTAGATATGTTAAGTATGCTTGTGTAATCGCCTATAGCTTTATCGTAAGCATGATTCTTTTTCGTGCTTTTTGCTCTGGATAAGAGTTTTCTTGCTAAGACACGAAGAAATTTCCTTTGTTAAGATTCCTTGTTGTCTGAGTTACATAATGAATTAACTTCTGAAAGAAGCACCGTGAGATCAGCAATAGCTTCATCTATGGTTTTTGCAAATAATAGAACTCTTAGCAGAAACGTATTTAGTCCAAAGAGCATCATTATAAGACGACGAAATACCGTCTCCTTCTTTTATAATTACAAATACTTTAGATGCTATTTCTTCTGAATTTTCTTCATTTTGTATTGAATCCAAATAAAAGTGCAGCATAGGTGTCAAACCATGATAAACTGTTATCGCGCAGTAGATACAATAGTTCAACTGCACGAGATTGCTGGGATACATATAATTCTTTTGCCAGGTGAATTATTTGTTCCCTGATTTCTGTTAGTACGGCATTATATGCTGTTTTATTAAATAACTTATTGTGCGTATTGTTAACAGATAATGCCTCACGAAGTTTTTTGTTCACTAAGTAATATCGTCCTTACTCTTTTAGATTCGTCAACCAATATTTTAGCAGCAAGAGGCTCTGCTAAATCATTATATCCTATTAATGACGCTGCCACTTTTATCGCAAACTCTGAATCATAACGACCGCTATAAATATAGTCATTGAGATTACTGGCGTTTGCAGTATATAATCTATCAGTTTGAATATTCGTTAAACCTCTTTCTATTGTTTCAATTCGCTTGCGACTCTTTCTTTTTGATTATTTGCAAATCTTATAATCTGTGATTCATAGGCGGATATTATACTTTTCTAATACTTCCTCCTTTGTTGAGTAAAGTTTCTAATGTTGTTATAATAAATTCAGAATCATCCAATTTAGATAATTCTTTTTACATAAGTATCTATGTAAGAGTTATTGGGGAGGAATTTTTGCAGTCATTAACTATTAAAGTTGTAAAATGTGTCCTACTTCTTTTAGAACCATTAGAGAGAATAGCTATGATAATGCTTTTTATCAGAGGGTTAAACTCCAAACTTTGTCAAAGCAAATTTTCTGCTTGTTTTTCTTCCCCAGTTGTTACTAATCTTGATAATTCTGATGTTGCTACAGAAATATATTTTTCCCGATGCTTTGCATATGGAACAAATGGCTCTAATGAATTTATCAATATAGAATCTATGTTTCAAAGGCATTTTATAAAGAATGTCGGACTCTATAAGATATGCCTTAGAATTAGAAGATATGTATAATTTAAAAGCAGAGTCCCATATATCTCACGTGCATTCAAGTTATCTTTTTACTATTCGTTTACTTACGAGTAAAAGCAGCGACATAGTCTTGTTTTTTTCAAAAAGAGTCTTTAGCTAGAATTGAGCTTTTTATCTATAAATGCCCTTAGTGTCGCATCAGACAACCTATAAACAGTTTTAATCTCCTGAAATAGGGTGTCGATTTGTTTAACTGACTCTTCTGTAATATTCTTTTGAATAATCAAATTGAAGCGAACTTCTGAATAAAATTCGTAAAATGTTTTTGAGGACAAATATGGCTTAATCAAAAGGCATAATCGTTCCTCTCAACTAAATTCTTTTTCTAATATATGTCTTTTTGCGCATTAGTAAGAATAGAGTCTGACAACGATTGCAATAGATATGTGTTCTTGGTCAGAGATTCTAAATTGCTGATATAGTTTGTATTTACAACCAAGTCGGTTGCTGGGTTCACAAAAGAATTTAGCAATTCACTAATTCCTTTACTATATAATGCTTGACAATAATCTATGTGTAGATAGGCTTGGTTGGTACTTTCAAGTTGCTTTGCGAAATCAATGCATTTATCTTTAAGGAATTTGTGATTCTCGTATAAAGAGACAACATCTGATACACTATTTCTATTCCCCTTAAGGATGATAGAATGGTATATCGATATGTGACGAAAACGGTGCATCAGGATGGCTGTCGAGAATTTCTTTGAAAATCTCGACAGCTTGATCAATTTTTCCATCAGAAAGAACTTGTGTTGCTTTTTGAAATTTATGATTATTATATTTATCCTTTATCCAAGTAATTAGTCCCATTTATTTCACTCTTACTTTTAAAGAATCTCCTGGATGTAATGTTTTAGTTTTCACATCCAAGTTGTTTAATTTTGCGATTTCTTGATATCTCTTTTCTGTACCATACAACTTAGAACTTATCCTGCAAAAGCTATCTCCTTTTATAACAACATAGGTTCGATATTCTTTACCAGTATTATTAGTTGGCTTTGATTTGAATGTCGCTACCGTTTTATTTAGATTTGTAATACTGTCAGTTAATATGTTATTTTGAGCTTCAAGTTCATCTATTTTTTGTATCGAGGTTGTATGTTTTTTCAGAGAACCTGTTAATATGCAACCACCGATAGCAAGTAGCAACACTATCGTAAAAACTAATGACATCACAGTGTGTTTATGACGCTTTGTAGCTGTTGGGACATTTGTATCATTACAAGACAATTCATTTAGATTGTGATATATTGATAAGTCAGAACCACAGCAAGGGCATACCACATCTTCCGCATGGAAGTTTGGTATGCCGATCTTTCCACAAACGGGACATTTTATTGTATCTTTCATCTTATGCTAAACTTGTACTCATTCCGATGTTTATCGATCCGCTTTGAATTTCTTCAAGCAAATCTTCATTTGATCGGATAAGGTCATTGACTTCATGAATATTGTTGTTATTTAGTGCATTGACCATTTCATCGTAAATACATATAGCACGTCCGGCAACTTGTGGATTATTTGAATTGTCTCCAATAAGTTTGAACATATATATAGTATCAATAGCGAATACTTGTTTGTAGTATTTTTCAAGCTTCGACGAATAGAATCTTTTCAAAACTATCGTTGGAATTTTTATTTTTGAACAACAACTCCCTCATTTCCGTTTCATCATTAGAATTGAAACGACTAAATTCTCAAGAGTATCATGGCAAATATTTCTCCGAGATTGTTTTCTTGCTTATCCCCCATTAAAGCACGAGTATGTGCAATGCGAATCTCTTCTGTGGTCACCCCACCTTGCGTCCGTAGGGGTATAATTATTTTTATTAATTGTATCAATAATTTGCTGCATTTCTCCAATGAATGTCGCTTTTTAGAATCTGAGATTTGAGAATTACCTAATACGTCCTCAATCTTTTGAGAAAGTTCAGATAGGCAGCTGCTGTCGTTTTGTCCTCTTCAAACGAATTTCGATAGTTTTACCCGTTTTAACAATTTTGACTTTAGCGGTCATAGTTTCATCTTCGTCAAGATTGAAGGTAAAGTTCAGATCGCTCATTGCCGGCAAGTTTTCAGAAATAGTGAAAAACCAGATGCGGTTTTAATGAAACTACCATTTTCAGCATCAGTAAATAACTTTATCTCAACAATTTTTGGTTGTTACTTATTGTGCGGAATTTTTATTAGCCTCATGGGGAAGAACTTCTTGGCTATCAATAATTTTTCTCCATTCGGTGCGACCCGTCTGGATTTTCTAGCTGGATGAATGTTTGGTGTTTTGTAGTCAAAACAACTCCAATAGGTGCATCTGTAGTTTCATCACTGTTTAATATTATTGCCTCTTCATCAGATGGTAATGATTGTGCCAAAATTGCAGCTCCTTCCGCAATTGCAAGCATTGGCTTTTCGGAAGAAAGGACTTTTTCACTACCGTATTTTTCTGATAACATTTTTCTAACAAGAGGTATGCATGAGGAACCACCAACCAAGAGAATGTTATCTATTGTTTCCATAGGAATGCCTGTTTTTTCCACTAATTCATCGATTAAGTCAATAGTACGATGTATGAGAGGAGTAATAAGAGAGTCAAACGTGTTACGAGATATAACAAAATCTTCCACAGGGTCTCCATCCTCATTTTCCAGAAAGTCGCTAAAGAATATAGTCGCATTTTCTACTTGGCTTAAACTTTTTTTAGCCTCTTCTATTCCAGCTTTAATACCTCCTATAAACTCTGACTTTTCTTTTTCTGTTTTTTCTTCAAGAAGCTCAGCCAAAGAGAATCCATCTCTTTTTTCAACTTCTTTACAAACAAAATCTGATAGTATACGGTCAATATCATCACCGCCCAACCAACGATCGCCACCACTACCAGACTCTATAAATTGACCATCTACAGCCATTAGTATTGAAAGGTCAAAGGTTCCACCCCAAAGTCATAAACTAATACTTGCTTACTTTCTCCAGGCATCATTTTATCAAAGCCGTAAGATATGGCGGCAGCTGTAGGTTCTGCAAGCAAACGTTGAACATATAATCCTGCCAATTCTGCTGCTTTTTTTGTGGCAGTCTTTTGCTTCTCGGTGAAGTATGCAGGGACAGTGATGACAGCATGTGTTACATCTCCTAATTTCGTGTTAGCATCGTTTTTTAAGGCTTTGAGAATTTCGCCACTTATTTGCTCCGGACTATACTCTTTACCGCGTAATACAATTGAAACCGCCTCTTCTGTTCCTCCTGAAGGCTTTTTTATTCCATAAGGATACGCATTGCTGTCTGCACACATTTTTTGCACACGAGGGTCTGAAAATCCAGTTCCCATAAGGCGTTTTACGGAAACGACAATGTTGGGAGAATATCTTTTCCAATTTTTATATACTGCATTGCCAACAAGAAATTGCCCACTTTTATCCAGAGCTACGCAGGAACGACACAAATCCTCGTTGTTTGCACCTGTCTGAATAACCTTTACTGCCGTATCTTTAAAAGCAACAACTGAATTTGTTGTTCCTAAATCTATTCCTATTGCTTTTCCCATTATCAATATACTTAACTATGATGATTGTTTAATATTTCTTCTGCTTGAGCATCTGCTTCTTTGTTCATTTGGACAATTCCTTCTTCTGACATAATTGAGCCATTCGCTTTCTTATAGACCTCATTAGGAGTGTCGGAAACATCAGCTTGAGCATTACTGATATGTGAACTTTTAAGCGATGAATCTGTATTTGATTGATAATTATGAGGATTAGAATTGTCTTCTGTATTATCACATTCTGATACAATAGCTATTGGGTCTTTAAAAACTTCAGCTTCAATAGCCTCTGCAAGTTGTTTTAGTCCTTCAACTCGCTTACGGCTTTCGTCTTCCCATGTAGAAAAAGCCACTTCATAATCGTCTTTCTCTTTTTTACATTTCGAAAAGTTATCCTTGGATGCTTCTAACTCCTCAGTTAATTTCTTAATTTGTTCTGAATATGATTTTTTTTGTTTAGAGACTTCTTGCATCCAAGCATCACGTTGCTTGAATGATTCCTCTTGTTGATTTCTCTTATTTTTAATTTCCTCTTGGGCCAAATCAATCTTTTCTGTCAACTTGTTAATTTCTTCTCTACGTTTCTCCCGTTCTGCACTTAGCATACGAACTTCAGAAATTATTTTGTAATATTCTATCGCTTTAGGTAAATTCTCCTTATCAATGATTGCAGCTACAGACATATCATCATGACTGCCACGCTCACTTAAACTAGATAAATGTTCTTTCAATAGCACTTCTGCTTCATCTTGTTCCCGTTCGTTGAAAGCACAAAGTAATTGGCTGTAAAATTTGTGAATGAGCTTTGGATTAATAAATGTATCATCAATTCCATCGCTACCTAGAGCAAAAGCTAAAGGGAAATTTCCTGTCCCGTCAAATGCATATCGAAATTCATCCACTGGATTATAATCACAAAGAGATGTTGTAAAATTTAAAAAGCAATTACAATCCCAAGGAACAGGCTCTGACCATCGCATTAACTTATCACACGCATATAATCTACCATCACCGATATGGAATGCAAACCAATAATCAGGAGTACGAACTGCTGCCATTAATGTAGTTCCATACGCTTTTTCAATACGGGCTGAGCCAAACTTTTCTTTTTCCTTTTTGCTAAAAGGATTCATTTGGAAATCTTTTTCTATTTCTGATTTCCAAGATACATATATCCTCTTAAACAAAGCCCGAAATGATTCTTCAATTTCGTGGTACAATTCAATTTCTTTGGTATATAATATATTTTGTCTGAGTAGCTCCGTTTCGCTTTCAGAAAGCATGGAAATATCTCTCTTAATCCCTTGTTTGTCTATTCTAGGATCTCTTGTTGGTACAACTGTAACCGCATTCTTTTTACCCTCAAACAATTCTTTAGGGGTTAATTCTACAAATTCTAGAATCTGGTTTTTTGCAATTTCAGCAGCAATATGGGACCCTTTATCACTTCGGACATAACTTTCACTCGCCATGTCCGTCACATACAACAACAATATACACACCATCCTTGTTGTAGTGTGTGCCATTGTCTTGGCATGGTTTATTTGCGGCAAAATGACTTGAACCTAATGCTTTTGTATAGAAAGTTATCATATTTATTAATGAGTTTACCAGCCTGCCCAATCGTCAGTACCAGAGTTCGTTGTAGATGAACCAACATCAATACCCTTCAAGGTAGGATCGTTTATAATGTCATTTTTGATTGTATTTACAGTCTCTGTAGCTTTATCTGGAGCATCTTTACCAGCGGATGTGTTTTTACTATTAACCCTAGATGCAGTTACAGATACCATCCGAATGATTTTCTTCAGTTCGTCCACATTATGTACAGTAAGGACAGCTTCCTCGTTTCCGGTAAAATCAATAAGTGTTGACTTTATGCAATCATCACCTATTGCAATAGCTATTTTGGTAGCTACCTTAAACCAATTATTTGCACGTAGTTTTTCAAGTGCATATTCAGGATGGTCTGTCGGTGCTCCATCGGAAAGCAGAATAATAACAGGAGCAAATGACCCTGTAGCTTCCATCATAAAACCGTGACTATGCGAAAGCTTTTGCGACAACTGTTCATAAGCTTCTCCAAGAGAAGTTAGACCACCGGCTTGTAGATCACGCCATTCAAAAGTCTCAATCTCAGTTGGCATTGGGTACATCCAATCACAGCCACTTGAAAACTCCAATACTGAAATTTTTATTTTTGAATCAGAATTATTTTCGGATATTTCTTTAATGATAGGAAGAGTTTCGCGCACAGCTGTGTTAAGAGCTCCTATCTTAGCTCCTGACATACTTCCTGATGTATCAACCAGGTAAAACATTGTCATTACCTTACGAGGTATTTCATCAATAATTGCAAAAGGATCTGTTCCCATAATCTTAATATTATAACGTGATTAAAGCTGTCACGTCATGGTTAAACTTAATTTTCAAATCAGGTAAGATTGGCAGACCACGACCATCTTCCACATTCCGGATTTCCCCATTGGGCAATATTACTGCCCAAGTGACTTCTGATGTGTTTTTGATTCCAAGTTTTTCTTGTGAGTTTTTCAAAACAACACCAAAAACATCGGAAAGATTTACATTCATGGAAGCCTGCGATTGGCATTTATAAATTTTTTGCCCGTCTAACAGTGGGATGCGATAGTTGCCAACTTTTAAAACCATAGAACGATTTATTATTTGCTGACAACGAATACATTTAGAACCAGATGCCTCTGGGTCGATAAAGGTTTCATTTCCACAATGAGGACATTTTACATATTGAGAACGAATTTGGAGTAGCACTTGCTGCCAAGTCTTATCCATAACACGCTTTGTTGGATTTTGTATTGCTTCTCTCGAAAATGCCTTTATGAATGTCTCTCTTAAAAGGCGTGGAAATAAAGGCCAACGTCGCATTACATTTTTATGAAAGCGGGGGTCAGGGCGATTGGAGTCATCGGAGGGGTCCATAATAAACACACAATCTTTACCGAATAGTTTACGTTCAGCATCTTCCGTTAAACAAGGACAACTGACAACTTTTCTTCCCTCAAAGGGACGATTCAGATAAAAACAATATAAAAAAGAATAACTGCAAGAAAAAAATAATCAGTATATCTATCTGGCATTGCTTCTTTAGAAACAATTTCTGGCGCCATATAACCGCTTTTTCCTACAATACCCATATTTACTTTGTTTGGTGCTACATTATCATTATCACAAACAAGTACATCTCCTGTATGTGGATTGATAAAAAAGTTTCCATCATTCATATCTTGGTAACTCAAACCTACAATATGAAGTTTCTGAAATGCTGAACATATTTGCAAGGCAGCTTCAATAAGAGCTTTGGGAGACGTAAAACGAGTTTTGGCTAACATGAAAGAACCGATTTCTTCATAATTTTTCGGACGCAATTTCATAATATATCCGAAACTCCCATATTGATTTGGACAAGTAATTGCAAGCGGCCATAAAAAGGATGTATTAGGGCCCCGTTTTTACATTGTTTTCCAAATTAGCGTAAAATGCCGGTTTGCATTCTGAAATATACCATTTAAGTGCGAAATAATCTCCTTCGTACTCAACCTTGTAAACGATACCTTGTCCTCCTCGGCCAAGTTCTTCAATAACTCGACAACTTTTCCCATTGGTAAGTTCGATTATCGTATTTGATGTTAGCTCTGCCATTTGTAGTTATGCAACAATTAACTTTATACACTCTTATATAGAGTGTGATTCGGTTGTAAAGTTACGAATTTATTTGCAGATAATAAAGTTTTTTTCAAAAGTTTTTGTGGGAAGAGCACGGCTCTTTCATTTAAAAAGTCTTGGTTCTTATTCTAAATATCATTATTTTAACGTGAGTTCGACGAATTATAAGTGTCTGTAAATTTGGTGATTTGCGAAATTTGCTGTAACTTTTAAAGGTGTTGATATACATAGAATTACAAACAAAAATCGCTATGACCACCGAAGACAAAGTTACTGAAATATTTTGTATGGCAGATGATTTCTGCAAGTTTTTTGATGCAATGACAGCAAAATATGCGCTAAGACCTACCGGAAAAAGAAAATATCATCGAAATTCTACAATGTCAAAGGCTGAAGTTATGCTGATAATGTTTCTTTTTCCACGATTCTGGTTATCGTTGCTTTAAACATTTCTATCTTGAAAAAAAGTATGTAAGCATCTACGTCATTTGTTTCCTAAAGTTGTCTCATACACCCGTATAGTAGAATTGGAAAGAGAGGTTGTCATTCCACTCGCTTTGTTTATCAAGAAGGTCCTGTTGGGAAAATGCACGGGCATAAGTTTTGTTGACAGCACACCACTGCGTGTCTGCAAGAACCAAAGAATACATATTCACAAAGGTTTCCAAAAGGTATAGCCCAAAGAGGAACATGCTCCATGGGTTGGTTCTTCGGTTTCAAATTGCATTTGATTTGCAATGAGAAAGGAGAACTTCTCAATTTTATGATAACACCTGGAGATGTTGATGACCGTAAGCCTTTGGAATACAAAGCTTTTGTAGATTTCATATATGGCAAGCTGGTCGGCGACAGGGGTACATCAGCAAAAATCTCTTCCAAAGGTTGTTTGTGGATGGAATACAACTTATTACCAAGCTGAAAAGCAACATGAAAGGAGCTTTGATGAGTGTTTCTGACAGACTCTTACTCAGAAAAAGAGCCATTATAGAAACCGTGAATGATGAGCTTAAGAATATTGCGCAGGTGGAGCACTCCAGACATAGATGCTTTGACAATTTTATTGTCAATTTATTGGGTGCTATTGCTGCCTATTGTCTGTTCCCAAAGAAGCCGTGTATCAATGTACAAAGGACTATTGACACACAGCTTGCTCTGTTCTAAATTCGTCGAACTCACGTTAAATAAGGCTCTTCCTTATGACGTAAAAAAAGACACAACTTGATGCGACCTCTCTATCAAGCGGTATGTACATACTTTCTTACTTAGTAAATGGTCAAATCATAGATAGCAAGAAATTTTATAAGAAATAATGAGTTTTGGCAGTGGGGAAACTCTTCCCTATTGCCTTTTTATTATTATAGTAAAAATATTGGAATGATGATAAGAAGATTTTTTTCTTTTTGTTTATAGCTTTATTCTCTGTTTCCTTTTTTCAAAAGACATGGGCACAGGTCTGTTCTTATGATGCGAATGTGAGCAAGTACGGACAGTTGGAACAAGTGCTGGGCGACAAGTGGAACGCCATAGACTCATTAATCGTGCATGGACCGGTCAATAAAGCCGATTTTACAACTATGTGGAAATGTGCTTTTGAGGGGAAACTCACAGTGTTGAACTTGGAACATGCACAGGTGGAGAACGATAAGATACCGGAATATGCGTTTTTTAAAAGAGACAGGCAGGTCATTGATGCCCCGAGAGCGTATGAGGGTGTAGTTTATCTCCCGATACGTCGCTTAATTCTTCCCGAAAACATTCGTGAAATAGGTAATTTTGCTTTCTCACGAATGAAATTGGAACAGATAAACATTCCCAAGAGTTTAAAAAAATTGGGACGTTCTTGTTTTTCAAACTGCCATTACCTAAATACAGATCCTCTCGTTATACCTGAGGGAGTTACGACAATTCCTATCCAATGTTTCATTAATTGTCAATGCTTTTAAGAAATTGGTCTTGCCCTCTACGCTTAAAAGTAATTAAAGGAAGTGCTTTCTACAATACAAGAGTGGCAGAGGTAAACTTCCCAAAGGGTTTGGAGAGCATTGAAATTGCAGCTTTTGCAGGGAGTGACATTATCGAAGCAATTCTTCCAAATACAGTCCAAAAACTGAAAGAGAGTATTTTTTCCATGTGTCCTGCATTGAAGGAAATAAGGATTCCCGAAGGTATTGATACAATCCCATTTTGTTTTGCATCTTGGTGTCCTTTATTAGAAACTGTAAATATCCCCAAGAGCGTAATTGTAATTGAAGAAGATGCTTTTGGTGGAGATGTAAAACTTAAACCTATTGACTTGCCTGAAGGATTGAAATGCATTGAACAGGATGCCTTTTGGTACAGTGCGGTTGACTCTATCATTTTACCCTCCTCACTTGAGTATTTGGGAGGTGGGAGCTGCGCAAATTGGAAATACATCAAGAAGATTTATTCTCTTTCCTCCAATCCTCCATTCTGTGCAGAAGATGTTGCTAATCCCGGAAAAGGTCCATTTCACGGCTATACACCCAACGATGTTCCCGTCTATGTACCGATAGGTTCGGGTGAGAAATACCGTCAGGCTTTCGGCTGGAACTATTTTACCAATATCATTGAAACGGACAAGTTTCCATCCGGGATAGAAACACCTCTGGCGGACAATGCAAGAAAATACAAAGTATATGGAAAAGACGGGATGATTGCCATTGAGGTGGTGGAAAGTCTTTCATCCCCTGTCCGCTATTCTGTTTATTCCATAGCCGGAGAGCTGATAGAGCATGGAAGCCTAACTTCCTCCCATTCTATCCAAATACCATCAAGAGGCATCTATATTGTCCGTGTCGGCAATATCATTCGTAAAGTTTTGGTATAAACCGCATAAATGATACTTGAACGGGAATGTTGGAAAACCGGACGGTGGATTTTCAGATAGTACGTTCATCGGGGAATCTGCTGCAAAAAATGCTTGGAGGAATATAATTCCATCGCACATTCCTTATCTCTCCCGATAGTCAATGGTTAGACTCACCGTCTTCTCTTACAGGACGGTGAGTTCTTTTGTCAACCCGACAAGTTCCTTCAACAATGCCTGCACGCTTTTGTCTGCCGTATAGCAGTGCAAAAGTTTGACTACCTGATTGTAGTTTACACCTATTCGATGAACCTCAGCCGTCAATTCCGTGAGTTTGCAATAATAATCCACAGCGGACTTGTCCACCATAATTACTTTGAAATGTTCGCCAAGAATACGGGCACGCACAAAATCGGACTTGCTTATCGCACCCGATTTATTGTATAAATCAATGGCACGCAGCTGGTCTTTCACATCGGGCATACGGGTGTCCCATCTGTCCCAACGGGGCACTTCTTCTACATATCTATGTCCGTAACGGTTTTTATTGGCTATTTCTAATTTGGGCATAAGCGTATTATTTTGTAGTTTTTCTAATCACGACTTTGGAGTGATTTAATCCCCCATTTGGGGCAAGGGTCTTTGTGGTACAAATGGCAATTTGTGGTACAAAGACACACCTTGCTGATGTAGAAAATGGGATTATAAGCCCATGCCGTGTTACTGCATTCACTGAATACAGTAACTCAGCGTAGGCTTGCATTCGAGGAATGCAGTACTTCAGAGTTTCCGCCATCTTTCCACATCATCTTTGTATTGGTCGAGATGTTCTCGAAGCACCTGCTCCACATATCCTGAAACGCTTGCTCCCTGCTCACCGACTTTCCTCACCACGAAGTCCAACTTTCGTTGAGTTTCCTCTGATACATACACGGCTTTGCGGTGACTGTTGCGAAAGGGCTGGAGATATTTCCCCTGAAACTCGGATAATTGCTTTCTGTCCCTTGTTTTTCCTATTCGTTGATGATTCTCTTCGGTAGAAGTAGCCCTTTCCGTTGGTGACAACTCTGTTTCTTGATAGGACGGTTGAGAATAGTCCTTGTGACTCTCCTTGTCATTTTGTTCCTCAACTTTAACAGGCTCAAATCTTTTCTTTTCCTCTTCATAATCTATGGGCTGATCAAAATCGGGCAACTCTTCGGGCTTGCGGAGCTTAACGCCATAATTGCCCATATCTCGAAGGGCTTGTTCCAGACGTTGTTTCCTTTGTTCATCTATTCTTGCCATAATTTCTTAGGTGTTGCGTTATAATGCCTTTCAAGCATTGTTTGTATGTCGCTCTGTTTGTAAAGTATCTTCCCTCCGATTTTGTAGAAAGGAAGTGTTCCTAAGTTTCTGTACTCTTGGAGCGTGCGTGTGCTGAGCCGTAATTGGCTGCAAACCTCCTCGCCAGTGAGGTAAACCTCTCCGCCTAACATCGGACGGGCGGTAGCGCAATAACGTTCCAATCTCTTCAATGTGCCCTGCATCAACTGAGAAAACATCTGCATCTGAGGGTCTTTCTGTGTAATGATTTCTTTCTCTTCCATAGTTCATTCTGTGTTTGATTTCATTCATTGTTTGCATTCAGTAACTCTGCGATGTCGCTCTCCTTATAATAGCATTTATGCCCAATGATGGAGAAGGGTATTTTACCCGTGTCGCGATAGGATTGCAGGGTGCGTTTACTGATGCCGAGTCTGCGGCATACGGCTTCATTGTCGAGCCATTCGTCCGTTTCGGGCGGATTGCCGATGAGTTGTTCGATACGATGGACAAAGTCTGCAAAGTCGGAGCAGTGCTGCTCCCACGCTTTGCGGTCGATAATAATGAGTTTCATTGCCTTGATTTTGTTTTGATTACTTTATTGTTACTCGGCAAACGAACTAATATGCAGTCCATTGCCGTACTTATTGAGTGCAAAAAGTAAACCCTCGGAAGCACCGCTGCAAGAAATTAGGAAAAGCAGGGAAATAGAAGGAAGAGAAAAGAAGTTAGTCTGTCAATTTGAAAAGCTCTTAAGCTTTCACCCAAAAGCTCCTAAGCTTTCATTAAAAAGCTCTTAAGCTTTTTAGCAAAAAGCTTATAAGCTTTTTGTAAATTACTATAAGCTTTTGTCAGATTACTTATAAGCTTTTTTTATAGATTGCTTATAAGCTTTTTTATAAAAGCTTATAATCTTTAAGGAGCAAAAGGCTGGTAGTTTTTCCTATCAGATTTGGAGTCGCCGCAGAAAAAAACTCTTATGTTCTGTATAAGATGGTATGATTGCGGTAATGAGAAGAGGTGCCGGTTCTTTCCTTTTTTTATTTTGTTATTTTATCGATAATTCGATAGTTCGACAAATCGAGATGTCGAAGTGTCGATATATCGTTTTATCGATAGATTATTTTGACGATATATAGTTTTGACAACAGATAGTCATGACAACAAATTGTACAAACAACAGATTGTCCGTATTATCGTCAGTCCTATCTGTTGTTGGTTGTTACGCCTTGCGTCCAAAGAGCCTGAGTATGCCGTATTCTTGTCGTGCCTATACTCTCTACGGCAGCCCAGCCCTGCAAGGTTGGAAGAGATGAATACAACCGCATGGCTATTGAAAATTGTAATACCACCTTGAAAAAGAAAAATCCTGCGGTGGAGATTCTTCTCTCCATCCGTAGGACTTGACCTTGTCAGGGCAGATAGGCTGCCGTTGTACCTTTGCACGATAAGAAACGGCATCAGGGACTTTGCGTGCGCCTTTGCTTACAACGCCTTCGGGCTTGCTTCCTCCGTCAGTCTGACTGTCGGCAGATTATTGCTCTCAATGAGCAGCACTATCGTGCCTGTGAGTTCGGTGTAAAGACGGCCGTATTGCTCGTCAGAAGCCAATGTGTCCGTCAAACCGAACTTGTCGAATGTGGCTTGAATAGCCTTGTTCGACAACAATATGGGTGCAAGCTTCTCAGGGAGTGGTGCAGGTAGTTCCCCCTCAAACTCGTTCTCCAAGACAGAAACAAGCGTGTCATACTTGGAAAAGTGCAAACCCTGATACAAGACCTCACTTGCCATACTCTCCGCTTCGGGGTGCGTGAAGCCTTGCGCCACGACATCGCAGTAGGCGGTGAGAGCCATATCTGCTCGTGTGGTGATAAACTCCGTGTCGTGCAATCTTTCGGGGTGATGCTCACTCATATAACTTCTTAATTTCAACCGAAAGTAGGAAAGTTCCTGTTTGTTGTTCTCTTTCATAATCGTTTGGTTTTCAATCGTGAATAATAAATGTTTGGTAATTACTTCCTTTTTATGCTTGTTGCAATGGAACGTTCTGCCGTGCTATCGACTCACAATAACCTTCAAAGACTGAATGCTCTCTATGAGTGAGTGCGGTCATATCCTCTTGTATCTTATGGTCGGTTATCTTTCCGTATATTTGTGTCGTACCTATATTGCTGTGTCCGAGCATCTTGCTGAGTGTTTCCATTGAAATGCCGTTGGAAAGGCATATCGTGGTAGAGAATATGTGGCGCGCCATGTGGAAGGTTAAGCCCTTCTCTATTCGGCATATCTGCCCGATGTTCACACATGCAAAGGATGCTTTCCTTATTGTAAGATTGGGGAATATCAAGTCGTCCGCTTTCTTATCCTTGATATAGAGTGAAAGGATTTGCTTGGCAATGGGCAGGAGTGGAATGATGGCTTCCACGTCTGTTTTCTGCCTTTTGATGCGGATTTCCTCTGTACCATCTGCATTACGGATGATATGCTTCGGTTTGAGCCGTTGCATATCCACACGAGCCAGACCAGTAAAGGCACAGAAAAGGAATAGTTGCCTTGCTCGCTCGAACTGCTTGTCAATAATGGGCGTTTGTAATACTCGTTGCAGTTCCTCGGTTGTGAGATACCTGCGTGTTCGGTGTGGTAGTTCCGCCTTGTAATCTACAAAGGGGTCGATGCGGATATACTTCTTCTGCTGACCTATGCCGATGAGTTTTCTAAGGAAGATGATCGCTACCTGAATAGTGGCAAGAGAAAGGTTGCGCTCTGATTTGAGGTAGAAGTCCAGCCCCTCGATAAAGCCGTAGTCCAGCAGAGAGTAGCGAATATCCTCCAGCCCCAAGCGTTCACGCAGATAGGACTCGATAAGCTGTGCTGCATAGATGTAGTTGGCAAAGGTCGGCTTGGCAACCGTTATTCCCACACAAGGACGCTTTTCCTCAATAAATAGTTGGGCTTCCTCCATAAGAAAACCTTTGGGCTTGTATTCTTCCAAAAGTTCACGTTTGAGGAGTTCAGCGGTAATATAGCCACGTTGCCAGACTAATTCTTGATACTTCGCTTTGGCTTGTTCCTCTTTAGATTGCAGATAGCGGTTGATTTCTTTTGTTTCTTCGCCTGTTCCCTTGCATCGTCCCTTACGACTGTCCCAAAGTTCGGGAGCGATTTCCTTACCCGTGCTGTATTGTACCTGTTCTCCGTCTATGGTGATGCGCCCCATAATCGGGCAGCTGCCGTTTTTCTTTTGTTTGGAACGGTTGATATAGAATAGTGTCTTGAATGTGCTTCGTGCCATAATGTCAAAGTTTTAAGGTGAATGTATCTTGTATGCGCTGCTGCACTATCTGCATATCCCGATGGATTCTTTCGGAAGAAACCGCTGCATATACCTGTGTTGTTCTCAGGTTGGTGTGTCCGAGCATACGGCTTACCGTTTCAATAGGTACACCTGCAGAGAGTGTGATAAGTGAAGCAAAGGTGTGTCGAGCCATATGAAAGGTCAGCGGGTTTTCCATGCCGATGTTTCGTTGTATGTGGTGCATGCCATTGAGGATAATGTCGGTAGTCGGCACGTCAAAAACAAAACCTGCCCTTATGCCTCTATAGCGATTCATAATTTCCAGAGCAGGAGGAAGTACCTGTACACGATACGGAGTCTTTGTCTTCATGCGTCTGCCCTTGATGCAGAGTTTGCCTTCTTCAGTGACGATATTTTCCTCCCGAAGATTGCGGACATCTGAGATTGCCAGACCTGTGAAGCAGGAAAAGACAAAGAGATCACGGACAATACGGTAGTTCTCCCACTCAATCTCCAAGTCGATGATGTGTTCAAGTTCTTCCTGCGTAATGCTTCTCGGTTCGCCTTTTGGTCGCTCGTAACTGTAGCCCAAGAACGGATAGAAGTCCAGCACACCTTTCTTTACCGCTATACGGACAATGGTCTGCAAAGTAGACAAGGTACTCGATATGCTGCTGCGTTTCAGTCTGCGTTCGATGGTGAGATAATACTCGAAGCCCTCGATAAACGCTTTGTCCAGCTGTGAGAGTGGGATGTCGCTTATCTTGTGCTTCTTCTGCACATACTCACGGAGCAGGGAGAGCTGGTAGGTACGGAGTTTGAACGTCTTTAAGGCTCGGTCGATACCGATACGTTCCTTTGTCTGTGTGAGATACTCCCCGAAACTCTCCAAGAGCAAGGCTTGACAGTGGATTTGCCCCTGATAGGCATCCCTCACGTCTGTGGCGGTAAAGGATTCTTCTCTTTCACAGAGTTCATGAAAGCGTGCGTGGATGAGTGCGGTGCATTCACCGAGTTTCTGATTGACGGACACAGCCATGCCGCTCTTGCCGATGAGCCGTTGCTTGCGGCTGTCCCAAAGAGCAATCGGAGTCTTACACTTGGTGGAGAAGCCCGAATGGGTTCTGCCAATGGAGATTCGCCCGATGACGAGCACAAGTCCTCTCTTGTCGGTTCGTTTCGCCTGAACGAAGAACGATACTTTGAGTTTGTTTTCTTTCATTTTTCTGTCGTTTTTTCTAAATTTCCTTTGCTTGCAAAGGTACAGATGAACAAGTATTCCTGAGCGATGCAGAAAAATGAAAGATGAAGAATAAAAACCTATGACACAGTTGTTTACCCTCAATTCGTAACCCCTTTTTGCTTTTTCCCTGATGGGTTACGATTTGGTAACGGAACTCCTGCCGTTTGATGCTTCCTTTCGCCTAACTCGATAATGGCATAAAAATGCTAAATGATGATATTTCAAATAGTTACATTCCTTGCGTTTCCCTCTGTTTCCCTTAATTCTTAATGACTGATTATGCCCGCAAGATGAGCCTTGATTTACGCATGATTGATGAAAAAGGGTACTCAGACCATATAGACAACAAGGCAAGCCATTGTGCCAAGATGCTCAATGACTATTACCAAAAGTTCGACGCACAGAAAGGTACGCAGTTCGTTTTCTCTGATTTAGGTACTTATAAGCCCGGTGGAGACTTTAATGTCTATTCGGAAATCAAGCGTAAGCTGGTAGAAGACTATCACATCCCGTCCTACGAGATACGCTTCATTCAGGAGTGCAAGAACGAGAAGGCAAAGAAGGCGATGGTAGATGCTATGAACCGTGGGGATATCCGCATTATCTTCGGTTCTACCTCTATGTTGGGTACTGGTGTGAATGCTCAACAACGTGCCGTTGCGGTCCATCATTTGGACACGCCTTGGCGACCATCAGACTTAGAGCAACGCAACGGACGAGCCGTACGCAAGGGAAATCTTATCGCCAAGGAGTTTGCGGACAACAAGGTTGATGTGATTATCTATGCCGTAGAGCGGTCACTGGACAGCTACAAGTTCAATCTGCTGCATAACAAGCAATTGTTTATCAATCAGTTGAAGACCAATACGCTCGGTAGTCGTACCATTGATGAGGGTTCGATGGATGAGGACAGTGGCATGAACTTCTCCGAATACGTAGCGGTGCTTTCTGGCAATACCGACCTTTTAGAGAAAGCAAGATTGGATAAGAAGATTACCACCTTGGAATCAGAACGCAAGAACTTTCTTCGTGAGCGTGATGCTGCAAACGGCAAGTTGGCTGAGATTGAGAGTTCTGTATCCTTCCATACGGACAAAATCAAAGAGGCACAGTCTGACTTGGCTCTCTTTGAGAAGCGTGTGAAGCGTGATGATGAAGGTACACCTATAAATAAACTGACAATCAAAGGTGTGGAAGACAGTACCGACATCAAGGCTATTGCTGCACGTTTACAAGAAATAGACGAAAAAGCTCGCACCAAAGGAGAGTACAATAAAATCGGTGAGATATACGGCTTTTCCATCATGGTCAAGACGGAGAGCACTTCCAAGGATTTGTTTGACTGTTCGGTGAACCGCTTTTTTGTGAAAGGGCAGGAGAGTATCTACTATACCTATAATAATGGTAAGTTGGCAACAGACCCGAAACTTGCGTGTCAGAACTTCATTAATGCCTTGGAGCGTATTCCAAAGGTAATAGAGTCGCATGAGAAGGAAATGGAGAAGGTAGCAGCCAATAAGGATGTTTACATTACCATTGCAAACGGTTCGTGGAAAAAAGAGGACGAGCTTCGCTCACTTAAAAGTGAAGCTGCGGAGCTGGACAGAAAAATAGCCTTAACACTTTCACCTCAGGAAGAGGAACAAGATGCAAAGGATGAAATGAAACAAGGAGAGGGTCTATCTGGCAACAATCATTCTGTCGGGAAAGGGAATGATAGCCTTTCTGTTCAGGATGCAGAAGAGGAGAAACATTCGCAGAGTTTCAAACCGAAATGGCGACATTATCCTTAATGTTATTCCTTAGTTCTCTCTATTAGATTTTGGCAAATAACGCTTGTTATTGCCAAAATCTAATAGATTACTTGTGTTGTTTACTATTTGCTTATCCTAAACCTTTCTTGAAGTTCGGATAGTGCATCTAACAGTTCTTCAAATGAAGGCTTTTTGCCATAAATCATTGATTCCATCATTGCCTGATAGTCTGATTTCCATTCTTCAAGAATATCTTTCCGGGGGACAATCCTGAGACGTTTGCGTACATCAGGAGTATAATCCACATCTTTCACTGAAGTATAAATTTCTCTATGATGACGAATAGATTCCCATAATGCATCATCTGCAATGGCTTTCTTTGCAAAATCTTTATTCATCATGACGTAAAGGTCATAAAGATGTCGGCTCTTGCGCTCTGCTATCATTCCGTGTCCGGGAATGGAGAAGAGTTCGTGAAGCAAAAACGCCTTTTCAAGGAATGTCTTTGCGGGAATAGCAGTATGAACGGCACTGTCAGCCAATGGTGTAATCGGAAGATGCTCTCCAATAATACTTTTAATTTGTATTGATTCTGTCGGTTCAAGCAATGAACGTGCACTCACTTCCAATACAATATCAGGGCGGAGATATGTAAGCTCCTTGTCAAAAACTGATTTATAGTGAAGATAAATCTGACGTGGTTCGGGATAGGTGGCGTCACCTTCGCCATTGGGTTGGGCATTAACTGTGATAAACGACTGCAAGCCTTGTCTTTTTAGTTCTTCACAAATCATAGGGGTTAGTTCCTCTAAAACAAAAAGCGATGATGCCTTGCGCAATTTCTTGATTTGTTTTTTTGTGAGATCTCCTTCAGGAGCACCAAGAAAAACAGGATTGACAGCAACATCTATATCTTCCGAGAATCGCTCTATAAGTTTCCAACCTTTGCTCAGACTTGTGCCGCCTTTGAAAACAAGATGCTCTGCTATAGGAAGTGAAAAGATAGTTTGCAAGATTGCAGTTACCCAAAAATCTTTCTCAATCACTTGTGCGGGTAACCCGACTTTATCTGCAATTGATTCATAGACGCTTTTCCGTTGTGAATCGGATAATCCAAGAAACCTATTCATATAGACCAACTATAAATTCCCTTACCTTTGAAGGCATCAGTTTGAGGTCGGCAACTTGAAGGTGAGGATTTTCGTTTAACTTCATTTTAATGGTAGCAACCTGCTCATCAGTCAGGTTCTCTACTTTCCAGTCTTTAAGGGCTGTTGTTAAGAGAAGGGCCAACCGGCTACGGATGGAGAAATATCTGGGAGAGGCGTGCTTGAATTTTATGTTTTTCCCTTCGCCAAGATTTATAGTACGTGAGACGCCATCGGTTAAGTAAGCTATGTTCATGGGTATCTGTTGAGTCAGTCCTAACTGGTATTGGGCATAAAGTCCCGTTGGGACAATTCTTGCGCCATCCCTTTTTGCCATTGCTATGGCAATATCCTCAAGCGATGGAGGAACCATACCTAGGCCATATACTTTTTCCATTTTGGGGTAGCAATAAATGCCACGTGCAACCCTAAGCATCTGTCCTTTTTCTACGAGACGTTCCAAAGCCTTATTAACGGCATCTCGATTGCCATACGAAATAAAAACCCCCACAAAAAACACAGAACCACGTCCGCACTTTTTCGACTTAGCAAGTATCTTATCTTCAATACTTTCATTCATAATTAAACGATATTCTTGTCGCGAAAGAATATATTTTTCGCGACAGCAAAGATACATATTATATTTTTATAATTTGAAAAGAATCCAAAAGAGAAATACATACCAGTAAAAAAATATGATTATTGATCAGCAAAGAGAATATATTTTATAAATCTTTCCGATTTATAAAATATCATGCGATATATGTAAGTATTCGTTTAGGGTTGATTTGCTGAAAAAAATATTAGCTTACTGTAGCATATTTATTTAAATATTTAACCTAGCTGATAATAAGGATAAATCGTCAACAGAATTCCTCTCATTCCTTTCATGTAAAAAAACAATTTAAAAACCATTCACCATTTTTTTCTTCTAAGAATTGATAGAAAATGTTATGTATCTCCTTTTTATTATAGGTTCTTATTATTCGCATTCTGATTATATCTGAATCTATTTTTGCTGTTGGCAAAAATCTTCTCAAAAAAACACGGAACTTACAGAATATACCATTTCTCGCTTTTATAGTTCTATTTGCAGAGTTAAAGCTCTTGACTTTATTTATATTACCATTTAAGACCTCATAAACAGATACTCTCTGTTGAACTAATGATAAGACTTCTTTTTATACTTGGAATGTGTAAATACAATAGTGTGGTCAAAGATAAGAGAATATTCTTTTAGCTGCTCAGGAAGCCTTCTAAGGTTATCTTTATCGCTTTTTTTATTTCAATAGCATAAGTTTCCCCTTGATATAAAAACTAATAGGTCTACAACCTTCCTACTTGTACCATACATTACTTCATTGCCAATGATAATTCCTGGGTATCGTTCAATGAGGTATTCTATAACAATTATCTTTATCTCATCTGCTGGACGTGTAGTTAATGCCATAAATTAAATTTTTAATCTCAAAATTTGTTGTATAATATGAGAATTCATACGAACAGAGATCCAAAAATGAAGGGGAAGCAGAAGGTGCATCTCCTAATGAACAATTTATAATCTGAGAATATCCCCATTCGTCTTTCAAATATGGGAAACGGCTATCTGAAACAGCTTGTCTTGCAACAGATGTGTATGTGTCTGCATAAGCTGATCTTTTACCAGCCTTCTTTTCCTATAATAATAAATTTTTATTTTTGTAATGCAACATCAATCCTAGGTATCCACCCTCGTGCCATCACTATCTGATCGTTTCTAATGGGGTTTATTGAGCCGTAATCTCCATACACCACTTCAGAGTGTCGAGCTCTTACCATCTCGAACAAATCTATTTCTTTGAGATCAAAAGTATCGCTATGGTCATCTCCTATTTCGCTAATATTATTAGGAAATGTTGTAGAGCATATTGTAATTGTATATTTTTCGCCTAAAAGCTTCTTTAATTTCTTGAACTTTTTTTAATGCAAATTTCTGCAGGATTTTTTTGTAAGATGCAGCTGGTATCCAACCACAATCAAGAACTATAAGTAAATCATTAGAATCAGGCAAATAGTTACTAATTAATTTAATATCGTCTATAGCAATCTCATTTTCAAGAGAATCGGTACATGAGCGTTTGGAAGGTACTGCTTAACTTCCCAACTTGCTTTCTGATATTATCATTAAAAAAATCATCGTCATAATTCATTATAACAGAAGGAATAAATGATTGAAAATTGTATTCTTTATCGAATGATGTGATTTTATTTACCCAGTTAGAGTATCCGTCATGAGGCTCAAAAAGTCCATCTATTTCCCTTGACGACAAATTAATATCAGAGGTCACATCTAAGGCAATAGGATGATCTTTAAAAATTTGGGCTACCTTTTTCTAATTTTTCGTATGGATAAATAAAAATTAGGTTTTGTTTTCGAACCAATATTTTTTTCCACGCCCACGGGTAAGTTCTACTATTGGTAAAATTTTTATTGAGATTGAGGCTGAAAGATTTTGCATAGCTCTTAGCTCTGCATCACCAGTTTTAACTATAACACAATATTTTTTATCCATCATTCCTTAGTTTTAAATCCCAACTGCTTTACTCTATACTGCATTGCAGCAGCCGATACGCCTAAAAGATTAGCCAATTCGCCCACATTTCGGATATTTCGATTGACAATTAAGTCTCTAACTTTATCTTCAGGCATTAATAATCTTGAAGCAAAATCATTTGCAGTCCTTTCGATATTATTATTAGATAATCCTCGAAAAAAAACAGTATCGATGAACTCTTCATTATCTGATTTGTGCAATACATAATGTGCTAGCTCATGCCCAAGAGTAAATCTCTGACGATTTTTGTGATGCAATTTGTTTACACTTATTATCCATTTATCTCCTCTACGAGAAAGGGATCCAGAAATAGATGGGTCTAATTGCGTATATACAATATCAATATCAGAAAATAGAGTTATCAATCCTTTAATGTCAAGCTCTTCCCCATCATATAAATTCCTCTCTTTAGCGGCATTAAGTAAACTATCCACTGTTGTTAACAGCAGATTCTCACCTTTAGAATGTTCATGAGACAAATTTTGAAGTCTCCGAGTTCCTCGTGTACCCATTATTTATCCCCCTTATCCTCTTCCATTTCTATTCCCTTTCCAATAATAGATTCCTTCGCATAAAAATTTTCTTGTATCTCACCCAACTGTACCATAATATCTTCCTGTTTGCTGGCGAAATCTTTCTGTTTGCTATTAATATCCTCTATTTGAGAATCATACTCTTCATGGGTAATAAACTCCCCCGCAATACTTCCTGTGATAGACTCTACTATATCATTCCGTACATCTCGGGAATTTCTAAGCATTTCCCTTAATTCTGTACGAATGTCTGTTTTGAGCCTATTAGAAATATTATTTTGCTCTTTATCAATCTCTTTTATTTTATCATCAAACTTTCTTTTCAAAAAGTCTGTTTCATAGAAAAAAATACGTTCCAAATGTAAACAATACAAACATGATGCCTAAGACCCCCAACTAATGTGTCATAATATGAAGTAATACGAGATGCAAATTCATCTGAAGTAATCAATTCACCATTACTCCTCATTTCTTCAAGAAACTTAGCCTTACTTATGTCTACTTTGTATATTCTTTTTTTGATTATTAATAGATTGAACTAATTTGCTAGTATCGGATGGTATAAAAACATTTCTGTGTGGTCGCAAAGACATAGTTATAAGGATTTAACCATAAGGATAATACAGATATACAAATGATAAACCCACTTAAAAATTTTTAGGATTACCATTCTTTTTTTCCAAGGCCACTATAATTTTTAAAGAACAAACTCATACTAAATTATTTTTTTAAACAATATATCAGCAATCTTGTCACAAAATGACTCCCCCATTATCATACACGCTGGTATTTAAATTGGTATTTAAATATGCCGACCTATGTACCTCTTTTAAAAACCTTAAGATCAACATCCGCAGCAAATCTATTGCAAAGGTATAAAATATATTTAACTCTGTGATAATAAAGCTATAAAAAGATTAGATGTTATTTTTTTAGATATTCCGACTATTCACCATTTCATCTATCTCTTCCCGAAGGAAAAAGTAACCTGCCATTAGCTTTTAGATAGGGAATTTTTCCTGCCCACACCCAATTATAGATGGTCTTTTGCTCCACTTTGAGAATCTTGGATACATCAATGATATCCAAGTATTCGGGTTTCAAGGGAGGATGGACAGTTGTATCAACAGATTGCTCTTGCAGAATCAGCAGGCGGTCGAGTTTATCCTCGACGCTTATCAGCTTGTCGAACAGGCGTTTTTGCCAAGTGTCTTCGGTTTTATAATCTATGTACGGCATAGTTCTCCTTTTTGATAGTTACCATTGGTATCTTGTGCCAAGATACGTTGTTCTTTCATATAGGCGATGTATTTCTTTGCAGTTCTGTCCTTGATTTCCATTTCGCGCATCAGTACCTCACAAAGTTCTTGGTAAGTGAGCTTGAAAGAATTTCGGAAGGCTTCTTTGACAACGGCAATGAGTTCATCTGTCTTGCGCTTTTCCTTATCCTCTTTAGACTTCTCGCCACGATAGACGTGCATATCCTCAGCCTTATCCCAGCCGAAAAGCATCATCGGTACGTCCAACGGACTTCCGTCACGGACTTTCAATGCTTTTACCACTGAGTATTCGGGATTATCGTCTTTCTCAATGGAGAGTATCCCTGCTGCCTTTCGTTGAAGTTCTGAGCCGATATGCCCACGGAGTTTGATTCCATTCGGTACGAAGTGTAGCACGCAGATGATACAGGTATTATAAATCCCCGCCAAGCGATAAAGCTCGTCCACAATGGCAATACTTTCCGTTTCATCGTTGGCAGAACGTATTAAGTCGGCTATTCCGTCAATCACCACGAGATGGATACCTCCATGTCTGTGATGAAACAAATCCATACTCTCACGGATAAGTTTCAGCCTGTCCTTGCGGGACAGAGAGGCAAGGTACAGGGAATGGCAAAACTCCGGTACTGCCGTCAAAGAAGCCCTACGCAGTGTCTTACCCAAGTTCTTGTGCAACTGTGCCTCGGACTGTTCCGTGTCATAGTGTAGGACCGCTAAGCCTTTGGGATTGGCGGTAATATCCAATCCCAAGGTCTTCTCTATCGGCAATCGTTTTTCTCCCAATGTTCCGGCAAGGATAGCACCCACATAGTTGCTCTTGCCCGTACCCTCACCTCCGGTAATGCAGAACAGATTGTCCTGCGTTCCTAGTGGAACACCATTCACAGCCACAACCGATTTGGAAATGTCTGGTGGATTCTCATAATCAATCTCACAGGAACGTAACATCATCATGGTTTGGCTATATAGATCTGAGAACATCTTGGCAAGCAGCTCTTTCAGTTCCTTTGCCCCGTTGCCTAAGGCAAAGAAATCAGAAATGTCTTTTTCAGACTTCGTACCACTTAGCGGAAGTGAAAGGTTCAAGACCTTGTATTCCACCAGATGTTCAGACTGTTTATGTGCCTCCCGTACACCTGTTTCATCCGCATCATATAAGAGTATTATATGCCTAAAACGAAGCTGAAGGCTCTCAATGATACTTGTCGGTATCTGTGCCGTTTCACTGTTGAAGCAAATCGCATTGAAGCCGTGTGCATACAATGAGAGTACATCCTTTTCTCCACCTGTAATGAAAAGCATATCTCCTTTGGCAGGAATCTGCTCCATTCCGAAGCAATACGTGGCAGGCATCCGTCCACCATAAAGAAAGCGGATTTTTGGACTGTGAGGTCGGTATATCTTTACATAGCCGTTTCCGATATAGGCAAACATAGGTTCCGTAGGTGAGCTATAAAGTTCAAACTTCTTGCCTTCAGCAGATACACTTTCATAGCGTTTAAGACTCCGTACACGAAAGCGACGGAGTGTATCCTCATGGATGCCATAATGTGCCCAATAGTTCAGCAGACCATCGCCAAATGGCTGTATCTCAAAACTATATGGACGTTCTTCCGTCCACTTGGTTATATCAGCCTTAGGAGTGGAAACTATAGTTTTTTTATATGCTGACGTGATATGGCTGCTATGCTTTTCACCATCACATAAAGAATACAATCCAAGTTCTTGTACAATCGTTTCCAATACTTCGGGAAAACTTGTTTTCAGGTTCAAATTACGGAGGGTTGCCACAAACCAGAAGCAATCCCCAGAATAGGTGGTATCTCCATGATCATAGAATTTGTAAGAAGAAGTTTTCCTGTCGTAGTAGATATGGCAGGAAGCCCGCCTGTCGTCATAGAAAGGACTTCGGAAGTTGCGATGAAGGTTTACCTCAAAGCCAAGGAAATGTGAAAACACATTCAGACCTCCTTGTGTAAGTAAAAGAATCTGTTCCTTTTCTATCATAATTGTCGGTTTTTAGGGTTAAGACATGAACTCATGATGAGATTGTCCTTGAAACGGTTGAGCCGACCAAGAACCTCGTCGTTTCTCATGCCTGAGACACGGAGTCGGTTACATTTCGTGGCTATCACGATAGACTTGAAGAAGTAGCGTACATCGCCACCCTCCGTGTAGCGATACCGTACCAACTGTTTTTTGCGCCAGCGATAAAGGGTGGACTCTGAAACATTCAGAGTCCCGATAAGATCTTTGGTTGTCATCTCCAGCTCGTCATCAATGTCTTGAATAAGACGGGAGGTGCGCTCAACATACTGCTCAATACGATTGAGCTTGTCTATCAGTTCCTGATAGGCTTGGCTTTCTACTGCGATTATTTCCATCTTTTCAACTTGGTGCTTTTAATTGTTATATCCATCCCAGAATTTGCAAGGTATTGCATAAGAGAGTTGTAGGCTTCTTTTGTATACACCTCAACGTGTACTTCTGCAATAGATCTGGGAAGATCTTGTCCATTACTTGCGAGATATGCAAACATCTCATAAACATTTATCTCCAAAACAGACGCATAGTTCTCTATTTGGAGGAATGTCATTACAGTCTGTCCAGATTCCCATCGGGATATTGTACTTTCGTCAACTCCCAACTTTTCAGCTATATACGCTTGTTTCAGACATTTGTTCAATCTCTCATTTCTAAGAAATTTTAGTAACTCTTTCATAAATATAAAGTTATAGAAACATCTTGGCACGAACAACCCGCCACATGCAAGCTTATGTACCCTACGCAAGTCGTCATGCACCAGATGCAATAATTTGTTTGGTGGCGGATGCAAAGGGTATCTATATATAAATTGACGGATCTATTGTAAATCATATTGAGAAGTGTTAAATTCCAGAACTACGGTCAATCTATATCAGGCATAAAAATAAATTATAGTAAACTTATATTAGGAATAAAGAATAACATGAGTCAACTTTTATCAGGGATAAAGCTATAAAAGGTCAACCAAAAATCAGGCAATCACAGTTTTATAGAAACTCGAGTGCAAGGTGCAAGTCCCTTTATATATAAGGACTTGCACCTTGCACTCGAAAATGTAGCAGTAAAATCTCTAAATATTTATAGCACAAAGATTTGGAGATATAAACAAAAAGATCTAACTTTGTACTCCGAGAATGGGAGTGAGCGTGCTTTCAACAGATAGTCAAAATAGCGGTCATAAACCAGTCAGTTTGCTGCTACATTTCTGCTACAGAGACTGTCAGTACAAAAAGGTAAATATTTAGCTAACAGCGATAAGGACATATTGTGGATTAGTCCTATCTGGCCATGCTCATCGGCATCTTCGTGTTTGGCGAATCCCTCACGTGGTCCGTCATGTCGGGATTCGTGCTGGTAATTCTCGCCGTCTATATCCTCATCAAATACAAGTAGCATAGGCCTTTCGCCATCCTATTCCATTTTGAAGAAACATACGGTGGAGTCCCCAAAAAGCGTTAAATCAACTGAGGAAAGGCCATGAGAACTCCAACAATAAAAAACATTTGAGGAACTCCTATCAGAAACTTCCGACTAATGCTCCTCAAATGAAATCGCTGAACTTCGACTACATGACTATGTTGTTATCCTCGTTGCAAAAGCGCTATCATTTGCTGGGCAGCGTTTTGTGCCGCGCGTTCCTCGCCCAACCGCTCCTCCACCAAACCATAGCCGGCCAATATCTCGCTGCGCTTCGCACCACCGGGTAGGATTTGCGCCAGTTCGGCCGTGATTTGTTCCACCGAAAAACGATCGGCGAAAAGCTCCGCTACAATCTCTTTATCGGCGATGAGATTGACCAGCGAGATGTAGTTGCACGACAGAATGTGGGTGAAAGCCCAGCGAATGAGCCACGGAACAGGCGTTTTGTAGCACACCACCTGGGGCACACCAAAGAGCGCAGTCTCCAAGGTTGCCGTGCCACTGGTGACCAAGGCGGCCGTGGCATGCTGCAACAAGTCGTAGGTGGCGTTTTCAATGCGATGCAACACCATCCCATTCGGCACGGCCACACGGGCTATCACCTCGTCATAATAACGTGCTTCGATGGCTGGTGCACAGGCCAAAATCACCTGGTAGCGGTCGGCGAAGGAAGCTGCGGCCTGCATCATGGTAGGCAAATTGTCTTTAATCTCTTGCTTTCGGCTGCTGCCAATAAGGCGATAATGGGCTTATTGGGGATTAGCTTATGCTGTGCGGCAAACGCTTCAGTCGTGGTGTGATGGGCTTTCCGATAAGCCGCCACCTCCTCGACCGTAGGATTACCTACGTAATGAATGGATAGATGGTGCTTTCGCTCGTAGAAATCTACTTCGAACGGCAGGATGGAAAACAATTCGGCCACATCGCGCCGAATGGCTTTGATGCGCCATTCTTTCCACGCCCAAATCTTGGGTGAGATGTAATAGTAAGCCGGGATAGTCGTATGCCGCTTCAGAAACTTCGCAATACTGAGGTTAAAACCCGGATAATCCACCAGGATAACCACATCGGGATGCCAGGCCACAATGTCGCGTTTGCATTGCGCCATGTTGCGAAAAATGGTGCGCAGATGGAGCAGAACGGGCACGAAACCCATATAGGCCAACTCGCGATAGTGCTTCACACATGTGCCGCCAACGGTCTGCATCTTATCGCCACCAAAGAAACGAAACTGGGCATCGGCATCGCATTGCCGCAATGCTTTCATCAATTCGGCGGCATGCAAATCACCGCTGGCCTCGCCCACAAGGAGATAATATTTCATGTGTTGCGTTAACGAAAGGTGTCCCAATCGTGTATTTTCTGCAAAAATGAATAGTCGGTAGTATCGATTTTCAGGGGTGTGACAGCTACATAGCCATGCCTCAACGCCCATTGGTCGGTATCTTCGCTCGCTGGCTCGTCATTCTGATAATGTCCAGCCATCCAAAAATAATCGTAATTGCGGGGATGCGTAAATCGTTCAACCTCGTTCACCCAACTCCCATAAGCCATGCGACTGGTTTTAATACCTTTGAAAGGTGGCTGTGCTGGGAAGTTCACATTGAGGTAAACACCCTTGGGCAAGCCATCCTGCATCACTCGTTTCACTATTGTGAGCACGTCGCTTTGCAGATAGCTGAGGTCGGCATCCTCATCATCGTTGCAAGTAGAGAAGGCTATCGAAGGAATATACTTCATACAACCCTCCTTGGCTGCGCCGATGGTCCCCGAGTAATGATGATTGATGGACGCATTATCGCCATGATTGATGCCACTGAGAATGAGGTCAGGCTGACGCACTTTGCACAATTCGCTCAGTGCCAACTTAATGCAATCAACCGGTGTTCCGTTGCACGACCACACCTCAATCTCTCCCATATTGTGGCGCTGCTTAAGGCGCAAAGGAACAGCAGCCGAGAAAGCACACGAGAAACCCGATCGACCTGATTCGGGTGCACACACCAATAGGTTGGCATGATTTTTAAAAATGAAACCAATGTTTTAATGCCGTTGGCATGATAACCATCGTCATTTGAAATTAAAATAAAGGGGCGATTTTGTGCCATTCTATCTGTTTTGAATTCGCCGCAAAAGTACTAAAAAAAAGTTTATTTATCGTGATTCTCGCCCAAAATATGTACCTTTGCGAGCAAAACAACGTTCTTAGAAATGGGAAAAATAATTGCATTAGCCAATCAAAAAGGTGGCGTCGGTAAAACAACAACAACCATCAATTTAGCTGCCTCGTTAGCTACGTTAGAAAAATCTGTATTGGTAGTCGATGCCGACCCGCAAGCCAATGCCTCAAGTGGTTTGGGAGTTGATACCAAAGAGGTTGATTGCTCGCTCTACGAATGTATCATCGACCACGCCGATGTGCGCGATGCCATCTACACAACTGATATTGAAGGCTTAGACATTATCCCAAGCCACATTGATTTAGTAGGAGCCGAAATCGAAATGTTGAACTTAGAAAATCGTGAACGGGTACTCAAGAATCTCTTAGACCCCATCAAAAATGAATACGATTTTATCCTCATCGATTGTAGCCCCTCCTTGGGACTCATCACGGTAAATGCACTCACAGCGGCCGACTCCGTAGTTATCCCCGTACAATGTGAATATTTTGCCTTGGAAGGTATCAGCAAACTATTGAGCACCATCAAAATCATCAAGAGCAAGCTCAACCAGCAATTGGAGATTGAAGGTTTCTTGTTGACCATGTACGACAGCCGCTTGCGTTTGGCCAATCAAATCTACGATGAGGTGAAGCGGCATTTCCAAGAGTTAGTGTTCAAAACCGTTATCCAACGCAATGTGAAACTCAGCGAAAGCCCGAGCCACGGACTACCCGTCATTTTGTACGACGCAGACTCCACCGGCGCCAAGAACCATTTGGCATTGGCAAAGGAAATTATCAATAAAAACGCATAAGTAAACACCGTAATCATAAAAGGAAAAGCAATGGCAGTGCATAAAAAATTTAATACACTGGGACGGGGGCTTGATGCTCTGATTTCAACCGATGCTGTTAGAACACAAGGTTCGTCGACAATTAATGAAATCGCTATTGAACAAATTCAGGCAAACCCCAACCAGCCGCGCCGCGAATTCGACGAAGAAGCACTACAAGATTTAGCGCATAGCATAAAAGAAATCGGCATCATTCAACCCATAACACTACGCCAGATTTCTGATAATCGGTTTGAAATCATTGCAGGCGAGCGACGCTGGAGAGCCTCACAATTGGCTGGATTGAAAGCCATCCCTGCCTACATTCGCACCATCAAAGACGAAAATGTGATGGAAATGGCGCTCGTTGAAAATATTCAACGTGAGGATTTAAACGCTATAGAAATCGCTTTAGCCTATGAGCACCTTTTAGAAGGAAGCGGTATGACACAAGAGAAAGTGTCTGAACGCGTAGGAAAAAGCCGCACAGCTATCACTAACTATTTGCGCTTACTGAAATTACCCGCACAAATTCAGATGGCTTTGCAAAAGAAAGAACTCGACATGGGGCACGCACGCGCGCTCCTTTCTATCAATAGCCCTTCATTACAGATAAAAGTGTTTAAAGAGATTCAGAAACACAACTATTCGGTAAGAAAGGTTGAAGAATTGGCGCAAGCATTAAAGAACGGTGAAGATATAGACAGTGGGAAAAAGAAAATCGTAGCGAAGAACCAACTACCTGAGCCATTGAACGAAGCAAAAAAGATGCTCATCAACTGTTTAAACACAAAGGTGCAAATGAGTTGTTCGGCTAAAGGGAAGGGCAAAATTAGCATCCCATTTGCCAACGAAGACGACTTGAAGCGCCTATTAAGCATTTTCGAACAACTAAAAGGAAAGGAATAGTTGGTGATAAAATTTTATCCCGTCATCGCGATTGTTGTACTATTTGCATTACCAACAAGGTCATGGGCACAACAAGAACAAGTTGCAATTGCTGCCGCAACCGAGCTGCAACAAAATGCCCCTTATGCTACTCTAACGCAAGGAGACAGCACAAAACTGTCCATCCAAAACCAACAACCTCATAAGAGAGCGAAGCGTGATTGGGCCACTTGGAAACCCAATCCCAAACGAGCATTATGGCTTGGGCTCATCCTGCCTGGCGCAGGACAAATTTATAACCAGAAGTTTTGGAAGTTACCTATTATTTATGGTGGCATGGTTGGTTGTGCTTATGCTATTCAATGGAACAACCAAATGTATCGCGATTATGCACAAGCCTACATGGATATTATGGATAATGACCCTACGACGGCCAGCTATACGCAGTTCGTCCATTTAGGAACAACGATAACAAGTAGCAATATCGCACGCTATCAAGAACTCTTTAGAAGCCGAAAGGAACGCTATCGGCGCTGGCGCGATTTAAGTATTTTCACCATGATTGGCGTTTATGCACTCTCGGTCATTGATGCCTACGTAGATGCTTCTTTGTCCGAATTTGATATTTCAAATGATTTAAGTTTGCGTGTAGAACCCGCTGTGATTAAAACGGGTGCAACATCTAATCCACTACAAACTTCAGGAGTTGGATTACATTGCAGTTTAACCTTTTAAACGGCAAGACAATAAGGTACGTTACATGCATAAGAATAAGAAAGAATAATTTAAAATGAAGAAACTCTATTTATTAGTCTTCACACTTTTGTCTCTCCCCGTTGTAACGATGCAGGCACAAGTTGTAGATGAAAATGAGACGCATGATGACGAAACAGAAATTACTGTCACCAATGCAAAGGGGAAAAAGGAAGTCATCGACCTTCCAGAGGCCATGACAATGCAATTAGATAGCTTGATGCACTTATACAACACCAAAACCTATCTACGTCCAGACACAACATGCAACCTGCCCGATATAAATCCAGTTTATGACGCTTCGGTATATAAGCTTCGCTTAAGCAAGCTTCCAACTATTATCGAAATGCCCTATAATGATGTTGTACAAAAATTCATCGACTTATATAGCGGCCAACTGAGGAGGTCCGTCAGCTACATGTTAGGCGCACAGAATTTCTATATGCCCATCTTCGAAGAAGCATTAGAAGCCTATGGCCTACCATTAGAACTAAAATATTTGCCCGTCATCGAATCAGCCTTAAATCCACGAGCTGTTTCTCGTGTGGGCGCAACAGGATTATGGCAGTTCATGCTCAACACCGGAAAGCGTTATGGTCTTACTGTAAATTCTTTGGTAGATGATCGGAGAGACCCTGTGAAATCATCATATGCAGCAGCACACTACCTAAGTGACCTCTATAAGATTTATGGCGATTGGAATTTGGTGATAGCTGCCTATAATTGCGGTCCCGAGAAAATCAATCAAGCCATTCATCGCTCAAAGCAAAACGATTATTGGCAAATTTATCCTTATCTGCCTCGAGAGACGCGTGGTTATGTGCCGGCCTTCATTGCAGCTAATTATATTATGAACTACTATTGCGAGCATAATATATGCCCCATGCTGACCGAGCTTCCCGCAAAAACAGATACTGTTGAAATTAAACGCGATTTATATTTCGAGCAAATAGCGCATGGATTAGGTATCGACATCGACCAGATTGCCGCGCTCAATCCCCAATATCGACGCAGCATGATCAATGGCAGTTGGCGCCCTTCTACGCTACGTTTACCAGCCATGTTGGTGACAAAATTCATCGATAATGAAGATGCCATTTACAATTATGCGCCAACCGATATCAACGCCAAGCGAACAGAGGTAGAGGTTAACGATGAAGAACCTACTATCGTGCGCTATAAACGCGCCTACAAGCATAGCGCTTCAGCGAGAAAAGGTAAAAACAGACATGCTAAGAACAAGAGGGGCGCAAAAACAGCTTCTAAGAGTGTTACCATCAAAGAAGGCGACACTCTCTCTGAAATTGCGGCACGCAACAACACCTCGGTTGCTAAATTAAAACGGTTGAACGGCATTCAAGGCAGTAACATTCGCGCTGGCAAAAAGCTTAAAGTGAAATAATCAAAAAGAAACTATGAGCATGAGTGAGCATGAACTGACGGAGATGAGTCGCGAAATGTTGGATGAAGAAATGGTAACCCAAGCCTTTCAACATCTTTAGACACCTATTTGGCTTCGCGACATCGTAAGAAAGTTGAAATCATCACCAAAGCTTTCAACTTTGCCAAGCAAGCCCACAAAGGCGTCAAGCGCCTTTCGGGCGAACCTTATATCATGCATCCCATCGCCGTAGCACAAATCGCTTGTGAAGAGATGGGGCTCGGCTCAACCAGCATTTGTGCTGCCCTACTCCATGATGTTGTCGAAGATACCGACTACACCATTGAAGACATCGAAAACATCTTTGGCCCTAAAATTGCACAAATTGTTGATGGGTTAACCAAAATCAGCGGTGGCATTTTTGGTGACAAAGCTTCGGCACAAGCTGAAAACTTCAAAAAATTGCTGCTCACGATGAGCGATGACATCCGCGTCATCCTCATAAAAATCTGCGATCGCCTGCACAACATGCGCACATTGGCGTCGCAACCTGCCAACAAACAATATAAGATTGCAGGCGAGACGCTCTATATCTATGCCCCGTTGGCCAATCGCTTGGGACTGAATAAGATTAAGACCGAGCTCGAAGACCTAAGTTTCAGCTATGAGCATCCCGAAGAATATGCCGCGATTAAAAGCAAATTAGCGCTGACACAAGAAAAGCGCGACGAGCTATTTGCACAGTTCACACAGCCCATTCGAGAGGCCTTAGACCAAATGGGGCTGAAATACACGATTAAAGCGCGCGTAAAAAGTCCGTATTCTATATGGAATAAGATGCAAAACAAGCACGTAACGTTCGAAGAAATCTATGATATTCTCGCCGTCAGAATTATCTTCGAACCCAAGGTGCGTAGCGAAGAAATCAACGAATGTTTCAACATCTATGTAGCCATCAGCCGCATCTATAAAAGCCATCCCGACCGTTTGCGCGACTGGCTCAACCACCCCAAAGCCAACGGCTACCAAGCTTTGCACGTAACCTTAATGAGCAAGCAAGGACGCTGGATTGAAGTGCAGATACGTTCCGACAGAATGAATGAAATTGCCGAACAGGGATTTGCCGCGCATTGGAAATACAAAGACGGAGGCGAATACAGCGAGGACGAGACCGAGCTCAACGATTGGCTCAGCACGATTAAAGAGATCTTAGACGACCCGCAGCCCGACGCGATGGACTTTTTGGACAGCATCAAACTCAACCTCTTTGCCTCCGAAATATTTGTCTTCACTCCGAAAGGCGAAATTAAAACCATGCCCGCAGGCTGCACCGCTTTAGACTTCGCCTTCCAAATTCACACCTTCTTAGGAAGTCACTGCATCGGCGCAAAGGTAAACCACAAGTTGGTGCCACTGAGCCACAAGCTCAACAGCGGCGACCAAGTGGAAATTCTCACCAGCAAGGCGCAACACGTGCAAGCCTCGTGGATTAATTTCGTCTCAACCGCAAAGGCACGCGCCAAAATACAAGCCATCTTGCGGCGCGACAATCGCGAGATACAGCGCAAGGGCGAAGAGACACTCACCGACTGGCTCACGCGCAACCAGTTGGAACTCACCTCATCGGTATTAGACAAGTTGGTTGAGTTGCACCATTTACAACACCACGATGAGCTTTTTGCAGCCATCGGCAACAAGCAAATCATCTTGGGCGACCAGGACCTCGACTATCTGTTGGGCAAAGACATCAAAGAAAAAAGCACCACCACCTGGCGACGCTACGTGCCCTTTCTCCACGATAAGAAAACCCCTGCAACCACCGAGAAACCCAACAAACTGTCGAAGCTGTTCACCGTGGGTGCCGATTTCAAAAAGAAAAAGCCCGTCCTCATCAACGAAGAAAACATCAACACCTATGTGTTCCCCGATTGTTGCCACCCCATTCCGGGCGACGACATTCTGGGCTACATCGACAACAGCAACCACATCGAAATCCACAAGCGCGCCTGCCCCGTGGCCAGCAAGCTCAAATCGAGCTATGGCAATCGCATTTTAGACGCCAAGTGGGACATGCACAACCTCCTCTTCTTCGACACAACCATACAAATCAAAGGCATCGACCGGCAAGGCATGCTCTGCGATTTGGCCGAAGTGCTCTCCGAACAATTAGGCCTCTACATCCGCAACGTAAGCATCGGAACCAACGAAGGCATCTTCGAGGGAAGATTGACGTGCGGGTGCACAACCGAAACGAAGTGGGAACCATCATCACCCAATTAAAAGGCATCGACGGTTTGCAAGAAGTGACCCAAATCATGTAAGCGCAGGCGCCGGCACATTTTTCGCTGCATTGTTTGTCACTTCCAACAAAACTTTATATCTTTGCACCCGATGTTCGTTATAAACATCATCAAAACAATAACGCGTGTAGGTGTAAAAATGAAGACAGAAAATAAAAAAATATTTCGACTTTTTAACAGCTTTTTATTTGGCTGAACCAAATAAAAAGTGTAACACACACACACACACACACACAGGAGCGAGACCAATATAAAGGTACGCGCGACGCGCGCGTAATATACAACATAATCTCTTATAAACAAAGGGTGTGCAAGAAGTTTTTCATAAACTTTTTGCACACCTTTTTCGTACCTATAAATGAACGAAAAAAACAAGGAAAAGATAGTAGTAAAATGAATCATTTAAAATTGAAAGAAAATGAAAAAAAGCAAGTAAAAGCGGGCCTACATCGCGCCTGCAATTGAAGTGTTTGCACTCGAAGTTGAGAACACCTTAGGAAAAAAACTTCATTCCACGGCGGTCACCTTGCCGGCGAAACAGCCGACGACGGCATTGATCAAGGCGGCGGTCACGGCATTGGTGACGTGGAGGAAGACGAAGGCGATTAACTTCTGAAGCGGTTTTTTAGTAACATTAGTTTTTAATTAAGAAAAATGAAAATGAAACAAAACTTATTTTATGCGGCAGCCTTTGCCTTGGCTTTGCTGGGCTGCTCGCAGAATGATGTAACCGAGCCATCGGACAAAGGTGGTGCCAAGACGGGAACGGCCTTCACGGGCAAGTCAAGCCCTCAAATGGGCGAAATCCCGTGAGCCGCACCTCAATCGACTACGACCGCACGGCACGCACCATGACCTACTATTGGGAGCCGGGCGACAAAATTTGGCTCAACGATGGCAACAACGCCGAGACCGAAGCCAGCAGCCGCGTGGCCAACTCGAGCTTCTTCTTCACCACAGGCACCTATCACGCACAGCATTACGACGTTTATTATCCCGGCAAAAACGCCACAGCTTATAACGCCGTGACCATTCAAACCACACAGTCGCAAGCCACGCCCAACAGTTCCACCCATTTGGGCGATGCCGGAGACTGCGGCGTAGCCACGGCCGATCGGCAGAGCGATGGCGGATACACCTTCTCACTGGCCCACAAGGCTACCTACCTGTGTTTTTTGCCGCGCACCACCAACGTCACCGAAACGGGCTGGGTGATGACGGCCATTAAAGTGACAGCCAACAACAACATCGCCGGCAACTACACCCTCACCACCACCGGACTCACCGGCACGGGCTCGTCAAACGAAATCACCCTCAACACGGGCAATTTCGACATCAGCAATGCTGCCACGAGCCTCGCCACCAACGGCGCCTACATGGTGATTGCACCGGGCGTGCACACGCTCACCGTGGAATACACCGTGAAGAACACCAACACTGGCAACACCGGAACCATCGTGAAGCATCTTGATTCCAAAGACTACCATGCCAACACCCTCTACCCCCTCACCGCTCATCTGTTCAGCGAATATTCCAATACGAAATACTATCTGTGGGATGCACAGAGAGATCTTTGGCGGAACAAAACGGCTGTAGACTATGCTTCAGGACTGTATGCCGCAGCAGATGCGCCGACCCCACATCCGGCACTTCCCCGTCAGGCTATACCTGCCGATGCAGACCGCTGGTATAACACCAATCCGAACGAAGTGCCGGGCTTTACCATGGTACATGGCTACGGCAACAAATTCTATTATGCTACCAATTCGGCAAAGGATTGCCCCAATGTGTGGGAGTTGGCTTGGTATTACGACAAAGGCGACATTCGTTGGGATGGCGAAGCAGCTTTCTTGTTCCGTGGAAAAATTTACCATGGCGGTGCTTGGATTAAAAAGCAGAGCGAGATAGCCACAGAGAACAGCACCACGGTGGCCGCCCTTAAAAACACCTATCCCGGCGTGCACCATGGAGATCGAGATGACCTGATTCACCCTGATGCTGGTTATGGGTACGATGGTCCTCGAAAGTCTATCGGGCAAGGGGCACCTTCAGCCGCCGCACTTAAAAAATATTTCTTCCTGCCGGCATTAGGCGACTATGGAGGCCCCGTGGGGGGAGGTTATCCGAGCAATTGGTTTACACTTTACGGGCTGGGTGCCTATGGTGCTTATACCTGCTCAAACACCTACGACAATAATCAGGGACTGTACACGTGGTCTTTAGATTTCACCAGTACAGAGCTTCATCTCAACTCCACACAAGGCATCACAAATGGTCTGCCCTTGTGGAAAGCGCAGTAACACACGTTAGTTCCCGGGAATCTAATCGATTTCTAAACAAAAACGCGTTAGTTCCTGGGGAGCTAATCAATTTCTAAACAAAAACGCATTAGTTCCCGGGGATCTAATCAATTTCTAAACAAAAACGCATTAGTTCCCGGGGATCTAATCAATTTTTAACAAATACGCGTTAGTTCCCGGGGATCTAATCATTTTTTTAACAAATACACGTTAGTTCCCGGGGATCTAATCAATTTTTTTAACAAATACGCATTAGTTCCCGGGGATCTAATCATTTTTTTAACAAAAACGCATTAGTTCCTGGGGATTTAATCAATTTTCAAAGAGATACGAATTAAAAATCTTATTAATTACAAAAAGATATGAAACAGATAGAACCAATCAAATTGGGCATCATGAGTAATGGCTCCCATTTTTTGTTCATCACCGACACGGTGGGGCTCGCCACGGCCGATGCCAAAGTAAAAACAAAGGTGACGGCCGAGTTGACGGCCTTGCAAACGGCACTGAAGGCCGAGGACGATGCGCTGGCATTGTCGAAAGCCAACTTGCTGAGCAAGGAGATTAAGGCCGTCGATGCCGAGCGCGACAAGCACTACAAGGCGCTGCGCAAGGCCATCAAGTTTTTCCTGAGCCATCCCGATGTCGAGCAGGTGAAGGCCGCTCAGCGGTTGGAACAGCTGCTGAAGGATTACAACATTGACCCCAAGATGCAGTTGGACCGCGAGACGGGCCTGTTGCTCAATCTCATCAGCGATTTGGAAACGAAGTCGGCTGCCGATGTCACAGCCTTGGCCCTCACGCCCGTGGTGCAGGCCATGAAACAGGCCAACGACAAGCTGCGCGAGGTGACGCGGGCGCGTGCCAACGACCGTGCGGTGCAGATTGTGGGTCAGTTGAAGCAGGCGCAACACGCCTCCGACGAGGCCTATCGTGCATTGGTGCAAAAGGTGAATGCCTTGGCGGTGGTCGAGGGCGAGGCCGACTATGCCGATTTCATCAGCAAGATGAACGAGCAGGTGAAGCACTACAAGCAGAAGTGCTGCCCAAGGCGAAGAAAAAGGGCGACGGCAAGCAGCCCGGCGACAAACCTGGTGATGGGAAGAAACCCGGCGACGGCGGGAAGAAGCCCGATGGCAAAAAGCCGGGCGGTGATGCCGCAAAGCCGGGTGACGGTGGCGATGGCAAAGATAAACCGGGCGATGGTAAAGATAAGTCCGGCGGCAAAGGTCAGGGCGATGCCACGGTGACACCGAAAGAATAACTTGTTTTAAAACAAATGGTGTCATCCACAGTGACACCAAAACCATAAAATTCCATTCATTTAGAGTTGAGGGGGCGGGAGTGCGCGATGCATTTCCGCCCCCGATTGTGTGGTGTAGGTTGTATTCATTTGCGTATGGAAACGCCGCTGTGCGGACGTTCGGGCGGGCACGCAGGCACCGCCCCTACGGTTTCGTTTGGGTGGATTGCACGTGGGCAGTTGATTTCGTTGGGGTGGATGATGCGTGAATGTAGGTGTTCATTTACGTGGGGTCATCTAATATGCAACGCGATGGGTAATGACACACCACTTGTGGTTTGAGACAAATGGCAGGGTTACGGGCATAGCTTATTCCCGAAAAAACGACAAATGCACTTGCAAAATAAAAAATATATCGCTAAATTTGCAACGCACTTTGGTGATGTGCCCACAACGCTAACACCAGCACATGACCTCGAAAGTGCTCCTATTTGAAATAAAACAGAACGTAATGAATGATTATGCCAAATCCCTTTTGCAAGGGCGTTCGCTGCTCCTTGCACTTGTTTGCTTTGTCGCTCTGCTGCTCGCACCCAGTGTCGATGCGCAGGCACAAGTAATGGGCAAACATTTTTCTATCTCTTTTAAGGATAAGCCTGTGGCGGCCATCCTCGATTTCATCGCTAAAAAGGGCGATTATGCCATTCACTATACCGACGATGTGAAGAACGACACGCTGCTGCTCACCATCTCATTGGAAGATGTCGACGAGCTGAGTGCTGTGGAGCGGTTGCTGCCCAACACGGCGTTCACCTATCGCGTGGAAGGAAAGCGCATCGAGGTGTATAAGATGCAACAAGCCGCACAAGGAAAATTCACGCTGCAAGGTGTGGTGAAAGACAAATCGGGCGAGACGGTGCCGTTTGCCACGCTGCAAATTAAAGGCACCACGCAAGGCACTACTGCCGATGCCGATGGAAATTCGCTATGCCTGTCAATCAAGAAACGGGCAACGTGACGGTGTCGAGCGTGGGTTATGAAACAAAGACTTTGCGCTACACGGCTGGCAAGACGATGAACATTGTGCTGGCGGCTTCGGCCTATACTATCGGCGAGGTGTCGGTGATTGCCTATGGCAAACGCAACACACGCGAGCAGGTGGGAGCTATCACCTCGGTGAAGGCTGAGGATTTGCAAAAGGCACCTACGGCAAGCATTGAAAATCTGTTGCAAGGGCGCATGTCGGGCGTTGATGTCACCAACATGTCGGGCTCTCCCGGTGGTGGAGGTTCGCGCATCACCATTCGCGGTTTTAGTTCGCTCAATCAGCAAGGCATCAACGACGGCAGTCCTCTGTTCGTCATTGATGGTATCCCTGTTTCGAGCAGTTCATCAACGCTTACGGGCGGCATCAATCCGCTGTCGAGCTTAGACCCTTCGAGCATTGAGTCGGTGCAAGTGTTGAAAGATGCAGCTTCAGCTTCGCTCTATGGTTCGCGCGCAGGGAATGGTGTGATTTTGATTACCACCAAGAAAGGTAAAACCGGGCGCACTGAAGTGAATGTGAGTGCGTCGCAATCGCTCTCGTGGTTGCCTGCCACTCCGAAACAAATTCTGGGTAAAGGCGAGCGTGACATTGCCTTGCTTTTGGCTCGAAACCAGCGTGCGGCGCACTACGACTACCTCACCGACCGCTTGATTTATCCACATTCCTACAAAGATAGTTATGGCTGGGATGCCGACTACGATGGTGCTTACGACTATCTGTGGCGCAATGGTAAAGTGGTTGAGGGAGATCGTCGTTTGCCTGCCATCGCGCAAGACTCGCTCAACAGCTTTTACAACAATAAAACCAACTGGTGGAAATATGCGTTCCGATTGGGACGCGTGACGAAAGGCGATGTACAATTAGCTGGCGGCACCGAAAACATGCGGTTCATGGTCAATGCAGGTATATACGACGAAACGGGTATCATGATTAGTTCGAATTTCCGCCGATACAGCCTGCTGAGCAACCTTGATTTTAATTTATCGACCAGGCTCAGCGCATTCACACGCATCAATTTGTCGTATGCCACGCAGCAGGCCGGTTCGGACATGGGGCGTGCGCAAGGACTGACCTTCGACCCGAAACTCACATCAACCCTTTTACCCGGCAAAGGTAGTACGGCCGAACGTGAGGCATTGAAACAGCTGCGCGACATCGATAAAACCAATTCGAATTACAACGTGCGCTTGAGTGGCGGCCTTACTTACACACTGCTTAAAGGGCTGAAGTTCTCGTCGACGGCTTCACTCGATCATTATTTCACGCGCATTTATATGTTCACGCCCGACTATCTGAAATATGATTTGAAATCGGAGGTGCAAGGTTCGAACATCGCCATGACAGGCATTCAAACCGAGAATATCCTCACGTATAATCTCAATCTGCCCCACGAACAGAAGTTAGAACTCATGGCGGGCATAACCTACAATTATGATTTGTTGCAGAACCTTAGCGGAACAGCAAAGGTGGTCCGACGAATGCCATAAAATATGCAGGCGAAGGTTGGCCCTTGTTGATTAACGATGCCTCGGGCACAGTGAAAGCTGCGCAAAACTTTCTCACCAACAAGCAGGAACAAGCTTTAGTGAGTGTGTTGGGACGTGTGGCCTATAACTATAAGAAACGCTATTTGGCCGAGCTTTCTATTCGTTCGGATGGTTCAAGCGTTTTCGGAAAAGATGTGCGCTGGGGCACCTTCCCTTCAGTAGGTTTAGGCTGGGCATTCAGCGAGGAACGCTTCATGAAAAAATATTGGTGGTTGAGCTTTGCTAAGCTTCGTGCATCATGGGGTAAGTCGGGACAGAAGTTCCAAGAGCCCTATTTGGCACTCGGTGTGATGGAAGAGAATAATGTGTTTAACGGCACCTTAGGTCTCATTCCCGAGACGATGGCCAACAAAAAGCTGACGTGGGAAGAGAGCGACCAATATGATTTAGGTCTTGATTTGCAATTATTAGACTACCGTTTGAAATTCAAGGTAGACTATTATTATAAGTATTCCAGCAAACTCCTAATGCAATCCTACTTGCCAGGCAATGTGTTCTTAGCTTCGCGCATGTGGGACAATGCTTCGGCCATCTCCAACGAAGGTATTGAGTTTGAAATGCAAGCCGACCTCATCCGCCGCAAGGATTTAAATTGGAGCGTTGGCTTCAACCTGTCGCACAACCGCAACATGCTGCGCAAGACTTATAATGGCGAAGATTTGAACGATAAAGTCTTGGGGCGCCCGGTCTATGGCATCTATACCTTTAAAGATGAAGGCATCGTGCAGCAAGCATCCGACATTCCAATGTATCGCAATGCTTCAGGCAAGTTGCTTCCTCTCTATTTCCAGTCGGTTAATAACCCCTTGCGCGTAGGTGGTCGCAAGATTAAAGACCAAAACTTCGACGGTGTAATTGATGATAAAGACCTTTATTATGCTGGTAGCACCTTGCCCGCAGCCTATGGCGGTATCAATAGCCACGTGGAATGGAAGGGATTAAGCCTCGATGTGCTGTTTAGCTACACCCTCAGCCGCAAAGTGATGAATATGTACCAAAACAGTGCCTTCACTTTCACGAAAGACTTTGGCGTGATGATGAACCACTTCAACATCCATGATTATTGGACACCCACCAATAGGCAAGCTAAAAATCCATCGTTAGAATTTGCCGACAAAGATTATATTGGACAGTTCGACGGCAATGTTGACTCCTACATTGAGAATGTCAGCTTCATCAGGCTCAAACAATTGGTGCTGGGTTATCAGTTGCCCAAACAATGGCTAAAGGGAACATTCATCAAGGATGTCAACCTTTATCTCAGCGGCGAGAACTTATTCTTGCTCACAAATTATTCAGGAGTCGACCCAGAGGTGATTAATCCCTACACGGGAAAAGATGATGGTACACAATATCCCCTGAACCGAAAGATTACTTTCGGCGTGAATTTAAAGTTTTAAGACGTATGAAAAAAATAATACTTCTCTCTATAGTTAGCCTCGGTCTCTGCGCTTGTAATCTCGATCTGCAGCCCGAGAACGGACTAACCTACAGCAATTCTTTCAACACCGAGAAAGAGGTGAATGCAACCACCACATCTATTCAGTATTTCATCAATACTGTTGTGGGCAGCAATTATGTCTTTGCTACAGCGGGCATAAAGTTGGATGCACTGTTGGATGGCACGCAAGTGCGCGAATGGAATCCTCGCACAGTGCTTTCAAGCGATTATTCTTGGAAAGGATTGTATGACATTATCTTCGAATCAAACTTGCTGCTTGATAATATTGACAGAGCAAAAGGTCTGTCTGAGGAGCGCAGAAACTATCACATGGGACAAGCCGAATTTGGTTTAGGCTTAGCTTATTTCCTATTAGCACAACGCTATGGAGAAGCCATCATCACCGAAAATTCATCGGTGATTAAACCCTATCCCCTTTCTTCGCAAACCGAAGTGCTGAACGCCGCCGTAGTGCATGCACAAAAAGCTTTTGCGATGCTGCCCACCTTTGATAAACTAACAGATATCAATGGGGCACTTATCACCAATCGACAAACCGCTTCAAAAGGAACCGCTGCGGCACTTTTGGCACAGATTTATGCTTGGAAAGGAAGCGTGACAGAACTCTATCACCTGCAAGGAAATGCGCAGGCCGATTATCAGAAATCGGTTGAATATGCCACAATGCTTATTGACGGGCAGGTTGGTAACTATCAGCTATGTAGCAATCCTGAAGAGCTTTGCACATATCTGTCAAATCAAAAGAGTCCCAACCCTGAAGCTATCTTTAGTTTGCTCTTTGACAAAACACGATCAGATTATGTTGCTTCGCCCAATGAAGTAGCACGAAACTTTGTCAGCTGGCCTGTGAGAGAAGACCAAACATTGGCCGACCTCCCAACCAACACCACTTATCAACTGTACAAAACAACAATAGACGAGCTTTTCCCTGATGCAAGTGACCAGCGCTTGCAAGCCTTTTTCTACGATTGGGGCACCCCCCATACAATAGATGGTGAAGACTATGCCATTATGAATAAATTTAGAGTGGCCATTATGGATCCTGACCAATTTGCCCCCAGTGGAAAGAGTTATCGCACAGTTGATGCCGATTATGTTTACTGGCGCTTGGCCGATATCTATCTCCTGCGGGCCGAATGTTATCAGAAGTTGCACAACGATGCCAGTGCCATTGCCGATTTAAATCGCATCCGAACACGAGCTGGTGCGCTCACCTACCCTTCTATCTACGACACAGACGGCCTTAAAAAAGCCATTTTCCGCGAACGTGAGAAGGAGTTTATTGGCGAAAATGATGCGCGTTATGCCGATATTATTCGCAATGGTTACGTGAGAGATGAACTCCAAGGAAAGTTTAAACTGCTCACCAATCGTGAAATTCAGAATGGTGCACTATTCTTACCATTGCCAAAAGATGCTTGGCAAGATAAAGATGGACATATCATTAACAACCAGTTGCGCCAGAAACCTTATTGGCAGGCGTATAATTAATAACGAATAAAATAAGAAACAATATCAAATGAAGAAAATAAAAATTATTCTCACAGCTTTTATTGCAACATTGTTGGCTACAAGTTGCACCCAATATCATTTTGAAGATACGGGCTTAGCCAATGGGAAGCACGAGAAATCGATGTGGGATTATTTCGGAGAAGACTCGTATAACTGGGACTCGCTCCGCGTGATGGCAAGGCGTGCTAATCTTGTTTCACTCTTTCAAGGTAATAGCACTTATGGCAAAGATTTTACGTTCTTTGGTCCTACGAACATCACCATTATGCGCTATTTACAAGACAACCATCTCAATAGTATTGCTGATATTCCCGTTAACGATTGCAAAACATTTATTTTAAATGGTGTACTTCGTAAACACATGATGTTAGACGATTTTAAGCAAGGGACAAAATCAACCGATGTATCGACACCTATCGGAAAAGGAGGCGAAATGTTTACGATGGCTTCGGGATTACAACTATGGGTTTACAGCTTTCGTGAAGCCTACAACAATGTTCCAGGAACAGGGCCTGTGCAAATTTATTTGGTGTCGCCCACCACTACACGAACGTCACATGTCGGTTCATGTAACATCGAAACGCAAACAGGCGTGGTACACGCTTTAGATTATAACTTCAATTTAAATGATTTTTAACGACAATGAAAAAGAAAATCAACATGCTCTACACGGCAGGCATAGCACTGCTATTTATAATATGCTGCACCGCATGCAGCCATATGAAAGTGGGCTATCTGCGCACAACAGGTGCCTCATTTGCTCCCGACTCCATCAATGCCTTTCATAATGTTGATCCCACCAGCGAGCAATACATCGAGAAAATTCCCTTTGTCTCAACACGCATTCAAGGCGTAGCAGGCACACACCCCATCAATTATGAACTCGCACATGTGAAAGCTGACAATGCTGCAGCCGCTCAATTATTTATGAAACTCTATCATGAGCAGCTGATTTCTGTGGCTGGAGGAATGGTTGTTGTAACGCAAGAAGCGACGCATCAACTACCCAATGGGCACTATTACTTAACATTCCGCATCTTTAACGACGACCACGAGGCACTCTTAGAAAATGTGTTTAAAGTGGTTGTTACAGACGATGAATTGCCCTTATCATAAAACCAACATTTAAAAGTACACGAAGATGAAAACAAAATACTATCTCTTTACTGCGCTAATGGCTATCTTTTGCCTCACAATTCATGCGCAATCGCAACAGAATAACGCAGCAAATACTTCAGAAGGAATTAAGTTCTTTCAAGGAACCTTTGCAGAAGCCTTAGCACAAGCGAAAACAGCAAACAAGCCACTCTTTGTCGACTTCTATGCCGTTTGGTGTGTGCCCTGCCGCAAAATGGCCAAGACGGTGTTCACCCTCCCCGAAGTTGGGCAATATTTCAACGAGCACTTCATCAACATTCAGATTGACGCCGAAAAGAAAGAGAATGTGGATATTGCCAAAAGCTATAAGGTTGAAGCCTATCCTACCCTCGCCTTCATCGCCCCAGACGGCAAAGCACTGTCAGTAAATATGGGTGCAATGGATCAGAACGAGTTGCTGGAAGCGGCAAAGATTGCGGCCGGAGAAAGTGTCAGCTTCGAACAACTCTACAATCAATACAAGGCCAACAACAATGATTTAAGCGTGCAACAAACCTTATTGCTCAAAGCACCAGCTTTTTTGCAGGCACAAGAAGGTATGGAAGCCGACAAATGGGTGACACGCTTGCAGAAGCTCTATCGCAACTATATCGCAGCAAAAGCCCCCAATCAGCTCATCAACGAGAATGACTATCGCATTATTTTGAGTTTAGAGGGTAGCGACGACAAAGCGCACAAGCAATATATTGTCGATCTGATGAACGACCATTTAGACGAATGGATGAAAGCGGTGGGCAAGGCACCCGCTTATTATATTGTAGAGGCCAACGACGCTTTTGCCGAAGATTTGGCCAAGGAAGGCAACGCAAAGTATAAGGAGTATGTGGAAAATGTGAAAACAAAATATGGCAAAGCCTACGATGTTATCGGCCTTACCACCATCAATCCCTATGAGAAGGCCAAGCTCTACAACGATGCCCTGTTCAATCTTTATAAAGATAAAGATGTCGACGGCTACATCAAAGCCATGCAAACCTATTTCGAAAAGATGGGCAGCAACCTTCAAGCAGCCGATTATGGAAAAGCTGCACAAAATCTTTATGCCGCCGCAGGAAAGGTTCTCAAACCCAAAGATCACGAAGTGGCTATTCAATGGGTAGAGAAAGCGCTGGCACAAGACGATGCCATCATGGATCGTGTGAACTATATGGTGATGATTGGCGACTCCTATCGTGAGTTGAAAAACTACGACAAGGCACGCCAATACTATAACCAAGGATTTGCAGAGACGCTAAGATTAGAAAACATGGAGATGCCACAAGCGATGCTGCAAGGTGCCATTAAGCAAAAACTTGCCACACTTGAACTGCTCGAAAAATAACACAACAGACAACATGCGTATGTCACAACCTACTTTAAAAAGACTTTTTGCGCTCACATACTTCTGCCTGTTGGTGCTCACAACCCTCACAGCGCAAACCACCATCAAAGGATTGCGGAAGGGAAAGTTGCCCAACGGACTGACCTATTATATTTATAACGATGGAAGCGACACGAAGGAAGCACAATATTATTTGTATCAAAACGTAGGCGCTATCTTGGAGAACGATGCCGAAATAGGATTGGCTCACGTGCTCGAGCATTTGGCTTTCAACACCACCGACCACTTTCCCAACGGCATTATGAACTTTTTGCGCAGCAATCATCTCAACGAGTTCGAAGCCTTTACGGGTATTGACGACACGCGTTATGCCGTGCACAATGTGCCCACAACCGACGAAAAACTCAATCAACAGATGCTGTTCGTGCTGCGCGACTGGTGCCACGGCATCAAAATTCTGCCCAAAGATGTTGAGAAAGAGCGCGGCATCATTCTCGAAGAGTGGCGCCACCGTGCGGGTATCGATCGTCGGATAACCGATGCTATCGCACCCGTCGTTTACAACCACTCGCGTTATGCGCAGCGCAATGTCATTGGCACGCAAGCCATTCTTGAGACCTTTAAAGGCAAAGAGGTGAAAGCGTTCTACGACAAATGGTATCGCCCCAACATGCAATTTATCGCGATTATTGGCGACGTGGACATCGACAAACCGAACAAGCCATTATCGCCACCTTCAAATCGCTGCCCAACCAACAGGCGCCAGCCGTTGCATCCGATGTGCGGAGCATTGCCAACAACGCGACGCCACTCTATCTGTCATTCGTCGACAAGGAAAACAAAAGTGCCTCATTTGGCCTTTATCAGCGCTACGAGGTGAGGGATGACGCACCCGAAGAAGCGCGCACCCGACAGTTTCTCTTCACCAAATTCTTCAACACCTTAGCCCCCAAACGGTTTGCAATGCTCAAAAATGCCGAGAAAGAAGCATTTATTGCCGCCGAAGTAAGCCTGTCGCCTTTGGTGCGCAACTATTATCAAATGGCATGGGATGCTGTGCCCTATCAGGGAAAGGAACAGCAAACGTTGCAGCAAATGCTCGCCATACGCCACGACTTAGCCGAAAAAGGGTTTACGAAAGAGGAATTTGAAACCGAGAAAAACAACCTCTACAATGGCATGAAAGACGTGCTGGAGGCTAAAGGACTGGGCACGCCCGACAACGTGCTGATGCTGCTGAAACAAAACTTCCTATGGGGATTGCCCATTCAAGACTTCGCACGCAAATCAATCGCAACATCGAAACGTTAGTGGAACTTGAGCCCGAAGACCTCAACAGCTGGTTGCACGGCCTGCTGAGCAACGACAATCTGGCTTTCGTCACCTACGAGAAACGCCCCGGAGAGCTGCATCTCAACGAGCAAACGTTCCTCGCAGCGCTCCATCATCCCCAACCAACAGACATTGCTTTTGCACCCGAAAAGCCCATCCAAAAGCTCATCGATTTCAACATCACACCGGGGAAAATCGTGGCCGAAAAGCCGCTCAAAACCTTGCAAGCCAAAATGTGGACGCTGAGCAACGGCGCAAAGGTCATCTACAAATATCTGCCCAATGGCCAACAGCAATTTCTTTTTGCCGGATCGGCCGAGGGCGGAAAAGCCATGGTGGCGCCCAACGATTTGCCCAACTACACGGCCATGCGCGCCCTACTCATGCAGTCGGGGCTCTATCGTTACAACCGCAACCAGTTGGCAAGCTGGCTGCAAGGCAAGGATTTAAACCTCACGCTCTCGCTCGAAGACTACACCGACGGACTGGGCGGAAACGCACCCGCGCAACAAGCCGACAACTTCTTCGCTTTCGCCTATTTAGTGCTCACGCGGCAAAACTTCAGCCCCACGGTGTTCGACAAATATCTGCAGCGCAACCGCTATTTGCAAGCCAACAAGGCAACTACGGGCATGGAAGCCGTGCAAGACTCCATTCGGCAGCTGCTCTACCCCATCAGCCCGCTCAATCCGCAGCAAAACGAGGCCTTCTTCCAAGCGATGCAGCAGGACAAGCTCCAAGCACAGTTCGAGGCACATTTCGGCAATGCGGCACGCTTCACCTTCTGCCTTGTGGGCAATTTGCCCGAGACGCAGGCACGCGAATTGGTCTGCCGCTATCTTGCCGCACTGCCTGGCCAATCGCAAACGGCAAAGCCAACGATGCACAATCTTGACTTTGCTTCGAAAGCACCAAGCATCAAGCACACTTTTGAAGCCGACATCGAAGACGATATGGCCGAAATCGAACTCTCGTGGCGCAACGACATGAAGCTCACCGAACGCGAGCAGAGTGCCCTCGAGGTGCTGCGCAGCATGGTGGAACGCCGCTCCTTCGACGTGTTGCGCGAACAAGAGCAGCTCACCTACACCATCGGCGTGCAAGCCAACTACAACGTGCAGCCCGCAGCCCACGAAGACTTCAGCATACACCTCTCGACGGCAAGTGAGCACATTGCCCGCGTGACGGCCTTCGTTCGCCAAACCCTCGACGAGATGCAAGCACAAAAATTCTCGGCCGATGCGTTTAAAGCGGCCATGATTCCCTTGGCGGTCGACGAAGAAGCACCGCAGAACCCGAGCACAGACAATCCGTCGCTGTGGATGGGACTGCTCAATATTTATGCCGAAACGGGCGAAGAGCTGACGCCCGAAGAAAGTGCCAAGGTGGCACCCATCTTCCGTACGCTCACGCCACAAGACGTGGCAGCCGTGGCCCAAAAGGTGCTGTCCACGGCACGCCAACGCGAAATTATCGTGCGTCCCAAGCCGCAACAGGGCAAACGCACGTTTAAATAGCCCGCACATCCTCCCCAAACACTGTCACCATCCCCATGACAGTGTTTTTTTTACTCCCAGGAGTAGTCTGTAAGAATCCTCGATGAAATTTTACCTATGGGGATATATTGATAGAATTCCCGATATTTTTTTACCTCCCGAGTGCCTTTATTTTCTATTAATGGAGACTAATACGAGGAAAATAGTATATCTTCACAGCTCTCTCTAACATATTTTCATCCGGAACCACTCTACAATTCGGTAAAAATACCTATCTTTGCATAGCAAAATAAAAATATCAATTGATTTAATGGACGATTATCATTCGGAAACTTATGGTTCATAGGCGTGAAGTTTAGCGCAACTCAGCTAATCTCCACACCTTAACATCGCAAAAGGAGATTAACTGAAATGAGAACTTTTTGGAATATCAATCAGAACTTAACACCACAAAAAGAGTGGCAGCCAAATTGCTGGATTCAGGTGACGTGCCCCACAGACGAGGATCAGGAATATTTGGAGCAGGAATTCCACATCCCCGATTATTTTCTGTCGGACATCAGCGATACCGATGAGCGCGCGCGTTATGAATATGACGATGGCTGGATGCTCATCATTCTGCGCATCCCCTATGTAAAGGAAGTGAGGTCTCGTACTCCCTACACTACCGTACCACTTGGCATCATCCACAAGAAAGATGTCACCATCACAGTGTGCTATTTCGAAACCAATATGATGATTGATTTCGTGAGCTATCAGCAAAAGCGCCGCGAGGGTTTCATCGATTATGTCGACCTCATCTTCCGGCTCTTTCTCTCAAGTGCCGTGTGGTATCTGAAACGATTGAAGCAGATTAACAACCTCATCGAGAAGGCCAAACACAACTTAGACCAAGAGGTGAACAACGAAAGTCTCATTGGGCTGAGCCGACTACAAGACTCACTCACCTACTTCATCACTTCGATTCGCGGAAACGAAACGCTGCTGCAAAAGCTGAAGTTCAAACTGCAAGTGGACGAGCTCGATGCCGACCTCATCGAAGACGTGGGCATTGAGATGACGCAGGCACGCGAAACCACAAACATCTATTCAGACATCTTAGAATCGACGATGGAGACCTATTCAAGCATCATCAACAACAACATGAACACCGTGATGCGTACACTGACCTCTGTGAGTATCATCATGATGTTCCCCACGCTCATCTCGAGCCTTTTCGGCATGAACCTTGTAAATGGTATGGAGAGCAGTTCATGGGGATTTATTATTGCTATCATCATCTCGGTAATTGTTTCGGGGGCTTCGTGGTGGTTGCTGCGCCGAAAACGACTGATATAAAGTATAAAAAAATCGTGCGCTACAACCGAAAAAAAGAATAATATTATTAGGCGTTTACAGTTTTTTTATATAAGTTTGCATAGTATTTCCGATTGCTTCATGCAATGAAAAACGAAAATCATAAACTAAAACAGTGAAATGATGAATGCTCAAGACAATGTTAAAGTGAACGAGTCAACGACCGAACAACAACCACAAGAAGTGAATGCTGCACCTCAAACGCAGGAAGAAACAGCAAAACGAGTTTACCAAAACAAAGCTGAAGTGGTTGAGAGACTCAAAGAGATTGTAGGGAATCATGAAAATCCTACAAAAGAAGAAATCGATCAACTCAAGACAACATTCTATAAAATGCATGCGGCTGAACGTGAGACGCTGCAACGTGAATATCTTGAACAAGGCGGTGACCCTGATAAATATGTTTTCATTCCTGATGAGTTAGAAGAGATTTTCAAGGCAGAAATGAGCGTCATCAAGGAACGTCGGGCACAACTTTTCTTGCAACAAGAGGCCGAAAAACAGGAGAATCTCCAGAAGAAACTCCATATTATCGAGCGCATCAAAGAAATGGGAGCCTCACCCGAAGAGGCTAATAAAAAAATTATAATGAACTGAAAACGCTACAACAAGAATGGAAAGAAATCAAAGCTATCCCTGCTGAAAAAGCAAACGAATTGTGGCGCAACTACCAACTTCATATCGAACACTTCTACGACCAATTAAACTTAAATCGTGAAGCGCGTGAATATGATTTCAAAAAGAATTTAGAAAAGAAAAAGCACCTTTGCGAAGCAGCTGAGAAATTGGCTGAAGAAGAGATTGTCAGTGCATTCCACCAATTGCAAGAACTCCACCAACAATATAGAGAGCTGGCCCTGTCGCAAAAAGATATCCGAGAAGAGATTTGGACACGATTCAAAGCTGCATCGACAGCCATCAACAAACGATATCAGCAGCATTTTGAAGAACTCCGCGCAAAAAGAAGATGAAAATTTGCAACGTAAAACAGCACTTTGCGAACAAGTAGAGGCTATCGCAAAGGCTGAAAATAAGACCCCTTCTGAATGGGAAAAGCAGACAAAAACAATTATTGCATTGCAATCTGATTGGAAGAAGATAGGCTTTGCACCACAGAAAATGAACGTAAAAATCTTCGAGCGCTTCCGTGCTGCCTGCGATGTATTCTTCAATCAAAAGGCCGATTTCTTCAAAAATTTAAAGCAGCAAACCCACGAGAACATCGCTAAGAAGAAAGCACTCATTGAGCAAGTTGTGTCCTTACAAGATAGCACAGAATGGCAAAAAACAACACAAAAAATCATTGCTCTGCAAAAAGAATGGAAGAACATTGGCACTGTACCCAAGAAAGTGGGCGATGAATTATGGAAAAACTTCCAAACAGCATGTAACAAATTTTTTGAAGCACGCCACACGGCACACGGCGATTTACATAGTGATGAGCGTGAGAATCTTAAGCAAAAGAAAGCCATCATCGCACAACTAAAAGCATTGTTAGACGAAACCAAAGATGGGTTGCACGAAAAGGTACAAACTCTGATGGAGCAATACAATAAGATAGGGCATGTGCCCTTCAAAGAGAAAGACAAGCTCTATCAGCAATACCACGAAATGGTAAATAAGCTTTATGATAACTTACACGTCGAACTCGCCAAGAAACATCTCGACAACTTCAAAACTAACTTGCAAGACATGGCCAAGCGCGGTAGCGAAGCACTTGATAGTGAACGTGGAAAACTACTTAGACGTTATGAGAATCTAAAACAAGAAATTATCACCTACGAGAACAATCTGGGCTTCCTCAATAGCAATAGCAGCAAAGGAAGCAGTCTCATTGAAGAGATGAACCGCAAAGTACAACGTTTAAAAGATGAGATGGAACTCACCAAGCAAAAGATTAAGGCCATAGACAAAGAAAACAAATAATGGGATAATACAGACGTGAAAACGTCCTATCCCCTCTAACAGTTCTACGTAAAAAGCCTAAGATAGATAAGCTAAATACTTTTCTATCTTAGGCTTTCTACAAGGTAGAGAGTTAAAGAAAATGTGCCATACTATCATTTCTTAGACACAATTAAAAAGCTCCCTTACACTTGCTATTGGCAAAATCCGCTATTGGGCAGGAGCTTGAGGAGCCTTAGGCATCTGCTGTCCTGTACCAAATCCTTGTGTATTAGCAGGATTCGTAGTCTGTGTCTCTGTAGCAGTATTTTGTAATACGCTGTGGTCTTCCGTTGCCTGTGGTGCAACATAAGCGCATGCAATACTGAGAATGACCATCGCTATAGCGAGAGCCCATGTCGCTTTTTCTACGACATTCGTTGTCTTACGTACTCCCATAATGGAATTAGATGAGGAGAAATTTGATGCTAATCCACCTCCTTTAGATTCTTGTATTAGCACGACAAAAACCATAAGTATAGCGGCTAACACAATTAAAGCGACAAATAATGTAAATTATTCCCATTTTTATTTATGTTTATTATTGATTATCAATTTTTTTCTAAGAAACGGATTTGGTCTGCAAAGTAAGCATTTTTGGAATATTCAAATTTAATTGCGTAATAATTTCCAATGCTTTCTCATATCTTCCCTGCTTAATGTAGATGCGAGATAATGTTTCTGTGAAATAACTTTCTTCTCCTTTTGAACTTTCTTCTATACGACTTGTAGCCATTTGTAAAGGGGGGGATTTCATCTTCCCTTCACCAAGTTCCTGACTTATGTCATTGTTCAGATAATTTTCATCTGACACTCCCTCTCCATCTTCTTCTGTCTTAAGATTGAAACCACCATCTTCCATAAAATGATCTATGAGAGCTGAAGTTCTATCAGATAGTTGCTCTTGTTGAAATGCTGAACCTTGTTCTGCTTCTACATTCATCAAATAGGCCACATAATCCACTGTAGCATCTTTTTGGGTAGGCCTCCTATGTTCTTTTTTTACTTCAATTTCTTCATCTTGTGGGAGTGTATTTAAGAACGAATCGATTAGTTTTTCGGTTCTATCCTCGTCCGCACCATTGGTTGATGCTTGTACTCCTCGCACAACGATAGGCTTTTCTTCATAAATTTTATAATGCCCCGCCTCTATCATATTAAAAAGAACCCGTCTGTCAGTCACATAAATGGCTGCTGTTCTTAACTCTTCATCGAATGCGGCATCATGTAAAATATAGAGATTTAGCAATAATAGAATACGTGCAGTTTGATAATAAGGATGTAAGGCTATAAAACTTCTTAAGTCATATAACGTCTCACGATCCATCTGCTCTGGATGTTCTATAAGCTGCCTTAAATCCATTTTATTTACCAGTTTGCTACTGTCGCATTAAAAATTTGATCTACTATATCTCTTGTCATTTGCGTTACAAGCTCCTCTTGCACCGCATTTAAACTCTGCGTTGTTTCATAAGTGGCCGTTGCCGTAAACTGTCTTTCAAAGTCTTCACTATGCTTTTTTGTATTGGTAAACCTTACATTCACAGTCATAGACAACTCGGTTTGTGCAGAATGCCCATCACTCGAGATAGACTTGTTGCGTTGGCTATATTGCGTTATTTCGCCATCTAAGCGCAAATCTCCATTTCTCTTAACTTGAATAAGCTTTGTATGATCAGCAAACTGGTCTCGTAAACGATTATTAAACATTGATGCCATAGGCCCCCAAACATAGCTTGAGCGATTTTGAAATTCTGCAATTTGAATCGTTTTTGTTTGGGTATAATCGATGCTTGCACCATTAAACTTATAGCCCTTAAAACTGCATGCAGTGATAATGCATAGTCCTATGACAGCCCATAACAATTGTTTTTTCTTTATATTCATCCTATGACATTTCATCTTTCATTCACTCTAATCCATATTGCTTAATGCGGCGGTAAAGCGTTCTATCAGATATGCCTAACTCTTGTGCCGCTTTCCTGCGATTCCCAGCATTCCGTTCTAATGCCTTTTCCACCATTTTTCTACCTAAATTTCCTAAATTAAGGTTATCTGGCTCATGTATTTCCTCTGCTACAGCATCATAAGTCGTTGCAACATCATGACCTTCAGAAGCATTTATATAAGTGTAATTCGTAGGATGAGCTTCTGCCCTAATCAATGAAGTTTCATTATTTTGCGAAAATCCTTTATGGTCAAATTCGCTTGTTATAGGCAAATTATTGGCTTCATCAAACTGCTTTCGTAAACTGTTTAATTCATGTTTCAATTCACTCACATTACCTCTCAGTTCGAATAGAATCTTATAAAGATTTCTCTTTCTGTTTCATATGAGTGCCCGCCATTTCTACTTATCGGCGCTAATTCAGTACTATCATTATTTTGTGGAATAAAAATCCAACAAAGCCTTGGCCGTAATTTCCCTATTTTTTTACTAAGAATCGATATTTGCTCCGTAATATTTTTTTAAGCTGTCGAACATTGCCTGGCCACTTATATTTCAACATCAATTGTTTGGCATCTTCTGACAAACTTATTTTTGGCAAATGATACTTTTCAGCCATCTGCATAGCGAATAGACGAAAGAGCAATATAATATCTTCTCCTCGCTCTCTCAAAGGTGGCATTTGAATAGGTATCGTATTCAGACGATAATACAAGTCTTCTCGAAATCGTCCTTCACTAATGGCTTTTTGCATATTAACATTTGTCGCAGCAACAATGCGCACATCTGTTTTTAGAATTTGCTGTCCACCCACACGAATATATTCACCCGTCTCCAACACACGCAATAAACGCGCTTGTGTAGCCATAGGAAGTTCGCCCACTTCATCTAAGAAGATTGTCCCCTTGTTAGCTATACCAAAGTACCCTTCGCTTTCGCCTATAGCTCCAGTAAAAGACCCCTTTTCATGTCCAAAGAGTTCACTGTCGATAGTTCCTTCTGGGATAGAACCACAATTTATCGCAAAGTACTTTTCTCGCCGGCGTGGAGAATGTTCGTGAATCACTCTTGGGATAATTTCTTTTCCTACACCGCTTTCACCAACTATCAACACAGATAAATCAGTAGGTGCCACTTGCAGTGCTATATCTAAAGCTCGATTTAGCCCTTCGCTATTACCAACAATATTATAACGTTGTTTTATCTTTTGAAGTTCAGATGTATTCATGTGCCAGCAAAGTTACATGTTTTATTTGAATATACCTTTTGACTGTGGTGCTTTTTATATGTTTTTAGAAGACTGTTGTGACGCATCTTCCTTGTTAAACTTAATTAGGAGTAAACCTATACCCGTCCATAAAAGTTCACGCAGTCTAACAATAAGCGCTACGAAAATACCAGCATTAGCCGACAAACCTAAGGCTGTGGCAGACATTAAAAAGCCTCCTTCACGACCTCCTAACTGTAGGGGAATAAAGAAAAGCAAATTCGCAAAGAGACTGGTAAAAGCCAAAATAAGAATACACTGCAGGAAACTGACATCTGGCATCAATACCAATAAGATGAAATAAATTTCCAAAGCTGACAGTACTCTACATGATAATTCTAATAATACTGCAGAAATAAACGTTATAGGCGATTGTCTGTGCAATGCTGCTATTTGCTGATCAATGGTGTCAAGTTGCTCTCTATGCTGCTCTATGAATGGCAGAGCCCACCGTTTCAAAAGAGGGATATGTTTTAATATATTCATTACTCGGTTGGCTAAACCTGTGCGGTAGCCCGAAACAAAGAACCAAATTCCCAATAGACAAAATATGCCTATAACCGCTAACAACATGCCCAAAATCGCATTTAGAGGTTGTGTTGCGATAAATAGAAATATTGAAAGGAACCAAAACCAAAAATGACTAAAGATGTGAGTCATTGCATAGAGAATGACAGAAGACGATGCTCTTTCTGTCCCTATCTTAGGAGCCAATGACATAATGCGATAGGGTTCTCCCCCCATTAAGCCACCAGGTGTGGCATAGTTGAGCGCAAACCCCGACACAGTGATTTTATAGAGCCAGGCAAAGGATATAGGACGTTGAGCCGATTGACACGGTTGCGAATGGATAATAATATACCATGCAGAAGTGTTAAGCAAGTAGAGCGCTGCCCACAAAGCTACGACAGCCAGTGACCAATAGCCAGCATGTTGCAAGCCTTCCCACACTTGATGGAAATCTAACTGTGAAATCATGATGGCCAGCACCACAATTCCAAAGATAAAAATCCATTCTGGTATTTCTTATTCATTTTTCTTTTTTGAAACCGCAAATCTTATTTTTTCACCTTCGTCATGCTTTTCGTGATAAAGCTTTTGTAAAGGGTTAGCCAAAGGCTCATCAAATGCTATGCGATTGCGATAAATGTCGATAGCAGTATAAATAGCATGACGGAAAGTTGCTGCATCAGCCATTCCCTTTCCTGCAATAGAAGCACCATACGTTTCAGACGACTTTGTTACCACCAAAGGTAGATTAGCATTAAATTCAACGACACCTTCTGTAGCAAGAGCCTTTATAGTAGGCAAGGCTTGGTCTGAATACATGGCTAAAACACCATCAAAAGCCTCATAATAGTTCTCTCCGAAGAACGTTTCTGCGGGGTAAGGTCCAAACACTTGTACACCTTTTTCAGTTAAGGTCTTAATTGCGGGAATAATAAATTCTTGTTCTTCCTCCCCTTGGTCGGTAGCATTAAATGCTAAAACAGCTATACGCGGATTTGATATATTGAAATCACGCTGAAGTGATTGCGCCAACAACTCCCCCTTCTCTACTATCACTTTCTTGGTTAACAAATGGGTAACATCTTTCACCTCGGCATCTTCTGTAACAATAAGCAAATGCTGCTGCCCACTCACATATAAAGTTCCAGTCTGTTTTCCTTCTCCAATACTGGTTTCAAGATAGCGTGCAATGTTTTCAAAGGGATAGCCATCAACATGAATCGTCTTATTATCGATAGGACAATTCACCAGCACATCATAGGCTTGGTGACGATAATCTGTCAACGCCTTGTCTAAAGCAAGCAATGCAGCCTTGCCACTTCCTTCATTAGGATGCCCGAATTCAACCTTCAATTCCTCATCAAAACAGGTGAGAAGATTTATTCTCCCATCTTGCGCTTCATCGACAGAATTGATGATACTGAAATTGCCTTGAATGTCTAAAAAGCCTTGCGATGATAGGCCGCAATCTTGGGTGATCCATAAATGATGGGTGTACACAGCTCCAACATTTCTGCATCGGCAAATGTTTTTAAAAATGAGTTCATATCCGATACCATTGGTATCTCCGTGGGTTATCGCCACGCGAATTTTCTGATTTTCCATTTCTATTTGTTATTTTATAGATTGTAAGACGGCTTGCACCTGTCTTATAAGAATTGTCTTATTTTCTATTCCAGGAGCATAAAGAATAGCCTCTGCGAAAAGTATGTCATGCCTAAATGGGCGGTTTATAACGCGACAAATGAAATCACCACCCATCGCATCATTCTGCATTTCCCACAAACCTTCATACCAGAATATTGGGCTTGTGCAACTTTTTCTAACACGAACCGATTCTTGAAGGGGCTTCATATAAATAACATCGGTTATACCCCGCACATTTTTGTACATGACACTATCGCGCAAATGGCAAAAATATGGCACACTAAGTGCTGACATAGCGTTTCTCTTGACCGAATAAAGAGCGATACTCTTCACAACCTCTGCATCGTTATTCGATAACCAAAGGAAATGCTTTCCCTGCTTATAGCTGTTGAAGTCTGTTGGTAGTTGGACGGAAACACCAAACATCTTCTCAAGCAAATCGTATGGCGAACATTGGTTCTTATGGTTTATTGTGACATGCGTAAAGTCTTGTCCCAGTGTGTTTGTGCACCCCGAAAGAAAGACTAATATGATGAAGGACCATCCCACCCAACTATTTTTCATGCCTAATTTCATTAATCTTTTTCGAAGTAGAGAGTAGGCCGCAAGCTGCAAAAATATCTTCTCCTCGACTGGCTCTGATGGTGGTAAATATTCCATGACCAGTGAGATAGTTGCGAAGTTCCTCCATCTTAGCCTCTGAAGCCCCCTGGAGTTCCACACCTGGTATTTGATGAAATCGTATTAAATTCACTCGGCAATCCAACCCCCGCAACAAGTTTACAATAGCTTGTGCATGCTGATGCGTATCGTTGATGCCATCAAAAACAATATATTCGAATGATAATCGGCGCTGATGGGAGAAATCATAGTTGCGCAGCAAGTCAACAATTTCCTCTATAGACATGCCTTTTTGGGCTGGCATAAGTTGGGCTCTCTGCTCTGGAATTGGCGAGTGTAGACTAATGGCTACATGGCAATCGCTTTCATCCAAGAAGCGTTTGAGCTTATTCTTCACTCCCACACTACTCACCGTGATGCGTTTAGGGCTCCATCCCAAGCCGTAACTTGCAGTAAGAATCTCTGTCGTTTTGAGAATAGCATCTAAGTTATCCATGGGCTCTCCCTGCCCCATAAACACTATATTTGTGAGTTGATCCACCTCTGGAATGGCATAAATCTGATTTAGGATGTCTGTAACTGACAAACTACTTTCAAATCCTTGCTTACCCGTTTGACAAAAGAGACAATTCATTTTGCAGCCCACTTGACATGAAACACAAAGGGTAGCTCGATCTTTATCGGGGATATAAACTGTCTCTACAAACTTATTATCGCGCGTAGGGAACAGATATTTGATGGTTCCGTCTTGGGAATGCTGCGCATCAATGGCTGGTCGTAGACCTATTTCGTATAGCGTCTCCAACTTCATACGATTTGCCTTAGATATATTTGTCATGTCATCAATTGATGTTACATGCCGTTCATATATCCACTTCGCTATTTGCATGGCAGCGAACGCAGGCATACTCAATTCTTTGCACACAGATTTTAACTCATAAAGCGTTAAACCTAAAAGTGCTTTTTTCGAAACATTCATCGTGCAAAGGTAACAAATAATGTTGAATGAGGCTCTGCAAAGCATGTATTTTTGCGGGCTGTCTATACTTGCTCATAGATTAAAAAGTCTAAAATTACAAGCTTAATGAGAGGAGAATAGGTTGTCTTCATAAAGAAAAAGCTATGAGATTATGGAGTAAAGTAGTGCTAATTTACACACAAAATCACGTCAATTGTTGTGCAATATGATGCAGATTGTCACATTTATCGAGAATGTTGCAATTTCTTTGTAAAAAACTATCAACCATCACTTTTATTCAAAGCGATTTATTACCTTTGCAAAACAATGCTAAAAAGCATGTTAAACAGAGATTGCGTGCGCATGATAGACAACTTTGCTTTTAAATTTTGTTTTGTCATTCGCCGCATAACTTATCAAAAATAAACGAAATGAATAACAAATCTATGGCCAAATTGAAGGCAGAAGAGATTGCTACGCAACCCATGGTGAGCGTAGGCATTGTGAGTGGAAACACCATTAGTTTTACATTGAATGAACCTTATCGGTGTAATGCACAACCTGTAGAAGGGAAACACGAGGTGTGTGTGGCCGACGGAAAATTACTCTGGCAGGGAAAAACATATGACACACTTGAATTCCAGCCGATGGACACTTCAGGTACCTTTTCCATTTTTGATGTTGTAATCGGCGTTAAATTTCATTGGGAACGCAAAAGAAACACAAACATTCCGAGGCATGTTGCGACTCATTGTGGAAAAAAATGCAGTGATAGCCATTAATCAATTACCTGTAGAATGGTATTTAGAGAGTGTTATCTCAAGCGAAATGAGTGCTACATCGAGTTTAGAATTATTAAAAGCACATGCTGTGATTTCGCGCAGTTGGCTCTTGGCTCAAATGCAGAAACGTCAGGCCTTGACAGCAACAAAGCAAGCGCAAGATACATTTGTTCAGACCGAAACGGAGCATATTCGGTGGTATGACCGAGAAGACCACACACTTTTCGATGTGTGTGCAGACGACCATTGCCAGCGTTATCAAGGTATAACAAAGGAAACAAATGCACATGTAGTGCAAGCTGTGAATGAAACCTTTGGTGAGGTATTGCTCTATGAGGAAGAAATTTGCGACGCTCGTTTTTCGAAAAGCTGTGGTGGCGTAGTGGAAGAGTATCAATACTGCTGGGAGAATCTACGTAAACCTTATCTTGTTGCCTTGCGTGATGCTCCAGAAACCAACATACCCGACTTGACCAATGAAGTACAAGCTGAGCAATGGATTTTAACCAATCCTGAGAGCTACTGCAACACACACAATCCGAAAATTCTTTCACAAGTACTCAACGATTATGACCAAGAAACAAAAGACTTCTATCGTTGGCAAGTGGAATACACCCAAAGTGAACTTCGCTCTTTAATTGAAAGCAAATTAAACATGCATTTTGGTAACATTATCGACCTACAACCTGTAGAAAGAGGTGTGAGTGGGCGATTATCGAAATTGCGCATTGTGGGAACCGAGCGCACATTAACCATAGGAAAAGAGCTCGAGATTCGTCGTGCACTGAGTCCTTCTCATCTTTATAGTTCAGCTTTTATTGTACAACGTTTCGATATCGACAGGCAGCAGATTCCTGCACGGTTCGTACTCAAAGGCGCAGGCTGGGGACATGGAGTGGGATTATGTCAAATAGGAGCCGCAGTAATGGGAGAGCTCGGTTTCCGTTATGATGAAATTTTGTTGCATTATTATCGTGGCGTAGAGATTTGCTCCATTTATTCAAAAGCATGAGAAATCGTTCGCCGTGGCTGTGGCTTCCTTCCCTCTGCTTTGCTGAGGGATTGTCACATGTGACGATCGCTGTACTGGCTATAGAAATCTATATGCAGTTGGGATTGAGCGATGCCGCCATAACCTATTATACAGCCTGGCTCTATCTTCCGTGGGTCATTCGCCCCTTTTGGGAGCGGTTTTTGTTGCTTTACCGAACCAAACGATGGTGGATTGTGAGCACACAATTGCTGTTGGGAGCCGCCTATTCGGGCGTAGCTTTCACGTTGCAAGCCTCGTGGTGGTTACAAGGAACTTTCTTTTTCTTTAGCCTTATCGCATTTGGTGGCGCTTCGCATGACATTGCTATTGATAGCTTTCAAGCGTACTTTTCAGCACTACGACAGCGATGACGTCATCTTTATTCGACGCATCTTCTATCGTTTTGCACTCATGATGGGCAAAGGGTTACTTGTCATGATAGCAGGTGTGGTACAAGTGGTGTTTCGTTATCAAATAAGATTTTCATGGAGTTTAATCTTTTATGGACTCACAGGCCTGTTCTTGGCCTTTAGTCTATATCATTATTATATGCTACCTTCGGCGTCTCACAAGGATAATTCTATTTCACAACAACTTCCACGCACTGTCATTCATTCGTTTTGGAGTGATTTAACTGCGTTTTTCCATCAACGAGCATTGCTCTCTTCTATTGCCTTTTTGCTATTGTTCCGCTTGCCCGAAGCATTGCATATGCCCATTTCGCAGCTCTTTTTGCAAGCACCTCCCAGTCGAGGCGGCTTAGGTTTGGCACCACAAGAGTTTGGATTGGTCAATGGAACGGTGGGTGTTATAGGCCTATTGCTTGGTGGAATTGTTGGGCATACTGCCATTCGCCATTTCGGATTACGTAAAATGTTATGGCCTATGGTGATGGCAACCTCCGTGCCCAATGTGCTCAATGTGTGGTTGGCCTATGCCATGCCCAGCAGTTTACTCATCATAGGTAGCTGTATGTTTGTAGTGAACATGGGCTATGGGCTCGGACTTTGTGCCTATCTTTATTTCATTTCCTACTTCAGCGTGGGTAAACACCATGAATATCATTATTCCATTTGCTTGGGTTTGATGGCGTTTTCCTTGATGTGGCCTACTTTTTTTGCTGGAACTTTGTCTGATATGCTGGGCTATCGCCAGTTCTTCGTATTGCTGTTAGTGATCTGTTTGTTGCCTGTCATTGCCACTGCTCTTTTGAAAATAAGAGGCAATTTTGGAAAAGAACTGCATCAGATAACTTAATAGCTCCCTTCATGAGAACTGGAATACAATAGCTATCTCACAGAATGTACTTATAAAAGATATCCCATGTTATAGCTATGGTTCGATGTGAGTACACAAACTAACATATTATTATTGTTTCTGTGTTGAAGTGACACATCAAAAGTCTCCATCGTTTATAAACAAAGTTATCCTAGTAAAATCTTAGGGTGTGTTGCGTAGGAAGATAAAGGTAGCTCACCAGAGTTACCTACGACATGATTTTCCAAGATATTACGGATATACTAACTGCCAACACTCAACATAAAATGGAATAGTATCGCTACACCAAGAGCAAACACATGTAAATAAATTGTTAAGATAAGACCCACGAAACTGGCTAATTTCGATAATTCTACAATAGGGAAATCATGAGGATACGGAAGATTTTCTAATAGAAACTAAAAAAGTAAAATAAAATTTCACGAGACCAATGAAAGACTTTTTCCAAAAATATATAGTGATTTTTAATACTTGCTGGTTAACGCTGTGCAGATAAAGATTTTTTTCAAAAAAACAAGAGAAAAACTTGTGGAATTCAAACTTTTCTCTTACCTTTTGCACCGCTAAAAGATTTTAGCAACATATAAATGGTGGACGTAGTTCAGTTGGTTAGAGCGTCAGATTGTGGTTCTGAATGTCGTGGGTTCGAGTCCCACCTTCCACCCACCAATGCATAAACGAGAATACATTGTAATATGTATTCTCGTTTATTTTTAATATGTCATAATCCAATAAACAACCATAAATAAAAATCTTGTGAAACAAAGATGAAACAGATAAGGAAATAAAGATGACTTTAGCAGCAGCATTTTTATTTGCGCAATTGTTTATATCTTTCATAAAAAAATGGATGTATTGCTTTGCAATACATCCATTTTACGTTGGGATACTCGGACTCGAACCAAGAATGACAGGGACCAGAATCTGTAGTGTTACCATTACACCATATCCCATTCTACAACAGCAACAAAGCTTAATTGCTGAATTGTGGGTGCAAAGGTAGTTTTTTTGATTGACTCCAAATTTTAATTTAGCTTTTTTTCCAAAAAGAATGAAAAAAATTAAAAAAATTGACAATTCATAATAGAATTCCTCATTATAAATTATGTATCTTTGTACACTATAAGATACTATTCAATAAAATTTCAAACAAAAGTTTAGATGAAAAAGACTGAAAAGTTAGTCGAAACGATTATTAAAGGTGTTCAGGAAAAGAAAGGAGAAGAGATTGTTGTAATCAATCTTACAGGAATAGAAGGAGCTATTGCTAAATATTTTGTCATTTGCCAAGGAAATTCTCCAACACAAGTAGAAGCTATTGCGACTTCAATTGGCGACATTGTACGTGAAAGTTTACATGAAAAAGCCTATACACGTAGCAGGATTGGAGAACAATCAATGGGTAGCAATAGATTTTTCAGATGTACTTGTACACATATTCCAACCAGAGACACGTGCCTACTATAACTTAGAAACACTATGGGAAGATGCAAAACTCACAAAGATTTCTAATTTAGATTAGTCATCTGGCATAGTCTTTGATACTACAATCCAAAATATAAGAAACAACTTTTTAGTTATGGAAAATAAGAATAATCCCTTTAATAGCCGAGACAATAGGGAGCCCAAAATGCCCAAATTCAATATGAATTGGGTATTTATCATTGTCGCTATTGCCGCAGCTGCACTACTTTTCTCTGGTGGAGGCAATATGTTAGCCAGTGGAAATACAAACACAACAGCATCTTATTCGAAATTTAAGCAATATGTTGACAAAGGTTATGCCAATCGAATAGAGATCAATAAAGAAAAGAGCACACTAAAGATGTATGTCAATCCCAAATATATACAAGATGTGTTCCATCGAAATGCGAAACAAGTCGGTGCACACCCTTATGTGAATGTCCAATTTGGCTCCGTCGATGAATTAGAGAAATTCCTCACCTATGAACAAACTAAAGGAAAGATTGTAGATTTCAGTTACGATAATGATGGTGGAAGTGGTCTATTCAATAATCTCTTATTCACATTTGGACCATTTATTCTCTTAGTGGTATTTTGGTTTTGGATTACTCGCCGAATGTCAGGGGGCAATGGCGCTGGTCCTGGCGGTGGCATCTTTAATGTTGGTAAAAGTAAAGCGAAGCTCTACGAAAAGGCCAACGAATTAGGCATCACATTTAAAGACGTAGCTGGCCAAGAGGGAGCGAAACAAGAAGTGCAAGAGATTGTTGAATTCCTCAAAAACCCACAAAAATACACTGAGTTAGGTGGTAAAATTCCTAAAGGAGCCTTATTGGTTGGCCCCCCAGGAACAGGTAAAACGCTGTTAGCAAAAGCCGTTGCAGGCGAAGCGGGTGTTCCATTCTTCTCGATGAGTGGGTCAGATTTTGTAGAGATGTTTGTAGGCGTTGGTGCCAGTCGAGTACGTGATGTCTTTGCACAAGCTAAGCAAAAATCACCTTGTATCATCTTTATTGATGAGATAGATGCTGTTGGTCGCGCACGAAGCAAGAACCCTTCTATGGGTGGAAACGATGAGCGTGAGAACACATTGAATGCGCTATTGACCGAGATGGATGGTTTTGGTACCAACAGTGGCGTTATTGTTTTGGCAGCAACCAACCGCGTAGACATGCTGGATCAAGCGCTCCTTCGTGCAGGAAGATTCGACAGACAGATTAATGTTGATTTGCCCGATTTGCCCGAAAGAAAGGCCATTTTCCAAGTGCATCTGCGCCCATTGAAGGTTGATAACACCTTGGATATAGACTTTTTAGCACGGCAAACTCCAGGATTCTCTGGTGCAGACATTGCGAACGTGTGTAATGAAGCCGCACTCATTGCCGCACGTCATAATAGTAAAACCGTAGGTAAGCAAGATTTCTTAGATGCTGTTGACCGCATTATCGGCGGTTTGGAAAAGAAAACCAAAGTGATGACAGCCTCTGAAAAGCGCTCGATTGCACTCCATGAAGCGGGTCATGCCACGGTAAGTTGGTTTTGTGAGCATGCCAATCCTTTAGTGAAAGTAAGCATTGTACCTCGTGGACAAGCCTTAGGCGCAGCCTGGTATCTGCCCGAAGAACGCCAAATCACCACCAAAGAGCAAATGTTAGACGAAATGTGCGCGCTATTAGGTGGGCGTGCTGCAGAAGAATTGTTCACAGGACATATCTCAACTGGGGCGATGAACGATTTAGAACGAGCAACAAAGAGTGCATTCGGTATGATTGCTTTTGCCGGAATGAGCGACCGCCTGCCCAATATTTGCTATTACAACAATCAAGAACAGTTCCAAAGACCTTATTCAGAAACCACTGCACAGGTGATAGATGATGAAGTGCTGAAAATGATTAATGGTCAATATGAACGTGCTAAGCAGCTTTTAGAAGAGCATAAAGAGGGACATAACAAATTAGCAGAGTTGCTCATTTCGCGTGAAGTTATCTATGCGGAAGACGTAGAAGCCATCTTCGGAAAACGCCCCTGGATTAGCCGCGCACAAGAAATTATCAATGAAAATGAGGCCAATGCACCCAAAATTGAAGATATGCCTGATTTCGTTCGCCAGGCAGAAGAAGAACATCAGGCATCATTAAAGAAAGAAGATAACAATGAGTGAGAAACAAAAGAATTTAATTATCAGAGCCATTGTAGGTGCGCTCTTTGTAATTATCATGGTGGGTGGATTTTATAATCCGCACACCATGATTGCGTTATTTACTGCAATCACAGGCTTAACGATTTGGGAGTACACGGGGCTTGTCAATCAAAAACCTCAAATTTCAGTCAATCGCTTCATCAGCACCATTGCTGGGGTTTATCTCTTTTTGGCCGTAGCAGCCCTTCGTACAGGTATTATTACCAACTTTGTTGTGGTTATCCCCTACTTGCTTACGATTGTCTATTTACTGATTAGTGAGCTTTATTTGAAAGAAGAAGATCCTATTAACGACTGGGCATACACCATGCTTTCACAGTTTTACATTGCGCTTCCGTTCTCCATGATTAACGTTTTAGCCTTTGAGCAAAGCAGCAATGGTATGGGCTTCCAATATCATGCATTACTTCCTTTGTGTATATTTGTCTTTCTTTGGCTTAATGACACAGGTGCTTATTGCAGCGGCTCACTCTTTGGCAAGCACAAACTATTTCCGCGTATCAGCCCTGCGAAGAGTTGGGAAGGGAGCATTGGTGGTGGTCTTCTTGTAATGATTGTAGCTGCTTGCATAGGCTATCATGCACAACAACCCACGAACAGCGCACAACTTTCTATTTTGGGCTGGATAGGCTTAGGTTTAGTTGTTACCATATTCGGTACTTGGGGCGATTTAGTAGAGAGCCTTTTTAAACGCACATTGGGGGTGAAAGATAGTGGAAAGATTCTCCCTGGACATGGTGGTATGCTTGATCGATTTGATTCTTCACTCTTAGCGATACCTGCTTCTGTTATCTATCTTTACACACTCCAACTCCTTTCATAATAATATTTTAGTAGCGTTCTTAAGGACTTAACCTGTAACAGACATCATAAGATAACAACATAAAGGTTGTGCCTATTCAACAACGATTGGCCTACACATGCAAATCACATTCTGTGCGGTCAATATCAATCTTTTAAAAAATGCTAAATAGCATATTTTTCTTATTGAAATGTTTGGAAGGTCATCCCCTATACGCTATCTTTGCAACGTGTTTTTTTCATGGTATTAGATTATTAAGGTTAAGAAGATTGGTTGTCGTGAGACAATCAATTTTTTTTATATCCTTATAATCCAAAAATTAGTTTTCCTCTATAGACTACATGAACGACAATAAAATATTCAGTATTTTGCGATAAAGTGCTACAAGATGCAGACAAAATATCGCTGTGTTTGCATCATTATACCACTGCAATTACACCACAAAATCATTGCTATTATCACGAAAATAAGTAGCTTTTTACCAGCTTTACCTGTCGTTAAAAAGAAATCATTATATCAAACGGCTACACCATACCATCTAAATGGTGTTTCATGGCTTGCAATTCATCGCGCACGGCCATGAGTTTCGAGCACAACTGCTGTTTTTTCAACACCCGAGCGATTGGCACCCAACATTTTTTTAGCAGCAGCTATTTTGAATCCCCGTACCTTAACAAGATTATAAATGAGCTTGATTTGCTCCATATTTTGTTCTGTGTACAGACGGATTTTTGTTCCTTCTTGCACCTTTGGACGCAAAATTGAGAATTCTTTTTCCCAATAACGCAAAGTACTTTCAGTTATATCCAACCTCTGAGCCACCTCTTTAATGGTGAAATAACGCTTTAGATTTTTATTTTCATTCCATGCCATAACCCATTCTATTCTATAAAATAAGGATGGTTTCCAGCGCAAAGGTAGTAATTTTCTACAGATGGTCAGCCACCATCTCTAAACTTTTTTGTAACTTTGCGCTTGGTTTTCAGTATAGGAATTCAACAAAAATAAATAAAAAATATGATGACAGCAAATGAAGTCCGCGAATCCTACAAAAAGTTTTTTGAAGGAAAAGGACACAAAATAGTTCCATCTGCACCGATGGTGATTAAAGATGATCCCACATTGATGTTCACCAACGCTGGTATGAACCAATGGAAAGACATTATCTTGGGCACCAAAGATCCAGAAAAGATGTGCGTCGTGTAGACTCACAGAAATGTCTTCGCGTGAGTGGAAAGCACAACGATTTGGAAGAAGTAGGGCATGACACCTATCATCACACCATGTTCGAGATGCTGGGCAACTGGAGTTTCGGAGACTATTTCAAAGAAGGTGCTATTGATTATGCCTGGGAATATCTTGTGGATGTGCTGCATTTAAACCCCGAAGACCTTTACGTAACCGTGTTTGAAGGTTCAGAAGAAGAAGGACTTTCACGCGATGATGAGGCCGCAAAATATTGGGCAAAGCACGTGCAGCCCGACCATATTATTAATGGAAACAAGCATGATAACTTCTGGGAGATGGGCGAAACAGGACCTTGTGGTCCTTGCACCGAGATCCATGTTGACTCAAGAACGCCCGAAGAGAAAGCCAAGACTCCTGGTCGCGAGTTGGTGAACAAAGACAACCCCCAAGTGATTGAGATTTGGAATGTGGTGTTCATGCAATATAATCGCAAGGCCGATGGCAGCTTAGAACCACTCCCCATGCATGTCATCGATACAGGAATGGGCTTCGAACGCTTGGTACGCATGCTGCAAGACAAGCACAGCAACTATGATACCGATATTTTCCAACCCATTATTAAGCAAATTGAGGCGCTGAGCCACCAACAATATGGCTTCACAACGCCGACTGGAAAGTTAGGCGAAGGTAGTACCGAACAAGAGAAAATCGACATTGCCATGCGTGTGGTGGCCGATCACCTACGCGCCGTAGCGTTCTCCATTGCCGACGGACAACTGCCCAGCAATGCTAAAGCAGGCTATGTCATTCGCCGCATCTTGCGTCGTGCCGTGCGCTATGCCTACACATTTTTAAATCAGAAAGATGCCTTCCTCTATAAATTGGTACCCACCTTGGTGCATGAGATGGGCGATGCCTACCCTGAATTGCCCGCGCAGCAGGAGCTCATCAGCCGCGTAATCAAGGAAGAGGAAGACTCATTTCTGCGTACATTGGAAAAAGGTATCAACCTGCTCAATGCCGATATGGACGAGCTTTCGGCGCAAGGAAAGACCGAATTGCCCGGCACACAGGCCTTCCGCTTGTTTGATACCTACGGTTTTCCTTTCGACTTGACCGAACTTATCTGTCGCGAAAAGGGATTCACGGTTGACGAAAAGGGCTTCGATGAAGAAATGGCTAAGCAGAAAGCACGTGCACGCAACGCCGCAGCTGTTGAAAATGGCGACTGGGAAGTGGTGCGCGAAGGCGAACAAGCGTTTGTGGGTTATGATTACACCGAGCACACCACCCACATTTTGCGCTACCGCAAAGTGACACAAAAGAAGAACACTTTCTATGAGTTGGTGCTCGATTTCACCCCATTCTATGGCGAAATGGGCGGGCAGGTTGGCGACCAAGGAGTACTGGTAAACGATGATGAGACGATTGAAGTGCTCGACACCAAGCGCGAAAACAACCAGAGCATCCACATCGTAAAGGCGCTACCGAAAAATTTGCAAGCTGAGTTCATGGCCTGCGTTGATACGGAGAAACGCAACGCCAGCGCCGCCAATCACACCGCTACCCACCTACTCGACTATGCTTTGAAACAGGTGTTGGGTGACCACGTCGAACAGAAAGGCTCCTATGTTGACCCCACAACGTTGCGTTTTGATTTCTCGCATTTCCAAAAGGTGAGCGACGAAGAGTTGCGCCAAGTAGAACAGTTGGTTAACCAAATGATACGTGAAGATTTCCCCTTGGATGAGCATCGCGACACGCCTTTGGAAGAGGCGAAGGCCTTAGGTGCCGTAGCCATCTTCGGCGAGAAGTATGGCGACAAGGTGCGCGTTGTGCGTTTCGGTCCGAGTTGCGAGTTCTGCGGCGGCATTCATGCCACAAGTACGGGTCGCATCGGCTTCTTTAAAATCATGTCAGAAAGCAGTGTTGCTGCAGGCATCCGCCGCATTGAAGCCCTGACAGGCAAGGCTTGTGAAGACGCCATTTATGCCGCAACCGACACCATGAACGATTTGAAATCCATGTTCAACAACACCAAGGATCTCAAGGCTTCAATAGAGAAATTCATCAGCGAGCACGATGAGCTGCGCAAAGAGATTGAAAAATTCCAGGCACAGGCTGTTGAACGCATGAAAGAGACGTTGCTCTCACGCATCAAAGAGGTCAACGGCGTCAGCGTCATCACGGCCGTGCTGCCCATAGAACCAGCAGCTGCAAAAGACCTTGTGTTTAAACTGCGTGAGGCCGTGCCCCAGAAATTGGTGGCCGTCATCGGTAGCACTGCCCACAACAAGCCCCTGCTCACGGTGATGTTCTCGGATGACATGGTGAAAGAGCACCAACTGAATGCCGGCCAAATCATTCGGGAAGCTGCCAAACTCATTCAAGGTGGCGGCGGCGGTCAACCCCACTATGCACAGGCTGGCGGAAAAAACATCGATGGCATGAACGCTGCCGTTGACAAAGTGATTGCGTTGGGCAACTTGTAAAAGGAGCGCTGCAAACAGACGTATAACCGTCATCAAACGATAAACGAGGGATGCACAAGCCGTGCATCCCTCGTTTTCATCTCCACATCAGCCCCATTTGCCAACCATAAGCTGCTAATGCCCTTGTGGTTCAGTCGTTGCTATCCTCAAAAATAAAAGTAACACTTGCATAGCTTATGCAAATGCCAAAACTAAAAAAATAACACTTGCATAGCTTATGCAAACGACAAAACTAAAAAAATAACGCTTGCATAGCTTATGCAAACGCTAAAACCAAAAAAATAACGCTTGCATAGCTTATGCAAACGACAAAACTAAAAAAATAACACTTGCATAGCTTATGCAAACGCTAAAACTAAAAAAATAACGCTTGCATAGCTTATGCAAACGACAAAACTAAAAAAATAACGCTTGCATAGCCTATGCAAATGCCAAAACAAAAAAAAATAACGCTTGCAGGCGGACTGCAAGCGTTAGAAAGAAGGCGAGATGATGCTATTTCACGAGTTGTTGCAGGGTTTGTTTCACCTTTTCGGACAGCACCGTGCCCAGCACCACCTTTCCATCCCGCCCAATGACATAGAGCGAGGGAATCCAGCTCACGCTATAGGTTTTTGAGATTTGCGCCTCACGCATCTTCTTTAGCTCACTCACTTGCGTGTAGTGCATGCCATATTTTATCACGGCATTTTGCCACGCCGCGCGGTCGACGTCGAACGAGATGCCCACAAACACCACGCCTTTATCCTTGTATTCGCGATACAAGCGCACCACGTTGGGCGCATCTCTGCGACAGTCGGGGCACCAACTGGCCCAAAAATCGAGCACCACAACTTTCCCTTTCAGTTGGCTCAACGAAAAGTTTTTTCCGGCCAGGGTGGGCAACGTGAAATCGGGTGCTGCGGTTCCGGGCTTCAACATGCTTGTAGCATACAGCAAATCGGCATCCTGCTCGGTGGTTTGCGCCTGCACAGCGGGAATGGCCAACAAGCATACGGCCATCAATGCGGCCATTTTCAACATTTTCTTCATGTTTATTTTCCTTTCTTTTATCATGTCATTTGTTTTTATCTCAATCGTCATCATCGGCGCCGTCGGCCATCTGCTGCTCAGGCCAATTCACCAAAAACAATTTCTCTGTAGCGCGTGTGAAAGCGGTGTAGAGCCAATGGATATAGTCGGGCGTGAGCATATCCTCAGTCACATAGCCCTGGTCGATATAAACATGTGCCCATTGCCCACCCTGCGCCTTGTGACAGGTCACCGCATAAGCATATTTTATTTGCAGCGCATTGAAATAAGGGTCAGCCTTGAGTTTTTCTATGCGGTCGCGCTTTCGCGGAACATCAGCATAGTCGGCCATTACCGATTCGTAGAGCCGTTCTTGCTGTTCGTGATTGAGCGCGGGAGATTCGGCTGTCAACGTATCTAAAATTACGCGTTGTTGCAGTTCTAACTGGTTGTAATCGGGGAACTGCAACCAGACGTCGGCAAACAAAAAACCATGACATTCGTGCACGTTGCGCACGCGCAGGACTTTGGCACGATCGCCGTTGGCTATGAATGAGAACTCTCCTTTATCACCTACTGGTGTAGTCAGATATTTATTTTTCACCACCATTAAAAGGTCGCCAGAGCTGAGTTCTTCTTCGCGCTCAAGCACTTGCCCACGAATACCTTCATTAAACTGATTGGCACGTTTGTTACTTCGGGTGACAACCATCGTCTCGTCCTCGCCCACTTGACGATAACTGTCAGACAATGTTTCAATTAAATCGGCCCCCGAAACGCGAACCACGTCAGCAAAGCCCTTAAAATGAATGCGTGGAAAGATATTTAAGGTGGGGGGCACGGCGGCTTCATCTGAAGCAATAAGTGCCCGAATCTGCGTAGCATTGTACAAAATGCCGCTATCCTGGCTCTGCCTCAGCACCTCTTTCAGGCTGCATTCATACACCTTCAACCCCTTTCCTTCGAGCACATTACACTGTAGTGCTGGGGCATCGCTTTCACCAATAGGCGGAAGTTGCGCACCATCACCAATCAGCAACAAACGGCAATTATCGCCTTGGTAGACATAGGCAATGAGGTCGGCTAATAAATCGCCCGATCCAAAGCCAAAACTACCATTCGAATTAGTACCTATCATCGAGGCCTCATCCACCATAAAGAGAGTATTTTTATGCTTATTCTCTGCTAAATTAAACTCGCCTTCAATCCCCACATATTGCCGTTCACGGTAGATTTTGCGATGAATGGTTCCTGCAGGCTGACCACTATTCACAGAAAACACCTTGGCTGCACGCCCAGTCGGAGCCAAAAGCAATAACTTCTGCCCCATACGCAAAAAGGTTTTCACCATCGCACTGGCCAACGATGTCTTCCCCGTTCCAGCCGATCCTCGCAAAATCATCACACAATTGTCCGCCCTATCGGCCAAGAAATGGGCAAAGGTGTCCAAGGCATGGAGCTGATCACGCGTAGGTGTAAAGCCAAATTCATGCACAATGGCATCAATAAATTCTTGTATGCTCAAATTCGCTAACGTAAAAAGTTTTTTGTAATTTTGCAGCACCCGTAAGCATCGGCCGTTCCACAAATAAAACAACTGATGCAAAGGTAGAAAGAATTATCGGAATGAAAATCAAACTCCACCACAATTTGTTCCTGGCTGGTTGTGCCCTTGTAGTGCTGATACTCTGCTTTCTCAGTCTCGAGGCGCCTATGCGTTTCGCTCAGGAACAGCAACATCGTGAGCAGATTATCCGTGCACGTTTACTCAAAATTCGTCAAGCAGAATTAGCCTATCGTCGCGTGCACCAGATGTATGCTGGCACTTTCCAGCAACTTGTTCAGGGTGGTTTTTTAGCTGACACCTTGCAATTCATTCCATTTGGCAATGGTGCGAGATTCGATTTATCAGCCACTGTCCATACCAGCAAGAGTGGACAACTGACTCCTTTAGTTGAATGTGGTGCAACGTATGACACCTATCTCAGCGATTTAGATGTCAATGCTGTGGCAAACCTTACGGAGAAGGCCTATGCGAGCGGAGTCTATGCTGGTATTAAATTAGGTGACATCGCCCAAAACGACACCCAACTCTCCATTCACCCCTAATCCTCTCAACACATGGATAAGAACATACCCATTCACAAGATAGCCACCGTCACACTGCGCATTGCACGTAACAGCATGGCTTTTGCAACTCAAAATGAAACTGCCATTGGTGGTATCAGCTATGAACCTTACGTGGTAAAAAGTAGTATGTCGATGGCAGCCAATCTTCGTGAAGCATTCTTAGAAAGTCCCTTACTGCAAGGAAATTTTCAACGTGCGCAGCTTCTCTTAGATAGTCCTGTCCTGCTTATGCCATTAGAGGAATTTAATGAGCAAGACATAGCACCACTTTTCCATTACACTTTCTTGGGTTATGAAAATGAGGAACTACTCAATACAGTGCTGCCAGCACAGAAAACTGTGGCCATTTATCCTATCAATAAAGATTTGAAGTTGGTTCTTACAGACCACTTCCAAGATCTTCGCATCATGCCACTCATGCAACCCGTTTGGAGCCACTTGTATAAGCGCAGCTTCATCGGTATGAGAAAAAAACTTTTTGCGTATTTTAGAGGAAAGCAAATGGATGCGTTTTGCTTCACACAAAATAGATTTCGTTTTGCGAATAGCTTCGAGATTTCCAACGAAAGTGATGCTGTTTATTTCCTTTTACACATTTGGAAAACGCTGGGATACAACATACATGATGATGAAATGCACCTCATGGGCGAGTTTAATAACCGGGAGCAATTGACAAAAGAACTCAAAGACTATGTAAAAAATGTATTCGTTATCAATCCCTCTGCCGAGTTTAATCGCGCTCCCATTACACAAATCAAAGGAATTCCCTTGGATTTGATGACGCTCTATATCAACGGACGATAGAAAGGGTTTAAAATAATGAGAATTATAACAGGTTTTTTTATAAGGGACGACATTTTGACATTCCACGCACATTTAAAGCCCGTCCAACAACAGATTTCGCCAAAGAAAACATTTTCAATGTGCTACAAGGCTACATAGATTTCGATGATTTGACAGCACTCGATCTCTTTGCTGGTACTGGAAGTATTTCATTAGAATTGGTCAGTCGCGGGTGTCAACAGGTAGTGAGCGTAGAAGCTGACCGCGATCACGCAGCCTTCATTCGACAATGTCTTGCAAAATTGGGTGTCACCAATCAGTTACTCATTCGCGGAGATGTATTCAAATTTTTGAAAACATGTCGACAATCATTTGATTTCATTTTTGCCGATCCACCCTACAATTTGAAAGAACTGCCCCTTTTACCTGACCTTATCTTAGAAAACACACTATTAAAGCCAAAAGGATTATTGGTGCTCGAGCACGGAAAAGATTATGATTTCTCGCACCATCCGCGCTTCGTGGAGCACCGACAATATGGAAGTGTCAACTTTTCAATCTTCCAACAAAATAATATATAGACATCACCATCTGGCATTGTAGTATTTAGGATATAAGAGAAAAATAAAAGATTGATTTAAATTAAAGGATATGAGAGCAAATATACGAAGAAATCTCCTCCATAGGATTGTGATTGTAGGAGGTGGATTAGGTGGCTTAAGAATTGCAATGGGGCTTAAAAATAAAGGCTATCAAATAGTGTTAATCGATAAAAACAACTATAATCAGTTCCCGCCACTCATCTATCAGATTGCCTCTTCAGGCATTGAGCCCAGTAATGTATCATTCCCCTTTCGCCGTATTTTCCAAGGATGTGAAAACTTCTTTTTCAGGATGGGTGAAGTTCTTTTTATTGATGAAAAGGAGAAAGCTATTAGAACAACTTTTGGAACTGTACACTATGATGAACTCATTTAGCAGCTGGCGCAACAACTAATTTCTTTGGCAATGCACATTTTGAGCATGACACCTTGCCAATGAAAACTGTTGACGATGCCATTCACCTGCGCAACACCATTTTAGAGCGGTTAGAAATGGCTGAAACAGAAGATAATCCAGAACACAGGCAAGCATTCATGAACATTGTCATAGTAGGAGGAGGACCATCAGGTGTAGAGATTGCTGGAGCCTTAGCCGAAATGAAACGTACTGTTTTACCACGTGACTACGCCGATTTAGATGCTTCACAAATGCACATCTACCTTGTGAATGCAGCTGACCGTTTACTTTCTACCATGGATAAGGCCTCTTCTGAAAAAGCCGAGAAAGGACTGAAAGAACTTGGTGTAGAGATTATGAACAATTGTATGGCCATGGATTATACCAATAGCCAACTTATATTAAAAGACCATACTCCTCTTACTTCTAAAACTGTAATTTGGGTGAGCGGTATTAAGGCCAATACTATTGGTGGCATCCCCTCAACAAGCATAGGTCGTGGCGCACGTATATTAGTGGATCGCTATAATCGTGTGAAGGGCATGCAAGATGTTTATGCCATTGGTGATCAATGCTTGGTGGAAGGTGATGAACTCTATCCTTATGGACATCCACAATTAGCACAAGTAGCTATTCAGCAAGCTGCCAATGTTGCTGCCAACATCGAACGCTTGCAAAATGATAAACCGATGCGCCTTTTTAGCTATAATAATGTAGGTGTCATGGCTACCATTGGTCGTAAAAAAGCTGTAGTAGAAATTGGTAAATTAAAATTTGGTGGCTTCTTTGCCTGGTTATTGTGGCTCATTGTACATTTACGTTCTATCTTAGGAGTACGCAATAAAACTATTGTGCTACTGAATTGGATGTGGAGCTATCTCAATTATAAACAAAGTTTACGCCTCATCTTTAGGCCAAAGGAAGATGAAGAGGATTCCTTACCCTAAACGATTTCTATGAAGTCCTGTCTTATGGAAGTTAGATTCTTTCTATAGAAAAATGCTCGTTGAGCGTGTATATTAGCATATAAAAACGGCAGCAAGGTACATTTACCATACTGCCGTTATCCTTTTCCAAGAGTGAGCTTCTTATTCTGACTCCTTATCGCTCATTTCATTCGCGAAATAGCATAAATCTTCAGCTTTGAAAGCTTCGATATAAGCAGCCTTACCTATAACATTCTCTTCGGTCATACGAACATATACGTTTGCACTGGTCTTAAACAATTCTGGCGATTTTGAGGCATCGCTGATGATGAGTAAAGACATGATTATCTCTGCTGTCATATCATAGAGACGACGAGCAAGGAAATCCTTCTCATCTTGACATTCGCTACTATTGACTTTCTCTAAAGCTTTTTCATAAAGTGTCACCAATTGGGCTATGCGCATCTGCAAAGGTTTCATATCGTCACTGACATTCTCGACTAACATCTCCTTCATAATACCAAGATAAGTACCATTGGTGATGTAGCGGGCAGCAGCCACAACTTGCAATTGCGTAGTACCTTCGTAAATAGAGAAGATACGTGCATCACGATAAAGACGCTGTGCCTTGTACTCCATGATAAAGCCTGATCCCCCATGTACAGAGATAGCGTCATAAGTATTCTGATTCACATATTCAGAGTTCATGCCCTTCGCCACTGGTGTGAAAGCATCGGCCAGACGATTGTATTTTTTCATCTCTTGACGCTCCTCTGGCGTGAGTTTACGATCACGCGATATATCATCCAATGCCTTGTAGAGATCAACGTAGCGTGCTGTCATATAGAGTAACGAGCGACCTGCATCGAGCTTCGCTTTCATGCGCGAGAGCATATCGTACACTGCAGGGAAAGTAATAATCTTCTTGCCAAATTGTGCACGCTCCTGTGCATAGGACAAAGCTTCATTGTAAGCCTCCTGACTCACCCCCACACTCTGCGCAGCAATGCCCAAACGAGCACCATTCATTAAGGCCATAACATATTTGATAAGGCCTAATTTACGATCACCTACAAGTTCACATTTAGCATTCTTATATACCAACTCACAGGTGGGCGAGCCATGGATGCCGAGCTTGTTTTCGATATGGCGTACGTCAACGCCACCATCATGCTTATCGTAAATAAACATTGAGAGCCCTCGACCATCGCCCGTTCCCTCTTCTGAACGTGCAAGAACTAAATGCAAATCAGAGTCGCCATTAGTTATGAAACGCTTCACACCATTGAGACGCCAAGTACCATCGGCATCCTGTGTAGCCTTGAGCATCACGCGTTGGAGATCAGAGCCTGCATCGGGCTCAGTTAAATCCATCGACATAGTTTCTCCAGCAGCAATGCGTGGAATATATTTCTTACGCTGCTCTTCGCTACCAAACTCATAGAGCGTATCAATACACGACTGCAGCGACCACAGGGTTTTTGAAAGCCGCCATCGGCAGCAGCAATCATCTCGGATGCCATCGAGAACACTGTGTTGGGCAGATTCAACCCATTATAACGACGCGGCATCGAGACACCCCATAAGCCAGCTTGTCGCGTAGCTTCAAAGTTTTCGAGCGTCTTTGAGGCATAGAGCATGCGACCATTCTCCAAATGCGGTCCTTCTAAATCAACCGCTTCGGCGTTGGCAGCAATGATATTAGCTGCAACATCGCCCTGTAATGTCGAGCATACGTTTGTAGTTTTCTATCGCGTCTTCATAGTTGATGGGCGCCTCGTCGTGGGCAGCCGCATCAGCATAGTTGCGTTCTTTCAACTCAACAATGCGCTTCATGAGCGGATGGTCGAGGTGGAATTCAATCTCTGGATGATCAGTATAATAATTTGCCATAATTGCACTATTTGGAATTTTGTTTATAGTATTTAATAAGTTTGGGGACTACTTCCTCGACTGTACCATGAATGACGTAGTCGGCAATCTTGTTGATAGGTGCATCGGAGTCGTTGTTAATCGAAATAATGATGCCGCTATCTTGCATACCAGCGATGTGCTGGATTTGCCCCGAGATGCCGCAAGCGATGTAGACTTTCGGATGCACGGTAACGCCTGTCTGACCTATTTGCCGATCATGGTCAATCCATCCCGCATCCACGGCTGCACGACTTGCGCCCACTTCGCCATGCAGCTCTTTAGCCAGCTTAAAGAGTAAATCAAAGCCCTCCTTGCTGCCAACGCCGTAGCCACCAGCCACTACGATAGGTGCGCCTTTGAGGTTGTGCTTAGCAGCCTCGACATGGCGTTCGATGACCTTCACTACATAATCCTCGTCTGGCACATAGTTTGCCACATCAGGATAAACCACCTCACCCTTAGCCTGGCCTGTATATAAAGCCTTTGCATAACGCCAGATCGCACTGTTGCCATTTGTGGACGATGGTCGGGGTTGACAATCGTGGCAACGATATTGCCACCAAAGGCCGGGCGTATCTGGTAGAGCAGGTTGGCATAGTGTTTACCTGTTTTCTTTTCGTCATAGTCGCCAATCTCGAGCTGTGTACAGTCTGCTGTCAAACCAGAAGTGAGTGACGAGCTAACACGAGGACCTAAATCGCGGCCGATGACCGTTGCACCGAGCAAGCAAATCTGAGGCTTTTCCTCCTTAAATAAATTAACGAGAATATCGGTATGGGGCGCTGAGGTGTAGGGAAACAATCCCACGCCATCAAACACAAACAATTTGTCAACACCATAGGGAAGAATTTGATCTTCCACGTGGCCTTTGATACCCGACCCAGCTGCAATAGCATGCAGTTCGACGCCCAATTGGTTGGCCAATTTGCGTCCTTTAGTGAGTAATTCTTGCGAAACCTCCTGCACGGTGGTTCCTTCTATCTCGCAATATACAAATACGTTGTTCATCATTGTTGTTTTGTCTAACCAATAATCTTTCCTCTAACAGTTCCTTCACTAACCCCTCAACGTCAGCATCGCTACCGGTGAGCGTCTGGCTTTCCTTAGCCTGGAACACAATGTTCTGCACTGTTTTCACCTTCGTCGGTGAACCTGCTAAGCCACACTGCGCCTCATCGGCTCCACAATCAGCAATACTCCATTGGCCGAGCGTAAGATAGGGGCGCTCTTCATAGAGCCGTGACCAGGGTTCATCGCCCTTGCGCTCCATGGGACAGGTGGCATATTTATATTTCATCACACGCTTGGCGTTGCATGGGCGCGCTGCAGCAGCACTGCCATTGACTGTGATGAGCACTGGTAGAGGTGTTTCAACTGTTTCCACACCGCCGTCAATAGCACGACGTATCGTGGCCTTTCCAGCTTCAATCTTCACCACTTCCTCAGCATAAGTCACTTGGTTGAGCCCCAATTTCTGCGCCACCTGAGGGCCTACTTGAGCAGTATCGCCGTCGATGGCCTGGCGTCCACCAATCACCAAGTCGACACCACCAATCTTCTCAATACCCTTAGCCAGGAAATAGGATGTGGCCAAGGTGTCTGCGCCAGCACTCTTACGATCGGTGAGCAACCACCCCCTCGTCGGCGCCGCGGTAGAGTCCTTGACGAATAATCTCTCCTGCGCGGGGAGGTCCCATGGTGAGAATGCCCACTGTTGAACCTGGATTTTGGTCTTTAATACGTAACGCTTGTTCGAGCGCATTTAAATCTTCTGGGTTGAAGATGGCAGGCAGGGCTGCACGATTCACCGTTCCTTCGGCGGTCATCGCATCCTTACCTACATTCCGCGTGTCGGGTACTTGCTTGGCAAGTACAACAATTCTTAGTTTCATTGTATGATTGTTTATGATATATAATCTCTTCTTAGTTGCCTCGCAAAAGTACGCCTTTTTTGTCGTCCCACCAATTAAAAAAGCATAAAAAGCCATCCGCAATCATGTCGTGCCGCCATTTGCTGTTCATTCCTACCCAAAACCGAGTAATTCGACCCATTGCTTGCATTCCATTTCCCCCAATACTGACCTGTTAGAGCCATCACTTGCTTTCCGCCTCCTTCAAAACAGGCTTATTCAAGTTAACACTTGTACCCTATCCCACTCAAAATAGTTCTATTCTATCTATTGTTTGTGACTACCTTCGCTCAAGGTAGTACCATTCTATCTATTGTTTGTGACTACTTTTGTCAAGTTAGATCCATTCTATCTATTGTTTGTGACTACCTTTGCCCAAGGTAGTACCATTCTATCTATTGTTTGTGACTACCTTTGCCCAAGGTAGTACCATTCTATCTATTGTTTGTGACTACTTTTGTCAAAGTAGTACCATTCTATCTATTGTTTGTGACTACCTTTACCCAAGGTAGTACCATTCTATCTATTGTTTGTGACTACCTTCGCCCAAGGTAGTACCATTCTATCTATTGTTTGTGACTACTTTTGCCAAAGTAGTACCATTCTATCTATTGTTTGTGACTACTTTTGCCAAAGTAGTACCATTCTATCTATTGTTTGTGACTACCTTTACCCAAGGTAGTACCATTCTATCTATTGTTTGTGACTACCTTTGCCTAAGGTAGTACCATTCTATCTATTGTTTGCACCCTATTTTGAGTTTCCCCCTGTGGTTATGCCCCAATTTTCAAAATGCAGCGAGCGTAGCGAAGGCTTAAAATTACACTCTTTACACCTTATTATATATAAGAGGGATAGAAACCGAGACATTTTGCAACCGAGTTGCAACCAACTTTTACTATTTTTGCAGTAGAAATCAATTCACAAACGAAATGGAACGGAGAAAAATCATCCAGTTAGTCACCGCTGCAGTGTTGCTCGCTGCGGCAATGGTGATTGAACACACGCTCACGCCACCCATGAGCCTCTTGCTGCTTATCTATCTGCCCGCCTATCTGCTCGCGGGTCACGAAACACTCGCCGAGGCATGGGAGGGCATAATAGAGCGCGAGCCCTTTAACGAAGATTTGCTCATGAGCGTAGCTACGCTCGGCGCTTTAGTCATCGGTTTTCTGCCCAGCGGCGAGCCAGAGATGGCCGAAGCCGTGTTCGTAATGTTGTTCTTTCAGGTGGGCGAGCTCTTCGAAGCCTATGCCGAGGGACGAAGCCGACGCTCTATCTCGGCACTCATGAGCTTGCGCCCCGACGAAGCCCATGTGGAACGCGCTGGACAGCTATTAACCGTGACACCATCCACAGTAGCTGTTGGCGAAGTGATGGTGGTTCAACCTGGAGAGAAAATAGCACTCGATGGCGTGGTAGTCGATGGATGCTCAACGCTCAATACAGTGGCATTAACGGGCGAGAGCATGCCGCGCGGTGTGGCCGTTGGCGACGCAATCTTCTCGGGATGCATCAACCGCGAGGGACTGCTGCGCGTGAAGGTGACGAAACCATTTGGCGAGTCTACCGTGTCGAAGATTATCGCACTCGTTGAACATGCCTCAGCCAACAAGTCGAAACGCGAAACATTCATAGCACGCTTCGCCAAGGTCTATACGCCCATCGTAGTCTACCTGGCACTGGCACTGGCCGTACTTCCCCCGTTGCTTTCGGGCGACTTTGCAGGTAGCTTCCCGCTGTGGCTTAACCGCGCACTCACGTTTCTTGTAGTGTCGTGCCCCTGCGCATTGGTACTCTCTATCCCGCTCACCTTCTTTGGCGGCATCGGCGGTGCCTCTCGACAAGGCATTCTCATCAAAGGCGGCAACTACATTGATGCACTGGCCAAAGCAACATCCGTGGTGTTCGACAAGACAGGCACACTCACGCGCGGCGCATTCAGCGTGGTAGCCATTCATCCCGCAGAGCTTAGCGAACACGAACTGCTCCACCTCGCCGCCCACGTGGAACGCTTCTCTACCCACCCCATCGCCCAGTCGTTGCGCGAAGCCTTTGGGCATGAAGCCGATGGTTGCACAGTGGAGCAAACCGAGGAGGTGGCTGGACAAGGCATCCGCGCACAAGTTAATGGCAAACAGGTGTGCGTGGGCAACACTAAGCTCATGGACAGCGTGGGAGCGCATTGGCATGCCTGTCATCTCAAGGGCACGGTGGTACATGTCGCTGTCGAGGGCGTTTATATGGGGCATATCGTCATCGCTGACGAGCTGAAGTCTGATGCCGCAGCAACCATCGCACAACTCAAAGCTATGGGTGTAGAGCAAACCGTGATGCTCACCGGCGATCACCACGATGTAGGACAGCAGGTGGCCCGCGAACTACACATCGATCAAGTGGCTACCGAGCTTCTACCCGCCGACAAGGTGGCGCATGTAGAGCAGCTCATGCGGCAGAAACGCAATGGCGGCAGTCTGCTCTTCGTGGGCGACGGCATCAACGATGCCCCCGTGCTGGCACGTGCCGACGTGGGTATTGCAATGGGTGGGCTCGGTTCTGATGCAGCCATTGAAGCTGCCGACGTGGTGCTCATGGACGACAAGCCTTCAAAGGTGGTACGCGCCATCAGCCTCGCCCGACAAATCATCGCTATCGCACATCAAAATGCAATCTTCGCCATCGGCGTCAAGGTGGCCGTGCTCGTGTTAGCAACCGTCGGATGGGCCAGCATGTGGATGGCAGTCTTTGCAGACGTGGGCGTCACCGTACTGGCTGTGCTCAACGCCATGCGTACCCTCAGCCTCAAAGGATAGGCCAAGACAAAACCTATACACAACAAGTCTATCACCCGCCACTTTCGTGCATAAGACGCGATTGTTATAGAAAGAATTTCTATTCACAACACAAAAAAGAGGAGATAAATTTGCATATCTCCTCTTTTTTTTGCAAATTTGCGCCAATAAAACTATTTGCTACAAAAGTTTCTATTAACAAAAGGTGTCAACGACGACGCTGCCTACCGCACCCTCCTCAAGGCACCCGACAACATTATATCATAACAATAAAACAAAGCTTATGAAACAACGCATTGTGCTTTTTGGAGCGATTTGGCTGTCATGTCATGCAGGGGCAGGACTCGCTTTCGCGGCGCAACCACCCTTGATGGTTGCTCAACATCCTGCAACAATCTTAGTTAAGGGCATCATCGTCGATGAGAATGGAGAGCCTGTTGTGGGAGCAAGCATCACAGAGATTGGCAGCACGCGCGGGACTATTTCCGACAATAAAGGTGCCTTTCAACTGAATGTTGATGGCTCCGCCAAACTCAAGATTTCATTCTTAGTTATAAAACCATAGAACAGCGGGCGAAAAGCAACATGAACGTGAAGCTTGTTCCCGACAATGCCCTATTAGACGAAGTCGTCGTTGTGGGCTATGGCCAACAGAAAAAAGTCAATCTCACAGGAGCTGTTGCCAATGTTGATATTGAAAAGACCCTGGGAAGCCGTGGCGAACAAGATGTAACAAAGGCTCTCCAAGGGGCAATCCCTGGCCTGACTGTTCTTAGCAACAATGGTAGTTTAGATGGTTCACCATCTATTTCAATCCGCGGCTTAGGGACACTCTCCAATAACCAAAACTCTTCACCTTTAATTGTTGTCGATGGTGTCCCCACTGACGACCTCTCGATGATTAATGGAAATGATATTGCTTCGATTTCCGTCCTTAAGATGCTTCGTCTTCGGCTATCTATGGAGCACGTGCAGCATTTGGTGTTATTCTTATCAATACCAAACAGGCCAAGAAAGGCGACCGCATCACTGTAAAATATAATGGCCAGTTCTCTTGGGATCAAGCTACTGTTTTACCCGACTATCCCAGCGTGCCCGAGCAACTAAGGGCTGGTCTAATTGCGAAACAACGTGCTGGTGAAGCTACACCCGAGCTCTTTGGTATGTACTTCGACCGCCTACTCCCTTACGCCGAAGCTTGGCAACAGCAACATCATGGGAAGAAAGGTTATACCGTGATGGAACCCTTCGTCGATATGAATAACGTAGGAGATTATGCGTTTATTAATGGTGCACCACTCTACTATGCCGATTATGACTTACGCAAAATCTGGTATAACAATGCTGCGCCCTCTCAAAGCCATAGCCTCAGCCTGTCGGGCTCATCTGGAAAGACATCGTTCTACACAGCCTTGAATTACGACAATAAAGAAGACATCATGAAGTTCAGCCCTGGTAAGCGCAACCGTTATAATGCTGCTCTCAATTTACAGACCGATATCAACGATTGGCTGACTGCAGGTATTCGCTTCGACTTTACACGCCGAAGAATGGCTTCTGCAGACCCTTGGAGCAACATCTATCAATACCTTTGGCGGTGGGGGTCTTACTTCATTCCCTCTGGAATTTATCGTGATAGCGATGGTACAGAATATGACTATCGCATGGTGGCTATGCAAAAACAAAGCAACCGCAAAGAGTTTAATCATGACATGCTTAAAATGAATGTCTTTGCCAAAGCCAATATCACAAAAGAACTCACGTTAAATGTTGATTATACTTACCAAACAGACAACTTTAACGATAAATCTTCTAACCGCAGTGTCTACGGCATGAACTGGACAGGGACGAAACCTACCTATATTGTAACACAGAGCAATTCTGACGCAACCCGTTCCAATCGTAAGATGAACCGCTGGGTAGCCAATGCCTATCTCAACTATGCACACACATTCGCTACCGATCACTTGCTCAATGTCATGGTCGGTGTCAATGGTGAAAACTTCAGCAGTGACTACTTTGGAGCAACTCGAACTAAACTCTATAACGAGAGTTTTCCTGAGCTCAACTTGGCTTATGGCGACATGAAGGATGCCACAATTGATTCGAATACTGATGATCGTGCATCAGCAGGTTACTTCGGACGTTTAAACTATTCCTTCCGCGATATCTACCTCTTAGAACTCAATGGCCGCTACGACGGATCCAGTAGATTCCGTAAAGGTGCTCGCTGGGCTTTCTTCCCCAGTTTCTCATTAGGCTATCGCTTCTCTGAGGAAGCTTATTGGAAGAAATTCAAATCTATTGTTTCAAATGGTAAGCTACGCTTCTCTTATGGCCAAATTGGTAATGAAGCTATTGGCAATAATATGTTCCTATCAACGCTAACCGCCTATAATATTACCCAAGCTGGTTACACATGGCTTAATGCAGGAGGTACTAAGCTCAATGCTTTCACCATGCCCACATGGGTTAGTCCATCACTCACTTGGGAGCGAATCCAAACGAAGAATCTTGGCTTAGACTTAGGTTTCTTAGATAATCAATTCACTGCAACCATTGAGCTCTATGAACGCCTAACAAAAGATATGCTGGCTCCAGGCACAGCTATTCCATCAGCTGTCGGCGCAGGAGCACCCTATACCAATGCAGGGGCCTTACGCTCACGCGGTTGGGAATTATCTCTCGCCTGGAGAAAACAGTTCAATAAACATTTCAGTCTATATGCAAACTTTAGCATTGGCGATTCGAAAGTAAAGGTAACAAAGTGGAATAACCGTAATAGTATTATTGGTCACACCAATGATGTATCTTATGCTTATGCAGGTGAAACTGGGGAGATATCTGGGGATTCGAAACCGACCGCTATTTTACTCCTGACGACTTCAATGGCAAGAATCCTGATGGCAGTTGGCAATACAAAACAGGTGTAGCCAATCAAACGGGAATCCAAACTGGCAACTTCGTCTATGGGCCTGGCGATATCAAATTCAAAGACCTTAATGGAGATGGAAAAATTGATGGTGGAAAAGGTACTCTCGAAGACCATGGAGATTTGAAAGTCATCGGCAACTGCCTACCACGATATGAATATAGCTTCCACATAGGAGGCACTTATAAAGGTTTCGACCTCGATTTATTCTTCCAAGGTGTTGGCAAACGTGATGTGTGGAACATCTCTTCCTTCAACTTCCCCATGATGAGAAACCCCGATTTAGCTCTCTATGCCAACCAAACCAAATATAATATTTATGACCCAGATAATGGCATTATCAATATTAGTGAGGATAATACATATCCCTGTTTGTGGCCTGGCAATGAGGATAAAGGCAATGTATCTGCACTCGCTGCAGCAGGAGGTAGTCACAATTACTATCCACAATCCAAATACCTCATTCATATGTCCTACCTACGCTTGAAGAATATCACTCTGGGTTATACGCTTCCAAAACAACTCGTACGCAAGGCTTCCCTACAAAATCTCCGTCTCTATGTAAGTGCCAACAACTTATTCTTGCTGCACAAAGGTAATGGTGACCTACCACTCGACCCCGAAATCAATGATGGAGCAGGTATCAGTTTTGGCGGATGGGGACGCACTTTGCCGATTACACGTTCATGGACCATCGGTCTACAAGTAACACTTTAATGTTTTTTTAAAAGCATACGAATATGAAAACGAAAATTCTATATATTTCTTTAGCTGCTTTATTCGTGCTCAGCAGTTGCGACCAGTTATTGGACAAAGACCCTCGAGACACGTTCGTCAATGATAAAGCTTTTTGGAGTAGTGAGAACCAACTTACAAGTTATAGTAATTCATTTTATGAGTTCTATGGCACTGCACATAGTTTTTACTTTAATAGCCTTAATGATGATCAGGCTAATCCTTCCTTTGATAACTGGACTTTCACCACAGTCCCCAATAAGTCGGCCAACTATTCTGGGAATTTCACCAATATACGGCAAATCAATTTCATGTTAGATGGATTGAAAATATCAACACTTCCCACGAATCGGAAAACGCAATATGCTGCTATTGCACGCTTAAATCGCGCATGGGTCTACTACCAATTGGTTAAAATGTATGGCGATATTCAATGGGAGAGCAATGTCATAGACGATGTCAATAGTGAAGATGTATATGGTCCACGTACAGATAGAGATATCGTGATGGACTCTGTTCTGCAGGACTTGGACTACGCTGTGCAACATATCCCAAGTAACACCGCTGACAAAACACTTTGGAGTAAAGAATTAGCTTTAGCAATAAAAAGCGACGTGTGCTTATATGAGGGTACTTTTTGCAAATATAGGACACTGGCTGATAATGGGAAAGCACCTGACCTTTCACGTGCCAACCACTATCTTCAAGAATGTGCCAATGCATCAGAAAGCATCAGGACGTCTGGGAAATTCACACTCAATGCATGGACTCCCAATGCAAGTGGAAAGATTTATACGATTTATAATTCCTTGGATTTATCTCCCAATCAAGAAGTTATCTTCTATAACCATTATGAAAAAGATGTAAAATCACATGGCCTTTGTGACTTTACATGCAGCTCTACAACACAAAGTGGAATCACAAAAGATGCTGTTGATGCCTTTCTTTTTAAAGATGGTCGTCCACTGGCTACAACAACTTTAAACACAAATGATGAAGCACAACTTGATGCACAAGGGAACTATTCCATCGCCCATCTGCTTCAAAATAAAGATAAACGCTTGAGTCTGCTTATCGATCCTATCATCTGTTTCAAAAATCATGGGTGGATTCGTAATGAACCTTCACCTGATGGTCCTCTTCCTGCAGAGATGACTTCATCAACAGGCTATACGATTTATAAATACGATAACCCTCAAATGGATTTGTACCATCGCACCAATGCCAACACCAACTATACTGATATTCCCCTATTTTGGCTTGCAACAATCCTTTTAAATGAAGCTGAAGCAAAGGCTGAATTAGGCTCTATAACCCAAACAGACCTCGATAACACAGTGAACTTACTACAGGCACGCGCTGAATTACCAGCATTATCACTCACACCAGCTGCAGATCCTGCCAACAATATGGGTGTAAGTGCACTCATCTGGGAGATTCGTCGTACCAGGAGATGTGAATTAATGTGTGATTTAGGCTACCGCTACTGGGACTTAGTACGTTGGCATCAACTTGATAAATTGGATAGTCAACAACATCCAAACATCAACACCGGTGCCAACATAAGATTAGTAAGTGATCAAACAGGCTTGTCGGTCGCTGGTAATTACTTAAAAGCCACATCGTCAACTCGCATTTTCCAGCCTAAATATTACCAATATCCTATCCCTTCCAATGAGTTAGATTTAAATAAAAACATAGGGATGAAACAAAATCCTGGCTGGTAACAACAATTCCTACTGACCCTCTTTTTTGCCTATCGCAGCTTATCTTACAGCCCTGCGATAGGCAATATTTCAAGAGTTTAATGAATAAAAAGACTTATTTATCAAGTCTCCATCAAAACAAGGAAATAAAAACACAGAGGACTAACAATTGAACTTTTTCTTATGAATTTCCGACTATCCTTTCTAACCCTTCTTTTTATTGCATATCCAAGCAGTATTCTTCATGCGCAACAAACATCTTCCGTTTTACACGCACCCATCGAAAAGGTACTCAATTCCTATACAAAAGGAATTACAATGCCTGCTGTACACATAGACTCCATACAACTCCAACATGACACGCTATCCATTTTTGCTCCACTCCATTTAGCTTATATACCTTTTACAGAGGCTAACTGCAAGCACATCTATGAAAAAATAAGGACAACCCTACCAGCAGCATATCAACAATATCCACTTGCTATCTATGCTGGTAAAAATGAAATTACTCATTTAATTCCTCGTTTTTATCAACAGAAAAAAAACAAATCTAAAACATTCACTTATGCACCCTTCACACCATTAGTTAAAAATCAAGATCGCCCCTATACAATCATACATGGACTCGAAGGCAAACACATCGCAATGTGGCAAAGCCATGGGCTTTATTTTGAAGCTGGACGCAACCGATGGCAATGGCAACGAGCACGTATGTTGCAAACCGTTGAAGACAAATATACACAACAATACGTGCTACCTTATCTCATTCCGATGCTCGAAAATGCCGGAGCCTACGTCCTCACCCCACGCGAACGTGACGTAAACCCTTTCGAAGTTATCGTTGATAATGACGGAGGCGTAGCACAGAAAGATTACACAGAGACTACTGGTGCACAGCCTTGGACCACAGGAAAAGCACCAGGCTTTGCCTATCTGCGACCACAATACCGAGATTTTGAAAATCCCTTTCATGAAGGAACTTATCGTGTTGCCACTACAACACACAATAAAAAGGCGGTAAGTAGCATCTGCTGGCGCCCAAATATTCCGCAGTCGCGCGATTATGCCGTTTATGTGGCCTACCAGTCATTACCCAACAGCGCCACAGATGCCCATTATACCATCCATCATAGCGGTGGTACAACCACCTTATTAGTAAACCAAAGCATGGGAGGTGGTACATGGATTTATCTCGGCACCTTCCCTTTCAACAAGGGAAGACAGCGAAAGTTGTACTCACCAACTATTCTAAACAAAACAATAGCGTCATCACGGCCGATGCACTTCGCTTAGGTGGTGGACAAGGCAACATCGCACGCACAACCAATGGCGACAGCATTGCCTATGATGGAAAGATTGATCGACAAATTGGACGTAAGCCTCGAAATGCCTATCAACCCGCAATGGTCTATCCCTACCAAGTAAGTGGCTACCCAAGATATTTAGAAGCGGCACGCTATTCCATGCAATGGGCAGGTGTTCCCGATAGCATTTACTCTCCTTCCCATGGTTTAGATGATTATAGAGACGACTACAAATCACGTGGTCAATGGGTGAATTATCTTGCTGCAGGCACTAAAGCATGGCCTGAAGGCAAAGGACTAAACATTCCCATTGACCTTTCTTTTGCTTTTCATAGTGATGCAGGAACCGTTTATGGCGACTCCATCATCGGGACTTTAGGCATCTATGATACCCAGACCTATAACGGACACTTTGCCGATGGGAGCAGTCGACAGGCTAATAGAGACCTTTGCGACCTCGTACAGTCTTCTATTGTCCACGATATCCGCACCTGCTTCGAACCCAAATGGAGTCGACGTGGCATGTGGGATCAACGCTATTTCGAAGCTTGGACACCACGCGTACCTGCGATGCTACTCGAACTTTTATCACATGAGAACTTTGCAGACATGCGTTATGGGCACGACCCTCGCTTTCAGTTTGCTGTAAGTCGTGCCATCTATAAAGGAATCTTACGCTTCCTGAGCGACTCCTATGGCTATAATTATGTAGTTCAACCGCTACCCGTACATCACTTTTCTACACAGCTTTTGAAAAATAATCGTGTATTGTTACAATGGGAAGCAACTCCAGACTCTTTAGAACCTACTGCTACAGCAAAACACTACGTCGTGTATCAGAGAATTGGAAATGGCGGTTTTGATAATGGGACTGTGGTGCACAAAAACAGTTTCGTAACCGAAATACCAACAGACAGCATCGTTAGTTTTAAGGTTTGTGCCTTGAATGATGGTGGTATCAGCTTCCCTTCCGAAATATTAAGCGTGGGCATAGCACCTCATTCAAATGCTAAACCCATCTTAATTATAAATGCCTTTGACCGCATTAGTGCGCCCGATGACTTTTGCAGCAGCGACGACGAATGGGCTGGCTTCTTAGCTGAGAGCGACAATGGTGTGCCTTATCTACAACAAATTTCATTCGTAGGCAAGCAAAAAGAGTTCCGCCGTTCCATTCCATGGACGGACGATGATGCCTCTGGTTTTGGCGATAGTCAGGCTAATTTCGAGCGCATAGCTATCGCAGGTAACACCTTTGATTATCCTCGTTTACATGGCGATGCCATCCTAAAAGCAGGCTATAGCTTCGTTTCTGCAGGACGAGATGCTGCTATCCAACAAGGAATGCTCGACACACAGCAATATGCTGCGATTGACATCATCATTGGAAAAAATAAACAAAGTAAATTAGGGCGCATACAACCACAACGAGAACTCCATTTCAAAACCTTCCCATCCGCATTACAACAAGCCATTGCAAGCTATTGCAAAGCTGGTGGAAACCTATTTGTTTCTGGTGCTTATCTCGGTACAGACCTTTGGTGCAACCCACTCTCCACAGCTCAAAAGGAGGACCTTGCTTTCGCAAAGAATATCTTAAAATATCAATGGCGCAACGATAAAGCAGCCGTAACAGGTAAGTTTGCTACTGTAACATCCCCCCTATCGGCCGACACTTTAACATTGACTTATGCTGCAACACCCAATTCTTCAATGTATGCAGTTGAATCTCCTGATGCCATAGAACCTGCCGATCCATGCGCTTATACCGCCTTCCGCTACCCCGAAAACAATAAAAGTGCAGGGGTTGTCTTCGGTGGAAATGCAACCGACCATTGGCGTTCGATAGTCTTAGCTATTCCCTTCGAAACAATTATGGAGACACCTCGTCGAACAAAATTGATGCAAATGATTTTAAATTATCTGCTTCAACCAGTCGCTTTTTAAAATCTTTGTACTACATTTGTAGGCAGAAACGTAAAGTGTCTATCAATCATATCGTTGAAATCCATACCAAATGATGCAACAATCTGTACCACATTGCATTACGATTTGCACCATATTATACAGCAATCTCTATGCTTTCCCTACAGAATAGACAACAAGACATTACAACGTCTTTAGCTATGGCGCTGAAGACTATAAAAAAATAAATACAAACAAAATAAAAAACAAAAATAAAAAAATTGATATGCAGAACAAAAAAACAAGTTGTAGATTGTTTTTATTCCTATGGCAGCTGCCGAAGCACTGAATAAAACATTGGCCAGTTTACAAGGTGATGACCATGTAAATCGAATCGTTGTTTTACAAACGAAAGCAGAGAATGTTACTGGAGTTGATAACACATTGACCATCGACACCCTGAAAAGTAGTGAAACAATGCGTCAGATTGCAGCCACAGCAACAGCTCCTTACACGCTCGTCTACATGAAAGAGCAATACATGGAAATGGGTCTTTATGCCTTGGAACGCATGCTACGCATTGCTGAATGCCCAGGAGCGGGCATGGTTTATGCCGATCATTACAACATTTCTGCTGAGGGCGTGCGTAGTGAAGCACCCGTGATTGATTACCAACAAGGCAGCTTACGCGATGATTTTGATTTTGGTTCTGTGCTCCTTTTCCGCACTGATGCACTGAAAAAGGCAGCTGCCAACATGACACAATCCTATCAAGCTGCAGGTTTTTATGACCTAAGATTAAAATTATCTATCAGCGAAAGATTTGAACATATTAATGAATTCCTCTATAGTGAGGTGGAACTCGACAACCGAAAAACAGGCGAGAAGCTCTTCGATTATGTTGACCCACGTAACAGAGCATCACAGATTGAGATGGAAGCAGCAGCTACAGAACACCTCAAAGCAATTGGTGCCTATCTTAAACCCACTTTCAAATCGGTTGACTTAAAAGCTGAGCCCTTCGATGTCGAAGCCTCTATCATGATTCCTGTACGCAACAGAATTCGTACTATTCGAGATGCTATCGAAAGTGCTTTAAGTCAAAAAACAAACTTCAAGTTTAATGTTTTTATCGTTGAAAATGGTCCCGACTATCATTCAACTGATGGAACTACAGAACTTATTGATGAATACAAGAATGACGAAAGAGTGATTCACATCATCCCCAACCGTCGCGATATTGGTGTTGGTAACAGCTGGAATATGGCTGCACACCATCCTCTATGCGGCCGGTTTATCGTGCAATTAGACAGCGACGACGTGTATAGCGACGAACACACTTTGCAAAAGTTTGTCGATGCTTTCTATGAACAACAATGCGCTATGGTGATAGGTAGCTACATGTTGACAGACATTCACAAGAATATGCTCCCTCCTGGCAAGATAGATCATAGAGAATGGACTCCTGAGAATGGTCGAAACAATGCACTCCGAATCAATGGCTTAGGTGCACCTCGTGCCTTCTTCACCCCCATTCTGCGCGAAGTGAAACTTCCCAATGTTAACTATGGTGAGGACTATGCATTAGGCTTGGCCATCTCTCGTTACTATCAGATAGGTCGAATTTATGACGTTTTGTATTGTTGCAGACGTTGGGATGACAATTCAGATGCCGCACTGAGCATTGAAAAAGAAAATCGGAACAACACTTATAAAGATCGCATTCGCACTTGGGAGCTATTGGCTCGCTTAAAAATGAATAAAGAAGTATAAAAGAGATGGGTGGACGTAGTAAAAGGATGCGCTACACAACAATGCGTCCTTTTACTATACCCCATCCACCTTTTCAAGAACAAAGTCGCATGAAAGCTAATCAACCCTCACCTTGGATGTGGATTCCTACGCTTTATTTTGCAGAAGGAATACCCTATTTTATCGTTAATAGTATTTCGGTAACCATGTTTACAAAGATGGGAGTACCCAATGGCGCAATGGCACTTTTCACCAGTTTGCTCTATCTTCCATGGGCCATCAAACCGCTATGGAGTCCCTTTGTAGATATTTTAAAAACAAAACGCTGGTGGATTCTATCCATGCAAATCCTCATGAGTGTGACCTTTATCCTCACCACGCTGAGTATTCCACACCCTGATGCTGCAACCATTGCATCACAGACAACACCCATCTCGCTCTTCACGTTCACATTAATCTTGTTCATTGTAACGGCCTTTGCTTCGGCTACGCACGATATTGCAGCCGATGGCTTTTACATGCTGGCACTCGATCAGCAACAACAAAGTTTCTTTGTGGGCATCAGAAGTACCTTCTATCGCCTTTCCTCTATCTTCGGGCAAGGTGTTTTGGTCTATATTGCTGGCTACATTGAGCGTACTTCCCATAATATCCCGCTCTCGTGGACACTCACTATGGCCATTACATCCGTGATTTTCACCCTCGTAAGCCTTTACCACACGTTTGTTCTTCCAAAGCCAAAAGCCGACGGGATACGTCATATAGAGGAGCGTCAACAGCAGCAAGCACAAGCTATCTGGAAAGAGTTTGCACGTACCTTTGTGACATTCATACGCAAACCCGGCGTGCTTTTGGCCATCGTTTTCATGCTGCTTTATCGCCTTCCTGAGGCCTTTTTGCTCAAAATGGTTAATCCTTTTTTACTTGATTCTCAGTCCAAAGGTGGTTTGGCTTTAGCAACCGACGAAGTAGGTGTTATCTATGGAACCATCGGTGTGTTCTTCCTTACGTTGGGAGGCATCATTGGTGGTGTGGCATCTTCACGTTGGGGGTTGAAAAAAGCATTATGGCCCATGGCGCTTTTTATGACCCTTCCTTGTGCCACCTTCGTTTATATGAGCATGTTTCATCCCACAAATGTGGTGATAATCAGTACCTGTGTCGCCATCGAACAATTTGGCTATGGCTTTGGCTTTACGGCTTATATGCTCTACATGATGTATTTCTCTGAAGGCGAATTTACAACGGCTCATTATGCCATCTGCACGGCCTTCATGGCTTTAAGCATGATGATTCCAGGCATGTTTGCTGGCTATCTGCAAGAATGGTTGGGCTATGAAGGTTTCTTTTGGATGGTGATGGTCTGCTGTGTAGCTACGGTTGCTGTGACCATTGTGGTAAGAAAAGAAATCAATGCAAACTATGGACGAAAGGTAATTGAAAAAAAATAGATGAAAAAATTTATCTTTTCCCTCGCAATAGGTCTTTGTTTTACAGGATTCTTAAATGCGAAAGTGAAAACAGGCTTAGAAGTTTTAAAACAACAAAACTTTAAGATTTTAGACGGAAAACGTGTGGGGTTAGTCACCAACCCCACAGGTGTGAGACGACGCACTGCGCTCAACCGTAGACATTCTGCATGCTGCTAAGAACGTCAAATTAGTGGCATTGTTTGGTCCCGAACATGGCGTTCGCGGCAATGCACACGCAGGAGACCATGTAGGGAATGGCAAAGATGCACAAACAGGCTTACCCATCTATTCGCTATATGGTGCAAATCGCGAACCATCAGACGAGATGCTGAAAGATATTGATGTGCTGGTTTACGATATTCAAGATATTGGTTGCCGCTCGTTTACCTATATCAGCACCTTAGGAAACATCATGAAAGCTGCAGCGAAGCACAATATACAAGTGGTTGTTTTAGATCGTCCCAACCCCTTAGGAGGATTGAAGGTTGAAGGGAATGTTACGGATGATGACTGCATTTCATTTGTAAGTGCATTTAAAATTCCCTACATCTATGGGCTCACTGTGGGGGAGTTGGCACTACTCTTGAATGGCGAGCACATGTTAGGAGAACCCTGTTCGCTCGAAGTTGTGAAGATGAAAGGCTGGAAAAGGAAGATGAACTATGCTGCTACAAAATTAAAATGGGTGGCAGCCTCACCACACATTCCACAAGCAGAGATTGCTCCTTTCTATGCGATATCAGGCATCGTGGGCGAGTTAGACAGCTTAAATATTGGTGTCGGTTACACACTTCCGTTCCAAGTGTTTGGCGCACCATGGATTGATGCCGATGCATTAACCACGCGAATGAATGCACTTCATCTGCCGGGCTATTGTTTCCGACCGATATACTATGCGCCGTTCTATAGCAAATTCAAAGGTCAACAAGTGCAGGGCGTACAGGTCTATATCACAGATTACACGCGTGCGCAGCTCTGCAACGTGCAGTTTTATATACTGCAAGAACTTTATAAATTGAATCCTTCTCATGATATTTTGAACGAATCGGGTAATCGAACCGATATGTTTAACAAGGTTTGCGGCTCCAAAAAGATTAGAGAATTATTCTTAAAGCATCATCAATGGAGCGATGTCCAGCCTTATTGGACAAAGGACGTGGAGGCTTTCAAGAAACTTTCTAAGAAATATTACCTTTATAAATAAAACAAATGGCTACACAAAAGACAAGCCGAATTGAGGCGGTTGATATACTAAGAGGCATTACTATCGCTGGGATGATTTTGGTTAACAATCCTGGCGGAGAGCCTGTTTACACGCCCCTGGAACATGCTGAATGGTTAGGACTGACACCAACGGATTTAGTTTTTCCATTCTTTATGTTTATCATGGGCATCACAACCTATCTCTCCTTACGCAAATATGACTTTGAATGGTCTTGGCCTTGCGCAAAGAAAATCATCAAACGCGGCATGCTTCTCTATGCCATTGGTATTGCCATTAGCTGGCTGATGATGTTTTGTCGAGGTCTGTTTAATGAAGATTACGCTGCACTTCCATTCTTCTCCCATTTATTTGCAGCAGCCAATGTCTTTGACCATATCCGCTTGGTAGGTGTATTTCCACGTTTAGCATTCTGCTATGTGTTCGCCTCCGTCGTGGCACTCAGTGTCAAGCACCGATTCATTCCATGGCTGATTGCAGCTGTTTTTATCGGTTATTTCGTGGTGTTATGTTTAGGAAATGGTTTTGCACACGATGCATCCAACATCTGTAATGTGATAGACGAGGCCATCTTAGGTCGTCAACATCTCTACAAATGGGATATCCCTGACCCCGAAGGACTATTGAGTTCATTGCCCGCTTTAGGTCATGTGCTGATTGGATTTTGTGTGGGACGCGTTGTGATGTCAGCAGCTTCTCTCAATGACAAAATTGAAAAGCTTTTCATCTATGGTGCAGTGCTCACCTTCTTGGGCTTTTTATTGAGTTATGGTTGCCCCATTAGTAAAAAGCTTTGGACGCCAACTTTTGCACTTGTCACTTGTGGATTGGCCTCGACAACCTTAGCCCTATTGAGTTGGGTAATTGACAAACAAGGTATCAAGAGTCGGGCTATTAGCTTCTTTAGAGTGTTTGGTGTCAATCCTTTGGCACTCTATGTGTGGGCCGACTTGTTGCTCATTCCTCTTTCTATCGCCTCCATTCGTGGCGTAACCTTGCAGGGATGGCTCTTTACAGACGTGATGCAACCCTGCATAGGCACGCAGAATGCCGCTTTGGTCTGGGCATTGCTGTTTGTGGCCTTAACCTGGATTTGTGGTTATTATCTTTATAAGAAACATATATTTATTAAACTATGATATTATTAGCTGACAGTGGATCAACCAAAACCGATTGGTGCTTGGTAGATCATGGTAAGGTAGTGGCTGCCGTAAAAACAGCCGGAACAAACCCTTTCTTCCAAACAACGGAGGAGATTGCAAATGAATTGGCAACAAATTTACTGCCGCATCTACCCACCAAGAATCTTGAAGAAGTGTACTTTTATGGGGCTGGTTGCACCAAAGAAAAGAGTCCCATCGTGGCTGATGCACTACACCAACAACTCATCATTACTGGTGTTTGTGAAGTTGCGACAGATATGTTGGCTGCCGCACGTGCCTTATGTGGCCATCATCCTGGCATTGCTTGCATCTTAGGTACAGGCAGTAACTCGTGTGCTTACGACGGAAAAGACATTGTAGCCAACGTTTCTCCGCTCGGCTTTATTTTAGGAGATGAAGGGAGCGGTGCCGTCTTGGGCAGAACATTAGTAGGTGATGTGCTTAAAAACCAATTGCCACAAGACATCATCGATGCATTCCATGCCGAATACTCGCTGACCAATGCCGAATTCATTGACCGTGTATATCGTCAGAAATTTCCCAACCGCTTCTTAGCAAGTTTCGTGCCTTTCTTGTCAAAACACCTCGACAACCAAGCTGTCTTCGATTTAGTAGAGAAAGCAATTTCCGCCGTTTCTTAGTGCGGAATGTCAAACAATATGCGGGCTGGGAACAACTACCTATTGGTTTTGTTGGCTCTATTGCACACTATTTCCAAGCACCATTGACAAAGGCTTTGCAAGCGGAACAGATGGCTATGGGCAAGATTATCCAAGTGCCGATGGAAGGACTTATTGCATATCACACAACAAATGAGTAATCGATATGGCATTCGTTAAAATATCAGAACAACCCTCTCTCTACGACCATTTAGAGGAAAAGAGCATTCATGAGTTGTTGGTTGACATCAACCAAGAGGATCAAAAGGTTGCATTGGCGGTGGAAAAGGCCATTCCCCAGATAGAAAAATTAGTGGAAGCCGTGGTTCCGAGAATGCAAAAAGGTGGACGACTCTTTTATATGGGCGCAGGAACAAGTGGCCGTTTAGGTGTACTTGATGCTTCAGAGATACCTCCAACCTTTGGTGTTCCGCCCACGCATATTATTGGTTTGATTGCAGGTGGAGACACCGCTTTGCGCAATGCAGTTGAAAATGCAGAAGACGATGAATATCGTGGATGGGAAGAATTAGAGGCCTTCCACATTGGAAAGCTCGACACAGTGGTAGGTATCGCAGCGTCGGGCACCACGCCCTATGTCGTAGGAGCATTGAAACAAGCTCGTCAACATGGTATGCTCACGGGCTGTATCACCAGCAACCCCGACTCGCCCATGGCCGAAGCGTGTGATATTCCTATCGAGATGATTGTCGGTCCTGAGTTTGTTACGGGTAGTTCACGCATGAAATCGGGAACTGGGCAAAAACTCATTCTCAACATGATTTCCACCAGTATCATGATTAAGTTGGGACGTGTGAAAGGTAATCGAATGGTGAACATGCAACTGACCAATAAAAAACTCATCGACAGAGGCACACGTATGCTCGTTGATGAATTAGGTCTTGACTACGACCATGCAAAACGATTGCTTCTCATGTATGGCTCAGTGAAAAAAGCGATGGAGCAAGTGCGCCACGAAAAATCAGGCATAAAAGTTATACTTTGATGAGTTTTTTTATTCCAAACTCGTATTACGTTTAAAAAAAACAGTGAAAAAAATAGAATTAAACAACAATTAATATGACAAATCCAATTAAAGTAAAAAAATCAATACTATCCATGATATCGAACCTGAAAAAAAGATTCTTAATTGATGAGTTAATAATCACCGGAAAATTTGAATTGAAATACGATTTGCCCATTCTTAAAAGCTATGTGTAACACAATTGTTGATGGTAAAAGGACTGGAGGAAATTTAAGTATTGTTGATTTGTCCGAAAAGCCATATAGCTGAAAGATTTAGCGGTGATTCCATATTTAATGAATTCCAATGGGTTAACATGAAAGATTGTATTTCCTTAAAAAAATATCATTACCCTCGAAAATTCTTTGTCATAGTTCAACTGGTGATTCTTTTTCTGGTTGCAAAAGTTTAGAATCCATTTCAATTGTTGGGAGCGACCTTCCTAGGTATTATGAAGCTAATGGAAGAGGATACGATATTGATGGAGTTTTGTTTCATGAAAAAGGGAGACAACGCACATTAGTAAAATTCCCTGCAAATAAAGGAAAGGAATACATTATACCTAACAATGTAACTAAAATTGGAGCTTACGCTTTTGAAGATTCCCATTTGTCAAAATTAATAATGCCAATAGTTCCACCATCTTGCTCAGAGAGTGCATTCAAAGGAGTTGACATGACAGCTTTAACATTGATGGTTCCGAAAAAAGCACATGATTCCTATTGGATAGATTCTGTATTTGGGAAATTAAAAAAATTGAAGACATGGATGAATAAAATTTTTTTGCTGTCTGGATAAAAGCTTTCCAAATAAGAGAAAGAAAATATTTGCTGTTTCGCTTTGAGGTTTAGGAGATTTTCTCTAATTTCGCAACCTAAGATGAGAAAAATATGATATCATTTGAAAGCGACTACAACAATGGTGCCCATCCATTAGTGCTGAAACGGCTCATAGATACAAACAAGACAAAGACTCTTTCGTATGGGTATGATGAATATAGCGATGCTGCTAAAGAGAAAATCAAGGTTGCTTGTGAGAATCCTGACGCACAAATATGGTTCCTTGTAGGTGGTACGCAGACCAATGCTACTGTCATTGACTCCATTCTGCATACTTATGAAGGAGTGATAGCTGTGGATAGTGGGCACATTGCAACGCATGAGGCTGGTGCAATAGAGTTCACGGGGCATAAGGTTATCACGATTCCTAGTAAGGAAGGGAAGATGGAAGCTAAGACATTAGACCAGTTCATGGATGATTTTCTGCATGATGATAATGCTGCACACTCCGTCTATCCAGGTATGGTTTACATCACTATGCCAACAGAGTATGGCACGCTTTACAGCGCGAAGGACTTGGATGATATCTATCAGGTTTGTCAAAAATATCATATTGTACTCTATGTTGATGGTGCCCGACTTGGTTACGGGCTGACAGCTCCTACGAGTGACATCACGCTTCCTTACCTTTCACACCATTGTGACGTCTTTTATATTGGTGGAACAAAGGAGGGAGCGCTCTGTGGGGAAGCAGTTGTCTTCACACATAACAATGCTCACGAGCACTTTTTCAATATTGTTAAGCAGCATGGAGCGCTCATGGCGAAAAGTAGACTGATTGGTTGTCAGTTTGAAGCACTCTTTACTGACGACCTTTACTTCACTGTTTCGCGTCATGCCAATAAGATGGCAGAGCGTATGAAACAGCTTTTTAAGCGTAAAGGGTATGAGTTTTATATTGATTCTCCAACCAATCAGCAGTTCATTATCCTGCCGAATGAGGAGGTGAGTCGCCTTGCGAAAGAAGTGATTTTCACCCATTGGGGAAAATATGATGAGCATCACACAATCTGTCGGTTTGTTACTTCGTGGGCAACAACAGAAGAAGAGCTTGCAGAATTGGAGAGATTATTAGGTTAAGCATCAACTTTGTGGGATTGTCTTTACATGGGCCTGTGTTAAAGAATCAAAGCGCTATAACTATTTTCATAGTAGAGTTATCCCAAGTTCGTATCATCATCGAAGACAAAAGAGAAGAGAACTGCAGCTTTATGTTGCAGTTCTCTTTTCATTATTTACGTGCTACCTAATTGTGCACGATGCGTATATTTGCGCAACAATTAGAGGTTAGGATTCATTACTTTCCACTGATCAACAGCAGGAACGATGCCCAATTCTACGATTTCATCGCGCATTTTGCAAAGATGCTCATAAGACTTTTGCAAACCAGCCATCTCTTCTTCTGTACCTGTTGGATCAACAAAGTGTACGCCTGTCTTATCAATTGTAGTTGGCATAGCCATCATAACATTCTTGAAGCCCAACTTATCGTTGTTTACATAGCAACCTGCGGGCAATGTAAATTCCTTACCGCCCATTGCTGCTTCAATCATTTTTACAGCATTGTAAGCAGGACTCTGGAATGAGCTGCGGCCACGAAGTTTGATGATGTTCGAACCTCCTTGAACAGTGTGGTGCTTGATTTCTTCCCAACGCTCAGCAGAAAGATTCATATCACTCAACGGCTTGCCATCAACTTTCACTTGAGAAGCGAACACAGCCATCTGCTCACCATGACCACCATAGGTGTGTGCACCAGTTACTTTGTCTTGCTGTACACCAAACTCTTCGGCTAAAGCCTGCTGCAAACGGGTTGAATCCAAAGCAGCTAACGAAGTGAGTTGGTTGGGTTTCAAACCTGAATGAATCAAAGTTGTTAAGGCTGTTACATCTGCAGGATTGAAGATTACGACTACATGCTCTACATTAGGGCAATACTTTTTAATATTATCGCCAAACTCAGCCGCAATCTTGCAGTTACCTTTCAGCAAATCTTCACGCGTCATACCCTCCTTACGAGGTGCGCCACCTGAAGAAATAATATATTTAGCACCCGTAAAAGCTTTCTCAGGGTCAGTTGTGTAACTGAGCTTAGCACCTGGGAATGCACATTGTGCCATTTCATCATACACGCCATGCACACCTGGTTCGAAGATGTCATAAAGACAAATGTTAGGTGTAAGACCGAGCATTAAAGCGCTCTGTACCATGTTTGAGCCAATCATTCCACCAGCTCCTACGATGACAAGTTTGTCGTTTGATAAATAATTCATAATTTAATTTGATATTTATTGAGATAAAATTTTATCCTTTTGCTTGTCGCAAAAGTTAATAAAAAAATGACGATTGATGTTGTTTCTTATGGGTTTATTTGTTGTTAATTCTTAAAAGCCATACCTTTGCAAAGTAGAATTAGCAAAATAGAAAAAGATTATGACAATAGCAGAACGATTACAGGCATTGCGCGAAGTGATGCGACAAGAACATCTCAGTGCATTTATCTTTCCCAGCACCGATGCGCACCAAAGTGAATATGTGGCCGATTTTTGGAAAGGGCGGCAATGGATCTCAGGCTTCACGGGCTCTGCAGGCACCATTGTAGTGACGCAAAATGCTGCAGCACTTTGGACAGATTCGCGTTATTTCATTGCTGCGGAAAAGCAATTAGCAGGCACAGGCATTCAGCTTATGCGCCTACGTCAGCCCGAAACGCCTACGATGACGGCATGGATAGCCACACAATGTTTGCCAGGAAGTGAAATTGGTATTGACGGAACGGTGTGGAGTTATGCTGACACCGAGCAACTCATAGCCGATTTACGTGCGGCTGGCGGCATGACTTTGCGTGTGAATTTCGACCCATTGCAGCGCATTTGGAAAGACCGTCCTGCACTGCCTAATGCTCCCATCGTGTGCCAACCTCTACAATATGCTGGTGAGACTACGGCCTCAAAACTGCAACGAATACGAGAGAAGTTAGCAGAGTTGCATTGCGATGGCATGCTCATCTCGGCCTTAGACGACATTGCTTGGACGTTGAATCTCCGCGGAACAGATGTGCACTGTACCCCTGTTTTTGTAGCTTACTTGCTACTCGAAAATGAAAAGACCACACTCTTTGTGGCCGATTCGAAACTAAGTCCTGAAGTACGTGCCTACCTTGAGAGCGAACATATCGATGTGAAACCTTATGATGCTATTGCAAGCTACCTCAAGAAAGATTATTTCGCCTATAACCTGCTACTCGACCCACACGAAACCAATAGTTATCTTGTTGCCTGTGCAAAGTCAAATGTGGCGAAAATTGTTTTTCGTCCATCCCCTATACCACGGATGAAGGCTGTTAAAAATGCGGCTGAAATAGCCGGCTTTCACGAAGCGATGCGCAAAGATGGTGTGGCGATGGTGAAGTTTTTGAAATGGGTTGACGAAAATGTTGCCCGAGAAACACTCACAGAACTTTCACTCAGCCAAAAGCTTCACGAGCTACGTGCAGCACAACCATTGTTTAAAGATATCTCATTTAACTCGATTGTAGCCTACGAAGCGCATGGGGCCATCGTGCATTACACGCCTACAGCCACAAGCAACGCGCACATAATGCCCCATGGATTCGTGCTGATTGACAGCGGTGCACAATATCAAGATGGGACAACCGACATCACGCGCACCATTGCTCTTGGTCCTATCTCCGACGAAAAAGCACGTATTTACACCCTCGTATTGAAGGCTCATATTCAACTTTCACTTGCTGTATTCCCTCAATACGCCTGCGGTACACAAATTGATGCTTTAGCACGCGAGCCACTTTGGCGTGCAGGTTACAATTTCCTTCACGGCACAGGGCACGGCGTAGGAGCCTATCTCTCTGTACACGAAGGTCCACAACAAGTGCGAATGGAATATAATGCGACACCTTTAGAGCCAGGTATGACCATCACTAACGAGCCAGGTATCTATGTAGAAAATGCTTTTGGCGTGCGCATTGAGAACACGATGCTCATAGAACAACACAGCCAAACGCCTTTCGGCACATTCCTTTGTCTCAAGCCCCTCACATTATGCCCTATCGACACGCGCCCCATTTGCACACAATTACTCACCAACGAGGAGCTGCAATGGCTCAATGATTATCATCAACAAGTTTACAAAGCCCTCTCTCCTACTCTCAACGATGATGAACAAGCATGGTTAGCCCAAGCAACAGCACCTATTTCAGTTTGCTAAATTATTAAAAATAGTACTGCACATTGGGCTTGCCTAATGAAATTTCCGTAATTTTGCAGCCATTGTAAATAAAAAACGTTCAAGTGAAACGTATATTCCATCATCATATTACCCCAGTAGCCAAAGCTGCATTGGCACTATTTGTGTTGCTGGCAGTTTATTATTTTTGGATACAGCAGCCTTTCTATGGCCTCATAGCAACACTCATTGCTGTGCTCGCCACTGAACGTGTGCTCCATACAACTTATGTCTTTGCACAAAACAGCTCAGGTGTAGAAGAACTTATCATAAGCCATGGCCGCCTTTCACGCACCCGCATCATCCGAGTTTCAGACATCGTGAGAATAACACCTATGCGCACAGCCTTCGGTCTTAGTCGTTACCTGTTGCTACATTATGGCACCCACCATCTGCAAAGTGTGCAGCCCGATGATATGGAAGGATTTATTCAAGAATTAAAGAAGCGACAATGAAACGCATAGCCTATCTCTTTCTACTCTTTCTTTTCGCCCACATCCCTACCTTTGCTCAGGTAGACAACGATTCGATTGAAGAAGACGACATCATTCAGCACGCCGATTCGGCACTGCTCAACATGCTTGTCCCCGACTCTATCGTGCGTCCGTGGCCCGAAAGTGTACAACATCAGTTACAACAGCTCATGCGAAGTGACATGTTACAAACCTCGCAGGTGGGACTGATGGTTTACGACCTCACTGCCGACAGCACACTCTTGCTTACAATGAGCGCCAACTCATGCGCCCTGCCAGCACCATGAAACTGCTTACAGCCATTACAGCCATCGACCATTTGGGAGGTGACTACCAGTTTAAAACAGAGTTGTGCTACACGGGGAAGATTGAGAATCGAAAGTTAACGGGCGACATTTATTGTGTGGGAGGGTTCGACCCACGATTCAACACCGACGATTTGCATGCTTTTGTCGATGCCATTCAGAAAATGGGCATCGACACCATTGAGGGGCACCTCTACGCAGACAAAAGCATGAAAGAAGCGAAAGACTTTGGGGAGGGCTGGTGCTGGGACGATAAAAATCCAGTGCTCTCACCCCTATTAATTAGTGGTAAAGACACGTTCATGAGTCGTTTTCTCAATGCACTCATGGCTGCCAATATTTTTGTCGATGCACCTATTGACGAGAAAACAAAACCAAACGATGCCTATTGCATTGTGAATCGTTTTCACACGATGGATCAAATTCTCATGCGCATGCTCAAAGATAGTAACAACCTCTACGCCGAGTCTATGTACTATCAATTAGCGGCAGCTACAGGAAGTCGTCCCGCCACAGCCAAACATGCACGCGAAGCTGAAAGAGTGCTCTTGCGCAAGGTGGGACTCAACCCGGCGAACTATAGATTGGCCGATGGCTCGGGACTCTCGCTCTATAACTATCTGTCGGCCGAAGCCGAAGTGAAACTATTGCGCTACGCCTACCAAAACGACAATATTTTCCACCACCTTTATCAAGCCTTGCCCATCGCTGGTGTCGACGGCACACTGAAGAAACGCATGCGCAGCACTTTGCACGTAACAATGTAAGGGCAAAAAGCAGGCACACTAACGGGCATTAGCAGTTTGGCTGGTTATTGCAAAGCTGCAAATGGCCACTGGCTCTGCTTTGCTATCATCAATCAAGGTGTGATGCATACACGCAACGCCAAGAACTTCCAAAATCGCGTATGCACCATCCTTTGCGCTCCTAATTAAGGTTCTGGGGAATTTCATCAATGGTTTTCACGATAGAATCACCCGTAGGCAGATGGAAGAAGCCCACGCGAATGACATGCCCAAAGTCGGCATTGCCACGCACACGCAGATGCACAGCTTTTCCCAACAGCAACGTGTCGCGCCGAGACGGATAAGACACCAATTGCAAAAGATGCTTTGTGCTGCCATCGCCCACATAGAAAATATCAACACTGTCATGCGCAATGGTGGCTGCAGAATCGCGCAAAACGACTTTCTTTTTCGCGGCAACAACTGGTTCAAACACTTGTGCTGCAACCGTATCGCCCAACTGTTCCTCTTTTGCAAAGCGGCACGAAACGGCTGAGCACATCAACAAGAGAAATCCGGTAAAACCTATTAATAATCTTTTCATATCTGTTCAATTCATTTCTTTGCGCGAAACTCTTTTTCGGCCAGCACAATGAGAATATCACCATAGGTGATGTGATCTGGACAATGCTCTTTGAGCACCTTGCGCTCCGTCGACGTGCCCAAACGTTCAACAACAGGATTGACATCATCGTAACGTTCCCGCCCGATGATTGCAACAGCCGACAACTCCCCCTGCGCCACATAATGGGCCAAATGGCTCTCAATGGTCGAAACCGTAAGGCTGCGCTCCACGGCAATATCGCCAATGGTCTTTCCTTCCTCAAACAACTGTCGCGTGATTTCGCGCGTATTCACTTTTGCGGGCTTCTCCGTCTTCGGCTTTTCAGTTGTGCGCTGCCGCCGCCTCTTGGTTGGCTCAGGAGAAGACTCCACCTCGTCAAGCGCCTCCAAGAAACACTTTTGACGCAACTTTAAATAGTTCTCTGCCTGGAATCCGGCTTTGAGAATAGCCGTCAACAAATAATATTTGCTTAGGTAAGCCACACGCAGTTCGGCATAAGTCGTCTGCAAACGTTCCACCCCCTGTTTATTTCCCACTTTTGCCTCTTTCGTCTGTGCCAAAAGCGGGCGCAAATAAGTATTGAGCTGCGCGATGAAGTAGCCGACACTTTTCTGCATGCGCTCTACAAACGCCTCGTCTTGCAAGGCATCGAAAGACTGTTGTGCGATAAATTTCAGCCACTTCGCAGCCACATCAGCCACCTGCGTTTGCATACTTTGCAATGTGGCTTTGTGTAGCATTTGCAGTTTGGGATAGGCATGCAACCATTCGATAGCCGCCCGATTGAGCACTTCCTCGGCCTGCATGATATCGCGGAAATTAAATAACTCCAACAGCTGCTGCCGATAATAATCTTGTTTCAGATAAGGCAACTTCACAATGCTTTCTTCGGCCGCATGCTCTTGCTGTTCGATATAGGCATCCACCCGATGGTCATTCATGATAGCATTGGCGTGCAAGGGCGAAGCCAACACTAATCCTTCGAGCGTCTTGCAACGACTGAGCGCCACATAAACCTGTCCCGAAGCAAACGAAGCGCCCGCATCAATAATGGCATGTTCGAAAGTGAGCCCCTGACTCTTATGAATAGTAATCGCCCAAGCCAAGCGCAACGGATATTGCGTAAAAGCACCTTGCACCTCGGGTTCAATCTCCTTGGTTTTCTCGTTAATCACATACCGCGTGTTCTCCCACACTTGCCGTTCCACCGAAATATCAAATTCGTCGCCCTCACAATGCACCAAGATGCAATCATCATCAATCGCCTTCACCTGACCAATGCGCCCATTATAATACTGATGAGCCGGCGAAGCGTCGTTGCGCACAAACATCACTTGCGCACCTTTCTTCAACACCAATTGCTCGCTCGTGGGATAACTATACTCTGGGAACGTGCCTCTTATCTCGGCTGCAAAGCAAAATGCGGGTTCTTCTATGGCCGCCAACTGTTGCTCATTATAATGATCGGCCATGGCATTGTGCGTCGTCAACCGAATATAGCCCGCGTCCTTCGGCGGAACAAAGTCGGGCTCATAACGTGCGTTCAATGCCGCAAGATCATCTGCTGTGACCGCTCCATCACGCACATGATTCAAAATTCGCAGGAAGGTTTCGTTTTGCTGTCGATAAACTTTCTTCAACTCAATTGTCACATAAGAAACCTTTGCCAAAGCATGGCTATCGAAGAAGTATGGCGTGGCGTAATGTCGATTCAGCAGCATGGCGTCCTCGTCGGTCACCACGGGCGTAAGCTGCTGCAAGTCGCCTATCATCAGCAACTGCACGCCACCAAAAGGTTGCAACGGATTTCGAAACCTTCGCAGCACGGCATCAATGGCATCTAACAAATCGCTGCGCACCATACTGATTTCATCAATGATAAGCAGGTCGAGCGTCTTGAGGATATTGCGTTTGATTTGTGAAAAAGCAAATTTCTCCTTGTAGGTCATGTGGGGCACATAAGGCGAGAATGGCAACTGAAAGAACGAATGAATGGTCACTCCGCGGGCGTTGACAGCCGCAACGCCCGTTGGCGCTACAATGACAAAACGCTTCTGTGTCTCGGCTACAAACTGCCGCAAGAAGGTAGTTTTGCCCGTGCCAGCCTTGCCCGTGAGAAAAACACTCGTGCCCGTGTGCTCTACAAAATCCCACGCATAGCCCAATTCCTTATTTTCCTTTTCCACGCTCATGCTGCTTGAATGATGAAACGAAATGACTTGATAAAGCTCTACAAAGTTAAAGGTTTTATTTCAGAAATCGTTAACTTTGCAGCGGTATGGAGCAGAGTAACAACATTTTCACCCCCACTTTATTAACATGGTTTGCACAGAATGCCCGCGATTTGCCGTGGCGACACACCCAAGACCCCTATGCCATCTGGCTGAGCGAAATCATCTTGCAGCAAACACGCATCGCACAAGGAACAGCCTATTGGCAGCGCTTCATGCAACTTTGGCCCACGGTGAACGACCTCGCCCGCGCCAGCGAAGACGAGGTGCTGCGCGCGTGGCAGGGCTTAGGCTATTATTCGCGTGCACGAAACTTGCATCATGCTGCCCAACAAATCGTCCAACGAGGCACATTCCCCAATAACTATGCCGACCTGCGCCAGCTGAAAGGCGTGGGCGACTATACGGCAGCTGCCATCGCCAGCATGGCCTTCCATCAACCCTATGCTGCCGTCGACGGCAACTTCTATCGTGTTTTTGCTCGCTATTTTGGCCTCAGCCAGCCCATCAACACCCCTCAAGGCAAGCAATTGTTTGCCACGATGGCACAGGACTATCTGCCGCCCCACCAGGCTTCGGCCTATAACCAAGCCATCATGGATTTCGGAGCAACGGTGTGCACCCCTCAAGCACCCTCCTGCTCCGTCTGCCCACTGCAAGAGACCTGCGCGGCCTTTCGCGAAGACCGCGTCGACCAGTTGCCTGTGAAATTGCGCACGCTCAAAGTGAAACAGCGCCAAATGGATTGCTTTTATGTGCATTGTCACGGGCAGATAGCACTCCACAAGCGCGCTGCCGGCGACATCTGGCAAGGTCTGTGGACCGTTCCCGAGGCCGACCACCTCTCCGCCTCACTTCGCCAACAAGCCACGCTACTAAAATCGAATGTGAAACACGTGCTCACCCATCGCGTCATCCACGCCAACTTCTATCGGCTTGAATGCCACGAGCGCCCTACCCTTCCCGCAGACTTCATTTGGATTGACGAAGCCGACATCGACCACTATGCCATTCCCCGCCTAATGGAAATGCTCCTCGAGAGCTTGGCTTAGTCCCTAACAAACAGAAACATCGTCGGCGAGCACCTCGCCACGACTATAAACTCTTTTTTGTGCAGCGGCGAGCACCTCGCCACGACTATAAACTCTTTTTGTGCAGCGGAAAGCCCCTCGCCGCGACTATAAACTCTTTTTGTGCAGCGGAAGGCCCCTCGCCGCGACTATAAACTCATTTTAATGCAGCGGAAAGCACCTCGCCGCGACTATAAACTCTTTTTTGTGCAGCGGAAAGCACCTCGCCGCGACTATAAACTCTTTTTGTGCAGCGGAAAGCCCCTCGCCGCGACTATAAACTCTTTTTTGTGCAGCGGCAAACTATTCGACAGCAATCTTATGACGCAAGCCATACGAAAAATGGTAGGGGCGGCGCCTGTGTGCCCGCCCGAACGTCCGCGCAGTGGCGTTTCCATCTGTAAAGAGCACGTTCCCACCAGCAAAGAAGGCGTTTCCATTCATAAACGATGTATGCTCACATCAAAACATGTTTGTGCATTTGCCGATGGATGCGCCCTCATGGGGCGACACGGGCGGGCACACGGGCACCGCCCCTACCAACCTCCATCAAACCCCTCTACCACGCAATCTTCCTTGATTTTGTGCAGCGGCGAACTATTCGACAGCAATCTTATGACGCAAACCATACGAGAAATGGTAGGGGCGGTGCCTGTGTGCCCGCCCGAACGTCCGCGCAGCGGCGTTTCCATCTGCAAAGGGCACGTTCCCACCAGCAAAGAAGGCGTTTCCATTCATAAACGATGTATGCTCACATCAAAACATGTTTGTGCATTTGCCGATGGATGCGCCCTCATGGGCGACACGGGCGGGCACACAGGCACCGCCCCTACCAACCTCCATCAAACCCCTCTACCACGCAATCTTCCTTGATTTTGTGCATCGGTGAACTATTCTCCAGCAATCTTATGACGCAAGCCATACGAAAAATGGTAGGGGCGGTGCCTGTGTGCCCGCCCGAACGTCCGCGCAGCGGCGTTTCCATCAGCAAAGAGCATGTTCCCACCAGCAAAGAAGGCGTTTCCATCCGCAAAAGATACGTCTACATCCACAAATGCGGCGTTTCCATCTGCCATCACCACCTTATATAATAGGTCGAGGTGGCGTCTACATCCTCCGCCACCTTATTATATATGTAAATCATGTGCGCGCGCATTGCTCAGCATGCTACATCATGCGGCAACGCTATGTTTTCCATGGTGTGATGCTTTTCAGCCGCGCCATTGCATGTGTTTCATGGCATGACCGCCCCAGACTGCCTCGCCAACGGGGCGGAAACCGAGGCGACGATAGAGCCGCTCGGCCGCGGGATTGCCCCTGTCGACCAACAAGCCCACAGGTAATTGCAACGCGCACGCTTTGCGTTGCACGGCTTGCAGCAGCTGTGTGGCGATGCCGCGACCTTGATAGGCGGGCAGCACGGCCAAGCTATCCACATAGAATTCGCCTGCCTGCGTCTCGTCGGGCATGCAGGAATGGTTGCGCCCAAAAGCTCGCCGGGCACCATCGATGAAAGCTTGGCGCAGGCTGTGGAGCCGACTGCCCTCGTAGGCCACGCAACACCCCACGACCGTTTGCCGATGCAGGGCCACCCAGGTGTTGCGAAAAGAATATTGCGTGTCGGGAAGGGCGACCAATGTGTGCATGAGCTGGCGGAAATCGTCGAGCGTCTGGCCCGAGCCAACGAACGACAGACAGCATTCGTCGGTCATGGCTTGCATGATGAGTTGTGCAATGACGGCTGCCTGCGAGGGCTGTGCGTGGGTAATCGTAATTTGATTTTGTTGCATAGAAGAGAGATGTTAACGGGTGAGCGAGAATTTGATGCTCAGTCCAAAGTCGTGGGTCGACATGGGATAGCTGCTGCCGCTGAGCAAGGGTGTGTTGTTTTGAAAATCATAGAAAAACGTCATGGTGAGCATGCGCGAGAGGGTGTAGCTGGCCATGAAATTGAATCGCAAGGCTGTGGTTCCGCTGCTGGCGTTGGTGATTTGTGTGGCAATGTCGCGCAACAGCGAGGCTTGTCGTCGATAGCTCACGTCGAGGTTGAGGGTGAGGTCGCGGTTGACCTCGCGCGATGGTTCATTCGACGGAGCCGATGAAGCGGCCTTCGCCATCGCAGTGCGACGGCTTTCGCCGGGCGACGTTTGCCCATGCCCAACAGGTTGAAATCGTTGATGCGATAGCCAACGCCCACCACCCAGTCTTTGCTCTGCGCCTCGTTGAGCTGAATGCTCGTGAGGCTAAGGTTAATGCTGCGCACAGTGCGATATTCGAGCTTGGCCGTCAGCCCACTTTCAAACATCATGTCGATGCCGATGAGTGGCGAAAAGGCTTCGTTGAGGCTCACCATCGCCACGTTGAAGCGGCTACTCGGAATGAGGTTACCAGTGGCGACATCGGCCATGAAGCCCATGCCATGCTCTGCCGCCCAATAGTCGCTGAACGAGGAATAGGAGCCAACGGAGTAGATGCTGCGATAAGCATGATTGATGTCGAAGCGTTTAAATCGCTCGTTGAACCACGGCAGTCGTGCCAAACCTGCATAGCGCAGAGTCCAGTTGGGCAAGAGATGTGCTAAGGTGGGAAAGAGGTTCAGATGTGCGTTGCCCATGTGGGTGTAGGCCGAGAGGAATGCCGGCACCATGACATCGGCGCTGTAGCGATTGACGGTTCCGTTGGCGGGGTTGAAAAGCAGGCCAGCCATGGGCGAACCGGCCGGATAGTGCAGGCCTTGATAGCGTTCTTCGATGCGGCTGCGATAGGCATCCAACAAATTGCAGAATCTTGCAAAGGATGCGCTCTGATAACCACTGCGGGCGTTGCCGATGCCTTCGAAGGCGCCGCGCAACGAGAGGGTTGTCATGGAAAACGTGCCGCTCTCGAGGGTCGGCTTGTCGGCATACATATATTGGATGCTCTGCGCGCGTGTGGTGTTGCGGGCGGCATTGAGGTCGATTTTCATATCGCGGAAAGGCTCTATCACAGCGCGCACTTGCAGGTCTTCGGTGCGTTGTGTGGTAGCGGGCGTGGCAATCGCCGGGTTGAGGAGCAGCCACTGCCTATCTAACGCTTTATCGATGTAGCCGTTGTCGGTCAGTCCCAAGGCAAAACCTAAGCCCGGCGCCAACAATCCATTGTCGTGCCGTTGACCAAAGGCATCGCCGATGGTGGGCATGAAGCCGGGCAAGGTCATTGCGTATTGTTGCCGATAGCTGATGCTGACGCTACGCACCATCATCAGCACGCGCGCCAAAGCCTGCGCCGATTGATACCATTTCGTGGGCTCAAATGGCGCAGTTTCGTCACTAATCAGCATGAGTTTCTGCACCGAATCCACCTTGTTTGTCACTCGGAGTCGATTTTCATCGAGCAACTTATACTTCAACGGATAGAGGCGTCCATCTTCGGTGCGCGCCACAATGCGTAAACGCTTGCTGCGCAAATGATGCGTGACGACGAGCATGGTGTCGGGCTTGAGCACTATTTCTTGCGTAAACTCTCGTTGCTGTCGGCCATCGCTGCCAGCAGGACGGGATGCGTTTTGCATGGTGTTTCGCTCCGACGAACGCCGATTGTCCGCGCGCAGCTGGTTGAAACGTTCGTTGGCTTTGCGCAAAAACGGAATGTGGTTGTAGAGCCGTTCGAGATTAAACAAACCATTGAACGTCAGGCTGCGGTTGTTGGTGATGATGTTGCCCAAGCTCTGATGCGTCGCAGTTTCCGTGCCGCGCACCCACGAATAAGTGGCATGATATTGCCCCTGCAGGCTGGTCCAATCGAAGATGGGGATGAGCTGGAGCGGCACTTGATAAGAGAGTGTGAAGGCTTGCTGATAATCCAAGGGCGTTCCGAGATGCCTGATGCTCGTCCACACCGAATCTTTCCACGCCTTGTAGCGGTCGGCGTAGAGCGACTTATTAATGGGTGTGTAGGGCTCTTCAATCTGCGCGCGTGTGGCACTTTGGAAATTCACATGCAGTTGCGTGTCAAATCCCATCGAAGCGCAAAGTCACGATTCCACAAGAACTGCTCATTAAAGGTCACGGGCAATGGCGACGCTGTGGGCGCATCGATGTTGCGCTCTTGATACTCATAATAATTGCGCGTGAGTTCGGTGTTGAATGCAAGATTCTGGGGCAACCAATTCAAGCCAAAGCGGCGCACAATATCCAGCCAACGCGAAGCATTGCGCAAGTGCTTAAAAGGCTCCCACGGCTGATAGACGGGCGACCAGGCATAGCTCATGGCCCCTCGCCAGCTGTCCTCGTTCTCATAAACGGTGGTTTCTCCGCGCGTATGGCGATGGGCATGACTATAAGAGAACGAGAAATTGGCCGGATCATAGGGCATCGGTGCGCGTGAACTCTGAATGCCAACCCGCGCATTGGCCACTGAGAAATGGGTCTGCACCTGCTTCGTCACCGCAATGGCTTCAAGCATTTGGCGTTCCTGGGGTGTGCCCGTTTGCAAAGCGTCTCGCAACAACATGTCGGTGTCAAGAGGATTATAGCGCGGCTTGCTCGATTCATTCGTGCGTGAATAATAAAGCGGAATGGTGACACGGGCTTTGCGAGGGAAGAACTTCCCCAACTCCAAACTGGTGGTGAGACTATAGGCCGAAACGGCATTCTCTGTGCGTTCGCTCACCGTGCTCTCCAATCCGCCGAAGCCATCGCTCACATAGCGTCCTTGCAGATTGACGGAGCCGAGGTCGGAAGCTGCATGTTCAGATTGCCATTGGCTGCCCAGCCACCCTTTTGATTATAGTCTTTCACGCGCAACTCGTTCACCCACACCTCGCCGCTCTTGCTGCCTGTCGACAGATTGCGCACACCGATCATAATCGTTCGCACCTCACCCAACGACGGATTGCCCATGATGGTCATTAAATTGGTGGGATGCTCAGCATCATAATCTGAATAGGCGCTGGTAAATGAAGCTAAGCCCTGCGCCTTGGCGATGTTGCGTTGGCGCTTCAAATCGGTGAATACCGACAAGGGGATGTCGAGCATGTTTTCTATCGGCCACACCGCTTGCCGATCAGTGGGCACATTTAAATGGTAACGTCCCGCAGGCGTCAGACGTAAGGGTATTTGATATTCGTAATAGTTGTTACGATAGTCGGAACCCAACCGTACGAAAACAGCCAGCTCATTATCAGTCAGCGCGGTGGCATTTTGTGCAAAGGCGTTGGCATGCACAAACATCTCCAAGCGCTTGTAACGACGCAAATCAAGCGTGGTGTTTTTGTAAACGGCCTTCGATTCGCCATGGCTCAAATGGTCGACAACCATATTCAACGCGGCTTCATTACTTTCAATCAGTTGCGCTTGCGTGGGATCCTGCTCGCGATTGATACCCGGCGGAATGACATAATTCACGGGTGTTTTCTCGGCATTCTCCTCAACACTGACAGTGCTCACCGCCATAGTCCCAGTTCCAGCACTTGGCATCAAGGCTGTGTTCATAGACTCGCCAATCACCTCGAACAAGGTCTAAGCTGCCAAAACGCAAGACAATGGGATGCTGAAAGCGTGTGAGGAACAAACGCATGAAACGAATGCTGGTGAAATCGGAGATGCCTCCCACGCGACGCTCATAATCGCTTAGCGGAATACGAAACTGATACCAAGTCACCGTCTCGGTCTGCCCGTTGCGCAACCGCACATTAGCCTCGCGCTTATCCACAATATGATTGCCTCCCACCACCATATCGTTGGGGCGCAACGAAACATGGTATTGATAATAGCGCTCGTATTCATTCAGCGTGTAGTCTTGGTTGATGTCCTCCACATCGGGCGTGGTCTTATAGGCGTTATCGTAGCGCGTGTTAGCCGATTCGTTGTCGGGCGAATTGCCTTGTGGATTGTTAATATACTTATAGCGGCGCAAAATATCGGCACGCATCTGGTCATAATCGTCCCCGCGGAAATAATGATAGTTGTCGTTAGCGGGGTCGCGCTGAATGGCATTCCACACATCGGCACGCACAATGCTTTGCGCTGTCGTTAAAAAGTTTTGGTAAGAAGGGAAAAGACGCTCCTCATCATCGTTCAGACCATTGAGCCCTACATCCTGCAACGCACGCGCGCCGGGCGACGTAGCAAAGGCATAGTTGATGGTTGTAGACGTGGGAATCTTGCCCCATTGCGAAGTGGTGAACTGCTGCGAGCCATCAACGGGCAAGCCACTCTCATAGAATTTCCGCCCATCGTGGAGCACATCTTCGGAAACTTCACCTAAATTGAAATACAAATCGCCGCCATAGGTGTTGGCATTGCTTTGCGTGCGCGAATAAATGAAAGGGTCTAACAGCCAAAACTCCAAATAGGCTATATTGGCACGTTCGAAATCATTGGTGTCGAGTTTCCGCATCATACCTCCCCAATGTTGCTGCGGATTGGGCAGTGTGCCATCGGCATTCAACCCAGGATTGAAGTTATAAGGGCCGCGCTCTTCAGGATAATAGGCCACATTGAGCACGTTCAGTGTTGAGAGTGTGCCGTTGTAATTGCTCACATCGCGTTTGGGATAGAGCTCGCGCGTGGCTATTTCGCGCACATAATGATTGGAAAGCTGCTCGAGGTCACCGCGAATATGTGCTGGTGTGAGCGAACTGCTGCGCCGCGTAAATAGCGGATCGATGGTGTACCATGCCATTTGTGAGCGGTTAAATCCGCTGCTCAACGTCGTTTTGTCCGTGCTCTCTGGAAACATTGTCGGCACACTCGATAACATCCATGAGGTGGGTGTGGAGACATCTATCTTGCTGGCTGCGCTTTCAAAGTCGTCAAGATAGGACGCATTGTCTTGCGTATCGTGGTTGCTGCCTGCAAGAAGCTGCGCGAACTCACCCGTAAATCGCAGATAAGAAGGTTGCGTGACATGCAAGAAAGGCAACTTATTGAGCATGTCGGTAAGCCACTGACTCTCTTTCTTCCAATTCAGATTTAAGCCCCAAAGCGTGTTGTTCAGCGGTTCTTCTCCCATCACAACTTTATTCATCAAGGGCTGCTCGGAGAGATGTTGAAAAGTTCCACTGAGCTGAAGGTCGTGCGAAAAATTGTATTCCCAATTCAAACCAAACATCGTTTTGCGCTGCATGCCATAATTATTGTTGCTTTCAAGCGACACATTCACCGGCGTTCCGGCATTCAAAATGCTTTGGTTTAGGATGGTCACTTCGCCTGCATTATAGTCTACACTATAATCTACGCCTTCTGTCAGTTGCACGCCTCCCGCCGTAACCAGCACCGAACCTTGCGGAATGTTATAAGCGCCTAAAGCAATAACATTGTCTGAAGAGCCGCGGAATTGCCCCACCAAATGATATTTATTCTTCTCGGCCATCTGCTTGGCCGCCGTCTTTGTGCGATGATAAAGTTCGGTAAAAGCATAACTTTGTGCCACAGCAACACTCACACTACGCGATGTAAGTGCAGCTAAAAGATCGGCTCCAAAAGGTTCGGGTGATGGGAAATAAACTCGTCCATTGCTCACGGTATAGCCTTCAACATAGTCGAAATAGCCATTGCTATTGGGCTGGTTGTTGTTGTCTAATCGGTCGGCTCCTAAGAGCCTTACCAATGGTTTTGTGCGCACTTGTGGTTCGGGAATATAGTTTAAGTCTACGCCATCGGTGTTGCTTTGGTACTTCACATCCAAACGGAAACGCTCGCGTTCCACCCGATCACCCAAGCGATAGACGTTTTTCATCATCAAGTTCCAGTTGCCTTGCGAGGGATTATTATCCGTGTTCTTCAACGCTTTCACAAACAACGCCTCGTTGACATTGGTTCTGTCGCCGGCAAACTCGCCCACCTGATAGGTCACACCGCCATAGGTATAGGAATAAGCCACGGCCACAACCTGATCGGTATTGATGCCCACATTGAGGCTCACGTAGCCCAAAGCCTGATTAACGCTGTATTCAGCGCTACTGAGCAACCGCGCATTCTCCAACTTTTCATAATCAACACCACCCACCAAACCCGCACCATCGAGTACCGAAGAAGTTTGATTGACGTTGCGTGCCGCAGCATAGGTAGTGCTCATGGCTGCATATTCGGTGTTGGTTTGATTGGCCGGAACAGGCACGCCCGACACCGACCAAAGCGAAGGGCGTAACAAAGTCACCGGCTCTCCCAAATCGGTTAAGGCAACAATGTTGCGCGTGTTGGTCGTAGTTCCCGTGTTGTTGGTCACCCAAATCTCCACACGATTGATTTGCACGCCGGTCATCAGATTAGGCAACTTCGACATGCCTTCAGCATAATGGCTGCGGAAATAATGAGAAAGAAAGAAATGGCGGTTCTCCTCGTAATCAGAAACGTCAATATCGAAGGGCGTTAATTGCACACGTCCCCGCGTTGAAACGCTTTTTGGTGGAACTCTTTTTCTGCGAGGCCACGAGTTGCATCTTTAATTTCCCGAACTGCAAATCGGTGCGCAAACCAAACAAAGACATGGCGCCACTGACGAGCGAAGAGTTGCTGGGAAACGACACATTGCCCGCCTCGACCAGCTTAATGATTTCATCGTCTTTGCCTTCGTATTTGAGTTTCAGGTTTTGTGCATCGAAATCAAACGTCGCATCGGTGTTATAATTCAGGTTCATATTCACCTTGTCGCCCACCTTTCCATTCACATTGAGGTTGATTTTCTCATCGAAATTCATTGTGGTTGTGCGACGACGATTGAGCGTAAGTGCCGGATTTTTCCAAGTTCTGATGCGTGAACCCCATGCGCAATTCGGCCGTTCCTTGCGTGCGAATCCTCACACCGCCCGGACCAAAAATCTTCTCGGCCGGTCCTAAATCAAAGTGCATGTCGCTGAAATCAAACTTATCTTTCCCCTTGCGCACAAAGATCTCAGCATTCTTTTTCCGAAAGAATGCATTCCAGTGCTGATGATCGCGCCACCGCAGATATTCTTCTTGCGTCATCATCAGGGGTGCCCCTAAATAAGTTCCGCCTAATTTTTGCCCGAAGATGTAGCGCTGAAGCGTGTCGTTAAATGTCACTTGTGGACGCAGATCAATGGGCGTCTGCAAATCCAAACTGCTGCTATCTAAATCGCTCCAGTCGATAGGTTGCGTGCGTTGAATGCGCCAACGCGGCTTCACCTTTTGAGGAACAACAAGCGTATCGCGACGCTGGACAGCCTGCTTTTGTGCATCATGGATTTGCAACGGAAAGGAAATGCCGAAAGCATCGCTAATGACAACCAGCATTAGCAGCCCCAAAAAGCAGAAATGTCCTTTGTTGTTTCAAATCCGTTTATTGTGCACTATTTTAATTGTTTCAACGCCGCCTTCACCACCTGTTCAACAGGCATGTCGGGTTGTTTTTCTAAAATGGCCACCACAACTTTGGCCGTTGGTGCAGGCGAGAAGCCCAACATGGTGAGCGCAGAGACGGCCTCGTCGCGCACTTCACTATTGACCGAAGTGGCCGAACTGCCACTCGCCACATGCAATTCGTCGGCAATGCCGCTGGCCATGATTTTATCTTTCAAGTCGACAATGATGCGTTGCGCCGTCTTCAAGCCTATGCCTTTCACCGATTTAATCAGGCGTTCATCACCATTGGCTATGGCATTGCAGAGTTCTGCAGGGCTCATCGACGAGAGCATCATGCGCGCCGTGTTGGCACCCACCCCCGAAACGGTGATGAGCAGTCGATAGAGTGCACGTTCTTGCTTGGCCACAAAGCCATAGAGCGTGAAGCTGTCGTCGCGACCGCCTGCCGAAAGCACCTCGTGCACATAGAGCTTTACTTGGCGCTTGCCCTGCAAAGCCGTGTAAGTGGTGAGCGAAATGTTGAGTGCATAGCCCACGCCGGCCGCCTCAACCACAGCCAAAGCGGGAGTGAGCTCGGTCAATTCTCCTTTGATGTATTCAATCATTGTTTCTTCTTTTTCGTTTCTACACTTATTTAAAACGAGCACCCAACCGATTTATTGCCAATGCTCTTGTGGTGCAAAATTATAGGTTTCTATCGAATATGCGGCGGCAAAACAAGGTTAAATAACAATAATTCCCGCTGCGCATGCGCCACGCTTATGGGCTAAAACGCTATCTTTGCGCCCAACATTCAAATTGTATTGAGGAAATGATGCAGAAAAAAACATTCGCAAAAGGCCTGTTCACGGCCTGCACAACGCTGGCCATGGTGGCCATCATGATGAGCGCCATGCCCGCCGAAGAGGTGATGAATAGAGAAAACGGCGTGACCATCGTCAACACCACCTCGTTGAGTCAAGCGGTGAAAGGCTTCAAAGGTGCCACACCCGTGAAAATTTATATCGAAAAAAACAAGATTCTAAAGATTGAGACATTGCCCAATCAAGAAACGCCAAAATACTTTAACAAGGCGAAAACCCTGCTCGAGAACTTTGCCGGCATGCGCGTTGCCAAAGCTGCAAAGTCCGATATCGACGGCGTTACGGGCGCCACATTCTCGTCGAAAGCCTTGAAAAAGAATGTGCAATTAGGTTTAGAATACTACCAAAAAGCACAAATAGGCGAAACCGCAGGGCGTACTCATTCGTTTTCAATAAAAACAAGCGAAACCGCAGGGCGTTCTCATTCGTTTTCAATAAAAACAAGTGAAACCGCAGGGCGTACTCATTCGTTTTTAATAAAAACAAGTGAAACCACAGGGCGTTCTCAGCTATTTTTGATAAAAAAACAAACGAAACACCAGGGGGTTCTCGCTCATTTTTTGATAAAAAAACAAGCGAGATGCCGGGGGAGTTTCATCATCGTTCATGAAATGGTGAGCAAAGCCGCTTCACGCAGCAACGCCCAACCCAAAATAACGGAATATAGGCCGCTTTTCGAGCCAAAATGAGGTTTTAAAGGCCTATCTCCCATAAAAAATGAGCCAAGAGGAGCCAAAAAGCCCCTCTTTTTTATATCTTTGTGCCACGCAACATCCACGATTACATGATATGCAACATTGGAAAGTCCTTTTAATAGTTTGCTTTTTCCCAGCAACAACGATGCTGGCACAACGCAAAATGGTGCGCAAGAAGAAGCCCAACGTTACGAAGACCATCGACAGCATAGCCGTCAAACGACTCACACCCACTACGCAATGGGCCGCCATTGACATTGTAACACAAAAGCAAATGAACAAAGGATTGGTCACCAATTCGCTCAATGCACTGAACGGACAGGCAGCGGGCGTGAACATTGCAACAGGCGAAAACCGCATGGCACAGCTCAATAGTGTGCGTGTGCGTGGCACCACTTCGCTCACAGGTGGCAACAATCCGCTGGTCATCATCGACGGCATGTACAGCGATTTGGCTACACTCGCCACCATTTATCCGGCCGACATTGAGCGTTTTGCCATCTTGAAAAATGCCACAGAGACATCGAAATATGGTTCGCGTGGGGCTTCGGGGGTCATCGAAGTAACCACAAAGAAAGGAACCAACAGCCCATTCCATCTGAGCTACGATGGTACCATTGGATTTGAAACAAGCCACAAAACCATCCCAATGCTCTCGGCAGGCGATTATGTGGCGACGGCCAACGCCCTCAATCTGCCCGTGGTCAACGGGGGCTATGACACCAACTTCCAGAAAGCACTATTGCGAACGGGCTTCGTGCAAAAATCATCATGTGGCGTTTAGTGGTGGCAACGAGCAAAGCAATTATCGTGCTTCCATTGGCGTGATGGAACACAAAATGGTAGTAAAAGTGAATGCTACGAAAAATTTCACGGCCAAATTCGATCTCTTTCAAAAGGCTTTCAACAATTTGTTGAACATCGAATTTGGCGTATTTGGCTCATCGCAAAAAAATCATTTTATCTTAGACCCACAGAAACTTTTTTTATAGTGCGGCAGCGCAAAACCCCACTTTCCCCGACCATAAAAATGCGCAAGGAGGATGGGACCGCAACGCAACAGCCAGCCAACTCACCTCGCCGTTGGCCGTGTTATTGGAACAATACGACAACAAAGCGCTCAACTTCAACACCCACATGGGGCTCGACTTCAACCTCACGCCCACGCTGCAAATGAAAGCTTTCGGCAGCTACAGCTTCAGTTCGATGGAAGATGCCATATTTCACCCCACTTTCATCTGGGCACAAGGACAAGCCAATCGGTTGGAACACAAATCCGAAGAATGGGTGGGAAATGCCACTCTGACCTACCGCCGCCAATGGCAAGCCCACGATTTAAAGCTGACCGCCATGGCCGAATATCTGAAAGAGCGTCACGAACGCTTTTGGACGATGGTGAAAGGCTTTACCAACAACAATTTGGTTATTATAATCTGGCCGCTGGTTCGCTGCGCCCTTACGGCGGAACAGGTTCCGACTTCAACGACCCCACACAAGTTTCTGTGTTGGGAAGTGCGGTTTATAGCCTGTTGCAACGCTACACATTGGAAGCCAACCTGCGCGCCGATGGCAGTAGCCTCTTTGGCCAGCACAACAAATGGGGACTGTTTCCATCGGTCTCAACCACGTGGAATGTCGACAAAGAACCTTTCTTCGCCACGCTCTTCCCCACCCTCAGCCTTTGGAAAATGCGCATGGGCTATGGCACAAGTGGCAATCAGGCGAGCATCGAGTCCTATTATTCGCTCAACCTGGTGCGTCCAACAGGCATCATCAGCTATCAAGGTTTGCCCAAAACGGTGTTGGGCCTCTACCGCAACACCAATCCCGATTTGAAATGGGAGACGCGCAGCACCTTCAACATGGGCATGGACATGGGCTTTTGGATGAATCGGCTCATCGTGAAAGCCGAATTCTATTATAGTACCACGCGCAACATGCTCTACCTTTATGACGTGCCCGTACCGCCCTTTACCTTCGATAAATTCTTGGCCAACTTGGGCAAAATTCGAAATAGTGGCTTTGAGTTAGGGCTTGGCATCACACCCATTCAGAAAAAAGACTTAGAACTTAACATCACCATGAACATCGCCTTTCAGTACAATCGTCTGCTGGCTTTATCGGGAAATTACAAAGGACGAATGCTCTCGGCCGCCGACATTACGCCCATTGGAAAACTCAATGGTGCTGGTTTTCATGGCGGCGACAACAACATTGTCTACCAAATCGTGGGGCAACCCTTGGGCGTTTTCTATCTGCCCCATTGCAAAGGTTTAGTGCAAAATGCCGACGGAAGCTATCGTTATGACATCGAAGACCTCGACCACAACGGCACCATTAATCTTGAAGATGGCGGCGACCGTTACATTGCTGGTCAGGCCATGCCCAAATGCACCATGGGTTCGAACATCAGTCTGCGTTTTAAAAATCTCGATGTCTCCCTACAAATCAATGGCGCCTTCGGCCATAAAATTTATAACGGAACGGCACTCACCTATATGAATATGACCAGTTTCCCTGATTATAACGTCATGGCCAAGGCTCCGGCACAAAACATTCACGACCAAATTGCAACCGATTATTGGTTGGAACGTGGCGACTATCTCAATTTCGATTACATCACCGTGGGCTGGAACATTCCGATACGTTCAAAGATTATTAGTGCCTTGCGCGTGGCATGTGCCATCAACAATTTGGCCACGCTCACCGCTTACCATGGCTTAACGCCCATGATCAATAACTATGTTGTAGACGGAACCTTAGGCATTGACGACAAACGTTCCTATCCGCCCTATCGCTCCTATTCATTAGGCATCAGCATTCAATTTTAAAGACTATGAGAAAAATCATCCTTACGCTGCTCCGTCACAGCATGCCGGGCTTGCTTTTATGCCTGACTGCATGCTTAAACGAAACACCACACGACCAAATAGCAGAGACCGGGGCCTATACCAACGCCACCGATCTCTATCTAAACACCATCGGTAATCTGTATTTGCAAATCGGAGGCAACCAAGAAAGCCAAGGTTTGCAAGGCACTTATCGCGGCGTTTACGACTTCAACACCTTCACCACCGACGAGGCTATGATTCCCATTCGTGGTGGCGACTGGTATGATGGCGGCTTTTGGCAGCGACTTTATCTGCACACCTGGACGCCAGCCGACGAAGCATTGTACAACACTTGGAAATATCTTTATAAGGCTGTGGGGCTGTCTAATCATGCTTTAGCTACCATCACGCGCCACAAAGACTTGCTCACAGCAGCGCAATATGACGAATATGTGGCTGAAGCGCGCGGTCTGCGAGCCTTGTTCTATTTCTACATCATGGACATGTGGGGCGACATTCCGCTCAGCATGACCGACGGAACCGAGGCCAACAACGCCCTACAAACGCCGCGAAAGGAAGTGGCCGAGACGCTGATTCGCGAGCTACAAGCCGCAGTGCCCTATCTTTCGCCAGCCCATAGCAACTTGCAAGGCCGCAATTATGGACGTTTCACGCAGCCCGTAGCCTATTTCTTGCTCTGCAAAATCCTGCTCAACAATCAGGTGTACATGGGGCCGGGCACACACATCTTTTCACGGTTGATGGTGTGCAAATGAATGCTTTTGAGGCTTGCATTGCCTATTGTCAAAAGATCACAGCGGCAGGCTATACGCTCTCGGCTGACTACAAACAAAACTTTGCGGTGCACAATGAAACTTCGAATGAAAACATCTTCACCATCCCGATGGACAAGCATCTCTACGCCAACGAATATCAATATTTCTTCCGCAGCCGCCACTATCGCCACGGCGACGCATTGGGCATGGGCTCCGAAAATGGCACCTGCGCCACGGTCGCTACAGTCAATGCTTATGGTTATGGCACCCCAAATGAGGACAAACGCTTTGCCATGAACTTCTATAGCGGCACAGTGCGTGTGGATGGTCAGGTCGTTCGCCTCAGCAACGGCCAACCTTTGGTTTACGAACCTTTGGCAGCCCGCATCTCACTCACGGGAAGTCCATACGAGAAAACAGCCGGCGCACGCATGGCAAATATGAAGTCGACCGAACGGCCTATAGCGATGGCAGGCTCATCGACAACGACATCGTGCTGTTTCGCTATGCTGATGTGCTGCTGATGCAGGCCGAAGCCTTGGTGAGAAACGGGCAGAATGGCGATGCAGAGATGAATTTGGTGCGTCAACGTGTGGGCATGCCACCGCGTCAAGCCACCTTAGACAACCTGCTGCAAGAACGACTTTTAGAATTGATGTGGGAGGGATGGCGCCGCAACGACCTCGTCCGCTTTGGAAAATTCCAACAGGCCTATGACTTCCGTTTGCCCATTGCGGGCGAGAGCACAGGCTTCACCTGCCTGTTTCCCATTCCGAAGAATGCCATCAAACTGAGCCCAACACCCCTGCAACAAAATCCAGGTTATCACTAATGATTCACGTCAACGGAAGCATCCAACGCTATCCGCTGCTGCGCATCACACTTGCCTTGGGCATAGGTATTGCGATTGAGACGCAGCTTCTATCCCAAGTTTCCCCTTGGGTGTGGATAGGGTTTATGGTTGTGAGCATGCTATTGGCGCGCCTACTGCGAAACGAGCTTGCAAAAAGCAGCTGCCTGTTATGGGCAACCATAGCTTTAGGAGGCTTTTTGGCACGAACAAGCAGGGCGCAAAACCTGCCCACATTGCCACAAGGCGAGAGCCATTTCGAAGCGGTGATAACCGACATTCCCATTCTAAAAGGAAAGACCTGGCGATGCGACATTCGCATCATGCGACTCAACAACCATTTGCTGCGACACCCTTTGCTGCTGAAGGCTTCCATTCTCAACTCTCCGCAACACGACATGCACTTAGCCATTGGTCAGGGACTCGTGGCAGATGCCATGCTCGAACCTCTCAGAAACACGCCGCAGCAGCTGCATTTCAACTATGCGTTGTGGCTGAAACGGCAAGGCTATGTGGGCGAAACTTTTATCCCCTATTGGCAACTGCGCACACAAAAGCTACCACTTTCCTTACCTTTTTGGCAGAGATTGCAGCTAAAATTGCACTGCATTAGAGCGAAAATGCTATGCTATTTGCACGGCCTTGCACCCAACACGATGGAGAACGCTCTTATCACGGCTTTGATTTTGGGTGAGAAGCGCGCTCTACCCCGCGCCCTCAAAGACGATTTCAACATGGCAGGAGCCAGCCACATCCTGGCACTCTCGGGACTCCATCTCGGTATTATCTTTAGTTTGCTCACACGCATTTTTCGCCGGAGCACCATCGCGCTCACCCTTGCTATCATCGCATTGTGGGCATTTACCTTCCTCATTGGTCTGCCCATCTCGGCCGTTCGCAGCGCCATCATGCTCAGCATGTATTGCATCACCTTCATGTTGCAACGCGAAGACAAACCACTTAACGCCCTTGCCCTGTCGGCTTGCATCATTCTCGTGGCCAATCCTGTCGCTTTGTTTGACGCAGGATTTCAGCTTTCGTTCATGGCCGTGCTGGGCATTGCCATTATCTATCGCCCATTATCGAGTTGCTGGAAGCCCCAACTACGCCCCTTGCGCTGGGCGTGGGAACTCACCTGCGTGTCGCTCGCCGCACAATTATTCACCTTTCCTTTAGTGCTCTACTATTTTGGCCGCATCTCTCCCTATTTTCTTTTGAGCAATTTTGTAGTCATCCCCGCCACCACAGGTTTGCTTTATCTCGCCATCGTGTTGCTCGTGTCAACCCCCATTCACGGATTGCAACTGATCGTTTATCACCTAATGCTGCAAATAGCGCAAGGTATGACGGCCAGTATGCACGGCATTGTGCAGCTTCCTGGTGCCCAACTACCCGCCATCTACACCACGCTGTCGCAAACTTTTTTGCTTTACGTGGCGCTCTTTGCACTCGTTGGCGCATGGTATAAGTTGCAAGCCAAGCGCGAAGATGCTGCCCTGCTGGCTTAACATCACATAATCGCATCCTAAAACAACCATTTGTCGGCGGTTTTTTATACCTTTGCACGTGCAACTTATAAAGAAAGGATAAAGAAAATGAACACAAAAGAAATTCCCGTGTTGCTGTTAACGGGCTATTTAGGAAGTGGAAAAAAACAACCTTAGTGAACAGAATTCTGACCAACAAACGCGGCGTGAAGTTTGCCGTGATTGTAAACGATATTGGCGAAGTGAACATTGATGCCGACTTGATTGAGAAGGGAGGCATTGTTGATCAGAAAGACGACAGCTTGGTGGCCTTGCAAAATGGCTGCATTTGCTGCACGCTGAAAATGGACTTGGTGGAACAACTCTGCGACATCATGCGCATGAAGCGCTTCGATTATATCGTCATTGAGGCCAGCGGCGTTTGCGAACCCGCACCCATCGCACAAACCATCTGTTCGATTCCCACGATGGGACCGAAATACATCAAAGATGGTATTGCCCGCTTAGACAACATTGTGACTGTGGTGGATGCCCTGCGCATGAAAGATGAGTTTGCCATGGGCGACGATCTCATGCAGAAAAACATCGACGAAGAGGACATTGTCAACCTCATCATCCAGCAAATTGAGTTCTGCAACATGATTTTGCTCAACAAAGCTGCCGAAGTGGAACCCCACGAACTGCAACGCATCAAGCACATCATTCGCGCCCTGCAGCCCAAGGCCGACATCTTAGAATGTAACTATGGCGAAGTGGATTTAGACCAACTCATCAACACCCACCGCTTCAATTTCGACGAAGTGGCTACATCGGCCGCATGGATTGACGCCATTGAGCACCACCATGACGACGAGGAGGAAGAGGAAGAGCACCATCATCATCACGAACATGAGCCCGAAGATGACCATGAACACGACGACGACGAGCACGAACACCATCATCACGAACACGAGCACCATCATCATCACCACCATCACGACGGCGGCGAGGTGGAGGAATATGGCATCGGCACCTTTGTTTATTATCGCCGCAAGCCTTTCGACTTGGTCAACTTCGACCGCTTCATTGCCGAGCATTGGCCCCACGAGGTCATTCGATGCAAAGGCATCTGCTGGTTTAAGGACGAGCCACAAACCTGCTACGTCTTCGAACAAGCGGGCAAACAAATGGGCTTGCGCAATGCCGGACAATGGTATGCCACCATGCCAGAGAAAGAACTCAAACCGCTTTTGGCCGCCAACGAAGGATTGCGAAAAAGATTGGAACGAGACCTATGGCGACCGCATGCAAAAGCTTGTGTTCATTGGTCAGCACCTCGACCGCGAGAAAATCACAGCCTATTTAGACGAAATCCTCGTTGACTAACCTCCCCATGACGTTGCAACACATCAAACTCATGGCCTTCGACGCCGACGACACCCTGTGGGATTGCCAATCACATTTCGACCGCGTGGAGCAGAGTTTCTGCCAACTCCTGGCCGAATATGGCGATGCCCACACGCTGTCGACGGCGCTATTTGAAACCGAGAAACGCAACATGCCCACCCTTGGTTATGGCACAAAAGCCTTCACCCTGTCGCTCATCGAAACGGCCATCGCTGTGTCCAACGGACGAGTGAGTGCGCGCATCATCGAGGAAGTGATGCAAATGGGACGCTCGCTGCTCACCTTTCCCACCACACCCCTGCCCGGTGTTGAAGACACACTCATAGCCCTCAACGCACGAGCCGACCGCGACAACTTCGAAATGATAGTCTTCACCAAAGGCGAATTGCAAGATCAGCTCAATAAATTCAAGCGCTCGGGACTGGCCAACTACTTCGACGACTACTGCGTGGTGACCGACAAAACCGAATTCGAATACCGCCATCTCTGCGTGGAACGCGGCATCAAACCCTCGCAACTCCTGATGATTGGCAACTCGTTTAAATCGGATATTGCACCCGCTTTGGCCATCGGTGCCCACGCCGTGCACGTGCCTTTTAGTGTGGCTTGGAAGATGGAACTCTCCAAGACCTTCGACCACGAACGCCTCACAACGATTGAAAACCTCAACGAATTGCTGTAATCAATGGTATAGTTGTTGTAATCCCACGTAGGAGATTGCGACTTCTTCTCAGCGCTGTTCCCCACGAAAAGTAAATAATAAATGGCTTTTCTTTGCGTTTCCCACCATATTGCTTACCTTTGCAAAGCTAAACATTAGCGACTATCGTAGCAATGAGTAATCCTGATTTTACATTATTAAATCAAATCCAATTCCCCGCCGATTTGCGGAAACTGCGCATAGAACAGTTGCCACAGGTGTGCGACGAACTGCGCCAAGACATTATAGAAAAGGTGTCGAAAAACCCCGGACACTTTGCCTCGTCATTGGGTGTGGTGGAGCTCACGGTGGCTCTACACTATGTGTTCGACACACCTAACGACCGCATCGTGTGGGATGTGGGGCATCAGGCCTATGGGCATAAGATTCTGACGGGACGGCGTGCACAGTTTCACACCAACCGAAAACTCCACGGCATCTGCCCCTTCCCCACACCGATGGAAAGCGAATACGACACGTTTGCCTGTGGACATGCCAGCAATGCCGTCTCTGCCGCACTCGGCATGGCGGTAGCAGCCAATGGAACAGGGCGTCATGTAGTGGCCGTGACAGGCGATGGCGCTATGAGTGGTGGACTCACCTTCGAGGGGCTCAACAATGCATCGAGCACACCTAACGATTTGCTCATCGTGCTTAACGACAACGACATGTCGATTGATCGTGCTGTCGGCGGTATGGAGAAATATCTACTGCAATTGGACACCACGGGAAACCTACAATCGTTTGCGCTTTAAAGCCAGCAGTTGGCTGCGCAGCAAAGGTTATCTCAACGACAGCCGACGCAAAGGACTCATCCGCTTCAACAATGCACTGAAGAGTGCGCTGAGCCATCAGCAAAACGTGTTCGAAGGCATGAACATCCGCTATTTCGGCCCTTTCGATGGCCACAACGTTGTTGAAATTGTGCGTGTGTTGCAACAGCTCAAAGACATGAAAGGCCCGAAGCTGCTTCATTTGCACACCATCAAAGGCAAAGGCTACAAACCTGCCGAACAGCAGGCCACCGTGTGGCACGCACCAGGAAAATTCAATGCTGATACAGGCGAGCGCATTGTGCAAGACAACGCCAATCAGCCAGCCAAATTCCAAGATGTATTTGGCCACACGCTGTTAGAACTCGCACAAAGCAATCCGCGCATCGTTGGCGTCACGCCAGCCATGCCCACAGGCTGCTCGATGACCATCATGCAAAAGGAAATGCCACAACGCGTTTTCGACGTAGGTATTGCCGAAGGGCACGCCGTTACTTTCTCGGGCGGCATGGCCAAAGACGGGCTGCAACCTTTTTGTAATATCTATAGCGCCTTTGCTCAACGTGCCTATGACAACATCATCCACGATCTGGCGCTACTGCGTCTGCCCGTGGTACTCTGCTTTGATCGTGCTGGATTGGTGGGCGAAGATGGTCCTACACATCACGGCATTTTCGATATGGCTGCACTGCGTCCCATCCCCCATCTCACCATTGCCAGTCCCATGGACGAGCACGAGTTGCGCCGACTCATGTACACCGCGCAACTGCCTGACAAAGACACCTTCGTCATTCGTTATCCGCGTGGGAATGGTGTATTGTCTGACTGGCATTGTCCACTCACCGAAATTAACGTGGGTACAGGTCGCTGCTTACGCCAAGGTGAGCGCGTGGCTATCGTGAGCATAGGCCCCATCGGCAACAACGCCACGAAAGCCATCGCACAATCAGGACTGAATGTGGGACATTACGACCTACGTTTCCTGAAGCCCTTAGACGATGCGTTGCTGCACGACATCTGCCAACACTACGACCGCCTCATCACACTCGAAGACGGCGCTGTGCAAGGTGGTATGGGCAGTGCCGTGTTAGAATGGATGAACGACCACGGTTACACGCAGCCCGTGACACGCATGGGCATCCCCGACGAATTTATTGAACATGGCACCGTCGATGAACTGCAACACATCTGCCACATAGATGTCGATAGCATCGTTGCTGCCATAAACCAAGCATACAAATGAGAATTATCATTGCTGGCGCCTATACCATTGGCACCTATTTAGCCAAACTGCTCTCACGCAACAACCAAGACATCGTGCTCATGGATGAAAGCAGCGAGAACTTAGAAAAGTTCGGCTCCGACTTCGACCTGATGATGATGCAGGCACCTTGCACCCGCCTGCAAGCACTCAAAGAGGCTGGTGCCGAAGATGCCGACCTCTTTGTCGCCGTCACACCCGACCAAAGCAAAAACATCGTGAGCTGCGCTTTGGCTAAATCGCTCGGAACAAAGAAAACCGTGGCCAAGGTAGACAACTACGAATATACCACCGACACGCTCGTGCAAACATTCGACCAATTGGGCATCGACTCCATTATCTATCCCGAAATGTTGGCCGCTACCGATATTATCAACGGATTGAAGATGAGTTGGGTGCGCCAACGCTGGGACGTGCACGACGGCGCTTTGGTGATGTTGGGCATCAAGCTGCGCGAGACGTGCGAGGTGCTCAACCAACCACTCAAGGACATCAGCGGCCCCAACGACCCTTATCATGTGGTGGCTATCAAACGCAACGGCGACACCATCATCCCTGGTGGTAACGACGAACTGAAGCTCTACGACATGGTTTACATCATGACCACGCGGCAATACATTCCCTACGTACGCAAAATCGTGGGTAAGGAACATTATGTCGATGTGAAAAACGTGATGATTATGGGTGGAGGACGCACCGCCGTACGCGCTGTGAAAACCATGCCCGATTATTTGGATATTAAGATTATCGAAGCCAGCGAAGAGCGCTGCACCAAGCTCAACGAGATGCTCGACGACAACCGCGCCCTCATCATTCACGGCGACGGACGCGACTTGGCACTGCTGCAAGAAGAAGGCATCCGCAACACGCAAGCCTTTGTGGCCGTCACAGGAAATGCCGAAACCAACATCTTGGCTTGCCTCACCGCCAAACGCATGGGCGTAAGGAAACCGTGGCGATGGTGGAGAACATGGATTATGTGAACATGGCCGAGAGTTTAGACATCGGCACCATCATCAACAAGAAAGCCATCGCCGCCAGCCACATCTATCAAATGATGCTCGATGCCAACGTGCACAACGTGCGCTTTTTGATGAATGCCGACGCCGACGTAGCCGAATTCATTCCACAAGAAGGCGCCAAAATCACGCAAAAAGCGGTGAAGGACCTCAAGCTGCCAGCTGGCGTCACCATTGGCGGATTGGTGAGGAATGGCGAAGGCATCCTCGTTTCGGGCAACACCACTATTCAGGCTGGCGACTCGGTGATGGTGTTCTGCCACAACATTTATTTGAAGAAAATTGAGAATCTGTTCAACAAATGATTCACCGCGACACAGTCTTTAAAATTATTGGTTCGCTGCTGTTCATCGAAGTAGCCATCATGTTTGTGTGCTTCGTCATGGCCATAGGTTTTGACGAAGACGACGAAATGCCGTTTGCCATCAGCATTGTGCTCACGCTGCTCACGGGCATCGTGCTGCGCTATCTTGGGCGTCACTCCGACAACACCATGAGCCGCCGCGACGCTATCTCGTGGTGTCGCTTTCTTGGGTCATCTTCAGCTTCTTTGGCACGCTGCCGTTTGTCATCAGCGGCTACATTCCGAGTTTCACCGACGCCTATTTCGAAACCATGTCGGGATTCACCACCACAGGCGCCACCATCTTGGACAATATCGACGCGCTGCCCCACGGCCTGCTCTTTTGGCGCAGCATGACGCAATGGATTGGCGGTTTGGGCATCGTGTTCTTCACCACAGCCATTCTGCCGTCGTTTGTGGGCGGCTCGGTGAAGGTGTTTGCAGCCGAAGCCACAGGCCCCATCAGTTCGAAGCTCCATCCACGACTGAGCACCAGCGCCAAATGGATTTGGACCGTCTACTTCTTGCTCACCCTCGCTTGCGCCTTGTCGTTCATGGCCTTTGGCATGGGCTGGTTTGATAGCCTCAACTATGCCATGGGCAGCACGGCCACGGGCGGATTTTCCACCCACAACGACAGTGCCGAATTCTTTCGCTCGCCCGCCATCGAATATGTCGCCACACTGTATTGTTTCCTCGCGGGTGCGAATTTCACGCTGCTCTATACCACCGCCCTGCGCCGCAGTCTGAAACCAATGTGGAAGAACGCCGAGTTTAAATTCTATCTCTTCGTGGTGCTGGCCTTCACGCTTTTCATCATGATTGAGCTGATGCTTTACAATGGCTACGACGTGGAGAAGGCTTTTCGTTGCGGCATATTCCAAGTCGTGTCGTTCATCACCACCACCGGTATGTTCAACGACGACGCTGCCAAGTGGCCCCACGTCACCTTGGGTGGTGCTGGCCACCTGCATGTTTCTCGGCGCCTGTTCGGGCAGCACGAGCGGCGGTTTTAAGAGCATTCGCAGCCTGATGATTATAAAAATCATTCGCAACGAGTTCAAACAAATTCTCCACCCCAACGCCGTGTTGCCGATGCACATCGATGGCGCGAGCATTTCGCAGCAAAAGCGCATCACGTTGCTGGCGTTCCTGGCCGTCTACCTGATGTTGTGCCTCGTTTCGTCGTTCATCATCATCGAGGCCGGCGTCGACAACACCAACGCCATCACCATTGTGCTGAGTTCCATCGGCAACGTTGGCCCCACGCTCGGCATCGAGATTGGCCCCACGATGAGCTGGTCGATGTTGCCGGCGGGCATCAAATGGCTCTGCTCGGCACTGATGCTCATCGGCCGTTTGGAGATATTCACGGTTTTGGTGATTTTCACGCCCGCTTTTTGGAAAGAGAATTAAGAAGTCACAACCCAAGCGCGGCATACGCGACAACGCAAGACCAAAAACAAAATGGAGCGACCTTCACAGGCCACTCCATTCTTTTTTAAGTGATAAAATTGATTACACCATATTATTTCTTTGGCGTCACCGTGGCTTCGCCATGCGGTTTGCCTTCATCAGACGTTTTCGGACTCTCTGCACCGCCCTCATTTTTGGGTTTCTTGGGTTTTGCAGCCGTTTCTTTCGATGCCGATTCTATCTTGCGTTTCGTCACCACCAGCGCACCTTTCTGCACCTCAACCCACAGCAATTCCTTGCTGCCGGCGACGGACAGAGCGTAGTATTTCTTTTTACTCAACCGCCGCACTTGCCCCGCGAAACTCACCTTGTCGGGAGCCAGACCTCGTCCTTCGGCAAACGCGGCCAGCAGCGGTTCAATGAGATCGGAGTCTTGCTCCAATTCCTTGGCTTTGGCACTTTGACCAGCAGTCACCCGCGTGCGATGGGTAGACAGTTCTTCGCGCATCACCTTGTCCAGCTCGCCACTGAGCTTCGTCATGGCCTGGCGATCGCCCTTCGCATCGGGGAAGATGTAGGCAGCCTCAATCGTGCGGCACACCAGCTCGAACACCTCGTCGGTTTTTTTGCAAGCTTCTTTGGCCGTGCCCAAATTGGTTGCCACAGCCTCGTCCACACGTTGCCCAGCCACCTTGTCGAATGTTGCTTGCACATTTTTCAGTTCGTCAACCACCTCGGTCAGCCCCAGCGTGGCCAGTTCGGCCGTGCATTTCTCGGCATCTTTCAGCAGCCCATGAATGTGGGCGCTTTCGGCCGAATAAGATTCGCGCTGAATGCCTTGGTAGGCGCGCAAATTGAAAAACACTTTTTCAGCCGCCTTCTTACGTGTCGAGATAGGCGAAGCTAACTGCGACTCGGACGTCCCAAGAATACCACTCACTAATGCATCGCGGTCGTCATCCAACTGCGCCAATTTGGCCGTGTGCTCTGAGGCGGCGGTGGCTTTGTTAATCTCCACTTCCACGTCGATGCACGCCTTCCAGCGCTTCAACAGCTCGTCGCTCAAGCGCAATTTCTCTTTGTCGATGGCAGCAACAAAGTCGTAACAACGTTTTTTTGATAATCTAAATGCAATGCCTTGTCAAATCGCATTGCGTCAACACGATTTATCACGAGATAATCGGTTGTCTGGTTTTTTAAATTCTTCATGCCTATTTTTCTTTAAAAATAATGAAGCAAATGTAGAAAAAAATGCGCGAACGAAAAAATATTTTGGCTGCAAAATAAGCAAACCTGCTGCGAAACATATTTTGCATTAGAACGCCTCGCGATTGTTACGGGATTTTTTTTCTCGTGCAAACGCCCCCCGGGTGGAACGAATGTAACCTTACACGCGTGCAAAACACCCTCGGTTGGAACGAATGTAACCTTACACGCGTGCAAAACACCCTTGGTTGGAACGAATGTAACCTTACACGCGTGCAAAAACACCCTCGGGTGGAACGAATGTAACCTTACACGCGTGCAAAACACCCTTGGTTGGAACGAATGTAACCTTACACGCGTGCAAAAACACCCTCGGTTGGAACGAATGTAACCTTACACGCGTGCAAAACACCCTCGGTTGGAACGAATGTAACCTTACACGCGTGCAAAACACCCTCGGTTGGAACGAATGTAACCTTACACGCGTGCAAAACACCCTCGGTTGGAACGAATGTAAGTCAACACGCGTGCAAAACACCCTCAGTTGTTACGGGAAATTTTATTTTTCTCGCCCCACAACTCCACCTTATTTAAATTATTTGCGTAATTTTGTAAGCACTTGCGCCGGCAGGGCTTGGCGCACGTTCCGTTTCGAACAATAAAACATCAATCGAGATAACAACAATGAAGAAATCGCTTTTTCTGCTCTTCGCATGGTGCATCGCCGTGGTTGCCACAGCGCAACAAAAGGCGCGCGTCTATGCCGTGGGCTTCTACAACCAAGAAAATTTGTTTGACACCTGCCACGATGCCGGCAAAAAAGATTACGACTTTCTGCCCAGCGGCTCCTACAAATGGGATGGGCTGAAATATGGCCACAAACTGCGCAACATGGCGCGCGCACTGGCCGACATGGGCACCGACGTGCTGCCACATGTGGGATGCGCCGTCATTGGCCTGAGCGAGGTGGAAAATCGCCGCGTCTTGGAAGACCTTGTGCAGCAACAGCCCCTGGCCGAGCGTGGCTATGCCTTTGCCCACATCGAGGGGCCCGACCGCCGCGGCATCGACTGCGCCCTGCTCTATAATCCGCAATTGTTCACAAAACAAACCGAGCGCCTGGTGCCCTATGTGATGCGCGAGGCCAAAGACAGCGCCTTCTACACCCGCGGCTTCTTCACCGTGACGGGCGAGCTGGCCGGCGAGCCAGTGGCCTTCATCGTGTGCCACTTGCCAAGCCGATTCAGCGGTCCGAGCTACCGCGAATGGGGTGCCACGCAGGTGCGCGCCGTGAAAGACTCGCTCCTGGCACTCAACCCCGCCATGAAGGTGATGGTGATGGGCGACATGAACGACGACCCCACCGACAACAGCATGCGCCAATGCCTCTCGGCTAAGGCTGAAGAGGCGCAGGTGGGACCGCAAGACATGTACAACCCATGGTATAATATGCTCGTCAAGCAGGGCACGGGTACGCTGCAATATCGCGGCGCGTGGAACCTGTTCGACCAGATTATCCTCTCGCCCAACCTGCTCAATGCGCCGGGCACGAAGGACTTCTCGACGCTGAAGTTCTGGAAGGCGCGCATCCAACGCATGCCCTACCTCTTCGAAACCGAGGGCAAATATAAAGGTTCGCCCAAGCGCACCACGGCCGGCGGCGTGTGGCTCGATGGCTATTCCGACCACCTGCCTGTGTGTGTCTACCTCGTCAAAACGCTACAATGATGCAGCCCATGGAAACGCCCACGCCACAACCCATCGAAACGCACCCCTTTGAGCCGTGGCTGCCCAAAAATGCGCGGCTGCTGATGCTCGGCACGTTTCCGCCAGCACCCAAACGTTGGTGCATGGCGTGGTATTATCCCAACTTTCAAAACGACATGTGGCGCATCTTTGGCCACGTGTTCTTCGGCGACAAGCTGCATTTCGTCGACCAAGAGCACAAGACATTCCACCTCGAGGCACTCAAAACCTTTCTCGCCGAAACGGGCGTGGCCATCTTCGACACGGGGCTGCGCATTCGCCGCACGAAGAACAACGCCTCCGACAAGGACCTCGAAATCGTGGAGCAAGCCGACATCGACGGGCTGCTGCGACAACTGCCCCAGTGCAAAGGCGTGCTGGCCGCCGGACAATTGGCCACACAGGTGTTTATGCAGCATTTCGGCATCAAGCAAATGCCCAAGATGGGTTGCTTCGCCGAGTTCACCTTCGAAGGCCGCAAACTGCGCCTCTATCGCGTGCCGAGCAGCAGCCGCGCCTATCCCATGGCCGTGGAGAAAAAGGCCGCTTTCTATCAGAAAATGTTCGACGATGTGCTGCGCTAACGCCCATCGCATCGCCATCGCTTAACAACATAAAACGCAAAGAAAATGTTTCAAGACCAAACCACCATCATTGGCATCGCTGGCGGAACCGGCAGCGGCAAAACCACCGTCGTGAAGAAAATTGTCGAGGCCTTGCCGCCCCATTATGTGGCCGTCGTGCCGCTCGACTCCTACTACAACGACACGTCACACATGACCGACGAAGAACGCCACGCCATCAACTTCGACCATCCCGACGCCTTCGACTGGAAACTGCTCCACAAACAGGTCAACGACCTGCGTGAGAGCGCGCCATCGAGCAACCCACCTACAGCTATCTGCAATGCAACCGGCTGCCCGAAACCATCCACGTCGAGCCCAAACCCGTCATCATCATCGAAGGCATCATGACGCTGCTCAACAAAAAACTGCGCGACCTCATGGACCTCAAAATCTTCGTCGACTGCGACCCCGACGAGCGACTCATCCGCAACATCCAGCGCGACACCATCGACCGCGGCCGCACTGTCTCCATGGTCGTCGAACGCTATCTGGAAGTGCTCAAACCCATGCACGAACAATTCATCGAGCCCACCAAGCGCTTTGCCGACATCATCATTCCGCAAGGTGGCGAAAACACGCGCGGCATCTCCATTCTGCGCAACTACATCGAGGGTCTGGTGCCCAAGGAATGAAATCGCAACAAGGCAATTCCTCGCCCCTTTTCTTGGCTATTTCTCATAAAAGAAGTAACTTCGCAGCCTAATTCATTATTAAATAATAATTATGTCATACAATTTATTGAAAGGAAAGCGCGGCATCATCTTCGGTGCACTCAACGACATGTCGATTGCATGGAAAGTGGCTGAACGCTGCGCAGAAGAAGGAGCATCCATGGTGTTGAGCAACACGGAAATGGCACTCCGCATGGGCGAACTCGATGGTTTGGCAAAGAAAATCAATGCACCCATCATCGCAGCCGATGCTACCAACTACGACGAATTGGAAAATGTGTTTGTCAAAGCGCAAGAACTGCTCGGTGGAAAAATCGACTTTGTGCTCCACTCAATTGGTATGAGCCCCAACGTGCGCAAACGTCGCACATACGATGATCTCGATTATAACTGGCTGAACAAGACGCTCGACATCTCGGCCATCTCATTCCACAAAATGTTACAGGCCGCTAAGAAGGTCGATGCCATCGCCGAATATGGTTCGGTGGTTGCCCTCACTTATGTAGCTTCGCATCGCACTTTCTTCGGTTACAACGACATGGCCGATGCAAAGAGCCTGTTAGAAAGCATTGCTCGCAGCTTTGGCTACATCTATGGCCGCGAAAAGAACGTGCGTATCAACACCGTTTCACAATCGCCTACCGCTACCACCGCTGGCAAAGGTATCAAAGACATCGACAACATGATGGACTTTGCCGACAAGATGTCGCCCTTAGGCAACGCTACGGCCGACGATTGCGCCGACTACTGCGTGACGCTCTTCAGCGACCTCACACGTAAGGTGACCATGCAGACGCTGTTCCACGATGGTGGTTTCTCGAACATGGGTATGAGCCTGCGCGCTATGAACCAATACAGCAAAGACCTTGATGCCTATAAGGACGAACAAGGTAAGGTGATTTACGGTTAATCCGCTGCACCGACACATTACATCAAACAAGCAAGTTGCAAAGCTGGATACATCTCCTTCGCTTCGCAACTTGCTTTTTTATGCGCCTCTCCTTGTTCTATAATAGGGCCTCTCCTTATGATATAATCAGCTTGTGCGCCACCTTATAATATTTCGCGCGCTATCAACGCACAGGCTTCCGCATCAGCCAATGCATGATGGTGGTTCTTTAGTTCGTAACCACAGACGCGCGCCACAGTGTGAAGCTGATGATTGGGCAGCTCAGGATAGGCTCGTCGCGCGGCTCTGAGCGTGTCGTAAAACTGATACTCGGGATAATCCATGCCATAAACCTTGAACACCGCACGCAAACAGCCTTCATCAAACGAGCTGTTATGCGCCACAAGTGGCAAACCTTGAATGTGGGGCACGACCTGCTTCCACACTTCGCTAAACACAAGTGCATCGTCGGTGTCGCAGCAAGTAAGTCCATGCACCGCCGTACAGCGATAGGTGTAATAATTGGGTTCGGGTTGGATGAGCGAATAAAAATTATCGACAAGTTCGCCACCACGCACCACAACTACGCCAACCGAACACACACTGCACCGTTCAAAATTGGCTGTTTCGAAATCTATGGCTGCAAAATCTTTCATTTCTTTTTCACATTATATGAATACTTGAGCCTACAAAAGTAGTAAAAAATGTATAAAGGTCGACGGCATGCCATTGAAAAAGCCGTAACTTTGTGCAAAGCAAACAAAATAAAGAAGATATGAAAGATATACAAAATCGACGCACCATCCGTCAATATTCCACGCAACCTGTAAGCGACGAACTGCTCCATCATTTGCTCGAAACAGCAGAACGCACACCTACCATGGGTAATTTGCAACTCTATAGTGTTATCATCACGCGCGATGCTGCCGAGAAACAAGCCTTAGCACCCGCACATTTCAATCAGCCCATGGTGACACAAGCGCCCGTGGTGCTCACCATCTGTGCCGATTATCGTCGTACAACGCGCTGGGCCGAACAGCGTAAAGCCACACCGGGCTATGACAATTTCCTTTCGTTCCTCAATGGAGCAACGGATGCTTTGCTCTACACCCAAACCTTTTGCAACCTCGCTGAAGCAGCAGGACTTGGCACGTGCTTCCTTGGAACAACGCTTTATTCGACAGAAGCCATCATCAATACGCTACAACTCCCTGCATTAGTCTTCCCCATCGCCACCATCACGTTGGGCTGGCCAGCCGAAACACCCGAACAAATCGACCGGCTTCCACAACGTGCTATCGTGCACAACGGACATTATATAGACTATACACCACTACGTATTGACGATTGCTATGCTGAAAAAGAGGCGTTGCCCGCCAATCGCGACTTTGTGACCATCAACCATAAAGAAACTTTAGCACAAGTCTACACCGACATTCGTTATACCAAAACCGATAATGAAGCGTTCAGCAAAGGGTTACTCAAAGCGCTTCACCAACAAGGTTTTCTTAACGCCAATCAGTTATCAACAGATGAATAGACACGTCATCACCAAAAGATTTCAACACTAATTTCATCAAATTTAAAAGTTGATATATATCAAAGGCTATTCGAAATGGATAGGAAATAATTATTTTTGGAAAACCATTAATTGTGTTTTTTTTTATTCCTTTGCAAACGAATAGCAATCGGAGCGCACTTATTGATAGTGAGTACGTTGCCTTTCACTCATAAACAAAGAATATTAATCATAAAAGTAAAATCGATATGAGAGTAATTATCCAATCAAATTACGACAATTTGTCTAAATGGGCTGCACGTTACGTGATTGACGCCATCAAAAAGCATCAACCTTCTGCAGAACATCCCTTTGTTTTAGGTCTACCAACAGGCTCTTCACCCGAGGGAATGTATGCCCAACTTGTGGCCGCTTATAAGGCTGGTGAGGTATCGTTCAAACATGTCATCACCTTCAACATGGATGAATACGTGGGGTTGCCCGAGACGCACCCTGAAAGCTATCATGCTTTTATGCGCCGTAACCTCTTCGATCACATCGATTGTCCTGCTGAGAATATTCATATCTTAAATGGAAATGCAACCAATCTGCAAGCTGAATGCGAAGCCTACGAACGTGCCATTCGCGAGGTTGGTGGCATCGATTTGTTCATCGGTGGCATTGGTCCCGACGGGCACATTGCATTTAATGAACCTTTCTCTTCGCTCAATTCACACACTCGTGTGAAGACACTCACTACCGATACACGCATTGCGAACTCACGTTTCTTCGACAATGACCCAGAGAAAGTGCCAGCCTATGCACTCACCGTTGGTGTGGGTACCGTGATGGAAGCCAAAGAGGTGCTCATCCTGTGCAATGGCTATGGCAAAAGCACGCGCACTGCAAGCTGCCATCGAAGGTCCTGTAACACAGCAATGGACCATCAGCGCCTTGCAAACCCACCCACATAGTATCATCGTAACCGACGAGCAAGCGGTTGCCGAACTGAAGGTTAGCACCTACCGCTACTTCAAGGATATAGAAAAGATCTAATTAAAAAGACAAATCGATTAAAACGAATAAGAAATGGTAAGATTGAATTTAAGCTCACAAATTGTGCTCAACAAAATTCCACAAGAGCTCTACAACCCCAAAAACATTCTCGAGCGTTCTGAAATTACACGCATGGAGAAAATCACAACCGACATTCACGTTTCCATTGAAGAAGGCGCGAAAAGCATTGCCAACGCCATCGAAGCAACTATTCGTGACAAAGAGAAAGAAGGAAAGTTCTGCGTCATGGCCTTGGGAACAGGAACGTCGCTCCGCCCCGTTTACGACGAATTGGTGAAAAAACATAAAGCTGGCTTGAGCTTCAAAAATGTTGTTGTCTTCAATGGATATGAATATTATCCGCTTACGAAGAATAGCAACTGCACGAGCATTTCTCAGCTCAAAAAGATGTTTTTAGATCACGTGGACATCGAACCACAAAACATCTTCTCACCCGATGGCACCATCAGTCAGGATGCAGTCTTAGGCTATTGCCGCCTCTACGAACAGCGCATCAGCACATTTGGCGGCTTAGACATTGCCCTCTTTGGCATTGGCCGCAGCGGAAACATCGGCGCAAACGAACCTGGCTCTGGCCTTTCTTCTGTTTCACGCCTCATTCTCATCGACAACCTTTCACGCGAAGAAATGACCAACAGTTTTGCCAGTGGCGAACAAGTTCCGCCCTGCTGCATCACAATGGGCATCGGAACCATCTTCCAAGCCAAAGAAATCTTCATCACGGTTTGGGGCGAAGAGAAAGCTAAGATGGTGAAAGAAATTGTCGAAGGCAAGATTAGCGACAGCGTTCCTGCTTCGTTCTTGCAGACCCATAACAACGCTAAGATGGTCATCGACCTGTCGGCTGCTTCACAACTCACACGCATCAAGCATCCTTGGCTGGTAACATCTTGCCAATGGAATGACAAATTAGTACGCTCGGCGGTGGTTTGGCTCTGCGAGAAAACTCAAAAACCCATCTTAAAACTAACGAATAAGGACTACAACGAGAATGGTTTGAGCGAACTCCTGGCACTCTATGGTTCAGCCTACAATGCGAATATCAAAATATTCAACGACCTGCAACACACCATTACAGGTTGGCCCGGAGGCAAGCCAAATGCTGATGACACCTATCGTCCCGAGCGTGCAACACCCTATCCCAAACGCGTGATTGTGTTCTCTCCCCACCCCGATGACGATGTCATCTCTATGGGCGGAACCATCCAACGCCTCGTAAGCCAAAAGCACGACGTGCACATTGCCTATGAAACCAGCGGCAACATCGCTGTAGGCGACGAAGAAGTAACACGTTTCATGCACTTCATCAATGGCTTCAACCAACTCTTCGGCAATTCAAAGGACAAGGCCATCTCTGAGAAATACAACGAGATTAAAAACTTCTTCAAGAACAAGAAGGAGGGCGATTTAGACACCAGAGACGTCCTCACGCTCAAAGGTTTAATCAGAAGAGGCGAAGCGCGCACGGCCTGCACCTTCAACCACATTCCATTAGACCATGTGCATTTCCTCGACCTGCCTTTCTATGAGAGTGGCAAAATCGAAAAAAAAAAATCCTATGACCGAAAAGGATGTGCAGATTGTAAGAAAGTTCTTGCAAGAAGTGAAACCCCATCAGATTTATGTAGCCGGAGACTTAGCCGACCCACACGGAACCCACAAGAAATGCACCGATGCCGTCTTAGCCGCTTTGGATTTAGAGAAAAATGCAAAGGCCGAATGGCTCAAAGACTGCCGCGTGTGGATGTATCGTGGCGCATGGGCTGAGTGGGAAATCGAGAACATTGAAATGTGCGTGCCGATGAGCCCCGAAGAACTTCGTGCAAAGCGAAACTCCATTCTCAAGCACCAGTCGCAAATGGAGAGCGCACCGTTCTTGGGCAATGACGAACGCTTGTTCTGGCAACGCGCCGAAGATCGCAATCGCGGAACAGCCGAGCTCTACGACAAATTGGGCTTAGCTTGCTACGAAGCGATGGAAGCCTTCGTTGAATACAAACTTTTATAAGCAAATCCACCGCTGCCCTGCTTGATGTTTACGTCAGCAGGGCAGTTTTTGTTTACCCTAAATCCATCCGTCAGCCCACGCGCAAGTGGTTTTATAACCCTGTTCGAGGAACAGCTGGCATAACCTTATGCTCGCGTCAACCCAAACGGGGAACAGCTGGCATAACTTTATGCTTTTCTCAACCCAAACAAGGAACAGCTGGCATAACTTTATGCTTTTCTCAACCCAAACGAGGAACGGCTGGCATAACCTTATGCTTTTGCCAACCCAAACGGGGAACAGCTGGCATAGACTTATGCTCGCATCAACCCAAACGAGAAACGGCTGGCATAACTTTATGCTCGCGTCAACCCAAACGAGAAACGGCTGGCATAAGGATATTACAGGGCGTTCTGGCATGGCTCTTCGTTCGAAAACCACGAAACCTGCATGGCATTCTCAGAAAAAAAGCCGTATTTTTGCCCCATCGAACAAGCATTTTATAGCGACAACAGTGCACTTGCATCTGCACAAACCAGCTGAAAATGCCCCCTATAAAGCAGTCCTATATCCAACCCATTAACAAATATCACACATGGAAAAGGTTATCAAAACCTACGACATCAGCTACTTTGCGTACTTAAATCAACCGGCTGTCTATGCCGACGACAATTACTTTGTCGTTGCACCTGCGGAACAATATCCCGAATTAACGGGCAACATACGCATAGGCTGCCTGCTAATCTTGTTTTGCTTACAGGGCAATATTCAACTCTCGCTCAACAACGAAACGTTTCATTTGGCAACTGGCGATTGCATCATTTGCCCACCCTATGCCATCATCAGCCGCCTCGAAATAGCCGAAAACACCATCACCTCCATGGTGGGCTATTCCATCGAGTCGGTTGCTTCGATGCTCATCGGCGGCGAAGAGATGTGGCATCTATTCGCGCTATTAGCCAAGAAACCCATCATCAACAACACGCAACGCTATATTTATCAGCGCATGGACTACTTCCTAAGCATATTGCGCTACCGCACTTCCAACAATGATAAATATCAAAAAGAACTGTGCTACCACCTTTCGCCATGTTGTTTTTTGATGTATTGAACGATTTCCACCTGCCACAAGAACAACCAAAAGCACACACGCCGCCCAATCGAAAACACTATCGGGCAGAGATTATCTATAAAGATTTTTTAATTCTGCTGACAAAGGATAATGGTCTTCATCGCGATGTGAAATACTTCTCCGACAAACTTTTCATCAGTCCAAAATACCTTTCATACACCGTGAAACGCTTCGAGGGGAAACCTGCACAAGAGGTGTTGTTGGAGCGCGCCATCAACCGCGTGAAAAGCGAACTGAAATACACCGATACACCTCTGCAAGCTGTCTCCGATCTCTTCCAATTCGAGAACTACACCGCCTTCTGCAAGTTCGTCAAAAAGAACTTGGGCGTGTCTGCATTGGAATATCGAATGGGGAGACATCGGTAATAGCCTATCCAATCACGCTAATGTCTTGATTACGATTCTATCGTCAAGTTACGGCTTTTGCCCATACCATTTTTGGCTCATGCCCACACTCTTTTCTAAAGGAAACGCTTCTCCTTGTGAGGTATTCTCTCACACCGAGGCTGCGCCGCGCGTGAAATCGGGTATCATCACGGGCATGGAGCCATGCGCTATGGAGCATTTTGAAAGTTCGGCGATGCAACACCACTCTGCCAAATCGTACACATCCATATCCAACGGCAAACCTTGTTGCAGGCATTGTGCCAATCGCAAGTCCATGAAGTAGGACATGCCGCCACGCGGATCGAGCTGTTTGGCTAAGTTGATGGCCTCAGACGAAAAGACCGGTGCGTAGTGTTTGAGCAGCGTTTCTATTTGTGAAGCACTCAAAGGCACGTTGCTATGGTCTAACGCTATACCAACTTTAGCAGCAGCTTCGGCAGTGAGTAACACTTCAGCGACAGGATATTTGGCGGCATAGCCCTGTGTACCCACCGCTTGGAACATGCGGCTGTAGGGTCGTGGTGTCATCACATTGTGTTGTATGAGGATGGTTTTACCCTTCACCGTGCGTATCATCGTAGACGTCTGGTCGCCATTGGCAAAGCTGTTGCAAGGCTCGCCCATCACCTTTTGATACATCCGCCTACCCTGGAAAGCATTGGTTTGCATCGCTGTGAGATAATGTAGCCGGTCGGTTCGGTGTATATCCAACAGCCTACAAGCTGGTCCAATGCTGTGAGTGGGATAAATATCTCCACCATTAAGGTGAGCATACGCCATACGCCAACGCGTCCAACGCTCGCCAATGGGATGTGCGTAGCCACCTTCCACATGCACAAGTTCGCCCAACAGCCCTTCCCGTGCCATTTGACACACGGCCATTTCAAAATAGTCATACACTGCATTCTCAAGCATCATGCAGTGTTGCTGTGTACGTTCGGCCGTGTCTACCAACTTCCAAATATCATCTAAAGTGAGCGCTGCTGGCACTTCCACCGCTACATTCTTTCCTTGCTGCATGGCATGGACGGCTATAGGCACATGCGAAAGCCAATCGGTGCACACATAGACCAGATGAATTGTATGCTGCCGACATAAATCACGGTAAGCCGTTTCGCCCCAATAAACAGCAGGACGCGGTCTCCCTAATTGCTCAACATGTTGTGCTGCCTCCTCAGCCGCTTGCCTTGAAACATCGCAAACCGCAGCAATCTCACATCCGGGAATATGGCACCAGCGCGCCACTGCTAACTTTCCTCGTGCCCCAACTCCCACAAAAGCCACTCGCAAATGGGGCATAGGAGGAAGCGTTAACGATAGAACATCGCGCTGACCCACAGCACGAGCAGGAACAGGAGTTTCTAAAGGATGCACAGCAGACATCATTTCCATTGTACTTGTATTTTTTATTTCTGTGCAAATTTACCTAAAAAAGTGAGAAGAAAAAAGGATGGCAAGATGAAAATATTACACTACCATTTCCTGCGCCCTCCAATCCCTATCTGTGCTATTCGCTCTTTCAGAAAGCAATGTGCATCATTATCTTCTGTTACCCAATACGTTGTTGCAAACATTCATACTTGATAGGTTTCGTACTTTAACAATTCGAGTGCATATTCAAAGCACTATTCTTTTGAGTTTAATAAATCGTTGGACAATCTTACACCGAGAGATGTATATTTAGGGAGAAAATTAAAAGGATAAGAGAAATAATAAAGCAAAAATTCAATCAACAAAAAGAATTTTTTTGAGCATAAAAAGAATGAAATTACAGCATAAATAACTATATTTGCAGTCGTGCACTTTCGTTTGACAACGTACAATTCCAATTGAATGGAAATATGTGGAGACATACGAACACGTCCGTGCTCCTCAAACTTCTATAAACCGCTACATACCACTTGTCGGTTCTGGAAGTAGTATTAAACAATGGGAAAAGTCATATGAGTACGATCCTGTATATGAATTAGTGCGTCAGACACTATTGGTTGAAGGTATTATCAAATCTTGTGATAAGGTTCTACGAGTAGATGATTATCTTCACCTAAATGTCATACCAGCAGGAAATAAAGAGCTGAGATCGGATGTCTGCACATTTTCTGATGGGCTAATTGACAGTAGTAAGTATTTAATTATAAGCCCCGAAAAGCTTATGGAACCAGTCAAGAATACACACCGAGATTTGTGTGAATATCTTGCGGCTCGATACTGGAAATAATATTTCCTTCCGTAATAAGCATTTGAATAAAGCCAATAAGAATAGTTATGAGCTACACCTACAAATATCCTCGTCCAGCAGTTACTACAGACTGTATCGTGATGACTCGTGAAGCAGAGCCAAGAGTTCTGCTTATTGAGCGTGGCAATGAACCTTTCAAAGGTTGTTGGGCATTTCCTGGTGGATTTCTCAATATGGACGAAACCACGGAGCAATGTGCTGTGCGTGAGTTGGAGGAAGAAACTGGTCTGAAGATTAGTGACGTTCATCAGATTGGTGCGTACTCGAAGGTTGACCGTGACCCTCGTGGACGTACCATCTCTGTGGTTTATCTTACTATCATTGATGAGCCTGTTGAAGTCAAAGGACAGGATGATGCTGCACAGGCAAAGTGGTGGGCAATAGATTCGTTGCCGTCTCTTGCCTTTGACCATGACGAGATTATGCAAGGTGCAATTGCAGCCTATAATAAGCTTGTTGGGAACAGGTGTAATTCCTCTTCTGAAGAAAATTCAGACTCGGATAGATTGAAGCAACATGGCTTCGAGGGATTCGTGTCCATAGGTAACTTGATGACGAATCCTTATCAGATACCCAATGAACAAGGAGTATATGTTGTACTATGCTCTCATAGTATGCAGCCAACATTTCTCGCGAAAGGTTCTGGTGGCTTGTTTAAGGACAAGAATCCCAATGTTGGTATAGCTGAATTAGAAGAAAACTGGATAGACAATACCAGCATTCTTTATATTGGCAAAGCTGGTGGCGGGTCTAACGCAACACTTCTGTCAAGACTCATCCAGTATCTAAAGTTCGGTATGGGCAAGAAAATTGGTCATTGGGGAGGCAGATATATCTGGCAGTTAGCCAACTCTCATGATTTAATTATATGCTGGAAAGCTACAATCGACAACCCACGAGACGTTGAAGAGAGAATGATTGCCAAATTCAAAGCCGAACATAATGGACGAAGGCCCTTTGCAAATCTGAAAGATTAGTTGTTTATGGCAAAATTAGGAAAACAATTCTGGCGAAACTTTTGGATAACGATAATCATTATCGGTACAGCCTATGGTATAACCGCATTCTTTGCCCTTAAAGAACGAGAGCGTAAGCAAGAGCAAAGCAAAATCGAAGCAGAAAAGCAACGAATTAGAGAAGAACAGAGTTTGCGATGGCGTGACTCAGTTAGGCATCATAACGACAGCATTGCCAATACCATCAAAGGTCGAAAACGAGTAAATTTTAACTTCAAGAATGGTGAACAGGAAGATGATGACAAAGATTCATACGATAACCCTGATTTTGATGACTTGATTCCCGGGGAAGAATATGACGAAGAGTTTGTTGACCGCTCTAAAGGTGACCCAGAATTATACCACTAACGAATATGATTATAACCAATTGATATGTCAAAACGAGAATACATACAAGCCAACAAAGATTGGTGAGAGTGTAAAGTAAACTGTGTCATGCTACAATAAGATTAGTTTTACACAGTTTATTTTTTATGAACAACAAAGAAATTGATTACAAGAGAGCCGCGGAGCAGTTTCGTAAGGGAGAACCGTTATTTGGTAAGGATGGTGCCTTGGCACCAATGTTGGAGCGCATTTTGTTAGCAAAGAGACTGCAGAAACACAGTTAGACGCACTCGAAGGTAAGTGGGGAGAAATGTATCCCATCGTCATAAAATCATGGCGTGATAACTGGGAACGTCTCACAGAATACTTCCAGTATACACCTGCGATACGCAAGCTGATATACACCACCAACACGGTTGAAGGCTACCACAGGCAAGTACGTAAAGTAACAAAGAACAAGGGAGTCTTCCCCTCAGATACTTCTCTCGAAAAGCTTGTATATCTGGCATACCGGAACATACGTGAGAAGTGGACTATGCCACTTGCCAACTGGGCTCAGATATCACAACAATTAGCAATAAAATTTGGAGAACGTTTTGAAATCATGTAACTTTGCCTCGGAAGAAAGGCTCCTCATATGGCCGGCACGATTAAAAATCGTGTCAGCAAGATGAGGTGAATATAAAGGATTAGAGCCTTGACACAGTTGAAATTACACTACCGCGCTCTCCAATCTCTATCCGTGCTATTCGCTCTTTCAGAAAGCAATGTGCATTATTATCTTCTGTTGCCCATCCACCCAATACGTTGTTGCAAACATTCATACTTGATAGGTTTCGTACTTTAACAATTCAGGGTATTGCCCATTGCCCTTATATGGATAGCGTGCCAATTATCATAGGCTATAAATTTGCATTGTAAATAAGAACAGTCCGAATTCTATTTCTCCAAACCCAAACCTGCAACCCATCTTGCTCAAAAATCGTATACATGTTGCCGTTGTCCTTTCCCCGATACTAACACATATATATTATCTTCACTATCTGGTTCTTTAGAGAACTCTGTAAGGAAATCTGTATACTTCATCCCTATTAGATTCTTCTTATGAAATAGACAATATGAAGAACATATAATTGTATTTATTGAACCATTCGTATCACACCACACATTAATTTCTTCTCTCTTGAAAAAAATAAGAAATGTTTGAAAATGTGGCTTCATCATACATTTTCTTTGTATGCTCTTGGCTTAAATACATATTGATATTTGAACCAAGGACAAAATCTCCATATGAAACATTGGGAATCAGTCCTATATGTTTGTTGTTTATATTGTTTGAGTGGCAATGCGGACATTGAAACTCAACTCCCAATCTAGAGCGTAAAGTGCCGAAGCGTTCTCGTATTTTCATTTTTCTTTGTTTGGGGTTACAAATATAGCAAAGAGGGTGTGTCAAATATCATTTTGATAATCTTACAGTTTGAAACAATCCAATAAAAAATGACCCTTTCTGTACTCGATTTTGAGTAAAGAAATGGTCTCTTCTTTGCCTTTAGAAGAGCCCTACTTATAGATTGAAAGTTGTCAAGTTATTAATGTGCATTTTGACACAGCCTCCCTTTTTATTAACCTCCTTATTTTTCAATTCTTTAGCATCCTAATCAAAAACATAGGTAATACGTGCAAAAAGGGAATGGCTTCCATCAAAATCTCCCAAATATCGGAAGGTATATCCTGCTCCTATCTTCCAATGATTAGCAACTATAAAGTCTATTCCAGTAGAAGGGGAGATAATATAGGACGTATGTTTTATATCTATACGTTCTGTGCCGTTGTTAGGCGTAAAGTGTTCGTAGCTTCCATCAATAATGCCAACACCACCACACAATTGCAAATAGTAGTTGAACTGTTTTGTTGATATAATATTAAAACCGAACCCCTGTACTTATTGAATAGTCTTTACGAGACATAGATAAAATCCGATTACCTTCAGGAATATTCGTCAATTTCAATTCTGTACCATCATCGGTAGCTCCGAATAAGTCGGTAGTCCAAAAAAAAGACGATTGCTGATATAATACTTGGATAGAAAAACCGATGCCAAAGCCCGAACTGAATGAGTTTTTCGTATGGATTGCCGATTTTTTTGTATAGGTTTGCAAACCTCCATATATGCTTAATTCCAATGTTTTTCTTTTTGGGCTGCTATAGGCAAAAGTCAAAATTAGCGAAAATAAAATAATTGTAATCCTTTTCATATTTCTACATTTCTTGATCTCATTGTAAATTCAAAAACAGAACGTTTGTTCTGTGCTTATAAGTGCAATACTATGCAAATTATTTCAATCCGCCAAATATTTCGGGGATTTTTTTCTTCAAAAAGTTTCATTTCTCTTTTTTGTCATTTTTGCGTAAAAATAGCAAAAAGGTAGAGAATCGATCTCTACCTTTATACCCTAATTGTTTATAACTCACATTGATTATCAGATATTTATTCTGATAATTCCCAAATTAAAAGCATTACCATGTTGTATAAGATACAACCACTACTATAATACTATTTTTTTGCATTCTAGCACCACCACTGTATATATAAACAATATTATTAATTAGACAGTTGGGGTGTACATAGTTTGGCTCTTCTAACTTTTTGATTTGCCAAGTTTTGCCTTTTATCTAAACTATAAAGCAAATCGTATTCTGCAAAAAGCACCTTTTATATTACCAATAAAACCTATTATTGCTTTGTCATTAGATTGTAAGTTTTTAATAATAGAATAATTTTTTTGATTTTTTTATAACCCTCGATTGCCGTGCATTGGGTTTATAGCTTATTAAAGAAATTTCATTTTTATCTGTTAACGTATTCCCTGCAATTATTATAGTATTATTACCTTGTCTTACTATACTTTGGGGCATTATAGAAAGTCTTATTTCTTTATTTTTCTTTTTTTCTGTACTTCCAAAATACGAGGTTTCACCACTACTAAAAAAATTGCATATGACTTTTCGTTTATACCTAAACCTTGCAAGGCATAATTTTCAATATCAATACTATCTATATTTTGATTTTTTTATCTAATGAGTATAGCTTTATTGGACCTCTGTTATTCGTATAAAAATATTTTTACTATTATTAGTCCAAATTGCAGATATCGGTTTTTATATTTGTAAATTTTTTTAATATTTTCTTTTTTTATATTAAAAGCTACAATGCTAAAATTATAATTTTTCTCACATCATTTCGTAAAATATAAATATAATCATTTAGTTGAGTACCTATATTAAAAATAACTATAATTTAAACTTGAATTTATTTTTAACCCAATTTTTTCCTCCATCGATAGTTTTTATAAATATTTGCCTCGTCTGTTGATTTGGGAATATTATTTGGATTTTTCTAATTCTTTTTCTGATAATTCTTCATATTCTGTATAGGTTCCAAACAAATATCCTTCATATTCTGTTTTTGAAATACATATAAGCAAACGCTTAATTTACATCGGGAATTCCTTTACATTTAATCATATTCGTATCGTCTTTACAACCAAACAAGAGTAACAACAAAAAAATTAAAAAAATATAAACTTTTTTTCATAAGTCAATTTCTATGGTTGGAATATTTTTTTATTATTTTATCAAGTATTGGCATTGCCTTATCTGGATTCTACACCCTCTCTTATGGCTTTTGCCACAGCCATTGCTTTAATTTTTATCTTTATTAGCCAATAATTCAACTCCTCTTTTAAATCCCTCCATTGGGTTATCAAGCCAATAGTTGATTAACTTATCTATCATTTTAGTTGCCTGTTCAATCCCATCTTTACTCATAAGGTCTTTTAAAATTGGGTGTAAGAACAATGGCAACTAAATCAACAGTATTGGTAGTGTCTAAAAAAGTGTGTAAGTTCTCTCTTTCTTCTCTTTTTATTTTTATTCATTTTCTTTGTTTTGGAGTTACAAATATAGCAAAAAGGCAGAGAATTTATCCTTGCCTCTACGCCTAACATTTAAAGAATTTATTGATAATCATATTATTATGATGATAACTCCCAATTTGATGCATTACTAGAAATGCTATGTATATTTTCTAACGACAAAGTCATTTATCTTACTCCATTATTAAACTGTTCTTTCAAGATATTCTCAATTTCAGGGTCTTTTCCTGAAAAAAAAGGATATGATTGATAGAACATATCTAAAATTGATGGAATCTGTATAGTTTTCCATTATCCATGAAGATACGATATAAATCATCATATTATGATTAGCCTTGCTTTGTTGTTCGATAGGAAGTAAACTTATTGCTTTTTTTGTATTCCTTTTATTTTTGTCGGGATATTTGACCAGCATATGGCTCAAACCATCAGCAAAAGTTTCATCATATTGTTCATCGGTATGTGCAAAAACAATGTTTTACAACTAGAACATAGTCCCTGTTCTGTAGAAAATTTCTCTTGAAAAAAGTTTCCATCAATAATTCTTTGCACAAAAAGGCTATCATCAGACTTTATACTGATGTCTTTACTTGTTCCCTTTTTCAGAACTGTATCTTTATCAAAATTCGTTTTCCGTTGTGTTGCTGTAAAGGTGTTTTTAGAATTATTATTACAACTTGTAACTCCCAAAAAACATAACAGAATCATTTGAAGCAGGGTATTTTTTTATTGTTCTGTCTCATGTTTTGTTCCTCCTTTCTCTGTTTCGTTCTTTTCGACCTTTTGAGTTCTATGACCTATGACAACAACTTCAGGCAACTCGTAGGATTTCATTTCGTTTACTTCTTCTTTGATTTTATCTCTATCATTATTGACAGGAACTTGCAAATCATCTTTCAGCGTAAGGAATCCTTTTCTTTCGTTGGAATCATTTTTTTCTAACTGTGTAACTATTTCTTTAAGTTCCTTGATGTCAGCATCTGCCATTCGCATACACCCATGTGTTCCCATCAAATCAGGCTTTTGCCTACGCCCTCCATGTGTGTGCATTCCTTGTCTATATCCCCCTTCACCACCTTGGTACTCTAAAGCCAGTAGGTCATTAGGACCAAAAGATATAGTTGGATAACGCTTTGTTCCAGTTTTTCTCCATCCCAATATTTTATATTTTCCTTGAGGGGTATCTGCATTAGAACTATTCCTTTTTCGATAACTTCCAAGTACTTTTACAACTGTCTTGTAAATTAGATTTCCATTTCTGTCATATACAGCATATATAGCATATGGATGGTTTGCTCTGTCTGATGAAGCAGAAACTTTAATATCCCATTTTCCATCAAAATCAACTCTTCCTATAGGCGCATTATGAGAATAAGTATATAAGGATGCTTCAGTGCTTCTTCTGATCTTGGATCCACACTCATCCACAGACTCAGCCTCGGCTCATAGTACCTTGCACCATAGCAATACATACCCGTTTCCTCATCAAGCTCCTTAGCGTTGAAGAGGTAAGGGGTGTTCCACGCATTGTTGCGTTCTTCAATGAATACTTCTCTAAATGGAACGTATTCGATGCGTTTCGATACCTCGCCATCAAGGTTGGTGATGTAGCTTGAGCTGTCCAAATGGTCGGGGTCAATGTCTTTTAGACAAACCTGACCATTTACAAAGTCGTCATTGTCCTTACCATTATAAGGTTGGTCAAACGCTTTGTAGTTGTCTTTAATGGATTGCAGTTGCTGATTATATTTTGCCTTATAGCCTATGGTTACACCATCAGCCTCATTGCCTGCATACGGGATGCGTCTGGGGCTGTCTCTTATGTTCACCGATATATACTGCTTTTTTGATTTTACTTCAAATTCAATCATAACTTCTTATTGTTTATGGTTATCACTTATGTAACGTCGTTCTTTTCTGTTTATTGCTCACGGCTTTTAATACCCATATAAGGGTAATGATGAACACCCTTATAAGGGTATAGCCTGTTACCCTTGTATGGGTGCTGGGGCATACCTTTGTATGGGTAAGTTCAAACAATCTATATATGGTTTACCATAGACTTGTTGTTTTAATGTTATACATTCTGTTATTTATCACTACTGTGACTCGCCATATGTGTGTCACATTTGTTACTCTTTTTATTTTGACAACTTCTGATTTTTGAGCATTACCTTTAATGTCTATTTCTTTAGTATCTAATTTTTTTATTTATATCTATTTTATGCTTGCACAATATCTTTTTAAATCTTTCTTTGTTACTATTAGTAATTCCTTCAAATATAGTATCGCCTTTTATAATTATATATTCCTATAAATTCCAGACAATCGGCTCCATTGCAATAATCAGATCCCCAAATAGCATAGTAAATGCTTTTTGATTTTACAATTCCTATCTCATAAATAGGCGTTTGTAATACATTTAAAAAAATATGCCATTTACAGTTCTTTTTGTATTTGCTATTGGGAGTTTATACTCTTTTAATATTGTATCATTAGCTGTAAAAACAAGTACCTGTTTTAGAATGATAGGAGTTGAATATGGATATTCTTGATAATCTAAGATATCTAAAGTATCCTTGCTATATTCACTCTTTACAATTAAAAGCATACTTTCCCTGTTTTGTTTATAAAAATGCTATCAGACTCCGAATAGTATGGTTGTTTTTTTATTTGTACCTATAGTATTATCTGTAAGGGTAATTATACCCTTATTACAGTGTAATACATGTAAATACTAATAACAAGCAAATAATAATTTTTCATCATTTTTTTCTTAATAAATTTTTCCAAATTTGTTGTACTTCTACTATGTTCTATACTCTTTAATTGTTTGGGGCAATTAATTATTTAACATTATTCTTTTTCTGTTTACTGCTCACGGCTTTTTAATACCCATATAAGGGTAATGATGAACAATCTATATATGGTTTACCATAGACTTGTTGTTTTAATTGTAATGCGACATAAAAATCGACTCTCAATTTGAAGCATTACTAGGTGATGGTTTCTAAGTCGTTAAGGTGTAGACCTTGATTTCTTAAGATTATGTTGCTCTCCAGATTTATAAAGCTCATATACGGTATATTCGCCATTATTTTTTTACAATTTTTTAAGATGAAGAAAGGAATTACAAATTCTTTTGTATTTTTTTAAATACCCTGATTGTATATCTTCTATATCCTGCCTGAAGTTATCAGTTACTTCATTTCTAATTAGGTATATTTTTGTAAAAACTGATATGTATATTGCAAAGCTATCTTTACAACTCCAAATATATTCGCTATACTCAGAATTGTCGTAATCCAAATAACCCTGTTATATATACAGTATCGGCCTCAAAGATTTTTTTCTATCTTTTTTTCTGAAAGAAGTTCTAATCCGTCTTGACAGTTTTATATCTATCAAGGAATAATCCTTAGTTGCTTTGGAAAACATTTTAATCACATTGTGCCTTTCCAATAATGTACTTGCAACAGTTATATTAAAAAAAGAAAAAGCTCTGATTAAAAAAATCTTATTTTCATTTGTTTTTATGGTTTGGGGATGATATGAATCTATTTTTAGATTCCTTATTTAATCTGTTTGAGACAATAATAATGCTGTCCCTACAACTTTCATTAGTTACAATTAGTAACTAATATGGGTGTTAAGAGGTATTTAAATACTAAAGAATCTGAGTCTCTCATTTCACTAACACTCTACTATGAACATTTCCAATATAGAATTATCTACCACTAAGGAGAATGACCAAACCTTAGGCATTAGGGAATTTATAAGTCCTTCAAAATTATTCTTAAGTACTTCCTTTATTGTTTGCCGTTCTATGCTATTATAAAAGTGCCAAGATAGGTATTTTCCCCAAAGACGAATCGCTTCACGGTAACCATCTGCTTGTATTTGTCTTACATATGTTCCTCCCTTAAATAAAACAATAATATTAAAAGTTTGCAATTCTGAAAGAAGATGACAATGCTGAACAATATATGCTTCAATTATTTTTTTCCATTGACTTTTTTTCATATATGCAACTAATATGATGTAACTTCTTCAAGGGTATTTCCTCTATATCTCCACTATATATATGTTGCTTCGCTTTTAGACTTGCTAATATTACCAATATGTGGAAATTTCAACGCGTCAACCCATTGGCTCATAGCAACTTTCATAGAAACTGCATCTATTTGTAAAACGTCTGTTTTTTTCCCCATATTGATAATTGGTTATAAAAGTATATTTGTCCATCATCTATTACCTTTATGGTTTCTACTATGATTTTCACCACTGAAATTTCTACGTTCATTGGCCCGATTCATTTGTCTCTGTACGTTGTCAAACGAAAGTGCTCAACTGCAAATATAGTTATTTATGCTGTAATTTCATTCTTTTGCTCTCAGAAATTCTTTTTGTTGATTGAGTTTTTGCTTTATTGTTTCTCTTATCCTTTTAATTTTCTCCCCTTGTCCTCAATATACATCTCTCGGTGTAAGATAATCCAACGATTTATGGAATCTCCTCTCATTATAGCACCCATTGGGTGATAGTCTTTTCTAATTCAGCGGGACAGAAAATATCTTAAATATGTGGAAAACAGGGTATAACGAAAACAGGGAATGTAGAAAGAACTACACTCCCTGTTTTGAGGTTGCGGAGGCAAGACTCGAACATGCGACCTCCAGGTTATGAGCCTGGCGAGCTACCAACTGCTCCACTCCGCGATCTGTATTATTTTTAAAGAAAATCAACATGCCTTTGCAGGGCAATCTCATTGATTTCGTTTGCAAAGGTAGCATGTTTTTCTTTAACACGCAAATATCTACGTTATTTTTTTTCGTAAGGTCTAAAAAAAAGGTGGTTTGTTGTCTATCTGAAATAAAACTTATACTTTTGCGCACAAGAGTCGAGATGTGCAATTAATTGTTAAGGAAGAATTACGATGTCAATATCAAAAACGAGACAGAAGTTGGTGGATGTTGCACGGCTTTTATTTGCAAAGAATGGCATTGCCAATACGACAATGAACGACATTGCTTTGGCATCGGGTAAAGGCCGGCGCACGCTCTACACCTATTTTAACCGAAAGGAAGATGTTTATTCGGCTGTTATCGAGTCTGAGTTAGAGCGTTTATCAGACAAATTAGACGAGGTGGCGAGCATGAAGATGCGCCCACAGGAGAAAATTATTGAACTGATCTATACGCATCTGAGCATGATTCGCGAGACCGTCGTGCGCAACGGCAACCTGCGTGCTGAGTTTTTCCGCAACATTTGGATGGTGGAAAAGGTGCGAAAGAATTTCGATGAAGACGAGATTGAGCTCTTCAGAAAGGTTTATGCCGAAGGGAAGAGCGAGGGTGAATTTGACATTGACGACATCGACTTGGTGGCCGACATCACACATTATTGCATTAAAGGACTTGAAGTGCCGTTCATTTACGGGCGTTTGGGCCATGGATTGACCGAAGCTTCGAGCAAACCCTTGGTGGCAAAGGTGGTGTATGGTGCCTTAGGAAAATCAATCAACCGATAATTATTTGAATTAAATTTAAGTATAAAAAATGGGAATTTTAAGTGGAAAGACAGCCCTGATTACAGGCGCTGCACGCGGCATTGGTAAAGCCATTGCCTTGAAGTTTGCCGCAGAAGGTGCAAACATTGCATTTACCGATTTGTTTATCGACGAAGAACATGGCGGCTTAGCCACCGAACGTGAGATTGCAGCATTGGGCGTAAAGGCAAAAGGTTATGCCAGCAACGCCGCAGACTTTGCACAGAGCGAAGAGGTGGTGAAGCAAGTGAAGGACGAATTTGGCAGCATCGATATCTTGGTCAACAACGCCGGCATCACGAAAGACGGTTTGATGTTGCGCATGACCGAGCAGCAATGGGATGCCGTTATCGCTGTGAACTTGAAGAGCGCCTTCAACTTTATCCACGCCTGCGTGCCTGTCATGATGCGTCAGCGTGGCGGTTCAATCATCAACATGGCTTCGGTTGTCGGCGTGCATGGCAACGCAGGCCAAAGCAACTACGCTGCTTCGAAGGCCGGATTGATTGCTTTAGCGAAGAGTGTGGCACAGGAGATGGGACCCAAAGGCATTCGTGCAAACGCCATTGCACCAGGATTTATCGACACGGCTATGACGCAAGCCCTCTCTGACGAAGTGCGCAAGGAATGGACCAGCAAGATACCTTTGCGCCGTGGTGGAACGGTTGACGACATTGCCAACACAGCTATCTATTTGGCATCCGACCTCTCGAGCTACGTTTCGGGGCAGGTTATCCAGGTAGATGGCGGTATGAACATGTAGGATGCCCTTAACATCATCGTGTTTTGATACCCGTTTACGAAGATAATCACATTATTATTGTCTACAAGCAGAGTGGCGAAATCGTTCAAAGCGACAAGACGGGCGACGTGCCACTCTCTGACATTGTGCGGCAATATATTCGCGAAGAGCACCACAAGCCGGGGAATGTTTACCTCGGTGTGGTGCATCGTCTCGACCGGCCCGTGTCGGGCTTGGTGATGTTTGCCAAAACATCGAAAGCACTGACGCGACTGAACAACATGTTTCGGGCGGGCGAGGTGCACAAGACCTATTGGGCCATCACGAAGAATTGTCCGCCGCAACCCGAGGCAACGCTCACGAACTGGCTGCTCAAAAACGAGCAACAGAACAAGAGTTATGCGTATGACCACGAAGTGCCGCGGTCGAAGAAGGCCATCTTACACTACAAGCTCATTGCGTCTTCGGAGAACTATCATTTGTTGAAATCAACTTGCTCACAGGCCGACACCACCAAATTCGGTGTCAGTTGGCCGAGATGGGCTGCCCCATCAAAGGCGATTTGAAGTATGGTGCGGCACGTAGCAATCCTGGTGGCAACATTGATTTGCTGTCCCATCACGTATCGTTTGTGCACCCTGTCTCTAAGGAACCCATTGAGCTCACATCGCCTTTGCCCGACGATTTGTTGTGGCATCGGTTGGCAGCAAGCGTGAAACCTTAGTGCGTGCAAACAGCATGCAGTGCCTCAACCCCATGAAAAAAGTGCTGACAAGCAAATTGTCAGCACTTTGTGTATAGCCGTGGTGGCATCGGATATGTCCTTTCTGCAACCGATGCACAAGCTACTGTTTTCTATCGTGTAATTTCGTTATAGTCTATTGCTACTTCTTTTTTGAAGATTTTGGAGCGATTTAGAGCTTGCCCACCAAGTCAACACCTGGTTTGAGCGTCTCTTTTCCGCGTGTCCAACGTGCTGGACACACTTCACCTTGATGCGTAGCAACAAACTGTGCTGCCTCGATTTTGCGCACCAACTCGTCGGCGTTGCGGCCGATGTTGTTATCCTGTATCTCGGCAATTTTAATCAGTCCCTCGGGATTTACGACAAATGTGCCACGATAGGCAATGCCCTCATCCTCTTTGTAGACGCCAAAGGCCTTTGCCAACACAGCCAAAGGGTCGGCCAGCATGGTGTATTCAATGTTTTTGATGCGTGGCGAAGCGTCGTGCCATGCCTTGTGCACAAAATGCGTGTCGCAGCTCACCGAGAACACCTCGACGCCCATTTCCTTGAGCTGTGCATATTTGTCCTGCAAGTCTTCCAACTCGGTGGGGCAAACAAAGGTAAAATCGGCGGGATAGAAGAAGAACACGGCCCATTTGCCTTCGATGTCCTTGTTGGAAACTTCGATGAAGTCGTTCCCCTTGAACGCGTTCACCTTGAATTCAGTTACGTGTGAATTGATAATTGAAGCCATAATCATTTTTATTTTAAAGCGTGAATGAAATCATTTTCTTGCGTTTTAGCCTTGCAACCTGTCGGCCACAACCTGCCAGTTGATGATTTGCCAAACGGCCTGCACATGGTCGGCGCGACGATTGAAATAGTCGATGTAGTAGGCATGTTCCCACACGTCGATGCCCAACAGCGGTGTCTCATTATTGCGCAGTGGATTGCCTGCATTGCTCTCTTTGCGAATGACCAAACGGCCATCTTGCTGCTGGGCCAACCATGCCCATCCTGAGCCAAAGAGCGTGAGAGCGGCCTGTGTGAACTGCTCTTTAAAGGTGTCGAAGCTGCCAAAATCGCGATTAATCAGTTCGAGCAGTGTGCCCGTGGGCTGATTGTCGGCCTTGGCTGGCATGAACTGCGTGAAATAAAGAGCGTGGTTGAGTGTCTGGCCGGCATTGTTGAACAACGGGCCTTCGGGCACCTCGGCCACCAACTCCTCAACGCTCTTCGCGCTCCAAGGCGTGTCCTTCACGAGCGAAGCGAGCGTGTTGACGTAGTTTTGCAAATGCTTGCCATAGTGATAGCCGATGGTTTCGCGGCTGATAACGGGTTCTAAAGCATTGTCTGCATAGGGCAGAACGGGCATTTCTATTTTCATATTTGTTTTATTTTTAATCGTGAAACTTTGTTTTTATTTTTTTCGTTTGCAAAGTTAACCGATTTGCGTTTTGCCTCAACTCAAAAAAATCTATGCGCAAATAGAATTTTTTTCAATCTTGCGGAATTTCCCGACGCCTCGTTTTTTTCTATTTCCAGCCTTGCTAATTTTTTAGCAGCCCTGTTTTTCCATTTTCAGCCTTGCTAATTTGTTAGCAGCCCCATTTTTTTCCATTTTCAGCCTTGCTAATTTGTTAGCAACCCCATTTTTCATTTTCAGCCTTGCTATTTTTTTCCAGCAAGCCCATTTTTTTCCATTTTCAGCCTTGCTAATTTGTTAGCAACCCCATTTTTCATTTTCAGCCTTGCTGGAACTCCAGCAGCCCCACTCTCCCTTCCCCTCCAACATAAGACACAAAAAGCAGGCAAGAGAAAATCTCCTGCCTGCCCAAAAATAATATTTTAATATAAAAAAACCTTTTTCGTTTGAAAAAGCGGGGGTTCGTTGTTAACGAAGTTTTCCGCTTAAGTTAATTGCCTGTGCAACCATTACTGCAACAATAGCAAATGTCATTAATGTTACCATAACTTTTTTCCTTTCTTTTAAATTGTTATCCTTAAAATCACGATGCAAAGGTAACACGAAAACAGGCGCAACGCAAGTTTTTCGGCCAAAAGGGGCCGCAAATAGGCATTTTGTTGACTTAGGTCAAACTTTTAGCCTTGCGGATGGCGCGGCGGAAGCTCCACCAATAGAGCAGCCCTGCCGTGGTGAGCCCCACAGGGAAAGAGCTCCAGATGCCCACTAATCCGCCGCGAAGCCAAATGCCCATGACATAGCTCAGCGGCAACGAGATGACAAAGAATGCTACAAAGGCCACCACCATCAGCGGACGCACGTGGGAAAGGCCGCGCAGAGCGTTGGCATAGTTGGATTGCATGCCGTCGCCAAATTGATAGATGATGAAGGGGATGATGGTCAACGAAACGATGTTCACCACTTCAGCAGACGAGGTGAAGAGGGCGCCAATGCTGTTGCGGCACAAGAAAATGGGGATGCTGATGGCCACGGCCATGCAGAGAATGAGCTGAAATCCGGCATGCGCCACCGTCTCGGCCTGCTGGTAGTTATGTTGCCCATGGAAATTGCTTACGCGGATGGCTACGGCGGCCGACATGCCATAGTAGAGCATATAGCCCAACTGACTAATGGTGAGCATCACTTGATGGGCGGCCAAGGCTGTGGTGCCAATCCATCCCACCATGACGCTCGACAGGCTGAAGGCGGCCGTTTCCATGCCCATCTGCAAGGCCAGAGGCCAGCCTTGCTTGTTTTGATAAAGAAAATCGTGGCGGTTGACGCTTTGGCTGAAAGCCGTGCCGATAGCGTTGGTTGCGCGGATGCACAAAAAACAGCACCATCAACGCCAAACACATGAACACGCGCGAGAGCATGGTGGACAAGCCCGCCCCAAAAAGTCCCATTTCGGGGCAGCCCAAATGGCCATAAATGAAGATGTAGTTGCCCGCGATGTTGAGCAAATTACCCACAATCATCACCACCATCGACGTGACGGTGTTCGACGTTCCATCGAAGAACTGCTTGAAGGTGTTAAAGCTGATGACGAAGGGTATCGACATCAAATTGATGAGGAAATAGGGGCGCATGAACCGCAAGAGCTCGGCAGGCTGCCCCAAACGCCCTAAATTAAGGTAGAGCGTGGTCATAATGGCCAGCAGGATGAGCGTGAGCACACTCCCAGCCGCCAAGCCATTTTTCAGCGCTCCGCCGATGGCTTCGGGCTTCGATTGACCATAAAATCGGCCAATGATGGGCGTTAATCCGTAAGAAAAACCTAAGCCAAAAAGCAAAGCCAAAGTAAACATGTTGGTGACAAAGCTGGCGGCAGCTAACTCGAGCAGCGAGTGGTGGCCTATCATCAGTGTGTCGGCAAAACCCAACACAATCGTGCCCAACTGCCCTATCGTGATGGGCACGCCCAAGCGAATGAGGGCGGGATACTGCGCCGTGTACTTCTGAAAAGAATGTTGCATCGTTGTTGTTGTTTCTACATTAAAAAAGAACTATCATAGACTGCTGTTTGCGGCAGCAGGTAGAAACGTCTGACCCATTACAAACCTATACGATAGCGGTTGCAAAAGTAGGCCTTTTTTCGTTCCCCAACAAATAATCTACGGGGTTTTATTTGGGTATTCCGCGTGATTTTCCTAAATTTGTCTCGTCAAAACGAGCAAGTGAAAAGAAATATTTCCAACATATTCAAAATCATTCTACCGTTGCTTTTGGGCGGCGCCATCCTTTACTGGATGTATCGCGGATTTGATTTCCACAAGGTGAACGACGTGCTGTTTCACCAAATGAACTGGACGTGGATGATTTTGTCGTTTCCCTTTGGTATTTTAGCCCAGGCTTTTCGCGGGTGGCGCTGGCAACAGACCTTAGCACCGATGCACGAGTATCCGCGTCGCAAAACCACGGTTTATGCCGTGTTCCTCTCCTATGCCGTGAGCCTCATTGTGCCACGCATGGGCGAATTCACGCGATGCGGCGTGCTGAAACACTACGACGGCGTGTCGTTTCCCAAAGCCATCGGAACCGTTGTCACGGAGCGCATCATCGACTCGCTGTTGGTACTGCTCATCGCGGGTATCACGTTCCTCTCGCAAATTCCCGTCTTCATGCGCTTCTTCGCCAAGACGGGCACGCGCATCGACACGTTCCTCACCAACTTTTCGGCCGCAGGGTGGGCCGTGACCTTTATCTGTGGCATAGCCGTGTGCCTGCTGATTTATTACCTCTATCGGCGGTTGGCAGTGACCAGCAAAATCAAATCGACGGTCAACAGCGTGTGGCAAGGCATCGTTTCTTTAAGGAACGTGCGCAATGTGCCCTTATTCCTTTGCTACACCCTCGGCATTTGGGCCAGCTATTTCCTGCACTATTACCTCACGTTTTTCTGCTTCACCGCCACAGCCTCACTCTCGTTTTCGTGCGCCATGGTGACGTTCATCGTGGGCAGCATCGCCGTCATTGTGCCCACGCCCAACGGTGCTGGCCCGTGGCACTTCGCCGTAAAGACGATGCTGATGCTCTATGGCGTGGCCGAATTTGCCGCCCTCAACTTCGTGCTCATCGTGCACAGCATTCAAACACTCTTAGTCATTGCGATGGGCATATATGCTTGGATTGCATTGCTCTTCATGAAGCGGCGACAAAGCAAATAGAACATATCAACTATAAAAAAATATAAGTATGCGTGAAATTGCAAAATTAGAACCCACATGCGTCTGGCGACACTTTGATGCCCTAACGCAAAGTGCCCCGCCCATCGGGACATTTAAAACCCGTACAACAATTCTTGCTCGATTTTGCCAAGCAAGCTGGTGTTGAAGCTTTTGTCGATGCAGGAAACAACGTGGTAATGCGTAAGCCAGCCACACCCGGCATGGAAAATCGAAAGACCGTGCTCATGCAAGCTCATATGGACATGGTACCACAGAAGAGTCCCGAGAGCCAACACAATTTCGAAACCGATCCTTTGGAGACTTATGTTGATGAAGAAGGATGGGTGCGCGCGCGCGCAACACCACCTTGGGTGCCGACGATGGCATTGGCGTTGCCGCTATCATGGCGGTGATGGAAGCAAAGGACTTGCAGCATGGCCCCATCGAAGCGCTCATCACCGCAGACGAAGAGACGGGCATGTTTGGCGCAAATGATTTGCCCACAGGCGAGTTGCACAGCGACATTTTGATGAATCTCGACTCCGAAACGTGGGGAAAATTCGTCATTGGCAGTGCGGGCGGCATCGACATCACCGCGACGTTGGGCTATCAGCCTGCGCCTGCGGACACAACCCACACCGCACTTCGCGTGACGCTGAAGGGATTGCGCGGAGGTCACTCGGGCTTAGAAATTCACGAAGGGCGCGCCAACGCAAACAAGTTGATGGTGCGTTTCGTACGCAAGGCAATTGCCGAATGTGGCGCGCAGCTCGTCAGCTGGGAAGGGGGAAACATGCGCAACGCTATTCCGTTCAAGGCCGAGGTTGTGCTCACCATGCCACAGGATAAAGCGGAAGCGGTTAAAGCTTTAGTTGTAGCATACAAAGCTTGTTTCTGCGACGAATATAAGACTATCGAACCCAACTTGGAGTTCTTTACCGAAGTAATGGCGCTTCCGAGCGAGGTCGTTCCCACCGAAATACAAGACAACCTCGTCAATGCCATCTACGCATGCCACGATGGCGTGGTGCGCATGATTCCGGCTTATCCCGACGTCGTAGAGACATCGAGCAACTTAGCCATTATCAACATCGCAAACGGCAAGGCGGCCATCAAAATCCTTGCGCGCTCTTCCCGAGAAGATATGAAGGAGTATATTGCCACCACGCTCGAGAGCTGTTTCAACATGGCGGGCATGAAAGTGGAAATGAGCGGCAGCTATGGCGGCTGGGACCCCAATCCCGAGAGTGAGGTGCTCCACTTGCTCAAGAAAATCTATCGCGAGCAAAATGCGAAAGAAGCCATCGTCCAGGTTGACCACGCCGGCTTAGAATGTTCCGTCATCTTAGGCAAATATCCAGGCATGGACGTCGTAAGTTTCGGTCCCACAATCCGAAGCCCACACACAACCAACGAACGGTGCGAGGTCGCATCCATCCTGCCATTCTGGAACTTATTGAAGCAAGCACTCCTTGAAGTGCCGCAGAAATAAAACTTCAACTCTACAACATTAATTTGCTGCTTGCTGTGCTGTTTTTTACAACAACCTGCAAGCAGCAACTATTTTCATATAAGCGATTTACAATATATCGCAAGCATTCTTCTCATTCCAAACAGAAACATTCTACAGCGACGCAACACAAGTATGCTGCCCACTGGAAAATTCGTTTTTCCCTCGCGCGCAACCCACGCATTTAGCAGCTTATTATTTTGTCATGTCCTCGCTTTGCAGTAATTTTGTGGGAAAAATAAAAAAATAATAATCGCACGATGACTTATTCAATTGAAAAAAAGTAACCACGCTTATTGGCGCACGTCGTTTTTGGCGAGCGCGACACCCAAATAAGCTTCATCCTTTCCGACAGTCGTTCGCTCTGCTTCCCTGAGGAAACTTTATTTTTCGCCTTGCGCAGCGGCCGCAACGATGGGCATCGCTACATTAACGAGCTTTATGCACGCGGCGTCCAAAATTTTGTCGTCGCAACGCTCCCGCAAGACTTCGCGCAACGTTATCCCGACGCCAATTTCTTGTTGGTGACCGACACTTTGGAAGCGCTGCAACGCTTAGCCGAAAGGCACCGTGACGAGTTCAATGTGCCAATCATCGGAATCACCGGCAGCAATGGAAAGACGATGGTGAAAGAATGGTTGAACCAGCTTCTCAGTGGCGACTTCATGGTGACACGTTCCCCACGCAGCTATAACTCGCAAGTGGGCGTTCCGCTGAGCGTCTGGCTCTTAGATCGACACTCCGAGCTGGGAATATTCGAAGCCGGAATCAGCAAACCAGGCGAAATGCGAGCTTTGCGTAACATCATACAGCCCACGATAGCTGTGCTTACTAACATCGGAGACGCTCACCAAGAGAATTTCGATAGTCGCGAAGCTAAATGCATGGAGAAGTTGCAACTTTTTCACGATGCACAAGTTGTCGTCTACAATGGCGACGATGTTCTCGTGAAGCATTGCATTAGCGAGCAACATGATTTGCATGCCGAACAGCTGTTTTGGTCGTGCGCGGATGCCGCAGCCCCCTTCTATATAGAAAAGGTGGAAAAGGGCGACTCCGCAACCTGCGTGACCTATCGCTACGCAGGACAGACGAGCAACTATCGGCTGCCGTTCATCGACGAGGCTTCCATTAACAACTCCTTTGCTTGCGCGCTCGTTGCCCTCAAATTGGGTATCAGTCCCGAAACCTTAGCGCAACGCATGGCGCAGTTAGAGCCCATCGCCATGCGCTTGGAGGTGAAAGAGGGGCAGCATGGGTGCACGCTCATCAACGACAGCTATAACTCCGACATCAATGCGTTAGACATCGCATTAGACTTTATGAATCGCCGCCCCGACCATCAAGGCCGCCGACACACGTTGATTCTGAGTGACATCTTTCAGAGCGGCCTCACACCCGATGCGCTCTATCGCGAGGTGGGCACGCTTTGCCGCCAACGCGGCATCGAGAAGTTCATTGGCATTGGGAGTGAGCTCTGTGCCCATGCCCTATCCATCGAGGTGCCCGAGAAACACTTCTTTCCCACCGTTGAGGACTTCATCGCCAGTGCGGCCTTTAGCCAACTCCACGATGAGGTCATCTTGTTGAAAGGGGCACGCAGCTTTAACTTCGAGCAAATTACCGACCTCCTTGTGAAACGCGTACATGAGACCACGCTCGAAGTAAACCTCAATGCGGTAGTGAAAAATCTTAATTACTATCGCAGTTTCCTGCATGCGAGCACAAAATTGGTTTGCATGATCAAGGCCGACGCCTATGGGGCGGGCAGCGTAGAGATTGCGAAGACCCTACAAGAGCATAGGGTGGACTACTTAGCCGTGGCCGTGGCCGACGAGGGCGTTACGTTGCGCCGCAATGGCATCACGAGCAACATCATGATCATGAATCCCGAAATGACAGCCTTCAAGACGATGTTCGACTACGATTTGGAGCCCGAAGTTTACTCCTTCCGCCTGCTCGACGCCTTGTGAAGGCTGCCGAAAAGGAAGGAATCACTGGATACCCCGTACATATTAAGCTCGACACTGGCATGCACCGCTTAGGCTTCAATCCGCGAGAAAACATGAACGAGTTGATTGCCCGATTGAAACGTCAGAACGCCATCATTCCTCGCTCGGTGTTCAGCCACTTCGTTGGGTCGGACAGCGACGACTTCGATCGCTTCAGCGACGAGCAATATCAACTCTTCCTACTCGGTAGTGAACAGCTGCAAGCTGCTTTCGACCACAAGATTTTACGCCATATGGACAATAGCGCTGGCATAGAGCACTTTCCCGAACGGCAAATGGACATGTGCCGACTTGGGCTGGGCCTCTATGGCATCAATCCACGCAATAACAAGACACTGAACAACGTCAGCACCTTGCAGACCACCATCTTGCAGCTACATCGCGTGCCGCAAGGAGAAAGCATCGGATATAGTCGCAAAACATTCCTCACGCGAGACAGTATCATCGGTGCAATACCCATAGGATATGCCGATGGACTCGACCGCCGACTCAGTAATCGCAAAGGTTACTGCCTTGTGAATGGCAAGCGAGCCGACTATGTGGGAAATATTTGCATGGATGTGGCGATGATTGATGTTACCGACATTGCGTGTCAGGAAGGCGACCGCGTGGAGGTCTTCGGCGACCATCTTCCCGTCACCGCATTGAGCGATATCATGGAAACCATCCCCTATGAGGTGCTCACAGGCATCAGCAATCGCGTAAAGCGCGTTTATTTCCAAGACTAAAACATACCGCTTTGCTGAAATAAACTTGTATAAAAGAGATAAACGTTATTACATAATAGAAACACACTCGAGAAATAACGCTCAAGTGTGTTTCTTTTTTTTGTCCTTTTTTGCATATTTCTCCGCAAGTCTATTCCCGAGTAGAAATGTGTTTGCGGAACATTCCGCAAGTCTGTTTCCGAGTGGAAATGCATTTGCGGAACGCTCCGCAAGTCTATTCCCGAGTGGAAATGCGTTTGCGGAACATTCCGCAAGTCTATTCCCGAGTGGAAATGCATTTGCGGAACGCTCCGCAAGTCGTTCCCGATTGGAATCACATTTGCGGAACATTCCGCAAACATGTCGTTTTTTGAATTTTGGCTTGCGCATGATGACTTCATGAATGCGCAAAGATATATTTTCTATGCGAGTAGCATTCTTGTATAATTACTCATTTATATTACACATCGAGTAATTTCAAGAGGCTATAAAAAGAAAGCGCCATCTTTGCGAGCCATGTCGCAAAAGATGGTGCTGTTTTGGAATAGATTTTCGGGAAGTGTAAAAATTAATAAACTACATCATTTAATGGGGTTGCCTTTCTTATCGCGTCGCGATAGCGATGCTACCTTTACTTCGAAGTCGCTCTTTGAGTTGTCGTCGTCGACAAACTTGCGTCCGTCCCACTTCCTTGTTAGCGCTAAGCCCGAATATATGGGCAAGTCGCTCGACTTTAACGACGAGAAGCCCACATCGGTCACTGCGTTGTATCCCTTATCCAATTTGCTTGGTCGCATTTGGAAACGGCTCTTTGGACAAATCGTCATGCAGTCAATCACGTGGTCAAAGGGAATCTCTATAGCATAGAAATCGGCGAACTGGCTACTTGTGACGTTAATATAATGCCTGTATTTATTGCGCTCCTTCGTGTCGTCAGTATTCTTTTTGAAGTCGTCAGGCGTCCACGGCAATCGGACGAGCGCCACACCCGTGTGTTCAGAGAGATAGGTGAGTTCGAACTGCCACGCAAGCTTGCCGTCGGCTTTCTTCGTCATATAGATGGGTTGCATATCGGGCACGTCGGGGTTGTTTTTGTCATTTTTGTTGCCCGTGGGCATGGTCCACTCATAATCGGCCTTTGTGAGGTCGAGAAAAGCCTCCAATCCTTTGTACTCCTTAAGGTCGAGCTCCTCCCCATTCTCCTCGGCGTTGGCGCGCAACCATGCGATGAACTGCTTTTCGTGGTCGATGGCATACTTTGCGATGATGACCGACTTATGGGGCGGCACGGGGTGCTGCGTGCCGTTTCCGGGGAAATAAGAAATAGCACCCACACCGTAATATCGATTGACAAAGTCGTCTTTAGGAGCAAACTGAATGATAGTAGTGGGATCAATGGCATTTGTACAAAGTGCCAGCCCGTCGAGATACTTTGTCTCGTCGGTGGGATTATAAATCTCGATGTATTGGTCATCGTTATACATATCCGGACTATTGGGAAAGCCCCATTTTCGCAAATCACGCACCCAATAATGGCCTGCGTAGAAGACTTCCTTGATGAGAAGATGATCGACGCGCGTTTTCGAGGTGGTTCGCTTCTCGGGAAGCTCATTTCGAACGCAACCCGTGAGCGCAACAAGCAGCAGAAGTGCTGCATATCGAATGTGAGAAATTGTTTTCATATTGTGTTGTTGTGATAAATCATCGTTCGTTATAGAAACCAGTTGCCTAAGCCGCGCCCACCGCCGACGCCGTGGGTTTGCACGTTTTGAGCGGCTTCGAGTGCTTCTTCCGGTGTCAAACCAATCTCAAGACCCAAATAATAATAAAGCGGATCGTTGGGATCGATGGTTGTGGGGTCGGTATCGAAGCTGCTGCAGAACACTTTGATGGGAATGTTGAAGCGCAACACCTCTTTCCACTCTGAATTGTTGCCATATTCTTTCGCCTCATCGGGGTTATAGGCCTCCGCGCAGATAAAGGGACTGAGAAATTCGTAGGTGGAGTGGCGCTGCAAGTATGCGTCGCGCGGAATGAGCGCCTTTCTGCCCTTCGGGCACTTCATGACGCGCACCGAAAGGAAGAATCGGGGCAGCAAATAGGATGGGCGCGTGTACATGCCCGTCTCTCCTGTGGCGGGATTCATGCGGCGAGTGATTTCAAGCGGCCACTCGGTGTGACGGCTGTCGTTCTCGTCGGCTTCAATATCAAAATTGAAGTGTCCTTTCAATCCCACACGATCTTGGTCGTAAGGCGCCACTGCCCAGTCGGCGTCCGTGCGTCCTAAAGGAGGAAGCAGGCGCTGATTAAACAATTCACGCGCTCCGTCGGCCATAGCATCGTGAATCCATGTGTCGCGGTAGGTGTATTCAAGACTTTCGGGGTGGCATTAGCCCGTTGTTTCCACGAAATGCTATCGGCAAAGAAGGGAGATGGCACGGGAGTTGTGTCGATAGTGCCTCCCCGCCTCCATTCTCCATAGGAAGTATGCCTCGGATGCCATGTTCCACGGCAATCGGTCACTGTGTAGGGCTGCCCTTTGTCGTCGACGTCGCTCACGGTGAAAAAGATTTGATACTCATCCGAGTGGTTGAGGATATCGTCGTTGAGGAGCCGCCCCTCTTTGTCGAAGAAGTAGAGACACAAACCCCAGCGCTTCAACCTTCCGCCAATGATGCGGATATAGTCGGGGCCGCGCTTTCCCTCGTTTTGCTCTAAGAAGGTAACGGTGCTTTGGCGATCTACCGCAACCGTGGGCCAGGCTGTATTGTTGTTGTGGATGATGACAAATTGCTCCTGTCGCCACGGCGCGTTGCGATAGACAAAGTTCCCATGCATCATTCCGTCGCCATGCGAATGTCCTTCCTTAAACATAGCCAAGCATGTGGCCCAATTGTTGAATGCGCCTTGCGGATCGGGGTTATTGATGGGCTGCGTCACCTTTATTTTCATGAGACTATCCACGTAGCGGTCGGCTCCGCTGTGTGCGATGCCTTTCGCAGCTAAGGGATTCTCGCTATAATCAACGTGGACGTTACCAAATACGAAGTCGTCACACGCCGTGCAAAGTGCGGAGATACCCGCAACGATAAATATATGTCGAAATATTCTATTCATTGTTTGCTTTGTTTTCGTGCTACATTAAAACAAGATGATGTCTATATTGTGTGAAAAGACGCAGGATTATTGAGCATGCGCCAAAGTGCGTGAGCATCGGCCTGCGGATAAAATCGTTTGATATCGGCACAACATTGCGTCTCGCCGTCGCGCGTGTCGGCCAAGATACGCACCGACAGCGGGTAATCGATGTCGAAGCTATCCCATCCGGCCTGCAATTGGTTGAAGTTCCACAGATAGTCGTGTTCGCTGTTCTCCGTATTGCAGTATTTGGCTGGCCGCTCGGCTTCGCCCACGTGCTGTTGCCCCTTATTGAGGATATGGCATATTTTGATTTGCAACTGAAACGCCATTCTGCCCTGCTTGAACTGCATGATGCCCTTAAATCCTAAGCGGTCGAATGGCGCGCCAGCTTCTAAGCTTCTCCCTTGTCGCAATAAGCCCACCGTCTCGCCATAGCGTTGGCGCGGTGCGTCGGTATCGGGGTCGATGAAGTCGTCGTTGTAGGCATCAAGGAATGTTTTACCCAATTCCTCCTCTACGGGATCGGTATCACGGTAGTCGTAGGTGAAAATCTCGGGTGTGAGCGCATTCAACTTCATCATGTCAATGGCACGATAAAGTGAGTAGCTCTGCCCATCAGGCGCGACATAAGGTAACATGGCTTCGGGCTTTCCCGATCGTTCAATTGCCACCCACGACAAGTTTTCGTCATAGCGTACTTGGTTTTGTCCCAATGTGAAATGCGCTGGTGCAAAGATATTCACAGCCGAATACTTTGATGCGGGCTCGGCTTGCGCGCCCTCGCCACGAAAAGTATAGCGGTCATAATAGGTGGAAGGCTGCTCTAACGTGCGCGGATAGGCCAATTGAATGCCGCGGACGATTTCTTTATCGTCTTCCTGCCGCTGATCAAGCGAGGCATTGCCGACAGTGAAGAAATGCTGATGGACAAGAAGTGTGGCATTGTCTTCATCAGGAATATTCACCCCGTCTTTATCCTTTTTATAAGGGTAACCCGAGAATTGATGGTTGATGAGTAGCCCATTCTGGTCGTAATAACGCAGTTCCAACCCATAATAAATCTTGTCAGATGCCACAACATCGAATTGCTTACGTGCGGTAGTGATGACCATTTGTCCGTCATCGTCGCGCGCAATGTCAATCTCTTGCAGAATAGGGACGAGCGTGCTATCCCCCGTCACATGATAGGTGTTATAAGCGCGCACGGAGTCATCGCCATTGGGTCCCACGCCAACCAGTCCTCCTCGATAGCCCATGCGCAGGATTGCGTGTACAGCATAAATTTGATCGTGCCCTTTCACATCGCGCTCTATTGAGGAGGGCGGCGCTTGGATAATTCGCTTAAAAAAAGTCGTCCACGCGCTCGTTCGAACAGCTCGCGAAGAGTAGCATTGCGCTAATGAAGATATACAATTGTTTCATTTTGCTTCGAATTAAAATTTATAAATGGTGCGCAGCGAATAATTCACGCCGCGTTCGTGCGCATAATAACGAAAGCGGTCGGTATACTCTTTATACAAGGCATTGAGCATATTCTCACCCACGAGCATGATTTTCCATTGTCTTTTGTGGGCGAAATTTATCGAAAAATCGAGCGTCCCATTCAATAAGAAATAACCCGCAGGCGAGTCGCTCACCAAATCTTTATCGGGGTCGAAACGCCGTTGCTTCGTTACATAAATCCCCGAGAGCGAGAGCGATGCCCGATATTTCTTTCCACTCGAAAAGCTACGTGCGTAATTGCCCGAAAGGCCGTAACGATCCGACGGCATAAACGGGAGCCAATCATTGCGTGTGATGTTGCGCGCAAACGTCCATTCGCCCTTGCCCACAAACGTCAAATCGTTCAGCGGCTTCACCGTCACCTCCACATCGCCGCCGTAGAGCCTCACGTTGTCTTGATCGTAGATAAACTTAGGATATTTTCCGCTCGGGCGGTTCTGAAAGCGATCTTTTCCCGTTCCAATGTGGTCGTAGATGTAGCTGTTGATGCGCTGATAAAAGAAACTCGGCTCCACCGACAGCCATGGCGTGCGATAGCGAGCGCCAAAGACCGATTTATAGCCGCGTTCACTGGCCAAATGGCGGTTGCCCACCACCCAATAAGAGCCGTCCTGCAGACCGATGGCATAAAGCTCGTTGATATCGGGCGGGCGCCACGACCAGCCCACATTCGCCCGGACGTCCCACTGTTCGTTAAACTGATAATGCCCAGCCAAGCTCGCCGTGAAGTTGCTATAGAGTTTAAAATCGTCGTAATAAGTGTAGTTACTCAAACTCGTATAGCCATTGACCGACATCACACGAAAATCATAGCGTGCCCCCAGCGCACATTGCAACTTGCCAAACTGCGCCTTGTGCAGAAAGAAACCACCCATCGAGAGCGCTGCAAAGTTGGGCACAAAAGCGGGTTGCTTCGTGCCGGGATAGTTGAAATTGGTTTGATAAGTGTTCGACACCCCCGCCTCGGTTGACATGTTCCACAACCGCCATTTGGCATGCCACAACACATCAAACTTATAGGTTTTGAGGATTAAATCCTGCACGGGAATCCAACTCCACTGATCCTTTTTACGATTTCAAACTCTTGCCGCAAATTCTCCTGAAACGACAGCGTGAAATCCACTTGATGTTGCTTGCTGAGCGCCCATTTCAGCTCGCCCTTGAGCATCACATGCTGCGACTGTTGAAACGGCGGTTTGATGCGATAGGAAAACGGAAAGAAACTCTCTGGATCGGGACGTCCATATTCAAAACGCTTCAGCAACTGGTCTAAATCAGATATTTTGCTGGCATAATAAATGCCACTGCGCTGATAATAAATGCTCGAGAAGAGCGTCGCCGTAAGCTTGCGCCCTTGCCAGCCAGCCATGGCCGACAAACTAATGGTGTTGTAGCCCGTGTTGTTGAGCAGATAGTCGGCCGTGCGATAATCGCCGCCGCGCGTGTACATACCATGCAAGCGCAACGCCACCTGCCGATAGCCCATCTCCACATTGCCACTGCCACTCACGCCGCGCGCATTGGTGTCGTAACCAAGGTTCACCGTGCCGCGCACTTTGCCACGCTTATAGCCATAAGGCAGCGGCGCATCGTTCATCAACACGATTCCACCCATCGCACCAAAACCATAGCGAATGCACTCAGCACCTTTCACCACTTCCACCATGCTCGAACCGGTATAATCCAACTCGGGCGCATGGTCGGCACCCCAGCTCTGGCTCTCCAAACGCACACCATTATTAATGAGCAAAATGCGACTGCTATGCATGCCCTGAATCACAGGTTTGGCAATGGTGTTGCCCGTGCTGATGGAACTCACGCCGGGAATGCTCTCCAACATCTTGGCCAACGAGTTGGCGCCACCTTTCTCCAACGCCTCAGCATCAATCGTAGCCGACTGCTGCAGCACATCGGTGTGGCGTTTCTGCGCCGTCACCACCACGTTGTCGAGCATCTTGGCATCCTCTTGCAGCAACAGCGTCAGCGTTTGTCCATTGCGAACCGTCACCGTGCGCACCACGCGCTTATATCCCACCGACGACACCTCGATTTTTCGTTTGCCCCACGCCCTGTTTGAAACGCAGCGTGCAGCGTCCGTCGCCATTGGTAGCCGCGCCCGAGAGCGCCCCATCGCTTTGCACCGTCGCCCCCACAATAGGCTCGTGCGTGCTGGCCGTCTGAATGATAAATGTCATTTGCGGGTTGTCATCGCCAGCAGCAACATGCGCCACAAAGCCATGCGCACTGCCCAGCACAACCCCAATCCACAGGGCATAGCCCTGCCGCCAACCATCGCAGTAGACCATGATAGCGACAGGCAGATTTAATCTTTGATTGTAAAAAGGAAAAAAACATATTTTAAATTGTTTCTAATAAAAAAATAATTAATGTTTGGCCGCTTCGTCCGCCTCATCGCATCATGGTTTTGGCATGCAGCGCAAAAAGTATTGCAAAGGTAGAAAGTTCATAGAAAACTCGCAATACCTAAAAAAATAGGTAAAAAAACCCAACGCGCGACACGCTTCTCCGCCACAATTTTACCTCATTTCGCTAACCAGCAGCCGCCACAACAGCCTTTTTCCACAGAAAACTCTCCATTGCAAACGCTGAAATAGAAACGGAATTGCAGGGTGCAAGCGTCAATAAATCAAAAAGCAATTATAATAGCTGTTCTGCAACTATAAAACAATAGAAAATGAAATGCAACATATTATCTGCAAATGCAGAACATTGAAAGCAAAATACAATGGTAGTTTTTGCAAGCGCGGAATAATGAAAGCAAAAAAATCGATAGTGGTTTTTGCAGGTGAGGAACAAGTGAGACTAAAAAGAAATATGCTATCTGCAGGAGCGGAACGCAAAAAACAAAATGCGATGATGGTTTTGCATGTGCAGAATAAGTAAGAGTAAAAAAAAATGGGCTATCTGCAAGCGCGGAACAATGAAAACAAAATATAATGGTAGTTTTGCAGGAACGGAATAAGTAAGAGCAAAAGGAAATGCGCTATCGGCAGACGCGGAACAATGAAAGCAAAAATCGATAGTAGTTTTGCAGGTGAGGAACAAGTGAGACTAAAAAGAAATTGGCTATCTGCAGGAGCGGAACGCTGAAAACAAAATGTGATGAAAGGTTTGCAGATGCGGAATGAGCAAAAGAAAAAGGAAATGCATTATCTGCAGACGCGGAATGTTAAAAGCAAAATACGATGGTAGTTTTGCAGATGCGGAATATGGAAAGTAAAAGAAAATAGATGATTATACTATGGTGGATGATAGAAAATAAAAATATGATAGTGCTGGTGTACCTATAAATAATGAGTATTGTTGTTTATAATACTTGTTTTTGCAGAGGTGGAAGAATGGAAAATGATAGGTTGTGAATGAGGAACGGGCGCGATTGTGGAAAAAAATAAAAAAAGTAGGCATCGCGAGTATCACCTATTAGAAAATTCTATATTTTTGCATAGCTGCTGATGCAGAATCTTACATTGATAATAAATCTAAATCAAATGAATGAGCTGAAGACTTTACGAAAGAGTGACCTCCAGAACTTGGAGCATTATCAATTTGCTTTTCACCTTTTGACGATGGCAAAAGAGGCTAATGTGGAGAAATTAGGGGCAATGGCTGCCATTTTTTTGGAACGCGCGCTTGCTGCTGAAGACGAGGCGCTCAATCCCAAGAAGGCCAATGTGAAGGAGGAGCCATTGCGCGAGTTGGACAACCGCCGTGTGAATGGTTACAAGGCTTTGCAACATGCGGTGAAAATGGGAAAGCACAGTGAAGATGTGGCTGAGCAAGAGGCTACGAAGGTGCTGACCGAAATCATGTCGCGCTATCCGGGGAATTGTGCGTATGAATTTTGATAAGAAAACAGGAGGGCTGAGCAATCTGGTAACCGATTTGGCTGAGCCCGAAGCGGCAAAAGCCCTGAAAACATTGCATGCCGAAACGATTGTGAAGCGCATTGCCAACCGCAACAAAGCGTTTGACGAGGCGTTTATGCGCAGGTTTAAGGAAGATAAAAAGCAGTTTAATATGAAAAAGCTTCGGCAGGACACCGACAAGGCTATCGCGGTTATCTTGCGCGCCATTGATGCCTTGGATCTTCTCGAGCCTTCGGAAACCATCACACAGCTCATCTCGCGCTATAATCAATTGGTTGACAATCGTCGTGCACTGCTCAAACAGCGGAAAATGAATCGTGTTAAAACGGCGACGGCGAAGGTTGAGGAGCAGCGCGAAATGCTCAAACCGATGTTTGACGACTTAGCCAAACAACTGGGCACAGCTGCTGTGCATCTGCACTACACGGGACGGAGCGTGGGCTCGGGTATTCGAAAATACTATGAATTGCGTGTCGACGACCATTCGGATTGCATTTGGGTGAGGCGGGTGCGCAAACGATTGGTGGAAGTGGCGAGAGCCGATTTGCCGAAAGCTGCAAAACGATTTTTGAACCGCGAATGGGGCGAATGGGGCATCATACAGCATAAAACCATAGATGGGATAGACGGCATGAAGCCATCTACATAACCGCGCGTCGCTTTCTTTCTTGCGCCTCCATTGACCATGGAGCTGTGGCGGCAATAGGTGCTGCTATGGGATTGCTGGCCATTAAAGTGGCTTTTACCGCTCATTATCTTAATCTATGAGGGCGAAGATGCTATTGTGCATCCCCGCCCTCATAGGTTTTGTCGCCAGTGTGCTGCTCAACTAACTGTTGAGATAGCGCAACACGCGGGCGTAGAGCAATTCATAGTGGGCTTTGACGGCCGAGGAACGGGTGGTGGCAATGCGATCCTCCAACAGCTGCTTGAGCTGCTGCGCGTAGTGGAAAATAAATTCGGCAGTGCGGTCGACAGTCTCGGTCCACATCGATTCGGGCTCACCATAGCCACTACCAAAACTAAGGAACGCCACGCTATCGGGCGCATTGGTTTGCAGGCTGCGCACCTTTCCGATTTGCTCACCTCGTCAACATTTTGGCGCAACTTCTCCACATAGATGTTTTGCAGCGCACGATCGGTCTCGTCTAAGTTCTCATCGCCTGTCAGCGTCTTTGCCCATACGTTTTGATAGACGTCTTCGCAATATTCCAACGGCGAATAAGACGTGGAGTCGAGATAATAGGTCAGCGCCAGACGCGGCGTGGCTGAGAGGGCATATTCTTGCACACCGCTCTCGAGCATCTTATAAGGATGGTTGTTGAGCTGCGGCAATCGCTGTTCGATTTCGGGCACTCCACGTTTGCCAAAGCGGCGAGCCTCGTCCAACATCCACAGGGCTGCGGCGCGTTGTTGCGCCTTGGGCACCACTTGATAGCGCGGAAGGCCCGACGATTCGGACGACTGCAAGAGATGGATGCCGCTGATGTGGGCATAGACGTTGCGCATGTAGCCATAAGATTGCGAGGCCATGGCACGATAGAGTTCGGCCTTGCGCGTGCCGTCTTCACCGTCGGGAATCCATTCATCGAAATGTTTTAAGATGTAGGTGAGGTTTTGCAACCCATAATTGCTCGACTTCACAGGGTCGTTGCCCAAATCTTCTTCGATAGAGGAGTCGTCATATTTGATGCCCGTTTGCTGCATGCCATAACGATACATGGGGTCGTTGGCATGGGCTTCGACGAGCTTGTTGAGCGGCGCGATGTCGTCTTTATAGCTCTTGGAATGCGGGAACACGCGATAGGCCCATTCCAAAGCATAGTAATCATAGACGCCAAGGAAGGGCGGTTCCATCGCTACGCCGTTGTCGGTGGGCTGCGCTACGTAGTTGAAACGCGCATAATCCATGATGGAAGGTGTGGTGCCATATTGCTGTGTGAAGGTGGCCGACCGCAGCGAATCGGTGGGGAATGCTGCCGAAGCTCCCATGTTATGGGGGAAGCCGAGTGTGTGACCCACCTCGTGTGCGATGATATATTCGAGCGTCGAGGCTATCAAACTATCGGGCATGGTCGCGGCACGTGCAGCAGGGTCGCGCTGCGCCGTCTGCACAAAGCGCCAGTTGTTAATGGTGTTCACCACGTCGTTGTAGACCAATACGGTGGCCGTGACAATCTCACCCGTGCGCGGATCAACCCAGGAAGGTCCCATAGCGTTCTCCACAGCCACCGGCAAATAGCGAATGCACGAATATTTAAAGTTGTCGGGATCGAATGAAGGGTCGTCGGTAGGGAAATCCTTTACCTGCATCACATTCTTAAATCCAATGCGCTCGAAAGCCTTGTTCCAACGCAAGATTCCAGCTTTAATAGCCTTTCCATAATGCCGGGAAGGTGTTTTCCACATAATATACGATGGGTTTCACAGGTTCGGTGAGTTGCCCCGCGAAATAAGCAGCCGTATCTTTAGGCTCTATGCGCCAACGGTTGATGAAACTCACTCGCTCAATAAGCCCATTGTTAACAATGGATTTCGGTGTTAAGAACATGCCCACACGTGTGTCGCTCAGCCGAGGCTTCATAGCTTTCTCAGGCAGCAATGCCAACGTGAAGTTCACCCCTATCGAAACGGGATAATTGCCCACCGCCACATTGCCACTCCCGCCACTCATGTTGGTGATGTAATTACGCTCCATTTGCACGCAAGCATTGGTGTCGAACACCTTCATTGCCTTCACACGCGACAGATTATCCTTTAAATCGGCATCCACACGAAACGGACCTGCAGACTTAGAGATGACTGGGAAATAGCGGCTTTCGCGCAAAAACAACGACGAAGCATCAAAGAGAATGCCTCCTGTTTTCTTGTTACGCGCCTTGATGGGGAACGTAAAGAAATCGAGGTTGCGATAGTTCTGCTCTTCGGAACGCTTTGGCGTGTTGCCTGGCAGCGCATCCATCATCTCTGAATTCACCGCCTCCATCACAATGGCACTATCCTTTTCAATAAAGCGAATGTGCGTCAACGCTCCGTTGTTAAATCCCAGTTCGGCAAACTGCGGATTGGAAACGGATGAGATGGTTGCGCCGATGAGCATGTCGCGCCCCAAGGTCTGGGGTGGCAACTCCACCAAAAGCCTATCTTCTGTGCGATAAAACGAGATAAAAGACCCCTTAGCCGAATCGGTTTTGGCATCTGAAATAGCACGTGTATAAGCATCTTTCACCACTATAGGCGTGGCTTTCTTTTTCTTTTTAAAGAAAGGGAAAGCCTGCGTAGAAAGCGAAAAGCCGAGTGAAACAACGAGCAGTGTCGCACCAAAAACGGCACGCTTAGAAACATACTTATGCTGCATCATTTCTTCACCTCCATGGTTTTGTTCAACTTAAACAGCAACATCTCATAGTGCGTCTTTGCAGCAAGAGGTAAATTAGTCTTCAAACATTTCTGCAACAAGGGGCGCAAACGCAACAAGCTGTTATAAAAATAGAGCTCAGAGTTGTCGGCAATGTTGAGATCCACATTGGGAGAGAGGTTTAATCCAGGGTCACCAAAGCCTGGTGTAGTGCTGGTTTCAGCCTGCATAAAGGCTGCTCTCCCACCCGATGCGCCTGAAGAACTTCCACTACCCGTTACTTTCGAAACGGCTGCTTGCGCATAGTTCATAAATGTGCGCTGCATAATGCGTTCGCCTTGTGATGGGGCACGCTGCTCTGCGGCACTCTTAAAGAACACATTAAACACATCGTCGAAATAATCTTTCTGCGAGTAGGTGGCTGGATTTAAATAGGCCGACACGGCAACACGTGTGCGGGCAGCCAAAATTTCATAAGCCATGTACTCCAACGATTGGTCGTAATAGCTCACGGCCATAAACCCTTTACGCTCAAAGCGCGGTCAGCATAGTCGGTGAAATGCACTGCCTGTTGCAAAACCCATTGCAAAGAACGTTGCTGAAGCGCCTTGGAAACCACCTGATAGCGCGGCACTCCCGACGAAATCTTCATGTTGTTGATATAAATGCCTCCCACATTGCTCAACACTTGTTGGAAAAGTGCATAGCGTGCTTGCGAAATTCCCCAATAAAGTTTTTCTTTTATGCGGCTGTCCTCATCATTCTTAATCCAAGAAGTCAGCCCCTTTTGGGCGATACTCAGGTTTTTATTCGTGTAGTTAGCTGTCGCAATGAAGTCGCTTCCCAACAAGCTTGACTGTGCACGCGGATCCCATTTGTTATAGCGTGCATCATAATATCTGAGACGAGGATTTTTAATTTTGCTATCAACAAAAAGCCTCCAAAATCTTCTTTTCCTCATTGATAGAGGTCTGCTCGGGATTGAAATAACGATAATTCCAATTGATGGTGAATGCGTCATACATACCGATTCCCGCAGGAACCAAGCGCACACCCTTGTCCATAGGTTGTGCAATGGTGTTATAATGGAAATCGTCCATCACCGAAGGCGTCAGCCCCATGGTCGTTGTAAAACGGGCATTGCGCAGCGAGTCAGTGGGATAAGTGGCCGAGGCACCTGGATTATCCAAAAGACCTAACATGCGACCCATCTCCTTTGTAACCAAGAAAGATAGCGCTTCGGCAAACTTTGCTTCGGGCAAACGATTTGAACGCACCGAAGGATCAACAGCAGCCGTCTCAACATAACATTGCCGGTGCAACAACGTTTCTATATTTGAATAGATAAACATCGAAGCCTCCATAATCTCTCCCGTGTTAGGATTGACATGAATATCACTCGAAGGCAAAGCCGATGCACCACTCGGAACATAGCGAATGCACGAATACTCAATATTATCAGGATCGAAATCACCACGCTTTTGTGGGAAGTCCACTACCTCAATCGCATTCTTAAACCCTATTTTTTCAAAGGCCTTGTTCCACTGTAACACACCCTCACGAATGGGTTTCTTCCAGTTTTCGGGGAAGGCATCGTCCACATAGAAACGAATGGGCACTACGGGTTCGGTTAATTTTCCCTTAGCATAGCCTTTTTTATCTTTTGGAACCAAATTCCAACGATGTGCATAAAAAATGCGTTGACTCTTTGTTCCGCCATTAGGAATTTCCAAACGAACCGATGAATTCACACCAATACGCGAATCCATGATGCGTGGGCGCATAGCACTTTCGGGCAATAAAGCCACCGTATAGCTCACTCCTACGGTCGTAGGCATCTCACCACCGATGGGCATTGACATCAAAGATTTCGAAATGCCATACGAGAAATCGTTTGTAATGGTGAGGTTCGTGTCAAAGCTCTTCACCGAACGAATGAACGAAAGCTCTGATTTTGGCGTTGCTTTGAGCGCATAATTCCCTTTTTTGGTAGGCATCACAGCCAACGCACTATTGGGCTTTCCCAATAAAGACGTTACATCAAACACCACCGCACTGCTGTCGTTGGAATAGGCTGCAATGTTAAATCCATTCCAAATGGCATCGCGATAAGTCAACGCCAACGCACCTTTAAGTTGTGTGTCAGCTCCATTATTTTGAAACAACACATTGTTGGGCGTCTTCATCACCACCGCACTGTCTTGAATATCGAAATAAAACAAGATGGGATTAAAGTTGTGTGCCCCCACAACAACATAATCGGGGTCGGTCGTCGACACAATGGTTCCTCCCAACATCATTTGCTTTTTAAGCAATGTTCGGGGCAATTCAAAATAAATACGGTTGTCCATCTTGTGCACGGTAATAAACTTACTGCGCGCCGTCTCGGTCTTCTTATCCTTAAAAAGACGGTCATATTTCGTTTCCTTTTTAGACTTTGAAGCCGAAAACGCTTGAAAATTTCCTGCGCAGACCACAGGCGTTTGCAAAGAGAAGAGGAGCAACAAGGCTCCCCCTAAAGAAGATTTAAACACTGAAAAATTCATGTATTAATTTCCTATAATATTAATTTCGATATAACATCTTCACAATTTTTCCCGTGACATTGGGCTTCTGCCAAAGCAAGGTGTTGGCTTGTAAATCATAACAATAAAGATTTCCAGGCAGTGCTCCTGTGGTGCTATTTGTTGCAACATACAATTTATCATCGTCATCAGAGAACACCATGTCGACAATCGTTTCAGTAGCGCTCCCCACTGTGAACAGCGGTGTCGTTGAAATGGATGCACCAGCCAGCACATTGTGCGCATAAATCTTGTTCCCTGCGGTGAAATAAACGAGGTTCTTGCTGCGTGCTGTGCGAACGATTGAGCTCGTTGTGATGCCTGTTGTGGCAGGAATTTCGGCATGATAGAACACGTTGGGCGCAATACGCCGGCTGGCATCTGCCGAATAATAGCCTGGGAAAGATGCGTAAGATAGTATTTTCCGGTCGTTGTATGACGGGTAACAACCGCTAAATTGCGCTGTTTGTCAACACCCCCCATGCCCACTAACGTCTCATCAGTGAAGGTTCCGTGCACAATTTCCTTAGGAACAGCCTGTGATTCAATGCCATAGGCTAACAATGCCCCGCGTGAATTATCGAAATAAGCATCGGCATGTGCATAGAATAAATCATTTCTCCACCAAGGAGCCATCACGTCAGCAAACGTGGGAACATAGCCCAATACCGCGCTGAAGTCTCCCGTTTTGGGCACAAGGTTGGTTGAACGCACTGCCAAAGAATACAATCCGCCATCAATGATCAGCATGGATAGGTACTCACTGGTGTTCGAACTACGCACAATCTGAGACACACGTCCGGGGGCATTGGTCTTGAATATCGACACCATTTCGTAACCATCCAATTGGTAGATGGTTGAAGGATTGCCCGCTGCCAGCACTAAAATGTTGTTATCTTGGTTGCCTAAATTCTTGTTCCAAGCCATAGAACAAGGTGCACCAAGGTAATTCCAGGATTATTGGGTGCTAAAACGTCTAACTCGAAATGCTTTCTCGAGGCATCAGAAGGCACATAAGTCAAGATAGCATGGCTATCTTTCTCGGCCAAAACAAACAGACCTTGCGTATAGGCAAACTCCACATTGAGCGAGAACTCATAGAGTTGCATGTTTTGTCCATTGGTAATCTTCAACCGACAGGGATAGATACCCGATTTTGTACACGTATAACTTAAATTGGGTTGCGTAGATACCTTTTGATGATTCACTTCCCATTCATAGCTAACGGGTAATTGTGCGTTGGTCTGAACCACCGTGGGCGAAAGGTTTAACACTTCACCTTGGTTCAACGTATACGTCTTATCCAAAGGAGTCTGCAAACTTAATTGCGACACATTGTCGTCTCCATAGGTAGAATCGTCTTTGATACACGAACTCAAAAGGAGTCCGAACAATCCCACTAAAAATATATATTTTTTCATCATCAGTTTTCTTTATTTTACAAGTGTGCCATGCACTGCTACTTAAAACATTATAAAATGTGCTGTAATATGTGGCAAATTGCATTACAAAAGCATAGCAATTGTCCACTAATATGCTACAAATTATATCATCTTATTCAGGATGTGCCCTAAAATAGGCAATCACCTTCAGCACATTTCTATACAATTGTGTAATACCACTTCTACTCATGGCCTTTTCAACTTCTTTTGGGTCGTTGTTATAAAACGACAACAACATCCGATATTTTGCAGGCGTGAAAGGGGGCATACCGAAATAGGCTCGCAAATAACTATCCCACCATGTGGGTTTCTCCAACACATTATCAAACGTGATGGTGTATTTCAGTTTGTCGGCAAAGCGTATGTTCACTTCTGAAGAAGGTTCTAAACGCAGCACCAAGCGAATGTGATCGTTTTGCGTATCGCTAAGATGGTCACGCAAGAGCACCACAGGATAGTTCACATAACCGCTATCTGCCGGTATCGCAGGCTGTTGTTCGGGCAACAAGAAATGCACCCCTTCTTGTGCAGTGCTCTTGCTATCCACCACAATCTTAATGGCTTGTGGTGCAGCTTTCAACCGCCCAGCTAAATCGACACGCACATGAACGGTCTCGCGTGTAACGGTTGTTGGCAGCGTACCAAACGAGAAATTGGTAAGCGTGTCGGCGTCATTTTTAGCATGAAAATAGACTTGATTTTGTGAGTCATATTCGCCCTTTTTGGCATATTCACCATCATAATCTACCGTGGTGCACGCTTGAAAGGCCAACATGGTCAGCCCCAAAGCAAATGTATATTTGACAGACTTCTTCATATTATTCATTCGTTTATATTATAAGACCATTTATGGATTACCATATTCACGCTCTCTATCGGACCAAGGCAGATTAAAAATGTCATTGGTAGGCTGATAGGTATCGATGTTTCTAAAATCGGTAAAGCTCTGATTATAGTGCTTCAACGCATAGAACGTCTGCCCCATTCCCGGAAATTCGCGTCTCCGCTCCAACAGCATTTCGTTCACAAATTTAGCCTTTGAATCGACTCTTGTCAAGGCAATGGCCGCAAGCCCCCTACTCTTCCGCACTTGATTGAGCAAGCTGATGGCCTCGGTTGAATTGCTATCATAAACGCTCTCGGCCAAAATATAATACATCTCGGGCAGACTGATGAGCACAAAGCCTTTCAAAGCATCGGTAGACTTCGCCTCAGCATCATTCTGGATTAATCGGACAAAGCTAAAGGAAGACGTTCCACCCGAAGCATTTTCGCGGAAGAAGGTGCTGTAACGAAGGTCGGAACTCAAAGCAGAGAAAGTGTTCGTCTCATACAAATCTTTCACATCGCGGCGCGCCTCTGTATAAGAACCCTTGCCCGTTGAGCGCAAGAACGTAGAACGAATGGCTTCGCCTTTGGTGTTGTTATACAGCCCAAAAATCATTTCTTTATTGGCTGGGAAGCGCATCACAGCGTCGATGGTTGACGCACTATTCAATTTAAATAATTGGTTGGCGGCAATCACTTCGCGTGCACAGCGCGCAGCTTCGGTGTAGTTTCCCATCGCATAATACACACGTGCTTTGGTGGCCTTCACCGCATACTTGTTGAAAAGCATCACGCGCCCTTTGCTGTAATCGCGCTGGAAAGTGCCGTCATAGCTTACATCGTCGTCATCGGCCAACAACGTTTCGGCCTCATTCAAATCGTTTAAAATGAGTTGGAATGTTTCAAACAAGGTGTGCTTCTCCTTGTTTCAAATTAAACGTCGTAGCATAAGGCAATCCTTCGGTTGTGGCATTGCTGCGTGTATAGTCGTTGCAGAACAGGCGTGCCACATCGAAATGCAGGAAAGCACGCAGCCCCAAGCATTCGCCTTTCATGTGTTTACGCTCTTCGGGCGCAAAACTCTTTTGGTCTACATGCACTAATACATTATTGATACAAGCAATGACTTCATATTGTTTAGCCCACACCTTATCAATCACATTGCGTGCTTGCTGATTGCGATAGTCATAATGGTTGAAATGATAGGTGAGTTCTTGCGGATTGTCATAGCCAAATTGCTGCCCAATCTGGTCAATCATGCCCCACGATAAGTTCTCTCCATAGAGGTCGCCGGCTGCCATTTTAGCATAGATACCAAACATAGCATCCTCGAAACCCATCATATCATCGAACATCTTACTTTGCTCTAACTGCCCTTTTGGTTGCACATCCAAGAAGTCGTTGCACGATGAAAATGCGACAACCGAGAGGAACAGGCAGACATATTGATATATCTTTTTCATTCTTATGCCATTTTTTATAGTGAGAAACGTACTGAGAACTCTACACTTCTGTCGTAAGGATAGGACAAACCACGCTCGCGTTTTGCCGTAGAGAGATAGAATAAATCATTGGTGAGCAACTCTAAATACATGCGGCGCAGACCATATTTCTGTAGCCATGCCACAGGAACTTCATACGAAAGCGACAAACTGCTCATGCGAAGATAGTTGTTCTTCTCGATGAAGCGTGAAGTCTGGTTGGGTGTTGTGGTGTCATCAATGCGTTTAAAGCGTGCAATGGTGCCCATTTCTTTCCAACGATCGCTCAGCACACGGCGGTCGGCATTATACTTAGGATTGGCACCTTCGACCTTCGATGCCAACGTCTCGTTGTACAAGGCGCCACCAAAAGAGTATTGGAACGAAGCGCTCAATGCGAAATTTCGATAGGTGAGATAGGAGTTGATGGCACCAATGCCATAAGGGTTGCTATCGCCAAAGATGACTTTGTCGTTAGGACTATACACGAAGGTGTATTGCCCGTTGCGCTTGATGTAGACCTCTTGTCCTGTGATGGGGTCGATACCTGCCGAAGGAACCACCTTGATGGCTGTGAGCGACTGGCCTTCTTCATACACCGGAAGCGGCGCTACGCCACCTTTAGCAAGGTTTTTCTCGTTTTGTTCGCGCAGCGCATTACTGATTTTCTTGATTTTGTTCTTATTATAAGAATAGGTGAACCCGATGGACCATTGCCAATCTTTATTTTTGAATGGGGATGGTGCGCAGGCGCATTTCAAAACCTTTATTCTCCACCTCACCGATATTTTCACGCGAGGTTGTCACGCCGATAGAGGGCGCTTTCGTAATATCTAAAAGCAAATTGTCGGTGTTCTTGATGTAATAGTCGGCCGAGAGGTCGATTCTTCCGCGCAAGGCCGTGAAGTCAACACCGATGTTTGTGCTCAAGGTGCGTTCCCATTTCAAATCAGGGATTGCCGATGGTGATGGGCACTGCACCGGTTCCTTTTCCGTAATTCAAGCTATTGCTGTAACTATAAGTGGTCAGTGCCTGATAGGGATTGAAGTTGATATTACCCAAATAACCCACGCTGGCACGGAGCTTCAGCAACTGAATGGGCAACCCTTTCATAAACTTTCGTTGTGAAGGTTCCATCCACCGCCCACACTCCAGAAAGGTGCGAAGCGCTTGTTTTTACCAAATTTTGAAGAGCCTTCGTAACGATAAATCAAGTCTAAGAAATATTTGTTATCCCAAATGGTGTTGGCATTGACAAAGAAACCTACGCCACGCGATTGCGTATCGGAACCCGATGGGTGACTGTTGAGCGCATAGGACGAGGCAAAACCCGGATGACCGAGCTTGTCGGAATAGAAACCGATGGAGCGATAGCCTGCAGCATCAACCGAAGAGGACTCGATGCTGCTGCCGCCCATAGCTGTTAAAAACAGCTTCTTAAAGATGTAATCATTATAAGAGAGCATCACCTTTCCTTGATAGGTAGTGGTGTTCACCCAGTTGTCGTCTAAATAACCGCGCTGATCGGCCGACTTGGTCAAGATCTCATTATACGAGAAAGGCGACGTGAAACGGCGCGAGTCCTGCTTGCTTCTGTCGATAGAGAAGTCGCCATCCAATCGGTATTTCTCACCAAACCAAATCTGCACGTTGGTGGTATTGAGGAATTCAAAGGTGTTGGTCTTGCCATAACTGCCCAAAGAGGCTTCGTAAAGCGGGTTGGCAATGTCGTGATAGAACGACTTACGCAGCTCGCCATCGGCCGTATAAGGATTTCGTATGGATTTTGTTGTGCCCAAGTTCCGAAATCACCATAGGGAGAAGTGTTGCTCGTTACCGACGAAATCGTGGCATTGTTCGACACAAAGAATTTGCCCGAAACATTGTAAGAGAGCTTGAAATTGGTGGAGAGACGTGTACGATCCGACCCGCGCATGACACCGGCATCGTTGCCATAGCGCACTCCGAGATTATATTTGGCACGCTCATCGCCACCATCCAAGCTCACGCTGTGGCTCTGCGAGATAGCATTACGAAGTGGTTTCGACAGCCAATCGGTGTTGACACCACGCTGCACCTCGTTGAAAGCCGTGCATAATCGCGATCCAACGTGTATTGCCGCGTGGGGTCGCTGTCTTTAAACAAGCCTGCCAGACGCTCGTATTCGAGTTTGTCGGCTGCATTGAGCAGATGATAATCGTGCAAGTCGGGCGTCGAGAGGCGCACCGTTCCACTATAATTCAGTTTCAACTTTCCACCCTTCAAAGCCTTGGTGGTGATGACAATGACACCCGCCGAAGCCTTGGCGCCATATAAAGCCGAGGCAGAAGCATCTTTCAACACCGTGACCGACTCGATGTCGTTCATATCCATATCGTAGACATATTCGGCAGAAACCTGCGAACCATCGACCACAAAGACGGGCGTGTTGGCCTGCCCTTCGAAGGTGGCACGGCCGCGAATGTTGATATCGGCCAACTTATTGGGGTCGGAACCCTTGACGTTATCGTCGAGCACCACCATACCCGGGACAAAAGCCGACAGGCTTTGCAGCACATTCTTTGTACCCATATTCATCAGTTGGTCACGATTGACTGCCACTTGCGCACCAGTAAACGAATTTTTATTCTTCGTGCCATAGCCCGTAACCACCACTTCTTGTATCTCACGTGTATCTTCGTGCATTACGATATTGCCCGAAGCACCATTCTTCACCACCTTGGTGATGGTTTTATAGCCCACTGACGACACGGTGATTTTTGCTTCTTTTTTATCGCTCTGCACCTGATATTCACCATTCACATCGGTTACTAACCCTCCATTCATGCCTTCCACGCGAATGATGGCACCAATTAGAGGCTCACCATTGCTATCGGTCACTTGCCCATAGAAACCTTTTTTGCGCTGATTGGCCTTGCTACTACCCAAATAAAGCGTGCTTCCTTCTACATGATAGGTAAATGGAAGTTGATTGCTCAGGGTGATGAGCAAGCTCGACAACGGCTGTTCACGCACATCAAAGCTAACGCCTTTGAGTGCCTTCACATCGTTATCCTCATAGGAAATAGTCAAACCCGTTTGGCGAGCAATTTCGTTGGCAAACGTTTCAACTGTAGCATCATGCAGTGACAAGCTTACTTTGGCATCGGTAGGCGTCTGAGCCGAAGCCTGAAGTACCAAAGGCCCCATACACAAAAGGCTTAGGAACAACAACATTCCTAAGCGATGGACGCATTTAATATTCTGCAATTTTCTCATTATAATGGGAATTTTAATAGGTGGAATACTAATTTATTGTGATGCCATGCGAAGAAATCAAGCTGTCGCAAGGCTATTGATGATACCTTTTTTATATAAACATCCTTTAATTTACTACTATCCGTAAGCGATACATGCGTGTAATTTAAGATTGCAAAGTTATGAAAAAAAATGAGACTTTGATGCTTACACACCCATAAAAATGCTTTCGAACACGATTTGATACACATGAAATCTTTTCAAAAATGCTGGCCGTCCATGGACGAACAACTAAAAATTTAGAAAAAAACATACGTTCGTCCATAGACGAACAATCAAAAATAAAAAAAACACATGAGCGCCTATGGACGAACAACCCAAAAAGAGAAAAACAAGCGTTCGCCCATGGACGAACAGCAAAAAACAGCAAAACGATGTGTTCGTCCATGGGCGAACACATCGTTTTATTGCCACTATGATTGCACTTCAACAGGGCGCTTGCGGAAGATTTTATTCACTACCACGGCTATAGCACCATCACCTGTCACGTTACAGGCTGTGCCAAAGCTGTCCATCGCAATATAAAGAGCAATGATGAGCGCTTGCTCTTCAGAACCAAAGCCTAACACTGAGGCTAACGGTGCCAAAGCGGCCATCACGGCACCACCGGGAACTCCTGGGCCAGCAACCATACAAATGGCCAGCAACAACATGAAATTGAGGAAGAGTGGAAAGCTATGAGGTAGCCCATTCATCAGGCAAACGGTGAGTGCACAAGCCGTAATCTTCATCATGGAGCCCGACATATGGATCGTAGCACACAAAGGAATGGTGAAGCCTGCCACTCCCTCGTCTACTCCATTCTTGAGCGTTTGCTTCAATGTCACGGGAATGGTGGCTGCTGAAGACGATGTGCCTAAGGCCGTGAAATAGGCAGGCAACATATTGAAAAGCAGACGAAATGGATTTTGCTTGGCAAACAAACCCGCAGCCACAAACTCATAGAGTAGCACTACAATGTGGAGCACAAAAATCACCACAATGATTTTGGCAAACACCAACAAGATATGATAAGCCTCGCCACTATAAGTCATATTTAAAAAGATGCCAAAGATGTAGATGGGCAGCAAAGGAATGATCATTTTCTCTATCACACGCTCAACGATAGTGCCAAACTCATTTAGCCCACGCTTCAACACATTGCCTTTGCCATAAGCCACGCCCAAACCCACCATGAAAGCCAGCACCAAAGCACTCATCACATCCATCAAAGCGGGAATATTGAGTTCAAAAAAGGGTTTCAATGCATGAGGCTGCTCAAGGTGAACACCTTGTGTGGTCGACACCAACGATGGGAAAAGCCAGCTGCCTGTGCCATAAGCCAACAGGCCTGCCAGCACGGTATCGGCATAGGCCAGCACTACGGTTACCAACAAAATGCGACCAGCTGTGCTACCAATATTGGCAATAGCCGGAGCTACCATCCCCAAGATGATGAGCGGAATCATAAAACCTAAGAACTGGCTAAAGATGCTGTTGGCCGTAACAAAAAGGCGCACGATGGGCTCACTAAACACATTGCCGCAAATTACACCCAACAAAATGGCTACAAGGATGCGCGGAAGAAGACCAAACTTGAATGATTTCATATCGCTGAATACTCTAAAAAGATGATTACGTGAGCAAATTTACAATTTTATTTCTAAAGTTGTTGGAATTGCTTTCGATTTATGATAACGAATATCTTTCCACCAACTATGATTGCCAAAGCGTGCTGAAAGAAATGGATTATTGGTTAATGCCCCAATCTTTAAAATCGAACTTCACCGCTTGCAGAGCCTTATTTTCTACCTCATTTTCGATATCATCAGTCAAATTGCAGAAAAAGTCGATGCCTGTGAGGCGTTGCAATTCAGCAATATTCACCATGTAATCGGTTAATCGAGTGCTGATGCCCCGCTCTTTCATTTGCTTCATCGTGAGGTTGCGGTGCTCAACATAGAAGCCGAAGGCATGGTAGCCCGACGCGTTTTTGAGCAGCACGGCCATGAAAAAATATTTGGGTACAATGAAGTTGCTACGCGTATAGCTCAAAATTTGGTTGGCCTGGTCGATGGTTCCACCCTTACATATATATAACGTGTCGTTAGGTTGCAAATGGCTACGCAGACAGTTTTCCATTTTCATCCAAATGCCCGCATTGAAATTGTGTACCTGAGGCTGCATGTTGGCCATATAGAAAGTTTGCTCGTTGGCCTCTTTCGAGTAGATACGATCTTCAGATGCACAGATATGTCCACGGTCATAGCCCCTTCCTGAGCCATCGGGAAACAGGCTTTGACTAAATTCATTTGTCACGCGCGGCTGTTCGTCATTGGGGATTCCAGGTGCCCATTGAAAGGGATCGCCGCGCCATTTATTGTCGGCCTTCCAGTTAGCTCTGTTCCATCCTTTAGTCCTTGTCTGGGCAGTGCTCATCCAGCAGCTCCACCGTTGTGCTCTTTTGGCGTGATCCCATTCCAAGGCATAGTTCATTGCTTGATGAGAGAGGTTGGCAGGATCAGCCACACGGTAAACATAAATAGAACTGCCATTGCCATGGAGCTTCGGAAATTCTAATCGTGTTACTTCGATAGGGGTGCCAATGGGTGCCGCATTTTGATTTTGATTATTCTTTGCAGACGTAGCATTTCCATTGTTTTGTTGATGCGAAGTATTGGGGACTTGTCCTCCGGGATTAGGCGTGTAGATGTCGGGATTATCGTTTCCACCACAGGCTAAAATAGCAAAAGCCATCGAACAGAGTACAAAGGAAAGAAGCTGACGTTTCATTTTATATGCGAAATCAATAACATAGAAATAAAAAAAGTGTGCTCAAACGCATATGCAACTACGTTTGAACACACTTGAAATGGAATATATTCTTTGCAAAAGATATATTTACTTTTTCAACTTACCGTAACGGTTCATGAAGCGGTCAACGCGACCAGCTGAGTCAACAAGCTTGCTCTTACCCGTGTAGAAGGGGTGAGAAGTGCTTGAGATTTCAATCTTTACCACAGGGTAAGTCTCGCCTTCAAATTCTACAGTATCATTGGTTCTTGCTGTAGATTTTTGTAAGGAACATATCGCCGTTGGACATATCTTTGAATACGACGGGGCGATAGTTTTTCTGGGTGAATACCTTTTTTTCATTTCGTTGATAATTATAATTTATAAAATTGTTACTAATCTAACAGGCTGCAAAGTTAATGAACTTTGCAGCCTGCCAAATTTATTTAAAACGTTTTTAAACGCTTAGTTGGCGTAGGTGATGACAAACTTCTTAATACGAAGTTGTGATGGGGCACCTGAGCCTGTGGCGTTATTAGTGAATGTTACAGTAGCAGCATTGATACCGTTGATGGTATATTTGAGACCGTTGAGCGCAACAGTTCCGGATGTTGTTCCGAGATTGCCACTGGCAGTGTATTATCACCTTTATATTCATCGCAGAAAAGAGTGATAGAAGCAATTTGCTTGCTGCCTGCATTGAAAGAAATGGTGTTGCCAGGATACATGCGAATGGTTCCGCCACCAACACTATAAAACTTAGGAGCGTTGTTGTTAGAGCCTTTTGCTGTGGTGATGGTGGTGCCATCAGAAAGCGTTTGGGTACCAATAGCCGTTTCGTTCGCCAAACCAAGACTCGCAGCCGTAACTTCAGTTGTTGTAGTCGGTGTTGAAGGTGATGGAGTTGGTGTGGGAGTGGGCGTCGGTGTTGGCGTGGGTGCGCTACCGGGAATGAGTTGCGTACCACCATTTACCGAAACAAGTTTGTTTTCCTTGTCGATTTCATTGGTGGTTCTTCCATTCTTAGTGTAAGCTTTCAGATGACCAAGTACCACAACGGTTTGTCCCACTTGCAGCTGGTTAGCTGATGTGAAATCGGCACCATTGAAACTCTTACCCGAGAAGATTTGCAGCTCGTTAGCAGTTGTTCCATCATCAGAGATATAGTAGGTGAGGCTCTTGTAAGTTGCGTTATAAGTAGGAGCCTTGCAGATAATACCCTTTACATAAACCTCATTTGTCGGAATTTGATTATTCGTTATCAAATTGATGGCATTGGTAACGGTATAAGCAGTAGCCTCTGTATTGACAGGTGTGCTGGGTGTAGGCGGTGTAACCGTTCCACCACCTTGTTCATTGAGCTTGTAAATATAAGTAGCACCTTTGCCAACAGTCTCGGGTGTAGTGCCTTTATAGTTAACAAATGGGCCATAAATGACGACGACATCACCTACCTTAATTTGATTGGCTGCTGTAAACTTCGCATTGGCGAGGAACTTACTCTGGAAAATATAAAGCTTGTGATTGGGATAGTCTTTATCGATGATATAGTAATCGGCGTTGCCATAGGTACCTGTGTCAACCTTCTTGATTTCGGCAATCACACCCTTTACGTATATCGGTGCCGTATTTTGATCGGCAGGCTCATCCTTTAGTTTCTTTATGGCCGCAGCTACATTGTAGGGATCGGCCTCTGTACCACTCCCTATTGGCGTAGCTATTGTGGGGGTTGTGGGATTGTTACTATTTTGGTTGGGCGTGTCATAGGGTGCAGGAACATCGCTGCAGCTGGTGAGAGCTACGGCACTTACGGCCAAAAGAAACAATGCGTTGATAATTTTTTTCATTTTGCTTTGCGTTTAAAATTGTATTTATGTTTTAATTGGCTGCCTTAACATCGCTAACTTGACGAATGATAATCTGCCACTTGTTATTATAACGTGTAAAAAGTCCTGTAATGTCTACTTGACCTGTGGGTAACTTGTCTGCAGCAAAATCAGAATAGACGCTGGTGCGCACAACAATATTATTTTCGTTGAGCCCTACCAAAGCACGCTCGCAAGCATTATTGTTTACCACATCAGCACGGTTGGCATAATCCTTAATCCCTGCCTGTTGAAAGGCCACATTCTTGATGGTCATCACTCTTCCTGCATTTTCATTGAGGTAGTTAGCGTCGGTTATACGACTTTGATCGAATAGAGGAATTGTAGGTGTTATGGTGTGGTTGGTGTGGTTGGTGTAGTTGAAGTGCTGATACCAACGAATTTTCGACATGCGGCTTACCGATTCTTGATTTCTTTCACTACTATAAGGCGTTCCTATCTGTGTCTGATAGCCATAGTTGCCGATGTAAAGTCCTTTAAGATTGACCAAAATCTCAGTACCTACCGGCAGATAACCAGCGATGCCATTGTCACTGATGGCTATCACAATAGCACCAGTTGCATCTTGCAAGCTAATTTGACTAAACACATTACCGCCATTATCGTTGGCTGTGACGTAGCCTTTGATCTGAATGTCGTCGGTAATCTCGGCCATACCATAGGGTTGTGCCAACTGTGTTGCGTAATTGCTCTTGAGCTGTGCAATGGAGACGACATGGGTTTCGGTGATAGCGCTGTTACCACGCGTGTAATGAGTGTCGACAGAATCCCAATCACCATTCATGCAACTGGTCATCAGTAGACCAGCGCATGCCAAAAGGATATATTTTAAATGCTTCATATTCGGGTTGTTTGAATTAGAATTTATAAGCTACTTGCAACATGCCGTTCATACCATAGGCATAGTATTTCTTCGGATTGCGTGAGAAACTGTAGGTGCGGCTGCTGGTGCTTCCATCGTTTTTAATGGAATAGTCACTGCGACTCTGCTCGTAACCGCCCGTTACAATCTTTTGGTTGTTGAGCAGATTGGTCACCATGAGGTTGATGGAGAGCGAACCTTTCTTCAGACGAATGCTTTTGCCAATGCTGGCGTCGAGCATAAATCCACCATGGCCTTTATCCTGTGGTGAAACGATATAGTTGCCGTTGCTATCGATGGAACCAATCTTTTGGAGTGCCGACGCATAGCGATAGTAGGGTGAGTAGCCCAGATAGATGCGGTCGTAGTAGTTGCCGTTGAGGTCGATAAACCAGCCGCCTTGATGGAAACTAAGTCCCAAGTTGGCTGCAGTAAGAGGTGTTCCACTCTCACGCATACCCTTCACCAATGCTTCATCGTCGTTGTAAACCCCTTGCGTAGAGTTGAGGTAGCGCACGTGGGCGTTGCTTATGTTTTTCGCTTCGCTGAGCGTTCCGATAGCTTTTAGATCGAGGTAGGATGTGAGTTTGAAGCGCAAACCGAGTTCCACACCATAATAAGCTTTCTTCAGATTGCTGAGAGCATTGTAGGAGAACGAATTGATATCGTCGAAATAAAAGCACGTCCATTCTGTGGCATGCCCCACGTAGCTATAATAAGCGTTGAGGTTAGCATGCAACCACGAGGTGCTGTATTGATAGGAAGCCTCACTGCTGAAGATGAGTTCGTTCTTCAAATCGCGCACAAAATCGTTGTTCATTTCGGCCGCTTGGAAGGCTACATAGGCAGTGGGGGCCTTGCTTTCTAAGCCCAATCCCAAAGAGAACACGTGGCCATGACTCAGGTCAATCGATGCAGCTGTCTTGCCACCACCGCTGAGAAAATTAGCCGTTTTGCTCTTACCAAACGAATTGTTGGCAAATAAACCATTACGCATTTTACCATCACGGTTCATGCCATCGTAGCCAATTTTCCCAGCCACGCTATAGTGAATGTTGCGGAAAGTTTCAGTGTAGCTGGCCCATGCGTTGCCGCGAACGACATTGATGGTGTAGTCATAGCCGAAGCGATCGCCCTCTTTACCTGTGCATTCATGCGGTTTAAGTCGTATTGCACGGCCGATGAGTTGGCTGCATAGGTGCCTATGGCGTAGTTATTGATATTGTGGAAACTGTTGGCACCAAGCAAATCGTCCATCGTTTGATAGTGGAATCCCTTGTTGGTTGCTGCCGTAACACCAACATTCAGCGTATTTTTGGCAGAGAAGTGTTTTGTTAAGGTTGAAGCCAACGTGAAATAAAGATTATTGTTGTAGCGTGCTTGCACATAGTACATGGCATCGCCACCTTGTTGATTGATGTTGCGATTGGCTGCATAGAGCTGATCCCAATTGATTTGGCGGTGGGCCTTGTCGCTCGATAACCACTCGTAGGCCAACCGCCAGTCAGCTAAATTTTGTGCTGTTTGAAATCGAGCATTATTGCCCCATACATCATAAAAATTACTGGGCAATAGCTTGTAGTAATCGGGTTGTGGGTTGTCAGCATTATTATAATTGAGCTTGGTGCTCTTGTAAAGGCTATATTTCCCGAGCAGTGTAGTAGTAAGCTTCGAGGGTATTGTTGATGTTCCAATCCCACGTGAGCAGCGCAGTTGGCGCAAAGTCGTTCACCACGCGCGAGTTACGGCGTTTGCCATTTTGATAGCCCCAATAAGGATTGTATTGGTTATTGTTAGCAATCCAAAAACTCTCATCCGTAGCCGCACCTTGTGCACCACGCTCTGTGGGGTTACCCCATGTAGCAAAGCTCAGACTGTGGCTACCCATAAGTTTCTGAACACCGAGGAAATAAGAAAGGGCATTATAGAAAGTGCCTTCCACATAGCCTCGATTAGCCCAACGATAGGTGAGACCAGCACTGAAAGCCCACCCTTTAGCGTTGAAGCCACTATTATAGGTGTACATGCCACGCAGCGTGTAGTTGCGGTTGGCACCGGCAAGGCTGATACGCTGTCCTGTGGACATGCTGCCGCTGCGGAAGTTGTAATTGTTACTACCTGCCATGGCAGTCATACCATAATTATTGGCTTCAAATGGGAGTGAAAAGTCGACATTGCGTGTTTGCTGGTTCAGACCGCCGATGGAAGAGAAAGCAAACTGGCCGCGTTCAATATCATTTACGGGCGCACCATTGATGAAAATCTCGTTGTATTTTTGGTTAAAGGCTCGATAGCGAAACCTCATGGGCGAGAATAGAAAGCCCACTTCATTGGCGTAAGCATTAGTAGTTGAATTGAGTATCGTTACATTTTGGCTCATGTTATCGTCTTCGCCCAACTGTGCCTCTGTGAAGGTAAAAGCATTTTCGTCTAACGACTTTGCCGCTTGCTGCGTTTGATTGCTCTGTGCCTGCGCGAGAGTAGAACAACACACCGCAAGCACCATTAATGGGAGCTTCTTTTGCATAGATAGATGGTAAATTGAATGAATAAATTATTGCTGTGCAAATATATAAAATTAATTTGAATGGAAGTGTGGGTTGCAGAGGTTTTTTGTGGGTGGCAAGTAAGACGATAACTAAAATGCTTGCTTTTCTCAGAAATAATTGCGAATATTGCAACGTAAAATGAACTTAATTAGTGACAAACAATGATGAATTTTAGCAAACGAATGCAAATGCTGCTATGCTCGGCATTTACTTTTTCGCTGTCAATGTGGGCGGGCGATGGATTAACCATGATAGTGGGTACCTATACAGACACAGGCAGTACAGGACTTTATAGTTTCATGTTTAATCAGCAGACTGGAGAAGCTACACTGCTCGACTCACTATCAATGATCAACCCTTCGTATCTTACCTTTGCGCATCGTCCTCACCTTCTATATGCGGTGAGCGAGACCAACGACAATCATGCGGCTGTTTGCACCGTGGGTCTGAATGAGATCACTGGCCAGATGAGATTGCTCAATCGTCAACTCACGGGCGGCGAAGACCCATGCTTTGTGGAAACCAACGGGCGCATGGTACTCACTGCCAACTATTCAGGGGGAACAATGAGCGTGTTTCCTGTACTACGCAATGGACTAATTGGGGCACGATGCTATCGGTTTGCAGGACATGCCGACCCCCATGCTGCTGCCCCGCAAAACAAAGCCCACGTGCATACCGCACGCTTTGCGCCGAATGGCTACGTCTATGCTACCGATTTCAGCGCCGACCAGTTGTTATGTTTCAAGCCAATCTCATCCGCATCGCTTAAGCCTTTAGGCGTGGCTGGACGCCTCCCCCACGGTGAAGCACCGCGCCACATGGCCTTTGCGCCCAACGGACGCTATGTTTATGTGATGAGCGAACTTGGAGGTGCCGTGACGATGTTTAAACGGAAAGGATATCATTTAGAGCGTTTGCAAACCATAGCCTCGGATAGTGTGGGCGGACGTGGCGGTGCCGATGTGCACCTCTCACCTGATGGTCGCTACCTTTATGCCAGCAACCGCTTGAAGGCCGATGGCATCTCTATCTTCAAGGTGGATGCAACTACGGGTATGCTCTGCAAGGTGAGCTATCAACCTACAGAGCCTCATCCACGAAACTTCGCTCTCACACACCCAATGGTCGCTATCTGCTTTGTGCCTGTCGTGATGGTAACTGTATTCAGGTGTTTGCACGTGATGCCGAAACAGGCTTGCTCGCAATAAAGCAAACCATTAGGTTGCGCAAACCAGTATGCATCCAGTTCAAAGTGAGGAATTAACACATACGAGCGTACCCCCTGCAGACTAAGGCAGAATCATTTCATCACGTGCCGCATCATCTGCCTTTATCAGATGGTGAATCGGCTACACGAAGCACCATCTTTTGTGCACAGCAGGAGGGCTCGTGTGTTCGTTTGCACTCGATTTCATCTTCACATCGTGCTTCGACTATGCGAGACACTGCTCGCAGTGGGCAGGATGGGCTAACTGTTGTAGGTGTGGATGCTCATGCCTTGCGCCGATGGCAGATAGTTGATGCCCCACCAGCACATTTGCAGTAACACGAAGGCGATGAGGAGCAGGCGCAGCGACAGACGAGGATTGCCGCGTGATGTGAGACGCAGGTGCATATAGAGCAAATAGGCTAACCAGGTGATGGCCGCCCAAGTCTCCTTAGGATCCCAAGCCCAATAGTCGCCCCAAGCATCTTTGGCCCATAGCGCACCAAAGAGCATACCAATGGTAAAGGAAGGCCCAACCCATGCCTACCATGTTGTCGATGCTGGCGAGAGTGATTGAGGTTGTCATAGGAATCGATGAAGTATGAGTCGTAGAATCGCTGGCACGCATCTTCCACAATAGGAATATGGCCATGAGGGTGGCGGCGCCAAAGAGGGCGTAGGCAAACATATAAACAATGACATGGGGGCGAACCACGGGCTCTGTAGGGCCGGCATCATAGCTTTGGTGTGGATTTCGGGTTTCAATAGGTTAATACCAATGAATACGCTGGCCAATAGTGTGGAAAAGCTCAAAATCCAATGATAGCGGCTACGTGCATAAACAATAATACCAGCCAGAGGAAGGAAGAACGAATACCACAGACGCGTTTCACCCATGGTGCGCATAGGTGGCCGCTCAAGCGTGTGCCACATGAGGAGGATATAGATGAAAAATATGGTTAGCCCGATAGCGGTTAAGAGATAGGCCACACGCTGTTGGCGTTTCCAAAGCACAATAGGCTCCGATACTCCAAAAGAAAATTGCAGCGATAGCGAAATAGATGAAATATTCCCAAATCATAGTTATTCTGGTGTTGAGGATGTGATATCTTTTTGTTTTTCCTAAACTAAAAAGAGTAGCACGGCGCCAAGGAGTAGTAGCCCTGATGCCAAGATAGACGAAGGGTAGCCAAGGGTCGGCCACAAGTTGAAAGATGCTCACGCGGTGGGCGACACCCATACTCTCATCATAGCTGTATTGATAGACTTTCCAACCTGCGAGATACGCTGGTTTATTGACCTCAATGGTGGTAGCCAACGTCTCACCTTCCTTGGTGTAGATGTGTACTTCACTGGCATAGCGTTTGGGTGAGGCCATCTTCATAAGTTTGGTTTTGCCCTTACCGATGCCTACCTTTTGCAACTCAGCAGGATATTCTTCGAGAACGAAGCGTTGCAGTTCGATGGCCAAGGGCAACTCAACTACATTACCTTGGTCGTCAAACGCACGCCACTCAGGTTGTCCAGCAAGACAATACATTTTGAGGTTACGTTGGTCAGCTGATCCTAATGTGCCGCACACAAGAGCGATAAATAGTCCAACATGGCACACGAGACTGGGGAGCTTTCGCTTGCGGAAAGTACTGATTTGATGGAGTGCGGTCAAGGCTATGATGCTACTGAGCCAGAGATAAACAAGCACGAACGGCCAATAGGTGAGCATATGCGAGAGGCCGATGGGATCGATAGCTGAGCTCACGCCTGGTGCCTGTCGGGTGATGCCCATGATAAAGGTGAGCACCAACGCGAAACCAATGGCGGCTACAGCGGCTGACGGCGTACAAAAGTATTGCACAACGTAGAGCCTTTTGCGAAAAACATAGAGCACACCGAGACTTAATAAGTAGAAGCCGAGGGTGAAAAGATTGGCAGGGAAGGCGAAAAGTTGCCAGTCGATGCCACCTGTTAAGGATTGCAGCAACTGCCCAATGATGATGAGCCCTCCACCTATTGCAAGCCCTTCACGAATAGTCCATGGTTTATTCCACATGATGGTTTAGTTCTTTTCCTACCCGCTGAAATGCGAGATGGGATTATTTTTACTTGAAATGGTTGTTTGTAAAAGGATAGTGCGACATGCAAAATTGATAGCTATCCCTTGCTTGCCATGCTCAACATTGATTTGCTTTTTTGGCGAAGGCTGCAGAGAGGTAGCTATCAAGTCTGTTTTAAGTGAGGCGCTCCTTACATGGGTTGTGTAATGAAGCGTTTATTTTGCTTTGCTTTCTGAATCCATTGCGGAACGATGGTGTTTAAAAAACGTTCCTTCTTGCTGTTCAATGCAGGCATGTCAAGACCGATATAGCGCTGTGCCTTTTCCTTTGTTGATATGTCAGGAAGTGGAATCTTGCCTGTAAAACCATGTTTTGCCACTACTCGAGCGATCTCTGTACGAGCGTCTTGCGTGTAGGCCATCGCATTAGCTAAAAGGCGCATTACTTCTAATGGGGCATGGAAAGCTGCTCCATGACTTGCTAAAGCATAATCCCAGCGCCATTGCCCCTTGCGAATGTCATCAAGTGCCTTTGCCATTTCAGGCTGCGTAGCACCTTTCTTCCAAGCAAACTCGGCTTCTAAATGTGCTGTAGCCAACTCGTGGTTCACCTTCACTGCAAAATCATAAACTTTCTTTTGTTGATCATAAACATTCTGTCGTAGCGTTTCAGCATCTTGCCGGTGACAGGTTTGACAGGTACGATCAATCTTAGCCAACGGACTTTGTACATGGTGGTCGGTGTATTTAATGCCACCTTCTTGCATGTAAGGCATGTGACAATCGGCACAACTTAACCCACGCTGTCCGTGAATACCCTGCTTAAAAAGTTCGTAACCTGGATGTTGTGCCTTTAAGATCTTAGCCTTTGACAATGGGTGAATGTAGTCATAAAAGCCAATACTATCATAATAGGCTTCAGCGGCTTCACAAGTAAGTCCTTTGTCTTGTGGAAACTTTAAGTATTGGTGGTTGTCTTTCTCAAAATAATATTCGGTGTGGCATTGTGCACAAACCAGTGAGCGCATCTCTTGATGGCTGGCCTTATTAACATCTTTACCAGCACGCTTCCATGCTTCATATAACGCAGGACGAGCAGGGCGTAATTCCATTGTGCGCGCATCATGGCAATCAGAACATCCCACAGTATTCATCACTTCAGGACCCCAGTCACTCCATTTTGCACCATAGAAGGCTCCAATACCTTTCTCACGCATCAAGCGTGGTATATCAGGTCCCTTACATGTCCAGCATGTTCCAGGCTGAATATCACCATCGCCGTCGATGCCAGGATTCCCTGTTCGTAAAATCTTTCTAAGGTCTTCAATAGCATGGCGATGGCCACGTGGCGTGTTGTAGTTGCGCGAAAAGGCATAACCTGCCCAGATGATTACTATATCGGGGAATGCTTTAAGAATATCTCGCTCTTGTGAGCCATTATACATACTCTTGAAAGTGGTGTCAGCCGTCATCGCCCACGTTTCATACTCCCGTGGGAAGTCTTCCTTAAACTTTTCATTCTGCGCGACAATCGAATCGGTCATGGGCACACGTCGATTGTTGAAAACACTGGCAACTTCAGCTCTCCGTTCGAGTAGTGAGAAGCAGAGAAGGCCTAAAATAAACACAATGAGCATGGAACCGCCAAACAGCATCCAGCCTTGCCATTTTTTTAATTGCTTAGCCATATTCTTTAAATTTTTAGATTTCACAAATGATGGTATTTCTTTTATTTATTGCCTATATATAATATAAGGTGTAACCTCATCGCCCCAAAGCCTTTTGCAGCCATTCGGGAACAGGGTTAGGAGGCAATGGCACCTGCGATTCGGCGTTGGGTGTCTTAGCCAAACCGTTTATTCCACCGTGCGGAACATCGCGGTGGCAGTCCCAGCAGGCTAATCCCTCACCTCGTTTAGCCATCATATAGTTGATACGTCCTGTCTTCACAAATTCCTGATTAAGCTGTGCATGACACCGAATACAGTTGTCCATAATTACGTTGGCAGAACTTTCTTCAGCCATAATTGCTTGCCGTTCTGAGTTCGTAACAAAATAAGCTACGTGCTTCATACCATCCATCCCCTTAAAAAAGTATTTCTTAGCTATGTTCTGATGAGGCACATGACAATCGTTACAAGTGACATCTCGTCCATGTGAAGAGTGCGCCCATGTAATATAATAAGGTGTCATGATATGGCAATTTACACACGCTGCAGGGTCATCACCTATAATATAGGTGTGCAAGCGTAGCGTATAAGCGAATAAAAGCACCAAACCAATTATGGTTCCACTCATTGTGAGGCCTATGACTTTCTGCCGATAGGTGATGCATCTAATCCATTTATGTAAACCACTTAGATTCATAATCTTTTGTTTAGAAGTAGGTCACAAAGCTAAAGAATAAATTAACAAGACTGGCAAAAAAAGAAGAAAAACATCCTCATTTATAAGGATTTTGTATAAAAAGTGAGCTAAAATTGAGCTGCTCAGAAGTGTTTTATGGATGAATAGACTGGAACAAAGCGTGTTTAGGAAACGGCTTTCGCATTGTTTCTGCACTGAAAACTTGTGAGATTTCAAAAATCGAAGTAACTTTGCCACTACTTTTAAGGATAATAAAAACACCAGAAATCAACTTCTGATGGATAAGCTGAGGCATTGTCTCTTAGTGGTTTTCCTCAAGACTGGCTCTTTAGTCATTCAAATAATGGAGTCTTTTATACACGCTTCAACAACAATTAAATGATGAAATAATGGCGTTGCGTGCAATGTCAGCAATGCTTTTGTTATAGCAATGAAAGCTGTAAAGGGTCGCAATAGCTTTGTTGTAAGTTCCCTTTGCATGCAGATGAATATAAATTGATAAAATGTTTATGGAAAAAGCAGTACGAACGAAACGGGTTTATATGAAGCCCGAGAGTAAGGTTTATCCTGTACCTGTAGAGCATTTGTTGGATGCTGCCAGCGGAAACGCAGGTGTTATAGATTATGGTGGCGATGGTGGTGATGCCAAGCGCAACACCTTCTCCTATGAAGATGATGATTGGGACGATGACAATGCCGCATCACAGCCAACAACCCTTTTCAATCAAGAATAAAAGTAATGAGGGAAATGTTATGAAGAAATATGCAATTCAAATTTTTAAAAGTTGTATCCCTTGGCATGCTCATGGTGGCTTGTACCAATGAAAGCCGAGATGACGTGCCATCGCAGTCCACAACATCAAATGAAACATCACACGCGGTTGCAACCTTCTCGGGTGCACAACCACTCGATCCTGCACCTACTCACACACGAACAACAGCTACCCACGTGAGGGGCGGCATAGCCAATGTGTCTTGGGAAACCACAGACAAGGTGTGGGTTAAAGCCACAGATGGGCAGTTTCATTTGAGCAATGCCGCTCAATTCCATCCCGTCACGCCACCTGCAACCGTCAACATGAAGCAGGCCAACTTCACATTAGCGACAGGAAATTATGGTTTTAACCCCGAGGTGCACTACACAGGACATAATCAACCAGCCAATCGTGTAACCATTGCGGCTGCACAAAGCCAAACCATCCCAAACGATTTCAGCCATTTGGCACAAGCTGGCGATTGCGGTTCGGCAACAGCTATTGGCGGAGGTGGCGATTTCCATTTCACGCTTGATCACAAGGCCAGCTACTTATGTTTCGTGCCACGCTGCACAAACACCGACTTAGGCCCCAACATCTTCTTGCAAAAGATTGTACTGACGGCCGATAAGCCCATTGCGGGAACTTATGATTTCACCGATGGTCAGCTCGATGGCAAATTACCACTTTCGGGCAGTAGCAACACTATCACGCTCACAGTGAACAACTTCTCGCTCAACACGACCATCGAATCCCTCCCCACCAACGCCGCCTACATGGTGCTTGCACCTGGAACCTATAATTTCACTATCGCCTACACGATTAAAGATCCCTTAACCAATGTTGAAGGGACGATTGTGAAAACAATTAACAATTTTCAGTGCACAGCCGGGAAAATCCGTGATGTGAAAGCCCATTTGGTACAAGGTTTGATAGATGTTTCAGGCACCTATTTCATGTGGGATGCCGCTGATGGTCAAAACTATTGGTTAGGGCACGACCGCGTTGGAGGCAAATATCCTGCAACGCTCGTCATCAATGGCTCACGAACAGCCAACTGGGCTGCTACGCCCGATACGCGTTGGTACAACACAGGCTATGGTTATAAGGTTGCTACCAATGCAATACATTCTGCAGCCGCACAGCCCAATGTGAACCTCATGTGCCATTTCCCCGAGTTTGGTGACGCTCGCTGGGATGCCAACAAGCTATGGATTATCTATGGCCATTTGCAAAAGGGTGGCATTTGGATTAAGCGACGCACAGCTTTAGGAGCAGCCAACAAGAGCGCTGATTATTGGGGAATTAATTTCACCAACAATGGTTCGCCAAACACCTACGTAGAGCGTAAAGGTTATGCTTCAGACTTCACACGACCGCTTAGCCGTGTACTCCCTACAGCAAGCGAGTTGCCCTATTACTTTTTCCTGCCTGCCAGCGGTTATTATTTAGATGGATTAACACACGATGTGGGCATTGGCGGACACTATTGGACCTCGTCTGGCTCGTCGTCAAATGCCAATAATGCCTATTATTTCTATTTCAACGACCACGAAATCCACGTGAGACAATTCCTCCGTTGGATAGGTTCGCGCATCGCTACGTTTGAAAATTAAACGAATAAAACTTGTTTGAGAGCAGGTGTGGAACATATCAAACCACACCTGCTCTCTTTTATTTCCCCCCACTGCAAACCATCTCTTCAACATTATTCGCCAACGATTGTGCCACACCAATAGTACAACCTTCCACTCTGTGACGCATCATAGCTTGCAATCACACCACGTAAGAATGAGGACAAATGCAAAATAAAAGGTTCTTCGGCGATAACCGAAGAACCTTTTATTTTTGCTCATATTTCACTTGAACCATGCATTTCATCACTCAAAGCCTTGCTCCACGGCTCCTGTCCTATTCGGTGCCATACCAATAAACATGCCATCTGGATAGAAATCTAAGTAATAACTATAATCACTCCCCCAGCCAGGTACCAAACTTGAAGTATGACGATACCCATATGTTGCAGAATTCTTACGATAAATTCCATCATCATAATAACCAATACCTGGAATCATGAAATACTTACTGAGTTGATTTTTTGGAGGCCTAATACCAACGTGTGTAATATCATATTTTATTGCACCTGGTAACGCTTCCGTCAATCGATTATGTCCATCTGGTGCCAAATTGGGATTCATACTTGGAATATTCACCCTACGTAGTACCCACCAAATACCACACCACAAGCGGTTCTGCCATACAAAGAGCTCATTGGTATCGCTATACCAATCGCCATCCCGCCCATACCACATCATTTCATTTACATTTGGCGTACCATTTGATGACGTACCCTTGCCGTACCAGCGTGCATCTGTAGCAATTGTAGGATAGTTACTACCATGTACTCCACTGGGGGCATTTGACGGAACATAAGCTGGCGTTCCCCATTCCCAATAAGGATAGGCAGCATTCCACATATAATGTACCCAATTGTTATAAGTCATGATAGGTTCAAGATTGGCTGTAATATCATCTATCTTCCCAGCCACACTATTCACAGTTACATATTTCGTGATGGTACCTTCTATCTTCCCTACAGGATCAGGATAATCCGTAGTATTGCGTAACCAGTAACGCACCATTAAGTTGTGCGTTCCAGGAGCCAAAACTACATAGGTAGCATTTTTATCAAGATTGGTCGTAGGGTTATTCAATTCAAATCCATTCCCTCCATTGTCTGTAGTCACCGTAATTGTTTTTGTTCCTCCAGAGACTAATTGCAGAGACCCATCAGCCGCAAAATTGTAATTTCCTGCAATATCATCATCGGACGAGATTTCAATTCGGATTAACTTGCTACGCTGTACAATAGCATTCGACGATCGTGGCAACAGACACAGATAGCTATTCTGATGAGACAACGTAAAATTGAACTTGATGGGATTTCCCGTAGCACGCGCCGTTCCTACGCCACAATCTCCAGCTGCTCCAGCATGTTCGAAGTTATTTCCTACACTCTGAATTTGACTACCTGAGATCTTCACTTCCGTTGCACTAACAGCACTGCTTCCCATATAGCGCACTTCACAACCATCAAGATAATCAGAAACTGCACCTGGTAATGTAAATTCTGCACTACTTCCACCATCATGAAGGGTTATAGCTATACTCTTCTGCCAATTGCCATATTTATCTTTCACAAAAATAAAATCATTACTACTCCAATAGGCATCAGCACCATTGCCTATAGTATGTTTAATGAATGTACGTGTCTTTGCGTTAGCTGTGTTCCCTCCGTAAATTAAAGCACGTGATGATGTAGTTAACTTTGGTTCATCAATTGAAAAATGCACACCCTTTACTTCTTCTGTGGGTTGTTTGCCATTCTTATTGTCAACGGAAAGATTGTCGCTTGCAGGACTATCACTTGAGCATCCTGCAAACAAGCCTATGGCAAGGTAAAGCAGGGCAACGCTGAAATACGCCTTAAGTTTCATCTTCATTATCCTCCTTGTTATTCTTTATCTTCGTTAGTTAATGCAGACGTGGTTTCGTCTTCATTGTCCCATTCATCCCATTCCACATTACTACGTTTGGCATCACCATAAGTTCCACCTTGACCAATGTGTTTGTGCTGACCACTCACCGCCTGCAATAAATGCTCAACTGATACTTGTATTACTTTCGCTTCGGGCTTCAAATAAGCCCTTTTTCTTTTTCTCATTCATATTATATGCTGAATTTATAATGTTTTTAAATTAATTGCCACACGAAAAGGGTGTGCATGAAGTTATGAGAAACTTCTTGCACACCCTTTGTTTGCGAATATTTATGTTGTATATTACGCGCGCGCGTTCTTTATATAAAAGAGCGGTCGCTCGAATGTGTATGTGTGTGTGTTACACAATTATTTGGAAGAGCCAAATAAAAAGGCATAAAAAAAGCGGCAAAAGTGAAATTCTTTTGCACCAACATGCTATCCTGTTTCATCTGACTATCTACCATTGTTTATTTCTTTTTCGACTGCAAATTTAGCTGTTTTTTAACAAACAGAAAAAGCTTCGCAGCAAAAATGCAACAAATGGCACAAAAAAATGACCTAAATCACGAATAAAAGCAGCCCACTTTTCTTAGACACTACCCCTGCTCTCTTTTGTTTTCCCCCACTGCAAACCATCTCTTCAGCACTATTCGCCAAAGATTGTGCCACACCAATAGTACAACCTTCCACTCTGTGACGCATCATAGCTTGCAATCACACCACGTAAGAATGAGGATGAATGCAAAAGATAAAAGGTTCTTCGGCGATAACCGAAGAACCTTTTATTTACGCAAATACCACTCTACATAACAAGCTTTGACCACAACCTTCTCAGAGTAAATTTTACTCAAAATACATCAATATCCATAACGCGTTTCAAATTTCCATTTCGGGAAACCTAACGATGCACTACAATAATCAAGATGGGCGATTCTATTACTTCCTACAGTACCTATAGATAAATGATACCCTCTGCCATTTTCATTCGATGTCCAATAGACTCCTGTTCCCCCTATGAAGACCATTTGATTTCCCGCATAATATCCTAAGGCAGGTAAGAAAGTAATCATCCTTATTGGTTGTTGGTGCACCATCAATTACAGCGGCATCATTATATAGTACATAGTTTGAAAGACTTAATTCAGTCCGCCTATCATGCCCATCAGGTGAGCGTCGATTTAAATAATCTGGATCACTCGCATACCCATATTTCGCTGCTATCACAGCTTTACGTAACAGCCATGTTCCACCTGTATAAAGATGACCAAACGCCGACCAGGGCTTAAACTCATCATAGCGAGGTTCTCCCTTTGCCACATACCAATACATAAGGTTGGCATTAGGCATCTCAGAAGCAGAACGAGTAGCCACATTGGGTGCTGGCGCCTGATTAAACCAACGGATATCACTTGGACTTGTTGCAGCACCAGAACCTACTTGATCGCGCAACGTTGGCTGAACTACTCCTGGTGCATCCCAATATGATTTCAAAGCATCCCACATATAATACACAGGTTTATAATGGTCAATATCTTTATCCAACCATGCGGTATAGTCATAAACTTTCCCCTCTTCCATATTTACAAACCACCAAGGCCTATTATCTATAGTAATGCTCACATTAGTTGTAGGGTCAATAATTCTAAACCCAAGAGCAAGTGAATGGTTCTTGGGTGAGATTGCCACAAAGAAACAAGTATCATTTCGTGTTGCTGATGGAATGGGAGCATTATGCGTGTCAAGTTCTATTTGTGAATATACCGGAGTAGGTGTTTTACCTATGAGCGTTCCATCGCTAAAATCCATTGTACCTGCAGGAAACTCACCATACATTTCACCAACATAGAGACTCTTCAACTTCACATTATGGTGTAACGCCTCGTTCTCTATACGTGGATAAATGCAAATGAAAGCTGATTTGTGTTTAAGCGTGAAGTGATAATCACCACCACCACCTTCAGCAATAGCCGTACCGCAATCGCCCGACACGCCTAAATGGTCGAATCGTCCAATCGTTGTTTGGCTTTGATTATGCAGAATCTCCACCCTATTAGGATTACCCGTGTTGGTGTAACGCACCTCTGGATTGAAACCATAATCATGTCCAGCAGGCAATTTGAAATTAGCTTGCGTGTGATCGGATGGGTTCGGGAAGGTAGCTGCCTCGCTCTGGTAAAAATTTCCATCAGTGGCTTTCACCCAAATCTTGTCACCCACACTCCAATTCACTTTGATTGGGCGTCCTTTTTCATGCGTAGCCGTTGTGCGTGTCGACGCAGCAGGTGTGATAACAGGTTGATAACCTCTAAAGGTCACATATTGTTTCAGCGTGTCCGTTTGTTGCTGCGCATCGGGCTGCGTAGTCATTTCGTTCGCACAGCTCGAAAACAATAATAGTCCTACAAAAAGCTGCACTCACAGCCTTTACATATCTTGTCTTCATTTTATTCTTTGTTTCACTAAAAATTGTTATCCAAATTGTCTTCATTCTCATCATCATCCCAATCGTCCCATTGCCCATTGTGCTTCTTAGCATCACCACCATCGCCGCCATACTCAATGATACCTGCATTGCCGCTGGCCGCATCTAAAAAGACATTCTCCAGCTAAGGGATAAACTTTTGCTCTCGGGCTTCAAATAAGCCCTTTTTCTTTTTCTCATTCATAATATATGCTGAATTTATAATGTTTTAAATTAATTTCCACACGAAAAGGGTGTGCATGAAGTTATGAGAAACTTCTTGCACACCCTTTGTTTGCGAGTGTTTATTTTGTATATTACGCGCGCGCGTTCTTTATATATAGAAGAAGAGCGGTCGCTCGAATGTGTGTGTGTGTGTGTGTGTTACACAATTATTTGGAAGAGCCAAATAAAAAGGCATAAAAAAAGCGGCAAAAGTGAAATTCTTTTGCACCAACATGCTATCCTGTTTCATCTGACTATCTACCATTGTTTATTTCTTTTTCGACTGCAAATTTAGCTGTTTTTTAACAAACAGAAAAAGCTTCGCAGCAAAAATGCAACAAATGGCATGAAAAAATGACCTAAATCACGAATAAAAGCAGCCCACTTTTTACGAGAAAGTGGGCTGCTTTGCTGTTGATATTTCTACATTCGTTTATCGGATATACTTGCGTTGCACAGGCACCGTGCCCTCAGCATTGCGACTCTTGGCATAACCATAATAGCCATTGTAGCCATAATCATAGTCGTTCCAATTGGGCGATGAGGTGTGATAGAGTCTTATGCGCACCCGATTACCACTTGATGTTGAAGCATAGCCCGTGAGCCAATCATCGGTGAGGCGATAGTCGTCGATGACCACATCGCTATTTCTTCGATGAAATGAATGTAGATGCTTTGATTCTCCACGTGCCAACGAATGTGGTTGGCGGTGTAGCGGCGACCATAACCACGTCCATAATAGTCCACCCAATAGCCCGTGCCAGAGGTGTAACCACTGGTAAACTCAACTTCTGAGCGTGTGATTTGGTAGACCTGTCCACCATAATCTACTTCGGAGAACACCGTTCCCTCCCATGTTCCACTCAAATAAGATGCCACTGCGGCATCGTCATCGCACGAGGCGAATAGCAATGCGCTACACAAAAGAGCGGCAAAGCTCCAAACCGATAGCTGTTTCATAGGCTTTATTCTTTTCATTTTCATTCTTCTGCTACTTAAAAACAAGGGCAAAGATAAGAAGTATTGTGCAACTCGCCTCATCATGTTCCTATATTTTAAATAGGGATTTCCCTTTTTTAACAAGGAAGAATTGGCAAAAAAGGCCATGGAACAGCAGGGCAAGCATCATAAGGCTCGTAGCAACCGACAACTCTAAAATTGCGTTAACATGCGGGTGTGCTCCTCGCTTGTAGGAATAAAATCACTACCTTTGCACACAAGTTGGCATTGTTTTTGCCACATGGCTTGCAACAAGCATCAATATTAATAGCATTTATCATAGAAGAAAATGAAAACCGTTTACGATTATTTCGTTAAAGACAGAAAAGGAGCGCCCGTAGCGTTAAAAGAATATGCCAACGAAGTGTTGCTCATTGTGAACACAGCCACGCAATGTGGTTTCACGCCGCAATACGAAGCGTTGGAGAAGCTCTATGAAACTTACCACAGTCGGGGGTTTGAAGTGTTGGACTTCCCTTGCAACCAGTTTGGTCAACAAGCACCCGGCACCGACGAAAGCATTCACCAGTTTTGCAAGCTCAATTACAACACCGAGTTTCCACGCTTTAAAAAGGTGAAGGTGAATGGCGACGAGGCCGACCCACTATTCGTGTTTTTGAAAGAGCAAAAGGGCTTTGCCGGCTGGGATGAGAGCCATCCACTCTACCCCATCTTAGACAAAATGTTGAGCGAGGCCGACCCCGATTACAAGGCAAAGAGCGATATTAAATGGAATTTCACCAAGTTTAATCAACAAGAAAGGGCAAGTGGTGGCACGTTTCGAACCTACTGAAAGCATGGATCACATTGCACAAGAGATTGAAAAACTTTTAGACGCATAACGAATTATTTTTAGAAAGGAGAAAACAATATGGAGTATGTAAAATGTTTAATCATTGGTAGTGGCCCAGCGGGCTACACCGCAGCACTTTATGCCAGCAGAGCTAACCTCAATCCCGTGCTTTATGCGGGCTTGCAGACGGGTGGACAGCTCACTCAAACCACCATCGTTGACAACTTTCCGGGCTATCCCAATGGCGTGGATGGCAACCAGATGATGATGGATTTGCGCGAACAAGCCGCCCGATTTGGTGCCGATTTGCGCGATGGCGAGATTACCAAGGTTGACTTTAGCCGCAAACCCTACACCGTGACTACCGATCATGGCGAAACGATTGAGGCCGAAAGTGTGATTATTGCGACGGGTGCTACAGCCAAATATTTAGGCTTGCCCGACGAAAAGAAGTATGCTGGACAAGGTGTTAGCGCCTGCGCCACCTGCGATGGGTTCTTCTATCGCAAGAAAGTGGTGGCTGTTGTGGGCGGTGGTGACACGGCTTGCGAGGAGGCTCACTACTTGGCCGGTCTTTGCAAAAAGGTGTATATGATTGTGCGCAAGCCCTATCTTCGCGCGTCGGCAGCCATGCAAAAGCGTGTGGAAGAGGCCGAGAACATCGAAATTCTCTACGAAACGAACACATTAGGGCTTTATGGTGAGAACGGTGTGGAAGGCGCTCACGTGGTTTATCGCAAAGGCGAAAGCGACGAACGGACATACGATTTGCCCATCGACGGCTTTTTCTTGGCCATTGGGCACACGCCACAGTCGGCGCTGTTTAAGGATTTCATAACGCTCGACGAGCAAGGGTTCATTTGCCTGAAGGGACAAAATCAGGCCACCAACGTGCCGGGTGTGTTTGCTGCAGGCGACGTTTGCGACCCTCATTATCAGCAAGCTATCATCGCCGCTGGTACTGGAGCGAAAGCCGCTTTAGATGCACAGGCCTATCTTAGCGAGCTCGGAAAATAAACAATCCGCCGAAGGTTAATGCGCCATTGAGCATCAACCGTTCGTAACCCATTTCATATCCGGTTATTTGTTGCGTCAGAAGACTCACTGCCCAACAGATAACCGGACTTATTATGGCACACCCATGGCACCCATCGACCGTGCACCCGATAGCGCGTGAACAGGGCAAAGGCAAAGAGACCCAGCAGCGGTCCGTAGGTATAGGAGCAGAGGGTGTAGATGGCATCGATGACGCTTGTGGTGTTGACCGCATTGAAAATTAAAATCATGACTGCAAAAGCCACAGCCATGAGCGCATGGGTGCATCGCCGAAGTCGCTCATCGTGGGGACGCTCGGCAATGTCGACACACCACGTTGTCGTCAACGCCGTGAGCGCACTATCGGCACTCGAAGCTGGCGGCCACGATACCGATGGTGAAAAACACTACGACGGCTGTGCCCAAGCGACCCGATGCGGCAAAAAGAGGCAGCAAATCGTCGGTTAATGTTGGCAGCGGCGAGCCTTGCTGCGCGGCCAACTGCATGAGCAACACGCCGAGAGCCAAGAACAACAAGTTGGCGGGAAAGAAAGCCAATCCATAGCTGCACATATCCTTTTGTGCCTCGCGCAGCCCCTTGCACGTGAGGTTTTTCTGCATCATGTCTTGATCCAGTCCCGTCATCACCACCACCACGAAGATGCCACTGAGAAACTGTTTCCAGAAATTCTGTCGACTCATGAAATCATCCCACACAAAGATGCGGCTGTGTTCGTCGGCCACGATAGCGCGCAGGCTGTCGGAGAGCGAATAATGGAGCGCGCTGTTCACCTGCCAAATGATGAGTAGCAAGGCGGCAAACATGCAAATGTTTGAAACGTGTCGGTGAAAACGAGCGTCTTAATGCCGCCGCGCCGCGTGTAGAGCCAGATGAGTCCCATCATCAGCACCACGGTGAGGGCAAACGGAATGTGCAACGCGTCGAGCACAAATCGCTGCAACACCATGCAGATAACACCAAATTTGACGGCCGAACCCAAGATTTTCGACAGCAAAAAGAAACCTGCGCCCGTCTTATAGGCCTGTTGCCCCAAGCGCGTTTGCAGATAACTATAGATGGTGGTGAGGTTGAGCCGATAGTAAACCGGCAGCAACACAAAGGCCACCACCACATAGCCCACGGCAAAGCCCAAGCACATTTGCAGATAGGTGAACTGTGTGGTGACGGCCATGCCGGGCACGCTGATAAACGTGACGCCCGAAATGGAGGCGCCCACCATGCCAAAGGCTACCAAAGGCCACGGCGATTGCCGGTTGCCCCGATAAAAAGTGTCGTTGGAGGAATGGCGTGTGGTGAGCCGACTCAAAACCAAGAGCACGCCAAAATAAACGAGAAGTGTAATTAAGATTGTCATCGTGGCTGCAAAATTAATAAAAAACAAGGGGACAAACGATGGTTTCTGCTGCTCGAATGCACGATTTCAATTAAAAAAAGGTGCATCCTTCCTTCCGTTTGCAGCATTGAGAATATCTCTTTCCATTGCTGCAAGGATGCATCCTTCGAGAAAATGTATTTTTTCCGTTGCCGCAGGGGTGCATACATCAAAAAAATGTATTTTTTTCCGTTGCCGCGGGGGTGCATACATCAAGAAAATGTATTTTTTCCGTTGCCGCAGGGGTGCATACATCAAGAAAATATATTTTTCCGTTGCCGCAGGGGTGCATACATCAAGAAAATATATTTTTTCGTTGTCGCAGGGGTGCATACATCAAGAAAATATATTTTCCCGTTGTCGCAGAGGTGCATACATTAAGAAAATATTTTTTTGGCTCTAAAATATCTTTCGCAACGGGCGCGGATGGCACATTTTCATGGCATCATTCCCTTCTGAAACGCTATTTTTTTCGCCCCGAGAACAAAATAATATGCTTATCGTTTGCCCGTCTCATAAAAATCTTCTACTTTTTGAGGTGTTTCTAACCCTAAAAGGTCTATGAAAAGGAATTCAAGTAAAAGAGTTGCATCAGGTCGCCGTTCGTTTTTCGGGCGATTCGGGCGACGGAATGCAATTGGCCGGTACCATTTTTTCGATGATTTCGGCCGAAGTAGGCAACGGCATCTCCACGCTGCAGGACTATCCTGCCGACATTCGCGCGCCACAAGGTTCGCTGTCGGGCGTGAGCGGATACCAAGTGAAAATTGGTGAAGACGAGGTGCTCACGCCAGGTGACCTTTGCGATGTGCTCGTGGCAATGAATGCCGCCGCACTGAAAACGCAAATTCTGCATGCAGCACCCTCGGCTACCATCATCATCGACAGCGACAACTTCAAAGAAGAGGACTTGCGCAAGGCCGAATTTCAAACCAACGACTATCTTGGAGAGCTCGGTATCGATGGCGATCGCGTGGTGGCGTGCCCCATCACATCGATGGTAAAGGCCTGTTTGCGCGACACTGCGCTCGACAACAAAGCCGTGTTGAAATGCCGCAACATGTTTGCTTTGGGCATCGTTTGTTGGCTCTTCAACCGCAGTCGGTCGTTGGTGGAGAACTATCTGCGCAAAAAGTTTAAAGCAAAGCCCGATGTGGCCGAAAATAACATCCGCGTACTGCATGCCGGTTATGATTATGGCTACAACACCCATGCTTCGGTTCCAGCCACCTATCGCATCGAGTCGATTCACAAACGGCCGGGGCGTTACATGGACATCACGGGCAACAAAGCCATTGCCTATGGGCTCATGGCTGCCGCCGAGCGCGCAGGACTACGCCTGTTTCTCGGCAGTTACCCCATCACACCGGCCACCGACATTCTCAACGAGCTGGCGAAACACAAAGCCATGGGCGTCATCACCATGCAATGCGAAGACGAGTTGGCCGCTTGCTGCACGGCTATCGGCGCCTCGTTTGCGGGTGCGTTGGGCGTCACCTCCACGTCGGGGCCGGGCATTTGCTTGAAATCCGAAGCCATGAACTTGGCCGTGATGGACGAGCTGCCCTTGGTGATTGTCGACGTGATGCGCGGCGGTCCGTCGACAGGCCTGCCCACAAAGACCGAGCAAACCGATTTACTGCAGGTGCTCTTCGGCCGCAACGGCGAAAGTCCTATGCCCGTAATAGCACCCACATCGCCCACCGACTGTTTCCAAGCGGCATTCGATGCGTGCAAAATGGCTGTGGAATACATGACGCCTGTGGTAGTGCTGAGCGATGCTTATATCGCCAACGGCTCGGGCGCATGGCGCTTGAAAGCGCTCAACGACTTGCCCACCATCACGCCACCCATGGCCACTTCGGCGCTGCGCGACACCTTTTCGCCTTACAAACGCAACGAGAAAACGCTGGCACGCTATTGGGCTACGCCGGGCATGCCAGGCTTTGAGCATGTGATAGGCGGATTGGAGAAGGACAGCAGCACGGGCGTTATCTCCAACAATCCCGAGAACCACGAACGCATGACGCGGCTACGCGCCAGCAAAGTGGCGGGCATCGATGTGCCCGACGTGCCCGTTTTCGGCGACAAAGACGATGCCGAGCTGCTCATTGTGGGTTTCGGCGGCACCTTCGGCCATCTCTATACAGCGATGGAAGCGCTACGCAGCAAAGGCGAGAAGGTGGCATTAGCCCATTTCAAATTCATCAATCCGCTGCCACAAAATGCGGCACGCGTGCTCCTCAGCTATCCAAAAGTGGTGGTTGCCGAACAGAATTTAGGTCAGTTCGCGGCCTATCTGCGCATGAAAATCGATGGCTTCACGCCACGCCAATACAACGAAGTCACGGGACAGCCTCTGAAAGTGAGCAAACTCACGAAAGCGTTTTTCAAACATCATTCACCAATAATACATCACAATGGAATACACCATCAACGATTATAAAAAGGGCAAACCACGCTGGTGCCCCGGTTGCGGCGACCATTTTTTCCTCAATTCGCTGCACAAAGCCATGGTCGAATTAGACATTCCGCCCTATGAAACAGCCGTCATTTCGGGCATCGGCTGTAGCGGCCGCCTGTCCTATTATGTCAACACCTATGGCATGCAAACCATTCATGGGCGTGCAGCAGCCATCGCCAGCGGCGTGAAAGTGGCTCGCCCACAGCTCATCGTGTGGCAAGTTTCGGGCGATGGCGACGGTTTAGCCATTGGCGGCAACCATTTTATCCACGCCATTCGCCGCAACATCGACCTCAACATCATCTTGCTCAACAACCGCATCTACGGCCTCACTAAAGGGCAATATTCGCCCACCTCGCCGCGCGGTTTCGTGTCTAAGTCAAGCCCTTATGGCACCGTCGAAGACCCCTTCTGCCCCGCCGAACTCTGTTTTGGTGCGCGCGGACAATTCTTTTGTCGTGCGGTAGCCAACGATAGCGTCCACACGGTGGCACTTCTGAAGGCCGCACAGCAACATAAAGGAGCAGCCGTCTGCGAGATTTTGCAAAACTGCATGATTTTTAACAATGGTTGCTATGCGCCCATCTACACCCGCGAAGGGCGCGAAATGCACGCCATCTATTTGGAACACGGGCAGCCTATGCTGTTCGGCGCGAACAAAGAATGGGGTCTAATGCAAGAGGGATTTGGGCTGAAGGTGGTAAAAGTAGGCGAAGACGGCGTAAAAAAGAGCGACATCCTTGTGCACGATGCCCATTGCACCGACAACACACTGCAAATGAAATTAGCCATGATGCGCAACGAAGAAGGCTTTCCTGTGGCCTTGGGTGTCATCCGCGATGTACCTGCTCCCACCTATAACGATTGCATCTACGAGCAGTTGGACGAACAAAAAGCAAAGCAAAACTATCACAACTTTGCCGAACTGTTAGAAACCAACGACACGTGGACGGTGGAATAAATCACGAAAAGGCAAGACGGCAGCCTTTGGACTTGGAGGAAAAGCATTGGAGCAATCATCTATAAAACAAACAACACATTAGCAAATGGAGGGTAGTCTGTTTCCGATTGGGAAATAGACTACCCTCATAACATAAACAACCGAAAATAAGGTGGAGCAGGCGCATTTCAAAGCTCATGGGGTTTGATTTCTCACTTTTTGTTTGTACTTTTGCAACAACATCGAAACTGGTAATATTCCACAGCATGTTCTATACAATTCAAGCACCCGACGAACTCAACATCGCCCTGCAAATCCCGGCCAGCAAAAGTATCAGCAACCGTGCTCTCATCATGCAGGCACTCACGAAAGGCACCACCACATTACATCACTTGAGCGACTGCGACGACACCCTTGTGCTGCAACATGCACTGCACAACATGCCCCACACCATCGATATTCACGGTGCCGGCAGTGCCATGCGCTTTCTAACGGCCTATCTGTCGATTGGCGAGGGCGAGCACATCCTCACCGGAACAGCGCGCATGCAACAGCGTCCTATCGGCATTTTGGTGGACGCGCTGCGGCAACTTGGCGCAACCATTCACTACGAAGGGCAACCGTGCTTTCCTCCCTTGCGCATCCAAGGCCACCCCATCGAGGGCGGAACGATTGAAATTCCTGGGCATGTGAGTTCGCAATTCACCACGGCGCTGCTTCTCATTGCGCCCACCATGCCGCAGGGGCTGACACTGAAACTCACAGGCGACATCAGCTCGCGCCCCTATATTGACCTGACGCTTTGCATGATGCGCGATTTCCATGCCAAAGCCGATTGGATTGACAGCAACACCATTCGCGTGGAACCGCAACCCTATGCGCCCTGCTCCTACACCATAGAGAGCGACTGGACCGCCGCCAGCTATTGGTATGCGCTCATGGCATTGGCACCCGAAACAACTGCCCACGTGCAACTCATGGGCCTGATGGATGGTTCGATTCAGGGCGACTCGGTGGTGAAATACCTCTTTTCGCTCTTGGGCATCAAAACCCATTTCGCTTCCACCGAGCACGGCCTGCCCACCACCATCACGCTGCATCGCCAGCCATGCCCGCTCCATCGCTTAGACTACAACTTCACAGGCGCGCCCGATTTGGCACAAACCTTTGTGGTGTGCTGTGCGCTCATGGATGTGAAGTTTCATTTTAAAGGGCTGCAAACCCTCACCATGAAGGAATGCAACCGCATCGAGGCGCTGCAAACCGAAATGCGAAAGTTGGGCTACGTGATAGACACGGCCAACGACGACGAGCTATTTTGGGAAGGCGAACGCTGCACACCATCGACCGAACCCATTGAAACCTATGCCGATCATCGCATGGCATTGGCCTTTGCGCCGGCCGCATTCCGCATCAAGGGGCTGCGCATCAACCACCCCGAAGTGGTGAGTAAATCCTATCCCCACTATTGGGACGACCTCCAAAAAGCTGGCTTCCACCTATGATTTATCTGCTGCTTTCACTCCTTGCCTTAGGCTTTCTCACGGCCATTGGCACGTTAATCGCCCATAAAAAAGGCGAGCCCGAGGCGCCCCTTGTCGTGCATGACTCGTGTGCCACCTGCTCGGGTGAAAACGATCTCTGCGAACAAGAATGCATGATGCTTGCAGCCACGCAACCCATTGAATATTTCGACGACGAAGAACTCGACCGGTTTAAAGGGCGTGCGTCCGATGATTTTAGCGACGACGAGGCCGAAGCCTTTGCCGAAGTGATGCAAACCATGCGTCCCGATGAGGTGAAAGCATGGAACAGAAGCCTCATTCTGCGTGGCATCAACATGCCCAACCAAATTAAAGACGATTATATAGCGTTAGCCCATGATTGACCTGCTTCACTACACCTTCTTCCAAAATGCCCTCTTAGGGGCGTGCTTAGCCAGCATCGTTTGCGGCATCATCGGCACCTATATCGTGGCGCGCCGTCTGGTGTTCATCAGTGGTGGCATCACCCACGCATCGTTTGGTGGCATCGGTTTAGGCGTTTTCCTGGGCATCAACCCCATCCTTTCGGCCACGCTTTTTGCCATCTTGAGTGCCTTTGGCGTGGAATATATGGCGCAAAAAGAGCATGTGCGCGAAGACTCGGCCATCGCCTTGTTTTGGACTTTCGGCATGAGCGTCGGCATCATTTGCTGCTTCCTCACGCCGGGTTTCATCCCCGACCTACCCTCATTCCTCTTTGGCAGCATCCTCACCATCGACACTTCCGACCTCTTATTCCTTGCTGTGCTGGCCGTGGTGGTCATTCTCTTTATGGCGTTGTGCTATCGTGCGGTGCTCAGTGTAGCCTTCGATCGCACCTTTGCCCTATCGCAAAGGCCTGCCCGTGCGCGCCATTGAATATGTCATGATGGCCCTCATCGCCATGACCATCGTGTCGACTTTGCGCATGGTGGGCATCGTGCTCTCGCTCAGTCTGCTCACCATTCCGCAAATGACCGCCAACCTCTTCACCTGTCATTTCAAGCGCATGATGCTGCTTTCCATTGGCTTTGGCTGGATAGATTGCCTCCTTGGACTAAGCCTCAGCTACCTGCTCAACGTACCTTCGGGCGCAACCATCATCTTTGTGAGCATCCTTGTTTTCGGCATTTCCAAACTCCTCGCCAAACAATGAATGCTAAATTTGCCGCCATTTCAGCATGTTTTGCCATGCTATTGCTATCAAATTGCGCCACAAAACGCAACACTTTAGCCACGCGATGGTGGCAATCGTTTCACACGAAATATAATGTTTACTACAACGCCTCGGTGGCCTATATCGACGCTTCGTTGGAAAAAGAAAACGAACATCACGACCATTTTACCGAACAACTGCCGCTCTACACCATCGGCAACAAAGAGAGTCGCGCCATAGGACAAGCCAACTACGACCTCGCCATTGCCAAATGTGAGAAAGCTATTCGCCTGCACAGCATCAAGCGCCACCCCATTTGGGACAAAAACCGCCGCAAAACGCCCGAAGATGTCGAGTGGCTTAACCGGCGGGAATACAACCCTACGATATGGAAGGTGTGGCTCTTGATGGGGCGTGCACAATTTTTCAAAGGCGATTTTGAAAATGCTATCTCCACCTTTGCCTACATGAGCCGCCTCTATGCCACACAACCCGCCATCTATCAACGTGCGCAAGCCTGGTTGGCCAAAAGCTATATCGAGGCCGGTTGGCACTATGATGCCGAAGAGGTGTTGCGCAACATGGCACGCGACTCCATGCACTGGCAGGCACAAAAAGAATGGGACTACACCTATGCCGACTACTATCTGCACACGGGCGACACGCAACAGGCCATCGTCTATTTGCAACGCGTCATCCAACACGAGATGCGGCGCAAACAAAAGGCACGCGAGTGGTTTCTCTTGGGGCAACTGTTCACGCAACAAAAACAGCCCGCGCAGGCCTACGAGGCTTTCAAAAAGGTGATAGCACTCAACCCCTCTTACGAGCTTTCTTTTCATGCCCGCATCGCCATGACCGAGGTAATGGCGCCAGGTAACCAGCAAAAGATGATTGCAAAATTGCGCCGAATGGCACGCAACGAAAACAATCAGGCCTATCTCGACCAGGTGTTTTATGCCTTAGGCAACATCTATCTTGCACAACGCGACACACTCCGCGCCATCGAAGCCTACGAACAAGGCAACGAACGCGCCACGCAACAAGGCATAGAGAAGGGCGTGCTGCTGCTCAAACTCGGCAATCTTTATTGGGACAAAGAACGTTTTGGCGATGCCAAGCGCTGCTACGACCAGGCCATTGGCTTGTTAGACCGCGACCGAAAAGACTATGACCGTTTGGCGCTTCGCCAGCAACAATTAGAACGGCTCGTGCCGTTTACCGATGAAGTGGCATTGCAAGACTCGCTGCAACGCCTATCAAAGATAAGCGATGCACAGCGCAACGCCATCATCAAACGCATGATTGCAGCACTAAAACAAAAAGAACGCCGAGCCACACAGCCCCAAAACGACAACACTGCTATAGGCTTTGCACAACCCATGCCAACACCCGATGCAGACAGCAACACATGGTATTTCTACAATCCGGTGTTGGTGGCACGAGGCATTGAGCAGTTTCAACGCACATGGGGGCACCGAAAAAACGAAGATAACTGGCAACGCGAAAACAAAACGGTGGTCAACATGGATGACATCGCCGCAGTTCCTAACGACACGCTCAATGATAAAACCGAAAAGGACGTTGCGCAGCAGCATCAAGCATCCGACTCCTTAGACAATGATCCTCATCAACCGGCTTATTATCTCAAGCAAATTCCGCATACGCCAGCGCAATTACAAGCCAGCAACGAAAAACTTTCGCAAGCCCTTTTCCACAGCGGATTGCTCTTTAACGACCTGCTCGACCGCCCCGATCTCAGCCAACGCTACCTGTTGCGCCTGCTGCATGAGTTTCCATCCTTTGCACAACGCGATGAAGTGTATCACCGGCTGTATCTCATCTACATGCGCCAACAGCAACCCTCCTTGGCACAACACTACCTTCAACGACTCGAACAGGAATATCCGCAGAGCGAAACGGCGCGACAGTTGCGCAGTCCCCATTATGCAGAGGACGCGTGCCGAGGTGAACAAATTGAAGACTCGCTCTACACAGCCGCCTACGAAGCATTTAAACATGATGATAAAGAACGCGTCGACCGGTTGTTTGAAACGGCACAGAAACGTTTTCCGAAGGGCAACAATCACGATAAATTTCTCGCGATCAGTGCTCTCAATCAGCTGCATCAAGGCCGTCTTTCCACCGCTTTGCAGCAGTTGAACACGCTTCTCTCAGCCCACCCCAATAGTCCACTCGCCACCATGGCGGGCATGATCATCAATGGTATTCAGGCGGGAAAGACACCTCACAATGGTCGATTCGATCTTGAAAATGTGTGGCAACGGCGCAGCGAAGTGCTCAATGATAGCGATGCCTTGCACCAAGTGAAATTCAGCAACGAGCGACAAACTCCCTTCCTCTACGTGATGGTCTATGCGCCCGATGCCGTGAATGAAAATCAATTACTGTTCGAGTTGGCCAAATACAACTTCACCAACTATCTCGTGCGCAATTTCGATATTCAGATTGAGCGCCGCGAAGGCATGCATCAAATGACGGTCGGAGGCTTCCAAAACTACGACGAGGCGCTGCAATATGCTCGTGCTGTTCATCAACAAACAGCCATCCAAGGCCTAAGCAAACAGGCACGTTCCGTCATCATCAGTCAAGAAAACCTGGCGCTCATCGGCCATCCCTTCAGCTATCGGGACTACGAAAAGTTTTATCAACAGCATTTTGCACCGCTCAAAATATCGACTTTACAACTGCTCACCGAACCCATAAAAACGGTGACCAAGCAGCCCGAGAAGCCCACAACAGCCGAAGACATCGACCGCGAATTGGAGCGCATCATCAAAGAAGACGGCAGCGAATATCCCATCGATCCTACCGATTGGAACATCAAGCGCACGAAAACAGTGCAAAAGGTTGATGCCAAAACATCGAAAAAAGCGAAGCCTGAAAAGCCGAAGCCTCCTGTGAAAACGGTGAAGCCGCTCGATTTAGACGATGAATATTATGATTTAGAAGGGTTTTAATGCCCGCAAAAAAGGTAACAGATGCACAACTCACAAAGCAGAACCGCAGCGTGATAACATAAAAATAGAACAACAAAAATAAAGTAAAAATGGAAATTATCATCCCATCACTCAGCAGCATCAACGAGGCTGCACAACAATTCTCGCTCAAATGGGCGACCATAAAGTCATTGCCTTCTATGGAAAAATGGGCGCAGGCAAAACCACTTTCATCAAAGCTCTTTGCCAGACCTTAGGCGTTGAGGACGTAATCACCTCGCCCACCTTCTCTTTGGTCAACGAATATACCGACCGCGAGGGCAACAGCATCTTCCACTTCGACTTCTATCGCATCAAAAAGTTAGACGAGGTCTACGATATGGGCTATGAGGATTATTTCTATGGGGGCAGCCTTTGCCTCCTGGAATGGCCCGAACTCATCGAAGACATCCTGCCCGAAGAAGCTCTAAAAGTAACCATCACCGAAGAAGCCAATGGCAGCCGCAAATTAAAGTGGTAAGCGCCCATCCTGCAGATGTGGCACGATGGCAACGCACAGAACAAAGCAATCCAAGGTGCATGCTTCATAAAAAAGCAACGGGCACGGCACTGAAAGGGAGCTTTTCGATAGAAAAATCGTATTTTTGCAGCATCGATTCTCACTGAAATGGCAAAACATAACGACTTGGGTCGCATGGGCGAGGATTTCGCCGCACGCTATTTGGCCCAACAAGGCTACGACATCATGGAGCGCGATTGGCAACAAGGCTCGCGCGATTTAGACATCATTGCCCGAACGCCCGATGGCATCACCATGGTGTTTGTGGAGGTAAAGACGCGCACGTCGGACGAAATCATGCTACCCGAAGAGGCCGTCACGCCACAGAAAATCCGCCATTTAGGATTGGCAGCACATGCCTATGTGCAAGAGAAAGCACTCGACGACGAGGTGCGCTTCGACATCATCAACGTCATAGGCACCTCTCCCGACAACTTTCAGTTAGAACATATCGAAGATGCTTTTAACCCCTTGCTGCGCTAAGCACGTGGCACAAGAAACAGAAACAAAAAATGTGGTTTTTTAAAAAGAAACAAAAGGCACCGCAATGGAACATCACTTGGCTCGACGAAGTGGACTCGACCAACGATTACATGCGTCAACAAAACGCAACAAGCAACGAGCGACTGTGCGTGGTAGCGGCCAATTTCCAACGTAAAGGGCGCGGACAGGGCAGCAACACCTGGGAGAGTGAGCCTGGCAAGAACCTACTCTTTAGCATCATGACACACCCCACCATGGTGCCCATCCGCACACAATTCCTGCTCTCAATGGCTGGTGCTTTGGCGCTGAAACAAGCCTTAGACGCCCACACTGACGGCATCTCGCTGAAATGGCCCAACGATGTTTATTGGCACGACAGCAAAATCAGCGGAACACTAATTGAGACTTCCATCGCCAACGGACACATTAAAGATTGCGTGTTTGGCGTGGGGCTGAACGTCAACCAAATGCAATTCCGCAGCGATGCGCCCAACCCCATCTCGTTGGCGCAAATCGTCGGCCACGAAATCGACCGCCGAACACTGCTCAACGATATTCTAACGGCCTTCGACCAGTATTATCGATGGATTGAAAACGGCCAATATGCCGACCTCTCGGCCTGCTATCATGCCGCGCTCTACCGTCGCAAAGGCTTCCACACCTATCGCGACACCGCGACCAACGAAACCTTTGAAGCAGCCATCATCGAGGTGGAAGACGACGGCACCTTGGTGCTGCGTACGCCCGATGGGCACATTCGCGAAGCACAATTTAAAGCGGTGGAACATGTGTTGCCCACTTCAACAGAACGAAAAATCAGTAAACAAAAGAATATGGCAAGATTTAAACGCATTTTATTAAAGCTCAGCGGCGAGAGCCTCATGGGCGAACAAGGACACGGCATCGACCCACAATGGTTGGCCGACTATGCCCGACAAATTGAAGAAGTGCACCAGATGGGTGTGCAAATCGGCATTGTAATTGGCGGCGGAAACATCTTCCGCGGGATCAGTGGCAGCCAAAAAGGATTCGACCGTGTCAAAGGCGACCAAATGGGCATGTGTGCCACAGTCATCAACTCCTTGGCCTTGAGCAGCGCCTTGGGGGCCATCGGCGTGAAAAACAAAGTGCTGACAGCCATCCGCATGGAGCCCATCGGCGAATTTTACAGCAAATGGAAAGCCATCGAAGCCATGGAGGCGGGCTACGTCTGCATCTTCTCGGCCGGCACGGGCAGCCCCTATTTCACCACCGACACGGGCAGTTCATTGCGCAGCATTGAGATTGAAGCCGACGTCATGCTAAAGGGTACGCGCGTAGATGGCATCTACACCGCCGACCCCGAAAAAGACCCTTCGGCCACGAAATTCACCACCATCACCTACGATGAGATCTACACGCGCGGGCTAAAAGTGATGGACCTCACCGCCACCGCCATGTGCAAGGAAAACAACCTGCCCATCTATGTGTTCAACATGGACATCTATGGCAACCTCAAGCGCGTGATGGACGGCGAGGACATCGGAACCTTGGTGCACAATTAACCCTGCACCAGCCCACTCCATCCAAACGAAACCGTAAGGGCGACGCCTGCGTGCCCGCCCAAACGTCCGCGCAGCGGCGTTTCCATACCAAAAATACACGCATTATACGCGGGGGATGAACAACGAATGCGCCCTTGCAGAGCGACACGGGCGGGCACACAGGCACCGCCCCTACCACGCTTGACGGACCCATCAGCAAACGCCGAAACCATTTTAGTAATAAACAAAGGGGGCGCACATGAGCTACCTCAAAATTGGCTTCCTGCGACCATAACAGGCAAACTTGTGTGGGACGGAACAACAAGAAATGCACACGGTTGCCTGGTTCTCCACCACCCGACATGTTATACCAGCCTGCTGGGAATGTTCCGCCCGCATCGGTGAAAAATTTCTGCAATTTCGAAAGATCCATCGAAAAGAATGTTTGCGTATTATAAGGTTCGAAACTTGGATCAAAGAAATAATTTTGCGAATTATCGCCATAAGCATTGTCGAGTGTCGTCGGTGCAATTTTGCCCAAGGCCGAAAGCGCTTTTCGCCATTGCAGACCACTGGGCAAAAACCATTCTCCAATATTCTGAGTGGCCACACCAGGATTATAAGTGGCAGCATTGTGATAGGCTGGCAACAGATAGCTATGTGTTGTCAAATCCTTTAGATCCTTGGCAGGCAATTTAGGAGATTGCGGTATATGCATATTTGTCGCCATATCCGCATAGCGGCTTTCATCATAAACATTTGTATTATGCGTGTAATCATAACCATCAGTAGTAAACTTAAAAATATAATCATCATAGGTAAGTTTAAAAGGTAAGGAGTAATCATTTAGAGCAGCAACATAGTTTACGCCATCAGCTGCGTTATTCAGCGCAATAGCCAATCCTTTATCCGTGTCCGATGTTTTTTCTTTCACCACCACTGCAATCGGTGTGCGCGTGCCTTTATCGCCAAGCGTGCCAACGGTGCCATCGCTGAAGAGATAGAGCACGGAGGGGCGGATGTTGATTTTGAACGTGTAGCTGTGGTTCTTTTGCAGTACAGCTCTATAGGCAGGAGCCCAACTGGTAACCATCTGTTCCACATCATTCACAGGCTTACCATAAATTGTAGAGCTTGTTGAAAAATAAAAGGGGAAATAAGACAATACTCGCATATTACTTCCATCAAGATAATAGGCATAGTTCTTGAGAATATTCTTGTAGGTGATGACTTTATCTGAAGGTGTATAGTCAGGAGATACATCAAACTTTCCAACAAAACCAGAAGATGGACCATATTCTCCTGAAATATAATTTCCCTTCAAATCAAATTTTCTTCTAGCTTCTGGATCAGAGTCGCTATTAAACGACGTTATTTCAGCATCTTTCATCGGTGCTGTGTAGGTATTAAATTGCAAACGGACGCGAGCACTCAAATGTTTCATCACAAATGGTACCACATCTTCATCATCATTGGCCACGGTATGAACTGTAGTGCCTACCATGGCATTGTTGCCAGTATGAACTTCTATATCTGTTCCATTATCTGCAACATCATTGCTCCAGCACACAAAGGTATATTCCTTCCCGGGCTCGAGATACCAAGGGGAGGGCGTGTCGGGAATGAACTTGCCGTTCTTCACTTCGCCTTTCAAACCGTCGTAGCGTTGCCCATCTTCCGTTTTGATGGCGTAAATCATGTAGTGGCCATCGCTGATGGGTGTATCGCCGGCACGTGTGTTGCCCATGCAACTGCTGTCGGGTTCGAGTGTCATCTCGGCCTCCATGCCGTTACCCAAGTCAACCACTTGGGGTTGCATTGCCGCACGTGTTGCACCGCTAAATGTTCCAGGCAGGAATCGTTCCTCGCTGAACTGGAAGGTGATGCCTTTCGACACATCCACCTTCTTGCCCTCACCCACCATGTCTTCGCTGCTACAAGCGGCCAGCAACACAGCCACCGCCAAGCAAGCTAATTTCAGTATATTTCTTTTCATATTCTTTCTTCGTTGTTTCTTTTTTGAATCTATTCATCTATTACCTTAATTGATAGGCTTATAATTCATATTCGCCACCATCAAGGTCGCCACCATCTTCCCATCCTTCTTCGGTCGATCCAGGCACTTTCGGCTTTACCTTTGTTCTGCTCTCAGCGACGGGACGAACACCAAAAGCATAAGAACGCGATGCACTATCGTATTCTACTCCAAAGCCAGAATTACCAGGATACGATGTAAACCACAATATGTAAATACCTTTATAAGTTCCTCCCTTAGGGAGAGCTGTCCAATAATAAGCTGCATTCCCATAGAAGCCTACGTTATCACCCGACGTATCAAGCCGCCAACCCAGGGCTGGAAAATAGATGGTTGAATTACCTATCCCTGTTTTAAAAATCATGCCTTTTTTGAATTCTCCTACCATGTTAATTTCATCTACATCAGAAGTTCCACCCCCAGTGGTAGTAAACCCAGTAAAGGCTTTAGACGCAGGGAGATGGAAGCCTGCAGGACAAGGGTCGTAAATAGTCTTCACAATAGGATCATTGCTCCAGTTGTTGTATGTCGTATTATTCATTGACCACGTGTTTATATAGAAGTCTTTATTCCAGTCCCATATCCAATTGTTAGAATCATCTGCCGCTCTACTGAACATTACATTTGGTCGCCGAATAGACTCACCATAAGTATGATTTCTTCCATACACAAAAGCAAAGCCATTCGCTGGGTTAACTGTATAGTCACCAGGAAGTGCATCCTTGCGCCCTCCCTGGAACATAACGCCCAAATCTTCTTGTACACTATTCGGGGTCTGTACTATTGTTATCTCACTCGTATTCTTTGATGGTTATTCCCCATCTGCTGCTCAATAGTAAGTCTCACCTTTCGAGGATTAAAATAAGATGTACTTTCATATTTTGTATGAACAGCCCCCAAGATACTACGTGTGAACTTATAAATCACACCATCATGATTCTTCACTGGAATTAAATCCAATTCCTGTGCTTGGGCAAACCATAAATGCCAAGACCACATCACTGTGCCCGCACTATTCTTCACTGCAATAACAGCATTGCCATTGCGAATGTCGCTTTGTTTAACCTCAAACTCTACAAAATCGACTTGTGTTGCTGCTGTTGCACCTGTAGCATCTTTAACGTTTACAGCATACGACTTGATAGGAGTGCTACTGAAATGAATCAAATTGGGATATTCTGTCCAAACAATATCTGCATTCGTAGCCTTATCCGTACTATTTTGCTCATTAATCAACGCCTTGGAAATAGGCTGATCCGCGTGGTCTACAAAGTCCTGCAAAATATTTGCACCTGTATTATTTGTATGATAGGCGCTACGATTATATTTATTATTCAAAATACCATTACCATAAACTAAAGGGATTCGGTAATGCCCTGGAGCTGAAATAAGATAGCTATTGGCACTTTCAATAATATCACTTCCACCCGTATCGGGATTGGATAAATTCCCAAGGAGTTACTGAACCTTTAGCTGGTTCATTCTTCAAGACATCATTATATGCTTGAAGGTTATCAACCATAGTAGCTGCCTTTACTGAAGCATTGACAGACTCTGCACTACCTGCTGCACCATTACCTTCAGTCTGGACATTATTCAACCAATCTGGTTTGGTCGTACCTTTGTCTATCCAACCACCAGCACCACCATTGGCTGTATAGTCCCATTCCTCATACTTCACAACCTTCCAAGGAATCGCTTGCTTAGCTATCGTTCCTGTTATGGGATCTGTACCTCCTTCACGCCAACTCTCTACTTTAAAAGGTTTAGCCGCCGTTTCATTATAATTAAAACTCAAGTCACCATCTAATGTAAAGTGATACTCCCAGCTCGAATTCTTCTGCGAGAGCTTATATTCGCGTGTGGTGTTGGCCTTCCATTCGCCTGTGAGTGGAAATGAAATATGCTTGGCAACACCATTGTCCTTATAATAGATGGTGACCTTTGCAGGATTGGCCGCTCCTCTGGCAGGCAAAGTTTGCGGAATCATCAAGAATGTGTAGTTCTGCCGCCCCGATACATTATAACCATGAGGGTCGGGAGTCAATGCTCCGGCCAACATCGTGTTAGGTCTGTCGGCAGCATTCATATTAATTCCACTGAGCGTTACGGTGGTTGTGGCATTGTCAACCGACGTCCATGTGCCCATTGCATTCAACGCATTGGGCAATTCGTAACGACCTTTGTATTTCACACCCGAAACTTCAATCTTCTCAATGGTGACAGGTGAGAGGTTGCTGCCGATGGAGAACTTCACAGCCGCTAAGGCATGCGTGAACTTAAGGTTGCTCGTGGGGTCGTTGCCATGCTCATAGTGCACCTCACCCGAGCAAGCTGTCATCAAGTCTACTTGGTCAACCACATTGCTCTTTACCTCAAAGTCCACATAAGGCACCTGTGCATAGTTGCTTGGTGAGAAGCGTGATGCCATTGGCTGCCGTAGCCTCGGGCGACACAGCATAGAAGCGACCATAAACATTCACCGGCCAATCCCAATCGTAACGACTTTGCAACGTGCCATCGGGATTGGTCTTCTCACCATGAAACCACAACAATGCCGTGCTCGGATTAGCTGCGGCAGCTGAACTTGCCGCACGATAGCCAATCGAGGAGAAGGTGCCAAGTGTGCTGGCAGTGAGAATCGTTCCGCGTGTCTTCGCATCCACTTTCACAGGGTTAAGCCCCTCAACGGTCGACTCTATCAAGCAAAAGTCGTGGGGATTGCTGCCTGTGGCGTCAATCTTGTGCGGAGCAAGATAGCTTGCTGGAATGGACTGCATACTCAAACCGCGCGTTTGCCCTGCGCCATTTTGTGCCAAGGCATCCATCTGCATATCGCTCACATTGAATGCTAAGGCTGTGCCCGTGTGCTTGTTGGACTTGTCGGTTGCTAAATCATCGTCGGCACAAGCGGCTGCCAAAAGAGCTGCAGCACCAACGGCAACGAGCAAACCTCGACTGCGAAGTCTGCGCCATGCAAGGTTGCTCAACTTATTCTTTATCTTCATTTTTTTGTTATTCCTTTTTATTTTTTTACGCTACTTGTTTGCTACAGCCATTAATCTTCATCTTCGATTTCTTCGCTGCCGCCATCATCAAAATCACCCACCGAGATACTACCCTTGTGGCCTGTTTCTCCACCGCCACCGGGACGTGCCACGGGGCTTTTCGTCAATAACAAATACTCTTCCGGCAAAGGAATGACCCTGCAAACCGGCATTTCATACAGCTTCTTTTGTTTCATTTTGTTTGATTAATATAATGACTCTTTTAGAGTAATTCATAATTTATACTTTTTTTCTTATTACACAAAAAGCATCTGCGAAGCGTGTTGAAAACGCCTTGCAGATGCCTAAGAATACAAACAACTCACATACACCGCTACCGCCTTTGTACAAAGACTTAGACGGATAGGGATGTATGTGTATTACACTTTTATTTGGTTCTACCAAACAAAAAGCTGTTAAGAGTTTTGTAATTTTGCATAACTCCTATCATTGTAACACGTCTTATTTTCTATTTAGAAAGTTGATGCCGTAAACGAACATCGGGTGCAAAGTTATAAACTTTTGAGGAAAGGGCAAAATAATCGCATTAAAAACACTACTTAGGATTACTTCTCTTCCTCATAATCCACATATTCGCCCTCATCCTTTTTAAATATTTTCTTTTGCGCCTCTTCGGGGTCGCGCGTATCAATGACCCCTTCACGATTGCTATAGTTCGTGCGTTGCTGCGCATTTGCATCATTCATCGTACGACGAAAGCGATTGACATTTTGCCGAAAAGTGTTCAAGAAGCGTAATGCCGTGAATAAGACAAATGCGAAAAGGACGATAAAGAGGACAAAGATAAACTTCAAAAATGCCATAACAAAAGTCTCCTGAATTATGATTTTTGCTGTGTTTGCTTGCGTAGAAGCACTGATGCGAGCAGATAGAGTGTAATGATGATCCACCAGGCTTCGAGCCATCCGAAATAAAGTAGGCAGCACAATGAGAGCAAGGCAAAGCTATATTTCACCTCGTTGCCTCGCCATCCCCAATGCTTAAATTTCAAAGCAAACATCGGCAGTTCAGACACCAACAAGTAACAGCTCAGCAACATCAATGAAATCAGCAAGAAAACTGCACCAGAATTGTCATCAATCCATGCGGGATTATAGACTAAAAGCGAGCCCCAAAAAAGCGCATTGGCAGGTGTTGGCAAACCGATAAACGAGGTAGCCTGCCGCTCATCAAGGTTAAATTTAGCCAAGCGAAGCGCAGAGAAAGCCGCCATGAGGAAAGCCACATAGGGCAAATAGCCGCGTAAAGGCTCTAAAAACGTGGGATACTCCAACACGGCCAACTCGTTGAAAAGAATGGTTGCAGGGGCTACGCCAAAGGTAACATCATCAGCTAAGGAGTCGAGTTCTTTTCCCACGGGCGAAGAAACATGGAGTAAACGGGCAGACATACCATCGAAGAAATCGAAAACAGCCCCCATAATTATCCACAACAACGCTATTTTTGCATCGCCAGCAAAAGCATAGCTTGTTGCAATGCATCCTGAAATGAGATTACAACAAGTAATGCTGTTAGGGATATGCTTTTTGAACTTCATTACTTCAGTTTTGCAATAATAGTTTGGTCGCCGGTGGTGATTTGTCCCATTTCCACGCAAACCTCTGTACCAATGGGCAAGAACACGTCAACTCGACTACCTAACTTGATAAAACCTAAGTGCTCGTCGATATAGCAATCTTCACCAGGTTTTGCATAAGTCACAATGCGACGTGCCATAGCTCCTGCTATCTGCCGACACAAGATATCCTGTCCCTCAGGCGTAGTAATCATTGTATCGGTGCGTTCGTTCTCTTCACTTGCTTTGGGTAGCCATGCTTTATGAAAATTTCCATCTTGGTGTTTCACAAATTTCACTTTACCATCGACAGGAAACCAATTGGCATGCACATTGAAAAGGCTCATAAAGATGCTGATCATTAAGCGGCGATCATGGAAATATTCATGCTCATCAACTTCCTCGATAACAACAATCTTGCCATCGGCAGGTGCGACAACAATCTTTTCTGTCTCATCGGTTTCAGAGAAACGACGCACAGGACAACGATAGAAATTGAGCACAATGCCATAAACAGCACCGAAAACAACAACAAATAGCCAAAAAGGAATTTTTGTTTCTAACTGAAACAAGAGAAAGGCTATGATTAGAAATCCTATCAAGCCTGCAGCAATAGTGTTAGAACCTTCGCGATGAATGCGTATCTTTTTTTAATTTCTTTATTCTTTTAATCATAGCAAATTAGTAAAATGCTAAAGCCCTGCAAAGTTAATTATTTTTTATTGTTCGGGCAAACATTGAAAATAAAAAACCATGTTTTATTTTGCCCTTCGCGGTTTTTAGCGTATCTTCGCAAACCGAAATAGACAAATATGAACGACTTCATCCACCTTCACGTACATACTTATTATTCCATCCTCGATGGACAATCAAAAATATCCAAGCTTGTAGATAAAGCCATTGCCGATGACATGAAAGGAATGGCCATCACCGATCATGGTGCTATGTTTGGCATTAAAGAATTTGTGGACTATTGCGCAGGCATCAATAAGAAGCGAAAAGCAGAAGGATTGGCGCCATTTAAGCCCATCATTGGTTGTGAGATGTATGTAGCAAGACATCGGTTGCAAGATAAAGTCAAAGAGAATGGTGATAACTCGGGCTACCATTTAATTGTGTTAGCCAAGAATTATAAGGGCTATAAAAACCTTATTAAATTGGTGAGCAAATCGTGGATTGATGGCTATTATTATCGTCCACGTACCGATAGAACGGAGTTAGAGAAATATCATGAGGGGCTAATCATTTGCTCGGCCTGCATTGCAGGCGAAATTCCTTCGAAGATTTTGCATGATGACCTTGATGGTGCACGTGAGGCTTGCGAATGGTATCATCGTGTTTTTGGCAATGATTTCTATTTAGAAATGCAACGCCATGAAGTGACCGACCCTACGATTTTGGCCAATCGTGAAGCTTTTCCGCTGCAACAAATAGCAAATCATATGCTCATGCAGTTTGCCAAAGAATATGGCATCAAGCTCATCTGCACCAACGATGTGCACTTCGAAGATAAGGAAACAGCCGAAGCACACGACCACCTTTTATGCCTTTCGACAGGGAAAGATCTCGATGATCCCACACGAATGCGCTACAGTAAGCAGGAATGGTTTAAGACCAAAGAAGAGATGAATGCCATCTTTTCGGATGTGCCCGAGGCACTAACCAACACCTTGGACATATTAGATAAGGTGGAAATCTATAGCATTGACCATGGCCCTATCATGCCTTTTTTCCCCATTCCTGAAGAGTTTGGAACGGAAGCGGAGTGGGAAAAGAAATTCACCGAGGAAGATCTTTACAAGGAGTTTACCTCTGATGAGAATGGTGAGAATCAACTTCCACCTGAAGAAGGTGAGAAGGTGATTCAACGCTTGGGTGGATATGAAAAGATTTATCGCATCAAATTTGAAGCTGATTACTTAGCCAAATTAGCTTATGATGGTGCTAAAAAGCTTTATAGCGACCCCTTACCTGACAACGTAAAAGAACATATCAACTTTGAACTTCACGTGATGAAGACTATGGGTTTCCCCTGGATACTTCCTCATTGTGCAAGATTTTATTGCGGCCGCACGCAATGAATTAGGTGTGATGGTGGGACCGGGTCGTGGCTCAGCCGCAGGTTCGGTTGTGGCCTATTGTTTAGGAATCACCAAGATTGATCCACTGAAATACGATTTGCTGTTTGAGCGTTTCCTCAATCCAGACCGTGTGAATTTACCTGATATTGATACCGATTTCGATGACGATGGGCGCGGAAAGGTACTGCGCTGGGTCATGGATAAATATGGTCATGACAACTGTGCTCACATCATCACCTACGCCAGCATGGCTACAAAGAATTCCATTAAGGATGTGGCACGCGTGGAAAAGTTACCACTCGACAAGTCGAATGCACTTTGCAAAGCCATTCCAGACCGCTTACCCGATGGGTTAAAAATGAATTTAACCAACGCCATTAAATGCACACCCGAGCTACGCGATGCTGAATTTTCACAGGATCCACGCGAGCGAAATACCATCAAATATGCCAAGATGTTAGAAGGGACTGTACGTGGAACGGGTATTCATGCGTGTGGATTTATCATCTGCCGCAACCCCATCAGCGACTGGGTACCCGTTTCTACGGCTGATGACCCCGACTTTGCCGGACTGAAAACAGCAGTCACTCAATACGATGGTCACGTGATTGAATCGACAGGGCTGATAAAAATGGACTTCTTAGGGCTTAAGACACTCTCTGAGTTAAAAGAGGCTTGCAAGGTAGTGAAGAAAACAACGGGCGATGAAGTCGACCTCGACACCATCCCTATTGACGACGAACTCACCTATCAGCTCTATCAACAGGGGCGCACCATCGGCACATTCCAATTTGAATCGCCAGGCATGCAAAAATATCTTCGTGAGCTCCACCCCACTGTTTTCGAAGACCTCATTGCGATGAATGCACTCTATCGGCCTGGACCTATGGACTACATTCCTGAGTTCATCAAACGCAAACAAGATCCTTCGCTCGTCACCTACGACATTCCTTGCATGGAAAAATACCTCAAGGACACCTATGGCATCACTGTTTATCAAGAGCAAGTGATGTTGCTTTCACGCCAGTTGGCTAACTTCACACGCGGTGAAAGTGATGCTTTGCGTAAGGCTATGGGTAAGAAAAAGAAAGCCATCGTTGACGCCATGAAGCCGAAATTTATCGAACAAGGCTCAAAGAATGGTCATGATCCCAAAATATTAGAAAAGATTTGGAGCGACTGGGAGAAGTTTGCATCCTATGCTTTCAACAAATCACACGCCACATGCTATTCCTGGGTGGCCTATCAAACGGCCTATATGAAGGCACACTATCCAGCCCAATACATGGCTGCTTTAATGACAAGACGCTTCAGCCAGATTACGGAAATCACCAAGCTGATGGAGGAATGTCAAAGCATGAAGATTGCAACGTTAGGTCCCGACGTGAACGAAAGCTACTCTGATTTTGGCGTAAATAAGCATGGTGAGATACGTTTTGGTTTATCGGCCATTAAAGGAATGGGCGAAGCTGCAGCACAATCAATTGTCAACGAACGTGAGAGAAATGGTGTCTACAAAGATATCTACGACTTCGCAGAGCGTGCAGACTATACCTGTGTCAACCGAAAAGCTTTCGAATCGCTGGCCTTTAGCGGTGGCTTTGACTGCTTTGGGCTGCCACGTGAGGCCTATTTCTCGGTAGGTGCCAAGAATGATGTTTTCTTAGAAACTCTCATCCGCTATGGGCAACTCTATCAACAAGAACAACGTGAAGCCCAGAATTCACTCTTTGGTGGCAGTAGTTCTGTGGAGATTGCCCACCCTATACCCGCCAAAACAGAGGGATGGAGTACCATCGAACGCCTCAATCGCGAACGCGAATTGGTAGGTATTTATCTCAGTGCTCATCCACTCGATGACTATGAAATTGTGTTACGCAACCTCTGTAATACTCATTGTACAGAACTTGCTACGAAAGAAGCACTCATTCAAAAAGATGGTATTATCTTAGGAGGTATCGTCACTGGTGTAAAATCAAAGTTCACAAAGAACGGCAATCCTTGTGGCTTTGTTACCATTGAGGATTTCGAAGGTAGCGGCGAATTAGCCTTTTTCGGAGAAGAATGGGGACGTTGGCGAGGCATGCTAAGTGAAGGTTGCATCGTCTATATCACGGCAAAATGCCAACAACGCTATCGCGATAGCAACATCTACGACTTGCGCGTACAAGACATTCAATACATGCAAACCGTAAAAGAGAAACGCTTGGAGAAAATAACACTCTCCATCAACAGCAACGATTTCACTGATGACATGGCAGAAGATTTGTCGACCCTTATCGAAGACACGCCAGGGAAAGTGCAACTCTATGTGCAAATCTTCGATCCTGAGCACAACGATAGCATCATGCTACGCTCAAAAGGCCACACCATCGACATTACCCATAAACTCCTCTCATTCATCAAAACAGCTCCTGGCATCACCTATCATGTCAATTAGAAAAGCTGAAATACTGCCACGCAAGACTTCATGGCATAGTATTTGCCCATACACCCCTATCAACATCGATTATATTAACAATAAAAAAGAATAAAAAAATGGAAGTAACTATTACAAACGAGAATTTCGAGAGCTACAAAAATGGTGATTTACCCTTAGTAGTCGACCTCTGGGCTACTTGGTGTGGGCCTTGTCGCATGGTGGGTCCTATCATTTCTGAGTTAGCAAAAGACTATGATGGTAAATTAGTTGTAGGCAAATGTGATGTCGAAGAAAATGATGAAATTGCTGCAGCCTATGGAGTACGTAACATCCCCACCATCCTTTTTCTTCAAAAATGGTGAGCTTGTTGACAAATTTGTAGGCGCAGCCAACAAAAACATCATCGAAGAGAAGTTCAAAACGCTCTTGTAAAAGCACTATCTTTTTAAACTTCGTTCCTCTACCAAAAAGGAACGACATTCCCCAAAAAGGCTGCACATCACTCCGTATGTGTAGCTTTTTTTCATTATGTAGCACCAACCGCGATATCCTCCTTCTGCAACAAAAAAATCATATAAAAGTTAATTGTATAAAAAGAAGTGTTGAAGGCTAATTTCAGGGAAAAGATTTTTAAAGCCACACATTTTTTTATAAATTTGCAACAAATTCAAAACAAACCATTGCGCTGACATGATGAATAAAACGATTGATATAGCGGTGAAGCGACTTCTTGGGGGCTTCCTACTCTGCCTTTGCACACTCACTTCATATGCACAAATGAACGATAGTCAGGTTTTGTCCTTCTATCAAAGAGAGGTGAAAGCTGGCACCTCGAATGCACAAATCGTAACAAAATTAATGCAACGAGGAGTGGACATTAGTCAGATACGTCGCATCCGCGATCAATATCAACAACAAAATACTGGGCAAAATGGTGTAAATAACAATGCAAACAAAGCTACTTTGCTACGCAATAACAATGACATTAGTTCGCGACAGCAAAACAATACAGCACCCAACTTTTCGTATTCCAACGCTAATGCCAATCGCTTGGCCGAGCGCAACGACTCTTTAGTACAAACGGGATTACTGGCTGAAGCACTGACTCCTGATGGGAGAAAAGTGTTTGGTCGTGACATTTTTAATAATAAACTGCTGAGCTTCGAGCCTAATATGAATATTGCGACACCCACCAACTATACGATTGGTCCGGGTGACGAGGTTGTGATTAACATTTTTGGCGCTTCACAAAAGACAGAGACATTGGTTGTTTCGCCCGAAGGAACGGTGACGGTTCCTGGCTATGGTCCCATTGCTGTGAGTGGCATGACTGTGGCTGCAGCCAACGATAAGATACGTCGCACACTGGGAACACGCTTCAGTAGTAGTCAAATTCAAACCACTGTGGGGCAAACGCGCACCATCATTGTGAACGTAATGGGTGAAGTGAAGGTGCCTGGCACCTATACGATCAGTGCTTTTGCCAGTGTTTTCCATGCACTTTACATGGCGGGTGGCATCAACCAGCTGGGCACACTACGCAATATCAAGGTTTATCGTGGTGGGCGTTTAGTAACGGTGGTCGATGTGTATGACTACATTCTCAATGGGCGTTTGGTGGGCAATATTCGCTTGCATGATAACGATGTCATCGTTGTAGGACCTTATGACTGCCTGGTTGACGTGCAAGGTGCAGTAAAACGCCCGATGACCTACGAGATGCGACGCAACGAAAGTGTGAGCACATTGTTGCGCTATGCGGGTGGCTTTGCAGGCGATGCCTATAAAAAATCGGTTCGGTTGCTACGTGCTTCAGGCAAAGGAAAATCGGTGTTCAATGTGAATGAATTCGAGATGAACAATTTCCGTGTGACCGATGGCGACCAGGTTTCGGTCGATACCATTCTCAATCGCTATGAGAATCGCATTAAGGTGACAGGCGCAGTGTTTCGTCCAGGCATTTACCAATTGGGCAAAGACATCAACAGTGTACGCACACTCATTCAACATGCCGAAGGAACTACCGAGGATGCCTATGCCGAACACGCTGTGTTACATCGCATGAAGGCCGACCGTTCGTTAGAGGTAATAGCTGTTGATGTGAAAGGAATTATGGAGGGAACGATTGCCGATATTCCATTGCAAAACGAAGATGTGCTCTTTATTCCCACACAAAGCGACCGCATGAAGGCACGCACACTCACCATCCACGGCGAAGTGCTCTTCCCTGGAACCTACCCCTATGCTGACAATGAAACCATTGAGGACTTTATTATGCAGGCAGGTGGCCTTACAGATGCTGCCTCTACGGCACGTGTAGACGTCTCTCGGCGCATCGTCAATGCAGGTGCGACCGTCTCAGGTAAGCAGATTGCGCAGACATTCACGCTCACCCTCAAAGATGGTTTTGTTATCAGTGGCAAACAAGGGTTCACCCTTGAGCCTTTTGATGAAGTTTATGTGCGGCGTAGTCCAGGTTATCAGACACAACGTAATGTGCAAGTGCGTGGCGAAGTGAACTTTGAAGGTAGCTACACCCTACCGCAGAAGAACACACGACTGAGCGATTTGGTGAAGATGGCTGGCGGCATCACTACTGAGGCTTATATTCGTGGTGCCCGCTTGGAGCGCACGATTAATGAAGAGGAGCGCATTCGCATGCAGAGCGTGATGCGCTTGGTGAACAGCCAAAATGACAGAGACTCTATCAATATGCAAATGCTCGACTCGGCCAAGACTTATTATGTAGGCATCCAATTAGATAAAGCTATCGAAAATCCAGGTTCTAACTTCGACCTCGTGTTGCGCGAAGGTGATTGCTTGTTTGTACCCGAATACAACGGAACCGTGAAGATAGCTGGAGACGTGATGTATCCCAACACCGTGGCATACGAAGCTGGTAAGGGCTATCGTTATTATATCAATCAGGCAGGTGGATTTGGCAATCGCGCTAAGAAATCAAAAAAACATTTGTCATTTATCAAAACGGAACAGTGAGCGAGGCTGGGAAACATAAGATTGAACCTGGCTGTGAAATTGTGGTGCCCAGCAAACCCAAACCGACGGGAAACGGGCTGGCAGGCTTCCTTGGTATCAGCACCAGCATTGCTTCTTTGGCTACTTTAGTTGCTTCCATTGCACATATCATCAAATAAAGTAATGTCATCCGTAAACGCTAAATATTCATTATGAACGAAGATAACAACACGATAAAGCCACATTTAGACAACGACGATGCAGCCATTGATTTCAAAGCATTGTTTGCAGCGCTACTGAAGCATAAACTTGCCTATATTCTGTCACTTGCTGTGGCTGCAATCATTGGCGTGGTTATCGCTCTTTCCCTCCCACCCTATTATACGTGCCAGGTGACACTGGCACCCGAATTAGCTTCAGGAACATCGGGTAGCAGTGCACTGAGTTCGTTAGCATCGACTTTCGGCATGCGCATAGGAGGAAGCAGTTCGAAAGATGCCGATGCCATTACGCCCAACCTCTATCCCGACCTCATGAATTCGGTAGACTTCAAAGCCAGTCTCTTTGACATTAAAGTGCATCGCAAGGACAACACGAAGATGATGACCTATTATGACTATTTGCTGCGCAACCAAGTGAAGCCCTGGTGGAGCAGGCTCTTAGCATCGAAAGACACCATTGGAAAGCAAAAGCTCAACACCTTTATGCTGACGCGCCAACAAACGGCCATCATGCTGCAAATTCAAAGGAATGTGGTGTGTGATGTCGATGAGAAAACGGGCGTTATCACCATCAATGTCACCGACCAAGACCCACTGATTGCCGCTACAATGGCCGATTCGGTACAGGCGCGTCTGCAAGAATTTATTACGAAATATCGCACGAATAAAGCACGCAACGATTTAGAGAGTACGAAGCGGCTGTGTCTTGAGGCGAAACAACGCTATGAAAAGGCACGCCAACTGTATGGTTCGTTCAGCGATAGCAACCAGGATTTGATTCTTGAAAGTGTGCGCAGTAAAGGCGAAGATTTGGAAAATGACATGCAGTTGCAGTTCAACACCTACAACTCTTTGGCGGCCAACTTGCAATCGGCCTATGCAAAATTGCAAGACGTGACGCCTGCTTTCATCACGCTTCAGAGTGCCACCGTCCCCATCCAAAAGGCGGGACCGCATGGTAGCCGCATCCTATTGGTGTTGCTGCTCGCCGCTTTCTTTGGCACCACTTTCTACGCATTGTGGCGCGAAAATCAACTCAAACAACTTCTTGGATTATCTTAATCGTATGTTCTCAATCGAAAATATTTTTCTCATAGGCTTTGTTGCATTCATCATTGCCATCTTGGTGCTCGACATGTTGGTTATCGACCGCAAAGCCCATGTCGTAAGTATAAAAGAAGCTGCCACGTGGACCTTCGTGTGGATTGGTTTGGCTTTGGCGTTCTCGGCCTTCCTTTGGTTCTTTGGCGACATGGTGCATGGCATCCAAAACTATGCCGATTTGCAGGCTGTTGCGGCAAAGTATGCACGCCACTTAACGCTCGATCCCAACCATTTTGAGGCCAGCGTGCAAAGCTATCGCCACTACATGACCATCTCCTATCTTTCGGGCTACCTCATCGAGAAAACCCTTTCGGTGGACAACCTTTTTGTCATGATGATGATTTTTGCCTCATTTGGCGTTAAGAACACCGAGTATCAGCACGTGCTCAACTGGGGAATTCTGGGGGCTATCGTGCTGCGCTTCATCTTTATTTTCGCAGGTGCCGCCATCATTCAACGCTTCGAATGGGTGTTGCTAATCTTTGGTCTATTCCTCGTATACAGCGGAATAAAGATGTATCTCGACCGCAACAAGCAAGAACAAATGGATGTGCAACACCATCCCATGGTGAAATTTCTATCGAAATATTTTCATGTCTATCCTCATTTCGTGGGCGATCACTTCTTTGTGCGTGCCAAAAAGCAAGGCAACACCTACACTTTGGTGGAACGCGGGCAGCATGGTTTGCTCTGCCTCACGCCACTCCTCATCACCGTCATTGTGATTGAATTCAGCGACATCATCTTTGCTTTCGATAGCATTCCCGCCATTTTCTCGGTGTCGCTCGACCCTTACGTGGTGTTCTTCTCCAATATCTTTGCGCTCCTCGGCCTGCGCGCCATGTTCTTTTTATTGGCTGCGGTGGCCGATAAGTTCCGCTATCTGAAAGTGGGAGTAAGCCTATTGCTACTTTCATTGGCGTGAAACTGCTCATCCACAAGTATGTTGAAATCAGTGCCGTGGGTTCGCTCTTCTTCATCATCGCGGTGATTGCGATTAGCATTGTTGCGTCATTGGTGCTGAAGGAAAAACCAAAGGCGTCGGAAAACCATGAATAAAAATATCTTCACGGTGGCTTTGCTCACCTCTGCGGCGAGTTTTCCTTTGCTCACGATGGCGAAGCGGAAGGGCAATGCCGACACAAACCGCAAGCTACCCAACGTGATTGTCATTTTAGCCGACGATTTGGGCTACGGCGACTTGCAGTGCTATGGTGCCAAAGGAGTTGAGACGCCCCATGTCAATCGGCTCGCACAAGCGGGCATCCAGTTCACCAACGGCCACGCCATTGCCGCCACGAGCACCCCATCGCGCTACTCGTTGCTCACGGGCGAATATGCTTGGCGACGCAACGACACCGATATTGCGGCAGGCAATGCGAGCATGATTATTCGGGCCAACCAGTTCACGCTGGCCGATATGTTTAAGAGTAAGGGCTACGCCACCGCCGCCATCGGCAAATGGCACTTTAGGATTGGGCGACAAGGCGGGCGAGCAAGACTGGAATGCGCCGCTGCCGCAAGCGCTCCACGATATTGGCTTTGATTATGATTACATCATGGCTGCCACGGCCGACCGCGTGCCTTGCGTGTTCATCGAGAACGGACGCGTGGCCAATTATGACGCCGAGCATCCCATATCGGTGAGCTACAAGCGCAATTTCGACGGCGAACCCACCGGTGCCACGCACCCCGAACTGCTCTACAACTTGCGCTCGAGCCACGGCCACGACATGTCGATTGTCAACGGCATCGGCCGCATTGGCTACATGAAAGGCGGCGGAAAGGCGCTGTGGAAGGACGAAAACATTGCCGACTCCATCGTCAGCCACGCCGTGAACTTCATCAAAGGCCACCGCAACGAGCCGTTCTTCCTATATTTTGCCACCAACGATGTCCACGTGCCCCGCTTTCCCCACGCACGTTTTCGCGGCAAAAGCCAAATGGGGTTGCGCGGCGATGCCATCGTGCAATTTGACTGGTCGGTGGGCGAAATCATGAAAACCCTCGCCCGTTGGGCCTTACCGACAACACGCTCATCATTCTCACGAGCGACAATGGCCCCGTGGTCGACGATGGCTATCAAGACCAAGCCGAGGAATTGTTGCACGGTCACCGCCCCGCCGGCCCGTTCCGCGGCAACAAATACAGCGCTTTCGAGGGCGGAACCGCCGTGCCACTCATCGTGAGCTGGCCTGCCCGTGTGCCCCGTGGCGTGAAATCGAAGGCCTTGCTCAGCCAAATCGACCTCTTCGCCTCGCTGCAAACGCTCATCGGCGCCACGCTCCCCAAGGGCAGTGCGCCCGACAGCCGCAACTATCTGCCCGCCTTCTTGGGTACCGACAGCATCGGCCGCAACTACGTGCTTGGCCAGTCGAGCGCGCATGTGCTCTCGGTTTGCACGCCCCATTGGCGCTACATCGAGCCCCACGACGGGCCGAAAATGATTACGTGGGGGCCGAAGATTGAAACGGGCAACGCGCCCACGCCACAGCTCTACGACATGACGGCCAGCCCTTATGAGCGCGACAATGTGGCATTGCAACATCCCGAAGAGGTGTTTAAACTGCAAAGCATTTTGCAACGCGAGCGCCAACGGCAGGCGCAATGACGCCTCGTTTGGCGTAGCTTACGCGTAAGTCGGCCTGAAAAATGAAAAAAATGAGCCTGCTTACGCGTAAGTCGTGCCGAAAAAAATCAAAAAGATGGTCTGCTTACGCATAAGTCGAGGCAAAAAGCAAAAAGCAGGGCTGCTTATGCGTAAGTCAAGGCGAAAAAAAGCAAAAAGCAGGGCTGCTTACGCGTAAGTCGTGCCGAAAAAAACAAAAAGCAAGGCTGCTTACGCGTAAGTCGAGGCAAAAAATCAAAAAGAAGGGCGTCGGGAAACTCCGCAAGCCTAAATCAACTTAAAATGACGCGTCGGAGTTCTCCGCAACCTCAAACGAAGTAAAAACACGGCGTCGGGAAACTCCGCAAGCTCAAATCAACTTAAAATGGCGCATCGGAGTTCTCCGCAAGCCCAAACGAAGCAAAAAAACACGGCGTCGGAAAATTCCGCAGCCCCAAATCAACTTAAAATGGGTCGTCGGGAAATTCCGCAAGGCCAAATCAACTTAAAATGGCGCGTCGGAGTTTTCCGCAAGCCCAAAAAAATCAAAAGATGGGCGTCAGGGAAATTCCGACGCGGCGTTTTTCCACAACGAAAAGTGTTGGCGACGACCGAAAAGCCGTACCTTTGTAGGCAACTAAAAAAATCATCTTCGATGCCAACGATAGCTCCTTTTTCGCGCCCCATGTATGTCATGGTGAAGCCGGCCGGGTCGCATTGCAACCTGCGCTGCCAATATTGTTATTACTTAGAAAAGAGCGGCCTTTATGCCGAGCCCACGCACCACGTGATGAGCGACGCGCTGCTCGAGCGCTTCATCCAGCAGTATATCGAGGCACAACTCACGCCGCAAATCCTCTTCACCTGGCATGGCGGCGAGCCTTTGATGCGCCCCATCTCGTTTTATCGGCGGGCGTTGGCGCTGCAAAAGCGTTATGCGCAGGGGCGGCAGATCGACAATGCCATTCAAACCAATGGCACGTTGCTGACCGATGAATGGTGCGAGTTTTTCAAAGAAAACAATTTTCTGGTGGGCGTGTCCATCGATGGCGGGCAGGATTTCCACGATGCCTATCGGCGCACGGCCGCCGGGCGACCCTCGTTTGGGCAGGTGATGCGCGGCATTCGTTTGCTCAACAAGCATGGGGTGGAATGGAACGCGCTGGCCGTGGTCAACCATCTCAATGCCGAAGAGCCGTTGGCTTTCTACGATTTTTTTAAATCCATCGGCTGCCACTACATCCAGTTCACGCCCGTGGTGGAGCGCATGGTGACGCGTGACGACGGCCTCACGCTGGCAGCTGGCACACAGATGGGCGGCACGCTGACCGATTTCTCGGTTACGCCGCAACAGTGGGGGCATTTTCTTTGCCAGCTGTTCGATGCGTGGGTGCACCATGATGTGGGCGACTATTTCATTCAGCTTTTCGATGCCACCTTGGCCAACTGGGTGGGCGTGGCGCCAGGTGTCTGCACGTTGGCCAAGGAATGCGGCCACGCGGGCGTGATGGAGTATAACGGCGATGTGTATTCGTGCGACCATTTCGTGTTTCCCGAGCATCGGTTGGGCAATCTCAACCACCAGACGCTCTACGAAATGATGTATGGCACGAAGCAGCAAGCCTTCGCGCGCTTGAAGCACGAGCAGTTGCCACAGCAGTGCCGCGAGTGCCGGTTTGAGTTTGCTTGTCATGGGGAGTGCCCGCGCAACCGCTTCCTGACCGATTGTTATGGCCAGCCCGGCCTGAATTATCTTTGCGCGGGCTATCGGCAGTTCTTTGCGCATGCGGCGCCCTATATGGACTTCATGAAAAACGAACTGGCGCATCATCGTGCGCCAGCCAATGTCATGCAACAGGTGTTTTCCCCGAGAGATTAAGATTGCTCGGCTGTGGCGGTGAACTTCTTCAAGAAAAAAGCCCAGCGCTTGTAGGCCATGGGCGTGAGATGCACGCCGTCGGTAGTGAGCGCATCTTGCAGCGTGTAGGTGCCGTGGAACACAAATTGTTTGAACAAGTTGATGTAGGCAATGTGGTTGGTTTGGCAATAGTGGCGCAACTTTTGGTTCACTTCGGCCACCACCGCGCTCTTATCGACCAAGTTTTTGTCGGTAGTCAGCCGCTCATTGATGGGCAGCAGGCTCAGCACATACAGCTTCGTCGTGGCAGCGTGTGCCCAGATGCGGTCAATCAGCGTTTGGCATTGGGCAAAGATTTCGTCGGCCGATGCTCCTGCACACACCTCCTGCCAGCCAAGCATCACATAAATAGCTTGCGGTTTGCGCTGCAAAATGGTGTTCAGGCGTGCGCCCGTCTCAGCAAGCGTCTCGCCGGCCACGCCTGCGTTTTGCACCCCCTTCCAACCCAAAAGTTTATTCCAGTTGCCCGCTTGTGAGGTGCGTTCGTCGCCCAACATCACCACCAGCGGCGTTGTTTTGCGTGGCGATTGCGCCTGCGCCATGGCGGCTTCGCGTCCCATCACGACGAAGAGCAACAGCGCCATAGCCCAGCGTAAGGGGCATCGCATAACGGTTTGTTTCATTAAAATTGTTCTAAAATGGCGATGCGTTTCGCAGTATCGGGATGCGTGCTGAAAAGCGAATTCATGAAACCCATGATGCCCTGCTTCATCTCGTCGGGCTGGATGATGAACAGCTGCGCCACGTCGGGCCGCGAAACGTTATCTAATCCCGGATTGTGTTCAATCTTACGCAGCGCCGAAGCCAACGCCAACGGATTGCCACACAGCTCAGCACCGCCCGCGTCGGCCATGTATTCGCGCTTGCGTGAGATAGCAAAGCGTGTGAGTAGCGTGAAGAGATAGGCGATGGCGCAAAGCACCAAACCGATGAGCATCACCACGATGATGCCTGCACCGCGGTTGCTACGCCCGCTGTTACCACGGCTGCTGCTGCGGCCTCCGTAGAGAAATGTATGATAGATGATGCGCACCATCACCGACATCACAGTCGAAATGATGCCCACAAACACGATGCTCACGATGAGCAGCTTCGTGTCGTGGTTGCGAATGTGCGTCAGCTCGTGGCCGATGACACCGGCTAATTCGTCGTCATCGAGCAAGTCCATCAGCCCCGTCGTCACCGTCACCGTGTAGCTCTTTGCATTGATGCCGCTCGCAAACGCGTTGAGTTGCGGGTCGTCGACCACGTTAATCTTCGGCATATCCATGTTGCAAGTCATGCAGAGGTTCTCCACAATGTTATACAAGCGTGGATTTTCCTGCCGACTAATGGGGCGTGCGCCTGTGGCATGCTGAATCATCGAAACATTGCTGTAATAGGCTATAACAAACCACACGCCCACGATGCCCACTACCCACGGCAACACTTGCACGAAATAGGCATTCACCGTGGCCACGTTGAGCGTGCTCGTCCATTCGCCGTTGACATCGTAATAGCCTCCTTCAAAATAACGGAGCGCCGCCAAGAATGCCCATACCACAGCCAGAATGATAAGCGGAAACATCGCCAGCAACAGCCATGTCAGGCGGTTGTTGCGGCTGATTTGCGTTTGCATGCCTACATATTCCATCGGTTCAGAATTTTACTTCGGGTGCTTTGTCTAATTCGGCGCGTTGCTCGGTGGGTATTTCAAACATCGGTTCAGTTTTAAAACCAAACATGCCCGCAATGAGGTTCGATGGGAAGGTTTGCACAGCGTTGTTCAATTCGCGCGTAGCCGAATTGAAGAAGCGGCGCACAGCAGCCAACTTATTCTCGATGTCGGCCAGCTCGTTTTGTAATTGCAAAAAGTTTTGGTTGGCCTTCAAATCAGGATAAGCCTCCAACGAAACTTTTAAACCCGATAAGGCTGCAGTGAGCGAATTCTCGGCCGCTATCTTGTCATCCATCGTCGTTGCGCCCATAGCTTGTGCGCGTGCTTCCGTCACTTTCTCCAACAATTCGCGCTCGTGTGTGGCATAGCCCTTCACCGTTGCGACCAACTGCGGCACAAGATCGTGGCGTTGCTTCAACTGCACGTCGATGTTAGCAAATGCATTCTCGCGGTTATTCCGCAACTTCACCAAACGATTGTAAATCGAATGAGCCACAGTGCCAACAGCACCACGACAATGAGAATAATAATTCCTGTCATAATTCTTTGTTTTTTGCATGAGTTTGCTTGCAAATATACCACAAATTCTGCGGCAATCTCTACGCTATTAAGAAATATTTGGAAAAAGCCTCTCTCATAGTAACAGAATATTGTAACAACTATCCACAATTTTTGTAATGTGCCTTACCCAAAAACACACTACCTTTGCCTACGATAAATTAAAAAAACAAAGGAGAATTGATTATGACAACAAAAACATTTAAAGTTGAAGGAATGAAGTGCAGTCACTGCAAAGCACATGTGGAAGAAGCTATCCAGGCTTTGCCGGGTGTAGAAAAGGCCGAGGCGCATTTGGATGCCGCCAACGTGGCCGTTGACTTCGATGCTGCAAAGGTCTCAGACGAAGCCATCAAGAAGGCCGTTGACGAGGCTGGTCATTATGAATTGATTTTAGAGTAAACGCACATGAAGAAAACTATCCCTGTGGTGGGCATGGCCTGCTCAGCTTGCTCGGCCAATGTTGAGAAAAAGCTCAACGCCTTGGCAGGCATCAGCTCGGCTTCGGTGTCGTTGCCGGGACGTTCGGCGCTCATCGACTATGACCCCACCACCATTTCGTTGGAGAAAATGAAGCAGGCCGTGAACGACATCGGCTACGACTTAGTTATTGAGAACGACCGCAGTGTGGCCGAAATCGAGCAGCGCGCCTACACGTTGCTGCGTCGGCGCACACTGCTTTCGTGGCTCTTTGCTCTCTCAGTCATGGCGGTTTCCATGCAGTGGTTGCCGCTTGGCAGCCGTGATATGGCCAACCAAGTGGCCTTGTTGCTGGCATTGGCCAATTTCATGTATTGCGGACGCGAATTCTTTATCAACGCCGTTAAGCAGCTGCGCCATCTCACGGCCAACATGGATACACTCGTTGCGCTGTCCACAGGCATCAGCTTCGTGTTTAGCTGCGTCAACACTTTCTGGGGCGATGCGCTGTGGGGTAGTCGCGGAATCGCATGGCACACCTATTTTGATGCCAGCGTGATGATTATCACCTTTGTGCTCACGGGTCGCCTGTTAGAGGAACGCGCCAAAGGATGCCACCGCTGCTTCCATCCGCCGCCTCATGGGAATGCAACCCAAAACGGCACGTTTGGTGGATGGCGACCACGTGGACGAGGTGCCCATCGCCACCATAACCAAAGGCGATGTGTTAGAGGTGCGCGCAGGCGAGAAGATACCTGTCGACGGCATCGTGACGCAAGCCGAGAGTTTTATGACCGCCGATGCGGCCTATGTCGACGAGAGCATGATTACAGGCGAGCCTACTCCTGCCGAAAAGCGCATGGGAAGCCGTGTGTTGGCAGGCACTATCCCCAGTCAAGGTAAGCTGCGGTTGAAGGCGCAACAGATTGGCGAAGACACCGCTTTGGCACAAATCATCCGCATGGTGCAAGCCGCCCAGAGCAGCAAAGCGCCTGTACAGCGCGTCGTTGACAAAGTAGCACTCGTGTTTGTGCCTGTTGTTACGGCCATCGCCTTGCTCACCTTCATCATCTGGCTCGTTGCGGGCGGTGTGGATCATTTGCCACAAGCCATCCTTTCGGCCATCGCTGTGCTAGTCATTGCCTGCCCGTGTGCCATGGGATTGGCCACACCGACGGCGCTAATGGTGGGCATCGGTAAGGCTGCCGAATTGCAAGTGCTCATCAAAGATGCCACCGCCTTGGAGCGCATGCGCAAGGTTGATGCCATCGTGATTGACAAGACAGGGCACACTCACCTTGCCCAATCAGGCCATCGACTTCACCAAAGCCGACCATCTTGATTTGGAAACGCGCGAAACCCTGAAGCCCCATGCGGCCGAAGCCATGAAAGCCTTGCAGGAACGTGGCATCGCGGTCTACATGATGAGTGGTGATAAAGAAGAGGCAGCCCACTATTGGGCCAATAAAGCTGGTATTGAACATTATCAAAGCAAGGTGCTGCCACAAGACAAGGAGAACCTTGTGCGGCAGTTGCAACGCGAAGGTCACACCGTAGCTATGATTGGTGACGGCATCAACGACACGCAGGCGCTGGCCTTGGCCGACGTGAGTATGGCCATTGGACGAGGCACAGATGTGGCAATGGATGTGGCACAAGTGACACTCATGGGCGATGACCTGCGCAACATTCCCCGCGCCTTCGACCTGAGTCAGCGCACGGTGCGGATGATTGCACAAAACCTTTTCTGGGCTTTCATCTACAACCTCGTTTGCATTCCGTTGGCTGCCGGTGTGCTCTATGCGTTCGGCATCGACTGGCAAATCACACCCCTTTGGGCCAGCGCGCTCATGGCTTTCTCGAGTGTGAGTGTGGTGCTCAACAGCCTTCGTCTACGTTTCGTAACAGCATAAGCCATCAAACTCGTTCGGGGCATGAAACGGATGCATGCTACTTGCACGCTCAAATGAACATAGCGACTGTAGGTAAGAAGCATAAAACAAAAACCCGTTGGATAGCACTTTACTATCCGACGGGTTTTATTTTGAACATCTTTGGCATTTAGCTCGCACTGCATTAACCTAAAAATGGGCTAAAGACAAAGACGAGTAATATCCCGACTATTTTACTTGAATAACCAAATATTTGCTTGTGCTCCAGAAAATCTCAGGATTGGTAATCGTCAACACAAATTGCTTGTTGGCATCGCGCGCCAAAGTGTAGCTGCTTGCAGGGTGCAAGGTAAGCAATTTAGCCGATTTTGAATAAAGTTTGATAACCTTATCTACACGAATATCAATCTTCGTGAAATAGTTCTTATTGAAGTTGCCTTGCAATACTTTCCCATCAGAGATGATGCGTTGCTCCTTAAGTTCGCTTTTTGTTCCAAACACATACCAGGCCGTATTGAGCTGTTTGTCCTGTGCATTGATGGTCTCGGTCTTCTGTTTACTCTCCGTAGTGAGGTGGCTCACATTCGTATTGAGATTGCTAATGGTTTCGTCCAATTCTCCAATGTGAATGTCTTTGGCATCTAAATCGGCACGCAACTGCTGCAACTGCTGATCTTTCTCATCCAATTGTTTCACCAAATTGTCAATGGTGGCCTTGAGTTGTGTTCCTTTTAACGAACTCGATGAAAGCTGTTGACGCAACTTTGCAATGAGCTCACGATTCTTTTGCATCGTTGCTGCAATGAATTTTACATTGTCACGCAACATTTGTTTCTTGTCAGCTCCCTCGCCATCTTTCGCAATGGTGACACGATTCTCGGCTTCGTTAATCTGCCGAAATCCCTCCTGCACCTCATTCATCAAAGCCATCATGTCGTTGATTTCAGAATCCTTCTGCGACAAAATCTGCTCTAAGGAATCATTTTCGCGTGCATTACTGGCGGCATTTTCACTCTTGTTTTGCTTGCAACTTGCAAGGGTCAGCAACAAAACACTGACCGATAAGAATAGCATTTTTTTCATAACTTTTACTCCTCTAATTTTAATTGTTTATCTTTAGTTTTCTTTACATTACATCCAGCTAATGTGATAACAATTTCTCCACGTGGCGAAGCTTCCTCAAAATGAGCAATAACTTCAGCCAAAGTGCCACGCACATGCTCCTCATGGAGCTTAGAGATTTCGCGCGCCACACTCACTTGGCGGTCTTCGCCAAAGACTTCGGCAAATTGTTTAAGCGTTTTCACAAGCCGATAAGGTGATTCATAAAACACCATCGTACGTGGCTCATTTTGCAAACTTTGCAAAATAGTTTGGCGACCTTTCTTCTGCGGCAAGAAACCTTCAAAACAAAAACGGTCGCAAGGCAAGCCCGACGAAACCAAAGCTGGAATGCAGGCTGTGGCACCAGGCAAGGTTTGCACTTCAATGCCTGCCTTAACAGCCTCACGCGCCAACAGAAATCCAGGGTCACTGACGCCCGGTGTGCCAGCATCGCTCACCAAAGCAATGGTCTCACCTGCCTTCAAACGCTCTACGATAGGAGAAGCCGTGCCATGCTCATTGAATTTATGGTGTGCCATCAACCATTTTTTATGTCATAATGCTTTAGCAAGACACTCGATGTGCGAGTGTCTTCTGCCAAAACCAAATCGGCTTCTTTCAACAAGCGAATGGCTCGAAACGTCATATCTTCCATGTTGCCAACAGGCGTGGGTATAATATATAATGTTCCCATATCGTGTCGCAAATATATAATAAATCTGCATGACGCCCAACAGAAGCCTGCGTTTCTTTGCAATTTTTAAAAATCTAACAATACAACTGAAAAGATATGTTTTAAAAACAAAAGAATTGCGCGCATGGCAATTTCGGCGGCTTTTCTTTTTAGATGCAAGCCGATGGGTTTTCGTTTTTTTTCTTAACTTTGCACACATTATGATGGAAAATTCAATCGGGGAAACCTGTCGTCGCGGACGAATAGAAGTGATTTGCGGTTCGATGTTCTCGGGAAAGACCGAAGAACTCATCCGCCGCATGAAGCGTGCCAAGTTTGCTAAACAACGGGTTGAGATTTTCAAACCAACCATAGACGTACGCTATTCTGAGGATGACGTGGTGAGTCACGATCAGAACAGCATTCATTCCACACCAATTGACGCATCGGGGGCATTGATGTTGCTCACGGCCGACATCGACGTAGTGGGTATCGACGAGGCACAATTCTTCGACGATGGTTTGGTCGACGTATGCAATGCGCTGGCCAACCGCGGTGTGCGGGTGATTGTAGCAGGCTTAGACATGGATTACCAAGGAGTGCCCTTTGGCCCAATACCAGCACTTTGCGCAGTGGCCGATGAAGTAACAAAAGTGCACGCCATCTGCGTAAAATGTGGCGCGCTGGCCTATGTGAGCCATCGTTTGGTGGCCAATGCCCACCGCGTGATGCTGGGCGAGCAAACAGAATACGAGCCACTTTGCCGAAATTGCTTCCAGAAGGCTATTCGAGAGGAAAAATAAAAAGCATTCAAGATGAAAGAGATTACATTCGACCGATTTATTCGTTGGGCTGGCCTTGCCGCCATTGTCATTGTAGTTCTGCTACTACTCAACTATCTGAGCAGCGTGTTGCTGCCATTCTTCATCGCATGGCTGTTGGCCTATTTGCTCTACCCGATTGTGAAATCCATCGAAGACAAGCTCCATCTGCGCATACGGGCGCTGAGCATCATCGTGGCCTTCCTTATGGTCGTGATTGTCATCGGCGGCATGCTCTATTTCATCATTCCGCCCATGATGGAGCAATCCAACAAGGTGCAGGACATTCTCTCGCAATGGTTACACCAAACAACCCACACCAACGACCTCACAAAATACATCTCGACCTGGATTGAACGCAACCAAAAACAAATCACCGAATTTCTGCATAGCAAGAACTTCAGCGATGCCCTCCACACCGCCATGCCTAAGGTTTTCACATTGGTGAGCCAAACGGCCAGCATTCTGCTCAGCATCGTAGCATCGCTCATCACGCTGCTCTACACGTTTTTCATCCTCTTGGACTACGAATATCTCACGGCCAACTGGATTAAAATCTTTCCCAAGAAATATCGTCCCTTTTGGCACGAGCTGTCACAAGACGCCAAGACGGCGCTCAACAGTTACATCCGCGGCCAGGGGCTCGTGGCCTTGTGCATGGGCATCATGTTCTGCATCGGCTTCACCATCATCGGCTTTCCCATGGCCATCGGCTTAGGCATTTTAATCGGCATCCTCGACTTGGTGCCTTATTTGCACACCTTTGCCCTCGTCCCCACAGCCTTCTTAGCAATGCTCAAGGCCGCCAATACGGGCCAAAGCTTCTGGGTGGTTTTCGGTTTGGCGCTACTCGTTTTTGCCGTCGTTCAGGTGATTACCGACATGATTGTCACCCCAAAAATCATGGGCAAAGCCATGGGGCTCAACCCCGCCATTCTGTTGTTGTCGCTCTCGGTATGGGGCGCGCTGCTTGGTTTCATTGGGCTCATCGTAGCATTGCCGCTCACCACGCTCGTCATGGTTTATTGGCAACGCTATGTGACGCATGAGATAACCCCAATACAAGAGGAACCAAAAGAATAGCTTTCGAGCCCCATCCCAAACGCCACGAGCAAGAAAAGCAAAGCGGCACAATCCCCCGCCCCTTCGGACAAATCAGCAACAAGGCGGCACGCAATAAAATCATTGCGTGCCGCCTTGTTCTCATAAAGAAACACGTTCTCCGACCGTTGCACATTATTTGCGGAACTTCCGCAAGTATCATTCTTTTTGTGCATAGTTTGCGGAATTCCCGCAAGCGCCATTCATTTTTGTTCGTCTTTTGCGGAACTTCCGCAAACATTAATCACTTTTGCACGTTATTTGCGGAATTTCCGCAAACGCTATTCATTTTTGTTTATCTCTTGCGGAACATCCGCAAACATCACTCTCTTTCACACTTTATTTGCGGAATTCCCGCAAACACCACTCCATTTTGCACATTATTTGCGGAACTTCCGCAAATGGGATGCAGGTTTCGGCTAACCTATCTTGAGGCATTTACCACATCGAAAAACTTCCGAAAAGCGAAGACTGGCATGGAAAAGGCTCCGTTACTCAGTTTTTTTTCGTATTTTTGCATGCAGAAAATAAAAAACAGCAACGAAACAACAATGAATATTTTAGAATTAAGCGAACAGGAAATTGTTCGCAGACAATGTCTTCAAGAGCTCAAGGAAATGGGTATCAATCCCTATCCAGCGGCCGAGTTTCCCACCAATGCTTTTTCGGTTGACATCAAAAAGGCGTTCGATGCCGACGAAGAGAAACGCGAAGTGGTGATTGCCGGGCGCATGATGAGTCGCCGCATCATGGGAAAAGCCAGCTTCATGGAGTTGCAAGACAGCCGTGGCCGCATTCAGGTCTACATCTCGCGTGACGACATCTGTCCGGGCGACGACAAGGACCTATATAATAAGGTGTTTAAAAAACTCTTAGACATTGGCGATTTCGTGGGCGTGAAAGGGTTTGTCTTCCGCACGCAGACAGGCGAAGTGAGCGTGCACGCCCAAGAGCTAACCCTGCTGAGCAAAAGTCTCAAACCGCTGCCCATCGTGAAATATAAGGATGGTGTGGCCTACGATAAGTTCGACGATCCCGAGCTGCGCGCCCGTCAACGCTACGTTGATTTGGTGGTCAACGAGGGTGTGAAGGACACGTTCCTCAAGCGTGCCACCGTGCTCAAAACCATGCGCAACTTCTTCGATGAGCATGGTTACACCGAGGTGGAGACGCCCACCTGCTAAAAGCATTGCTGGCGGTGCCAGCGCCCGCCCCTTCATCACGCATTTCAATGCCCCTCAACGTTGACATGTATATGCGCATTGCCACCGAGCTCTATTTGAAGCGACTGATTGTGGGTGGCTTCGAGGGCGTGTATGAAATTGGCAAAAACTTCCGCAACGAGGGCATGGACAAGTTCCATAATCCCGAGTTCACCTGCATGGAACTCTACGTGCAGTATAAGGATTACAACTGGATGATGCGCTTCACCGAGCAACTGTTAGAAACCATTTGCCGCGCGGTGAACAACGGCGCGACCGAGGTGAAGAACGGCGAAAACGTCATTTCGTTTAAAGCGCCCTTCCGCCGTTTGCCCATTCTCGAGGCCATCAAGGAGAAGACAGGCTTCGATTTGTCGGATAAAACCGAAGACGAAATACGCCATATTGCCGTTGACGAGCTGAAATTAGAAGGCATCGACGCCTCGTTTGGCAAAGGCAAGCTCATCGACGAAATCTTTGGTGAGTTCTGCGAAGGCACCTTCATCCAACCCACCTTCATCACCGATTATCCCGTGGAGATGAGCCCACTCACGAAGATGCACCGCTCGAAACCCGGCCTCACCGAGCGTTTCGAACTCATGGTGAACGGCAAGGAGCTGGCCAATGCCTACTCCGAGCTCAACGACCCCATCGATCAAGAGGAACGTTTTAAAGAGCAAATGAAATTGGCCGACAAAGGCGACGACGAGGCTATGATTATCGATCAGGACTTTTTGCGCGCCTTGCAATATGGCATGCCCCCCACATCGGGCATCGGCATCGGCATTGATCGTCTTTGCATGCTCATGACAGGCAAGGAGTTTATCCAAGAAGTGTTGCTCTTCCCGCAAATGAAACCCGAAGCCAAACTGCCGCAAAGCAGCGTGAAGGAATGGGCGGCCTTGGGCGTAGCCGAAGATTGGATCTACGTGTTGCGCAAAGCAGGTTTCAACCTCATCAGCGATTTGAAGGACGAAAAGGCGCAAGGCCTGCAACAAAAATTGCTGGAGATCAACAAGAAATATAAATTAGGTTATGACAAACCTGCATTAGAAGATATTCAGAAGTGGATTGACGGCGCAAATGGATAGCTGCGGAAACATAGCAATCATTGGTAGCGGTTCGTGGGCCACAGCCATTGCCAAGTTGGTGATGCACCACACACATCACATCGGTTGGTATATGCGCCATGACGAGCGCATTGAGGCTTTTAAGCGTTTAGGCCACAACCCCGACTACCTAACTACCGCACATTTCAATGTAAAGGAGATTACTTTCTCGAGCAATCTTGATGACATTGTGGCGCAATATGACACGCTTATCTTCGTCACGCCATCACCCTATTTGAAACAGCATCTTCAGAAGTTGACGGTGCCTCTGCGCGATAAACTCATCGTGACGGCCATCAAGGGGATTGTGCCCGATGAAAACATGATTGTTTCGGAGTATTTTCATCAGGTGTGGCAGGTGCCTTACGACAATATTGCGTGTATTGGCGGCCCTTCACATGCCGAAGAAGTGGCCTTGGAACGATTGTCCTATCTCACTATAGGTTGCACCGACAAGAAAAAGGCACAAGCTGTGGCCAAACTGCTACACAATGCTTTCATCAAAACACAATGCTCTACCGACATCGTTGGCATTGAATATGCTGCCGTGCTGAAGAATGTTTATGCTATCGCCGCTGGTATTTGTAACGGCCTAAAATATGGCGACAACTTTCAAGCGGTGTTCCTTTCCAACGCCATACAAGAAATGAAACGTTTCCTCGAAGCGGTAAATGCCACGCCGCGGTGTATTGACGACAGCGCCTATTTGGGCGATTTGCTCGTGACAGCCTATAGCAAATTCAGCCGTAACCGCACCTTTGGCAAAATGATTGGTCGAGGCTATTCGGTGAAAAGTGCCCAAATTGAGATGGAAATGATTGCCGAAGGCTATTACGGCACGAAATGTATGCACGAAATCAATAAAACGCTACAAATAGATATGCCGATTCTCGAAACCGTCTATCGCATCCTCTATGAACGAGCTGAAGTGAAGACCGAAATTCAAACACTCACAAAGAAATTTAGATAACACATGACTTCACCTATTGAAGTCGCAAGCATTAAAAACAATGAAGAATATTAGCTTAGACATTACAAAAGCAGAACAGTTCTTGAAAGCAAACGCTGTGGCTGCGTATGAAAGTAAAGTTAAGGCTGCGCAAGCATCGCTTGAAAACGGCACTTGCCCGGGTAACGACTTTTTAGGATGGCTGCATTTGCCATCAAGCATCACCGATGCTTTCTTAAACGACATCCAAACTGTTGCCAACACGTTGCGTAGCAAATGTGAGGTGATAGTCGTTGCTGGCATCGGCGGCTCTTATTTGGGCGCGCGTGCAGTAATCGAAGCACTTGGCAACAGCTTCGCTTGGTTGGTGAATGATGGGAAAAATCCAACCATCCTCTTTGCAGGCAACAACATTGGCGAGGACTATCTGTTTGAACTCACCGAATATCTAAAGGACAAGAAGTTTGGTGTCATCAACATCAGCAAATCGGGAACCACCACCGAAACAGCGCTCACATTCCGCTTGTTGAAGAAACAATGCGAAGCACAACGTGGTAAAGCTGAAGCCAAAGATGTGATTGTGGCAGTAACAGATGCCAAGAAAGGTGCTGCACGCATTTGCGCCGACAAAGAAGGCTACAAGAGTTTGTTATTCCCGACAACGTGGGTGGTCGCTTCTCGGTGCTGACACCGGTGGGCTTGTTGCCCATTGCCTGCGCAGGTTTCGACGTGAAAGAATTGGTAAAGGGCGCACTGGCGATGGAAAAGGCTTGCGCAGCCGATGTTCCGTTTGCCGAAAATCCTGCTGCACAATATGCCGCTGTGCGCAATGCACTCTACGAAGAAGCTGGCAAGAAGATTGAAATTGTGGTGAACTTCCAGCCCAAACTTCATTTCTTTGCCGAGTGGTGGAAACAGCTCTATGGCGAGAGTGAAGGCAAAGATGGCAAGGGCATTTTCCCCGCAGCATGTGATTTCACAACCGATTTGCACTCCATGGGACAATGGATTCAAGAAGGTGAGCGCTCGATTTTCGAAACGGTGATTAGCATTGAGCGCCCCGAAAAGACATTGTTGTTCCCCCACGATGATGAAAATCTCGATGGTCTGAACTTCCTCGAAGGCAAACGCGTGGACGATGTGAACAAGATGGCCGAATTGGGCACCCAGTTGGCTCATGTCGATGGCGGCGTTCCCAACATCAAGGTAAGCATTCCACAACTCAACGCCTTCTATATCGGGCAGCTGATTTATTTCTTTGAGATAGCTTGTGGCATCAGTGGCAACCTGCTCGGAGTTAATCCTTTCAACCAACCCGGCGTAGAAGCCTATAAAAAGAATATGTTTGCGCTGCTCAATAAACCCGGCTATGAGGCCGAGAGCAAAGCTATTCGTGAGCGCTTAGCATGATTGAGACGCAAATAAAACAATATCTTTCGAGCAACGGCTTTGGGACTTTCAGTCCTAAAGCCGTGCTTTTCGATATGGATGGTGTGCTCTATGACAGCATGCCCAATCATGCTATCGCATGGCAAGAAAGCATGAAAAAGTTTGGCATTCATTTCACAACGGCCGACGCTTATGCCACAGAAGGCGCACGAGGGGTGGATACCATTCGACAATTTGTGCAAGAACAGCAAGGGCGTAACATCACCTTGGAGAAGGCGCAACGTATGTATGACGAAAAAAGTCGCATCTTTCACGAAATGCCCGAAGCACCTATCTTTGACGGCGTCATCCCCTTGATGGAGAAAATTAGGCAAACCGGCCTATCCGTAAATGTCGTGACGGGAAGTGGACAACGCTCACTTATTCAGCGCTTATTGCACGACTTCAGTCATTTTTTAGACGAGGAACACATCACCACAGCCTATGACGTTACGCGTGGCAAGCCCTTTGCCGACCCCTATTTAAAAGGTCTTGAAAAGGCAGGAGGCTTGAAACCTTTTGAAGGTATCGTGGTGGAGAATGCCCCTTTGGGCGTGAAAGCTGGATCAAATGCACACATTTTTACTGTGGCTATCAATAGCGGACCGTTGCCCAACGCGGCACTTCTTGAACAAGGAGCCAATCTGCTTTATGACAAAATCAAATCCTTTAGTGGTGATTGGGATAACTTTAGTTCCTTTTTGCACACTCAAAGTAGTGTGTGCGCACTTTTTAGCAAAATAACTTTAATATAGTTTAAAATCGGTCTGTACATTCTTCTATACATCTTCTCTACTTGTACTTTTGTCACCAACAAAGACATTAGGTAAAGATGACAGCCGAAGAATTTTATGAGCGAGGCAACCAACTTCGCCGCGAGGGAAACTACAAGCAAGCCATGGAAGCTTATTTAGAAGCCATGGCACTTGACCCCGAGAGTCCGGCAGCGGAGGCATACAAGATGTTACGTGACATTTATGCTTTTTATTGCAAAGACATTTATAATCCTTGAAGCTCGCCATCCACGTTTACAACACATAGTATAGAACACATTATGGGAAAAATTGTTGGTGCCATTGTTGTCAATACAGATCGGTGTAAAGGCTGCTCGCTGTGCGTTGTGGCCTGCCCCAAGTCTGTAATTGAACTGGCAGGAAAGAAAGTCAATGTTCATGGCTATCCGTATGTAGAAGCCATCCGCCCCGATGATTGTATCGGCTGTGCGGCTTGTGGTGTCGTTTGCCCCGACGGATGCATTACGGTTTATCGAAAGAAAATTGATTGAAAGGAGAAAAATCTATGGAAGATCAAGAAGTAAAATTAATGAAAGGGAACGAGGCCATTGCCCACGCGGCTATCCGTTGCGGCACCGATGGCTATTTTGGTTATCCCATAACCCCACAGAGTGAGATTATCGAAACCTTGGCTTTGCTTAAGCCTTGGGAGACAACGGGCATGGTGGTGCTGCAAGCTGAGAGCGAAGTAGCATCGATTAACATGCTTTATGGCGGTGCCGGAGCCGGCAAACGTGTGCTCACATCGAGTTCAAGTCCAGGTGTTGCGCTCATGCAAGAAGGCATTTCTTTACATGGCCGGAGCCGAACTTCCCGGCGTGATTGTCAATGTGCAGCGCGGAGGTCCGGGCTTAGGAACCATCCAACCCAGCCAGAGCGACTATAATCAGGCTACGCGTGGCGGTGGAAATGGCGACTACAACGTCATTGTTTTGGCTCCTGCATCGGTGCAAGAGATGGCCGACTTCGTTGATTTGGCTTTCACCTTAGCGTTCAAATACCGCAATCCTGCAATGATTTTGAGCGATGGTGTGATTGGTCAGATGATGGAGAAGGTGGTGCTACCGCCAATGAAACCCCGCCGCACCGAGGAAGAAATCTTGAAAGAATGTCCCTGGGCTTCAACGGGAAGAACGCGCGATCGCCAACCCAACATCATCACATCGTTGGAATTGATGCCCGAGGTGATGGAGCAAAAGAATTTGCATTTGCAAGCCAAATACCAGCAAATCCGCGACACGGAGACACGCTGCGAGATGACAAACTGCGATGATGCAGACTACATCATCGTGGCCTTTGGCAGTGCTTCGCGTATCGCCGAGAAGAGCATGGAGACTGCACGCAAGCAAGGTATTAAAGTAGGCCTGTTCCGTCCGATTACGCTTTGGCCATTCCCCGAGAAAGAACTGCAAAAGGCAGCAAAGGGAAAACGTGGCATTTTAGTTGCCGAAATCAATGCCGGACAGATGATTCAAGACGTAAAGATTGCCTTGGGAAATAGCGTTCCTGTGGAACACTTCGGTCGATTGGGAGGAATTGTGCCCGACCCCGAAGAGATTGTACACGCAATTCAAACAAAACTGATGAGCAATGAATAACGATATTATTTCACCCGAGAACTTAGTTTACGAGAAGCCTGCCCTCATGAACGACACGGCTATGCACTATTGTGCAGGCTGTTCGCATGGCGTGGTGCACAAATTAGTAGCCGAGGTGATTGCCGAGATGGGCATGGAAGACAAGGCTGTGGGCATCAGTCCCGTGGGCTGTGCCGTCTTTGCCTACCGCTATATCGACATTGATTGGCAAGAAGCACCTCATGGTCGCGCGCCGGCTTTGGCAACAGGTGTGAAACGTTTGTGGCCCGATCGCTTGGTGTTCACCTATCAAGGCGATGGCGACTTGGCCTGCATCGGAACGGCAGAAGCTATTCATGCCCTCAACCGCGGCGAACACATCACCATCATCTTTATCAATAATGCCATTTATGGTATGACGGGTGGGCAGATGGCTCCGACAACATTGTTAGGCCAAAAGACCGCGACATGCCCCTATGGCCGCGAGCCCGATTTGCATGGCTATCCACTCAACCTCACCGATTTAGCTTCACGATTAGAAGGCACTTGCTACGTGACGCGCCAAAGCGTTGAAACGGTGGGAGCCATTCAAAAGGCCAAGAAAGCCATTCGAAAAGCGTTTGAAGCATCGATGAAAGGCTTAGGTTCGAGCCTGGTTGAGATTGTGTCCACCTGCAACAGCGGTTGGAAAATGTCGCCCGTAGATGCTAACAAATGGATGCAAGAAAACATGTTTAAGAAGTATCCCAAGGGCGACCTCAAGGATACTACGCAAGGTTAACAACAACTTGGTTTATGAAAACAGAAATTATCATCGCAGGCTTTGGCGGACAGGGCGTGCTCTCCATGGGCAAAATCTTAGCCTATTCGGGTCTGCTCGAAAATAAAGAAGTGACCTGGATGCCTGCTTACGGCCCAGAACAGCGCGGCGGAACAGCCAATGTCACCGTCATTGTGAGCGACGAGCGCATCTCCTCGCCCATCCTCAGTAAATATGATGTAGCCATTGTGCTCAACCAACCCTCGTTAGACAAGTTCATGCCCAAGCTCAAACCCGGTGGCATACTCATCTACGATGGCTTTGGAATTGTCAACCCGCCCCAACGCGACGACATACACATTTATCGTGTTGACGCGATGGACAAAGCGGCAGAAATGAAGAATGCCAAAGTGTTTAACATGATTGTGCTCGGTGCATTGCTCAAAGTGTGCCCCATTGTGAGCACCGATGGGCTGCAAAAAGCGCTCTATAAGACGCTTCCCGAACGCCATCACGGCCTCATCCCCCTCAACATGCAAGCCGTAGAAGAAGGAATGAAGCTCGTTAACGAATAGACAACAGCACACATTCTTTGATAACAGATACCGAGAGAGCATGCCCATTGGGACATGCTCTCTCGGTTTTAAAGCAGCCCGAACGGACGTTCTAAGGGGTTGGAACAATCGTTTTTGAGAAAAACAAGCGTTCAGCAGGTGCGGAACAACCGGTTTTGAGGAAAACAAGCGTTCAGCAGGTGCGGAACAACCGTTTTTGAGAAAAACAAGCGTTCGGGGGTGCACGAACAACCATTTTTGAGGAAAACAAGCGTTCGGGGGTGCACGAACAACCGTTTTTGAGAAAGGCAACTCGCCCAAGAGGTTGGGCGATGATGATAATCAAGGATTGCTTGCAGACGATGTTGCTTGCAGCTGGCGCAACACTTTGACAGCCGCTTCAACCGTTGCTATGCCCGACACTTTGAGCAGGCGGCGGTTGCCCATTTGCTTGAATTCGCATTGGCGGGCATGATTGCCCACGTAATGAATGACACCCTCAAAAGCCTTGCTTTGGTAGTAGGCGCTGTTGGGATTGGACACAAACTGCAACGTCATCAGGCCTTGTCGCAAGATGATTTTCTCACAGCCTAACAGTTTGCCTAAGCGGCGCAGCGAAACTACCTGCATCAGCTCCTCACCCTCATGAGGCACAGACCAAAACGGTCGACAAGCCGTTGACGATAAGCATGGAGGTCGTCGTCGGTTTCGATGTTGTCTAATTCGCGATAGAGCAACATGCGCTCGCTGCTACCGGGCACATAGTTGTCGGGAAAATACATCTCGAGGTCGCTCTCTATGGCACAATCGTCCACAAACTCTTCACCGCTGACGGCTGCACCTTCGGCCATTTGGTTGCGATAAATCTCGCCAAACTCCTCGTTTTTGAGTTCTGTAACGGCCTGCGAGAGGATTTTCTGATAGGTTTCGTAGCCCAAATCCTCCATAAAACCGCTTTGCTCGGCACCCAGCAAATTGCCTGCGCCGCGGATATCCAAGTCTTGCATGGCCAAATGAAAGCCACTCCCCAGCTCGGAAAAGTTCTCCAAAGCCTCCAATCGGCGGCGTGCCTCGGGCGTGAGCACACTCTTTGGCGGTGCCAACAGATAGCAGAACGCCTTTTTGTTGCTGCGTCCTACGCGTCCGCGCATCTGGTGAAGGTCGCTCAAGCCAAACCGATGCGCATCATTAATGATAATGGTGTTGGCATTGCTGATATCGATGCCGTTTTCAACGATGGTGGTCGAGAGGAGCACGTCGTAATCGTAGTTCATGAAGCCCATGATGATTTCTTCTAACTCATCGGGCTTCATCTGCCCGTGACCGATGGCAATGCGGCAGTCGGGCACATATTTTTTAATGAGATTGGCTATCTCTTGCAAGCCGTTGATGCGATCGTGCACAAAATAAACCTGGCCGTTGCGGCTCATTTCGAAATTGATGGCGTCGGCAATCACCTCATGCCCAAAGGTGGAAAGCTCGGTATGGATGGGATAACGGTTGGGCGGCGGCGTGCGGATAATGCTCATGTCGCGCGCTCCCATCAGCGAGAACTGCAACGTGCGCGGTATGGGCGTGGCCGACATGGTGAGCGTGTCGACGTTGGTTTTGAGTTTCCGCAATTTCTCTTTGGTAGAAACACCAAACTTTTGCTCCTCGTCGATGATGAGTAAACCCAAGTCGTGCCACTTCACTTGCTTGCCGATGAGCTTGTGAGTGCCGATGAGAATATCTATTTTGCCGTCGGCTAAATCGGCCAGCACGGCATGGGTTTGTTTGGCCGAGCGCGCACGTGAGAGATAATCGACGCGCACTGGCATATGCTTCAACCGATGGCTAAAGGTTTGGAAATGCTGATAGGCCAGCACCGTCGTAGGCACCAGCACGGCCACCTGCTTGCCATCGCAAGCCGCTTTAAAGGCGGCACGCACGGCCACCTCGGTTTTTCCGAAGCCCACATCGCCGCAAACCAAGCGATCCATGGGGCGAGCACGCTCCATGTCGGCCTTCACCTCTTGCGTGGCCTTGCTCTGATCGGGCGTGTCTTCGTAGAGGAAGCTCGCCTCCAACTCGTGCTGCAAATAACTGTCTTTGGCAAAGGCAAAACCCTTTTCCTGTCGGCGCTTGGAATAGAGCTTTATCAAATCGCGGGCAATATCCTTGATGCGCTTCTTGGTTTTCTCCTTCAGTCGTTCCCACGCACCCGTTCCGAGTGTGCTCAAACGTGGTGGTTCGCCCGTGTCGGCACGCCGGTATTTGCTGATTTTTATAGAGCGAATGGATGCTCACATCCACCTTGTCGTTGTTTTGATAGATGATGCGTATCATCTCTTGATAGCTGTTGCCGGTGGGCACGCGCACCAAACCACCGAATTTGCCGATACCAAAATCCACATGAACGATGAAGTCGCCGGGCTCCATCTCTTGCAGTTCCTTCATGGTGAGCGCCATTTTTCCAGCGCGCGCACCATCGCTCTTGAGGTTGTATTTGTGGAAACGGTCAAAAATTTGATGGTCGGTGAAGCAACACAGCTTGAGCGAATCGTCGGAAAATCCTTCGTGAAGCGTTTTGTTCACCGCCTCGAAGCGAATATTTTTGGCGGCCGCGCTACCCATGTCGGCAAAGATGTCGCGCAGGCGTTGCGTCTGCTTTTCGCTGTCGGCCAGGATGTAGAGCATGTAGCCATGACGCAAATAATCGTCAAAGGTGGTCACCAGCAAATCGAAATTCTTATGGAACAACGGTTGGGGCGTGATGTGAAACGCCACCACGCTAAACGCCTCTTCCCTACCCTCTGCACGATTTCGCGACGTTTTTGGGCAGCGTCCCGATTTCAATGCGTCGGAAAGGCGCCGCATCAGCAACAAACTCTGTGGCCGGCACCAGCGCTTGGGTTTTGCTGAACGTCTGCCTAATTTCTTGCTGTTCCATCTCGGTGGCACCCGCCAACTTTTCGGTGAGAGCCTGTTCTGAAAAGCCTTCTGCATAGATTTTTCCCCACCGTTTCGCTCACAAAAGCAAAATCTTTGGTCACCAAGACAGCGTTCTCGGGCAGGAATTTGAAAAACGAAACGCGATGAGCCGCCAACGTAGACAACTCGGGGACGATTTCCACGGCATTGCATTTGGTTTTCGAAAGCTGGTCTTGGATTTCGAATGTGCGGATGGAATCAACCTCCTTTCCAAAGAAATCCACGCGAAAAGGGTCTTCGCAACTGAAAGAGAAGACATCGAGCAAGCTGCCACGCACGGCAAATTGGCCGGGCTCATAGACGTAATCGGTTTCGATGAAGCCCAACTCGCGCAACGCATGCACCACCTCGGTCAAATCGATTGCTTGCCCCACCTTCAGCGACAGGCGACGCTCATTCAACTGCTGTTTGCCCACCACCCACTCGGCCAGCGCCTCGGGATAGCTCACCACGAGCAATGGTGCAGCAGCGTCGGCATGGGTTGAAAGCCGCGTAAGCACCTCGGTGCGCAATATTTCGTTGGCACTGTCGCGCTGCCCATATTTCACGGCACGCTTGAAGCTCGACGGAAAGAAAAACACCTCGTCGTCGCCTTTGATTTGCTGCAAATCGTGATAGAAATAGCCCGCCTCGTCCTCGTCTTGCAAGATAAAGACAAAAGTCGAGGGCACGCTGTCGGCCAATGCGGCAAAAACCAGCGGCGCCGACGAGCCCACAAGTCCGTCGGCATAAATAGTTCCACGCGTCGAAGTGCGCAGCAGTTTGGCCAGCGCGCCCACCTGAGCCGACTTGGCATAGCGTTGTTGCAGAGATTGTATGTCCAAAATTGTTGATTTAAACGGCTGCGCCACCATGTGCTATCGGCCCGCAGCAGTGAAGTCGTAGGAAAAAATTAAGCTTTCGGCGTGGGATATTTGCGCAACCAGCCGTCCAAGCGCAGTTGCATCACACCAAAGAAAGCCTCGCCAAAGATGCTGCCGCTCATTTTGCTCACACCTTCGCGGCGATTGACAAACACCACGGGAACTTCTTTGATTTTGAAACCTATCTTATAAGCGGTGTACTTCATCTCAATCTGAAAACCATAGCCCTTGAAACGCACCTCGTCCAAAGGAATCGTTTCTAACACGCGCCGACGATAGCACACAAAGCCGGCCGTGGTGTCGTGCACCGAGAAGCCCGTGACCAAGCGCACATATTTCGATGCAAAATAGCTCATGAGCACGCGCCCCATGGGCCAGTTCACCACATTGACACCGCTCACATAGCGCGAACCGATGGCCATGTCGTAGCCCTCGTCGTGGGTAGCCGCATAAAGCCGCGGCAAATCGTTGGGGTCGTGGCTAAAATCGGCATCCATCTCGAAAACATAATCGTAGCCCTGCTCCAGCGCCCATTTGAACCCTGCAATATAGGCGGTGCCCAAACCCAGTTTCCCGGCGCGCTCGATGATAAACAATCGCCCCTCGAATGCCGTTTGCATGAGCCCACGCACAATGGATGCCGTGCCGTCGGGACTGCCGTCGTCGATGACTAAAATGTGAAAACACTTATCCAATCCAAACACCGCCCGAATGATTTTCTCGATATTCTCCTTTTCATTATAGGTGGGGATAATCACTATCGAATCGCTCTCTTGCATGCTTTTCTCGTTTTTAATTCTCGGTGCAAACTTACTTATTTTTTTTCGATTACAGCCCCCCTCGCGACAAAAAAGACCTCCCGCCCCTCCGTTTTATTGCAAGGAAATAGCTATCTTTGCACACATAACACTGCAAAATGGAAATAACCTTTGCCCAAGACTATCTGCGAGAACTCTTCTATAAAGGAAAGGCAAGCGACAAGAAGCACCGATTTCAACCACAGATTGTGCGCAAGTATATTCAGGTGCTCAACTTAATGGAGTCATTGCACAGCACTGAAGATTTATATCGTTTCAAAGCACTTAACTACGAAGTGCTACATGGAAAGGGCAGCCGTCGCGAGTCTGTGCGCATAAACAATCAGTATCGCATAGAATTTGCTTCAGAAATTATCAGGCAAGAAAAGGTTATCACCATCTGCAACATATTAGAATTATCAAACCATTACAAATAAAGTTTAGCTATGGACAGTTTAGGTTATGGCGCTTTCCCCACACATCCCGGTGAGATTCTGAAAGACGAGCTCGAGGCGCGCAACATCCCACAACGAAAATTTGCCGAATACATTGGCATCAGTTATTCATCACTCAACGATATGCTCAACGGCCATAGTGCACTCACCACTACAATGGCACTCAAGTTTGAAGCCGCTTTAAACATACCCGCCGATAGTCTCATGCGATTGCAAGCGAAATATGATTTGCAAACAGCACGAACCGACAAATCGTTAGCCCATAAATTGAAAGAAATAGCCTGCAGAGCCGCCCTGTTATAAAAAAACGGGGCATTTTCTTGCGCTTTCGAAAAACTTTTTGCAACTTTGCAACATCGCACAACCACAACCATGGAACGCGATACCATCAGAAAAGCGATCTCTGACAAAATGAACACGGGTGAAGCTGGTATAGACTTATGCTTTCGCCAACCCAAACAGGGAAGCACAGGCATAAACTTATGACTGCACCAACCCAAACAAGGAAGCACAGGCATAGACTTATGACTCCACCAACCCAAACAGGGAAGCACAGGCATAGACTTATGCTTTCGCCAACCCAAACAGGGAAGCACTGGCATAGACTTATGACTGCACCAACCCAAACAAGGAAGCACAGGCATAGACTTATGACTGCACCAACCCAAACAAGGAAGCACAGGCATAGACTTATGACTGCACCAACCCAAACAGGGAAGCACAGGCATAGACTTATGACTGCACCAACTCAAACAAGGAAGCACGGGCATAGACTTATGACTGCACCAACCTAAACAGGGAGAAACAATCTTGCAAGAAATCGCACAAAAAGATTAACCCGGGCACTAAGGATTCGAACTTATTTCGTTTTCTGCCCACTTAAATATAAACATTTTATGAAAAAGATTAAAAGCCTAAATCTGGTGAATCTTAACAACGCAGTTCATTTTCAATTCATGAAAACCGTTGTAGAACAAGTAGCCACCGAAACGGCAATCACTGGCAACACCATTGCCAAAACAGCAATCGAGGAACTGAAAACGGCATTTAAAAAAGAAGATGAGTTGTATGTTCCACAGAAGGCCAACCTCAACACCGAGGCCATCGCCGAAAACGACCGCGTGCGCGACAACGTGCTCATGGGCTTCAAACAAGCAGTGAAAGGTTTTCTGAGATTTCCCCTGCCCGACATGGCCAGCGCCGCACGCGCACTCATGCAAAATCTCAAAGATTATGACATCAACCCCGACATGCAGCTCGACCGCGAAACGGGCGCTATCAACAACCTGATTAGCGACTGCGAAGGCAAAAACGCCCCACACGTGAGCAAACTTGGGCTCGGCATCTATGTGACGCAACTCAAATTGGCCAACACAAAAGTTGAAGAGCTGCTCAACGTGCGCGACAAAGAACGCTCGGCCACCGAAGCCGGAGCATTGAAAAAGGCACGTCGCAACAGCGACACGGCCTACCGACGCCTCGCAGATGTCATCAATTCGCTCATCAGCCTCGGCATGGCCGAAGGGTTTGAGCCCTTTGTGAACTTCATCAATGAGCGCATAGAACGCTATGAGAACGAGGTGGTGCCCAAGGCAACAGTCGACAACCCAGCACCCGATAAACCCCAAAAGCCCGGAAAAGGTCAGGGAGCAGCTGAGGTGAAACCCAAAGAAGGCGGGAAAACTGGCAAGAAACCCGAGACCAATGTGCCCCCTAAACCCGACGACACCAAGCCTGCCGAACATGGTAGCGCCGAAGTGACGCCAAAGAAATAACCCAAAATGAAGGGATTTTTTCTTTCATCTTTCATATGTGTAAAAAAATTTAAAGTTAGAGGTTGGCGTGCGCAGCGATGCGTGCGCCAACCTTTTTATATCCACTCCGCCTATCCAAAAATGACACATTCTGCCTACCATTCCTTTAAAATTCTTTAGTAGAAAAGGCGAGAAAAAGACTAAAATCGCATCATATTAACATGTTTTAACAAAAAAACAAATCATACTTACTAAATACACATTATCTTTGCTCTCACTTTAATCCTTCCATCTATAACGATCTTAGGAAGCTAAGTACTTTTAACAAAACAATTAAACAACCCTGAAACGGGCTACTTTTTAGAGATTTAGAAACGAAGTAAAGAACTAAAATCTAACGTAATGACGTACTTAAAACGTAACAAAAACAAAAACGTTATTCGCCTTAGCATTGCTGGGCGCGAACGTAAGTCCTGCAATGGCCACATCGGCGTTGCCTGTGGCTATGGTGCAACAACAAAACACCTGCAAAGGTGTGGTGGTTGATGCACAAGGCGCACCGATTATTGGTGCATCGGTTACCACAACCATTAACGGACAAAAGAAAGGCGGAATCACCGACCTCGACGGCAAGTTCGACCTCGCAGGCGTGAAGCCAGGTGCAACGTTAACCGTGTCCTATATTGGCTACAAGACGCAACGTGTGGTGTGGAACGGAAAAGAACTCACCGTGAACATGGTAGAAGATGCTGGAACCCTCGACGATGTTGTGGTTGTGGCTTATGGTACACAAAAGAAGGTAAACCTCACTGGAGCCGTGTCTGTAGTGAACGCTAAAACTCTCGCCGCACGTCCTGTCACCAGCGTAGCACAAGCTTTGCAAGGTGCCGTCCCAGGTTTGAACCTCAACGTGGGTAATGCTGGTGGCGCCCTCAATGGAAAGCTCAGCATGAACATCCGCGGAACAGGTACCATCGACGGCGGCTCGAGCGCAGCTCCCTTAGTGCTCATCGATGGCTCTGAAGGCGACCTCTACTCTATCGCACCCAACGACATCGAAAGTATATCTGTGCTGAAAGATGCCTCTTCGAGTGCCATCTATGGTTCGCGCGCAGCATTTGGTGTCATCTTAGTCACCACCAAGAGCGGACACGATGGTCGCATGAATGTATCTTATAACGGCAACGTGCGCTTCTCCACTGCAACACAAGTTCCCGAGATGCCCAATTCCTACGACTTCGCACGCTACTGGAATGATGCCGCAACCAATAATGGTGAGGCTGTGCCCTTCGACAATGCAATGTTGACCAAGATTAAAAATAACATCAATGGCACACCTGCTCCTGGCGAAGAAGTACCCACCACCTGGCGCGGCTATGCTGCCAACGAGCCCTGGGGCATGTACAATAGCTCATGGGCCAACACCGATTGGTTTAAGGAAATGTACAAGAAAGGTGTTCCTTCACAAGAGCATAACGTGTCGTTAAGCGGCGGCTCAAAGAATGTGAACTATTATCTCAGCGGATCGCTGCTCAACCAACATGGCCTCATTCGCCATGGCGAGGATGTGATGAATCGCTACAACTTCACCGCCAAAGTAACGGCTAAACTGAAAGACTGGTTCACCGTTAGTTATAACAACAAATGGAGTCGTGAGAACTATCATCGTCCAAGTTATATGACGGGGCTCTTCTTCCACAACATCGCACGTCGATGGCCCACAAACCCTGTCTACGACCCACACGGACATTATGTGCACGGCAACGAAATCCTGCAAATGGAGAATGGTGGTTTAGACAAAACTTCAACCGACAAAATCTTCCAGCAATTGGCATTGGAATTTACACCGCTTAAAGGTTGGAAAATTCGTTTGGAAGGCAACTATAACATCACCAACTATGTCAACCATTGGGATGTATTGCCCATCTACTACTATGATCCCAACAACCTCCCTGTAGCTGCAGCATGGAGCGGTGACTATGCTCCTGGAAAATCAAATGTTGGCGACGAAATGTCGAAGAACAACTATTTCAACGGGCGTTTCTACACCGAGTATGCATTTACACTCAACGAGAAACACGACATCAAAGTGCTCGGAGGTTTGGATATGGAGTCAAATCGTTACACCCTCTTAGGTGCCTCACGTGCCGACCTTATCACCCCTGAAGTTCCCACCCTTAACAATGCTACCAACAAGGTGGTAAATCCCAGTTTCAGCGATACACAGTGGGCTACGATGGGCGTTTTCGCTCGTGCAAACTACGCTTACGACAATCGCTATTTGGCTGAATTCTCTATCCGTCGTGATGGCTCTTCTCGCTTCATTGGCGATAAGACATGGGGTGTCTTCCCCCTCTTTCTCTCTTGGTTGGAACATTGCCAACGAAGCCTTCTTTAAGCCGCTCACCAATACAGTGCAAGTGTTGAAGCTACGTGGCTCATGGGGTGCACTCGGCAACACCAATATCACTGCACTCTATCCTTGGTTCTTGAGACAGCCTGCATGGGCCACAGCATCCAGCTGGCTACTCAATAATTCACGCATCAATGTGGCTGGTGTGGCTGGCTTAGTTTCACCTTTCCTCACATGGGAACGTATCCAGTCATGGAATATCGGTGTTGACTTTGGCTTGTTTAACAACCGCTTGCAAGGTAACTTCGACTACTTTGTACGCACAACCAAAAATATGGTGGGGCCAGCACCTGCAAAACCTTCAATCTTAGGTGCAACACAACCTGCTGAAAACAATAGCGATATGCGCTCTAATGGATGGGAGTTAGAAGTGAGATGGCGCGACCAAATCGGTCAAGTGAACTATGGTGCCAAATTAGTTCTTTCTGACGATTACCAAACTATCACACGTTACCACAACCCTAACCGTCTGCTTTCACGCTGGTGTGAGGGGCAACGAATGGGTAACATTTGGGGCTATGAAGTGGAAGGCATTGCACAGACCGACCAACAAATGAATGATTGGCTTGTCAACAACAAACCATCTTGGGGCTCAAACTGGGCTGCTGGAGACATCATGTATAAGGACTTAAATGGCGATAAGAAGGTAAATAATGGCAATGGAACCTATGACAACACGGGCGACCTGAGAATAATTGGTAACACCACACCTCGCTATCGTTCGGTCTAACCTTGGATGCCGTTTGGAAAGGTTTCGATTTCCTCATCTTTATGCAAGGAGTACTCAAACGCGATTTCTGGGATTCATCACCCTACAGCGTTGGTGCCAACGTTGGTTTGTGGCAAGCAGCTGCATTCAAAGAGCATTTAGATTATTGGCGTCCTGCAACAGATACCAACTTTGGTCCCAACCCCAACGGCTTCTATCCTCGACCATTGTTCGGTAGTGGCTCAAAGAACTTCCAAACCAGTGATCGCTACATGCAAAATGCTGCATATATGCGAATCAAGAATATCCAATTAGGCTACACACTTCCTGCTACACTCGTAAGAAAAATCGGTGTAAACCGCGTACGTGTTTATTTCTCGGCCGAGAATCTTTGCACCTTCACCAAGATGAATAAGATTTTCGATCCAGAAGCAACTGGCGGTGACTGGGGACCAGGTAAACTTTATCCCCTACAGCGTGCTATCTCATTTGGTTTAAATCTCAACTTCTAAAATAAGACGTATGAAACGTATCATTAAAAATATTTTCAACACAGGCTTGTCACTTTGCGGTGCAGCCTTGTTACTGACTTCATGTAACGATTTCTTAGATCGTCCGCCTCTCGACCAGATTTCGCCCAACAATTATTTTACGACGGCAGAACAATTGGGTGGCTTCACTTTTAACTATTATCGCACCATCTTCCCTAATAATAGTGGGTGGTTTGCTGGAATTGCTACCTTTGACGATGGAACCGACAACCAAGCAGCTGTCAATGGTAACCGCGCTATGTTCTTACCCGACCAATGGCTGGTACCTACATCTGGTGGAATTGGCTTCAATGCTATCCGCGATGTCAACAAGTTTATCCACGAAAGTGAAGCTAAAATTGCAGCTGGCAAGGTGACAGGAGACACCAATTTGATTAATCAATACATGGGCGAGGCCTATTTCATCCGCGCCATGCTCTATTATGACAAGCTCAAAACCTATGGCGATTTCCCCATCGAGCTCAACGAACTCAATGTCGACCAAGACTTGGCTGCGGCCAGCAAACGACAACCTCGTAACTTGGTGGCACGACAGATTCTCTCCGATATGGACAACGCCATCAGTAAGTTGCAAGTGTCTATAGCCAACAAATTGCGTATTAATAAATACACGGCTTTGGCATTCAAGTCACGCATAGCACTCTACGAAGCCACCTTCGAGAAATATCATCGTGGCACAGGACGCGTACCAGGCGATGCAAACTGGCCTGGAAAGAACAAATCTTGGAACCAAAGTTTCACCATCAACCAAAACAATGAGGTGAACTTCTTCCTCGACCAAGCCATGAGCGCTGCCAAACAAGTTTGTGATGCGGTACCCTTGACGACACAAAACAGTCATGTTATGAATCCGTCGTCCATAGGACAATACAATGGTTGGAATCCTTATTACGATATGTTTGCCAGCACTGACTTATCAACGGTTCCTGAAGTATTGATGTGGCGCCAGTTTAATGCCGATTTATCTGTGGCTCACCTCACTTCGAACAAGCTCCGCACAGGCTCTGCAACAGGATGGACACGTGGGCTGGTTGAATCATTCCTCATGAAAAATGGCTTACCTATCTATGCATCTGGTGCAGGCTATCATGGCGATGCAACCATCGATTTGGCAAAAGAAGACCGCGATGAACGCTTGCAACTATTCGTCTTTGGAGAATCGGATGTATTAGCCATCGACCAAGCCAGCATCGATTTGGCCAATCGTAACAAACCCGTTTCGCAACATGTGAATAAGGTGAAATTCAACATTGCTAACATCATCACCAGTGCACAAGAAGAGAAAGATATCACAGGCTATCGCCAACGCAAGTTCTACAACTACAATCCTGCGATGCAATTGGGACAAAGCTTCTCTGATATCTCCGGCCAAATCCTCATTCGTGTAGAGGAAGCTATGCTTAACTACATCGAGGCCAGCTATCTGCGCAATGGAAATATCGATGCCACAGCCAATCAATATTGGACAGCTTTGAGGGCACGTGCGGGCATCACTGCACCTATCGCTACCACCATTGCTAACACCGACATGACCTATGAAGCCAATGTCAACCGTCCATCCTATGACTGGGGAGCATTCTCTGCAGGAAATCCCGTCGATGCGACACTCTATTCTATTCGCCGTGAGCGCCGTTGCGAATTGGCAGGTGAAGGATTCCGCGATGACGATTTAACGCGTTGGGCTGCTTTAGACCAGGTGCACAACTACCAAATTGAAGGTGCTAACTTCTGGGATAACATGCACAACAACCCTGCATTTGTTAAGAATGGTCAGAGCCTCATCGTTGCTGACGGAACAGCCAAAGCCACCATGTCGGCACAAAGCCTCTCAAAGTACATCCACCCTTATCAGATTAATAACAGCTACAACCTCTACAATGGTTATACCTTCTACAAGGCACACTACCTTGCTCCCTTCTCTGTAGAAGAGATGAGGCTTTGCTCGCCTGACGGAACGGTTGAAAATAGCTATCTCTATCAGAATCTTTACTGGCCTACAACGGCCAATTCGCCAGCCGAACAATAAAGGTGTAAGAATTTAAAGTTCACAGATGCACGTATAACAACGATGCATCCTATGAATAAAAAAAACAGACATTCCGATGCATCGGGATGTCTGTTTTTTCATTTGGTATCCATTCAGAGCCTCAGAATAGATACTTTTTAAGTTTGATAACCATTCGCGTCCCAGGAAAGTAATCTGTCTAAATCACGCCAATCAACACGATACCAATAAGTGTGACAAAAAGTTTGGAAACCATGCGCTTCATAAAAAGAGCTTGCAGTTGAATACTCCACTGCAGGGTTAAAACTTTTTTCCAACAAGCATATAGCGAAAAGTTGTAGAGAGGATGTGGAAATCGAGCCGCCAGCTGCGATGATGCAAGTAATATAAATCCCATTTCAAGCGCATGAGCATCTTCTCCATGGTGTCGGTATAGCCATTGTGTAACGTGGCATAGCTCGTCACTCCAGGCCGGATAGCATATAATTGTGCATAGCGTGGGTCTCGAATCATAATTCTATCAATATAGAATTGCCGTTCTGGTCGCGGTCCCACAAAGCTCATGTCACCACACAGAATATTCCAAAGTTGTGGCAATTCATCAAGATGGTGAGCACGTAAAAAGGCTCCTGCCGCCGTGAGCCGAGTATCTTTTCCTGGTTGATAGAGTGCTGGACCTTGATATTCGGCATCCATTGTCATACTACGAAACTTATACATCATAAAGGGCTTTCCATAACGGCCGATGCGTTCTTGCTTGAAAAACACGCTACCATCATGTTCACGCCACACCAACCAATAGCAATAAAGCAGTAGTGGTATGCAGACAATGAGCATCGAGAGCGCAAGAGATATGTCGAAAAGCCGCTTTAAGAATATGCTCATGCGAGATGATACGTCAGAAACTATCATGCTTCCCCTCCTTTCTTCACGATATCTGGCGAACAAACAACGGTCGAAGCTGCTATACGAAGCTGTTCCAGATAGAATTTCTTCCGCAAAAAGGTAGGTAGGAGCCTCACGCCAAGTCGCATCATCATATTACCAAAAGCCTGTATTGGCGTGAGAAACCGCAGGCGAACCAAGCCTTTCTGGAAGTGCATTTCTGCAGCAATATAGTTTACTCCTCCTCTCCGACGAAACGTGTTCGCATTAAGACGAAACCACAACAGACACTCTTGCAGATTATGAAAACATGCCCCTTGCTGTAACATGCGCACCCAAAGATCGTAATCTTCAAAGGCTGGCATATGGCGATAGCCACCCGCTTGCACCACCTTTGCTTTACGAAACATCACAGTAGGATGGTTCATGGGATTGCGAAAACGTGCAAATTTCCGAATTGCTTGATGGATTTCAGGTACACAACGAACCGAGATAATCTGTGTGGGGATAGTTGCAAACTCAGCCACCCAAGCCCCACGACATCCACCTCTGGATGAGTTTGCAAATAAGACAGCTGCTTTTCAAAACGTTGTGGCATGCAAATATCATCGCTATCCATGCGCGCCACCACGTCATGTTGACAATGTTTCAGTCCCTCATTCAATGCCAATCCCAACCCTTCTTGCCGCGGTTTTGCAATACGTTTACACATTTTATATTGCCGCTGAAAGCGTGCCAACACCTCGTTTAAAGCTGGGGTTAGCGGTCCATCTTCCACCACAATCACCTCATTGGGCAACTGTGTCTGTTGCAACAAACTCTCTAAAGCTTGCTGTAGAAAATGGGGTTGCTCTTGGTTGTAAACGGCTATTAAAACAGAAAAGGACATAACGACACCAGATGTAGTTGCAAAGATAGATGTTTTTATTGAAAAAGTACCACGATGAAATTCATAATTTAATCCATCTCTCAGCAGCTGGCGACACCTTTCCGTCCTGCGCATACCATCGTTCTGGCGCAATAATCCAGCCCGCTTGATATGGCGAAAGCCAGGCACCCCACCATGAAAAAGACGAGTTAGCAATGATGTGATGCTGGCAAAGCGTCATCAGGTGCAGGTCGCAAATGCTGGCACTTCCACTATTCCAGTCTATAAAAACGGCTTCGTTGGTTTGCAACAACGGTTGAATATGCTGCCGACACCAAGCCATGTCATCTGAAAAAAGATAAAACACAGGATGCACAACATGCTGCAAAATGGTAGCTATCGCACGCTGATAATAAGTCAGCCCACATGTGTCTCGAAACAGCGCATCGTGCAAATAATCGCCTCGCCGCACATGTATCGCCACACTCTCCGTGGTGTTTATCTGCTGCTGCACGGCTAAGTTTCGTGGATTTGTAAATGCAGGAAATGCGAATGCTTGTAAGATGGCCGGGCGATAGTGGCTGAAATAGCGCTCATCCTGCCAATAGCCCTCATAATAAGCATCACCCTTTCTTCGCAAGACCTCTGACAAAAAAGCTCCATTATCTGGCTCCTTCAACATCGTTTTGCGCACAGGCAGCACACGATGCCCTATGCGCCACAGCTGATAATGCGGATAATACCACGCCAACTGCGCCACCTCTTGCCATGTGGCTGCGGGCAAAGTGGTGCCAAAGCATTGCACTAATTGAAAGCCTCCATGCTTCTTATAACCCCGAAAGGCCGAAAGGTCGAGCTTTACCTCTTCATTTTTCTGCTGTTGTTTCAATGCCAAAGCCAACGCATATTGAAACATTTGGTTGCCCAAACCTCCAATAATTCTCACGATTTTCATTGTTTTTGCGTTTTAAAACGTTGCAGCCAGCATTGCATCCCTAACGCCCGGCCTATCCATCGGTTGTAATAGTCCTTCTGTTTGATTGTGGTTTGGTCTTGTCGCAAAGTCTGCATAATGTCTATATTGGACGTGATTTGCTGTGCATCTCCATGCTGAGAACGTACAAAGCATGTGGGCAGATAAACAACGTTTGCATGCCTGAGCAACCGAAAATACCATTCCACATCCACCAACCACGTGAGCTTTTCATCCAACATCGTCAGCAACTCGCGCACCACTGCTATACAAGCACAAGCTCCAATGGTGTTACAAGCAAAAAGCAATGCGGGATGATGCAGGCTACAACGCTTGATAAGGTTCGAAGAAAACGGTTCTTTCGCCGACCTCCGGCCTCCACTTGGATATTCGTCACCACCACCTGCGCCTGTTGCTCAAATGCTTTTTTCACCCGATACAAATAGTCATCACTCACAAAAGCCTCATCGTGGTGAAGCAACACCACATATTTTCCCTGCACTTTTTGCAGCCCCGCATTCCAATTTTCCACCGCATTGCCCGTGTGCTGATGCTTAAAATAACGAATGTTTGCCGACTGAAATTCGCCGCATAACTGCGCAATGGCATCATCATCCGAGTCGTCTGTAACGATCAATTCTATACTCACATGGCGCTGTCTTAACACAGAAACGATGGCTTGCCGCGCCAAAGCAACATGATTATAGGTGGGAAGGACAACCGAGAAATCTTTCATCTTTTTAAAAACAACGTGAGATAAAGGGTCGCCAGTATCGATTTCAAGCCATAGGCTATCAGCACAGCCAACGCTATTCCGGTGGCATTCAGCCCGCGTTCAACAAGCCAATAGGCTGAAACCAACAGGACGATGGCCCAGAAAAGATTAATTACAAAGGCCTGCCACATTTTGTTTTTGCTGTAAATCGACATCTCTATGATGTTCGAATAGGCCGAGAAAATGTTGGATAGTGCCAAATAAACCAATGGCATTTTGTCTGAAAAGCCCTTGCCATAGAGTTGCATAATGGGACCGCCCAAGAGCAAAACCAACAGCGTTATCATGGATGAGATGCCCACAATGAGCACTATATTGGCCAACAAGACATGACGAAATTGCTGCCGCTGTTGCCGAATGCTCGTCAAAATGGGTAATACTATCTGACTGATAGCCGTGGGAATAAACAGCATCATCACTTTCCATTGATCGGCCGCCTCAAACAAAGCCAAACTGTTGTAACCGTCATGTTGCAGCAAGATGGTGCGTATTCCCCAAAAGGTGGGTGTCACCATCAACGCCGATAGGGTAGCAGGTATGCAATCGTTCAGCAGCATTGACCAATCATTTGGCGTGTGCATGGGCTGCATTTCGCCAACAACATATTGCACATAGTACTTTTTAATCGACAGCTGATTGACCCAAAAGAGTACTCCAAGGCCTATGCCTAAACCGACAATAGCTCCCGTCAGTCCCCAGAAATAGGCACCAGCAACCATCAAAACAGCCTCTAACAAACTCCCAACAAACGTGTTACGCGCCATGATTTTAAACTGCTCTAACCCCGTAAGAACACCATTTTGCACGCCATATAAGATGGAAAACAGCAACAACAAACTGGCAATTTGCAGTTCAAACGTGAGGTGTTCGGCATAGAGAATGTGCCGCGCAATCGGTCGAGCCAAAACGAAACAAAACACCATGAGCACCAAAGCCATCATCCAAGCCAATCGAAATGTCAGTCGGGTCATACGCAGTAGGCGCGGAATGTCGTTGGTTCGATAGGTCGAAATCAACTTCGTGGCGGTCACACCAATGCCCGATGCACCGAAAACGATAAAGATATTGAGGGTGGAACGGATCATGCCCAACTGTCCAAACACCTCTTGTTTCAAAAGATGTGCACAGAGAACACCGGCTACCAGCAGGCACAATTTCCCCATTGCCGTACCCGAAAACGACCAAAATGCACCATGGAACATGCGCCGCGCAAGGTCAGATTGGAATGCTGTTAAACGCCCCTTTCTCATTGTTATTTCTGCGGATAAAGATGATAATAATGGTAATGATTGCTGAAATCATAAAACCGAAAGGGCACCAAGTGTAGCCATTCGGGACGAAAAGTGCTGACAACGGCGATGCGAGCTACAAAAACACAGCTGATAAAAAGCACCGCCACGCGCTGTGCCAAGTGGTATTGAGGATGAGAAACAGCCACTGAATCGGTGGGCTGGGAGTGCACATAGCGCAAAAAAATCACAATGATCAGTGGCCAAAGATAGTCGTTGATGCGCGAAAAGAAACTAAATACCGGCAGCATGATGGCCACACAAAGTGCTAAAATGAACACGGCATACACATTTCGATCAACCTCCTTGCAATGCATGCGCCGATGAAGTCCGTAGCAAGTGCCCACAGTTGTTCCCACAATGGCTAATTCCATCATTCCAAAGATGGAGAAGGTTTCTTTTTGTAGCGCCACCTTATAATAAACACTATCTTGTAGCCCGAAAAGCGAAAGCAGTTGGAAAAGGCATAGGGTAAGCAGCAAAGCACCGGCCAACAGCAACAGGGTGTGGCGCTTTGTGGGGTGAATGCGTTTGAGCAGTGGAAGCAACAACAGCACAAATGCCGAGGTATGAAACAACGTAGCGAGCAATATGAGCAGGCAATAGCCTTTATTCCGTCCCTTTTCAAGATAGCAGCAATAGGCCACATAGAAAATAGCGATGGCAAAAGCCTGCCGAATGACACAATATTGCATGAAAAAAACATAGCCTATCAGCATGAAAAAGCAGGTCATTGCCACATTTTGTGTCTTACGTTGAATAAACCATAAGTTGCTGATGGTGATGACAAAGGCCGAAAGATAATGATCGTATAGGGAGACCTTGAAACATATTTGATGAGGAAATGCACCAACACTTGAAAGCCATACTCAAACTTGTCGCTCAGATGAAATGCGAATATCGACTCATTCCGATAGCTTGTGTAAAGCGATTTGAGGTAGTAGAAGCCATAATAATGCGGCGTATCGTTCAATACCGTGATATCGCGAAAGCCAAAAAAGCCAAAGAGCAGCACGAAACACAACAGCACTTGATAGATTTTCTGCGTGCGGGCGTGCACAAACACCTTGGAGGTGAGGCTCACAAGCGGAAACAACAGCGCATAGAGAACGACAACAAGCATGATGAATGGTTAGGATTGAGCTTCGTCGTGCAACAGCATTTGCACATTCATGCGCAGGAAAATCACAAGCAAAGGAATGCAACATCCCATGAGAAGTGCCACCCCCAGTACCATCAGTTTATGGGGTCTCACGGGTTTCAAACTGCCCATAGGAGGCGAAAGCACCCGCACTTTATAGGGTGTAAAGGCACGAGAGAGGATGTTTTCTTCACGCTTTTGCAACATAAAAATATAGAGCTGTTCCTGGATTTTCTGCTGTCGCTCGGCCGAAAGCAAGAACTTTGCTTGCTGCGGACTTGACTTTGTCTGTGCATCATTGATCCCTTTCAGCTGGTAATAGGTAGCTATTTGCTGATCAATTTGCTGTATATTGCTGTGCAAACTCGCATGGATTGAAGACCGAAGTGTTGCTAATTGTTTGTCCATGCCCTGCACAATGCTGTTTGAGGCATTGCTATTGGCCGCCACCCGATTGCGTTCTAACTGCAACTGGTTGTAGTTTTCCACCTGCATGGCAAGCGTTTTATCGTTGTTCAGCAGATTAACGGGCAACGTTTGGTTCGCGTTTGCATGCTGATTCAAGAACCGTTCCATCTCACTTGCCGCAGCCCTAAGCCCACGAAGGGTGGCCAACTCGCTACTCATCTTTGTCGAGGTTTCCATGGCCAACTTGGTCGTTTCGACCACATCGGGCAGGTTGTGCTTGGTTTTATAGGCTGTGATGGTCGTCTCTGATTTGCCCAACTCGGTTGTAATCTCTGCAATACGGTTGTCGATAAAACGTGTGGTTGAAGCATTTAATTGATTTTCATCGCCCATCCATCGCTCGTTATAAACGGCTACAAGCATGCGAAGAAAGTCCTCTGCGCGTTGCGGAAGGATATCCTCATAGCGCAAATCAATCACCGACCCCAATTCTTCGGCGATACCTGCATCAAGTTTCTTGGTCATATCATCGGCCACTTCAACGGGCGGTGTATGGCGAAAAGTTATCGTTTGATTTTCTTTTCCGGTGTAAACCCGTGTCGGGAGAATAGCCACAAGGCCAATGGGGGTATGAACAACACCTTTTACTTGCCCATGAAAGGTGCCATCGAAAGCTGTTTTATTTCGTTTGATATGAGAGAGTTCGATGTTGCCTTGCGCTATTTTTATCTCCATCTGTAGCTTGTCTTCGGGCGTTAGTCCTCTGACATCTATCCGAATAGGCAGCGAAGAACCATATAAGGTGGTGCGATGAAAGAGGTTGCCTTCGGTGTAGGTATCATCCAAATGCAATCGCTTGATGGCTTCTACTATATTATAAGGTGTAGTGAGTGCAAGCAACTCATTATTGACATTGGCACTCCCTCCCAACATACCTCCCAAGCCTTGTATCATGCTTAGCCCTGCTGTGAGCTTTGAACTGGGCGTTGCATCTTCGCGCACCATGAGTTGTGTGCTACGCTCATAAACAGGTTTTTTGAGCATAAGATAGCCTAAAGCAGCGGCCATGCAAAACGCAACGGAGATGAAAAACCATTTCTTTGCTTGCCGACAGAAAGCAAGATATTGACGGAGTGTGAAACCTGGTGTGGTGGTAGACATGAGCAACGGCATTATTTAAAGATTAAAACTGCAACCGTGGCGAGCAATGAGGCAACCGAAACCCAAAAGGAAGTGGACTGAAGTGTGTTGCCATTGACGGTAGCTTGCCGCTGGCGTGTACGATTAGCGGGCACATAAACCACGTCGTTCTGTTGCAAATAATAGGCTGGCGACTGCAAAACCTGAGGAGCTGAAGCCAAATTCAGCATGTAGACAACAGGCTTTCCATCGACTTCGCGAAACACTTTCACACTATCGCGCTGTCCATAGATGGTCATATCACCCGCCATCCCTAAAGCATCGAAAATAGTGATGCGGTCTTTGGTGATGTCAAAATTACCCGCTTTATTTACTTCGCCCAACACAGAAAAGGTGAGTTTGCTAAAGTCGACAGTAACAACCATATCCTTTGCGCCAAATTCCTGCACCAAACGGTTCTTAATGCGCTGTGCAGCTTCTGCACGGGTGAGCCCTAAAAGTGCTACTTTCCCTAACATCGGGAAATCGATGTTACCTTGGTTATCAAGCGTATAGGTGAGCACCTGCTGCATATTGGGCAGCGAGATATTGAAATGTTGGGTAAGCACCTCATCGCGACTTTTTACGAAAATCGAAACTTTATCATCAGCCATCAAGCGGATGCTGTGCATGGTGGCAGACTGCTGTACATCAAAAGCACCTTGCATGTAGGTGAGGTTGCGAGGGGTCTTGCAGCTGGCGAACAATAGAACAAATCCTACCACGACAAGACTATAGCTTAAAGCACATTTGAATATATTGTGTTTCTTCAGTTGCGGCTGTTTCATTTTAGCTATTCTAAGATGCGAGAAATTATACATTCGTTGGCGAAACTAAGTGCAAGCCATCGGCCGCTATCGTGATAAGGTGTTTTTTATAAAGGTCGCCAACAGCTTTCTTAAATACCTTTTTGCTCACTTGGAACTGATGTTTAATGGCTTCGGGGTCACTCTTATCGCCCAAAACACAATAGCCATTGTTCTCTTTTAAATAGCGGAGGAGCACCGATGAAAAGTCTTCGGCTGCAGCAATTCCTATGGGTTGCAAAGCGATATCGAGCTTTCCATCTGTGCGAAGCTGTGCCACATAAGCTTTCATGCGGTCGCCAGTGTGGATAGATTTAAAGATTTGATCTTGGTAAATGAGCCCGGGATATTGGTTATTAACAATGACTTTAAAACCTAATTCGGTTTTCTGCCAGATTAAAATGTCAACTTCTTCATTGCGTTTGAAATGTTTTGCAGACATATCCTCATGGAGATAGCGTTCAACTTTTGCACTGGCCACAATGCGATAGCTCTCTTCATCAATGTGGACATGGACAATGTAACGGTTGCCAATCTCCATCTTTCGCTTCTGTTCGCGAAACGGACAGAACAAATCTTTCGTTAAGCCCCAGTGCAAAAAGGCACCATATTCATTAACCCAGGCACATTCTAAATAAGCAAAGTCACCAACTTTCGCAAGGGGTTGCTCGGTAGTGGCAATGGGACGCTCCTCTTGGTCTAAATAGATGAAACAGGTTATCTCGTCACCCACACGGACGTGTTCGGGCACATATTTCTGTGGCATGAGGATATCTCCCTCACGGCCACCCTCTAAATAGAGTCCAAAAACTTCGCCATAACCCTCGCGTCGTGCCAACTCTTTCACACGAAGCACATTATAATCACCTAATTTAATGTCGTTAGCCATTTTCTCTTTGCACTTTATCTTTATAGATGCAAAGTTAATCAATTTGCTTGCATATCTTGAATTTTTCCCCTTATTCTTGCCTTTATTGCGTGGAATATATTAATTTTGCGTGAATTAAAATCATATTAAACAGGAAAAATAAACAATGAAAGTTGCGATTGTTGGTGCCAGTGGCGCCGTTGGCCAAGAATTATTGCGCATTCTTGATGAGCGTAATTTCCCCTTAGATGAATTGGTTTTATTTGGTTCTTCACGCAGTGCAGGAAAGAAATATACGTTTAAGGGTAAAGAATATGAGGTAAAATTATTGCAACATAATGACGATTTTAAGGATGTTGACATCGCATTAACGTCGGCTGGAGCAGGTGTTTCCGAGGAGTTTGCAGAGACCATTACCCAATATGGCGCGGTAATGATTGACAACTCCAGTGCGTTCCGCATGTGTGACGATGTGCCATTGGTGGTTCCCGAAGTAAATGCTGAGGACGCTTTGCATTGCCCTCGCCACATCATTGCCAACCCCAATTGCACCACTATCATGATGGTTGTGGTGTTGAAGCCCATTGAAGCGCTGAGTCATATTAAAAAAGTGCACATCGCAAGCTATCAAAGTGCCAGTGGTGCTGGGGCAGCAGCCATGGCCGAATTGGAGCAACAATATCGCGAATTGGTGAATGAGGGTGAAGTGAAAACGATTAAAAAGTTCCCCCATCAGTTGGCCTATAATGTGATTCCACAAATCGATAAGATGATGGAGAATGACTATACGAAGGAGGAAATGAAGATGTTTAACGAGACACGCAAGATTATGCACAGCGACATTCGCACGAGTGCCACCTGCGTTCGTGTGAGTTCTTTGCGCTCACATAGTGAGAGTGTGTGGTTTGAAACAGCTGATCCCTTGAGTGTAGAGGCCATCCGCGAGGCCTTAAAGGCTGCTCCCGGTGTGACTTGGTTGACGATCCGCAGCATTATGTCTACCCTATGCCGTTGGAAAGTGCAGGGAAAGATGATGTCTACGTGGGTCGTGTGCGTAAAGACTTGGCCGATGACCATGGCAACACGCTGTGGCTTACAGGCGACCAAATACGTAAAGGTGCGGCATTAAATGCTGTGCAAATAGCCGAGTATTTGGTAAAACAGGGAGCAATAAAGAAATAGCACGAGCAACTTCCTTGAAAGGTGCTCCATGTCTTGGGGCATGGCCTTCGGAAATATTTTGTTCGTCATCATAAAAGCAGGTAGGCCTCATGAAGCATACCCGCTTTTGTTTTCAGTTAAAAACAATCACATATCCTCCTAATTTGTGGTGCTTTCTACGCAAAAGGACGCTTGAGGAAAGGGATTTTTGGAATAAGTGGAATGGGAATAAAGCAAGAAATAAAAAAGGAAATGCCCATTTTCCCCCTTGATATTCATGCAACTGACGCAGCCATTGCAATCTCTTCACTTTACAAAGGATTGGAGATACAGATTTGAAGTTACACAGAAGGCTCTAAAAAGTAAGAGCATTAAAAAAGAGGGGCTCCGCTGAGTCCCAATCTTTGTTAACCTTAAATCTAATACCATGAAAAACACGATGCAAAGATATGTGATGCAGACTATACTTCCAAATAATTCTATAAGAAAACGCACTTATTTAACACTTATTACACAACAATAGACAAACAGATACATATTTTTATGAACTCCACCCATAAAAACATACAATATTCGCAATATAACAATCCTATAAATCGAATAAAATATATGATAAGGATTCCAACTTTTGGTGATGTTCCCTATTCACAAGTAAAAGGCTTAAAGATTACGATTGCGTATTCCGCCTATGAAAGGGATAATACCAAACGACAAACCAAGATAGGATAGAAATAGCAAGGAGGACGATTGTTAGCCTATAATCTAAAAGACCATTATTGTGTTTGAATAGATTAAAAACACCATGGAGGCAGGCACAAAGAACAAGAGAATGGGTATCGTTAGCCAATTGATCCAAGCCCCACGAAGACAACAATAGAATCGCAAAGAAGATGCAGCCATTGATGCCTAAAGGCACATTTACATGCCAGAAAAACCAAAGTGTTGTCATAAATAGAATACGCCAGGAGCGCTTCCAGTTAGCAAGCTCTCCCATTAGATAACCACGCCAACCAAATTCTTCAAGAAAGGCATAGGACACACAACCTAAAAATATAAAGGCTCCTTTAAGGCCGTTCGTTCTATCAAACAGGAGTAATAACAAAATAGGAAAAAGAATACAGAAAACACTACGCTTCGGTGAAGCTCCCATGATACTACAAAATAATTCCTTTTTAAAGAAACACATAACGACTAAAGCCCCTAACGTGGGGCCTAATCCTTCACAGAGCTGCTGCCATAAAGAATGTAAACCATCAGGAGCTATTGCAGGTAACACATAAACAGCTATGCTTCTGCATGCAACAGCACAAAAATAGAAAAGAAGGATAGGTAGCCCTTTACGCTTCAGCAGTTCCTTTATATTCGCCATTTCCCTTTTAACGCTTCGATTGTTATAGACTTGTTGCAAAGATACAAAAAAGGTGGTTATTATAGACTTTGTTGGAAATTATTTAAAATCTCCCTCACAAACTTTCTTTTTAACCCAAATCGGTCATTAAATACTAAACCTATTTTTATTTGAAGTAATCATACCTCCTAATCCATCTATAATATAAACAGAGGTTTGAGAAAATGGTGATTTCAATGAATATACCCCCTTTTTTTATGGAGGAAAGAGAAAAGATTTGCGCAAAAAAACTTGTTATATCTTTAAAAAGACTAATTTTTGCAGCAGGATTTATAACTCCACAAAATAATTATAGAATATGAAAAAAGTTTTTCTGACTTTAGCCTTAGTTTGCTCAGCAGCTATGGCCTTTGCTGCAACGGCAGCAGATTCGACTGATGTAAAAGGTATTGTAATCAAACACACTGCAAAAGGTGTAACTTATGATTTAGATGCAGGTGAAGCTAAAATTGCTCAGCTCAATCAAATGATTGAGACTTACAAGACGCAAATGAGCCAGTCTCTCGAAGCAAGCAAAGCTAAGATTAGCCAATCTCAGGAGGCAAGCAAAGCTAAGATTGCACAGGAGCAAGAAGCAAACCAAGCACAAATGACAAAAGAGTTGGACACCTACAAAGCAAAGATTGCAAGTCTCCAACAGGAAATCGAAAATTGCAAGGCACAAATGGCGCAAGTAACTGAGAAGTATAAGACTCAAATGAGTCAATCTCAGGAAGCAAGCAAGGCTAAATTAGCGCAAGAGGCTGAAGCAAACAAGAACAAATTGGCTCAAGAGCAAGACGCTTACAAAGCAAAGATTGACGCTGCACGACAAGCTATTGATTATTTGCGCAGCGAAATGAAGACTGCGAAAGAAGCTATTAGCAAGGCTACTAAGTTTACTGTTGCAAAGTAATATCGCGCTAATCGCAGCATTCAGATTTTACAAAGAACATGGAGGGGCAAAGTCGACAAAACGATTTGCCCCTTTATTTTTTAACTCAAAATGTAGCTTATGGAATGGTATACTCCCGTAGAAATCAACTCCTCCGCCTGGAAGATTGCACCAACCGATAACATCCTATGCATAGGTTCGTGTTTTGCCGACAATATAGGGCGGAAGTTTGAGGAGGCGTTATTCGCTATAACATGTAACCCCTTTGGTGTGATGTATAATCCTATAAGCATTTTACACAGCCTTACACAATGGCTAACCGACACGACGGAGCTGCCTGATGTGGTGATACTCACGTTGGGTACTAACCATGTTTATCGGCTGAAACGTACGGGAGAGATTGTAGACAACTGCAAAAAACAACCACAAAGTTGGTTTCAGGAAGAGGAATTGAGCGTCGCTGACTGCGCCAAGGCTTTGGAAGAGGCTATTCAACAGGTGAAAAATCACAACGCCAACGCGAAAATCGTGCTCACGGTAAGTCCCATTCGCTATCAAAAGTATGGTTTTCACGGAAGCCAATTGAGCAAAGCCACTTTGCTTTTGGCAACGCATGAATTAGTGAAAGCCGGGACGGCCGACTATTTTCCGGCCTATGAAATCATGAATGATGCCTTGCGCGACTATCGGTTTTATGCCGAAGACATGCTCCATCCCACTCCACAAGCCGTGAACTATATTTGGGAAGCCTTTGGGAAGGCTTATTTCAGTGCAAAGACCCATGACTACTTACGCGAATGGCAGCCCATCAAAGCGGCACTCAACCATCGGCCCTTTGATGCCGAAAGCGATGCATACAAAGCATTCCGAGAAAAAACCAAACAACAAAAGCAGGCTTTTCTCAAGAAATGGAAAGGTTAGAAGAGTGAACAACGCGCTTCTGCATGGCGATAGCAGCAACAGAAAAAGGCTGTACCATTGCAGTACCTCAAACCACAAACTAAAAAACCATTTCCACGACAAAAGAACATCGGCGCACAACAAACTTTGCTGTTGTGCGCCGATGCTGATTTTAGCAACCTAAGAGCTATGCCTCTTGCTTACGTTTCCACTCTGCATAAAGCCCGAAGAGCACCACGAGCAACAGCACAATATAGGCAGCATAGGCCACGGTTTCGGTTTGTTTCACACTCTTGGGATCGAAGGTGAGCACCACCTGATGGTGTCCTTTATCCACTTTCAAGGCACGCAACACATAGTCGACACGTCCTATCTCAACGGGTTTGCCATCAACTGTGGCGGTCCATTCGGGATAATAAATCTCCGAAAACACCATCACACCGCCCGTTGCACTCTTCACCTCATACGTAAGTTGGTTGGGAGCGTAGGCTGTTAATTTCACTACCGACGTGCTATCTTGCGGTGTAGCCTCGCCCAACACAGTTTTAAACCGCGCATCGGCCACAGCTTCGTGGCGCAAATTGAGCTTGCCCAACGCCTCAAGTTCTTGATTGGCGTTGTTCACATAGTTCAGTTTGTCGACAAACCACGCATTGCCCAACACATAAGGTTTTGAATGGGCACGGTCTTGTTGTTTTGAAGCGGCACGATAAAATATTTCGCATTGAGCATGTTGAGCACCGGGAAGATGCTATCGCCTTTAACTTTGGTCATGTCGCCGCCAGCCTTTGCCAACGCAGACATGAGCTGTTGCATTTCAGGCGCAATATAATTGTCAATCAAATCCTGATAGCGACGCAGCTTGGCAGCATGATAACCGCCAATGCTCTTGTGATAGTAGCTCGTCTCATTTTCGTTGAATGTGTTCGAAGCCAAATTCAACACCCGATAATCTAAGTCCTTATCGCGCAAAATAAGCCGGTCGGTTTCGGTCATGGGCTGTGCCTGTTCGCGCACCGATTTCTCAACAAACATACCATCGTTGAGATAGCGTTTATTCACCTGCCACATGTCGATGAGGCACAGCAACACCATGGCACCCACCATATATTCGGCTTTCAACTTGCGGTAACGATAGAGTAACAGCAATGCCATGCCGATGGCTATAATCCAGAACGAGCGCCAGCAGTCGGCCACAAAAATGCCTTCGCGAATGCTGCGCAAATTGCTTTCTAACGGAGCAAGATAGTCAGCAGGAATTCCTTTCAGTGCTTCTAATTCCGCAGCCGAAATGAAATCGCTGAAAAACACCGTTGGCATGAGTGCAAACAGCAGCGCAATGCCACCCGTGAGGCCAAAGCTCACATACACCCACCGCATTTGCTTGCCCATCAAATCGGGCTCATCCACCAAGCGTTTCAGCGCCAGCATCGCCAGCAAGGGGATGGTAAATTCGGCAATGACAAGGATAGAAGCCACCGTGCGGAACTTGCTATACATGGGCACATAGTCTAAGAAGAAGTCGGTGAACGGCATAAAGTTGTGGCCCCACGACAGCAGAATGCTCAGCACAGTGGCACCCAGCAACGCCCATTTCATCGGCCCTTTCACAATGAAGAGCCCTAAGACAAACAACATTAGCACAAGGCACCCACATAAACCGGTCCGCTCGTGCCGGGCTGATCGCCCCAGTACTGCCCCATCTGCTGATAAATCTGCATAAAGTTGGGGTCGGCTTTCTCCATCGCCTTGGCATTGGCAGCCAGCGGAACCGACGCGCCACCCTTGGCATTGGGCACGAGCAACGTCCACGTTTCATCGATGCCATAACTCCATTGCGTGATATAATCGCGATCCAAACCGCTACTGGTCTGGTTGGTCACATTCTTTTTCACCAACTCACTCTTGCCGCGCATACTCTCCTGCGCATATTGCCAGGTGTGATAAAGATTCGAAAGGTTGAGCAAAACGCCTATCAAAGCGCCCGCAGCACACACGCCCGTAGCCCGCAAGAAACCTTTCCACTGGCCACGTCGCACCGCATCCACGCCATAGGCAATCACCATGGCCGCAATCACAAACAAATAATAATAGGTCATCTGCACATGGTTGGCATCAATCTCAAAGGCCGAGAAGAGCGCCGTCACGCAGAAGCCGCGCAACAACTTTCCTCGATAGGCCCACACCAACCCCGCTATCAGTGGCGGCAGATAGGCCAGCGCCATGACTTTCCAAATGTGGGCCGCAGCAATGATGATGAAGAAATACGACGAAAAGGCCCACACGATGGCACCCAATGCAGCCAAATGCCAGCGGAAATCAAAGGCGCGCAGCAAAATGTAGAAGCCCAACAAATAGGCAAAAACATACCACACATTCTCGGGTAACCACAGGTGATAGGCCTTCATCACCTGGTTCAGCACACCCGTGCTCTGATACGAAGGCGCCGTTTGATAAGTGGGCATACCGCTAAACGTGGCATTCGTCCAACGCGACACCTTGCCCGTCCGCTCGTGATATTCCGACACCTCCTGACCAGCACCGCGCCCTGCCGAAGCATCGTGCCGATAGAGAATGCGACCATCTAAGTCGGCCGGAAAGAAATAGGCAAACGAGATGACAGCAAAGAGCACCACAACCAACACGTCGGGCCAATAAGTCTTTATACGTTCCATGACTGTTCTTGATTTACATTTTTATTGCTTGCAAAGATACAAATAAAAATGAAAAACACCTTTTCCACGCCAAATGAAAGTGCCACCCCTGCACAGAGATAGCAACAAATGCGCCCTTGATGGAGCAATCTTGCGTAGGGGCGGACATCCACGTGCAACTCTCTCAAGCAAAATGCGTAGGGGCGGCGCCTGTGTGCCCGCCCGAACGTCCACGCAGCGGCGTTTCCATACCAAAAATACACGCATTGTGCGCAGGGAATTTAACGACGGATGCGCCCTTGTGGGGCGACACGGGCGGGCACATAGGCACCGCCCCTACCAACCTCCACCATATTTTTCCACGCAATCCCACACAAACGAAATAACCATTTACGCGCAATCCCCAAACGATACCAACCGTTTGCGCGTAATCCACCCAAACGAAACCGTAGGGGCGGCGCCTGTGTGCCCGCCCGAACGTCGCGCAGCGGCGTTTCCATACCAAAAAAATACACGCATTGTGCGCGGGAGATGAACGATGGATGCGCCCTTGCAGGGCGACACGGCCGGGCACATAGGCACCGCCCCTACCAACCTCCACCATATTTTTCCACGCATCCTACACAAACAAAATAACCATTTACGCGCAATCCCCAAACGATATCAACCACCCAAACGAAACACGCTAATAATCCCCTCCCCACACAACACTCGGGGGCGGAAATGCATCGCGCACTTCCGCCCCCTCAACTCTAAATGAATTTCGTTTCTAAATCATCTACGAAACATAGGAAAATCCCTTGCAGACCCTCCGATTGGGCGCCGAATTTTCTATTTTGCCATTTGCGGAAGCTCCGCAAGCATCAGATTTCTTGTTTTGCCATTTGCGGAAGCTCCGCAAGCATCAAATTTCTTGTTTTGCCATTTGCGGAAGCTCCGCAAGCACCAAATTTTCTGTTTTGACCTTTGCGGAAGCTCCGCAAGCATCAAATTCCTTGTTTCGCTATTTGCGGAAGCTCCGCAAGCATCAAATTTCTTGTTTTGCCATTTGCGGAAGCTCCGCAAGCATCAAATTCCTTGTTTCGCTATTTGCGGAAGCTCCGCAAGCATCAAATTTCTTGTTTTGACCTTTGCGGAAGCTCCGCAAGCATCAAATTCCTTGTTTCGCCATTTGCGGAAGCTCCGCAAGCGCCAAATTCCTTGTTTCGCCATTTGCGGAAGCTCCGCAGGCATTCATTAGAAATAGACAAATGGACGAACATAACCAGCATGCATTGTGAAGAAATCAGCCAGCCATGCCACTTCTGCAGTCGCGAATGAGATATAAGGCTCTAAACCACTCAGTGCAGCACCACTTAGTTCGTAGTCTACACGATTGGACATATTATTACCTATAGGAAAATTGCCACCGGCTTGTGTAAATAGTTAACAAACTTCGCACTATTCCACGAATATGTTGGGTTTATGGGATAGCCGGTAAACATTTTAAACGCTGTTACCTGAGTGGCATTCAGCCCACCTAATTTACCCAACAACAATTTCCAATGCCCCGAGCTGGCTAAAAACCATTTCCCAACATTTGTTCCCGTAATGGTTACGCCTGGATTATAGTGCGCCGCCATATAGTAAGCGTTATTATTGTTATTTACGTAGCCTGCCCCAGGGGTTTCAACAGGCACAGGCCCAGTATAAGCTGGTGGTAGACTTTGGTCATAGGGGAATCCCGGGTTATAGTGTGTGTTGGTATAGGTCAACTCATACCCCGTCATATTATTCACAGTTTCATCATCATCCCTAATACCAACATTATAATAACCAAAAGACGAAGAGCCCCTGAAATCTGCATTCTTTAATGCTACGGCTAAACCATCCGTTGTTGCCGTTTTCTCTTCCACAACGAGCGCAATGGGTGTGCGCGTGCCTTTGTCGCCGATATAGCCCACGGTGCCATCTTGATAAAGACAAAGTGGGGCGTCTATTTTATATTTGAACTTAACGAGATAAGAGTGATTGGGAAGAAAATGAAGTGCAGAGGGTGGAAATGGCATCAATGCCGGAATTGAGAATCCATGGAGCGTCCCAGTAAAGTTAAATGCGAAATTTTCAAGGAGCGTCCCGTTTATATCAGCATACATATAATCGGACGTGGAAGTATAATCCTCACCTATTGATTTATAAGTGACCGTCTGATCTGCCGTGAGATTAACTGCATTTGAATGAAATCCAGTTCCAGGATCAGAGATAACAGTATGTGTATCAAACTTTGTATCATAAGTAAAGCCTGCTCCAAAATTCATTCCAGCAGATAATTTTACCGTAGCATTTGCCACAGGAGCTGTGTAGGAAGCCAAACGCAAGCGCACGCGTGGCAGCTGATGCTCCAAATTGAACGAAATGACATCGCTTGGATTGGTGCTAACCGTGTGAACCGTTTTGCCTACCATGGGATTGATGGTTCCGCCCATCACCTTGAGCGATGTGCCATTATCCTCCACGGCATCGTTGATACAAATGAAAGTATAGGTTTCGCCCGCATGCAGCATTAAGTCACTACTTGCATCGGGTTCAAATACGCCTGTGCCTCCAGAAATAGTACCCGTGATACCATCATGGCGCACGCCACTGGCGTCTACCGCGTAGATTTTGTAATGACCATCGCTCGCAGGCTTCGTAGCACGTGTTGATGTCGTCCCCTCGGTATCGGGTTCGATACTCATTTCCACCGTAGCCCCATTGCTTAAACGAATGGTCTGCGACGTAACACTTGCTCGTGTGCCACCTGCCGTGGGCTTCAAACTACCTGGTTGATAGTTTGCCTCACCAAATTGAAATGTTATTCTGTTTGCCACATTCACCTTGGTCCCATTCTCCACCACGGCCTCTTCACTACTACATGCCGCAAACATGAATGCCCAGACAAGGCAAAATATTGTTATAAGCTTATTGTTCATCTCTACTATCTTTAATGTTGCATATCGAAATCGCCCAAATCCATTTCTTCGTCATTCTCCCATTCTTGCTCAGTGAAATGATTCTTGTCTACCTGAACACTCGTTTGCAGCAACAGCATCTTATCCACTGTTGGGATAATGTCACATGCGGGTGCTACATACACTCGTTTCTCTTCTTTTTCCATTATACTACTACTTTGAATTATTATTATCTATTCTTATTTCCTATTCATCGAATAACACCCTTATATCAACATGCAAAAAAGGTGTGCATGAAGTTATGAAAAAACTTCGTGCACACCCTTTGTGTGTAAGCGTTTATGTTGTATATTACGCGCGCGTGATGGCTGTTTAAGAGCGGTCGCGCGAATGTGTGTGTGTGTGTGTGTTTACACAATTATTTGGATTGACCAAATAAACAGGCATAAAAAAAGCGGCAGGAGAAAAATTCTTTTGCGCTGCGAAAGTTGCCTTATGGTGTAAACTACTCATCACTTCACTTTTTTGTTTCGTGGGCGCAAAGTTAAATGTTTTTTGCGAAACGAGGAAAGATTTTCGAAATGAATTGTGTGCGTGCATCATTATCTTGATGTAAATTCATTTCTTTCGCCCCACACATCCTCCATGCTGCGGCTATAGCTTCCGAAAATAAAGGCGCAGGCTTGTGCTGGTGAGCACCATGCGCTGGCGGTCGATGGTGATAATCGAGAACCGTTCGGACAGGGTTTGAATGCCATAGGGATGCAAGGGTTGTGGTGTTTGCACGGCAATATCACCACTATCGCGCGCGGAAAGATAGGGGTGGCTGAGCAACAAGTCGCCGCCGTGTTGCGCAAACGAGAGCAGATAGTCGCCGCGTTGGCCGGGCACATCGCGCAATTCCAACAGCCGCCCTTGGAAAGCCCATGTGCATTGCTGTGCCTCCACGTTGGCATGACCTCCCGTCGGCAATGTGTCGACTGCTGTTAAAGCCACCAACCATCCAACTTCCCGTTGTGTGACGTTTCCAATTCGCAAGCCGAGAGGCAGAACACAAGAACGATAAGCATGCTAAGATATTTCATTTCTGCTTGGATTTAAAATTCAACCTGCCCACTTTGCGCAGCGTGAGTTGCAGGCCTTGCTGACGCCCATAGAGCGTTCCGGCATCCAAAGCGGCAGCGAGGATGACCGACCATCCCGCCCATTTCGATGCTTCGGCAAACGCATAGTGCGTCTCGAGCAGCAGGTTCAGTGCTCGACGCGGAGGATAATACAGCTGATAGTAGGTGCCGAAGCCTTGTTGATAGGTGGCTAAAAAACGATAGTGCAAACGAGAAAGCGGCTCACCCATGAGGCCGATGTGCCAAGCTACGAAGCGATTGTTTTTCACTTCGATGGTGTGATCCGTGTTATAAATGGGCGAACGATAGAGCGGATTGCCCATCACCATGCCCCAATGTTGCCAGCCCGAGAAGAGATGATGGTTATAAAAATTGTCGCGCCCCACAATATGTTCGGCCACGTTGGGCGTATGGTCGTGATAAACGGGGCCGCCCTGGTATTTGGAATAGACATATTCTGCCACCACTTTTTGCAGCCACGGCGTGTCATTCAGCCGCAGTTCACCACCCAAAAGCCAATCTTAAAATCATACACGAAATAGCGTTGTCGCTGCATGTGCTGTGCATTGCTGCCCGTACCCCACCCATTCTTGTTGAGATGAATCATCGATGAGTTGTCTTCAAAATAATGATCGGCATAAAGGCTCATGCCCCACGCCGCCTGTTGCCAATTACATCGCATGAGCCATGCCCCCAAATGATTACCTTCTTTGTTGGTAAACGAGCCATCGGTGGCATCGCTCCCTGCAGGAAAAAAGGCATGCCAAAACGCACGGAGCGAGGCACTGTTGTGCACAACCTCCATGCTACCATTTTGCTTCAGATAGGATGTTCCGCCAAATTGCGTGGCCATTTCCAATCCCAATTCCACCGAAAAGGGCACCTGTCGCTCGGGGTTCCCTATCATCACATAGCCCGCCTTGCTGTGGTACAGCGCACCTTGCGTGTAGCGATGTTGCCCCTGGGTGAAACGCTTCTGCCAACCACTGTCGGTGGGTTTGCCATAAGCCACATGCCCTTTCAGGCGCAACCAGCGGTGGGTGAAGGGCACTATCCAATAGCGGGGCAGCGAAAGCCGCACCTCAGGAATCGACCTTGCATTGATGCCCAACGCCTGATTGCCCGTGGAGAGCTGTCCATCCTTCAAGGCCATGGGCTGCGCTTTGCTGCCAAAGGGTGAGCAAAGCATGTCGCCAACGCACCTCCACAAAGGCTTGCTGCACCCATAACGTGCTGCCAAAGCCACGTGCTGCGGCCAGCTCTACCCCATAGCCCACGCCCCATTTTCGCGCATCATCGTGCGCAATGTTGCGCGCCAACTCTGCAATAACCGCCCCATTCGACGAGGTCAATGTGCCCCATCCATAGCGATTAGCCACCAACCAAAGGGTGTTTGCCCATGCGATTGCGTGGTTTGTAGCGCTACAGCATAATACAACGTGTCGAACAAAGCGGGGCGTGTCGCCGATAACTGGTGCTGCCAAGCATATTGTGCTGCGGCAGATGGCGAGTAAACCAGTCCTAACAGCCAACAAACACACGAGAAAAGAGCGGAAGAGCGCACGGCGAACCTATGCAAAAGATTATTGAATGAGCTTGGGATAAACCTGATTAGGGATGGCATCTGTGCGTTCTAATAGCGGCCATGCCGAACTTTTCACATAGTCTTGCCCAGGCTGTTTGTCCTCACGAAACAAAAAGCGCGCATTGAGATAGCCGTCATTACCATCTTTAGCCACTACGTAAGCATAAGCACGACGCCGATAACCCGTCACCGCTTCGCCATTGCGCACAATCGTACTGGTCCAATCTTCCTGCGGCACTACACTATATAAGATTTGTGCACGCGGATATTTCTTTGCAAAAGCTGCCCGCGCAAGCTTCACCATTTCTTGGTCGGCAGTCGTGTTTTTATTCACAAACAGGTCGTAATGATACACCGGCATATAGCGCATGCCCTCGACTTCAATCAAACCATCGTCCTCGGTTCGCTGCTTTTTCAAGTCGTCGACACCAATCTTTTCGCCCAACTCTTTGCCCGTTTCACTCACCTGCTTCTTCGCCTTTTTCCAAATACCTTGCATCTTTTTCACCAAGGTTTCGGGCTTTGCCGTGTTGTTTTTCTGTGCCATCGTGGGCAACCCCATAGCCAGCAAGGCCACCATCAGCACCATGAATCGATTTTTCTTCATAAACTTCTCTAATTTGATTGTCCACAAAAGTAGGACAAAACACCCCAACTACAAAATAATTTCAGTTTATTTAAGGCTGCTGTGCTGTGCTTTCCACCCGCCAAGTGGCCTGTTGCTTTTTGCGAATGTTATCATAAAAAAAGACTAATGTGCGAATCAACTTATGACGGCATTTGCTAACTTTGCTCACATGAAACGAATGAAACAGCTTTATATCACATGGATGGCCCTCACGTGTGCCTTGCCCTCGTTGGCACAGATGCACATTCACGAAGGGCCTTTGCATAGTTTTGATGCACCAAGAAAGGGCTGGGTGCTGCCGGGCGACACCGTGTTCACCGACACTGCACAATATGTTTATCAAGGACAGCCGCAACAAATTGCTTTCACGGCCGACGCATCGGATGCTGTTCCCACGCCACCCCTCTACACATCGCGCTTTAACAACTACGGATGGGGCTTGCACGAAGGGCTCAACGTGTCGGCAGGTTTGTCGGCTTTGCCACCTTTGGTAAACAAGTTCCCCATCGTGGCGGCTTCAGTCAGAATCTCAGTGCCACCTATTTAGCACCGCTTTCCAAGAATCGCAAGCTGTGGTTGGCAGCAGGAGGCACATTGCGCAACACCAATTGGGGCAGCGATAACTACCGAGATGCCTTGCTTTATGCTGCCTTGGGCTATCGGTTTAACGACCATTGGGAGGCTTGGGTTTATGGACAGAAGTCTATTGCCAATAGTGGTTCGGGCGTGTTTGCCTCACCCTATGGCGTCTATCCCGGCCTTGGCTATGGTGTTTATCCTGGCCTTTATAGTAGTTTCTATGGCGGAGGCTTAGGTTTTCCCGGTGCCGACATGGTAGGAGCAGCCATGAAATATTCGGTTAATCCCCATTTTTCATTCCAGCTGAATGTCGAAACAGCTTGGTATCATCGCCCTGCTTTCCAATATTTCGACCAATATAATTATCCTGCTCCGCGGAATTAATTTTCTCGTTAAGCCTCGTCCTATGGGCTATAGAACCACAAAAGCGGTTGCAAGCACGATGTTTGCAACCGCTTTTGCGCTTTCACCTCTGCTCCATGGCAGCGACACTCCCCACAAACAGCGCAAAGATGAAACACTTACCTTCGCCCATGAGGTGACCCTGCCACATGCATCTATATGGGATTATTTCGTTCCTACCTCATCAAGATTGGCACGTTGCGCCGTTTTCATGAAACGGAATTGCGTGGGTGTCATGCCCGTGACGCTGCGAAACTGACTGCTTAAATGAGCCACACTTGAATAATTCATTTGATAGGCTATCTCGGTTAACGTCAGTTCATCATAGCGAATCAGCTCTTTCACACGCTCGATGCGTTGCATAATGAAATAACGTTCGATGGTGAGCCCTGTCACTTCACTAAACAATTTGCTCAATGCGCTATAGTCACGATGCAACAGCTGCGCCAAATAGGTGCTCAAATTAAGCCCCTTATCGCCCTGATGATGATGCACCAATTCAATGATTGCAGTCTTCATGCGCTCAATTATCTGCTGCCGCTGATCGTCGAGCAGTTCAAAGCCCAAGGCCTCTAAGCGTGTTTTGAGTTGTGCCAACTGCGCCTCTGTGGGCCTATCACTCACCCAAACTTCCCCCAAATCAATGCGTTCTGGAGTTAGCTTTGCCTCCTTTAGCACCTGTTCCACGGCCATTTTGCAACGGTCGCACACCATATTCTTAATGTTTAACTGCGTTTTTTGCATGTTGTCCCCTTTGCATTAAAACCAAACAAAGAGACATCCTTCATTGGATATCTCTTTGTTGTTGTGGGTGGTGATGGATTCGAACCACCGAAGGCATCGCCAGCAGATTTACAGTCTGCCCCATTTGGCCACTCTGGTAACCACCCTTTCGACTGTGGGCGTTGACGGATTCGAACCGCCGACCCTCTGCTTGTAAGGCAGATGCTCTAAACCAGCTGAGCTAAACGCCCTCATTTTTGAGGCGTTGCAAAAGTAAAGAGATTATTTGGACGACGCAAATTTTTTATTTGTTATTTTACAACTTTTAAGAACCTCAGCCATCTTCTTGCATCCAAAAAGTACCAAAAGACAAGCTTTGCATGGAAAAAGGACGAAGGACGCATAGACCATTCGGTTTTATTTCGTAAATTTGCCCTAACGAAAAAATACTATATGGCATACGCAGACTATATCCAACAAATTGAAATCGACTCGCTTTGGAGTGGCACCAAACACATCTTGTGGCCTTTGCACCGCCACGTCAATGTGCTGAGTGGCATCAATGGTGTGGGTAAGAGCACCATTCTCACCAAGATTATTCGCAGTTTGTCACAGAATAGTGCTCATGCCTCTCACACACCCAAGGGAATAAAGCTCACACTGATGCCACAAACGGCCGACGAGATTCGCTTTGATGTGGTGCGCTCTTTCGACCGTCCACTCATCAATGCCGACGTGATGGGCAAATTAGATCTTAGCTTGACCACAGAATTGGACTGGCAACTATTTCAACTGCAGCGCAAATATTTGGATTATCAGGTGAATGTGGGCAACCAAATGATTGCGGCTTTGCAACGAGGAACCCCCGACGGAGCAGCCGAAGCACAACGCTATGCTGCCCCGAAACAGCTGTTTCAAGACCTCATTGACCGCCTTTTCGCAGAAACAGGAAAGACCATTGTGCGCACAGAAAACGAGATACGCTTTAACCAAATGGGGGAAAGGCTGCTGCCTTATCAGCTTTCGAGTGGTGAAAAACAGATGCTAATGATTTTGCTCACCGTGTTGATGGAAAACCAACTCCCTTATGTGTTGCTCATGGATGAGCCCGAGGTGAGCCTACACTTTGAATGGCAAAAGCAGCTCATCGACCTCATCCTGCAACTCAATCCCAACGTGCAACTCATCATCACCACGCATAGTCCAGCTGTGATTATGAATGGCTGGATGGATCATGTAACCGAAGTTACCGATATCACCCTACCCGATTAACCTCATACCACAATGGCAAAACGACTCCAACAGCACATCTCATCGGCCTATTTTGAAGCAGCCAACCAGCTCACCTCTAAGCAAGCGCGCCGCAAAGTAGTGGCCTATGTGGAGGGCTATGAAGATATCTTCTTCTGGCGTAGTGTGCTCAGCGAGTTAGAAGACGAGGAACACTACTTTGAAGTGATGCTGCCTTCACGTCAACACAAAATAGAACGTGGAAAGAAGGCCGCCATATCACGCTTGCTATCGGATGTAGGTGAAGACATGATTGCGTGTGTCGACGCCGATTACGACTACCTGTTGCAAGGCGTTTCACAAAGCTCACATCTGGTGTTAAGCAACCCTTATGTGTTTCACACCTACACCTATGCCATCGAAAACCTGCAATGTTATGCACCTTCCCTGCGCAACGTCGTGGTTTCGGTGGTACTCAACGACCACAACATCTTTGATTTCGAAACCTTCATGCAATACTATTCCCGAAATCATTTACCCCCTTTTTGTGTGGAACATTTGGTATTATCGCTCCACACATTACTGCGATTTCACTATGACACAATTCAATCATGCCATTGAAATGGGGGAAATCGATATCAATGCTCCTCAACAAGCCTTGACGAAATTAGCCAAAAAGGTGGGACGCGTGGTGCGAGATCTGCAAGAAAAGAATCCATCTGCAGCGGAGGAATATCAGCAGGTAGCAACCGATTTGGAACGATTGGGGGTCACACCCCATAACACCTATTTATATATACATGGTCATCACTTGCTTGAAAATGTGGTTGAACCACTGCTCAACCGCGTGTGTGACCATCTTTGTCGGGAACAAGAACGTAACATTCAGTACCAAGCAAAGCATTATTTACAAATGCAAAGCGAGATGGCTGGCTATCAACATCGCATAGGAAACGTGGAGTTAGCATTGCGAAAGAATACCAACTTCCGAACAGCTCCACAATATCAACAAATTATTGAACAATTTAAAGTAAGGAAAAAAGAAAAAGCCGGAAATGAAAGGCCAATAGATTGCACTGAAAAAGCATAGCTTTTAGTTTTGAATATAACGCAGATTACAGCGTAATATGGCATACATTTTGAGCCTATCAAATCACAAAGCATAACAAAAACAGAAGAGAAGATGAAGAAAATAAAAACAGGACACCCCTTGTCGGAGCGCGAAAAAGCATCGCTCACTGCCTATTTAAACGAAATAGGAAAAGAAGTTTTATTAAGTGATGACGAAGAATGCGCCCTCGCCCAACAGATTCAAGCGGGCGGAAAACAGGCCGAACGGGCGGCTAACAAATTGGTTTCGGCTAACCTGCGCTTTGTGGTTGCCGTGGCAAAACAATACACAGGCGAGGGTATGTCGATTGCCGATCTCATCAGCGAGGGCAACATGGCGCTGCTCAAAGCTGCCTATCATTTTGATGGTGCGCGCGGATTGCGCTTCGTAGGCTATGCCGAACCCTTTGTTCGTAAGGCTATGGAACAAGCATTAAACGTGCAAAGTGGCATTATCAGACTGCCGAAAAATGAGAAAAGCATGCAAGAGAAAGAGAATAGCCGAGCCTTCTCTGTCGATGCTCCTTTGCAAAATGGCAAACAGGTGAGCTTGGCCAGCACCTTAAAAGACGACAGTGTGGCACGCCCCGACCAGCAAGTGTTGGCCGATTCAGTGAAAGAAGAGTTACTACAAGCTATGGAAATATTGAATGAGCGCGAACAACAAGTAGTGGCTTCCTTCTATGGCATCAACACTCCCCATCTCACTTTTGCCGAGATTGGCATGCGCATGGGACTGAAACGCGAACGGGTGCGTCAGATTAGGAAGCAGGCCGTGCGCAAGCTAAGCCGCCACACCAACTCCGAGATGCTGCGTGTTTACTTCGCATAGCAGGCTGCTATAGGCGGCAACGGTAAGGGACATGCGTTTGTAAATATGACATTTTGTCACGCATTTATGACAATCCTAAACCACGTACCCATGTTGGCACGTGGTTTGTTTATAAGCGTATGTCTTCGGAAAACTTCCGGGACATGAAACAAGAATAATAAAAAATAAAATATATAAGAATTATGGGTAAGATTATTGGAATTGACTTAGGAACAACAAACAGCTGCGTTGCCGTTTTTGAAGGTAACGAACCCGTTGTGATTGCAAACAGTGAAGGTAAAAGAACCACACCTTCGGTAGTGGGATTCTTGAAAGATGGTGAACGAAAAGTGGGTGATCCTGCAAAGCGTCAGGCGATTACCAATCCACAGAACACCGTATACTCTATCAAGCGTTTCATGGGTGAAACCTATGAACAGAGCCGCAAAGAGGCTGAGGCTATGCCTTATAAAGTGGTTGATGACGCGGGCTATCCACGCGTAGAAATTGAAGGACGCAAATATACTCCACAAGAGATTTCGGCCATGATCTTGCAGAAAATGAAGAAAACGGCCGAGGACTATTTGGGACAAGAGGTGACAGATGCTGTGATTACTGTTCCAGCTTATTTCTCTGACTCACAACGTCAGGCTACAAAAGAGGCAGGACAAATCGCAGGTTTGAATGTACAACGCATTGTGAACGAGCCTACAGCTGCAGCACTTGCATATGGTGTTGACAAAGCAAACAAAGATATGAAGATTGCCGTTTTCGACCTTGGTGGTGGTACTTTTGATATCTCTATCTTGGAATTTGGCGGCGGTGTGTTCGAGGTTCTCTCAACCAATGGTGACACACACCTCGGTGGTGACGACTTTGACCAAGTGATTATCAAGTGGCTTGCCGATGGTTTCAGGCCGATGAAGGTATTGATTTGACCAAGGACCCAATGGCTATGCAACGTTTGAAAGAGGCTGCTGAGAAGGCAAAGATTGAGTTATCAAGCTCGTCTTCGACCGAGATCAACTTGCCTTATATCTCTGCAGAGGGTGGCGTTCCAAAGCATTTGGTTAAGACTTTGACCCGTGCGCAGTTCGAACAATTAGCACATGAGCTCATTCAGGCTTGTTTGGTTCCTTGCCAAAATGCTATTCGTGACGCACACTTGCAGACTTCAGATATCGACGAAGTAATTTTGGTTGGTGGTTCAAGCCGTATTCCTGCTGTGCAGACTTTGGTGAAGAACTACTTCGGAAAAGAACCTTCTAAGGGTGTAAACCCCGATGAAGTGGTAGCTGTTGGTGCAGCCATTCAGGGCGCTATCTTAAACAAAGAGAGCGGTGTGGGCGACATTGTGTTGCTCGATGTAACGCCTCTGACATTGGGTATCGAAACCATGGGTGGTGTAATGACCAAGCTCATCGAAGCCAACACCACTATTCCTTGTAAGAAGAGCGAGACTTTCTCGACTGCTGTCGACAACCAAACGGCCGTAACCATCCACGTGTTGCAAGGTGAACGTCCTATGGCAGCTCAGAACAAGAGCATCGGACAATTCAACCTTGAAGGCATTGCACCCGCACGTCGTGGTGTTCCTCAGATTGAAGTTACATTCGATATTGATGCCAATGGTATTCTGAATGTGAGCGCAAAGGATAAGGCTACAGGTAAGGAGCAGAAGATTCGCATTGAGGCTTCAAGTGGCTTAAGCCAGGAAGAAATCGACAGAATGAAGGCTGAAGCAGAACAGAATGCTGCGGCAGATAAGGCTGAACGTGAGAAAGTGGATAAGCTCAACCAAGCTGACTCATTAATCTTCACGACAGAGAACTTCTTGAAGGACAATGCCGACAAGGTTCCTGCTGACAAGAAAGCGCCTATCGAAACAGCACTCCAGCAACTGAAAGATGCCCACAAGGCCGCTGACGTTGCAGCCATCGACACGGCAACTGCAGCCCTCAACGCAGCCGTTCAAGCAGCCAGTGCGCAGATGTATCAAGGTGGTGCACAGCCCGGTGCTGATGCACAAGGTGCTCAAGGTGGTCAACAAGCACAGGATAACGGCAGCAATGGTGCTGATGACATCCAAGATGCAGACTTCGAGGAAGTGAAATAGGCATAGAATCTGCACCTATTACAAGATAATTTAATCCCGGTAATCATAGGAAATTACCGGGATTTTTATTTCATCACCCTTCAGTACACAAAAAAATATATGACATATTTATTACTCGTCATCCTTGTGAGCATAGCCACATGGAGCCTTTTTAGGCATCTTATCAAGCAATCTAAAAATCCAAAGGGATGGATAGGCAGGCAGATGATGCGACTTTGGAATAGAATTTATCTCCCGATGGTTGACTGGTCGCTCGCTCCTCTCATGGACAAAACTCCCCAAAATATTCTTGACGTAGGTGTGGGAAACGGAAAATCCACACAGCATCTGCACGAAGCTTTCCCACAAAGCAATATCTATGGAATAGACATCTCGGCGACAGCTATTGCCGAAGCACAGAAACTTAACGCTCCTTCAATCTCTTTTTCTGTCCGAAACATTGAGGAAACGGGCTTCTCCCCGCAGCAATTCGACCTTATTTGCGCTTATCAAACGCATTTTCATTGGCAGAATCCCATACAAGCCTTTTCTGAACTACACCGCATATTATCAGATTGTGGTACACTCATCATTGCTTGTGAAACTGCAAAACTCAATTACTACCTACCCTTATGGAAAGATCTACAAACCTTAAAGGCCTATCTACGTCCGCTTGGATGGACATTATCAGACTTTAGGAAAAACAGAACGTTCACAGCGTTCTACCTCACAAAGTCGGCAATAGGAGCGTAAAAATAAAATCAGCGTTTAGGATGTGTTCCCCTATCTGTTGTAACTTACAAGAGATGTTTGTAGCCCTCCAAACATCTCTTGCATATTTGTGACAGATGTTTTGAGGCCGTACAAAGTGATAAATGGAAAGATTACCAATTTTCCTACACAATATTTAAAGAGAAGAGAGTTTTCACCTCTCTTCGTGTTCTTGATACAAGAGAATTTGCTATATTTGCAAATATAATATAACATGGTGGAAGGTTTAACCAATAACATAAATAAGGTGCTTATTGAGAAAGGGATTAAGCAGATATGGCTTGCAGAGAAGCTCGGTAAGCGTTTCACTATTGTGAACTCCTACGTTTGCAATCGCCGACAACCAACCCTTGATATAGCATAGAGCTTGCAGGTGAACTCAAAGGATTTGATGAACTCTCCAAATGAATATTTTTTTTCATTATGACAGAACATAAAGAGCAATATAAGAAATCAATCTGCTTCTTCAACGACCGTGAAGTAAGGGCAGTGTGGGATGAGGAATACAATAAGTGGTGGCTCTCGGTACTTGATATCATTGCTGCCATCAACGAGCGGGATGATTACCAAAAAACGAGAAACTATTGGAAGTATCTCAAAACTAAGTTGAAGAAGGAGAATAACGAACTGGTTAGTGCCACTAACCAGTTGAATCTGCAACTCCAGATAGGAAACTACGATAAATGTGTACAACTATGCCAATCAACATGAAAAAGGATATCGTATGTAGTGCAGCTGCCTTAGCTCGCCAATTACACAGAGGGCAGGTAGATAAAGCTGGAGTAGATTACTTCAGCGGACATCTTACAACAGTTGCTAAGATGGGAAAAACCTGGCAGGAAGAAGTGGTTGGCTATCTCCATGATGCAAGCGAAGATACTTCGAATACTGTTGATGAGGTTCTAAACTTATTGGAAGAGAGGCTGGAGATACCATTATCTACTGCTGAAAGAGAAGAGTTAGCTGTGGCTTTACGATTACTTAATCACCACTTTGCACCTGATAGAGAAACGTATATCCATCGCATCAAAGACAACCCTCTTGCAACCGCTGTAAAGCTACACGATCTTACGCATAATATGAATCTATCTCGTTTGCCTAATCCAACAAAGAAAGATTATGAACGAGTAGCACGTTACAAGAAGGAATACGATTATCTGAGTAAAGTTTAAGATAATGCAATTCTGAAAGATAAGAAATGGATAGCAGATAGAGAAGAGTCGCATTAAGCATTATGTAGCAAAATGGTTTGTGTTGTCTACATTGACGAGTAGATATACAAACTCAATAGAATCACAAATGGATTTTGATAAATAGACCATTGTAAAATGGGAAAAAGTTCTTTATGGAAATATAGCGGATATAAAGGTATTAAAAAGATAATATAGAGGGAATTGTATACCAAGTAATATCGTGGATATGGATTATTTTGATTATCCTAATTTCTTGCTTGAAAGAAGAAAAATGATGGCTGCAAAAATAAAAAACTATTATTATAGCTTATAGTAGACATTCCTATTCCATAAACGGAACTATGGGAAAAGTAAAATTAAGGAAGAAACTTGAGGGGCTGCCCAAAGAGAATATCATCAGGGTGGTGATGACACTTTATGATGCCAGCAAAGAGGCAAGACGCTATTTGGATTTTTATGCTGAGCCAAACAGCAAGGATGAGTGCGAACATCTCAAGCACATCATCCGATAAGAGTTCTTTCCCACACGCGGATTACCTAAAGACCCTTCGTTTGCAACTTGCCGAAAGGCTATATCCGATTTCAAGAAAATGAAACCGCTACCCTACGATTTGGCCGATCTCATGCTGTTCTACATCGAAACGGGCTGTGAACACCCGATGACCTTCGGCGATATGTGGGAGCAATATTACACCGCACTCGAAAACAACTTCGATAAAGCCATGAAGTGTATCGTGGACTTTGGTTTGCTTGAAACGTTTGAACCGCGCATCAAACGGATGCTGAATGCGACCGACTGCGGATGGGGATTCTCGGATACATTGTGGGACATCTACCACAAATATTCTGATTAGGCCTTACGAGGCGTGGTGCATGGCGAGGCAACGTCGCCGAAAGAAAAGAAGAAAGGGTTAGTTTCCACAAAAGAGGAAGTTAACCCTTACCTTTATGATAGGTGCGTTATGAGCGGCAAAGCTGCGCAAAGTATAGAGATTTCAGCACTCTTGCGCGGAACACAAGCTGCGCAAGGCATGGAAATCCCGACACACTATGCGCTCGCCAAGCGTTTACAGTGGGTATTCGTCAAACGCATAGAGCACGGTGGAGAGATAGCGTTCGCCGGTGTCGGGCAGCAAGGTGACCACGCGCTTGCCTTTATTTTCAGGGCGGAGCGCCACACTTGCAGCCGCAAAAGCAGCTGCGCCCGACGAGATGCCCACGAGTAAGCCTTCGGTTTTAGCTAATTGGCGGGCGGCAAGAATCGCCTCATCGTTGGCTACTTGCACCACTTCATCGATGAGCTTTGCATCATACGTCTCGGGCACAAAGCCTGCTCCGATGCCTTGAATCTTATGAGGACCGCTGACACCGCCGCTCAAGACGGGCGACTCTTTGGGTTCAACAGCCACAATCTTCACTGCTGGGTTTTGCTCTTTCAAGTATTTCGCCACACCCGAAACGGTGCCACCTGTGCCGACACCTGCAACAAAAATATCCACTTCTCCGTCGGTGTCGCGCCAAATCTCGGGGCCTGTGGTGGCATAGTGGCGCTCGGGATTGGCCGGATTGGTGAACTGTCCCAAGATGATGCTGCCTGGAATCGTAGCTTTCAACTCTTCGGCTGCACGGATGGCGCCCTTCATGCCCGCCTTGCCCTCGGTGAGTTTCACTTCGGCTCCATAGGCTTTCACTAAGTTTCGGCGCTCAACGCTCATCGTTTCGGGCATTGTCAGAATCAGCCGATAGCCTTTTACTGCGGCGACTAATGCCAAGCCCACGCCCGTGTTGCCGCTGGTGGGTTCGATGATGGTGCCGCCTGGTTGCAGCTCACCCGAGGCTTCGGCCGCTTCAATCATGGCTAAAGCAATGCGGTCTTTGACGCTGCCGCCAAGGATTAAAATACTCAACCTTGGCCACGATGGGTGTTTCGAGTCCGCGCCAAGCCGAATATTTGCTCAGCGCAACCAAGGGCGTGCGGCCCACCAACTGAAGTACATTCTCTGCTACTTTTTTACTCATAGCTCAATCCTTTCTTGATTAAAATGAAATGATTATTGTTGCGGACGCCCCTTAATAGGGCTCCCGATATTTGTTTTCGTCCTTGTCATTGCGCATGCTGAGATAGCTTTGGTAGCGACTCTCGGCAATGTAATGGTCGGCTAAAGCCTGACGAACGGCGCATCCCGGTTCGTGGGTGTGGGTGCAATTGCTGAACTTGCAATCGCGTGCGAAGTGGAAGATGTCGCGGAAATAACTCGTGAGTTCTTCGGGTTCGATGTCGAATGTGCCAAAACCTTTGATGCCCGGCGTATCGATGAGATAGCCCCCCTCGGGCAGAGCGAGCATTTCGCTGAAGGTGGTGGTGTGCATGCCCGTATTGTGCGCGTCGCTAATCTCGGCCGTCTTGAGGTTGGCATGCGGTAGGATTTGGTTGATGAGCGTGCTCTTCCCCACCCCACTATTTCCGCTGAGCAACGTGATTTTATCTTTCAGCAGCGGCATGAGTTGGTCGACACCTTGCCCGGTGGCTGCCGAAATTTCGTGGCACGCATAGCCGATGGTATCGTAGAGTTGGCAAACCGCCTGCTGATAGCGCCGCTCGTCGGGCGAGAGCCTGTCGGTCTTGTTGAACACCAATATCACCGGAACGCTGTAGGCTTCGGCCGACGCCAGGAAGCGATCGATGAAGATGGTGCTTGTTTGCGGATAATTCACCGTGACGACGAGCACCGCTTGATCGACGTTGGCGGCCAGAATGTGGCTTTGTTTGCTCAGGTTTTGCGACTTGCGAACGATATAGTTTCGGCGCTCATCAATGCTCGTGATGAACGCCGTCCCTTCTTGATTCACGGCAATCTCTACATGGTCGCCCACAGCAACAGGGTTGGTGCTGCGAATGCCTTTTAAGCGAAAATTGCCTTTGATTTTGCTTTCCACCAGCTGGCCATCATCGGTTTTCACCGTGTACCAGCTGCCCGTGTTTTTAATAACTAATCCTTTCAAGCGCTGCACTTAGACCGTCATAATTTCTTTTTGCTTCTCGGCCAGCAAGTCGTCGATGCGCTTGATATATTTATCGTGCGTCTTTTGCAAGTCGTTCTCGGCATCTTTTTCCAAGTCCTCCGACAGCCCATCCTTGATGGCTTTCTTGAGTTTATCTTTCACTTCGCCACGCACGTTGCGCACCTCGACCTTCGTGCGTTCGCCAATCTTGTTGCATTGCTTCACGAGCTCCTTGCGGCGTTCCTCGGTGGGTTGCGGAATGCCGAGGCGAATCACCTCGCCGTTGTTCTCGGGTGTGATGCCCACGTCGCTGTCCATAATGGCCTTCTCGATGTCTTTGATGGCCTTTTTGTCCCATGGTCGGATAGCGATGGTGCGTGCATCGGGCGTAGAGATGTTGGCTACTTGATTTAGCGGCACCTTCGATCCATAGGACTCCACCTTCACGCTATCAAGAATAGCCGTGTTGGCGCGACCTGCTCGGATGTGGGTTAACTCGTCGGCCAAATACATGGCCGCCATTTCCATGCGCTCTTGCGCGTCGCTCAGTGTTGCTTTTACGTCTAACATATTGGTAGTTTTAAAATTCGTTTCCGCAAAATTAGAGATTAATTTTTAATCTTCCAATGCTTTCCACAAAATATTCCGCATCTTTTCGGCTACGGCCGGATATGGGGCGCCACAAGATTGGTGAGTGCCACAAACTGTGCCACGCTGAGCTGTTCGGGGCGCAGCGTCATCTCGTCGGTGGCAAAGAATTGGGGTGCCGGCATCGACGTTTTATCGAATAGCTGCCTGAGACTCACGCGCAGCATCTTGCGCCGCTGGTTGAACACCGTTTTCACCACGCGCCTGAACAGCCGCTCGTCGCAGCCCAACTGCGCCACGCCGTTGCGCCGCATGCAGATGACGCCGCTTTTCACCCGGGGTGGCGGATTGAACACGTTCTCGTCGACGGTGAACAGATAGTCGACATCATACCACGCCTGAATGAGCACCGACAGGATGCCATAGGCCTTGCTGCCCGGCTGCGCAGCGATGCGTTGCGCCATTTCGCGCTGAATCATGCCCGTGCAGCAAGGTATCAGCTCCTTGTAGTCGAGCATTTTAAAGAAAATCTGCGACGAAATGTCGTAGGGATAATTGCCCGTGAGCACGAAGGGGCGCCCACCGAAGACGGTCGACAAATCCATGCGCAAAAAGTCTTCCCCAATGATGTTGTCGCGCAGCTGCGGATAGTTGGCATGCAGAAACGCCACCGACTCGCGGTCGATTTCCACCGCTTTCACCTCGCGCTCCTTCGCCACCAAAAACTGCGTGAGCACGCCCATGCCGGGGCCAATCTCCAAGATGGGCAGCGCGGGGCAGGCGTCCACCGTGTCGGCAATGCGCCGCGCAATCGTCAAATCCGTCAGGAAATGCTGTCCCAAGTTCTTCTTGGGCTTCACTAATTTCATATGCGTAAACTGTTGTTGATGTTGCAAAAGTAAACAATCTCGGCCAACACCCCAAGCCATCGCCCCGATTTTTATGCACCGCCGCATAGTTCCGCCCCGTTTCGTGTGCGGCGGAGCCTCTGCCGACGGAGTAAAACAAGAAAAGGTTGCCGGCGAATAGTTTGCCGACGGACTAAAACAAGAGAAGGTTGCCGGCGAATAGTTTGCCGCTGCACTAAAACGAGGAAGGTTGCCGGCGAATAGTTTGCCGACGGACTAAAACAAGAGAAGGTTGCCGGCGAATAGTTTGCCGACGCACTAAAACGAGAGAAGGTTGCCGGCGAATAGTTTGCCGACGGACTAAAACAAGAGAAGGTTGCCGGCGAATAGTTTGCCGACGGACTAAAACAAGAGAAGGTTGCCGGCGAATAGTTCGACGACGGACTAAAAACAAAAAAAATTGAAGAAATGAGCAATTTTTGTGCTCAGATTTTGGTTTTGTAAGCAGAAAAGCGTACTTTTACGCCAGTCTTTGTGAACGGCCCTGAAGAAACGACATTCGACGGACACCTTTTACAAAAACAAACATCAGGCGTCGCTATTGGCGCAAACTTAAAATAACTAAAAGAAATGGAGAACCAACAAAAAAAATCTCCCCGCTACGTGCGGGTGACAGGCACCATCACAGCGCACACCAGCGCGATGCATGGCGAATTGCATCAACAACTTTACAGTTTAGTAACGGCACAGGACAAACAGAAATTGCACCTCACCGACGAGCTGCTCAAGGCTTGGAACGACCTGATTGCGCAGGAAGTGGAGCTGAACAATGCCCAGCAGACCAGCGAGCTGACGGCGCAGATGCAACAACTGGACGACGACCGCGACGCGCTCATCACGCAAATCTTCAGCGCCATTCGCAGCAATCGCCGCTCGCCCGTGAAGGCACTGAGCCAGCCTGCCCAAAAGCTCGTGACCATCATGGACTCCTACAAAGGCATTCAAACAGAGGTGTTGCAGGCCGAAAGCATGCACATCAACGGAATGCTGAAGGATTTGGCCAAGTATTCCACCGAAACGGCGGCCTTGGGACTAACAGCTGTCATCGCCATGCTGAAAACCACCAACGAGGAGTTTGAACGATTAGAACTCAAGCGCCTTGATGGCTCCGACAAATCGGGATTTACATCAGCCAAAGCTGTGCGCCCACTGACCGACGACATCTTCTATGAGGTGCGCGGCAACATCGAGGCGGCCTTCTACTTCGCCACCACCGAAGCCGACAAGAAGCTCATCACCAATTTGGTGAACAACCTCAACGCCGTGCTCGCCCGCTATGCCACAAGCCGCAAATCGAGCAAGGCACAATTAGACATCGCCAAGGAGGTGGAATTGGAAAACAACCACAAACGCATCGACCCGCTGCTGCCCGCATTGGCCGCAAAGGCGGGCTTCGCTGCAGACGACCTGACCTTCACGGGGCACACCTTGAACCGCAACCACGAACTGCGCTACGAACTGCATGTGGCCAGCACGGGCAAGACGTTGTGGACACGGCTCGTGGGTGGCGAACTGGCATTGGTTAAAACCAAGCCCAGCGCAAAAGGCAACGGCTCGGCCACGGTGAAGCCTAAGGGCAAAAAGACAGGAAAAGGCGACGCACCCAGCAAAGACGAGGCATCTGGCAAAGGCGGCCATGCATCAGACAAAGGGAATGGCTCAGGCAGCGACGACGCCTCGGGCAAAGGAAAGAATCCTGGAGGCGGTCAAGGCGAAGCTGAAATCAAACCAAAAGGATAATTAGTTCGGAAGTATTGGCTTAATGTTATAAATAAGGGGGCGGGAGTGCGTGATGCATTCCCGTCCCCGTTTTGTGTGTGGCCAAGAGCAAAGAGGATGTGAAGAGCGTGAAGGGTGGTGACTGAGCAGGCCGTTCGCGGCGGCAACTTCGCCAATGAACGTCGGTCGCTACATGCGGTTGCGCTGCGATTGGCCAGATCCGGTGCCTTTATATCGGCTGTTGGTGGTGTTGAAACGATAGCGCACGGTCAGCCAGTAGGCGGTAGATGGAAATTCGGTCACGCGCGTGGTGACTGCCGTTCCGCTGTAGAACTCATAGCTGTCCTTGCCCGTATGGAAGAGGTTGGAGGCATAGAATTGCAGGGAGAGACGCTGCTGGAACAACGCTTTGTAGAGCGAAAGGTCGATGGTGCACCGTGGTTTGCTGTAGAACACATTGCCTTCGTTTCCGCGGGTGCGCAGCGTAGTGAAGAGCGAAAACGTGCCCCATTTTCCATCCAGCACGTTGTTGAGTCGAAAGCTGGCCACGGGATGATTGGGCAGCGCGCCCTCGTGGATGTCGAGGTGCATCCATTGCTTGCTGAGCGATGCCTCGAAACGCGGCGACCAGATGCCCCATTTCGGGCGCAGACTGAGGGTGGTTTGCAAGCGATTGTAGCCCGCAACGTTCTCGGGCTGGTTGAGCAGCTGCTGCGGATTGCCGCGATAAATGCGCGAGAACTCGTAGATGTCGTCGCTCACGTGGGCATACTGGGTGTTGAACAAAACCCATTTCCACGACAGTGCGTAGCCCAGGTTGCGGCTGATAGTGGGCTGCAAAAAGGGGTTGCCCGCCTCGTAGGTGTAGCGGTTGTCATATTGTATGCCCTCGCGCAACTGCTCATAGTCGGGGCGATTGATGTCGGTGGCATAGGTGAGTTGCATTTCGGTGGTGCCCACAGGCATGGAAAGGGTCAACGAGGGAAACCATTTGCCATAGTTTTTGCTTTGCGCAGGGCGATAGATGCCGTGGGCGTAGTAGTTGAAATCGATGTATTCGTAGCGCAGTCCGGCCTGCAGATAGAGCTTGCCGAAGTTGCGGTTGTAGTCGAAAAAGGCCGAGGTCATGTTCTCGCGGATGCGGCTTTGCTCGTTGTCAACCAAATGTTGGGGCAGCAAGGTGTATCGGCTCTTGCGTTTCGAGGTGGAATATTCGCTGCCCAAGGTCAATTTGCCGCTGCATAAAGGCCATGCGACCACGAGCTTCGAGGCCAGCAAACGGGCATAGACGCGACGGTCGGAGTTCACCCAATCCTCGGTTGTCGGCATGCCGGTGGGCGTGTAGCGCTCGTGGTTATACATCTGACTTTTCCTGCCGCTCCAAAAGAAATCGGTGTTGAAGTCGATGCTGACTTTGCCGATCTTGCCCACATAATAGACGTTGGATGAGGCGTTTTGTGGGCGTTCGGCGGCGGAATAGTGTGTGGCGGTCTGGTCGATGGGCAGTTGGTTTTTCAACGAGGTGGTGGCCATGTCGCCCTCGCCGTGGTTGCGTGCGTAGCGAAAATAGCTGATGCTGGCACCAAGGGTGTGGTTGACGCTGAAGAGATAGCTGCCGGCCAAGCGCGTGTAGTGGTTGATGTTGGTGTATTCCTGGGTGAGATGCGTATCTTGTTGCCACGTGTCGGCTAAGAAGGTGTGTTGCGAAAAGTCTTTGTCGTTGGGTCGGTGGGTGTAGTTGCCCGAGAGGGTGGCGCTCAGTTCCCACTTGGCTTGCCGATAATTGAGGTTCACAGCCTCGGTTCCACTGGTGCGCGTCTGGTCGTTGATGCCCGCGCTGGTTTGTGCATCAATGCCCCACCCCTCGCCATAGAGCTTCTTGGTGGTGATGCGGATGACGCTTTTCACCTGCGCATTGTAGCGCACACCGGGGTTGGTAATCACCTCAATGGTTTTGATTTCGTTGGGCTGAAGGCGCGTCAGCTCGTTGTTGTCTTGCATTTTTCGATTGTTGATATAGACCTCGGGCGTGCCGCGTCCAAACACTTCAAGGGTGCCGTTGCGTGCCGAAACCTGCGGAATGTTGTTGAGCAGTTGCTCCATGGAGGTTGTTTTGGCCAAGAGGCTGCCGGCAATGGTGGTCAGCATGCCTTCGCCTTTGAATTGTGTCTGCGGGCGCTTCGATTTCACAACCACTTCGCCGAGCAGCTTCGTTGCGTCGGCAAGGGTGATGTGCAGCGACGATGTGCCGCCATAAATGGTCGTGAACGGCTCGTAACCGATGCACGACACCTTGAGCAGTTGCCCCTTCTGAATGGAAGTGAGTGTGAAGGAGCCGTCGGCTTGGCTGGTGGTTCCGCTGACGAAAGTGGAGTCGTCGGGCAATAACACCACGATGTTGGCAAAGGCAATGGGGGCATGATACGCGTCAGAAACGGTGCCCGACAGGGTTTGTCCGTGCACGGTCTGCACCATGAAGAGGACGAAAAGGAGAAGCATTTTTTGCATGTTGATGTTGTGTTTGCATATTAAAATAGGCCAATTGGTAAAGGAGACGTTGCGCATCTTCTATCAAATGTGGCTAAAAGACCCCACAAAGATAAAAGGAAAATGGCACAAAACGTAACAGATCGTTGTTTTTTTTGTTAAATAGCTTGTAATTTAAATTTTCAAGAAAGGATATCCTATGCCCATGCAGCACGAGAAAACAAATCGCCGCGCTGCAAATCACCAAAAGGACAATAGCAACGTACTTCGCTTATTCTCGAGACTTGTGCCTGCTGATTTAACAAAATAAGGGAATCAGAAAGGCGTCAGTTGGCCATTTCAGAGATAAACATGATGCGCACAAGGCGTATCTCTTCGTCGGTGTAATCGCCACCCAATTCACGCACAGCCACGCGCAAATCGTCGGTTTCGCTCTCGGTGAAATAGTCGTAGATGTCGTCGATGTGGTCGTCGTCCATGACGTCTCTGATGAAATATTCGATGTTGATTTTTCGTGCCGCTATACACGATTGCTTCCAACTCATCCAACAGTTCTTCAAACGACAAGCCCAAACTTTCTGCTATGTCATCCAAGGCCAATTGGCGGTCGATGCTCTGGATAATCTTCACCTTCGTGGCACTCTTCTTGGCCACGGTGCGCACACGCAGCTCGCCCGGACGCTCTATTTGGTTGTCGCGGCAATGCTTCGCGATGAGTTCTAAGAACGGACCGCCGTAGCGTTTGGCCTTCCCCACACCTACACCCTGCACTGTTGCAGCTCTTCAATGGTAACAGGATAGATGGTTGCCATCTGCTCTAACGAACCTTCTTGGAAAATCACATAAGATGGGACACCCAATTTGGCGGCCATTGTCTTGCGCAAGTCCTTGAGCAGGGCATAGAGCTCAGGGTCGAGGGCAACAACTGTCGGGTCGTCGGCCTCCTCATCATATTCACCATTAAACTCTACATCTTCGACAATCTTAAACGAAGTGGGCGCTTTGAGGAAGCGTTTTCCTGCAGCCGTAAGTTTCAACAAACCGTAGTTTTCAACGTCTTTGTGGAGGTAGCCTGCAATGATGGCCTGCCGAATGACGGGATTCCAATGCTTGGGGTCTTCGTCTTCGCCTGCACCAAACGAAGGCAACTCATCATGATGATGCGACACAATGTCGTCGGTGGCACGCCCTTTCACATAGTCAATGATATATTCTTGGCGGAACTTTTCTTTCAAATCGCGCACCGCCTGCAAGACTATCAGCAAGGCATCCCCTGCTTCAATCTGTACCTTGGGATGGAGACAGTTGTCGCAATTGTGGCAGTTATCGTGAGGATATTCTTCACCAAAATAATGCAATAGCATGCGACGTCGGCAGACGGAAGACTCGGCATAGGCGGCTGTTTCCTGCAACAATTGTCGCCCAATGTCTTGCTCGGCCACAGGACGCCCTTCCATAAACTTCTCTAATTTTTTTAAGTCTTTCTGCGCATAGAAAGCGATGCACTGCCCTTCGCCGCCATCTCGACCTGCACGTCCCGTCTCTTGATAGTAGCCTTCGAGACTCTTTGGGATGTCATAGTGGATGACAAAGCGCACGTCGGGCTTATCAATGCCCATACCAAAAGCAATGGTAGCCACGATGACATCGAGCCGCTCCATGAGGAAATCGTCTTGCGTCTGTGAACGCACGCCACTTTCTAAGCCCGCATGATAGGGCGCAGCTTTGATGTCGTTAGCCCGCAAAATCTCGGCTAACTCCTCTACCTTTTTGCGCGACAAGCAATAGATAATGCCACTCTTGCCTGCATTTTGACGAATGAATTTAATGATTTGCTTGTCGATGTCATTGGTTTTGGGCCGCACCTCATAATAAAGGTTGGGACGGTTGAACGAACTGCGAAACTCCTTTGCATCAGCAATACCAAGGCTTTTCTTGATATCGCTACGCACTTTGTCGGTGGCTGTGGCCGTGAGTGCGATGACAGGTGCGTTGCCTATGCGATTGATGATGGGACGAATGTTGCGATATTCTGGGCGAAAATCGTGTCCCCATTCCGAGATGCAATGTGCTTCGTCTACAGCATAAAACGAAATCTTGATGGTTTGCAAAAACGCTACAGTCTCTTCCTTGGTTAAAGACTCGGGTGCTACATACAACAGCTTGGTACGACCACCGCGGATATCGTCCATCACCTTCTGCACAGCAGCCTTCGTAAGCGATGAGTTGAGACAATGTGCCAAACAGGGTTCATCGCTCAAACTATTCATCACGTCGACCTGATTTTTCATCAAAGCAATCAAAGGCGACACCACAATGGCGGTGCCCTCCATCAAAAGCGACGGCAACTGGTAGCAAAGGCTCTTGCCACCTCCTGTCGGCATGAGCACAAAGGTGTCGTTGCCGGCCATCAAATTTTGAATAATAGCCTCTTGATCACCTTTAAATTGGTCGAAACCAAAATAGTGTTTCAACTGCTTTGCAAGATTAGCGTTCGTTGTCATAGGTTGCGTTTGTCTATAAGTTCATTACCTTTGATGGGTGCTGCCCTTGGGTGTATGGGGACAATGGCGGCAACCATCGCCCCACACGCCGCCGTTAGGCCGTTACATCTAATTGTCTTAAATGCGATTTATTCATTTGCTTCTTAGCATAATCCAACGTAACGGTGAATTTTTTCTTTCGTTCGGACGGAATTTCAAACATCGCATCCATCATCACCGATTCCACAATAGAGCGCAAACCGCGCGCACCTAATTTATATTCCACCGCCTTGTCGACAATAAAATCGAGCACATCGTCGTCAAACGACAGGCGGATGCCGTCCATCTCAAACAGCTTCACATACTGCTTGATGATAGAATTTTTCGGTTCTATCAAGATGCGGCGCAAAGCTTCGCGATCTAACGGGTTTAAATAGGTCAGCACGGGCAAACGACCGATAATCTCGGGTATCAAACCAAACGCCTTGAGGTCGGTGGGTTGCACATACTTCATGAGATTATCTTTATCAATCTTAGCCACATTCTGCACGGCATTGTAGCCCACAACACGCGTGTTCAGGCGCTGTGCAATCTTGCGTTCGATGCCGTCGAAAGCACCACCGCAGATGAAAAGAATGTTGCGTGTATCCACATGAATATAGTCCTGATCGGGATGTTTGCGGCCACCCTTGGGCGGAACATTCACCATGGTGCCTTCAAGCAGCTTTAAAAGTCCTTGCTGAACCCCTTCACCGCTCACATCACGCGTGATGGATGGGTTGTCGCTCTTGCGGGCAATCTTGTCGATTTCGTCGATAAACACGATGCCATGTTGCGCGGCTTCAACATTATAGTCGGCCACTTGCAGCAACCTGCTCAAGATGCTTTCCACGTCTTCACCCACATAACCCGCTTCAGTAAACACCGTAGCATCGACAATGGTGAAAGGCACTTGCAGCAATTTTGCAATGGTGCGCGCCAGCAAGGTCTTGCCTGTTCCCGTGGTGCCCACCATGATGATGTTGCTTTTTTCAATCTCCACCCCGTCATCGTCCATGGGTTGTTGCAACCGTTTGTAATGGTTGTAGACCGCAACCGACAGGAAACGCTTAGCCTCGTCTTGCCCAATGATATATTCGTCTAAATATTTCTTGATTTCTTTTAGGCTTAGGGACGTTCTTCCATTCGAAAGTATCGATGGGCTTTTCAATCGTCTCTTCCTCTTCAAAATCATCAATTTTTCCTCCAGCAGCACGTGTAGCAGAACGAACAATCTCGTAGGCCTGACGCGCACAATCGGCACAAATGTAGCCATTCATGCCCGTAATGAGCAAAGGGACTTCGTTCTCTCCGCGTCCACAGAAACTACATACTTTCTTTGCCATGTTTTTATTTCTCCCCGCCATTCGTTGTCGTTTCGTTACCAACTGGACCATCTTTCTTGCGCACCAACAACTGATCGATCATGCCATAGGCCTTGGCCTCTTCAGCAGTCATCCAATAATTGCGGTCGCTGTCTTGCCAAACCTTTTCAAAAGGTGTGTGCGAATGTTCTGAAATAATGGTGTAGAGTTCTTTCTTAAACTTTTGAATTTCTTTTGCTTCAATCTCAATATCCGAAGCCTGCCCTTGCACACCGCCCAAAGGTTGATGAATCATCACGCGGCTATGCTTCAAGGCCGAGCGCTTGCCTTCTTGGCCAGAGACCAACAAAACGGCAGCCATCGAAGCAGCCATACCCGTGCAAATGGTAGCAACATCGCTGCTCACGAACTGCATGGTGTCGTAAATGGCCAAACCGGCTGTCACACTTCCACCGGGACTATTGATGTAGATAGAGATGTCGCCCGCATCGTTTACCGAATCCAAATAGAGCAATTGTGCCGATATAGTGTTAGCCGTATAGTCGTCAATCTCTGTTCCTAAGAAAATAATTCTGTCGGCCATCAAGCGAGAGAATACGTCCATCTGTGTCACATTGAGCTGACGCTCTTCCAAAATATAAGGATTAAGATATTGTGCCTGCGCCTTCATGACATCGTCAAGCACCATACCATTCATGCCTAAATGCTTCGTAGCATATTTCCTAAAATCGTTATTCATACTTCTTCCTTTACTGATCATTTGTATAAAAAAATAAAGGTTATCAACCTTTTTCTCTTATCTTCTCTGCAAAGACTATGCCAATGATTTCACATCGACATGGCACTTTACTCACACAAAGATAATAAAAAAAGTCGATAACCTTTCTTATCGGGTTAGTTTTTTACAAAAACTATTCGCTCATCATCTTATTGAAGTCCTCAAGAGAGATTTCTTTTTCATTCAGTTTCACCACTTTCTTCAATGCTTCGCAGAGCTTAATGTCTGAAGCGCGGTCAACTAAACCATCCACATTCTCACGTTTCTTCATAATTTCTTGGCATAGTTCTCCACATAATCGTCGGGAACATTATTCATGCCATATTGTGCAAACTGCACACGAGCCGTTTCTTTGGCAGCTTCCAACACGTCTTTGTCGTCAACTTTGATGTTGTGTGCAGCCACAAGTTTATCCTTAATCAGGCGCCAAGTGAGTTCTTTAAGGCTGTTGGCATAATTCTTCTCCACAAATTCCTCACCGCGTTCCTTATTATTGTTCAGCATAATGCGCTTCAAAAGAGCATCGGGGAATTGCAAATCACCCACTTTCTTTTCGCAATAAGCGCGAACATCCTGAATAAACTTGTAGTCAGCGTCAACCGAAAGCTGTTCTTTCAAACCTTCAGCAATTCGCTCACGGAATGCTTTCTCGCTCTTAACTTCGCCTTCACCAAACGTTCTGTCGAACAATTCTTGGTCAACAGCGTGCTTCTTATAGCGCTGAATGTCGGTAATCTGATAGCTAAAGTTGCCCGTGTAGTTGCCCAACTCTTCTTCCTTCACTTTCAAGAAAGCAGCCAACTCTGCATCGTTTTCATAAGCCTCACGAGGATTCATCGTGATGATGTCGCCCTTCTTCGCCCCATTGAAAAGCGCCTTTTGTGTTTCGTTCTTAATGTAATTGGGCATCACCGATGCAGCTTCAACGGTCAAACCTCCTTCTTTGGTGTTGCCCTTCTCATCGAGCTCGCGCAAATCGCCTTTCAGCATGTCGTTGTCTTCATAGCTGTCAACGCTTTCAAAGCTGCCCAAACGAGAAGCGAACATGTCGACCTGACGGTCAATCAACGCATCATCAACCGTGATGGTGTAATGGTCAATCTTATTGTGGCCATTGAGTTCGATGCTGAATTCGGGTGCCACAGCAACATCAAACTGGAACGTATAAGGTGCAGGCTTTTCCAAATCTTGGGGCTCTTGACCTTCGTGTTGCAAAGGTTCGCCAAGCATTTGAATTTTATTGTCTTGCACATATTTATAAATCTGCTCACCAATGAGCTTGTTAATGGCATCCATCTTGGCCGATGCACCATATTGCTTTTTAATCAGTCCCATAGGAACCATGCCTGGACGGAAACCAGGATAATTAGCCTTCTTACGGAAGTCTTTCAACGCTTTCTCAACGTTCTCCTGATAATCGGCTTCTTCTACGGTGAGGGTCAACAGACCATTCACCTTGTCTGCAATTTCAAATGAAATATTCATCTTGCTGTTTTATTTTTATATTATGTTTTTGTTTTCGCAAATTACGGGACGCAAATTTACGCATTATCCACGAATATACCTAATAATACGACATAAAAAAATACCTTATTTTTTTCCAAACATTACCATAAGAAAGTGATTTATGGACTACTCAAGAAATTCTTATATAAATAAAAATATAACCACTTTGCTGTAAACCCAATTTGTTAATATAACGTGAGTCCGACGAATTATAAGTTTCTATATATTTGGTGGTTAGCGAAATTACCAACTTTTTTTGACAATTTTCTTATCCCGAACTCACGTATTTTTATAATCTGCTACATAATAATATGTACTTATATTATTTATATATCCCCAAACTCCTGTTTTTCTTTTTATTACACTTTTGCATCTCGGATCCCCCAACTTCGCACCCCTTCTCAAAAAGAACAAAGCCATATAACGTGTGTTGGCATCTAAAGAATCAAAATGCTGGTATGCATTCTTTAAGCAATAATACGCATCATAGTTAGCTGGTATATATTTGTATTTAGTAGCCATGAGAAAAGCATAATAAAAGCCGTTTACTTTAGGTACCCTTTCGTTTATCAGAATAGAATCTATCACATGCTGATAAGCAGTAGTATCACCATTTTCTATAATTGCTTTTTTTTGCCACCATGACGAAGCATCAATAATGTCATGATACTGTACTTCTGTGCTACGAAGTAAAGAATTTGCATTAATACCTGCTCCTACTAAAAGACAGAAGGGAAGAAGATATTTGAGTGGAACCCTTTTCATATTGAAGTTTTTATTTGTAATTTACGACAATACTATCTATGTAAGGATTATAGAAGTCCTCACCATCTTCATAAAGTCCATGAAGAATTCCTGCACACCCACCTTTTCCTACCTTACTTCCGCGAATTAGAAAGTCTAAAGCTATTTCATGAAGTAAAAAAATCGTATTTCTATCATTTGTAGGAGTCATAATTTGTATCTCGGAGATAATATCATATGCATTGGGATATCCCATACCATAGTGAAATTTATTTGCAGCGAGAATATCATAACCAAGTGACTCTCCACGTGATATATCTAACTTTTTGTAATAGCCAGACAATGTTGTATAGAAAAATTCTGTTTCTTCTTTTCCATTTAAAAACCCTTCTTCCTGCAGGATAAGTGCCTTACTCGAACTTCCTTGTGGAAAAGTTATCTTTGGTCGTAAGCACTTTTCTACTAATTTACAAGCTGTGTATCCTATAAAGAGAAACAACAAAGCTGATAGATAATGTTGTATTTTTCCTCATTTACTTTTAATAAATAGTTTGAATTTATCCCACAACGTATAATAATCAAAAGCCTTTTGCTCCGGGGCCTTAACTCTCCACGAGTTTTAAACTCACCACTATAGGAATTATAGTATTTTTCCATTCATGTGACCAATCCACATTCCTATATCTTTGCCATCTGGCTGATTTGCAATTTTGATGTTTTCATCTTTTATACACAGCTTGTTTTATTCTTATATGATTAGGTCTCAAGATTGTATCAAACTTACTCTGTTGCAGGGTAGAGTGAGGATTTGTTTTTATTCTTTTTATTTTTTTAGCTCTTACAAATATGAGTCTACTATTGTTTTGCAAGAGGATTAACGAATCTGTTGTTAGTTTTATTATCTTAGCAGAGTCAAAGGGGTGCAGAGGATTTATATCATAATAGAACTCCAATAGCCCATCTTTTACAATGTATATTTTTCGAAACATATCTTGTTGACTATTGAATTCCCAAAATTGTTCTCCAACATATTCTCTATGTGTTGAATCCCTGAAAAATGCAATTCCACGAGCGCAGTCAGTCCTTTTCCAAAATTTTACTTTTTCGTCCTGCAAGTAGATATAATGGATATCTTTTTATAGCCGTAATTGTTTATAGGGACTATTGCTGCCAAAATTAAAATCAAGAAGCAAGTAACCTTTTTATCTTTTCTTACCATATATAATAACTTCATCTAAATTATGTGTAATATTCCCTTCTACTTTTATTTGTTTCTGTATTATACTGAAATGAGCCATATCCGAAGAATGCTTCATTTATCTTAGATAATTGTTCCTGTATATTCAACCCTGGTATCTTGTTGTCAATTGCTTTTTGAAGCATATTTACAGCATAATTGTACGTTGTCAAACGAAAGTGCACGACTGCAAATGTAGTTATTTATGCTGATACTTCTTTCTTTTATTCTCAGAAATTCTTTTGTTGATTGAATTTTTGCTTTATTGTTTCTCTTATCCTTTTAATTTTTCTCCCCTTGCCCTAAATATACATCTCTTGGTGTAAGATTGTCCAATGATTCGAGACCTCTGCAAAACTTTTCATACAATTTGCCTTTCTCAAATATTTTTCGTACCTTTATCGTATGAAACAGAAGTTATCCCCTCCAAGTTTTGCTGACCTATTCCTTGGGCAAAGAAAGGTCAAGCAGACATTCTTTTCACAAATAAATACAGTCATTGACTGGGCACCTATTCGTGCTATGAGACCTCTGCAAAAGTCTTTTTACACTCAAAACTATTATTGATAATCAATGAGTTATATTTATGATTTCACTATCTATATGAGGTTTTTGCAGCGGTCTCGTATTGTCAATTCCTAATTCTTTTCGCTTCTTTTTCCAGAAATCATTTATATTATTAAAATCTTCTCTATACTCAAAATCTTCATAAGAAGGTTCAAACCAATGAAAAAAACTACAGCCTGCTTGGCGATTCTGCAAACATAAAATCCTGTTTTATCCTCTCGGCAAAAAAGACATGCCTCTCTAATCTATCTTTTAGATGATTCCTCCAGTCCATTGTATTATCCCAGCTACTAAATTCCGGATTATATCGTCCCCCTTCTTTAAAGTTTTTAGTGAGATATTTTGTCTCCCTATAAAAACTATAACCATACATAGAGTTATATCTATTTATTGTATCCTGTGTTATATTTTTCCAAAAAAAGTTTCTAAGTTTCTCCTTAATGAGTTCTTTAGGCAAGGAGCATTCGCCACAAGGATAGTACTCGCTGCATATATCTTTTCTCGTTGTCATTACAGTATTACTGTACGATATTCAAGGACATAATAACTGCTTTTGTCAATCATATTACATCTTGATATAAAAAAGACAAGACTTCCAAGGCAAAATACTAATCCTCCTAAACAGAACTTTCTCATATTCATAATCTTCCTTCTATTTCAATTTCTTTTGACATCATTGTTACGAATGGCTTATCCTCTCTTATATTGCAAAATGAACTATGAACAGAAACCGTCTGCAACCTCTTGGAAGAATCTGTCGAAAACTCCTGTGTCACTTAATTCGTACCCTCGTTCATCTTTCGGGCGAATCAGATGGCTGAGTATCTCACCCCGAGGAGTAGCCTTGTCTCGTACATTCTCCATTGAGCCAAATTCATCAATATTTCTCATCACTCTCCATATCGTTTTTCGATTTCTAATTCCTTGCATTTTTTTATGTAGAAGCTTTTTATATCATTGAAGTCCTGGTAAGTACTTTCACCTTTAACAATATCTACAAACATATGAAATCCATAACCTGTATCATTAATTATAATGCTATAGATTCCTGTCCCATTCTTACGTTTACAAAACATAACATTTCCCAATTCATCCTTAAAATGAGGTAAAAATATGAAGGATTAGAGCCTTGACATAGTTGAAATTACACTACCTGATTGCGCATTCTAATACTTAGAATTTTTGTCTTCTTTATCCATATCTCAGGCTAGAAGAAGTAGTTCTGTTACTTTCGATGGAACACCAACCCAAAACTTATTCTTTTTTTGTTTCTTCTATTTAGTAATGGACAGATTTTTATCGAACGTACTATAGCCGTTATCTTATCGCTAATTTTGAGATTCTCATACCTTTTATTATTATCTTGATAGAAGAATGGCTTATCATTGTAGATATTGAAAATGTTATTCGTTCTTTCTATATTTATAATTAATACGCATCGAAAAAGAGCTGTATCAGTGGATAGTGTTTCTTCTATCATAGATGATAATGATGGCTCTAAAAGCATTATTATTTGAGAGCGTTCGTGCTCTATAATGTTTACGATATCACTTCTATCTCCAAAAAGCCTTATAATATGTATTATCTAATAATTTTTACATTTTGTCCATAAAGTTGTGTGTTAACAACTATAATGAATAATAAGAGTACCCAGTAGTTAATTTTCATATTTAATCATTATTTTGCTTTATCTAAGAGATGTACGTTATCAAACAAAAAGTGCACAACTGCAAATATAGTTATTTACTCTAATATTTCATTGTTTTTATTATCATAAATTCTTTTTGTTGATTGATTTTTTTGCTTTATTATTTCTCTTATCTTTTTAATTTTTCACCCCTTGTCCTAAATATACGTCTTTGGGTGTGAGATTATCCAATGATTCATGAAATCTTTTTTCATTATAATAGTCTACCCACTCGTTGATAGCCTTTTCCAATTCAGAGGGACAAAAATAATGAAATACTCAGGCTCTGAACGCTTTACTGTTAGAACGATGCTCTCTTTCTCTTCCGCACTATAACGTATATACGATTCATGCATAGGACTTATTCGATGAGTTTCAAGCTTTTTTTACAACATCATATCTAACTACCAAATCGGCAAGGGCTTCCTTTAAGCAAATATTTTCATGACGAAGTTCCTTTACCTCATCACTCGTTGCTTCACGAACAATATCACCATCAAGGCGAGCTTTGCCAGCCTCAATCAATTCCTTATTCCATTTGTAGTAAGTGCTATCGGATATACTATATTTACGACAGAGTTCAGCAATACTCTGCTCGCCACGGATTCCTTCCATCACAATCAAAACTTTTTGTTCTGAAGTGAAAATACGTTTCGTATTGCGACGAATATCCTTTAATAAAGGATTCCGAAGAACTTTGATTAGGATTTACTGAAAAAAATTCTTTTTTTGTTGTCATTGTGCAAAATATACTTTTTTTATTAATAATTATAACTAAAACCCCAAACTTAATTGGAGGTCAAGTTGTGCACTTTTTGTTTGACAACGTACAATACTCAATGGCACCTGTTCCGTCCTCGCGGAGCATCAATCTACCGATACGGTTCTGAGAGGCGTTGCGACCAGATAAATATTCCGCGACGAAAGCCTGTATATATATATTGACACTAACGTTCACAACAACAAGGCGTTAGATTCTACATATAGTATAAGTATAGGAAAGGTAAACAGATTTTGATTTAACAATAAATCTGTTTATGGATCGTATTGTCAGACCCATAAACAGACTTATTGGAATCAAATCTTTTCGATTATTAAATCTAAAGATCCTTCTTCAAGAGAGTTGTACTCATCAAGATGAAGATGAGTTCCTATAGGAACCGATGATTGGGATAAATTTAGCAAGTGATTTGCTAAAGAAACTAATCCCTCGGTATTAGCCTCAATTGAGACGCTCCCATTTATATCGGAGACCTTAATTGTGAAATTACCTTCCCAATTGAGTGCCACTCCGGTATCAGGGGAATAATTCGGAACATTTAATGTGACTTTTTTCATTCTATTATTCGGTTATGAAAACATGATAATTTTGATCAACCATCATCTTTCCAGGTTTGTACGTTGTCAAACAAAAGTGCACGACTGCAAATATAGTTATTTACTCTGCAGTTTCATTCTTTTATGCTCAGAAATTCTTTTGTTGATTGAATTTTGCTTTATAGTTGCTCTTATCCTTTTAATTTTCTTCCCTTGGCCTAAATATACATCTCTTGGTGTAAGATTATCCAATGATTCGTGAAACCTGCTCTCATTATAATAGTATTTCACCCATTGGGCAATAGCCTTTTCTAATTCAGAAGGACAGAAATAATACGCGAGTTCGAGATAAAACTTTGTAGAGCTCATACCTCGTGTATTCTTGAGTATCCAACTCGTTCATGGCCTAAAGGCTAAAATGAAGAACAAGCTGATGCCGATGTGGGATAAGATAATGTTAAGAAAACGCTATATCATTGAGTGTATCAATGAACTCTTGAAAAATAAAGCTAACCTCGTACACTCGCGACATCGATCGATACACAACTTCATCATGAACCTATGTTCTGCCCTAACAGCCTATTGCTTTTTGACAATAAACCTGAGGCTCTACCTGTTTATGTCGAAAAATCAAAGCAGTTAGAACTGTTTGCATACTGATCTTATCCCGGACTCGCGTATAAATATGATAAATTCCTCCGAAAGAAGTGATATTCTCGTTTTTAATTGCTACCTTTGTCATGTCAGATTTTTGTCTATTTGTTATGTTTGCAGCACCAAGATAGGTGAAAATTCTGACATATCCAAGTGTTTTGAGGACTTTGTTTCTCAGGCACTTGGATTTCTTAAAAGATTTTACGCTGCGGAATTAAGGTATCCACCAACAAGGAGGTATGTTCCCACCAAACAGGGGGTGCAGAAACATCCAAAAAACAACAAAATTTAGTTCTTCCGTTTGAAAATCCAGAACGTACTGTTGTCCCATGCAGCGGTGCCTTCAGGAGCAGCACAAAGCACAAGGTGGTCATCGTCAAGCGTAAGGATGTCGAATTTATGCTGTTTTTCGGTTGCGCCATAAATGTGACCGCTCAGCACTGTCGCCCCTGTGAGGGTTAGAGTACCTATGCTCCATTGCGAGCCATCGTCAGGATTGTTCTTCGTCGACGACATGTTGAACGCAAAAGTACCCTTTTCAACTACTGTGCCATCGGCAGCATAGCGCGTAAAATTAGGTCCTCCATTAAGGGTCGAACACCATATAACCGTCTTTCTCATCAACGTTGGCAAGAGCAATCGACGTCCAGTCGGGTATAAATTCTGTAAGGTATCCGCCCGTTCCATAAACGGCAGCCACCGTGCTGTCCCACGTCCACTTCTTGCCTTGCTGACCGCTTCCTCCAAACAATTCCCACTCACGGGCCACAGGATGGTCAATAGACGTAACGTTTACCTTACGTGTTGTAGTAACAGTACCACCGTCACAGAGGCCCTGTAAACGTAATAGTTTGCTCGCCAAGGAAAGGCAGAGACACCGTGTCGCGGTCAGCAGCCGAGCGTCCTATCACGTAATCCCAGTAGGAACCCACGCCCAGTGTGTTGTTAACCATGACGATTTGGTTGCCCCCCAGCGTTGTAGCATGAACATCAAGCTTTAGTTCGCTTTCATCAACTACATTGCCGAGCTGCTTGTCATCCATCACAGGCTCGCACGAAAACAGCAGTGCCGAGCATGTACAAAGCACTAAAAATATATATCGTTTCATTGTTTTTACTCCTATTTTATTAATACAACAAATTGTCTCCCGTCCACCCTGGGTTCTGCTTCAGCACACCGTTGGAGAGGTCTATTTGCGTTTGTGGTATCTGAAGGAAGCCTCCAGTATCGGTAACGCGCTGGCGAATGTCGGACATATCCATTGTTTTCTGCTCTAGATTATCCTGCATCGGTACTCCGTTTTCACGGGCAAGCGCATCACCTGCCATGTGCCAGCGAAGCAAATCGTACCAGCGAAGGCCCTCGAAAGCAAGCTCCCAGCGACGCTCATTACGCAGCGCGTTGTCGGAATACGCCGTAATGGGTGCCAAACCAGCACGTGCACGCACGGCGTTAATGCCGTCAACGGTATGCGTAAGCTCGCTGTACATCAGCAAAATGTCGGAAAAACGCAGAACAACAATGTCCTGAATGTTGTTCAATTGATAATCGGGGTCGATGCCAGGATAGAGTTTTCTCGAATAGTTTTCGTAGCTGACGTTGCCGCTTGCATCGGTAACCTTCACGTCGATAGCGCAATATTTCTTCTGCCACAGGCCGGTTTCGTTATACTGTTTGTCAGCTCCCCACACGTAATTGGGGGCTTCATCGGCCACGTCGAAGACAGAAGCCTTGCGGCGTAAGTCAGTAGGCTCGGCCGTTTGCCAGTCATTAATCATGGCCGAACTGACGGGACCGAAACCCCATCCTATACCCAAAGGGAAGTTGTTTTCGGTGCTGCTATCGGTTTCACGCGGCGAAAAGTAGAGGTCAACCTGATTATTTCGGTGAGCGTTGCTGTCGTCCCATACGGCCTTTGAGCTATATTTGATCATGAATATAGTTTCAAGATTGGACCCGTCCTCGCCGTACCAGCTGAGATGATTCGACGCAGCGTAGGGATAATCGGGCGCCGTATAGGGATTGGAATAAGGCCAAAGGTTGCGGAAATCGGGCATTAACTTATGCCCGCTATGGTCGATACAATCCTTCAGAAGAGCGGCAACATCTATCTTCGACAGCGTACCATCGAGCGTTGGCAGGGCTTCTTTCTGATAATATCCAGTATAGAAAAGGAACACGCGCGCCAGAATGCCTTCAGCAGCCCACCGTGTAGCATGGCCCAACTGCGTGTCAGGAACCACGTCAGCCTTTGTATTGGGCAGCAAATCAATAGCTTTTCTGAGGTCGCTTGCTATCTGGGCGTATACCTTTTCGGGTTCGGCCTGCGGCTCGTTACCTGATTGAGAAGTAGTAATCAGGGGAACATGGCCGAAGCTCCTGGCCAGATTGAAATAGAAATAAGCGCGCAGGAAGCAGGCTTCACCCTCAATCTTATCGTGGCTTTGCTGACTGCTGAAATGGATATTGGGCAACGATTCCAGCAGCATATTGCAACGATAAATGCCTTTGTAGTTAATTTTCCAAAGGTCAGAAAACATGTTATCGCTCGACTTTTTTAAATGATCAAGTGCCTGTGCATACCTGTCGTCGGGACCTCCACCTCCAAATCGGTCGTCGGAAAGCACCTCAGATACGATAAAAATGTTCTGTCCTTCAGCGTCATCAGTCATATTTCGCAGCATAGCATAACAGCCGGTGAGCGACTTTGACGCGTCGCTTTCGGTGCGGGGAAAGTTGGAATTGTTCTTCTTCGTAAGATTTTCCGTACTTAAGAAGTCGTTACAGCTGACGGCAATCAGCAGCATGGCTGCGACAAAAATGATATGTTTTATTTTCATTTTCATTAGAATTTAACGTTAACACCAATCATATACACTCTTGGAGAGGGATAAAAGCCAAGGTCGATACCCGATGCCCATGCAGCGGTACCACCGTAACCCACCTCTGGATCCATTCCCGAATAGCCGGTAATAGTGAATAAATTGTTAGCCGAAAAATAAAGACGGAGCTGTTCAAAGGGCAGCATTTTGAAGAGATGCTTAAAGTCGTAGCCTACGGTTACATTCTGCATGCGCATGAAATCGCCGTTTTCTACATAGAGATCAGAAATGAATTGCCAGTTGGTTGAGGTGCCCGAGGTAAGCCTTGGCCAGCGAGTTGAGGTGCCGGCACCGTGCCAGCGGTCGAGAATATCGGATGTAAAGTTGTTCTTTGGGTAGTCAGCAAACGAGCGATACGACTTCATAATCTGGTTACCGAAGGCTCCGTTCATCGTGGCACTGACGTCAAAGCCGCGCCATGCCATGTTAACGGAGAAACCAAGCGTACAGTCGGGGTGCGGATCGCCAATCATACAACGGTCGTTTAAGTCGATAACGCCATCGTGATTAGTGTCTACCCATATCACGTCGCCAGGACGGGCACCGCTTAATTTAGCTTCGGTGTAATGGTCAATCTCGTCTTGTGTCTGGAAAATTCCGGCTGTTTTGTAGCCGTAAAAGTAGCCAATCGGATAGCCAACTTGTGCACGATACACCTCGTCGGTACCATTACTTAACACATTTGCTTCGCCGTGTATAATGCCTTCAGTATTGGCAATGCGCGTAACCTTGTTCTTATTATAGGCAAAATTAAGATTGGCACCGTAAGAGAAATCGCCGATATGGTCGTTCCACGACAGTGCTAATTCAATACCGCTGTTGCGAACATCGCCTCCATTAATATAAGGAGCGTTGGTACCTGCCGTGTCTAAGATAGGAGCCTGCACTAACCAATCGCGTGTCCGCTTGATGTAATAATCGAAAGCAAGGCCCAATTTGCCCGAGAAGAAATGCGAATCAAAGCCGAGGTCGATTTGTTCTGACTTCTCCCAGGTAATATTTGGGTTGGCTAAGATATCAGGGTAAGCACCGTTGGTTATCACCGATTTGTCTTTGCCAAAAGTATAATCTATATTGGTAAATGAGATGGTAGAGAGGTATTGATAGCCCGGTATCGACTGATTTCCGTTCTGTCCCCAGCTTGCACGCAGTTTCAAAAAGCTTAACCAGTTGCGCGTTGACGACATAAACGGCTCTTCTGTAAGCACCCATCCAGCAGAAACAGAAGGGAAATAGCCCCACTGATGGCCGCGGGCAAACTTGCTTGAGCCGTCAGCGCGCAACACAAATGTGGCCATGTATTTATCCTGATAATCGTAATTGACGCGCCCGAAGAACGAAGCCAATGTCTCTTTACCCCACGGACTTCCCGTCAATGTTGTGCGGGCAGTGATAGCCGACGTGTTAACAAGATAGGCATGCTTGAAGTCATCAAACTGCGAATTGGTGTTAGAACCTGTGATGCTTTCGCCAAGGCCATCGGCTTCAATGCTTTGTCCGAGCAACGCATCGAAGTGATGCTTGCCGCCTAACGTAAAAACGTAATTGGCTGTATTCTCCCACATCAACGAGCATCCGGCAGAAAGGCTCTGATAAACATTGTCAGCGTCGTTCATTACATTGCTTGATAGCTTATAAACGGGGGTGTAGCTGCGATAGGAATCAACGCCGAGCGTGAAACCTAAATTGGTTTTCAGCCGTAGCCCTTTGACGGGCTGCAACACAGCATAAAGCGCAGCCCTCAAGCCATGACTCTTGCTCTGGTTGTTTCCGCTTACGTTATACATCTTTGCTATCGGGTTAGGCTCTCGTATTTCCCATGGTATGGCATAATGATAGCTTCCGTCAGCATTCAGGTTCGGCAGGAAAGGCGACGTGAGAAGCATGTTGCGAAGATCGTTCCCGTAATTGTCGCCGATAGATATTCCCTGGTTTTGGGTATAGTCGTATAACAAATTTTCACCTATCGTAAATACGTCAAGCTTACCGCGTTGTATAATCTTGTGTTCGGAATTGATACGTGCCGTATAGCGCGAGAAGTTGGGTTCGCACGGCTTTCCCAAAATACCGTCCTGATAAGTATAAGATAATCCGATAGAAAATGTGGAACGATCGTTACCCCCTGCTATATTGACAGCATGATTGGTAATGAGAGCATTCTTGTTTCTTATTTCCTCCATCCAGTTGGTTCCGTTCCACTTTCCGCTTTCGATATCGCTCCAGTTGGGTACCAATGATGCAAAATTGTAAGGCGTTAAACCGTCTTGCATTCTTTCCTCGTTCATGATCATGGCATACTCTTTCACGTTAAGCAGGTCGGGCATACGATATACATTCTGCACGCCCACGTAGCCGTCGTAGCTGATTTGCGCCTTTCCAGCCTTACCTTGCCTGGTAGTAACAAGGATAACGCCGTTGGCAGCACGCGACCCGTAGATAGCGGCCGAAGCGGCATCCTTCAATACGTCAACGCTCTCTATGTCAGCAGGGTTCAGCCCATTGATATTTCCTCCTGCCACACCATCAATAATATAAAGAGGTGTTGAGTCGCCAGTCGTACCCAAGCCACGTATATTTACCTTATATCCTTCACCAGGCATGCCCGACGATTGCGTAATTGTCACACCTGGCGTCTTGCTTTGCAGTGCTCCCAGCGGGCTTACAGTATTGAGCTTTTCAAGGTCTTTGCCGTTCACTTGCACTGTTGCACCCGTCACCAGTTTTTTCTTTTGAACGCCATAGCCCATCACAACCACCTCGTTCAACGACTTGTCTTCTTCCTTCAGAACAATGTGCAGGGACTGCGATGAAGCCTTAACATCCTGAGTCTGAAAGCCGATATACGATATTTTCAGCATTGAACCAGCAGGAACCGTAATGGTAAACTCGCCATTAATATCCGTAACTGTACCATTGCTGGTACCAGTTTGCAAAATAGTTGCTCCAACAATGGGTTCATTGCCGGAGGATAAAACACTGCCCTTTGCCGTAATCTGCTGTTGCGCAGAAACAGTAAGGCAAAACAAAACTGACAACAACAACAGCAGTATTCGCCTGCTATGCTGGGGTAGGCCAGTAAACCATGTTAACCCTTTTCTTTTTCCATAATAAGAGTTTAATTGTCTAAACTTTATAAGTACATGCAAAAATAATGTTTTTTCATCCACAACATACATTTTTTAATATTTTTTACTAAAAAAGCACAACTTTATAACTATTCATCGGTATTGACCAGTCCGTATTCTCTCCTCAAAAATCTTCGTATAAAGGCTATAAAGATGCTCATTTTTCTTGCGTATTTCAGATTTTCTTTGTACCTTTATACCTATGAAAGAGCAAGTTACGGATATATCAAAAAGTATTACAAGACATGACGGAAGAAATGCGATTGTTGCGTGAAACTGTCAACCAGCAGTATGCCGAGATTATCAAATTGAACCTGTACGTTGTCAAACAAAAGTGCACAACAGCAAATGTAGTTATTTAGAGAGTGTAAAGTAAACTGTGTCAGACTACAATAAGATTAGTTTTACACAGTTTACTTTACACTCTCTTCTATCCTCTATCCAAATTCTTATCAAGCTCATCAATAATATAGAATATTTATATGTAATCCTATTTCTATTCTTGCTAATCATCGCTATATGTATTTATAAGTCACTTGTTTTTTTAAGTATAATTATACGAAATAAGAGCAAGATTACCAACTTTCCAAACAATTTTTTTATTCCGGACCCATATATTTATTATTTTTCAAATTTCTATAAATATCCCACTCTATTTTTATATCTTCTTGAAATATTTCTATTATATCTCTCATAAGCTTTATACACCCCTGATGTTACCAAATATACAAATGTATAATCTTTCATCAATCTTTTTTTATAATATTCTTCTTGCTCTTTCCTCAATATCGTTAAAAATAGCCTCTTACCACAAAGTTTAATTTTTTTCTCAATTACTCTATCTATGCCCAATAACATACATAACGACAACAAAGCATCAATGCCCGAATAAAAAAATAAACTCTTTATCTTTCATTTTTTTAACCTTATATAGTATGTTTTATCCGCATCTATCTTATGTGCATTACCAATCATAGTACCAGATACCTTTTGGAATGTCTCTTATATCAATAGATGAATTATCTGGCCACATTATATTGCTAACATCTTTTCCCTTCGTATACAATTCCATGTATCTATTTATTGTAATTATAAATTTTGAGTAATCTATAAAATAAAAAGAGTATATCTTTATACGCCTCCTTAAGATAGGGCTTCTTAATGGAATTCAATGTCATGCTAATAATTTCAATGATTGCACTGTAATTCCATTGAACTACAAAAAGGTTCTTATAATCTTTATCAGCAGTATCAACAATAATCTTAAATTTTCGCATTATGCACTGTACTTCTAATGGAGTTAATCCATAATGCTTAAGATAGTGATTCTTATAAAGCTCACGAAGCCTTGCAGACTTATAGTATTTCCAATAATTCATAATAAAACTACAGAAAATTTATTAACCAAAGTATATAAAATACTTTTCTATTGTTTCTATTCTCCAACATTCTTACCTACACGTCTCTATCATTTAATTTTTATCCTTTTTGATTCTGAGATATTTGGAATAATTACTCCTAACACTAAAATTATAAAAAAATAGAAATAAAGACCTATAACACATGCTTAAATATAGTATATTTCACATCGTAATATAGGCTATGTTTCAATACGATATACTGCACTTTGCCCCACAATATAGCCCACTTTTCTGGGGCAAAGTCAAGACATGAAGAAACGTTATGCTTTCAGTTTGGCTTCGAGGGCTTCGTCTTCGGCGTTGGGTTTGAACTTGCGGTAGACGAAATTTTCGCTCAGATAGTTTTTGCGCACAACGGGATTGGCGGCCAGTTCTTCAGAAGGACCATCGAAGAGGATGCGGCCTTCGAACAACAAATAGGCACGGTCGCAGATGGAAAGGGTTTCCTGCACGTTGTGGTCAGTGATGAGAATGCCGATGTTGCGATATTTCAAGCGCCACACAATGTGCTGAATATCCTCCACGGCTATGGGGTCGACGCCGGCAAAAGGCTCATCGAGCATGATGAATTTGGGGTCGATGGCCAAGCAACGGGCAATCTCGGTGCGACGTCTTTCGCCGCCCGAGAGCTGGTCGCCCTTGTTTTTTCGCACTTTTGTTAAGCGGAACTCGCGAATCAGACTCTCCAATTTCTCCACCTGATTGGCGTGCGACAGGCGGGTCATCTCGAGCACCGACATGATATTATCCTCGACACTCATCTTGCGAAACACGCTCGCCTCCTGCGGCAAGTAGCCGATGCCGGCGCGCGCCCGCTTATAAACGGGATAGTCGGTGATTTCCTTTTCGTCTAAAAAAACATGCCCCTCGTTGGGCACCACCAAACCCGTTGTCATATAAAAAGAGGTGGTCTTGCCCGCGCCATTAGGTCCAAGCAACCCCACAATCTCACCTTGTTTCACGTTAATGCTCACGCCATTGGCCACCGTTCGTTTGCCATAGCGTTTCACCAATCCCTCGGTGCGCAGCGTTGTCAGTTTCTGTTCTTCCATATCAAACATGCGTTGGCTGCAAAGTTATAGCTATTCGGCTGACTGACAAAATAAAAAAAATAAAAAAACTATGTGCACGAAATCACTTTTTTCAAAGGATTTTGGTTACTTTTGCAACCAAAAGAAGACAGGTAACACTTATGTTGGTTCTCAAACTCTTACACAAATATCTCACGACCTTTGGGCGCTATCTGATGCTCATGGGACGCTCGATAGCGGTTCCCGATCGCATGCGCATGTTCCTCAAACGTTACAGCAAAGAGATGGCGCAATTAGGCGTCGACTCGATAGGCATCGTGATACTCATCTCGTTTTTCATTGGCGCAGTGATTTGCATTCAAATGAAAATGAACATTCAAAGTCCATGGATGCCGCGCTGGGTTTCGGGCTACACCACACGCGAAATTATGCTCTTAGAGTTCTCGAGCAGCATCATGTGTTTGATTCTTGCAGGAAAAGTGGGGTCGAACATCGCCTCAGAACTCGGCACGATGCGCGTCACCCAGCAGATTGATGCCTTGGACATCATGGGCGTGAACTCGGCCAACTATCTCATTCTGCCCAAGATTTTGGGGCTCATCACAATGATGCCCTTCCTGGTTATCTTTAGTTCGGCCATCGGCATTGTGGGCGCATACAGCACCGCATACATCGGCCACATCCTCACCCCCGATGACCTCACGCTTGGCTTGCAACACGCATTCAACGCCTGGTTCATCTGGATGAGCATCATCAAGAGCATGTTCTTCGCCTTCATCATCGCCAGCGTGTCATCGTTCTTCGGCTACACCGTCGAAGGAGGCTCCGTGGAAGTGGGAAAAGCCAGCACCGATGCCGTGGTGTCGAGCAGTGTTTTAATTCTATTCTCCGACGTATTTCTCACACAATTACTCTCATGATCGAAGTTAAGCATCTCTATAAATCGTTTGAAGACAAAGAAGTGTTGAAGGACATCAGCACCATCTTTGAGGACGGAAAAACCAATCTCATCATCGGCCAAAGCGGAAGTGGCAAGACGGTTTTAATGAAAAATCTCGTGGGATTGCTCACACCCACAAGCGGAGCTATTCTCTATGACCAGCGCAACTTGGTGCAGATGAACAAAAGAGAGAAGGCAATGCTGCGCCGCGAGATGGGGATGATTTTTCAAAACGCCGCACTTTTCGACTCGCTTTCCGTGCTCGAAAACGTGATGTTTCCGCTCGACATGTTCTCAACCATGACCTATAATGAGCGCGTGAAACGGGCGCAGGAATGCTGGATCGCGTGAACCTGATTGACGCGCAGCAGAAATTCCCCGGCGAAATCTCGGGTGGCATGCAGAAACGCGTCGCCATTGCCCGCGCAATCGTGATGAATCCCAAATACCTTTTTCTGCGATGAGCCCAACTCGGGACTCGACCCTAAAACCTCATTGGTTATCGACCAACTGCTCTCGAGCATCACCAAAGAATACAACATGACCACCATCATCAACACCCACGACATGAACTCCGTGATGGGCATTGGCGAAAACATCGTCTTCATCTATAAAGGCCGAAAGGAATGGCAGGGCAACAAAGACGAAGTGGTGACCTCGACCAACAAAAAGCTCAACGAACTGGTCTTCGCCAGCGAACTGTTCAAGAAGGTGAAAGAGGTAGAGATTGCCGAAGGAGAAAAATAATTTTTCAACATCGTTGGCGCACACAACGCTGCCACTCCCCTAAGCATAACGCAAAAATAGCGCGTGGTTTATGGCTCAATATCGACCCAAAAACCACGCGCTACACATTTATTTTTCGTCGTCATTGCCACGCAACAAGCCCGCAATGACGCGCCAAACATCCCACGCAAACGCCACAAGATTCGCCCACTCCGATTTTAATCGCTTCTTTCTTTGCACCACATTTGCAGGCAAACTGCAAACATGTTTCAAAATTGCACGTTGCTTGCAGTTCTCCTGCAAATGTTATACAAAACTGAATTTCACTTGCAGTTCACCTGCAAATATGCTTCAAAATTACATGATGCTTGCAGCTTTCCTGCAAATATCCCACAAAACTGCACTTTATTTGCAGGATTTCAGCAAGTATATTGCAAAAACACTTATCATTTGCAGGGCTTCTGCAAATATGTTACAAAAATGCATTTTGCTTGCAGAAACTCCTGCAAGCATGTTACAAAAATGCGCATTGCTTGCAGAACTTCCTGCAAACGATGCACAAAACGAAAAGATGTTGGCCGCGATTAGCGCAAATACCACACGCCATCGTGCTCCACCATCGGCACAACAACTTGCTCTGACGAGCCGTCGCCATACGTAAAAGTGAGGAAGGCATTACCCGTGTGCTGTGCTTCGTCGATGGTTGCATGCGCCACGGCAACGCTTTTCAGTCCGTTGTGCTCGTTTTGTTGCTGTTCGATGAACATTTTGCATTCAAAACCAGCTGCGAACGATAGGTCGAAGGCAAACTGTCGGGCCGATAGGTGGCATCGACAAAGGCGGCATAGTTGCCGTCTAAAAGCTGCTGATAATAGTGCAAAGCCGCTTTCCCTACAGGTTTCGCGGGGTCGTTAAAGATGTGTTTACAACCAAAAAGCGACAACAGAATACACCCGAATACTATGATTTTCTTCATCCTTCGAAGGCACACGAGGCGTGTGTTCACCTTATTATACATGTCGTCTGTCACTTTCCACCCTTCTGAACCTGCATCACTTCTGCCGTATGAAGATGTTGATGGGGCAGCCATGCATGCTCCAATTCTCGCGGATCTTGTTTTCAAGAAAGCGGCGGTAATTCTCTTTCACGTACTGTGGAAGGTTGGCATAGAACACGAAGGATGGGATTTGCGTATTGGGCAGCTGCGTGCAATATTTGATTTTGATGTATTTTCCCTTGACGCTTTGTGGCGGAAAGGCTTCGATGATGGGCAACATCACTTCGTTGAGCTTCGACGTTCCGACGTGCATCTTGCGGTTGAGATACACCTGTTTTGCCGTTTCCAAAACTCGGAAGATGCGCTGCTTGGTGAGGGCTGAAGCAAAGATGATGGGGAAATCGACGAAGGGCGCCATGCGCTTTCGAATGGCGGCTTCGAACGTGTCGATTACCTTTTGCGACTTTTCTTGCACCAAATCCCATTTGTTCACCACCACAACGAGACTTTTATTGTTCTTTTGTATCAACTGAAAGATGTTCATGTCTTGCGCTTCAATGCCGCGTGTCGCATCAATCATGAGTATGCAAACATCGCTATTTTCTATGGCGCGTATTGACCGCATCACGCTATAGAACTCAAGATCCTCGCTCACTTTATTCTTACGGCGGATGCCTGCGGTGTCGACTAAGTAGAAATCAAAACCAAACTTGTCGAATCGCGTGTAAATGCTGTCGCGCGTGGTGCCGGCAATCTCGGTCACTATGTTGCGATCTTCGCCAATGAAAGCATTGATGATGCTACTCTTTCCTGCATTAGGTCGCCCCACAACGGCAAAACGTGGGATGTCATCTTCTATCGTTTCCGGGTTTTCTTGGGGTAGCTTACCAATGATAAGGTCGAGCAAATCGCCCGTTCCGCCACCCGTGGCAGCACTCACACACTGCGGATCGCCTAAACCAAGACGATAGAATTCGGCCGCTTGATAGTAGTCGGCACTATTGTCTACCTTGTTGGCCACCAGGATAACGGGCAACTTTGTGCGACGAAGAATGGTGGCAACATCTTCGTCCCAATCGGTAACGCCAGTAGTTACGTCCACCAAGAAGAGCACCAAATCGGCCTCTTCGGTGGCAACCAACACCTGACGGCGAATGGCATCCTCAAACACATCGTCGGAGTTGACCACCCATCCGCCCGTATCCACAACGGAGAACTCTTTTCCATTCCAGCTGCATTTGCCATACTGTCGGTCGCGAGTGGTACCAGCTGTGTCGCTAACGATTGCCCGACGCGATTGCGTGAGGCGATTAAAAAGTGTAGATTTTCCCACATTGGGACGCCCTACGATAGCTACTAAATTTGCCATAATTGTTGTTTAATTTCTGAAGTTATACATTCTTCGGCCCTCCTTCTTGCGGAGAGTGTGCCCTCTGTCTATTCAGGGCCTTAAGATAAATGATGGAACTTGCGTCCCAATGGATGATTGATGGAATTTGCCTTGGTGCACCCCTTACTCGGGATTGTAACCAAAGCTGTTGAGCTCGCGCTGCGAAGAACGCCAGTCTTTATCGACCTTCACAAAGGTTTCAAGGAAGATTTTCTTCGCAAAAAACTTCTCGAGTGCCTTGCGCGCCTCGGTATTCACCTTTTTCAACGCCACCCCTTGGTGCCCAATGATGATGCCTTTTTGGCTGTCGCGCTCCACATAGATGACGGCATTGATGCGTATTTTGGTTTCCGTCTCCTTGAATTGCTCCACGCGCACCTCTACGCTGTAAGGTATTTCCTTATCATAATAGAGCAAAATCTTTTCGCGAATAATTTCGCTCACAAAGAATTTGGCGGGCTTATCGGTGAGCTGTTCCTTGTCGAAATAGGCGGGCGACTCAGGCAAAAGCTCCTTGATGCGCTTCAACAAAATGTCGATGCCAAACTTATTCTTGGCCGAAAGGGGCAATATCTCGGCGTTGGGCAGCAGCGTGTGCCAGCGCGAAACGATGTCGCCGAGCTGCTGTTGATTGGTTTCATCAATCTTGTTTACCAACAAAAGCACAGGAATTTGCATGCGCTTCACCTTGTCTAAGAAGTCGAGATTCTTCTCAGGATTTTCCACTACGTCGGTCACATAAAGTAGAATGTCAGCATCGGTGAGTGCAGATTCCGAGAAAGCCAGCATCATCTCTTGCATCTTATAATTGGGCTTCAACACGCCTGGTGTGTCGGAAAACACAATCTGGCAGTCGTCTTCATTCACAATTCCCATGATGCGATGGCGTGTAGTTTGCGCCTTAAATGTAGCAATACTGATGCGCTCACCCACCAACTGATTCATCAAGGTGCTTTTTCCCACGTTGGGATTACCCACGATGTTTACAAAACCTGCTTTGTGCATAACTTTCTTTTAGGTGAATATCCATAAAAAAACGCATCGCCCTCCTGACGGATAAGACAGATGCGTTTTCTTATTTTTGTTTCGCTCTACGACCTACTTTGCTGCACCTGTTGCTGCACCATCATATGCCCAGCGCAAATAAGCTGCACCATTAACAAATCCAGCGCCGAAACCTGTGAGAATGATGTTATCGCCTTTCTTGAGCGTTTTTTCAAAATCCCACAATACAAGTGGCATACAAGCAGCACTGGTATTACCATACCGCTGGATATTAACCAACACCTTTTCCATCGGTGCACCAATACGTTTGGCCACAGCTTCGATAATCCTGAGGTTTGCTTGATGCGGAATGACATAGTCCACATCGTCCATCGTGAGGTGATTACGCTTCAATAATTCTTCACAATCATCGCCCATAGCATTCACTGCATAACGGAACACGAACCGTCCCTCTTGATAAGTGTAATGCATACGATGGTCAACAGAGTAATGAGATGCAGGGAACACCGAACCACCAGCCTTCACATGCAAGAAAGGGAGTCCCTTTCCGTCTGTGCGATGATAGGAATCTATCAAGCCAATGTTCTCTTCTTCTGTCCCTTCTACCAACACAGCACCTGCACCATCACCAAATAAAGGACAAGTAGCACGATCTTCATAATCGGTGATTGCCGACATTTTATCAGCACCAATTACGATAATTCGCTTATGCCGGCCACTCTGAATCATATTAGACGCAACATCAAGCGCATACATAAAGCCACAACACGCCGCTGCAAAATCAAATGCAAAGGCGTTCTTCAACTCAATTTCCCCAACACAATAGAGGCGGTTGAGGGATGAGGGTAGTCAGGTGTTGTGGTTGCAACGATGACCGCATCAATCGAATCAGGATCAACTCCCGTCTTTTTTTCAGCAGGAGTTTGGCCGCTTTTCGTGCCATATAGGACGTGCCTAAGCCTTCTTCTACCAGCAGGCGACGCTCCTTAATACCCGTCCGTGTGACAATCCACTCATCATTGGTGTCGACCATGCGCGAGAGTTCATCATTGTTGAGAACATAATCAGGCACATAACCTGCTACACCAGTGATGATGGCGTTGATATTCTTCATTATTCTGCTACTTCCTTAACAACAGCAACCTTACCTCTATAATAACCACAAGTAGGGCAAACTGTGTGATAAACGTAATAGCTACCGCAGTTAGGGCATACTGCCAACGTAGGAGCTACTGCCTTATCATGCGTTCTTCTTTTGAGTGTACGCGTCTTTGACTGTCTTCTTTTAGGATGTGCCATAATCTTTTAAATTAATTTTTTGTTTATTCTTCGAATTTCAATTGCGACAAAGCTGCCCATCGTGGATCCATTGCTTCCTCCCCATTCACATCACTACTTCGGGTAGTCGAGAGCGCTTTCAGCTTCTCTATCATCGCAGGGTTACATTTTCCAGGTGCATGCACATGCTTGATAGGAATGCAGAGTTCAATAAATTCATAGATAAACCATGCAACATCGAGTATTCCTTCATCCTCGGCCACCGTCACAAGGTCATCATCTTCGGCATAACTTTCGCCCATTTTCACAGCTAAGTGGTTCTCCGTTTCAATGGGTTGATCCATATCTTCGAGACACAAATCACAGGGAATCACCACGCTACCTTTCGTATAAAACGACAAATCGAAATAGTCATCGGTGCGGTTAATCACTAATGTTGTTTGCAAACAGCCACGTTTCACTTCTGCAGCTTCTAACGACTGAAAAAATGAATCATCCAAGTTGAACACACGTTCTGTTGCGCCTTGTGCCAACGCTTTGAGGTCTATTCGAAACGATTCGGTACGCTCCATACGGGCTGCAAAGATACAAATATTTTCCGTAAATAGCCAACTAATCAATAAAAAATGTTTAATCTTCCAGCAGAACCACATAGATGGCAACATCTCACACCAATCCTTTTACCGATAAAGGTGTCACATGCAATGACAACCCATAGAAATTGTGGATAAAAGCTACCAAGGAGCATTGCACTTTTCAAGTAAAATCATATTAGAAGCACTGTATCTAACATGCTCTCCGAACAAGGAACTGCCAGAGACATTGTTTTTTAATCCTTTCTAATCAAACAACACATTAGAAACAATACCCTTATCTATTTTTTTACATAAAAAAACACGTCGAAATACTATTCTTCATCACTTATTGGGACGGAGACGCATTATAGTCAAGGCTTCTCATCATCTTTTATGTGCACATGAGATTATGCTATGAAAGGACGAGTAGTCTATTCTATTCACCAACCTCCATTCCAATCATCGAGAGATGTGTTCTTTCGCTTGGCGAGGAAGTGTTTCTCCCAGCCACACTACTGACCGCTTTTGTAGTGTTTCGCTATCACTTCCCACCATGATTTCAAACGTTCCTGGTTCTATCACATAGCGCATTTGGTTATCATAGAACCCCAAATCATGCACATCGAGCACGAAATCAACGCGTCGCGTTTGCCCCTTCGCAATGAAAAGTTTGGAAGCCCTTCAGCTCTTTTACTGGTCGCACCATTGAAGCCACCTTGTCAGCCACATAAAGCTGCACAATCTCTTCACCATCGAAACGACCTGTATTGGTCACATCGACCGAAACTCGTAGCGTTCCATCAGCCGAGAACTGCTCTGGACATTGCATTTTACCATATGAAAACGTGGTATAGCTCAACCCATAACCAAAGGGATAAAGGTTGTGATTGGGCACATCGATGTGGCGAACAGTCGAGCTATAGGGCATATCGCCTGGCCGTCCTGAGCGTTTATAATTGTAATAGTTGGGAATCTGCCCCTCGGTAAGCGGAAATGAAGTCGTTAATTTACCCGCAGGCACGACGTCACCAAAAAGAATATCAGCTACAGCATGACCTGTTTGTGTACCAGGGAACCAAGCTTCAAGCAAGGCATCAGCCAGCGTATCAACCTTTTGTAAGCACAATGGGCGCCCATTCATCAGCACCACAACCAATGGCTTGCCTGCCTTATGTAGCGTATCCAATAATGCTTCCTGTTGTCCTGGCAAACGAAGCATGGCACGACTGCGTGACTCACCACTCATCAATGCCTTCTCACCCAGCACAGCAATCACCACATCACTTTGCTGAGCAGCATCAAAAGCAGCAGAAAATTCCCGCTTGGAAGGGTCTGTGAAATCACAACCTTGTATGTAATCTATCACCACTTCATTACCTAATTTCTGTCGAAGTCCCTCCTTCACGGTCACTACATCACGTGCATTGCCCCGTGCATTCCACGAGCCCATCACCTCATCTTGGTTATTTGCCAATGGCCCCACGAGAGCTATGCGTCGAATTTGCTTGGAAAGTGGCAACACTGCAGCTTTATTTTTCAACAATACCATCGATAAAGCAGCCGCCTTCCGTGCTAAAGAATCGAGCCTACTCGAACGCACCTCTCGTCGTTCGCGTGCTACATCAAGGAAACGATAGGGATCATCGAAGAGCCCTAAAGCATATTTTACGCGCAAAATGCGTTCTACGGCAGTATCAATATCCGATACAGATAAGTGTTTTTCACGCACTGCTGTCACCAAGCAACGATTATATAAACCATCTGTCATATTCATATCCACACCTGCCTTCAACGCCAATAGCGCCGCATCTTCATCGGTTTCGGCCACACCATGTGCTTTCAACTCTTGTACAGCGTTCCAATCACTCACCACAAAGCCTTGATAATGCCATTGCTTACGCAGCAAATCAGTTAACAACCAGTGGTTCCCTGTGGCGGGAATACCATTGAAACTATTAAATGCTGACATGAATGTCTTGACTCCGGCATCAACACATGCCTTGAAAGGTGGTAAATAAACCTCGGCCAATGTCGATAAGGAGAGATCCACTGGCGCATAATCTCGACCAGCTTGCGGTGCACCATACGCTACAAAATGCTTAGCACAAGCCATCAACGCATTGGGTTTTCCGAGATTCCATTGGAACCCTCGCACACGCGCTTCTGCAATTTTACATCCCAAATAAGTATCCTCTCCAGCACCTTCAACAATGCGTCCCCAGCGTGGGTCGCGTGCAATATCAACCATGGGTGCAAAGGTCCAGTGAATACCCGACGCAGATGCTTCTATCGCAGCAGCCTTAGCTGTTTCAAACATGAGATTTAAATCCCACGAACAAGATTCTGCTAATGGTGTAGGGAAAATTGTTTTAAAACCATGTATCACGTCAAAAGCAAACAACAATGGCACTTTCAACCGCGACAACCGCATATTCTTTTCTTGCAGTACACGCAGCTTTTCAACGCCACCCACATTGAGAATCGAGCCCACCATCCCACGTTCGAAGAGCGAATCAGAAAGGGCTTCGCTTTGAGGCCCCGTTAACAATTCACCACCTACATACTGTGAAAGTTGCCCTATCTTCTCAGCCAGCGTCATCTGTTGCATGAGTTGTCGCACAAACTGCGTTTCTTTGTCAACCACATGGTATGTCTTTGGCATCGTTTTCTTAGGTTGACGCGGGTTAATGTGCTGTGCATGGCCCACAAAAAAGCAGCCCATGAAGCAGGTCGCCAATAAGAGCGTTCGTTTTGTTTTCATTCTGTTTACGTTTTATTCTGATTTAATTTCTATCGTTTGAGACTGCAAATCCACGCCACGTGCTGTGAGTTGAAGAGTTGAAGGCGCCTTGCCAGCTTGCACAACCACCAGGCATTTTCCAAAGAACGCACGCCGTTCGTGGGCTTGAAAACGTTCCATAGAGAAAGGAGAACCATTGTCAACGCCTGCAATTTTACCCTCCCCCTGCAATGAAAAGAGGATATTATTTTCTGCCCAGGGGCACCGATTACCATCACGATCCACCACTTCTACGGTAACAAACGACAGACTTCGACCATTGGCTTTGATTATCTTATGGTCAGGCGTCAGTCGAATATGATGTGGTGCGCCTGCTGTTCGTAGAGTTTTTTCGGCTACAACCAGTCCATTTCTTCGCGCCACCACATGCACTTCTCCTGGCACAAATACCACAGGCCATGCCACATGGTATTCGTGTTCATTGTTCTTTCGGCGCACCCCCTGTGAGGTTCCATTCACAAAAAGTTCCACTTCATCGGCTTGATTGTAATAACACCACAGGTCAATGGTTTGCCCTTCGAGCCAGTTCCAATGAGGAAAGACATGCAACACAGGTTGTTTCGTCCACTCACTTTGGTAGAGGTAGTAGGCATCTTTGGGAAAGCCAGCCAAATCTACCAACCCAAAATAGCTACTTCTTGCTGGAAAAGCGAAGGGAGTAGGCTCGCCAATATAATCGAACCCCGACCAAATAAACTGACCAGCACAATAAGGTGTGTGCTTCACCACATCCCATGTCTCTTCGTGAGTGGAACCCCAATAGGCACAAGAATTGTCATAAGCAGAACAAAGAAATGTTGGATCCGTGAAAGGTTTCTTGACGGTTGGCAAGCGATACAGCGAGTCACTGGGCATTTTATAATAACCTCGGGTCTGCAAAGCCGACACGCTTTCGGTCATCAAGAAAGGCTTTCCTGAAATTGCTGGGGCACCTCGCTCACCTTTTTTTCTGATGGTAGTTAAACCCGATCACATCTAATGCCCCACTTTTTAAACAAGTTATTGTTGGGCGACACCTCGTTACATCCCGCCGTAACGAGGCGCGTTGGGATCGTAGCGCCGCACAATAGCCGCCAACACTTGTGTTAGTCTGGCATTCACATTCTGCGTATCTCCAGCCGTCAACGCTGCCTTATCGCGCTGGTTGTTGAGCAAGATATTCACCTCATCTAAGGCAACTCCCGTATCGTTCGTTTTTGTTCCATTGCTCCAATACCTCGTTACCGATGCTCCAAAAGGATGATAGAAGGATGGTTACGATCACGCAAAACCATATCGCGCAAATCGCGTTCAAACCACGTCTTGAAATGCAATGAATAGTCGAATGATGTTTTTCCTTGCAGCCAACTGTCAAAAGCTTCATCAACAACCAGCATCCCCATACGGTCACAAAGGTTCAAAAGCTCGGGAGCCGGTGGGTTATGGGCACACCTTATGGCATTAGCACCCATCGTTTTTCATCATCGAAAGCTGTCGATAGAGAGCATCTTCGTTGATTGCTGTGCCTAAACATCCCAGGTCACCATGCAGGCAAACTCCGTTGATTTTGATATTCTCGCCATTCAGAAAGAACCCCTTCTTGACGTCAAATGTCACCGTTCGGAACCCCATCGTCGTGGTATCACAATCCAACACCTGCGCTTGTGCCACCAGTTCTGTCGTAACCATATAGAGATGTGGCAAAGAAAGCGACCATAGCTGTGGCTGCCGCACGCGCATTTGCTGCTGAAGGGTAGTGCCAGAAGGCTCAACAACACAAACTTTTGATGTCTGTGCAACTAACTGATGTGCTTTATCCCATAGCTTTTGGCATACAACCACCCGACGACGGCTTCCACTAAAATTCTCAATCTGGGTGTTGAGTGTCACCTCCCCTACCCCTTTCTTGATGGTAGCAATCACTTGTGTACCCCATTCAGCCACGCGAATGTCCGACGATCTGGACAAGTAAACATGGCGATAAATACCACATCCCGTGTACCAACGACTATTGGGCTGCTGCGAATTGTCCACCTTCACAACCACAATGTTATCACCTTGTTTATGAAGGTAGCGTGTAAGGTCAAAACTAAAACTTATAAATCCGTAGGGACGTGTGCCCACCCATGTACCATTTACATACACAGACGTATTCATATACGCCCCATCCAAATGGAGTACATAGCGAGAGGTCGCATCGCTATCTTGTAAAAACAGATGCTTACGATACCAGCCTTTGCCACCAGGCAGTGCACCTCCTGTGGCACCCGAAGGGTTTTTCGCATAAAAATCGCCCTCAATAGCCCAATCATGTGGCAAATCTAACAGGCGCCAATCCCTATCATCGAACGTCGATTGCTGTGGCGCGTCGTCTTTCTGCAATGCAAAACGCCAGCCCTCATCCCATAGATGGCGTTCAGAAGCCTGGCTTTTGAGTGCCCCTATCGACAACAGGCACAAGGCAATCCCACAAAGATAGTAAGAGAAAAAAGGAGTCGTATGTTTCATCTTAATTTTATTGCACAACAATTTTACGACCACCTACAATATAAATTCCGCGTGGAAGCGTGCCGGCTTGCCATTGATTGGCCACCTTAATCCCATACAACGTGTAAACCGCGGGATCGGTTTTTACATGCATTTTCACATCCTTAATGGCTGTATCGGTATCTCCTCTTCCTGTCACACGCACACTTCTCAGGTAATACCCCTTTCCTGTTATGGCCAATCCATGTTGCTTGAGCTCCTCAACGGCTTGCGCATTAAGCGTAAAGGTGTACACCTTTTCGTCCGCCCCAGCAGTCAAGTTCAGAATATGTCCATACGTTTTATCCGACGAGAGAGGGGGCCGGTTGTGCTCACCTTGTGCAGGTTGCTTGAATTGTCGCAAGAAAATTTGTGCTTTGACATCTGCATCTCTCACCGTAATTTCCAATTGTTGTCCTGCAGAAACTTTTTTAAATGATGCAGCAGGGATAAGCACTTCGCCCCATTGTATTTGCTTAAAGCCCACCCATTTTGCACTATCTTTAGAGGAATGCAGCACTGAGAACAAACGAATATTTTTTCCTTTGATGGTACACCCCTCGGTCTTCAGCTTCCTGCAAAGGTCATCCGTATCGACAATAAAGGTCATTTGCGCATCGTGTTGGGCTAATTCTGGCTGTAAGGTAATGATGGATTTACCCCTCTTATCGCAAACATCGAGGGCCAATTTCCCTACAGTTCTAAACTCAGAATTACTAAGCGTGTCAAGGTCCATCACAAGCTGATCACCCACCTGCAAGCCTTTAAATTGCTTAGCGGGCATATCCAAGTCGATGGCCAATGTTTTCCAGTCCGACCCTTTGGGCAAAGAGCCCAGCCACAGCGCCCGATTCGTACGTTTATACACCCGCAACCAATCGATATTCATTTCATAATTATGGGGCACTTTACTTATCTTTCCATGATATTGAGGATCCAATTCAGGGTATAAGATGCCTCTATTAAGACCATTAATAGTATCAATCTTACCACCCATGGCTCCTGTCACGGCCACATCCCAAATATGATCGATATCACCTTTGATATATTTATCTTTCAAGAGCTCATTATAACGGTATTCAGAAGTACCCTCTACCATGTCAGTCTTCGTCGTAAATACCGATCTCACTCTCCCATCCAACAAGAAACTCACCGCCAAATGCACTGAAGAGTCACCAGGGAGAGGGTCGATTTGTGCACCATAAACATGGAAATCTTCTTCTGGATTGAAATCAATAACACGGATACGATCTGCAAAATCATTATGATTGTAGGTCGTATTGTACTTCAATTCGTTGGTCACACTATCACGATATGACTTGGCATGATCCATCCCATGCACCGATTGATGGAGCGTTCGCTTGCCTTTGAAATAATAAGTATGATTGGTCCAATTATCAGGGATATCCCGATCATCGTCATTAACAAAGAACTCTTGCAAGTCAATCTCAAAGTTTCCGGCTCCTCCATAGCGGTGACGAAGCCATAAGCCATCCATACCCCTATTGCATAGGGTATCTTTGCCTTCACTTCTATACGCGAATACAACGGATAATAACGCCCATCATTCTTTGCATCCTTGCTGGACAACGCACCAGACCACCATCCTGTGTACTTTGGGGCATACTCCCTTTTGATGGGTTTGCGCCACAACACACTATAATCAACATCATTATCGGGCTTTTTAGGCCGGTAAAGCCCCGTCAAAATAGCATCGCGTGTGGCACGAAGGGTGAGTATGCCATTTTTTACCGATATCATTTGATCGCGATAGATGTGTACACTTCCCGTGTTTCCATTGCTCCCATAGGTATCAAACTTATAGTCTTCACGTGCGTCACCATACATGCCCCAAGCAAAACGGTCAACATCTGTACCATTAAATTCATCGCCTTTTAAACGATTCCAGCCGGGCAATGCGGGGATTCCAAACTGCTCTGTCTGCGCACTTATACTGACAATGCTCATACACAGGACAAATATTGCTGTTAAAATTCTTTTCATATTTTATTTTTTTTGAATGACTTCATAAGCCTGATAAAATAGTTTATCGCGGCAATTCCATCTTTTATATAAACGGAAATAAATGTCTTTTATTACCAAGCGATGGAGATTGCTTTGTAAAATGTGTGATATCATGCAACAAAATGTATGATATGGTGTGACAATCTATACCATATTATCCAACGATTACAGCGCTTTTGCCACACCATCTCATCGCATACCTATGGCACTTCGATGGTAGCTTGCTTTGAAACAAAATCAATGGTGATTTGTTCCTGCTTTCCACACATAATCTTTATTTGGTTCGCCGTCGCCATTCTTACGATATAAGAACGCTTTCGTTTCGGGATCAACATAGACTTCGCGCTTCCACGAGCCAAACTTCTTAACACGACTGAAGGCCGGAATGTTCGGATAAATGCGTAATCGCCCCTCTTGTGGCAGCGTCACACTCATGCTTCGCCCATCAGCATTGGGCGTAAACGTCACACTGGAACTACCACAAGAACCCGAAAGGGTCAGGGGTTGAATGGCAACCTCGCGCGAATCCAATCCCACATAAATGAGGTAGATGCCGTCATGAGGAACAACTGCCCGATGATTCACAACGTTATAGTCTGTCACGGTCTTCAACTTAGCAAAGTTTCCTCTGCCAAAAGCCTTTTCAGTAGAGAACTCAAGTGCGGTTCCTCCGCGCAAATAGCTGATGTAAAACCAACGCGATGCCCCAGCATAACCATTCTCTAACAACACCACTCCTGGTGCGGCCCAATCCCATTGTCCAAAGTCGTCGCCCGTCATATAAAGCTGATTTACGCCTTCTGGAATAAGATTCTCTGGGGTTGTTCCGCCAAAATCGGCCGTTTGATGCGCTACATCAACCGTGACTGTTGTTCCCTTTGCCACAGGCAAGACAGGCGGTTCGTTCGCAACGACGCCTGGATAAACAATCTTCCCATTATGGATGGTGAACAACATGGTTGACCAGTCTCGTCCATTTTGCTCAGACGTGGCAAAAAGATGAAGGTTTCCTGTCTCGGTTGTTTCTACTGATAAATGACTCCCATTGCTGGTTAAGGCCAGTTCTTTATCTGCCAAAGCAGCACCCGAGGCATAGACCTTAGGATGCTCAAACGTAATAAGTTTGCGGTCTAAGTTCACATAAACCAAATAGAGCCCCGAGGCGTTTACCGTGGCTTTCCGTCGCCATTTAGCGTCACACCTTGCATTGTTTCCAACGAAGAGAATGCCTGGGCACCATCTTTTGTCGTAGCCCACTCTATGGTTTGGCCAGCTTGCAAATAGCATAGTCGCCAAAATTCGCCATTCCCAACGGCACCCACAGGAGCCATCGGCACCACATCGTTACTGCTCCACGCCCCAAAGTTGGTTCCACCCATGTAAAGTGTGTTGGCAAGTCCTTTTACTTCGATGCCCTTTCCACCCATGCGCGCCGTAAATTCTCCTGTGAGTACGCTGTATTGCACTTGCACATGATATTGCCCTTTCAAAGGGAATTTCAACTTCACATCCGACAGATTGGTGAGGGGCTGATAGGCTTCTGAGAGCTGATTGGCACGTTCGGTTGACGCCGTTCCCGTGAAGACTGCTGGCAAAGCGTAGTTCTCGGTGTCGTTATCGCGTAGATAGAGGGTTGTCCCATCGTTCACATTGAACACATATTTATTGGGATACAGCTGCTGGGTTGAGTCGGCATTGCTCCAGGTAACGATGTGTCGATTGTGGTCATAGGTAACGTCGCTGAGCGCTACAGACGTTTTTCTATCTGCAGTCAACGCATGATCACTCTGCATGGTAAACTGAATGGGGAGGATAGCCAGTTCTTTTCTTTGTTGATTGACCACCACTTGGTAGAGTCCTTCTTGGGGTACAGAGAAGCCATTGCCGCCGGCTTGCAATTTAAATGCTGTGGCGTGAGCATTGGAAAGGGCAATCTCACTCCCCTTTCCATACGCAACGGGCTGGCCATCGCTATCCACATAGGAGATGTGAAAGCTGCCATTGGGTTTCAACCAAGCGAAGATACTCAACATGTTTTCGTGAGTACCGGCCTTCAGACGACCTGTTTCGATGGGGGGAGAGAGAACTCTGACGATGCGCCAGAGAGATAAACACCTTTTGGAACATTCACCACTTCATCATAGCCAATATTATTCTCTGTGCAAGCTATCGCACCCAAAATGGATAGCATCACCATCATATTTCTTAAACGTATCATAATGACCTTATTTTATTACCAACCTGTATTTTGTCTCCATTGTTTTAATTTAAGCACTTCAGACTGCGGTATGGGATACCAATACATCTTGGGCTCAAACACGCGCTGTTCTATTTCGGTGGGCGCATAAGCATACCCCCCTAAAGGTTTCTTCGTGATTTGTACCCCTTTCAGCGGTGCGCCGAGCGTCGAAGAGGCAATTTTCCAACGACGAACATCCCAATAACGATGCTCCTCGAAGGCCAATTCTACGCGCCGTTCATGCTGAATTACGCCACGCATCTGCGCTTGTGAAAGCCCTGTCTCTACGTCGGGGAGCAAAGCACGGTTACGAACTTTGTTGAGATAAACCTCAATATCGGGATTGGTGGGATCGCATTCGTTGAGCGCTTCTGCATAATTCAAATAGATTTCTGCCAAGCGGAACAGCGGAACGACATGCCCACTGCTGCTCCCTCCCGTTTGAATATTCACATCTTCATTGAGGAACTTGCGCAGATAATAGCCAGTCTTCGTTGCATTCGGATTAGGACTTGCGTCTGCTCCACCAGGATAAGCGGCCACCCTTTTACCTTTAAAGTCTGCAACATTCATTAAAATCGTAGCCGCTAAGCGGTCATCTCGATTGGCAAAAGGCAACGCAGCATCGGCCGGATTGTTCCAGTCAAAGGCCGTCCCATCGAGCGTTTCATAAGAATCGACTAAGTTCTGAGAAGGATTTGTGCCCCCTGTCCCACCGAAACTCACGGGGAAGTTGCTCTTCTCAAAATTAGCATTAGCAGCATACCTACGCACGAAATATACTCTTTATTTTGGAAATCGTTTTTAAAAAGATTACCATACGACGAGGCTAACTCATATTGATTGAGGTCGATAACGGCCTTTGCTGCATCGGCAGCAGCCCGCCATTGCGCTACATCCGAGGGTTTATGAGCCTCGTCGATGTCGCCAAAGTCAACATAAAGTGGGCTGGCAGCATAGAGCAACACCCTACTCTTCAAGGCTAAAGCAGCCCCTTTCGTGGCACGACCAAAGGCATCATTGACATTGCGCCACGGGGTAAGTTCGAGTGTTTCTGCTGCGGTATCACACTCACTTACAATGAAATCGACCACATCTTTCATCGTGGGGCGTGGCATATTTCCATAGTCACCATTGATGCTCAGCGTTGAAGTGATGATGGGAATGGGGCCATAACGCTTGAGCAATTCAAAATAGAAATAGGCACGAAGGAAGCGTGCTTCGGCACACCACATGCGGATATCTTTTAAATTGTTGGCATACTCTACCTGCTTATCGGGGTCTAATCGTGAAATATCGAGGTTTACATGGTCGGTATTTTCCATGATAGTGCAGCACTTAGCAATACCCGAAAAATAGCGATTCCATTGATCATCGGGGTTGTTTAAGGCGTTCCATGAGCCATTACCTAACTGCCGAATATCAGACGATTCGACGGCAAATGTGGCATCATCTGTTGCAGCCGCCAACAAAGCACCATTCGAAAAGCGATTTAAGCCTTCAGGGAGAAGGGTGTAAGCATAGGTGAGATAGGATTTTGTTCGATTGTAAGAGTCGAACGTTGCCGTCTTATCAATAAACGATTCTTCCTCACGATCTAAAAAACTATTGCACGAACTGAGAATAGAAGTTGCGCTGATGACTATCGAAACGACAATATATGGAGAAAACTTTACGTTCATAGAGGGATATTTTTTTAAATAGAATATTACTTAAAATGCAAGTTTCAAACCGACACTAACCGTGCGCATGAGGGGATAACTTAAGAGATAGTCTTGCTCGGCATCACCCAATTTTCCAAGATGATCGAGCGTGAACAAATTGGTAGCGTTGACATAACAATAAACGCTATTCAAACGTAGGGTTCGCGAAACTGCTGCAGACAGCTCATAACCGAGCTGAATATTGCGCAACCTTAAGTAGCTTCCATTACGACGCCAAAAGGTGGATGTGCGATAATTGTTGCTGAAATCAACCGTTGACAAACGCGGATAAGTAGCGTCGGTGTGGGTTGGTGTCCAACTATCGAAAGCTAAATTTGAAGCTGATCCATTATTTGGAAGGAGTAAACGTTGGGGCCCCGCAAATAAATATCGCGTTGAGCAACCCCCTGGAACAGCACATTGATATCGAAACCTTTGTATTTGATACCGCCACTAAACATGTAGTTCCACGCAGGAACAGTAGCGTTGCCCACAGGATGTGCATCATTTCCATCGACAATCTGGTCGCCATTGTAATCTTTGTAGCGAATATCTCCGGGAGCAACATGTCCGAATTGAGGCTGAGGAAGATTGGCTTTTAGTCTGCCACTACCATCAAAATCGTCGGCCGTATAGAAGCCTTCGGCCTCTAAAACAATAGGTTTCCACACGGGATTTCCTTTTCTATAGAGATAGCTCTCGGCTTTTATATCTTCCCCTTGCTCATCAACTCGGCTCATTGCATACCATGTTCCGGCCTCTGCAAAGTAAGAGATTCTGTCACGAATCGTCCCTTGATAACGTGCTTTGAACTCAAAACCATGATTGGTTACTTTACCCACATTCATCAAAGGAAGGATACCACCATAGGAAGCTCCTACGATACCGAGCACCTGTGCATAAGGAAGTGTGAGAATATCTGATTGGGTTTCATGGAAGAGGTCGAAGTTGAACGACAGATTTCTCAATACGACTGCATCGAAACCGATATTGACAACGCGTTTTTTCTCCCACGAAACGGCAGGATTAGCCAAAGTCTTTTCCGTGAAACCTGAAGACTGTGAGCTTCCTATACCAAAGAGATAACTTCCCTTACTGGCATAAGCCTCATCGTAAATATAACGTGCTGACGTTTGATTGTTACCGGTAAGACCATAGGATGCGCGAACTTTTAAGAAATCAATCCACGACATTGCCTTGAAGAAAGACTCCTGACTGGCTACCCATGCTGCAGAGAATGCTGGGAAAATACCAAAGCGATGCCCGCGAGCATAATTATCGGTACCCATATAAGAAGCCACCAACTCGGCGATATAACGTTGGTTAAGGTCATAGGTTAAACGGCCTGCAAAGTTTACATAACGCTCGTCATCGCGCACATTATAGACTTGATAACGATCATTAAGCATCAGCAACATTGCATGGATGCCATGCTTACCGAGACGTCGTTGATAATCTATCTGCGCTTGTAGACTACACGTGACTGACTGGTTCGAAATCCTTCAGATGCGGTTAATGCAGCCTCCGACCCATATTGCGTATAACTATAAATCGGATTATTTTGTGCATCGACCCCCGTTTGCTGGAGCGAATAGCGTGCATAATCGCGTGTTTTGGGCGACGTTTCAGCCATAAAATTATGATAACCAAACATCACTTTGGCACTCAGTCCACGCACAAAAGCATTAAAGTCATACTGTAAACCGAAGATGACTTGCAGTGAACGAGAGTTCTCTTTATTCAACCCACGATACAAAAGATTGGCTACAGGGTTGGTATAGAGTGATGTCCCGCCAATACTTCCATTCGGATTGTAGACAGGGAAAGCATTAGGAGGTGTGCTCCAGATGCCATTTAAGTAGGAATCCGCACCGCCTCCTCCAGGCATTGTCTTCTCGGCGAGGCTCACTCCAGAATAGAGTGACGCACGGAAATAGCGGGTGATGTCTACGTCTAAGTTGGCTCTGAAGTTATAACGTGCATAATCGACATTGGCATTTTCACGTCGTTTGGAGTCTGTTCCACGATAAATACCATCGTTTTGCAATAGCCCTGCCATGACATAATAATTCAATCCGCTACCTCCCCCACGGAAAGATAGTTCGCCCATGGTTAGTGGTGTCGTCGTTTTATAAACCTGCGTTTTCCAATTTACATTGGGAAAAAGGTAGGCATTGCTACCCGATTGATAGGCCGCGAGCATATCATCTGTGTAGATAGGAGCTTTCCCGTCGTTGGCAAGTGCTTGATTATAAAGACTTGCATAGTGGTAAGCATCCATCGGAGTGTCCATCACTGTTGGCATTTGAATGCCCGTTTGCATGCGGAAGCCAATCTTTGGTGCAGAGCGGAAGCCCTTCTTTGTCGTAATCAACAACACGCCATTGGCACCCCTTGAACCATAGATTGCCAATGCTGCCGCATCCTTTAGCAAAGAAACCGACTCGATTTCTTCGGTAGAAAGATTGTCTAAAGGAGCTTCAAAACCATCGATAAAGACAAGCATTTCTTGCTTACTATTGAACGAACTCACACCACGTGTGAACATATTCTCCATGTAAAAGTCGTAACCTGGCTCACCCGATTTCTGAAGAAGTGATAGCCCTGGCAGCATTCCTTTTAAGGCATTGCCCACCGTTGGCGAGGTAATTTCCATGAGGCGTTCACCTTTTACTGTGGAGATTGCTGCTGATTGTGCCCATGAAGGCTGTGCTCCATAAGCTATAGGTGTCATCGTTGTATCGACAATATCTTGTGCACTAACAGGAGAACAGCACTGCATAAGTACACAGCTGATGATAAAATATTTCAATTTCATTGTCCTATTATTTTACATTAAGGTTTGTTTTTAACTACCATCCAGGATTTTGAATGAGATAACCTTTGTTGACTTCTTTCTGGTCAATGGCATATAAATAGCAGTTATCATTCCAAAAACGATGTTCAAAAACGTAGGGTTGATAATGAATATGTGTTTTATTCCCATCTATTGAATGAATTTTTAAACCATAAAATTGCCCTTTCATGACGCCTTCTTCACCTGCTATACGCCATCTTCGAATATCCCAAAAGCGATGATCTTCGAAAGCTAACTCCACAGCACGCTCGTTACGGAGCTTCGTTCGGAAAGCTTCTCGTGTCATATTTGCAGGGAAATCAGGCATTCCTGCACGTGAACGGATGGCATTGACCGCATCATAAGCTGCTTGTGGCGGTGCACTTTCATACTCATTCAGTGCCTCGGCATAGTTTAAATAGAGCTCTGCCAGTCGGAAAACAGGCCACTGAACATTGGCCGTATTGCTACCATTGACGTGCAATATACGGGGTACCCACTTATGAAGTAAGTGTGCTGTACGATCCATTTTCGAATGTTCAGCACCACCTTCAAGGAAGTTGATAAACGGAATCTCATCATTCCAGCTACTACTATGATAGGCAATGGTCTGCTTAAAACGCGGATCAAGACTGTTATAAATATCAATAAGGTTGTCACCTCCATCCATATTCCAATCAGCAGGCTGCCCATCTGCACGCCTCTCATAGTGCAAAACGAAATTAAAGGGCACATATAATCCCGCATCACCCCATGACTTATTCATGGCCCATGTGGGTAGGTTTGCCACCAAAGGCCGACTGGTCGTCTTGAAATTACGATATTTCATATTCCCCAAAATGATTTCTTCATTATCGGGAATGGTCCACACATCTTCATAGTCTTTATCGGGGTTTCCGGTGTTATACAGATGATAATGGCCAGAGGCTATAGCTGCATCGATTGCAATTTTAGTTGCATCGGCAGCCTTTTTCCAACGCTCCCTATCGTAGTTGCCATAGCCAATGAGCTCCTCATGCCCAGGAAAAGCCATATAAGGTGTGTTCGTATTGAACAAAGGACTTGCAGCATAAAGCAATACTCTACTCTTTAAAGCCAAAGCAGCTATACGCGTAGCGCGCCCCAGTTTAGCATTGTCGGTATAGTAATCGGGCAGATATTCTGTGGCACGATCACAGTCAATGAGAATCGAATCGATACAATCTGCAAAGGAATTGCGTGCCCGTTGTGAGAAATCTGTTGGGTCGATGACCTCTCTTACAATAGGCATTCCACCATAACGATAGACACCTTCCCACAACAACATGGCTCTCATGAAGTAGGCTTCACCGTAGTGCGCCGATTAAAATCAGGGGTCTCCTTCATCGAAAGGCACTTCATGGATACGCTTTAAAATGAGGTTTGCCACTCGCATCGTGTGGTTTCGCAAATAAAAACGGCAGTCTTCATCCCATGTAAAATTACTATTGGTGTGATTTCCTGCATTCCATGCGGCATTTCCCATAGCCCAAGTAGCCACATCTTCGCCCTCATCACAGGGCAGAAGCCAGCGTGGATGACGATAACAACCGCCGATCCGTGTTGCTGCTACTCATACAAAATCCATAGGGCATTCCTTCGGCATAAAGCGTCGTTAAAAGCTTCTCTACACCTACACGCGTAGCAAAAACTTCATCCTCTCCATAGTCTACAGAGGGTGGAGTCTCTAAGAAATCGGAACAAGCTGTCAGGAAAAACAGTCGCGAGTATCGATGCTATAGATATAAACTTCTTTTTTTCATACGAAAGGTTTTAGAATTGAATATTTAAGCCAACATTATAGATCTTTTGCAGCGGATAAGTATTGATTTCTACTGCACCTCCTTTAGATGGCGCCTCAGGGTCTAAGTCGATAACATCTGTCCAAGTAAACAAATTGGTACCACTGACATAGAGTCGCAAGCTTTCTAACCCCAACGTCTTGAGTTGATGCTTACGAAAAGTGTAGCCAATCTCCACATTTTTCAACCGTAAATAGTTGGCATTGCGAATCCAGAAATTAGAGTCTTGATAGTTGTTATCTGTATCTCGCGTTGGACTCATTGATAAACGAGGGAAGCTTATGGTGGCTCCTTGCTCATAACGCTCCTGCGTCCAACGTTCCAAAATTAATGTTTTTGCACTATTATGTGCGTTGATAAAAGGCCATAATGCACGGCCAAAATACTTGATTGAAACATGGGATGTTCCTTGAAAGAGTGCAGAACAGTCAAAACCACGCCAGCTGCAACCCACAGAAAAACCATATATAATCTCAGGAGTAGACGAATATCCGATGGGCACCATGTCGTACATATCAATTTTTCCATCTTTATTGACATCAACATAACGCATATCTCCAGGCTGCAAGCGGTTGCCATTCCAGCTGCTTACAGGCCTATCAAGCGCATTAATCTCTTCCCATGTATTGTAGAAACCATCGAAAAGAAGACCATAAAACTGTCCCACACGCCGACCTGTGCGCATTTGATAAGCATACTTCTCGGGCACTTCATCTTGGAAAAGAATTTTATTGCGTGCAAAAGAATAGTTGAATCGTCCCCAATAATTAAAGTCACGGATGCTATTTCGATAATTTATATCCAGCTCAAAACCGCTATTTTCCATCTCACCCATATTGTAAGCTGGCAGTGAAGCACCAATTAACATGGGCGCACTATTGCGGTTAGAAAGGATATTGTTACGTCGTTCTTTAAAGTAGTCAAACGTCATCGTGAGATGATTCTTCAGGAAATTCATGTCGACACCTATATTTAACTTACGTGCTTTCTCCCAGGTCAGCAACGGATTTCCTAAGCGTTTTTCCTCAATCATTTGCGAATAAACAGGATTTGCCGATGACCCAAAGTTGTAACCCGATAGACTTCCACTCGTATTTCCATAAACTGAAGGAAGATATAAGAAACGATCTCCACCAATTTTATCATTACCTACCTCACCATAAGTGGCTCTTAGTTTCAGATAAACAAGCCAGTTGTTTTTAGGAAAGAAAGGTTCTTCGCTCACAACCCAGCCTACTGAGACGGCAGGAAAGAAGCCAAACCGGCGTCCAGCAGCAAAATTTTCTGTACCATTATACCCCATATTAAACTCCGCTAAATAACGGTTAGCATAACCATAGGTTATACGTCCGACAATACCTTGATAGGCATTAGGGACATGGAACTTTAAAGAAGGTGCATAATACTTACTTTGGTTATAGAGCAAGAGTCCAGTTGCCTGATGCTTTCCGAATGTGGCATTGTAATGAAGTCCTGCTTCAAAATACACTTTTCTATTCTTACCATATTCAAATTCGCCACCCCATGTGCTCGCTTCATTCTGTGGAATGAGAATAATTTGCGTTTGATCGTTGGGATCCCGCTTAGGAACAAATGTCTGCATGGTCTTCACTGAGAGCCGTCTACTATAATAATAGCTATCATAAGAGGTACTGGCATGAACCGATAAACCTTTTAACAACACTCTGGACAAATCGTATTCAAAACGCAATGTCGTATTGATGGTGTTCGCATAGGTGTCGTTATAACCATTATTCAACAGGGCTTGCCAAGGATTTTCATCATCGATAGCGTTTTCAAGACGCACCAGTTTGCCATCAACCATGCCAGGAGTTCCCAAGGGTGTGGCCCAAGAAATTTCTTTCCAAAGCTCACTATTGCCGAGACCTGGCGTACGAATATTGTTAATCTGTGTTGCCAATTGCACGATAGCTTTAAAATCTTGCGTGACATTAAAGTCAAGATTGGAACGGAAATTATAACGTGCATCCGAAGCATTCACATCATGATCACGATCAATCTTCGTGTATTTATACATACCATTCTGTTTAAAGAAGCCCGCAGAGATAAATATTTCACCCGATTGGTGCCACCTGAGATATGAAAGTTGTGTTGTGTGCGCATCGAAGTGTTACGCAAAAATTTACCCACCCAATCCGTATTGGGATGCATAATGGGATCGGTTCCATCGCGATAGCGCTCAATATCTTCCTCCGTAAAGCGCGGAACATACGTCGTTCCCTTTGTATAAGCGTCGTTCTTAAGCGCCTCATTGTACATTTCACAATACTGTGCACTATTTAAATAATGTGGCAATGCCGTAGGAGATTGGATTGCAATATTCCCCGAATAGCTCAAACGTGGCTTACCTTGCTGCCCTTTTCGTGTGGTAATTAATATCACACCATTGGCACCTCGCACACCATAGATGGCCGTTGCCGAGGCATCTTTAAGAATGCTTACCGACTCAATTTCATTCGGATCAAGACCATTATAGTTAGGACGTTCTACGCCATCAATCATCACCAAAGGTGCTGTATTGTCGGAAAACGTGCTCACACCGCGAATCAACAATGTGGATTGGTCTTCACCTGGCGCACCGCTTCGCTGCATAGCAATCAAGCCTGGCATCTTACCAACCAACATATTGCTGATGTTCGCCTGTGGTGTCTGCACCAAATCTTTTGTGGTGACAGAAGCGATAGCACCCGTTACCGAGGCTTTTTTCTGTGTTCCATAGCCCACAACTACCACTTCATTGAGGTTGTGTGCTTCGTCTTCATCCAATGTAATTTTTAATTTGGCGTGTTTTTTGATGGCTACTTCACGAGTTGCAAAGCCGATATACGAAATCAGGAGTATGCCATCTGCTGGCACATCCAATGCAAATTCGCCATCAGCATTCGTAATAGTGCCCACCTTTGTCCCCTTCAACAAAACACTTGCCCCCAATGATTGGGTCGCCATTTGCATCACGCACAACACCCGAAAGCTTGCTCGTTCCTGCTGCCATTTGCGTGCGTTCGCTGGAAGGTTTAGTTGTCTTTCGCTCGTTTTTATCAGCTTTTTCCTTTATCAATACAATGGTACTATTGTTAAAAGAATACTGAATCCCTAAAGGAGCGAACACTTGCGAGAGAGCTTTCTCCAACGGCAAATCTTTACATACCAAGGTAACTTTCGTTTGCGGTTGAAGAACATTGTTACGGTAAACAAACGTATAGCGCGTTTGTTTCTCCACCTGTTGAATAAACAGGCTCACTTCTTCGTTCTGAAGATTAAGGCTTACACGGCCACGCTGCGCCCACAACGTGACAGGAAGCAGCAACAGCGCCAGGATAAGTAAGATGCGCCGTGCGTCTTTCCATTTATTTCTCTGTTTGCTTGTCATTATGATATAGGTTTGTAGATTTGATTATTCTATGAGGATATGATTATGCTTGATCTGATACTTAAATTTATATTGCAAACTCAACGAATAGAGTACGCTCTCCAAGGTCTCGTGATAGAAAGCCCCCGTGAGCAAATCATCTGCTAATTTTTGATTGCGCAATTCTATCGTTACACCATACCAATTTTCTATTTCTTGCAGCACTTCGCTCAGCGGTTGGCTACTAAACGCCAGATAACCATCTTTCCAGCGTGCGTCCGTAGTGCTATCATTATCACAAATATTCATTTGATGGTTGACTACGGAGTAGACTGACTTTCGACCAGGCACCAGCTGATAGACCTGCGAAAGACCTGCAGCAGAGAGCTGAACTGCTCCCGAGAATAGTGCTGTTTCAACCACTCCTTCGTGGCAACGCACATTAAATTGTGTGCCCAACACTTCAATCTGCATATCGTTTACACGCACATGGAAAGGACAATCGGCATCCTTGGTCACATCAAAATAGGCTTCACCTCGCAAAAGCTCCACTTCACGCTGCTCCTCTGGAACCACATGATAACGCAATTGACTATTGCCATTGAGACTCACACGGGTGCCATCGGGCAGTGTGACCGTGCTTTTGCTGCCGGCTTTCACACTGACATAGGTATAGATAGTGTTTTCGCATGCTGCGAACGCAACCACCAAATGCTGCCACTCAACACAGAAACCAGTAAAATCACCACCGAGGCACGACGCAAAAGCCTACGAACAAGCTGCCAACGCTGCGAACGGCGTATCTGTTGCTGAAGTTGTTGCAGTATTCTTTGTTGTGAGGCATCCTCCATTTTAGCCGAAGAAGCAGAGGAAGAGAACTCACCACACATCAAATTCCATAAGTCTTCATCGGAGGTTTGCACCACCTTTCGTTGCAATTGTTCGAAGTCAGATTGCGACAATTGCCCCGATAAATATTGTTGATACAATTCTTCTATTCGCTTTTCCATAAAGGGTTACTTCTAATAAGGATACGCAAAGACGCTCACGTAATACCTTTATATAACGTTTATTAACGATAGTTTTTTTAATCATGATTGGAGGAATAATCGCCCCTTGAGAACTCGGTTTTTAGCGAACGAGGCCTCTGCAAGGGGCTAACGCTGCTTCAACTCGCGTCTGAAAACCTTCAAGGTTGATGTAAGATAGTTTTTAACCGTCTGCGAAGATAAATTCAAGGAGTCGGCAATCTCTTGTATGGTCATATTCTTTTCGCGGCTCATTTCATAGATCTGGCATGCTCGTTTTGACAAGTGTCTTTTCGTTTGTTCCACCTGTTCTACCACTTCATGATAATTCACCTGCTCTTCGGGCGTAGGGATGGGCGACATTTTATGACAAGCTTGCCGATACTCTTCGAAATCAATCTGCGCGATTCGCTTTCTAAAACCATCGATAATCAAGTTTCGCGCGATGGTGAATAACAAAGCATGTACGTTACCATAGCAATCCAACTGCTGACGTGTGTTCCACAATTTCAAGAATGCCTCCTGCACAATATCCTCAGCAAGGGCATTATTTTTAGTTTGTGCCATGGCAAAGCCATAGAGCCTATTAGAATAATGTGCATACAAATCGGAGAAAACCTCGTAAGAGCCTTCCTTCAATCGTGCGATGTAGCCATCAGGAGTGTCATTCATTAAAACCCAGGATAAAATTGTTTGTAGTGGATAATGCTTGCAAATGCGTTGAATGGCGGCCAGCAACCTATGGTTATTCGGTGGCTACTGCAACCGCCTGTCTCACGATTATTTTAGTGGAAACGTAAAATGCTTTTTCTCTTTCGCTGTCAACCCCACGTAATCCACCTCCATCTTGCCTTTCGAGATATGACAAAGCAAGTACGTATTGTTGCTATTCACCAAATTAGGGAAGTTGATTACCTCATTCGGTTCTTGATAGGCAAACGCGTGTAGATGACCAGAAAGCATCACAGAAACATTCATTTTGTTGAGCTCTGGAGTGATTGTTTTCTGCATGTGATAGCAACCATGCCAGTTTTTCAATGTTGGAGGCATGTGTGAGAACACCACTAAAGGATAACGTCCCACCTTTTTTTCTTCACGAAGGCTACGCAACCAGTGAGCTTGCTCTTCGCGATAATGGTCATAATCCACCATACCACTATATTCAATACTCTCATCAGGCTTGTCTTCTCCTGAGTCAATAAACAAGAAATCGATTCCTGCTACGTGCTGTACGCGATAATAATGGCCATTGTTTGTGGGAAAATAATGATAAAGGTTATCGGCGAATCGGTCGCGCAGCTCATGGTTTCCACGATTAAAGAACAACGGGGTATGCGTGGCAAACATACTAACACAGGTGTCTAAGTAGGCATCCATCATGTGTTTCTGGTCGCGTATGCGGTGAGACATATCGCCATTGAGCAACACAAAATCAATCTTATGGAAGTCAACATCTTTGCATAATTCTTTCATAAACTGCGGTCGCTCGTGAATATCATTCAACACCAAGAAGGTAAGGTCGCGCGGTTGGGCAGGAAAAGTCGTAAAGGTGTAGGGCTTACCACGCCAAACATCGGTACAAGCAGTCTTACCCAAACTCACCAAATCGTCGTAATGCCACTCAACAATCTCTTGTGTGAACACACGATAGCGATACTTCGCATCGGGTTTTAAGCCTGTCACGTGCACGCGATGCACACTATCCGTAATCACTCTGCGCCCCGCCAACACGTCATAATAGCGAGGTCGCGCCTGTCCATAGAAGTGATCGGGACCTTCGGGAGCCACCTCTACCCACGAAAGGCCAGGCTTATCGGTCACCCAAACAATGGTTGCACTCGTGCTATCCATATCACATATCCATGGGCCATGCGTCACTTTGATGGCGTTGGCACCAAGTGTGAACAGCAACATTAATCCTAATAATAGATGTTTCATGTACTTTGCTTTTTGATGTATTAAAAGTTCTTTTTTTCAAAAGATTACACCAGCAATACGAGAAAAAGGTTAAAGTGGTACTATATTTTTTTAAAAAAATGTTTGGTTTTGATTGCTGTTTTTTCTATTTCAAAGGGAACAATCCATACAGCTCAGCATCAATCTGGTCGGTAACCTTCTGAAAATCTTGTGCATTATTTTTCGAAATCTATGTTATCACCATCAATAATAATAAGGTGTCCTTTATAGCCTTTAATCCAGTCTTCATAGCGATTATTAAGCCCGGTGAGATAGTCGATACGAATACTTTTTTCAAAGCTCCGTCCTCTTTTTCCAATATGTTTCACCAAAGTGGGTATGCTCGAACGAATGTAAATCATCAAATCGGGCAAGGCAACCAATGAAATCATCAAGTCAAAGAGGTCTGAGTAGTTCGCAAAAATCTCGATCACTCATCATCCCCATCTCGTGCAAGTTAGGTGCAAAGATGCGTGCATCTTCAAAAATCGTTCGATCTTGAATAATGGTATCTTTACTTTTTGCAATCTCAACCACCTCTTTAAAACGCTTATTCAAGAAATAAACTTGCAAATTAAACGACCATCGAGGCATGTCTGCATAGAAGTCATCGAGATAAGGATTGTCATCTACAGGCTCAAAACGCGGTATCCAATGAAACCGCTTGGCCAACATTCGCGTGAGTGTTGTTTTACCACTTCCAATATTTCCAGCAATTGCTATATGCATAATTCAATATTAATAGGTTAGAATAATCCAAATAAATGGGCATCGATTTGATCGATAATACCCGAGAAATCTTTTTTATTTCGTAGAAAATCGAGTGTATCAACTTCCACAACCATCACCCTTCCCTGATACTTTTGAAACACGAATGTCTCGTAGAGTTGGTTTAAACGCTCCAAATATTCCAAAGGCATCTGCTGTTCATAGTCGCGTCCGCGCTTCTGAATGTTCTTTACTAAATTTGAAACACTCGACCGAAGATAAATCATCAAATCGGGGTAATGCAATATATGCGTCATCGATTCGAAAAGTTCCATATACGTATGAAAGTCTCGTGCACTGAGATTGCCCATCTGATAGTTGTTCTCTGTAAACACATATACCCCTTCATAGATGCTGCGATCCTGCACAAAGGTTTCTTTTCCGCTGCTTTTCGCTAACGTCAGCAAATCTTTAAAACGTTCTTTCAGAAAGAACACTTCCATATTAAACGACCACCTTGGAATATCCTTATAATAGTCTTCCAAATAAGGATTATAGTCCACAGCCTCATATTTAGGAATCCATCCATAATGATGTGCTAAACATTCCGTGAGCGTCGTCTTGCCACTCCCTATATTTCCAGCTATTGCAATATGCACGTTTTTCTTTTTTAAAAAGATAAAAAACCGATAAATGGCATCTATTCTGCTTTAGGTGGATAGTGCATTTGCGCTTCGGTGATGGATAGGAGCACCTCTTTCAAATTTTTCTGCTTCATAACGTGCCATCGGCAGATCTTGCAACAGATAGTTACCACAATCCATTGCTGAAGCACCTGGTATCTCCCCTTCATAATGAGCGATGAAATCAAAAGTACGTCGCAACAAGTCCAGCACATCTTTGCTTTCTAAGTCGCCCTGCACAATGAGATAATTACCTGTCAAGCAACCCATAGGCCCCCAATAAACAATACGTTCTTTCCATTCAGCATCATTGCGAAGGAAAGTCGCTGCGAGATGCTCTATGGTGTGAATGGCACCATTATGTAATGCGGGTTCACGATTAGGCAATTTCATGCGCACATCAAATGTCGTCACAATCTCGCCACCCACACGGTCTTTCCTACTTACATAAACACCACGTTGTAATTGTTCGTGGTTCACTGTGAAACTCGGTATCTTTTCCACTCTTTATTCCCTTTCTATATTTATTTCAAGACACTGCCTACTTGTTGTAACCGCTCCACAAATCGATATGTCACATCAAAGCTACCATCGGCCAATCGATCCCAGAAATCAAAATACATCTCTGCCTTATGGTCTTTTAAAGGGACATCGCTTATAATACGGAAACTCACAAAGGGCACACCAAATGTGTAACACACTTGCGCAATGCTACAACTCTCCATATCCACGGCTTTGGCCTCGGGAAAACGCTGCATAATCTCACGCATCTTCTCACGTGAATCAACAAACCAGTCGCCACTCACCGTTAAACCCATCGTTATTGCATGGCAATCACTACCAAATTGCTGCACAATTGCAATGAGTTTATCGGCTAATTCATATCGCTTTGGCATGCCCATAATCTGACCATAAGCACAATTGTCACCACAATAGGCATCATGATAAGTTGTTTCCATGGCTACAACCACGTCACCCACGTTGAGTGAAGGGTCTGCTCCTCCCGCACAACCCGACGAGATGATCACATCGGGATGATGCTTTTCAATCATCATCGTGGCACCTATGGCGGCATTCACCTTCCCAATGCCACATTTTTGTAGCACGATGTTGGAATCGTTTCCCAAACACCTTTTGCAGTTGCGCGAACTCTTTGTCCATTGCAACGATAATTCCAATTTTCATTTCTCTTGGTTGGTTTTGCCTACAAAGGTAGTAAAAAATATTGGCGCAAAGCATTGCATCTCACACAGATTTAGGATGATTTTATTGCATTTAATGCCTAAAGCTTCTACGAACAACGCCATATACAGAGCATTTGAGGATACCCCACAATGTAAAAGCATGTTCCCTTCTCACCATTTTCGTAAGATATGGGTAGCACTTCCTTATATATGCTCAAAAAAGCAATTACACTTCTCGACGATTTGCATCACAGAAATACCCACAATCCTTACAAAACCATTAACATCCTGGAGCGAATTTTCACAGGACTCCTATACCTTCCTTAGTAGATGATAACGAAATGCTTCATGAACTTCATTGTGCAACCATGCTGGCCAAAGCCTGCTTGAAAGTCTGTTTTCTGCCTCCTAAGAAGGAAACAGGCTTCCCCCTCTATGCCATCTCTCACGTTCCATACTCGTTTTGGACTTGCCAATCTCCCTTTTTCAAGCATAAAAACAGAAAAAACAGATAGATATTTGGGCATGTTTCATATTTATTGTATATTTGTAGCTACAAAACTCAGCGCTAAATCTATTAAACAAAAAGCAGCTAAGGCAAATGAAACAAAAGACAAAAAGATATTTATTGGTATGTGGCTTATTACTCATCACCCTCTTAGGCTCTGCAAAAAAATCCTATTAGAGTGGCTTGTGTTGGCAACAGCGTTACCTTTGGTTATGGCTTAGACAATCGTGAGACCCATTGCTATCCCTACGTGCTGCAACAACTTTTAGGCAAACCCTACGAAGTAAGAAATTTGGGCATTCAGGCACAACACTACTCTCTAAGGGACATCGCCCCTATATTCAGCAGCCAGAATATCAGGAAGCCTTAGCTTTCAAACCTGACTTTGTGGTTATCCATTTAGGGCTCAACGACACAGACCCACGCAACTGGCCCAACTATAACAGCGAATTTGATTATGATTATCAACAGCTCATCAATAGCTTTCGCCAGGCCAATCCCAAAGCACAGATATGGCTTTGTCTCATGACTCCCATTTTTCATCCCCATCCTCGCTTTGAAAGTGGCACACGTGACTGGCATACTGCCATACAAAAGCATATCCGACGCATTGCCAAAGCCAACCAAACGGGGCTCATTGATTTACATACACCACTCTACTCACGCCCTGATTTATTTGCCGATGCGCTCCACCCCAATGCCGAAGGTGCTACCATCATGGCGAAAACCATCTATGCCGCACTCACAGGAAACTATGGTGGATTGAAACTTGCGCCTCTCTATGGTGATGGGATGGTGATGCAACGCCAGCAACCCATCGTGTTTCGCGGGACAGCCAATGCTGGAACACAAGTGAAAGTGGCTTTTAATGGACAGCAACAGACTGGTATCGCAGCTGCTGATGGACACTGGAAGGTAACCTTTCCTGCCATGGAAGCAGGCGGACCCTATGAAGCTCAAATCAGAACAAAAGGAGAACGGCGCGATTTACACCTTATATATATTGGAGAGGTGTGGCTCTGCTCTGGACAATCCAATATGGAATTTCCTGTAAGAGCAACGACAACATCGAGCGAAGACTTAGCTCATGCCGACCAACAACCCCTACTCCACCTCTACAATATGCCGACCCGTTTCCCTACAAACGCTGAAAAATGGCCAAAGGCTGTGCTCGATAGCATAAATCGATTGGCAGTATTAGACACGAAGGGGTGGCAAGTAGCCAATAAAGCAACGGTAGCTTCTTTCTCTGCTGTGGCCTATCATTTTGGAAAGGCTTTGGCCGATAGTCTAAAAGTGCCTGTGGGTATCATTTGTAATGCCGTTGGTGGCACTACAACCGAGTCGTGGATTGACCGCCACACCTTGGAATGGCAGTTTCCTTCCATCCTGTATGACTGGTATCATGGCGATTTCGGACAGTCATGGGCACGCAAACGCGCACTCGAAAACATTGCCCTTGCCGAGAAAACCGCCACTCAACGCCACCCCTATGAGCCTTGCTACATGTTTGAAGCGGGCATATTGCCATTGAAAGGCTATGCTATTAAGGGGGTTGCATGGTATCAAGGCGAGTCGAACGCCCACAACATTGAACTGCATGCACGCCTCTTTAGACTATTGGAAAAGAGCTGGCGGCGCTTCTTCCACCAACCCAAAATGCCATTTCTGATAGTGCAACTATCGAGCTTAAACCGCCCTTCGTGGCCCGAATTTCGAAATTCGCAACGCCTTCTAACCAAACAACTGCCCCAAACATGGATGGTTGTGACAAGCGATGTGGGCGACTCTTTAGACGTACACTATCGCAACAAGCAGCCCGTTGGCGAGCGATTGACACTTCAAGCGCTGCACAACATTTATGGACACGATGTTGTTTCGAAGGCCCATCCTGCATCAAAGCACGAAAAGTAGGTGCTTTGACCTATCTTTATTTTAAAAAAATGGGATAGGCCTACAAGCCAAAAAAATGGTAGGTTAATAGGTTTCGAAGTAGCTGGAGATGATGGTGTTTTCCATACTGCAATAGCCGAAATTGAAGGTGAAAGTGTGCTACTGCGTTGTGACGAAGTAACAGAGCCGACGATGGTTCGCTACGGTTGGCAACCTTTTACACGAGCTAATCTCGTAAACGGAGCACAACTTCCGTGCAGTACGTTTGAAATGAAAATTCCACAATGAAAACGATTCGTGTTATTTTAATTATTTATATCGCAATGATTGATTTCCTATCAGGGGAGGATGTGTATGCACAATCCATCCAACTATCGCACATTGAACGTATCATAGGGTTCCCATCTGCCGAACCGGGCATAGAGAAAGGTGTATCAGCCTGCTTTGCAGGCACTGTGGGCAATACGCTTTTAATGGCAGGAGGTTGTAACTTCCCTAACAAACCCGCTGCAGAAGGTGGTGAAAAACGCTTTTATCAAGGCATCTATGCTGCACAGATTACCGATAATAATGAACTTCATTGGCGATGCATCGGACAGCTTCCTGCTCCTTGTGCCTATGGCGTGAGCATTCCTTTAGAGAAAGGATTGTTGTGCATTGGTGGCAACAACACACAAGAAAGCTTTGCCACAGCTTTTGTCATCACCATCAAAGAAGGTAAAGCCTGTGTAGAGAACTATCCTACCCTGCCCGCTAAGATGGACAACTTCACAGGAGCGCACTATGGTCATCGTGTCATTGTGAGCAATGGTTTACAACTCTTCGAACTCGATTTAGAACATATAGAATTAGGATGGCACGCACTCCAGCCTCTTACAACCAAGAAATTAGGACAACCCATCAGTGCTTTGTCGATGGAAGCTTTTGCCAATGGGGCGGCTGCACACCCAAGACCGAGACCGAACTGACAGCACTCAACATTGCTGGTCAAAGCTTAACACACCCATTAAAAGAGCTATTACCTCCCAAAGATGATGCTGGAGAAGAGATTTATTTAGGTGGTGCTGCAGCCATCAATCTCACCGAAGACACCTTTGTAGCTATGGGTGGTGTAAATAAAGATATATTCCTTGAAGCCGTGAATCATCCTCAACCAGGCTACATGACACATCCTGTGGAATGGTATCGTTTCAACCCCTATATTTGCGCATATCAAAAAGGAGAATGGCACATTGTAGGAAAAGAGCAGATCGCTGCGCGCGCAGGTGCAACCTTAGCACGCTATAAGCAATCGGTCTACCTCATTGGTGGCGAATTGAAACCCGGTATCCGCACACCTGATATTTATCGTCTCACTTTTAGCTATTAACTCACCATGAAAATGATTGAAAAGAAATACTATCCGTGGATTGTTGTAGCCTTGTTATGGGTAGTTGCCCTGCTTAACTACATGGATCGCCAAATGCTCTCAACGATGCAAACATCGATGAAAGCCGATATTCATGAGCTTAATCAAGCTGAGGCTTTCGGCGCCTTGATGGCTGTTTTTTTATGGGTTTATGGTATTGTATCACCCTTTGCAGGCATGATTGCCGACAAAGTAAACCGCAAATGGCTCGTTGTGGGTAGTCTGTTTGTATGGTCTGCAGTAACATTGGCCATGGGTTTATGCCACGAGTTTTAACCAGTTATATTATCTGCGCGGCATCATGGGCATTAGCGAAGCACTGTATATTCCATCAGCTTTGTCGCTCTTAGCCGATTGGCATGAGGGAAAAAGTCGTTCTTTAGCCATAGGAATCCACATGACGGGCATCTATATGGGGCAAGCAGTAGGTGGCTTCGGTGCCGTAGTTGCAGCAATATTGTCATGGAAGACCGCATTCCATTGGTTTGGACTCATCGGTATCCTTTATGCGTTGGCATTAGCAATTCTGCTACATGAAAAGCCTTCGCACGACACAAGGGTCAATTACACCGCCCAAGAAACATCAACAAGAAGTAGCTTACTAAGTGGATTTGGAGTGGTTTTATCCAACTGGGTTTTCTGGATTATCCTCTTCTTTTTTGCTGTTCCAAGCCTTCCCGGCTGGGCTACAAAGAACTGGTTGCCTACTTTATTTGCCCAAAACTTAGGCATCCCCATGGAAGAAGCAGGCCCTATTTCCACCATAACCATTGCCATCTCATCGTTTGTAGGTGTTATTTGGGGAGGTTTTCTATCTGATCGCTGGGTGAAGCGCAACCTTAAAGGGCGTATCTATACCAGTGCAATAGGCTTAGGACTCACCATTCCTGCATTGATATTGCTGGGGATTGGCCATAGTCTGCCCGCTATTGTGGGGGCAGGCCTACTCTTTGGCGTGGGCTACGGCATGTTTGATGCCAATAACATGCCCATACTCTGCCAGTTTATCTCGGCAAAACAGCGCGCCACGGCCTATGGCATCATGAATATGACAGGTGTGTTTGCAGGTGCTGCGGTGACACAAGTCCTTGGCAAGTGGACTGATGGTAACCACCTGGGCACAGGCTTTGCCTTCTTAGGTGGCATCGTAGCCTTAGCACTCTTAGCACAATTGTGGTTTTTAAAGCCGCAGACAGACAATATGGATTAATGAGAAAACAGAATTTTAGAATAAAAATAAAATGGAAAAGATTATTGGATTGATTGACGCTCCATTCACTCCCTTTCATGAAAATGGTGATGTGAATCTTCAGCCCATTGCAGCTTACGGAGCAATGTTGAAAAAAAATGGTTTGCAAGGCGTGTTTATCAATGGTTCGTCGGGCGAGGGCTATATGCTCACGACAACCGAAAGAATGGCTTTAGCAGAAGAATGGGTGAAGCAAGCGCCCGAAGGTTTCAAGGTGATTGTGCACGTGGGTAGTTGCTGTTTGCGCGAGAGCATTTCACTGGCACGCCATGCTGCTGAGATAGGTGCATGGGGAATTGGTGCCATGGCACCTCCCCTTTCCACGCATTGGTCGCATTGAAGAGCTCGTGAAATATTGCGAACAGATAGCCGCCGCCGCACCCAACCTACCATTCTATTATTATCACATTCCCGCTTTCAATGGTGCCTTTTTGCCGATGGTCGACCTGTTGAAAGCTGTAGACGGGCGCATACCCAATTTCGCTGGAATCAAATACACCTACGAGAGCCTCTACGAATACAACCAATGCCGGCTTTATGCCAACGGGAAGTTCGACATGCTACATGGACAAGACGAAACTATTCTGCCCTCATTAGCACAAGGTGGTGCACAAGGTGGCATCGGTGGAACGACCAACTACAATGGACGTGAACTTGTTGCCATCATTGATGCATGGAAAAAGGGCGATATAGAAGCTGCACGTGCACACCAGGATTTTGCACAAGAGGTGATTAATGTGATCTGCCACTATCGCGGCAATATTGTTGGTGGCAAGCGCATCATGAAACTCATGGGCTTTGATTTAGGTCCCAACCGCGTGCCATTCCAAACATGACCGATGAAGAAGAAGCAAGAATGAAAGCCGAACTCGAGGCCATTCATTTCTTTGACAAGTGTAATCAATTTTAAAACACAACGATGATGAATATAAATCCTAAAACTTATTTGCAACAGTGGGCCGACCGCTACAAGCACGACCTCACCGAAAACAGCATGCCTTTCTGGATGGAGCATGGACTCGACCGTGTTAATGGAGGTGTTTACACACATGTGTAAACCGTGATGGATCGCTCATGGATACGACCAAATCGGTGTGGTTTCAAGGACGTTTTGCCTATATCTGCGCCTATGCCTACAACCATATTGAACGGAAATCAGAATGGCTCGAGGCTGCAAAAACAACTCTTGCATTCATCGAAAAGCATTGCTTCGATACCGACCGCCATATGTTTTTCTCGGTAACAGCCGACGGAACGCCCCTTCGCAAACGCCGGTATGTATTCAGTGAGACCTTCGCTGCCATTGCTATGGCTGAATATTCGCTTGCATCGGGCGACCAACATTATGCTCAACGGGCAATCGAAGTTTTTGAAGACACGCTGCGTTTCCTCAACACACCCGGTTTTCTGCAGCCCAAATTTGAGCCCACAGTGCAGTTACAAGGCCACTCCATCGTGATGATTCTCATCAATGTATGTAGCATTTTGCGCCAAGTTTCTAATGACGAACGATTGGAAAAGCAAATCAACGAATCCATCGACAAGCTGCAACGCTATTTTATGCACCCTGAGTTTAAAGCGCTCTTAGAATGTGTTGGTCCCCATGGAGAGTTTATCGATACCAACATGACACGCACGATTAATCCAGGACATTGCATCGAAACAAGCTGGTTCCTCATGGAAGAAGCACGCCACCGCCAATGGGATAAACAACTTTTAAATACAGCGCTCACCATCTTCGACTGGTCATGGGACTGGGGATGGGACCAAGAGTTTGGCGGTATCATTAACTTCCGCGACTGCAAAAACCTACCCTCACAAGACTATGCGCAAGACATGAAGTTTTGGTGGCCGCAGTGCGAAACCATCATTGCTTCGCTCTACGCCTATTTGGCCACGGGTGAAGAGAAATACTTGCAGCGTCATCAGCAAATCAGCGAATGGACTTACGCCCACCTACCCGATGCCGATTATCCCGAGTGGTATGGCTACTTGCATCGCGATGGTACGGTGGCACAACCTGCAAAAGGAAACCTTTACAAAGGTCCATTTCACGTTCCACGCATGATGATGAAGTCGTTCGCCCTTTGCAACGACATCCTTGAGCGGCTATAACCGCTCCTTTGCCGATGAAACAGCGCCCGGAAAGCAAGGTACACCCACCCTGCTTCTGGGCGTTTTTCAAAACAAAAAGCAACGTCGCCCTCGCCGATTCACCTTGTGGCACATCAATATTATCCCGTCCTGACACAATTCTTTTCGAAAATATTTCGCCATTTCGCTAAAAACATTTAACTTTGCGGCCAACAAAATAAAACGTTAAGTGATGAGTAGTTTGCACCATAAGGCAACCTTCGCAGCGCAAAAGAATTTCTCTTCTGCCGCTTTTTTTATGCCTATTTATTTGGCTAATCCAAATAATTGTGTAACACACACAGGAGCGAGACCAATATAAAGGTACGCGCGACGCACGCGTAATATACAACATAAACACTCGCAAACAAAGGGTGTGCACGAAGTTTTTTCATAACTTCATGCACACCTTTTTTGCGTGCATAAATGAATGGGTTGTGTGTACAAAAGCAAGAATAAAATAATAACGTTTAATAAAAATAGTTTTAACGAGATGAAGAAAAAAGCAAAACGAGTTTACGTAACTCCAGAAAGTAAGGTTTATGCAATGCAAACCGAGCAGTTCATTTGTGGCAGTATAAAGCCCCCATGCTACGGGGTCAACGACCACACAGTGGGATAATGACGAAGAATCAGATGGTGGAACCATTTTCATTGGCGATGAAAGCACTGTTGCGCCCTAATGGTGGCGACGCAAATCACATTTTATCAATTCAAAAGAAAGGAAAAATCAAATGAAAATAACGAATATAACAAGATTAGCAGCAATGGCCGCAGCCGTTTTAGCACTGTCGGCCTGCCACAACGAGTTGGACAACCAAGCCGACGACAAAGTGAACACGGCAAAGCAAATCACTTTCAAAGTGAATTTTGAAGACTATAATGCCGACGAAGAAGTGCAGGGCACGCGCACCCTTGCGCCCGACACACTCAGCAAACAGGTAATCGACCTCGACAATAACCTCTTGGCCGAAGTGTCTATTCAGCGCGACACCACCAAGGCCGACCACACCACCACACGTGCCTTGTCCAATGGCACCTACACCATGCTGGCCTATCAAGGTTCTACGCTGAAAGCCGAAGTCACCGGAACCGTCAATAACGGCGAGTTCTATGTCACGGGTAACCCCATGGTGTTAGCCCCCGGCACCTACGACTTTGTGCTCTATAGCGATTTAACCCGCAGCGGCAACACGTTCATCGTCGACCGTTCCAACATGAGCAATGCGCAGATTGGCCGTACCACCGGCGTGGTCATCACTTCGCAGTTAGAGACCCAAGAAGTGGTGTTCAACCTCAAGCACCTTGGTGCCCGCATGAAAATCAAGCTCACCGGCTACATGCCCTATCCCACGATGTCCGCCACGCTCTCGTCGGTCAACGCCACCTCCGTTCCCAATCAAGTGGTCTACGATGCCGTTGCCGATAGCTGGACAGAGCTACACGAATGCTGCGCTGAGTGAAAACTGCACATTCGGCTAACAGCGTTTGGGCAGAAGGGAATACGGGTGGTACATCATACACTTTTTAAAGATATTAACTACCCCAGCCTCACCAATGATTATTTTTATTTTTCTGCCGACAACCGATGCTTCGAAATTAAAGTTGACGCTTAATGGTGGAAAGCTCTATCGCATTGATTTTGCAAGCCACCATACTCCATTGGCGCTATCTCCAGATCCCGCCGTGGTGATGAAAAACAACGGATCGTATATCATCAATGTGAAACTGCGCCCCTAACTATCTCTATCTGATGAGCGATGGCAGCACCGATTTTGTCAATGCCACGCAATACACCCATCTCAAGAAAAGCCGATGGCACACCGCTCTATCGCGACAAGCAGGGCAATGTGCTCACCACGCCAAAAAGTGCCCGTTGGCTTGGTAGTGAGTCAAAAGCAAGCGCTTGGCAATGGCATTGAAATCAATTGAAGCGACTGCTGTTTTGGGGATCAGGAACCACAGTTTTTAATTATAAAAAGATACAAAGTTGATGGTTGGTCCCCTTCCCGAGAGGAAATCAATGCGATGGCAGGGGATATGGACGGCTATAAATATACATGGGAAGGCGCTGGCAGCTCTGATGGCGTGACCATCAAAGCCAATGACCCCGTACATTATCCATCTTTCTATAAATTTGGGCACTATCGCGACGAACTGATTGCAAATGGTGTCAACTTAACAGGAGTGATGCTCACTAAAAATTGGCATTTCCCCAGTGCGGGCGAGTTCCAATTATTTGTGAAAAACTTAGGATACGGTGAGCAGCATCCTACTGAAGATCATAGAGATAAATGGGCCAGCACAGCTGTAAACTTGGGACTAAAAGAAGTTGGTGAAGCAGGTTATGGTATTGTATGGATTGGATTTAGCACAATGATTATTAGAAATAATAGTACAGCAACTTGTCTTTTAGGGGATGAGAATGTAAGCTATAGTATATCCTTTGGAGGAGAGTATCCCATTTATTTATTATTGATTTCAAGCCTATGGAGAAAATATGCCTTGTTCCCGACCCCGGGAACAATCGGATTCCTGAAAAATGCTTGTTCCCGGAGCCGGGAACAAGCAAAAAAACGAAAAATGGGGTTTCCGCATGCGGGAACGAGGAAAAAAATAATAAAAACGAACGTTCCCGACCCCGGGAACAACTAAAAAAATAAGAAAAAAACAAGTGTTCCCGCATGCGGGAACGTCCTTCTACAATCAAAAATTATTCATTTATTAAATTTTATCACTTATGAAAAACATTTCAAAAGCATCAGCTCCAGCACTTGGAGCATTATCAGTTTGCTAATCACTTGCTCACCATGGCCAAGGAGGCAAACGTGGAGAAATTAACCGCTGTGTTGAAACCTTTGGAGGATGCCTTCAAGGCCGAGGACGAGGCGATGTTCCCCAAGAAGGGAAACGAGATGAATGCGCAGCTGCGCGAGTTGGATGACCGCCGCGACAAGGCCTATTATTCGTTGCAACATGCCGTGGACGCGGGGCTCTACAGCGAGGAGACGGAAGAGTTGGAGGCTGCGAAACGCATCGACGAAATCATGAAACGCTATGCCGGTGTGGCTACGATGAACTATGACAAGGAGACGGGTGGACTGAAAAAAACTTGCTGGCCGATTTGGCCGAAACAGAGGCCGCGAAAGCCGTGAAAGTGCTGCATGCCGAGGGTGCCGTGAAGCGCCTCGGCGACCACAACAAGGCATTCGATGAGGCTTTCCGTGGCCGATTTGCGGGCGACAAAAAGCTGTTCGACATGAAAGCGCTGCGCCGCGTCACCGACAAGGCCATCGATGCTGTGGTGCGCCGCATCGATTCGTTGGACGACCTCGAGCCGTCGGCAGCCATCACCGCCTTGATTAACCGCTACAACCAGTTGGTGGACAACCGCCACACACTGCTCAAACAGCGCGAAACGACGAATGCGAAAGCCAATGCGGCGAAGATTGAGGAGCAACGCAAGATGCTCACACCGCTGTTCGACGACTTTGCTAAAACGCTCGGCGTAGCGGCCGAAGCCGTGCATTATTCGGGTGAAAACCGCGGCTCGGGCACAGCAAAGTGCTATCGATTGACCATCGATGGCCGCGCAACCAGCGTTTGGGCGAAGGTGAGCCGCAAGAAATTGGTCGAGGTGGCCGAGAAGGATTTGCCGAAAGCATCGTCAAACAAAGCATGGTGCGGCGGATAATTCGCATGGCGGCCATGCCAACGGCGAAAATCCCAGTGCCGAACATGGTTCGGCCACGGTGACGCCAAAACCATAAAATTCCATTCATTTAGAGTTGAGGGGGCGGGAGTGCGCGATGCATTTCCGCCCCCGATTGTGTGGTGTAGGTTGTTTACGCGTTTCGTTTGGGTGGGATTGTGCGTAAATGGTTATTTTGTTTGTATGGGATTGCACGTAAATGGTTATTTTGTTTGTGTGGGATGTGTGGAAAAATATTACGGAGCGTGGTAGGGGCGGTACCTGTGTGCCCGCCCGTGTCGCCCTGCAAGGGCGCATCCGTCGTTCATTCCTCGCGCATGATGCGTGTGTTGTTATTATGGAAACGCCGCTGCGCGAACGTTCGGGCGGGCACGCAGGCACCGCCCCTACGATTTCGTTTGGGTGGGTAATGATGTGGGCGAAAGAAAGTACAACCCACGTTGTGGGTAGCCCCCTTGCTTACATTGTTACCCAGGGTAGGCAGCGTTGCACTTGCCAACCCTGCGCTATCGAAAGTAAAACCGCGTTGCGGTAGGGCACACCACATAGTCTGTCATGCGTAAGCACATGTGCCACCGCGCAAAGGTCGTGGCGCATGGCATCGGTGGATGGGCATTGGCAATAATGCCATCGCGCGGAGGAGGAAAGGTTGATGGCAGATGGACAATGTTATGGACAATCATTCAAACATAGAAAGGAATATTGGCGGAGGCTCTGCTCGCAACTTTAATCAGAAAAAAATATTCGGCGGGGGTCTCGCCGAATACTTTTATTTAGAAAAATGTGCAAGCAATGGGCAAATCCATTGGGCTTATTGTCTTTGGGAAACAGGAAAAGGTAGCGCGCTGTGTGGCTGAGCTTGAGGAAGTGGAAGATTAGTCGACGACTGACGTTTGGGGCTCGTTAGTATTGTCATCGAGGATGACGCCATCTTTCATGTGGATGGTACGGTCGGTGAGACGTGCAAGATCTTCATCGTGGGTGACGATGACAAAGGTTTGTCCGAATCGATCGCGCAAGTCGAAGAAGAGTTGATGGAGCTCATGTTTGTTTTTCGTATCCAAACTTCCCGACGGCTCATCGGCAAAGATGACAGCAGGCTTGTTGATGAGTGCGCGTGCCACGGCCACCCTTTGTTTTTCTCCGCCCGACAGCTCGGCCGGTTTGTGGTTTTCGCGGTCGGCTAATCCCATGAATGCGAGGAGTTCGATGGCGCTTTTTTTGGCTTCGCTATATCCTTTCCCAGCGATGAAAGCAGGAATCATGACATTCTCTAAAGCCGTGAACTCTGGCAAAAGTTGATGGAATTGAAAGACGAAGCCGATGTGCTTGTTGCGAAAGTTGCTGAGCTTTTTTTCTTCGACAGGTTTCCCACGTCGACGCCATCGATGTTGATGGTGCCTTGGTCGGGCTTGTCTAAGGTGCCCATGATTTGCAGCAAGGTTGTTTTTCCGGCTCCCGAAGGACCAACGATGCTTACAACTTCGCCAGCGTTGATGTGCAGGTCGATGCCTTTGAGCACTTGCAATGGTCCGAAACTCTTGGTGATGTTCTGAATATCAATCATGCTTGTTTCTTTCTTGTTTGTTTCACAATCCATGCCCACCACCTTGCTCCGATGCGCAAAAGTGCTTCCCATGCGCTGTGCTCCTCGGTGTGTTGTGGCTGTGCAATGGTCATTTCTTCCTGGTTGCCATATTGGTCGGGGAAGATGATGAGTAGGTTGCGCCCTGCGAAGTAGCGTTGTATTTCGTCGGGCAGATATTCTAATGCGTTTTTATAGGAGACAGTGCCTTTGCGCGCGGTGACGATGACGAAGAGGTGATCGTTGGCCACTTGTGCGCCCAGCTGTGGCAGCTCGTTCCAATGTCCCATGGGCACGTAGGTGGCACGCACCTGTGGGTGTCGGTTGTTGATGTATTCTGTGATGAGGCTTAACGTCTCTGTTCGTCCGTGAAACAGAATGCGACACTCCAATGTTTCGGCCACGCGAGCGAGTCGCTCTAACCAACGATAGAAGCCAGGTTCGAATTCTGCTCTTGAGGGCACGGCCACTTGTATGCGCCGCAGTGTGTTGAGGGGTTGATGGAGGCGCAGCATCATGATTTGGCGGTTGAGTCCATTGAAGAGGCTTTGATGGAACTCTCCCCAGAATTTTGGCGAGACGTCGGTGTGGGTGTGCATGCCTATGAGTATTTCAGAGGCTTGAAACTCTTTGAAGGCGTGCTTGATGCCGTTGGCAATGTTGGCAGCCACACGCGTTTGTGTCTGCACTCCCACGTCTGATCCGGCACAATATCGGGTGACGCATTGTAACAGTTGTTGGCTCTGTTCCATGTTGCGGCGCATGTGTTCGCTGTCATAGACCACATTGAGTGCCACCAAACTGCGCTTGAGTTTTCGATTGCGCATGAGCAATGCGAGGCTCATGAGCTGCTCGGCAAATCGGGATAGCGCACGGGAATGAGTATTCGTTCGTCGTCTTCTCCCGTCATGTTCTCTGCGGGTCGGTCTTTGTCGCGCAAAATAATCTGTTGTGCGGCCTGCTCTGTGGTGACGCTCGAAATGATGCAGGTGAAGAGAATCATGATGACCACGGCGTTGAGCATCTGTGCGTCGACTAACATTGAGCCATCGGCTTGTGGCAATCGCATGCCCACCATCACCATGGCAATGGCACCTGCTGCGTGGGCTGAGGTGAGACCAAACATCATGTTGCCCGAGGAAATGGGCATCTTAAATCCCAAACAGGTGGCATAGGCGGCCATGGCTTTGCCCACTGTGCCAAAGAAGACAATGCAAACTACCGCCCACAGAATGTTGCCGCCCGCAAAGAGCAGGCGCACATTGATGAGCATGCCCACACCAATGAGGAAATAGGGAATGAAGAGGGCGTTGCCAATGAATTCTAATCGGTTTTTCAACGGCGACACGCTCGGGATGTAGCGATTGAGCACCAAGCCCGAGAGGAAGGCGCCAAATTCCTTCTAAGCCAATGGCGCCACTCAATGCGGCACACAAAAAGAGCATGGCCAAAACGAAGATGAACTGCATCACAGCATCGCTATAACGACGAAGAAACCAGCGCGTGAGGCGGGGAAGCAACAAAATGACGAGGCTGCAATAGGCCACAAACTTCAAAACAAATAGTAACCAAAAGCCAACGTCGCCACCACCACTGTTGGAGGCCACAATGGCTGCCAGCAAGATGAGGGCAAACAGAAAGGCCAGCATGCTCGAACCTACGCTCAATGCCACACTTGCCTTGCGCTGAAGGCCATAGCGGCTCACGATGGGATAGGCCACCAAGGTGTTGCTGGCCATGATGCATCCCAACAGCAACGAGGCCGATGTGCCATAGTTCAAAAGGTGGATGCTCATGAAAAAGGTGAGCCATAGCGGCACCATGAAGGTGAGCAAGCCAAACACGATGAGTTTGCTTTTGTTCTTGCGCACACTCTCTAAATCCATTTCCAATGCGGCCAAGAACATAATGTAATACAACCCTACTCTACCAAAGAGTTCGAATGAGTCGTCGCGTACCAAGATGTTCAAGCCATATTGCCCAATCACAATACCCGCCAACACCATGCCAATGATGTGGGGAATGCGAAGCTTTCCCATGACAATGGGCGCCAGCAAAATAATCAATAGCACCACAAAGAAAATGAGTGTGGGGTCGGTGATGGGGAAATAGGGCGATAAATGTAACATATACGGGCGCAAAGGTACATAAAAAAATGTGAATGGCTCACCAAAAAGAAATAAACTCTGTCGTTGGGCTGTAACAAAAATAATTGTAACTTTGCAAGGAATGCAGCGCTTGCAAAGGCTATAGTGTGTGGCTTAGCACACGATTGTGCAAATGAAGTAGCGACTGCCGAGAAACAAAACCCTTTATTCGCATGCTCAAATTAGATGACTTTTATCACGCCCGTTCTGTGCTGTGCCAGGTGTTGCGCCCCACAGCACTGGTGCAAGCAAGGAAGATGAATCCTGAAATGGAGGTCTATCTGAAACCCGAATGTCTGCAACGCACAGGCTCTTTCAAAGTGCGTGGCGCCTATTACAAAATTTCTCAACTCTCGGATGCCGAGAAAGCAAAAGGTGTCATCGCCTGTTCGGCGGGCAATCATGCGCAGGGCGTAGCTTTAGCCGCAACATCAATGGGCGTGAAAAGCCTCATTTGTTTGCCCGAAAACGCACCACTCAGTAAGATAGAAGCAACACGAAGGCTTGGTGCCGAAGTGTGTCTGGTGCCGGGCGTTTATGACGATGCCTACCAAAAGGCGCTGCAATTGCGCGACGAATGTGGCTACACCTTTGTGCATCCTTCGACGACGAGCATGTCATTGCGGGGCAAGGCACCATCGGTTTGGAACTGATAGAGCAGCTGCCCGATGTCGATGCGGTGATTGTTCCCGTGGGAGGAGGTGGCCTTATTTCGGGCATTGCCTTTGTCATCAAGCAGCTCCGACCCCACGTTAAAGTTTATGGCGTGCAAGCCGAAGGGGCACCCAGCATGCTCAAAAGCATCGAAACACATCACATGACGGCCTTGGATAGCGTTTCAACCATTGCCGATGGCATTGCTGTAAAGGTGCCTGGACGAATTACTTTCGCCACTTGCCAACAATATGTAGATGGCATTGTCACGGTGAGCGAAGACGAAATCTGTGCTGCCATCCTACAACTCATCGAGGCCGAGAAGATGATTGCCGAGGGAGCTGGCGCAACTACGGTGGCCGCAGCCATGTTTAACAAACTGCCTTTGAAAGGAAAAAAGGTTGTATGTGTGGTGAGTGGCGGCAACATCGATGTCACCATTCTCAATCGGGTCATTAATCGTGGCTTGGCAAAAAGTGGAAGACTTTGCACCATCGACCTTGAACTCGATGACCAACCCGGCAAACTCGTCGAAGTGTGCGGTGTGGTAGCACAACAAGGTGCCAATATAACGAGTGTGCATCACGACCGCTCTACCAATCGAAAGAAAGTGAACACGTGCATGTTGCGGCTCACGATGGAAACAAAAAAACCAAACGCACATCGACAACATCCTGCAAGCCTTATGCGAAAAAGGCTTTGAACCCTATGTCAATTCACATTTAAAATAAAACATCATTATGAAAGCAATTCAAACAAACAATGCACCCGCGGCCATTGGACCTTATAGCCAGGCCATCGAAGTCAATGGATTTATTTTCGCCTCAGGGCAGATTCCTATCGACCCTGCAACAGGAGAATTTGTTGAAGGAGGCATCAAAGAACAAACACGCCAGTCGCTCCTCAATGCAAAAAGCATATTAATTGCTGCAGGAACTGACTTAAATCGTGTCGTAAAAACTACTGTTTATCTCTCTGATATGGCCAACTTTGCTGCGATGAACGAGGTATATTCCTCTTTCTTCGAACAACCCTTCCCTGCACGCTCGGCTGTAGCAGTGAAAGATTTGCCAAAGGGGGCTTTGGTAGAAGTAGAGGTGTTGGCTGCAAAATAAAGCCTCAACATGCATAGAAACGACATCGCGTGACTCAGCATAACTTATTGGTGGGGGCGCACAAAGCTTCGTTTCTTCTCATCTCTAATCTGAACCGGAAGTAGAAGATCGTTGTATGCATCTCAGCCCATCTTCTACTTTCAGCTACCTTTTATAAACATCGCCCCCTCTATTCTATCCAACTTCCTAATAGAAGCTTCATGCCATAAGAAAGCAATTATGAACGAACCATAGGGCTAAGTTGCTGTCACATTTGTAGAAAAAAATGCGAACATCCCACTTTAAAATTTGGATATTTCGCTTTTCCTATGTACCTTTGCACCCGAAAGCGGGATGTAGCGCAGTAGGTAGCGCACACGTCTGGGGGGCGCGAGGTCGCCGTTCGAGTCTGGTCATCCCGACTTCATATCGAAAAAAAGGAGTTCTTTTTGAACTCCTTTTTTTGTTTCCTTGCCTTAAATCCTGCATCTCATGCCGGTGTCATCGTCTTTCGTTTCGCCTTATAAACCGCCTCATAGCGTTGCTGCATCGTGGCCATCGAAAAATGTTGTGCTACAAATTCATAAAGCTTGTTGTTGCAGCTGCGCTCTTGAGAAGGTCTGCAACTGCACCGAAAAAAAGTCGCAAATAGGCCGACATATCGTTGTTTGCCACGAACAATGGCCAATCTGTTGGCAACGTGTCGCGCAGCCCCGGACAAGCATTACCCACGATAGGAAGTCCATTAAAAATTAGCCTCGAGCGCTAAGATGCTCAGTCCTTCAAACCGCGAGGGCATGAAAAGGTAGTCGAACGAGGCCAAATAATGCGACAAATGGGCTAAAGGAGCTGAAAAGACTCACATGGGGCATAGCCTCAATTCGCGTTCAATCAGGGATTGCATGGTGCCACTTCCCATCACATGAAAATGATAACGCTCGTCATTTCTCAGTGCCTTAATCACAGCTATCAGCACGTCAATGCCTTTCTGTTCTTCAAATCTGCCGGCAAAAAGCACATTTATTTTCCCCATTTTCAGTTGCGCATAGCGCCGTTGTTCCACGGGAGCCACACCATTATATATAATAGGTGGCAGCGCAGCATATCTTTTCTGATAACTTTCTTGCACCGATTCCGAGATGGCAATGTTGGCACTGTGTGCCTGGAAAAAGGCTTCTACGTGCTGACCTGTGTGCGACATGCCGGTCCATAGTTGCGTGTTATGGATGGTTCTCACCAACCCCACGCGCCGCAAAAGCCATGGAAACCATTGAAAAAAACGATAGACAGCTAAGTCGGGAATTTCGGTGTGGCTGTGGATAATGGCGGGTTTATAGCGAAGAAACAGCCATAGAAACCACAGCGGGAAGAGCCATGTAGCCAACTTTTCAAAGAGATAATGGAACCGAATCGCAGACACATAACTACGATGGTAGGCAATGTGGCGTTGCCGAAGCTCACGAATCATGTGCTGGGTGAACGCACTCCGCCCTCTGATGACCTCCACAATGTGGTAATCAACCGCTGGGTTGGTCGAACTTGCAATACTAAAAGCCACGCGTTCTGCGCCGCCAACATCGAGGTGAGAAATAACATGAAAGACAACCATTTTCGTCATATTGCAAAAATAAGGCTTTTCTTTTGATTTTCTATCAAATAGTCGTAATTTTGCAAAGAAACAGCATTGTGCATGGAAGGCGGATTGAAAGAAAAAACAGCGAGAGGTTTATTGTGGGGCGCTTTGAATAGCGGTTCTACACAATTGCTAAATCTTATCTTTGGCATCATTCTTGGAAGACTCCTCACTCCCGCCGAATATGGCATTGTAGGCGTGCTATCTATTTTTACACTCATTGCAGGAAACTTGCAAAGTAGCGGTTTTACGCAAGCGTTAGTCAACCTAAAAGCACCACGAGATGAAGACTATACGGCCGTGTTTTGGTTCAACACCCTCACCAGTTTCGTGCTCTATGCGCTCCTATTCCTATCGGCTCCGCTCATTGCACAGTTCTTTCACCAGCCTTGCTTGGTAGAGGTTTCACGCTTTGTGTTCCTCAGTTTCGTCATTTCTTCATTTGGCATTGCCCACAATGCTTATATGACGAAAAACATGATGAATCGTGAATTGGCCATTATCGGTGCGATTGCGCTGCTTGTTCGGGCGGAGTAGCCACATTTTTAGCTTTCTATGGCTTCTCTTATTGGAGTTTAGCGTGGCAGCAAATCATTTATATTACAGTGCTCAACATCGGCCGTTACTACTACACCCCATGGCGGCCGTCGTGGCATTTCACCTTCGAACCCGTAAGAAAAATGTTTGGTTTCAGTGTAAAGATTTTGATAACCAACATCATCAACACCTTGAGTAATAACATTCTCACGCTGCTTTTCGGTCGGTTGTACCCCATAAAGGCCGTCGGAGACTATTCGCAAGCCTATAAATGGAACACGATGGCAAGTGCATTTGTGGCGAATGCCGTGGGGCAAGTGGCGCAACCTGTGCTGGCTTCAGTGAAAGAAGAGCACGGACGTTCGGTGCGGGTGTTTCGAAAAATGCTTCGTTTCACAGCCTTTCTATCCTTTCCTGCGATGTTTGGTTTAGCGATAATTTCAAATGAATTTATCCTACTCACCATCGGAAAGCGTTGGCTTGATGCTGTACCCTTGTTGCAAATGCTCTGTATTGGTGGTGCTTTTGTCCCTTTTTATACGCTTTATCAAAACGTAGCAATTAGCAATGGACGTTCGGATTTCTACATGTTTTGCAACATTGCACAAATTGTTTTGCAGCTCGTCATCATTGCTTTTTTCTATCATCTCGGCATCAATACTATGGTGATGGTCTACACGTTGTTCACCATTGCTTGGCTTTTTGTCTGGCAATGGATTGCACATCGCATCATTGGTTTGCGGTTTTGGGAAGTGATAAAAGACGTTATGCCCACGCAGTGTATTGCACTATTGGTGATGGCAACAACCTATTTCGTGACACTCCCACTACACCATCTTTTGCTATTACTTATCTGCCGCATCCTCATCGCTACATTGCTTTATGCCGCAATCATGAAGGTGTTGCATGTAGAAATGATGGATGAGTTGCTTCTTTTTATCAAAAAACGTTGAGTCTGCGATAAACTAAGTACATGAAATTTGCCCATTTCAGAGGAAGGAGATGTATCATTGCATATAGAAATAGGCGATTGCGCCGCTTAAGTGGCAAGAAAGGACAATATTGTTGAATGGTTTCTGGAGAGAAATCTGCTGCAAGCGCCCCACGATAAAGATTTAGAAGACCCATATCAAGCGCTTGGGCATAGATACGCAAAACATCACGTTGACGGAAAAAGGCCTGCACTACCCCATTTGACCGCATGTTAGAAATCCAATTTTTTGGGGATATCTGGTGTGTATAGGAATTGAGATTGTCAGTGCGATAGCAATAAACGACATCTGGAATCCAGCCAGCATGCGCTGCAAAAAACACACAAGGTGTGACTGAATAGTCTTCACCATAATCAATTCCCGGGTGAAAATGAATGTCTTGCTCTTGTAAAAATTGCCGACGATAAAGACGTGCCCAAACTTGGTGCTTCACTAAATTCTGACATAACACCTTGCGCAAGAATTGCTGTTTTGAAGTGAAAAGTTGACCCTGAATGGGCTTTTCTTCGCCTTGATAATAAAGGTTATAGTTGCCTGTAACGACATCTAAATGCTCTTTTTCTAACGCTGTCATCAATCGCTCTACGGCATAGCGTGGCACCATATCATCACTATCGACAATCATCACAGCCTCACCTGTGGCAGCTTGTAAGGCTGTTTCACGCGCACCACCTAAGCCTTTATTCTCTGTATGATGGATGATACGCACTTGCTGTTGGCGCATAGGGTACTCATGAAGCACTTTTTGAAGGCGTGCGATGCTATCATCGGGACTGCAATCATCTACAAAGATAAATTCAATATTGTCATAAGTCTGTGAAAAGAGGCTGTGTGCACACACTTCTATATAGGCTGAGACGCCATAAACAGGAACTAAAATGGAGACTTTCTGCATATCACTTTTGAAGCATGAAGGTGACAAATAAGTATAAATTATGGGCTAAGAACAGCAATGTGCAGCTACCTATCAATAAACGAAACGCTGAAACTGCCTGACAAGTAAACCAACCTTTAGCTTGCTGTTGCAATCTTACACATAAGAAACCAAGTGCAATGGGGATAACAAACGCCCAATGTGCCGTCATGATATAAACTTCGGTGAGACCAAAACCTAAGCAAAGATGTAAGAGAACATCACAACCCAACCAAGAAAGACACAGCTGCATGAAACGATTTCTTAACGCAATAATGCTACCCCATATCAAGAGAGCAAACACAATATACACCACACTATAACACCATTGCTGGCGATAGCTGACAAATATGGGACGACTGACATTGACATCTTCGAATAAATGATCGGTATGGAAGAGGAGAGATTCGCCAAAGAAATTCTCTATGATAGAACGAGGACGTGACAAATGCAAGTCGACCCAATATAAATTTTCGCCATCTGAAATCCCCCTCGCATGGCGTTTCTTTGCAGAAGCATGCGAAAGCTCTAACTTTTTCTTAAACGAAGCATCGCGTTCCATGCGCTGTGCAATGCTACGTTCCCGTCGCTCTTGCTCAGGTTTTTGGATATATTCATTCACAAGGACATAGCCACTTCCAACAAAGAGTAACGGCACCATAACGCTGATGAGAAACGATCTTGGTTGAAAGAATTTACGACCACGCATGAACCATTGTGCAAGTACGATCTTAAAAGCGTTTGTTGTAGTGATGCCCGTTGCCAAAAACAAGAGAAACGCCATGCGCCAATCGCTGATTTTTATGTACGGATAAACCAACACCTTGCCACAAACATAGAGCGTAAGCAATAAGAGAAACAGGGAGAGTGCAAAATGATCGGGGGCAACCAACGATAACATAATATAGCCAAAAGAAGCAAAAAATGCCACCAGCAGCCAACAATCTCCACGGTTACAACCTACAACTTCATGCAAGATTCGCTTTAAAAATAAAAAGGAATAAGTCCCAAGTACAACTAAAACTATGCCCCAAATGAATATCGTACAGTTGACACCTGTCAGCTCCATGAGACATGAGTTAAACACATAAAGTGGATAGACGAATAGCGCTAACAGGGGATGACGCGACAAAACATAAAGCGAACGCCATTCTGAAAGGATTACATAAGTAAAAGGATCGAAACCCGAAAGATGGAAAGATTGAAAAAAAAGTGAATAAAAACCGACATGCCCACTACACGTAAATTCTTCAATATGTTGCTGGATTGCGAGCATATTGAGCACAACAAGGTAGCAAGTTAGTAGCAAAGCTGCCCAGCGCTCATCTTTTTTTAATGGAGAATAATTTCAATATTGCTTTCATCATGAAAGGATTTCAAGGTTACAAAGTTACGCAATAAATTTCATAGAACCTGCGAGAATACATGATTTACAGCATGAAGTAGTTAGGAAGTCGTGAGATGGCGCAGTACTCTTATGTTTATATTTAAAAATTTTAAGAACAAAAAGATGGATACTTCACTTTTTAATAAGACTTTTAACACTTTTTGCTATTTTTTTCTTAAAAAAACAATATAGTTCTTAGCAAAAAGCGTTGGACGTTGCTGCTAAAATCGTTATCTTTGTAGTACTTAGATTGCTTCAACAAGAAGTATTAGTATTTACTTTTCACCTTATAATAAGAGGAATCGCTCAGAAAAAGGATTGGAAAGATTGTAGAATTCATTCAAAATTAGGATATGAAAGATAACATCCATTTTACAAAAATGCACGGAGCTGGCAACGACTATATTTATGTTGATTTGCAAAAATATGTTATACCCAACCCCGGATTGGCTGCAAAACGGTGGAGTGCACCACATTTTGGCATAGGAAGCGATGGTTTAGTGTTAATTAATCGTGCACAGAATGAGGCAGAAGCCGACTTCTCCATGCGCATTTTTAACGCTGATGGTTCGGAAGCAATGATGTGTGGTAATGCCAGTAGATGCATTGGAAAATATCTCTATGAAAAAGGGTTGACCGAGAAAACAACTATCCGCTTAGAAACTTTGTCTGGCATCAAGGTGCTCCATCTCACCTTGAATGCACAGCATCAAGTCGAGAAAGTTACTGTCGACATGTTGACTCCTTCTTTTGATGTTGCAGAACAATTTACTGGTATTGCACCTTCCTTAACAGGCATTCCTGGCGCAAAAGAAGGCGTTTTCGTATCAATGGGCAATCCACACTATGTCATCTTTGTAGATGATATTGAAGCCATAGACATCGCTTTTCACGGCCAACGATTGGAACATGATGCAGCTTTCCCACAGCGTTGTAACATTGAATTTGCACAATTAACAGCACCTGGTCAATTGCGGACACGTGTCTGGGAGCGCGGGAGTGGCATTACGATGGCATGTGGAACAGGTGCTTGTGCCACTGTTGCTGCGGCATCACGCACAAAGCGTATTGAACATGCTGCAGATGTTGTGATGGATGGTGGAACACTTCACATTGAATGGCATCGCGATGACCATCATATTTATATGACTGGTCCTGCTGCTTTTGTTTTCGAAGGCGAGATTACACTGCCGCAAAAATAACGAACAACATAAAAAATAAAGATATGGCAAAAGTAAATGAGCAATTTTTAAAACTTCCTGGCAATTATCTTTTTGCTGAAGTTGCTAAGCAAGTGGCAGCATTCAAAGCTGCCCATCCACAACAACGGGTGATTAGTTTGGGAATAGGCGACGTTACACGCCCCCTCTGCCCCGCCGTGATTGATGCGCTTCATCACGCTACTGATGAAATGGGCCAACACGATAAGTTTCGTGGTTATGGCCCAGAACGCGGCTATAGTTTCCTGCGTGAAGCCATTATCGCTAATGATTACGCACCTCGTGGTATAGTCTTAGACCCCGAAGAGGTATTTGTTAATGATGGCGCCAAGAGTGATACGGGCAATTTCCAAGAACTTTTTGCACGTGAAAATAGCGTCGCTGTCACCGATCCTGTGTACCCAGTTTATATCGATTCCAATGCAATGAGTGGTCGGACAGGTGTATATGCAGATGGCAAATGGACTGAAGTAACCTATCTTCCCTGCACAATAGAGAATCATTTTGTTCCCCAACTACCTACAGGAAAGGTTGATCTTATCTACCTATGTTATCCCAATAATCCCACAGGGACGGTGCTTTCGAAACATGAATTGCAGCGCTGGGTGGAATATGCACAGCAGCATGATGCCATCATTTTATATGATGCTGCATACCAAGCTTATATTCGTGATGCTGAAATTCCACGCTCTATCTATGAGATTCCTGGTGCTAAAGCCGTAGCTATAGAGTTCAGAAGCTATTCGAAAACAGCTGGGTTTACTGGTGTACGTTGTGGATATACCATCGTTCCTAAGGAAGTTTCAGTGGCCGATAGTACTGGAAAAAGAGTATTCTTAAATGCCCTTTGGGATAGACGACAGTGCACAAAGTTCAATGGGACGAGCTATATCAGCCAACGTGCTGCTGCGGCTATCTATACCGAAGCAGGTAAGAAACAAGTACAAGAAACCATCGACTATTATATGGAGAATGCTACACGTATGAGAAAAACTTTACAAACTTTGGGATATATGGTATTTGGTGGTGAGCATGCTCCTTATCTTTGGGTGAAGACGCCAAATGGTATTGATAGCTGGACCTTCTTCCATCAGCTGTTAGAGGAAGCCGCTGTGGTTTGCACTCCAGGTGTAGGTTTCGGTCCAAGTGGTGAAGGTTATATTCGTTTTACAGCCTTTGGTGACCATGAAGACTGTATCGAAGCGATGGAAAGAATCACAGCATGGACTAAAAACAATGTGTCATTGAACTAAAAGGACGAGCAACATGACTAATTTAAGGTTTGAAGCTGTAGAGGCTGCATCACACAAACAGCCCATAAAAATGGGCACTCGCAAACAACGCCCATCGGCCTATTTTGGCAAATACGTTTTCAATCGTGAAAAAAATGTACCAGTATTTGCCTATTGATGTGTATGAGAAACTCTGTCATGTGATAGATGACGGAGAGCGCTTAGATCGCTCTATTGCTGATGCTGTAGCCGAAGGAATGAAGCAATGGGCTATGGACATGGGGGTAACACACTACACACATTGGTTTCAACCCTTAACAGAAGGTACGGCCGAGAAACATGATGCTTTTATCGAACATGATGGTAAAGGCGGTGTGTTAGAGGAATTTTCAGGAAAATTGTTGGTACAACAAGAACCTGATGCATCTTCCTTTCCCAATGGAGGAATACGCAATACGTTTGAAGCACGTGGCTATAGTGCATGGGATCCCACATCGCCTGTGTTCATCATCGATGACACCTTATGCATTCCCACAATCTTTATTGCCTATACAGGTGAAGCATTAGACTATAAATATCCTTTGCTTCGTTCGCTGCATGCCATCAATTTGGCAGCTACAGCTGTGTGTCACTATTTCAATAAGGATGTAAAAAAGGTGACTGTAAACTTAGGTTGGGAGCAAGAATATTTCTTGGTTGATGAAGATTTATACTATGCACGCCCCGATCTAATGTTGACAGGTCGCACGTTGATGGGGCACGATTCGGCCAAGAACCAGCAAATGGACGACCACTATTTTGGTACTATTCCTGAGCGTGTTCAGGCCTTTATGCAAGATTTAGAGTGCCAAGCTATGGAATTAGGCATACCTTGCAAAACCCGACATAATGAGGTTGCACCTGGACAATTCGAATTAGCACCCATCTACGAAGAATGCAATTTGGCTGTAGACCACAACATGTTACTGATGAGTTTGATGGAACGTGTGGCCAAACACCATGGTTTTCGTTTACTCCTGCATGAGAAACCTTTTGCAGGAATCAATGGAAGTGGCAAGCATAACAACTGGAGCTTGACGACCGACACAGGCATTTTATTGCATAAATCGGGTAAGACAGCCGAAGAGAACTTACGATTTGTGGTATTTATTGTAGAGACCTTAATGGCTGTTTACAAGCACAATGGTCTACTAAAAGCCAGCGTGATGAGCGCTACAAACGACCATCGTTTGGGAGCTAATGAGGCTCCTCCAGCCATCATCTCATCTTTTTTGGGTAAACAGCTCACTGATTTACTTAACCATATTGAATTGGCCGACAAGAAAGATTTATTTATTGTCGCTGGGAAAAAAGGGATGAAGCTCGATATACCTGAGATTCCTGAGCTACTCATTGATAATACAGATCGTAACCGCACCTCTCCTTTTGCTTTCACAGGCAACCGCTTTGAGTTCCGTGCTGTGGGTAGTAAGGCCAACTGTGCCAGCGCGATGATTGTGCTTAACACGGCTGTCGCTGAGGCACTCACGCTATTTAAGCAGCGCGTAGACGCACTGATTGCAAAGGGAGAAGATACAACAGGTGCCATTATCGATGTTATCCGAGAAGATATCAAGACCTGCAAACCGATTCGTTTTGATGGCAATGGCTATAGCGATGAGTGGAAGAAGGAAGCTAAGAAGCGTGGACTGGATTGCGAATCGTCTTGTCCCCACTGTTTTGATAGCTATCTGATGCCTGAGAGTGTGACCATGTTTGAGTCGATGGGAGTTATGAAGGAAAATGAACTTCAAGCCCGTAATGAGGTAAAATGGGAGACTATACCAAAAAGATCCAGATTGAAGCGCGCGTCATGGGGGACTTGGTAATGAACCATATTGTGCCGGTTGCTACACATTATCAGAGCCAATTGGCTAAAAATGTACAAAGCATGTTTGAGATTTTTGGCCGAGAAGAAGGCGAAAAACTCACACAACGCAACCTCAAAATTATTCGTGAGATAGCCGACAGAACACAACTGATTGAGAGTGGAGTCGAAGAATTGATTACTGCACGCAAGGTTGCCAACAAGGTTGTAAATAGCCGTTCGCGTGCCATTGTCTATCACGACACAGTGGCTTCTAAGCTCAGTGCTATTCGCTATCAAGTAGACAAATTAGAGCTTATCGTGAGTGATGAGCTGTGGACTCTCCCCAAATACCGGGAATTATTGTTTATTCGATAACCTCATAGATCAACCATTACAATAAAAAAGATGTGCTTTTATAGCGCAACTTAAAACTCAAAGCAGAGTCGAAACTAAGTATTTACTCGATAACAAAAAAGGGATTTGAACATCATTCAAATCCCTTTTTTATTAAAGTGGGCGTTGACGGATTCGAACCGCCGACCCTCTGCTTGTAAGGCAGATGCTCTAAACCAGCTGAGCTAAACGCCCTTGCTTTCATAAGCGATTGCAAAAGTAAACAAATTATTTGAATGCCACAAATAAATCAAAGAGAAAAATAAAAGCCTCAATCCAAATTAAGGATTGAGGCCATAGTATCGTTATCAAAGTATAGCTTTAGACGTCTATACTTTCTGTCTTATTCCACAATCTGTACGGTTGCGCGTCGGTTGTAGTCAACAATTTCGAGCGTGTTTACACCACCACCAGCTGCAGTTCTAATCTTCGAGCGGTCAACACCCATCTTCACTAACTCGTCAACAACGGTGTTTGCGCGGTCAGCAGACAGCTTTTGATTGATTGCAGCAGAGCCTGTTGCAGCGTCAGCATAGCCTGTAACCAGCAAATTGCAGTTGTTTTCTACAGCATATTTTGCAAGTGCACGCACGTTAACCAAGTCTTTTAATGAAGCAACATCAATCTTACCAATATTGAAGAATACCGAAATTGGGGTGTTGATAAATTCTGTAACGCTCTTCGTCATCACCTCCTTTTGCACTTTAGGTTTAGCTGCTAAGTCTTTACGCAATTGTGCATTTTCAGCATTTAAATCGTTCAACTGCGCATTGAGGGCATCGATTTGCGATTGTGACATTGCTTTAATAGCCTCAACATCAGGGGTCTTATTCCACGAAGCCTTACCCAAGTTGAATGTCAAACCCACCTCAGCATAGAGATGGTTATCTTTGCTTTCCCAGAAACGGTCGTGCTTATGACTTGGAGAAGCAACAGCCGTGTGGCCATCAAAATCAGCCTCCATGCGATTGAAACCAGCCTCAAGGTAGAGGTTTACATGACGACAAAGCTGCCAAGATGAATTCAGACCAGCACCCAACACCATAGAATATTCGTTGACAGTGGTATTTCTGGCTACACCAGCACCAATGAATGGGGTTAGATTCCAAACCCGATTAGGATTGTAGCCCAACAGCAAATTACTTAGATTAAACATCACTTGCTCATTGATACTCCAAAAATGGGTCTTTTCTATCGTTGCAGGACCGATGGTTTTTGCTTGCCATGCCTGGCCTTTAGTGCGCAAACCAATGCCTGGTGTGAACCATTTCCCGAAAGCAACAGAAGCGCCAAAGGTTCTGCGGTTCTTAGAGAAAAAGTCGTAAGCACCACCATTATCTAAGCCCCGTCCATGCTCTTGGTCAGAATACCAAATGTTATAATCACCACCAACCTGAATAAACCAGTTACTCCAAAAAGAGTTTGTTGAAACACTATGCTTTAGCGTAGGATCACTATTTTGCGCAAAAGCACCCACCGAGAGGCTCGCCAAAGCTAAGCCTAAAACAATTTTCTTCATTTTGTTAAATTAATATGATCTATAAAATTTTTTTATCCTAATTAGTCGTCAGCGTTGTAATTCGTTTGACACTGCAAAGATAAGTGTATTTTTTTCCTATCCTTTATTTTTTTCCATTATTTTCTAATGAAAGAGCTTTTTCAATATCTTCTTGTTGCAAAATGGTCAAAATATTTTTGCCATCGGGTGTATAATTGGGGTTGGTTGAGGTGAAAAGCTGATTAAAGAGGTTATCCATCTCCTCATTCCTCAAAGCTTGTCCTGCAGGAATAGCAGCTTTATGTGCCATGACCAAGGCCAACGCTGAGTTGGTTTCACTCCCCATCTGTGTAGCCTTCTCCTGTGCAGAAGCCAGCATGTCATGCAGTAATTCATCGACTTTCACACCTTCTAAATGCGCAGGGACAGCCAGAATAGCATACGTCATGCCCCCCATTGACGTGATTTCAAATCCTAACTTCTGCATTTCGGGCATGATTTTCGCCAATGTCAATGCCTCGGTGGCTGTTAATTGCACATTCTCTGGAAACAGCATCTTTTGCGCTAAGCCTTCACGCTGGTCTAACTTTGCTAAATATTCGTCATGTAAAATGCGCACATGTGCCCGATGCTGATCGATGAGCATGAGGCCTGATTTTACTGCTGTTACAATATATTTCCCTTTATATTGATAATGGTTTGGACCATGAGCCGTGAGCATCTCATTCTCAAAGCATTGCTTTTTGTTGGAAATTCATCCGCTTTTGTGGGGAAAAGTGATGTATTTTGCTCGTCAAGATGGCCCACTTTGGTGTAGAGTTCGTCCCACTTTTCTACAGGCTTTTTCGGCTGATAGCTGGGCGAAGAGGTACGAAAAGGATTATAGCTGGGATTATATTGCAGTGTAGGAGCTGGAGCATCTTGCTCTGTATCAAACACAGGTATGTCTGGACGTCCATTGGTATCGAAATCGATGGCAGGAACATCGTTAAACATGCTGAGGGCATCTTTAACGGCAGCCGACAAAATTTGCCAAATAGCCTGCTCGTTTTCGAATTTTATTTCGGTTTTTGTGGGGTGGATATTCACATCAATATCACCAAGGATTCACATCAAAATAAAGGAAATAAGGCACCTGCTCACCCACAGGAATAAGCCGTTGATAAGCCTCCATCACCGCTCTATTAAAGTAGGGATGCTTCATATAGCGCCCATTAACAAAGAAATATTGGTGTGCCCCTTTCTTGCGTGCTGCCTGTGGCTTACCCACAAAACCTGTAACTTTACACATCACCGTATCAATGTTTAGAGGCAAAAGGTCTTGGTTAAGCCGTTTACCGAAGATGTCGATGATGCGCTGGCGTGGAACGCCTGCTCGTAAATCAAACAAAAGTGTGGTGCCATTACGCAGGGTGAAGTTGATGTCGGGATAAACCAATGCTATGCGCTCAAAGGCTGTGATGATATTATTGAGTTCGGTGGTATTTGACTTTAAGAATTTTCTTCGTGCAGGAACATTATAAAAGAGATTCTCAACCGAGAAGTTACTCCCACGCACACCCGAACAAGGTTCTTGCGCTATAACCTTTCCACCAGCAATAGAAAGATGTGTACCTATTTCTTCATGCTCCAACTTCGTCCTAAGTTCTACCTGCGCTACAGCAGCAATAGAGGCCAATGCCTCACCACGAAAGCCCATCGTTTGTAAGGCAAAGAGATCGTCGGCCTGACGAATTTTAGAGGTGGCATGGCGCTCAAAAGCTAATCGGGCATCAGTGTCCGACATACCTTTCCCATCGTCAATCACTTGAATCTTTGTTTTTCCAGCATCAACAACCAACACATCTATCGTCTCGGCACCAGCATCTACGGCGTTCTCTACCAGTTCTTTGATGACTGATGCTGGGCGTTGTATCACCTCGCCTGCAGCAATTTGGTTGGCGACGGAGTCGGGTAAAAGTTGGATTATATCACTCATGCGCGTACAAATACTAAATAATAAAACACTGCCATCAGCAACAATACCACAGCAACCTGCACGAAAGAAAATCCTCTTACAGGCGATTTTTGATGACGTGTGGTGTGGGGTGTAGCTTGTCGAAAGGCTTCTCTCAAGGTCTCTTTGCATGCTTCTTCAGACGGAGTCACCGCCTGCTCTTTGCGAGCCTGCTCTACCAATTGCTTCAAGCGTTCCTTCCGTTCATCCACATAGATATATGGATGGTGGAAACGACGCGGTGTGGGCTGACGAAAAAATCCCATTATGGCGTGTCTTTAAACTGTTGTAAGGGAGCCGCGCGGCGTGGAACAGCTTTTAAAACGTCATTGGCCGATTTGCCTCTCCACACAAAAACATCCTGAGGATTGGTGGGGCGCAACTGCTCGAACCATGCAAATTCTGGCAACTTAAGCTTCGCTGGAGGGATTTGTGTCATCGGATACATCACACCTGTGTTCTTCGGTGTCCACATTTTCTCTAACTTTCGGTCGGCAGAAAGAAACATTTTAAGTGTGTCAGTTTCCATATAGAGATGGCCTTGCAGCGTAGAATCTTTCTCATCGACAGGATAAAAAATGGTTTTCACATTGCCAAAGGCTATCATCCGGCGCACTTTTCCTTCTACGAAATAAGTGTTTATTTGTCGAGCAGACAGCTGGTTGTAATGCTGTTTATCGGGAACTCGCTCCACACTCAATGCTTGATGGATGACCTGTGCTTCGCGAATAGTGCTATCCTGGAAATAAACTTTAATCACTTCACCCAGAATTTGACGATTGGCATTCCACACTATTGGGTCGCGATACATCGTCATACACGAGTCTTTACTATTCATGACCAACGAATCGCAAATGGCTTGGACATCGCTTCGATAGGCTTTTACATGGTGGAAGCAGTGCACCTTTCGATACACTGAATCGGTATTAATGTGGAAAGTATAGATTTTTCATTGAGTCGGCATGCAGAAAAAGGGTATCACCTTGCGAATAATCCTTAGCCAATGCACGCCCTGTGGCAAAAACCATAACCCGTTTTTCGTTGTAAGAAAGACGATGAGCTAAGAGTTGATTTTTATGCCGTTTATCCACATAAATCACATTTCCTATACCTCGTGCCAAGCCAGTTTTCTTGCTATAATAGAGGCTATCACCCGTAATATCTTTTTTTCTTTATCCGACACTGTAGAGCGCCCGAAGAGCTCGGTCTTATCGGTTTTTGTTGTTGAAATAGCCATCTTGAGTGGTCACCACACTACCTTCCTGCACAATTTTGCTTGGTCCAACGACATGTGCCAATGAAGTCTTCGTGTCATAATGCAGTTCATCGGTTGTGACAACACTCTTACCATTGTGCATTTTCACGTTATACCAAAAGGTGGCTTCACGTGTTTTGGTGTTATAATCGCCCCAATCTGACACCAAACGGTCTTTGCCATCCACCAATCTTCCACCTTCAAAGAAGTAGGCATAATCGTTAAAACGGTCGTAATCTAAACTGTCTGTATAGAGTGTTTGACGCCCATGTCGCAAAACAACATTCTTTCGTGCCTGCAACAACTGCCGCATACCATCATAAGCTGCACGCTCTGCTGTCATGGAGAGTCCTTTTCCTTGTACATAACGTACATGGCCAAAGGCTTTTACTGAATTGGATTGCTGGTAAAAATAGGCGCTATCACACCATAATGTGGCACCATTGTGTTGAAATTGCACACGCCCTTTCACGATTTGAGCATCAGGAACGGGACCAAACTGGTCGTACCTCAGTTCGTCGGCATGTATTAAAAACACACGATCGCCAGGCTTTTCGGTAGGCTTCTTAGTGCCATCCGCATAGCTCTTTAAAGGGAGAAAGCACCATAATAAGCATAGCATCATCCCAAGAATCATGCTACACTTATTATTTTGTATCATCAACCGCCGGCTATTCATCACTATTTCACCCAACCTTCGTATTCAAAATCACAATTCTTATAGCGATCATCCATACGAATATAGGTGTCTTTAATCTTCTTCACCACCCAGTCGTGTAATTTTTTCTCACTGGCTTTTTGCTGCACAATGGCTTGCATCGCTTGGAAATCTTCGGTAATCTTAGCGCGATGTCCAAGTACTCTATTGACTAATTTTACAACTGCGACCACTGTTTTCCCCCTGCTATCAACCATTTTAAAGGGAGTAGAAATTTCGCCAACCTTCATTTTTTCAACTTCAGCAGCTACTTCTGAAGGCAGGTTCTTCATTTGAATGCGCGATGTGACTTTTTCACTTTGTGGGTCATAATAGGCCATAAGTCCATGGTTATTGCGCGTATCTTTATCCTCAGAGAGCACGGAACAAGCATCTTCGAATGAGAATTTTCCTGCTTTAATATCTGTTGTGATAGAATCAAGACGCCCCATAGCCTGCTTGATTTCATCATCGGTGACTTTGGGTTTCAGTAGAATATGACGCACTTTGATGCGGTCTCCCCGCTTATCTACCAATTGGATGATGTGATAGCCAAACTCAGATTCTACAATCTTTGAGATTTTCTTAGGGTCAGTGAGATTGAAAGCTACGCTCGCAAAGGCAGGATCCAAGGAGCCACGCCCAATATAATCCATCTCACCTCCTTGTCGAGCTGAACCTGGATCTTCGGAATAGAGACGCGCTAACGTGCTGAATGAAGTTTCACCTTTATTCACACGATCAGTAAAACTGCGCAATTGATCCTTGACACGGTTTACCTCGGTTTGTGGAATACGAGGTTTGCGCACCAATATTTCCACTTCAACTTCTGTCGGAATAAATGGGATACTGTCCTCAGGAAGATTTTGAAAGTATTGGCGTACATCAGCTGGTGTGACCGAAACATTGGCCATAAGCTTTTGTTTCATCTTCTGAATAAGGCGGTTATTCTTCACATCGTCGTGCAAATCGCTACGAATCTGCGAGATGCTCTTGCCCTGATATTCTTCTAATTTCTCACGTGAGCCAGCTGAGTTAATCCATAAATTAATCTGCCTCTCTACGGTTTGTGCTATTTCCGACTCCGTAACATCAAGAGAGTCAATGGCTGCTTGATGTAAAAAAGAGTTTCTGAACAGCAATCTGTTCAGGAATAGCACAATCGGGATTACCATTCCATTTTATGCCTTCCATTTCGCCTTGCAGGCGCATTTGCTCTACATCAGACTTCAAGATAGGCTCATCTCCCACCACCCAAATCACTTCATCGACAATGCTATGTTCGGGGATATCAACCTTTTTGGCTACCACGCTATCAGACTTCGAGCGATTTTGTTGTGCTTGTTGCTGTGCATTAGCCGAAACACCTATTAACAATAGAGTGCCCATGAAGCCAACCATATATTTTGCTCCTTTATTCTTCATTGCTTTTTCGATATGCTTATTTTTATTATTTCGTTATTTACTTGTTTCTTCTAATAGGGCATCGTTGACTTTAACGATATATTTCTGGCGCAATTGCATCAGCCAGGTTTGTTGCTGTTGTTCCTTATAATCCATCTGCACCCACATCAATGCGTCAAGGAATGAGGGCGGAGCCTTAAATTTCTTGCCCCAAACACCCACAAAGGGATAGTTGGTTGGTGCCTTGTCATCACTACCTTGTTTGAAAATGGCATGGTCGACAGCTGCATTCTCACCCTGAATAAACCAACCATCTGTCACTTGCACACGCTTCGTACTGTCGGTGTTTAGCGCAGCTTCGATGCTCTTTTTCCAGTCTGTAATAGACTGTTTGCGAATGCTTTCTTCGCTTGTGCCAAGTCTTTTGCTGTTGCGGCATAGCAAACCACACCTTGGAAGCGTGGTGAAGTCCACCGATAGCGCTTTTTGTTTTGCGCAAAGAAGTGTTCCCATTCGGCTGTGGTGCCAGGATGTTTCTGCCAAACCTCATGTTGCAACACAGCCAACACCATGAGTTCATCGCGAAAATCTTGCAATGTAGCAGCGGGTATTATCGTGGAAGCAGCAACATTGGCTGTGCTATCTTTTTTCAATGTAGCCTGTGAGCCCTGTTGCATAGCTCGCAATTGTCGGCGTAAACGACGTTGAGAAACAAGCTTCACCAGCCCATCGTGCACTTCTTCGTAGGCAAAATAAGGCTGGCGTGCCATAACCTTTAAAATATGATAACCCGCTGGAGAAACGAAAACATCGCCCCATGTGCCAATCGGTTGCTGCTGCATCTGGGTTTCAAACTCAGACAAGGCCTCGCCCAAAGAAAGCCAAACACCCTGTTCTTGGTGCTTCGTAGCATCGATATCGTCGGCATAGTGCGCTAAGAAAGGGGTGGCATCAGCTCCTTGTTTCAGCGCTGTAGCAATGGAATCAGCCAATAGTTTGGCTTGCTGCTCTTCGCGCTTGGAGGCTTGTTGTGGCAATTTTACAAGCAAGGCCTGCACCTGTGTCATACCACTGCAGCATCCACACGCTGCTTTCGCCGTTGATAAAGCTGTAAAGCTTCGGTCTCTATTGACGCATCGACTGGCTGTGTACCTACACAAGGCAATTCTTCAGCAGATGCCATCGGTTGCTGAATGGTGGACAAGGTGTCTAACCGTGCCTCACGTGCTGCCGCTAACATCAATTGAAAATCAATAAACCGCTGGCGTAAAGTCTTCAACGAGGGCTGTTCAAGCTTCGCCTGTTGCCGTTGCTTTTGGCAATAGCGCTGCCAGGTGGTCGCCCGAACCGGCTGTTCATTGATAGTCATCACCACAGCATCGGCCGATTGACCAAAAGCCATGCTTCCCGAAAGAAGCATGGCCACGAAAAGGATGATGGACTTTTCAATCAACATAAGCTCATTATTCTGGGCGCGAATAGTTGGGCGCTTCACTTGTGATGGCAATATCATGGGGATGGCTTTCTAACACACCCGCATTGGTGATGCGCACAAAACGTGCTTGATTGAGCGCCTCAATCGAGGCTGCTCCACAATAGCCCATACCCGAACGCAAACCTCCAATGAGCTGATAAATCACCTCTTGCACAGTGCCTTTATAAGGAACACGGCCAGCAATACCCTCTGGTACGAGCTTCTTAGCGTCGTTCACATCGCCCTGGAAATAGCGATCGCGCGAGCCATTCTTTTGTTCCATGGCCTCAAGTGAGCCCATACCGCGATAGCTTTTGAATTTACGGCCATTGAAAATAATCGTTTCACCAGGACTTTCTTCGGTACCCGCAACGAGCGAACCAATCATCACACAGCTACCACCAGCAGCCAAAGCTTTCACAATGTCGCCCGAATAGCGCAATCCGCCATCGGCAATCAATGGAATACCTGTACCTTTCAACGCCGAATAAACATCATAAACGGCGCTCAGCTGAGGCACACCCACACCTGCAACCACACGTGTGGTGCAAATAGAACCAGGGCCAATACCCACCTTGATGGCGTCAGCACCATGCTCAACCAGATATTTTGCAGCTGCGCCTGTAGCCACATTACCCACCACAACATCCACGTTGGGGAAGGCAGCTTTCACTTGTTGCAATTTCTCTACAACCCCTTTTGAGTGCCCATGAGCCGTATCAATGACAATAGCATCGGCACCTGCATCGACTAATGCCTGTGCACGCTCCAGCGTATCGGCTGTAACACCCACTCCGGCAGCCACACGCAATCGTCCTTTCTCGTCTTTGCAAGCAATGGGTTTATCTTTGGCCTTCGTAATATCTTTATAAGTAATCAAGCCCACCAACCGATTATTTTTATCTACCACTGGCAATTTTTCAATCTTATTTTCTTGCAATATCTGTGCAGCGGCTGCCAAATCAGTGGTTTGATGCGTGGTGACAAGATTTTCATGAGTCATCACTTCGTCGATAAGCTTATCCATATGACGCTCGAAACGCAAATCACGATTGGTCACAATGCCCACCAAATGGTTATCATCATCGACCACGGGGATACCGCCAATGTGGTATTCGTGCATGATAGCCAGTGCGTCCTTCACACGCTTTCCACGACGAATGGTCACAGATCATAAATCATACCGTTCTCGGCACGCTTCACAATAGCTACTTCGTGTGCCTGCTCTTCAATACTCATATTTTTGTGAATCACACCAATACCGCCCTCGCGTGCAATAGCAATAGCCATCGATGCCTCGGTAACAGTATCCATAGCAGCTGTCACAAAGGGAACATTGAGTGTGATGTGGCGAGTGAATTTCGTTTGCAACGTTACCTCCTTAGGTAACACTTCTGAATAGGCTGGAATTAAAAGGACGTCGTCGAAAGTGAGACCGTCCATAGCAATTTTGTCTGCAACAAATGATGACATAGGAAAAAGTATAAAAAAATTTATTGCGTGCAAATATAGCAATAAATCTGCAAGTGGCCACGCATTGCCCCATTTTTCTAAAACCCATTAAGGCTATTTAAGGAAATACGATGTGCAAATTAAATAGCAAAAGCACCTTTAGCCGACCGAAACGCATGACCACACAACACTATTTTGTTCCTTAAACAACACCACTTATGAACAACCATCGATGTTTGTGTAGAGAAAAGGATTTTATCATTTGCATAGGTTATGCAAGCGTTATTTTCTACGTTTTATCATTTGCATAGGCTATGCAAGCGTTATTTTTCACGATTTACGATTTGCATAGGCTATGCAAACGCTGTTTTCCACGATTTATCATTTGCATAAGCTATGCAAACGCCACTTCGTTCGTTTTGCAATTTGCATAAGCTATGCAAGCACCCACACTCAAGTTTCTTTACCTTATCTTGGGGAAAGATGTCAAAGTGTGACTCCCACTGCGACCTGAAAATGAGTTGCATGATGGTAGGTAGAGCGATTTTGCTGCTGCAAGACCATCTGCAAAAATAATGTTTTGAGCGAGGAACTATGAAGAAAGAGGTCGTAGCGTGCACTGATTTCACCCATCCAAGCGTGCGCTGAGAGCTCATTGTAGTTATCGTGGAGCATGGATAGCGGATAAATAAAGAGGTGACGATCGTTCAACACCAAACGTTTTTGCATGTTTTGCAGCCGTTGCAACCCAACTTGCGCTGTCAAAAACCCTTGACGAAACCGCTTAATGGCCTGTCCTTTCATACCCAAGCAAAGATTGACAAATTGCATTTCACGTTGTGGATTAGCATAGGTTTCCTGAAAAGCCAACAGCCCAACCGATGGCACAACATTCACTTCGCACTGCGGCAGCTGCCATTGTTGCGCCCCTTCGACACGCAAATGCAACGTTTGGTTGAGGAAAGGATAGTTGATTGCCAATTGCTTGTAGCCCGTTAGCCCATTGTCATAAATGCGTTCGGCACCATCACGACGGCTGTAAGTGGTAGAGAGTGCCACATACCTATGTTGCCACCGCCAGGCCGTCTCGCCCGAAATGGTCCACACCGTAAGGTCGTTAATGGGCGCATCTTGCAAATCATCCATCTGCTTTTGCAGCACACGCCGCGACAATTCCACCTGTGCCGAAAGTCCATCACCAAGAGGTTGCAACGTCAAACCTACGCCTAAGGTGTGTCCTGTGTAATAGGCTGTTTTTAAAGCGCCTGCAAACCGATAATAGTGCATGCCAAGTCCTTGCATCTGATAGAGTGTGATGGCACCCAAAGGATTCATAAAAGCTATAGACTGCTCTTGTGAATAGCGCTGCCAAAGGGCATAAGCACCTAAATCATAGCGTGTGCCAAGCGGATGAGCCACACCTATTTTTAAATTGACAAACAGACTGTTATTGCGTGGACGCGGATCGGTATCACGATAGCTCAACGCCGATTCATAGGCCGCTTCTACGCCATAACGCCAGTATTTTAATTGCTGTGCATAACCCATATGAAACTGATAGGCTTCTCGTTCTATCTTTCCACCCAAAGTGTCAGCGATGACATAAGGATAGACTTGCATGAAATCGGCTGTCTCGTTCCAGCGAACATCTTGTGTGCGGCGATGGTCATAACTCGCATTTCCCCACACCACAGCGTTCCTACCGAGCCATTGATAAGACGAAGCATCAAATTGAAAGGCTCTGAAAGCACGTCCCATCTGTGCCACAAGAGCCTTGTCGGCATGCAAATGAGTGAGCGATGTCTTCACTTCGGCATAAGAACTGTCGTATCGGCCAACAGCCAACGCAGGGTTTTGGTACACGCCAAATGCCTTGTTATCGAGCAACGACAACTGTGTTTGCAACTTGGTTTGTGCTGAAACTGACTGTCCCAAACTAAACCACACATCAACCACAACAGAAAAAAATGCTTCATCTTAGCAAGAAAAGCAGGTTATTCGCTTCGCAAAACGAGCGAATAACCTGCTGCTTTTATTTAAAAAATTGATAATAGGGGTTGGCCTTCACCATGCTTTCAAAATCATTGGTCGAATTATTCGTGTCCACCAACTTGTGGGTTTGGGGATCTACCTTGCGCCGAATAGCCATTCCATAACGATTCTTGTCAGAAGCCAGCACCGAGTTATAAGCAAAGCCTGCATCCAAGCGCGATGCCGAACAGAGCCATTTCTTGGGTGCTTCTTTCGGACACATATTCACACAGTCGGCAATCCAAGCGTTGGGCACAATATAAGCATCGCCATCCATAGGATAGGTTATTCCTTTAAACGTAAAATCATATTCGTAATGATAAGCATAATTCTGCACGTAATCGGCAGCACTCACAGGATGTTGCGCATCACCTAAATAGCCAATGGCATAGGTTTTCACACCACGTGTATGAGGCATCCACACACCCATCTGACGACTTCCATCCATGGTAATGAGCTTAATCAAGTTGGGCACATCGGTATCGGTATCGCCACCACTCTCTGTTTTGTCATACCATTCGAAATCAGCCTTACTCAAATTATAAGAGTTGTGATTGGTCTTGGTGTGGTCTAAGCCCAAATCCACGAGCAGAATGCTTTGTCCAGGAGCAACAGGATGCTCGGTACCATTGCCTGGAACCATATAAGCCACACTGATAGCGAGAGCAGAATCGCGCACATCAGGACGATAATCCTGTGGCATATCGTTGAGGAACTCACTCTCAAACAGCACCAAGCCATCGGCATAGAGCGTCTCATCACTGTTGTTATAAATGCGGAAATATTTGTCGCTGTTATATTGCTTCTTGTTGTCATCGAGTGTTCCTGCAACGGCAATCTCAGCAAAAACAAAACCCTCTTTCACAGAAACGGCTTCGGCAACAAGATTTAAATTGGCTTTTCCACCAGCAATAGTCACATTATTTTGCACGGCTCTGAGACGCGCATTCACAGCTGAGCCATTCACTTTATAAGCCACATTTCCTTCTAACATCACGTTGTACAATCCGTCTTCTAACTAGGTTTTACTGAGGTCTTTGCTTTCTACCACCGTCGAACGTCCCGTATTGACATTGAAGAATGTCACGCGCACATTCGAGGCTTTGGCATTTTGCAAATCAGCACTCAGGTTATAAGTCACAGCAACTTCACTTTGGGGTGTTTCGTGAAAATGCTCACTACACGATGCAAACATCAAAGCACCGAAGAGCAACAATCCTAAAAACTTTTTCTTTTTCATTTTATAATTTATAGTTTAAAATTTAATTCCATTCCAAAATAAGGAGTAAACACTCGTCTCACTACATATCCATTCACCTCGTAGTCGGGGGCTATGGAGAGCAAACGATCGGCGAAAAACGACAACGTAGCATGGCGTCCAAACGCTTTCGAAGCTTTGATATTCAAACACATATAGGCACGTTCATGTTGCAGTAATTTCGTTTGTCGCAAATTCGACAGCACCAACCACCGCTTATACACATCAGTTGCATCGGCAGCTGTGTAGGGATGTTCCACACCTGCTACATCCACATAAGCCAAGGGACGTGGGTTGCGTGTGGGAGTGAGCGTCCTTCCCAACCAATAACATTCGGCAGTAGCAGAAAGGATGAGCCCCAATCTGTCGAGATAGGTATCGGCGATGAGGTTTGATGTGAATTGATCTTTCACATAACCATTATCCCAAGCATAAATACCCAAATAGCGATTGTTGATGGTGATACCATTAATCTGTTGTGATGAGCCCGCATAATATTCGGGTTCACTGGCCGCATAGGTGGTGTGAAACCATGCCCCATTGAATGTGAAGCGCGTGTGAAGTGCAACAAGGCGCGGCGATGAATATTGAAATTCAATTCCCTGCTTGATAATTTTTGTTCCATTCCCCATCACCTGATACGTGCGCAACAGTGTGTCATTGCGAAAAGGTAGTGTGGCAAGTGATGGAGGTGCTGTGAGTGTTACCCCACGCAAGCTCGAATCATCATAATCTTTATAAGTGAGCATTGGAATCATCTGCTGTGTGCTGCGAAAGCCATCATTCATCGATTCATGGAAATAAGTTGCATAAAACTGATGTCCCTTGCTGCTACCTCCCACGCGAATTTCCCATTTCGTGTTGTGGGCTGGCACCAAATGATAATTATTGGTATCAATGGTGTAGCTGCGAATATTTAGTTTTTTTAGCAGCATCGTTGGCGTTCCAATAATTCAGTTGCACCAAATCAATATAGCGCTTTTCGGGATTTAAATCCAATATGGTGGGCATCTTGCTCATGCGCCCCAGTCCCACAGAGACATAAAGACGCCACGTCCCCATAGCAGGAAGGTCCCATTGCACATTCAATCGCGGGTCAACATACAGCTTTCCATGCACATCATAGGCAGAAGATAGTCCCAACATTGTTGTGCCACGCACACCCAACAAAGCGGTGACAACATGGTTTCCCAATGACAGTTTGGCTTCGTCTTGCGCATAGAATGCCCCCACATTCGTAGCAGGGATGGCCTTGAATGTGCGTGGACGGCGCGACGATGTGCCATCGATAGGACGCTGATAATCGTACACCTGTCCTTGACCAAAATTTTTATTGTATTGCCACTCTACACCCATCGTGAACAGATGTGACCATGCCCCCATTGCCTTTTGTGCATTTCCTTCTAATCGAAGGTTAGAATAAAAAGGCATTCCCTTTACCTGATGGCGCGCCACATAGGTCGAAGGCAGATAAGTTCCATCATATTCGCCATTCTCTTCTATAAGCGGTGCAGGCGTATCGCGGTCTACACTTACAAACTTGGTCTGATCGATTTCATCAAAAGAAACGCTCGTCGAATAGCGCAACAGTAGCGATTTGAGCCATGAGTTCTCGTGCGGACTGTAACGTAATGATGTGCTTAGCCCCACATGATGATAGGACGAGCGATAACGATCTTCCTTGTTCACCTGCACTTCGGGGTCGGTTTTCACATGATCAATGTTGCCAGCATAGTCCGAAGCCACATCCCAATTGAGCCTTCCTCCCTGTGCAAAGAGCCAAAACTTATGTAAGCGTGCCGAGAAATTCAGTCGGTTATAGGTTTCAAAACGATTGCGTGGGTCGGCCTTCGAATTGAAAGCCCACCATCAGTGTTTAAAATCCAGTTACTACCCAACGCAAATCCTTTACCCATGGAGAGCAGTTTGCCATAGCCATCGGCCTTGATGCGCACCTCAAGTGGCGTTGCCACACGCTTACGCTCTATGCGAATGAGGCCACTGGTCAAATCACCATACTTCACAGAAGGAATACCACGCACCACTTCCACACGCTCAATATTATCAGTTGCGAGCATCCTCATGTCCACACCATACCCCACTGTTGAACGACTTCCATCAGCATTCATATTCCGTCCCAACAACTGCATGTTGGCATCTGTACCAATGGGCGCACCATCCACCATGAACTTCGTTCCCAAACTACTAATAGCATAGTCGCTACTCGAGATACCTACCTCGCGCAAACGTGCCACATTGGCGACGTTGGTATGGGGCGTTGAGGTCATTCCGCCAGGCAAAAGACTCAGCAAGTCGCTGAACGATGAGGGTTGTAGATGCTGCATCGCCGTGCGATCAATCACCGAGGTACTCGTTAGTCCCTTCTTTTCCTGCGCTGTAATCGTCACCTCACCTAAACTCACAGCCGTGGCATGCAGACGCAATGTGCACTGCTGGTTGCTGCGCAGTGTCACCAACGTGTCGAGCATGGCATAACCCACCGACGACACTTGCAGCCGATAACGCTGGGGCTGAAGGTCAGAGAAGTGAAAAGTGCCATGGTCGGAAGTCTGCAAACCCGACAGAAAACGATCACCCACAAAAAGACGAATGGTGACAAAACCTAATCCTTCACCCTGTCCCGCATCCACCACTTTGCCTTGAAGGGTGAAGCGTTGCAAATCGTTGCCAGCCGAAAGTTGAATGAAACCGCTAACGAGGAAAAGAATAAATAATATGGTTCTTTTAAGCATCTCAATCTCAATAGGACGGGCAAAATTACAACTTCCCATTTCGTTTCGCAATACCTACTTTTAGGTATATTGCAGTTTCTATCCCCAAAAATGCCTCATCGTCATGCGACGAAAAGGAAAAAACATGAAAAATATACTATCTACACACAACGAAGTGGCAAGAACCGACTCCTATATAAGTCCACTTCTTGTTACAGTTTTACCCTTGTCCCACCCACATCTCTACCCCATTGCTCCTACCTGCTATGCAACGCTATAGAAAAGCAGTGCAAATGGTGTCACAATCTCATCGTGATTGCTATGCAACAGCATAGCTTTTATGAGGTAAAGTGCACCATTTTTATTGGCAATCAAGTACCCACTTGTTGTCTGCTCACCAAAATCTACATGCTAAGCAAGGACTCCGTTAGAAGCATTTTAAATATTCTCCAGTCGCTCCCAACAAGAAATAAAGCAACTACGAAAGCTCTGTTTTAGTCTGCTTTTATCGCTTTTACTTGCTAAAGATAACAACGATAAACGACGATTAAAAATAAAAATTGTAACTTTGCACATCATCAGTAACGATAAAAGGGATAGTATTCGCATTCATTTCACAACAGAATCCGTTTTTATGAATAAAGAACAATCGGTCATGCTTAAAGGTGTAGCCATCTTAATGATGCTATTTTTACATCTTTTTAATCATCCACAAATAGATGCCATGTGCACCCCTCTACTTTACATCGGTAGCACACCACTTGTCTATTTCCTTAGTCACGCCGCACATCCTGTTGCTATTTCCTCATCATAAGTGGTTATGGCCTACATTATATTTACACAAAAGGACAGATAACCATCAAAGGGCAGATAAAGAAATTATGTAAACTATATATTTTCTATTGGCTCACTTTGCTCATCTTTGTCAGCATAGGCCATTGGATAGATAAGGAAGGCTATCCTGGGGATTGGGAGACTGCAGTGCTCAATGCAATTGGTTTACGGAGTAACTATAACACAGAAACTTGGTTTCTATTTCCATACGCATTACTGTCTCTATCGGCTTTCTACTTGTTTAAAGGCATGAGAAAGATTGGAGTTCCAATGAGTATCCTCACCTCTGGAGCCCTTTACCTCGCAAGCATCTATACCATTAGCCGTTATATTGCACCTTATGGGGCATATGGAACTTGGGCTTATTTCGTTTGCACCTATTTCGATTTACTACTTCCTTTTATAATTGGGGCAGCCCTACATCACATTGGCACCACCCATCAGCTAAGAATTGCCATTTTCTCTCAGCATCAATGGCTCGTTTATATCCTCTTGCTTGGGCTAATCGTTATCGACTGTTCACTTTCCAACGCCATTACCAACCTCATCTTCGAAATAGCACTGGCTGTGCTTTTCTTACAAATACGAATCGTTTCTGCCATAAAAAGTTTTCTATCTGCTATGGGAAAACAGTCCATGGTCATATGGCTCATACACACTTATTTTTGCAATTATTTCTTTCATGATTTTATTTATGGGTTTAAATATCCCATTATCATCTATACAGCACTACTCGTCATCAGTTATTGCACATCTCTCCTCATCTCTTTCTGTGGGAATAAGCTCATTCATTCCATTCCTTGGCTACGTAGATAACTTGCAATGGGACAAAATTTCAATCGTTCACGGTTTCTCAATACGCACAAGATAAGCCACGCCATAAGTTACCAACCAAACCATCTTTCTTAGAATTTAAAAACTTTATCATTCTGGAAGAAAGCAGTTCTACGAAAAAACAGTATCTTTGCGGTGTCGATATCTTTCGTATTCAATAAGGTTTTAAACATCAATTAAAAGAGATGATTCTTGATTCACTGACCGCCATTTCGCCTATCGATGGACGTTATAGAAATAAATGCCAAGAACTTGCCGATTATTTTTCGGAATATGCGTTAATACGCTATCGTGTTCGTGTAGAAATAGAGTATTTCATTGCCCTCTGCGAGTGGGGACTTCCCCAACTACAAGGTGTTGATAGCAGTAAGTTTGATGCTTTGCGCAACATCTACCGCCACTTTTCTGAGGCCGATGCAAGCCGTGTAAAGACGATTGAGCAAACCACCAATCACGATGTAAAAGCCGTAGAATATTTCATTAAAGAGGCATTCGACCGCATCGGTGGGCTTGAAGCATACAAGGAATTTATTCACTTTGGACTGACATCGCAAGATATCAACAACACCAGCGTGCCACTTTCACTGAAAGAAGCTTTGGAGAATGTGTATTATCCACAAACGGAAGTGCTCATCCAGCAACTCGAAACCTATGCCGAGGAGTGGGAAGCAGTGCCCATGTTGGCCAAAACACATGGCCAACCGGCTTCACCCACACGATTGGGAAAGGAGATTATGGTGTATGTTTATCGCCTGAAAGAGCAGTTAGCCATGCTAAAGGCTTGTAAATTCACAGCCAAATTTGGCGGCGCAACGGGCAATTTCAATGCACACCATGTGGCCTACCCACAAATCAATTGGCCAGAATTTGGTGCACAGTTTGTTGGTCAGAAGTTGGGTTTGGAACGCGAGACATGGACCACACAGATTAGCAATTACGACCACATGGGTGCTATTTTTGATGGCATCCGTCGCATCAATACCATCCTCATCGACCTTGACCGCGACTTTTGGCTGTATATTTCTATGGATTATTTCAAGCAAAAGATAAAAGCAGGCGAAGTGGGTTCGAGTGCCATGCCCCACAAAGTGAACCCTATCGACTATGAGAATAGCGAAGGAAACTTAGGGGTGGCCAATGCACTCTTGCAATTCTTAGCACAGAAACTGCCCGTGAGCCGCCTGCAACGCGACCTCACCGACAGCACCGTGCTGCGCAATATTGGCGTGCCTTTGGCACATAGTCTCATCGCAATGCAAAGCACCTTGAAAGGATTGCAAAAGCTCATTCTCAACGAAGATAAATTGAAATCCGACTTAGACAACACGTGGGCAGTAGTGGCCGAGGCCATACAAACCATTCTTCGACGAGAGAACTATCCCCATCCTTACGAAGCTTTAAAAGCATTGACACGAACCAACCAACACATGACCCAAGAAACGATTCAGCAATTCATTGCACAACTCGATGTGCCTCAAAACGTAAAAGCTGAATTGATGGCTATCACACCGCTGAATTATACGGGCATGTAGACCACTCGAAAATATAAAAGAAAGTTATCATAAAGTATTAACCCGGCCGCGAGGCTACAAAAATCATGAATTAAATTATGGATTCAGAATTAGAAAAAAATGCTCAACCTCTGTCTAATGAACAGACTGAGGGCGCCCGTGAGGGTTACTCACGACAAACAGAAAGTTACTCACCCAACTATCGCAATGCAAGTAGGCCACAACGCCCACGCATTCATTCACAACGGGCGTATAGTTCAGAAGGTGCAGGCAACGAAAGCGAAGGCGGATTCCGCCCAGAAGGTTTCGGCAGTGCGCTGCAAAACAACGAACGCCCACAACGCAGTTACCAACCTTACCAAGGAGGTTATAACCGCCAGCAAGGGGGATACAACAGCCGTGGTGGCAATAGTAGACCACAACAAGGGGGTTATCGCCCACGTTTCAACAACAATGGTGGCGAACAACAAGGAGGTTACCAGCCCCGCCCACAAGGTAATTATGCACGTCCTCAACAACAAGGCTATCGTCCTCGCTACAATGCAAATGGCGAAGAGCAGCAAGGTGGCTACCAACCTCGTCAACAACAAGGTTATGGACGCCCACAACAAGGGGGCTATCAACCTCGCGGCGGATACCCAAACAACCGTAACTACAATAACAATGGTGGCGGTTATCCCCAACAAGGTGGATATAACAATCGCAACTATAATAATAATTATGGAGGCTACCATAACCACCCACAACAGAATTTCAACAACAACCGCAACTTTAAGAACAATCGCCCAGGCTATGACCCCAATGCGAAATACAGCTTAAAGAAGCGCATTGAATATAAAGAAACACACATCGATCCCAACGAGCCCATTCGTTTGAATAAATATTTGGCTAACGCAGGTGTATGCCTCTCGTCGTGAAGCGGATGAATTTATCCAAGCAGGAGTAGTGACGGTGAACGGCAATGTTGTTACCGAATTGGGTACAAAGGTGTTGCGTTCAGACGAGGTGAAATTCCACGACCAGATAGTTTCTTTGGAGAAGAAGGTCTATGTGTTGCTCAATAAGCCTAAAGATTATGTGACAACAAGCGATGACCCACAACAACGCAAGATAGTCATGGACTTGGTTAAAGATGTTTGTCCTGAGCGAATTTATCCAGTGGGTCGCTTAGACCGCAACACAACGGGCGTGCTGTTGTTGACAAATGATGGCGATTTAGCAAGCAAACTCACGCATCCCAAATTCTTGAAAAAGAAAGTCTATCACGTGCATTTAGATAAGAATGTGGCTGAGGAAGACTTACAAAGATTGCCAGCGGCATTGAATTAGAAGATGGAGAAATTCATGCTGATGCGATAGAATATACTGACCCACACGACAAAAAGCAAGTGGGCATAGAGATTCACAGCGGCAAAAACCGCATCGTTCGTCGCATTTTCGAGCATTTAGGCTATCGCGTAACACGCTTGGATCGTGTGCAATTTGCAGGTCTAACAAAAAAGAACCTTCGTCGTGGTGACTGGAGATTCCTCACGGAACAAGAGGTAGAAATCCTCCGGAGTGGGATGTTTGAGTAATATTCAGGATTGGAAATGAAAAGAACAAAAATAGTCGACGCCCTCAAAAGCGTCGACTTTAATCACGATATACTCGTGAAAGGATGGGTGCGCTCCCACAGAAACAGTAAGGCTGTTGATTTCATTGCGCTCAACGATGGTTCGACCATCAACAACATTCAGATTGTTGTCGACCCCACATCGATGGATGCTGAAGAGCTCAAAAGCATTACTACAGGCGCATGTATCGGGGTAACAGGAACATTGGTGCAAAGTCAGGGTGCAGGCCAGAGTGTAGAAATCCAAAGCAAAGCCATCGAAATCTATGGTCTTTGCCCGTCGGACTATCCCATGCAAAAGAAGGGACAGAGCTTTGAATACATGCGTAAATATGCGCATCTGCGTCTGCGCACCAACACTTTTGGTGCCGTTTTCCGCATTCGTCACAACATGGCGATTGCCATTCATCAATATTTTCACGAGCATGGCTACTACTATTTCCACACGCCATTGATCACCGCAAGTGATGCCGAAGGTGCAGGAGAGATGTTTCAAGTGACGACACTCGACCTCAGCCGAACAGGCAAAACGGACGAGGTGCCCTATGAAAAAGATTTCTTTGGCAAAAAAACGAGCCTCACGGTGTCGGGTCAATTAGAGGGCGAATTGGGGGCAACAGCCTTAGGTGGCATCTACACCTTTGGCCCAACGTTCCGCGCAGAGAATAGCAATACGCCACGGCATTTGGCAGAATTTTGGATGATTGAGCCCGAAGTGGCTTTCTTAGACAAAGATGAGCTGATGGATTTAGAGGAGGATTTCATCAAATTCTGCGTGCGCTGGGCGTTGGAGCACTGCAAAGACGATTTGGAGTTCCTCAACAAGATGATTGACAAAAACTTGTTGGCGACGTTGCAATCGGTCATTAAAGAAGACTTCGTGCGCCTGACCTACACTGAAGGAATCGAGATTCTTCAGGAGGCAGTGAAGAACGGAAAGAAATTCGAGTTCCCTGTAACAAAATGGGGAATGGATTTGAGCAGCGAGCACGAACGCTATTTGGTGGAAGAGCATTTCAAACGTCCTGTCATCATGACCGACTATCCTTCGGAAATCAAAGCGTTCTATATGAAGAAAAATGCCGATGGCAAAACCATGCAGGGCACCGACGTGCTCTTCCCAAGAATTGGTGAAATCATTGGCGGTTCGGTGCGCGAAGAGAGCTATGAGAAGTTAGTTGCCGAAATCAAAGCACGTGGCATGGAGCCCGAAAGCTACGGCTGGTATCTCGACACGCGCAAATATGGCTCGTGCCCACATGCTGGATTTGGTCTCGGTTTCGAGCGCTTGATACTCTTTGTTACGGGCATGCAGAACATCCGCGATGTCATTCCATTCCCACGCACACCCAAATCAGCCGAGTTCTAACATGGGAAAGATTATACTAACGGGTGACCGCCCCACCGGAAAGCTGCATCTTGGCCACTATGTGGGCAGTTTGCGGCGGCGCGTTCAGCTGCAAAATGCTGGCGATTTCGACCGCATGTTTGTCTTCATGGCCGATGTGCAGGCACTCACCGACAATGCCGATAATCCCGAAAAGATACGCCAAAACATCGTTGAAGTGGCTTTGGATTATCTGGCGGCAGGCTTAGATCCAAAGCTGTGCACGCTCTACATTCAGAGCCAAATCCCCGAATTGGCCGAGCTAACGACCTATCTGATGAACTTGGTTACTGTGTCGCGCGTGCAAAGAAACCCCACGGTGAAAACCGAAATCAAGATGCGCAACTTCGAAGCCAACATCCCCTTGGGCTTCTTCTGCTACCCCGTTTCGCAGGCAGCCGACATCCTGGCCTTCAACGCCACCACCATTCCCGTGGGCGAAGACCAGGAGCCCATGATTGAATTGACACGCGAATTGGCGCGCCGATTCAACCAAACCTATGGCGAAGTGTTTACCGAGCCCGAGATTATGCTGCCCGAAAATGCCACGGCACGACGCCTCCCTGGCACCGACGGCAAAGAGAAAATGAGTAAAAGTCTGGGCAACTGCATCTATCTGAGCGACGATGCCGACACCGTTTGGACCAAGGTGAAGGGAATGTACACCGACCCCACGCACCTCAATGTCAGCGACCCCGGCCATGTTGAAGGCAACGCCGTGTTCACCTATTTGGACGCCTTCGCCACCGATCAAGACTTTGCCGACTTCTGGCCCGAGTTTAAAAACCTCGACCAACTCAAGGCGGCCTACACGCAAGGTGGCATTGGCGACATGAAATGCAAAAAACTTTTGAACAGCGTCATCAACCGCATGTTGGAGCCCATGCGCGCGCGTCGTCGCACCTTCGAGCAAGACATCCCCGAGATTTTCAACATGCTCAAACAAGGAAGCGAAGTGGCACGCCAAGCGGCAGCACAGACCATGGAAGCGGTGAAACGAGCCATGCAGATTGATTATTTCAACGATGCTGCACTTATTCAGCAGCAAACCGAGAAGTTCAAACTGTAAATCGCGCCAAAGTTGCCCATGGGCAATGCGCTCGCCGACCACCCCAAGGTGAAAGAAAGCCTGGGTGGGGGCTTAGCGAGGAGCTTATATGAAGAAAAAGTGTGCGGCGTAGGGTACGCCGCACACTATTTTGGTCAGTTCTATGCGGCGTAGGGTACGCCGCACACTTTTTCGGTCAGTTCTATGCGGCGTAGGGTACGCCGCACACTTTTTCGGCCAGTTCTTCGCGGCGTAGGGTACGCCGCACACTTTTTCAGCCAGTTCTTCGCGGCGTAGGGTACGCCGCACACTTTTTCGGTCAGTTCTTCGCGGCGTAGGGTACGCCGCACACTTTTTGGGTCGGTTCTTTGCGGCGTAGGGTACGCCGCATAGGTTTTGCGTTGGGCGGGCGGTGTGCGCAATGTATTTCCGCCCTCGATGGTGTTTGGTATGCCGCAACGTTAAGGCGATTTGCCTCATCCGCTAACAAATAATTTGCCGCAACCTACCGAATGACTTTTGAAGATTGGCCGTTGCGTGTGATAATGCGCACCACATAGGTTCCCTTTGGCAGCGACATAGCCACTTGATTGTCCTCAACGGCATGGCTGCAGCTCACGAGCATGCCATTCACACTATAGACTTCTACGCGCATAAGCCCTGCTTGTTGCACTTCTAACATGCCGTCGGCAAAGCGCAAACGGCCTGTGAAAGCCACGGTGGGCAGGGCATTGGGCTTGTCGTTGGGATACTGATTGAGCGGTCCGTTGACAATCGACACATAGAAAGGTGCGACGGCTGCTGGCCACAAGTTGCGTTCTTTCCCATCGACCTCGCCCATGACGGCCAGGCGATAGGTGCGGTTGTTGATGATTTTCAAATCGGCCGGTTTGAGCCATCCCGTGACGATTTGCTCAGAGAAATGGGCATCGCTGAGGTCCACCTGCTGCGCATGTTTCATCAACATGATGACGCGGTCGTCCTCGGTGTCAATCAAAGCCAACGACAAGCCACCTTGATAGCGCATGTGGTCGGCCAAGGTCACCACGCAATTGAGTTTGAAAATGGGTGTGAAACTGATGTCGATGCCCTCGCTCTGCATGCTGTAGCCCGAATTGTCTTGCGCAAATCCCACCGCATTCTCTAACAAATTCACGGGCAGCTCGCCCTGCTCCACCTCGACATAGCATGGTGCATTTTGGGCATCCGTGCGCACAAGGCAAGGCTCATTGGTGTCGCGTTTGAGAATGGTTGTGCGCAATTCATAACGGCCTGTGGGCAACGTGGCTGGCAACTCCACAGGCAGAGTCACCATGGTGGGCGCAAACTGCTCGAACTCCACAACCTTCTGCGTCTGCACGGTGTAGGCCGCAGCCCCCTGTGCATTGATGAAATCCACTTTCACGATGCCGTCGAAAGGCATACTATCGAGCTTGCGGATGTTCAACACAAGCGTGTTTTTCTCTGCCGACCGCAACTTCTTAGCAAACGATGGTGGCGTGTCCAACTGATAGGCCGTCGTGGCTGAAGGCAGCTCCACATAGGCGATTTGCCCGTGGGTCACCAGCATCACCACGCGTGGCGCCTTCTTGATGCGCGCCCACTCGCCCCAGCTGCCATCCGTTTTCCATGTTGCACAGATAGGCGCTAAGACATATTGCCCATCGGCGAGGCCCGAAAGGTCGACGGCAATGGGCACATCATCGTTCACCAATCCGCCCGAAGGCAATTTGCCGTCATAATCCTTGTAACGCACTTTCGTATAGCCGCCCTGAGGATGTGCGTCGGATGCGCAAGCCTTCACCAACTGGTTGCTGGCGTTATAAATGCCAATTCCCACGTCGCCACAGAACTTTTGATAGCTCTGATTCACGAAATGGCTGAAGGCCAGCTTGGCATCGGCCACCAAATGGGTAGGTGGCGTGCCGACAAAGTGCATCTCTCGCTCAGATTAAACGCCAAGTTGGGCGCACCAACGGCAATATCTGCATCAATCTTTGGTGTTCCAGCCTTGTTGGGATGCGCTGCAATGACATGCAATCGCAGGCCAAAACTCAGCGGTCGCCCTTGGAATTCGCTGCCCGTAGAGGCGAGATTGAGTGCCGTGAGCGAGTAGTAACCATCGGCCTGCCCGTCCCAACCAAAGTTCATATGAAACATGCCTTCGCTGTCGAAACCATCGCAAACCCACGCATGTCCGGCACCACCACCCTTCGGATCGCCCGAGATGTAGAGTGGGAACCCCTGTCGAAGCTCGTTTTTAATGATTTCGGCGAAATGGGCATTGCCCTCGTCGGCCTTGGTCACGAGCGCAGCATCATAATCAAAATTGTCGCGCAAAGCTTTGGCTGCCGCCGTGCTTTGAGAGCCACTCCCACTCGGCGTATATTGCATATAGACGGCTATTCCCGCATCGTTCATCAGCAACGCCACAGCATCTTCTTGCTGTGCAGTGGCCGACTGGCGCCCATAATCATTGAGCATGTTGGCCCAATCATAATGCGACTGGCTGAAATCGGCCTCGCGCTGCGTGTGGTCATAATTCACTGTGTAGCGATTCTGCCCCCTACCCTGCGCTGGCCAGCGATGGAAATTCATGATTTGCGCCATCGCCGTGGCCACACATCCTGTCACATAGCCCGTTTTCTTGCTATACGGATAGCTCTGTCCCCACTGCGTGCGCAACAGCGGTGCCACCCGTTCGGCAAGCGCTCTTGTGGGTTTCGCAGCCTGAACGAGCCGCCCACCATGCTTCAACTGCGCGTAAACCTGCCGATAGGCTTGCAACAGATAGCGCGCCTCGGGGTTGAGCTGCGTCGTATCCATTTGCCCCCGTGCGCTATAGGCCAACACTTCGCCCATGGCATCGTCGCCCGCCACCACAACGAAGCCGTGCCCATGCGCGTCGTTGACTATATAATAAGGTGAGGTGTTTGCCGCTGCGCCACTGCGTGTGGGCTGCCGTTTCAACGCATCGCGTCCCACTTCCACGTAGCGGCGCGCAATGGACAAGGCCGCCTTGGGCGTGATGTCGCGTGCCGAAAGCTGTAAAGAAACACTGAGAAACAAACCGAAAAGCAATGCGCGTGCTACACCACATCCAACATTCTTTCTCCCTTCCTCATGACTGAAAAGCGCGTCATCTAATTGCATGAATAAAATTTTATCGTATTAAGTACAGCTGCAAAGATAGTCTTTTTCCATGAAAACCAGACCTGTTTGCAGAAAACTCCTTTCAAAAAGGCAGTAAAACACCCTTTCTCCATCAGCAAGCACCTCGCCAGCAACCTCTTCTTGGTTTAATGCAGCGGCAAACTATTCGCTGCGACTATAAACTCTTTTTTGTGCAGCGGCAAACTATTCGCCGCGACTATAAACTCATTTTAATGCAGCGGCGAGCACCTCGCCACGACTATAAATTCATTTTGTGCAGCGGCAAACTATTCGCCGCGACTATAAACTCATTTTGTGCAGCGGCAAACTATTCGCCGCGACTATAAACTCATTTTGTACAGCGGCAAACTATTCGCCGCGACTATAAACTCATTTTTGTGCAGCGGCGAGCACCTCGCCACGACTATAAATTCATTTTGTGCAGCGGCAAACTATTCGCCACGACTATACATTTATGTTTGTGACGCGGCGAACTATTCGCCACGACTATACACTTATGTTTATAATGCGGCGAACTATTCGCCGACAATCTTATAATGCAAGCCATACGAGAAATGGTAGGGGCGGCGCCTGTGTGCCCGCCCGAACGTCCGCGCAGCGCCGTTTCCACACGTAAAGAGCAGATTCCCCACCCGCAAAGGAGGCGTTTTCATCTGCAAAGAGCATATCCCCCACCCACAAAGGAGCCGTTTCCATGCGTAGAAATGTTTGTAGATTACGCATGATGCACATCCGTTACCGATGGATGCGCCCTTGCAGGGCGACACGGGCGGGCACAGGCACCGCCCCTACCAGCCTCCATCGAACCCCTCTGCCACATAACCTTCCTCATCTTTGCCTGTCGGCGAACACCTCGCCGGCAATCTTGGGACACGGAGCCACACGAGAAATGGTAGGGGCGGCGCCTGTGTGCCCGCCCGAACGTCCGCGCAGCGGCGTTTCCATGTATAGAAATGTTTGTGCATTACGCATAATGCACATCTGTTACCGATGGATGCGCCCTCGTGGCCAACGTGGCGCGCCTGGCAATATAGCTACAACTGACGTAGCCCATTAATTTAACATGGCCTTGCCTGGCGCGGCAAATATCACTAAAATCTTGATTATCTCGCTGCAAAGCCGTGCCTACTTCAGTTATTTTTTGTACTTTTGCAGCACATTTAACATAGGATAATTAAGGAAAGAACATGCAGGACATTAGGAATATTGCGGTGATTGCACACGTCGATCACGGAAAAACAACGCTGGTGGACAAGATGATGCTGGCCGGAAAGTTGTTTCGTGAGGGTCAGGATAATAGTGGCGAAGTGCTCGACGCCAACGATTTGGAGCGCGAACGTGGCATCACCATCCTCTCGAAAAATGTGTCGATAAGCTGGAAAGGCACGAAAATTAACATCTTGGACACGCCGGGCCACTCGGACTTTGGCGGCGAAGTGGAACGCGTGTTGAACATGGCCGATGGCTGTTTGTTGCTCGTCGATGCTTTCGAAGGCCCCATGCCACAAACACGTTTCGTGCTACAAAAGGCGTTGCAATTGGGCCTGAAACCCATTGTTGTCGTCAACAAGGTGGATAAGCCCAACTGCCGACCCGAGGAAGTTTATGAGATGGTGTTCGATTTGATGTGCGACCTCAATGCCACCGAAGAGCAATTAGACTTTCAGGTGGTTTATGGCTCGGCCAAAAATGGTTGGATGGCTGCCGATTGGAAGCAACCTACCGACAACATCGATTACCGTTGGACAAGATTGTGGAGGTTATTCCCGCGCCCAAACATATCGATGGCACACCACAGATGCTGATTACGTCGCTCGACTATTCGAACTACACAGGGCGTATCGCCGTTGGTCGCGTGCATCGCGGCACACTCAAGAGTGGGCAGAACATCACCATTTGCCACCGCGATGGCACACAAGAGAAGACGAAGATTAAAGAACTGCGCACCTTCGAAGGCATGGGAAGCACGCCTGCCGAGAGCGTAAGCAGCGGTGATATCTGCGCGGTTGTAGGTTTGGAACGCTTCGAAATCGGCGACACCATTGCCGATTGGGAAAACCCCGAGGCATTGCCTCCTATTGCTGTCGACGAACCTACGATGAGCATGCTCTTCACCATCAACGATTCGCCTTTCTTTGGTCGCGAAGGAAAGTTCTGCACCTCGCGCCACATCAACGACCGACTCAATAAAGAGTTAGAAAAGAACCTGGCTCTTCGTGTGCGCCCATTCGAAGACACGACCGATAAATGGATTGTCAGCGGGCGCGGTGTGCTCCACCTTTCGGTGCTTGTTGAGACCATGCGCCGCGAGGGATATGAGCTGCAAGTGGGACAACCACAGGTGATTTCAAGGAAATCGATGGCGTGAAATGCGAGCCTATTGAGGAGCTCTCTATCAATGTGCCGCAAGATTACTCCAGCAAGATGGTGGATATGGTGACGCGTCGCAAAGGCGAACTCACCGGCATGGATACTGAAGGCGACCGTGTCAACATCACCTTCGAGATTCCTTCACGCGGCATCATCGGCCTGCGCACCAATGTGCTCACGGCATCGCAAGGCGAAGCCATCATGGCTCACCGCTATAAAGAGTATCAACCCTTCAAAGGCGAGATTACACGCCGCCTGAATGGCTCGATGATTGTCATGGAAACGGGCACAGCCTACGCCTATTCGCTCGACAAACTGCAAGACCGCGGGAAATTCTTCATCGACCCAAGGTGAGGAAGTTTATGCCGGACAAGTGGTCGGCGAGCACGTACACGACAACGACCTCGTCATCAACGTCACCAAAGCCAAACAGCTTACCAATGTGCGTGCCAGTGGTTCGGACGATAAAGCGCGTGTCATTCCCAAGACCGTGATGAGCCTTGAAGAGTGCTTGGAATACATCAAAGGCGACGAATACGTAGAAGTGACGCCCAAGAGTATGCGCATGCGCAAGATTATCCTCGACCACACCGAGCGTAAACGTGCCAATAAAGAATAAAAACTTCAAAACATTATTCAATGATGACTGGATTATATATTTTCATAGCGCTCATCGTCATAGCGCTGATGGGATGGGGAATAGCCGAGCTGAAAGCAAAGACCATCCACTTTGAACATTCGGAAGCTGAAAAAGAAGAGGCTGAACTTCTCTACGAAGAGCAGAAGGAACATGGCTTCCGTGAGCAAAATCTTAAAGACTTGCTCGAGCACAACAGCACAAAAGGCTACGACGCAGTATAGTGGGTTGTAAGCCTTGCGCAGGCATTGTCCCGCGTGCAACACATCAAAAAGACGAGTGCTCCACCATGGATTTCCCATTGGTGGAGCACTCGTCTTTCATGCATCACCTCAGAAAGCTATATCTAAGCCCGCTTCAATCGTAGTATAGTTTTTGCGCATAGGCACAATAGGTCGCGTGTCATAAATAAGACGATAAGTGCCCCGAATGCCTATCGTGGGCGTGGCATGATAAGTCACATCAACGGCACCACCAAAGCGCGCCGCCTTTAAATAACTATCGGGCTTGCCTTGATGGATTGCTGTCGTTGTGAGTTCCCAATGCTCTCCTATCCAATGTTTAAAGCTCAACGACAGATGACTTTTCACACTACGGCTATAGGCATTGTCGTCAACTCCTACTGGAGGATCAGGATATTGCCATTTCTCAAACTCATAAAAGACACCTATTGCAGCAAACATCAGACAATGGTCGGTATTGATCAAACGATAGCGAGACTGTAGCCCTGTCGAAATCTTGAACGTCATGCCACGGCTACCAGCCCATTGCGACTCAACACAAGGATAAACTTCAAAGGCATGGCTCAACAAGTATCGATATTCTGCGTGCACGTAACCTCCACTCACCGTCACCTTCTTGCCATAGGTAGAGAACTCTAACTTGTTGATAAAGTTAATCACCCGACTATGATTCAACAGCAAGTTGAGATTAGCTGTATTCTTTAAAGTCAATACATTCTCCTTCTCCGTCTTAAAATCCAGCACAGGCTGCAACGAGCCTTGAATAGTTTTGGTGCTGTCGATATTCATCGTGAGGTTCTCTGAGAAGAGCATCTGCCCATGCATAGGTAGTGCCAGCAACCATCCAAACAACACATAAACTAAACGTTTGCGATAAGAAGCCGCGCCATTCCAAATCTTGTCTATCATTATCCTAAATGCTTTTATGATGAAATATTGCGGACAAAGATAATAAAAAAGTTTTAAACATGGGAGGTTAATGCTAAAACCAGCACAATCCTAAGCCACATTTTGTCTTCCCCCTTTTAAAACATGCTCAAGACACCCTCGCTACATATCCCTAAAATCCCGCACTTTACCTATTTTTAGGTATTGCATGCCAGCTGTTCTTTACCTACTTTTGCAACAGTATTATCACCTATCGAGAATTCAAATATGTTACAACGCAAACCTGTTCTACTCACGCTTTCGCTTCTGGCATCACTGGCGATGGTCGCACAAACACCACAGGCTGTAGCTCCAACTGCAGCCAATGACTCTCTGAACAAACAAAAACAACTTACCAATGGAACCGTTCAATTGCAAGAGGTTGTTATCACGGGGCGTAATGAGGCTCGGAAATTGCGTGAGAGTGGCATGCCCGTTTCAGTGATGACGGCCAAAGAGCTACAAGGCACTGCCTCTTCTATAAATGATGTATTGGCACGCGTGGCAGGGGTAACCATCCGCAACACTGGTGGTGTGGGCAGCGCATCAAGGCTCTCTGTTCGAGGATTAGAGGGCAAACGCTTAGGCCTTTTCATCGACGAGACAGCCTTAGGACAAATCAGCAACTTCATCACACTCAACGATATTCCTATTGACATGATAGAACGCATTGAGGTTTACAAAGGCATAGTCCCCTATAAATTCGGCGGAAGTGCGTTGGGAGGTGCCGTGAATGTGGTAACCAAGGAATATCCGCCCATCTATTTCGATGTCTCCTACGAAATCGGTTCATTCAACACCCACAATCTTAGCACTGTCTTTAAGCGCACACATGCACCCTCTGGACTACAATTTGGCATTGGCGGGTTCCTCACTTACTCGGCCAACAACTACCGCATGACACTCCATAACTTGGGCGATTTGCGTGTGCGACGCAACCACGATGCTTACAACAAAGCTGTGCTGGGCGGTTCTATTAAAGCCACAAAATGGTGGTTTGACGAGCTCGAAGCCGAATTTACTTATTCTAACACACACCAAGAACTTCAAGGAATAGACTTAGATGTGCGCGAAGCCTTCAGCCATTCACAATCATTGACGACCATCCTAAAGCCAAACGCGAACAATTCTTCATTGATGGTCTGGCTTTTGACTTCGATGCAGCCTTCAACCTCGGCAGCTATGGCGTGAACGATCAGGCCAAACTTGTCTATGACTGGTTTGGAAACAGCCGCCCGTCACTATCTCCTTTGGGTGGGGAAACAGGTATGCATCCCTATGACGGACACAACAAAAGTTACGATTGGACGGCAAAACTCAACCTCAACTACACCATCAATGCTCACCATTCAGTAAACCTCAATATCTATGAGAATGCTACAAAACTTCACCCTAAAGATGAACTGATGGATAAAGCCTATGGTTTTAGGACACAATTCGATAGCTATATGAACAATATTACTATGGGATTGTCTTATGATTTGGTGCTTTTTAAAGACCGCTTTCAAAGTGCTTTCACTTTAAGGAATTACCACTATCATTCCACTACCGAGCAACTGCCTTCAATGTATGTGTCTACCCCTGAGAAAGTGCGGGTGAGCAAGCAGGCTTTTGGTTGGAATGAATCAATGCGCTATCGCCTCACACCACAATTAATGGTCAAGGCTTCGTGGAGCAGTGAGATGCGCATTCCTTCCAATGAAGAGCTGATAGGCAATGGCTATTCTATCATGCCCTCACCCACTTTAAAGCCTGAACATGTGGTGGGCGGCAATCTTGGTCTGCATTATCGCAAAACACTGCGCGAAAGTGATTTCCTCGAGGTAGAAGTTGACGGATTTTATTCACATCTCACCGACATGATACGCTATACACCTTCCATGCTCCCTACCCTGGCGCAATACACCAATGTCGGAGAAACAACAACTTATGGCATCGAAGGTGAAATGAAATGCGACATACTTTCTTGGCTCTACGCCTATGCCAACGCCAGTTATCAAAACCTTCGTGACACACAACCCTTCCTCGTTGGTTCCACAGCACCCAACCCTACCTATCACAAACGCATCCCTAACATTCCCTATCTGTTGGCGAATGCGGGCTTCGAATGTCACAAGGCGGGACTCCTTGGTAAGCACTCCAACACGCGCTTTCTCGTTGATGCTTCCTATATTCATCAATACTTCTATGATTTTGAGATGACCGTGTTTCAAAATCGCAAGATTCCCACGTCCATCACCTTCGATGTTGGCGTGGAACATAGCATCATGAACCAACGCCTCACCTTCACACTCAAAATGAAAAATGCGTTGAATCGCGAGATGGTGAGTGAGCTCAATCGCCCTCTTCCTGGACGCTATGTGGCGTTAAAGGTGCGCTATTTATTGCGTTAACGAAACGCCCTCCACTCTGATGATTTTATTTTTTATTCTATTCAATATATGAAGAAACATTTTTTATTTAGTGCTTTGGCACTCGTCTTCGCTCTCGTGGCATGCGAAAAGAACGACAATTCCACTCCTCCTGTGCTAACCAACCATTTAAATGGTACACTGGTACTGGCCACAACAGTGCTCAATCCCAATGGCATGTCGGGGGCATGCTATGTACAAACCCTCACCGACACGGCTGCAGTTACGCTCGGAAACACCCATGCGCTGCCTGCCGGCTTCGGCAATCCTTTCACCGTGCAAGGCAAAAACGTTTATATCTTCCCCGACTACATGGGAGAGTCACGTGCGGCTTTGCAACGCTATGCCGTTGAAGACAACCACCAACTCTCTAAACAAGGCGAACTAATGCTACCTGCTGGTGCTGCAGCATCGCAGGTTGTTGAAGTCAACGACCACATAGCCTACGTTTCATGTCAGAACTTAGGTAAGGTACTTGTATTTGATTTTAAACAAATGCGCCAGACAGGGGAAATCGATTTAAACAGCCTATCGGGTGCAGGAGTACGCGTAGGCCCCTCGTGCATGATTGTGCGCGATGGCAAAGTATTCATCGCGCTCTCACAATTCAATGCACAGTGGATGCCCGTAAAGAATAGTCTTGAGTTTGCTGTGGTCGATGCCCAGACCAATCGCCTCGAGAAGCACATCAAGAATGAATCACTCGGTTTGGCGTTCCCCACACGCCCCATCGACAGTGGAACACTCTTCATGGATGAGAAAGGCGACATCTATTTCGCTTGCATTGGTTCATTTGGCTTAGTACCAGGCTTCCATGGTGGGTTTGCACGTATCAAAAAGGGGGAAACCGACATCGATCCCACCTACAGCATACGCCTTGATCAGACCAACATCGAAGGCCTCAACATCAAGGGCGACTATGTTGCGAGCCTCGAATATGCTGGTAATGGCATGGCTTATGGCCATGTAGCCAGCAACACCTTAGATCCATCGGTAACAGCAAACCCTTATTCGGCAAAGACTTCTGTAGCCGTAGCTGTCGACCTTTATCACAAAAAGATCACGGCAATTCCAGGTATTCCTGTGTCGGTTCCTCATGGTTTGGCTGTCACTCGCTATAACGACATCATCATTTTCGGTTGCTCAAGTGACGAAGCCACAGGACTTTATTACTACAACACAAAGACGAAACGTACATGGGGACCAGTTATTAAAACAACAGGAAACCCAATGAGTATTGAGTATATTAAGGATTAACATTGTCATTATCATGTATTCACGCCAGCCATAGCGTGACCACACAAGATAATAAGCGTAAGAAGTGACCTGTACCAAGTGGACAGGTCACTTTTTTTACGACCTATAGTCCACCAAACAAAATAGCATGGTGCCAATGTGTTGCAGTATATACGTTGACTATGCTATAAACATAGGAGACAACACCGAAGAGAAAGTGCACGTATTTGCTTGCTTTCTTCAAATAAATATATACCTTTGTAGCCATATCGCTGACGTGAAGGAGCGACAAAAAACCAACAAGACAGCTATGAACATCAAAAATTTGTTTAGAAAACAGCTTCGACTGGTGATTGAATGGAAAGAACAGAATATGAACATTTTGTTCCATCAGTTGGACACTCCCACAAATGAAATTAAAAATGCAAGTAAATTAATTGTCGCACCTGGGCAAGGATGCTTGATTGTTTACGATGGCAAAGTAATGGATACGCTAACGATGCCGGGTATCTATCCATTGCAAACAGACAATCATCCTTTTATTACAACACTGCTCAATGTGGCACAACAGGCAGAGAGTGAACACAAAATGAGATTTTATTTCTTTCGAACGGCAGAGCTCGTGAATGTGCTATGGGGTACTGCCTCGCCCGTGAAATACGAAGAACCTCATTATCATTTCCCCATAGCTCTGGGGGCTTGTGGTAATTTTTCTGTCCAGATTGCTGATGCAGCAACCATGTTTAGCACACTATTGGGCACCGTGAGCGATTACACTGCACAAGATGTGCAACGCTTAGTATCATCAAGAATCGTGGCACCCCTTACCTCTTATCTCGCAGCTAAAGCTTTCTCCTATACCGAGATTGACAGCCATTTGCTTGAGATTTCTTTCGTATTGAAAGAACGTACCGCCGAAGAGCTCATGCGGTTAGGCCTAACGCTTACCGATTTTCGCATAGATGCCACCACATTCGACAACGAAACACTAACACGAATCAATAAAATTGCCAATATGACTGCCGAGAAACAGGCTGCACAGGAGGTTGATTTAGATTACGTGGGCGTGCAAAAATTAGCTGCTTTACGCGATGCTGCCAGCAATGAAGGCGGATTAGCTGGTGCAGGATTACAGCTGAGTGCTGGAGCACAATTGGGTAAAGATGTCTTTTCTGACATACGAGGGAAGAAAGATGCTGCACCCATTCAGGAAGGTGATGCAGGGATGCGCTTGCAAAAATTGAAGCAATGGCATGCCGATGGACTGATTAACGACGAAGAATACAATCAAAAGAAACAAGAAATTCTGTCACAAATATGAAACGCATTCTGATTATTTCGGGCATCGTGCTACTCACCAATTTACTACTTGGCTTAGTCATTTCAAGCTACGCTGGGTTGCACTTGCTTTTCACAAGTATGGCAATCGTGCTCAACACGCTGCTCTTATTAGCATCATTTACGCGCCCTATGGCCTCAACCCATCGTTTATCATTAGGAATGTTATTTGCAGGTGTATGCTGTTTAGAATTTCTCACGGGTCTCTTTGCGCCACAAACTTGGGCCAATAACTGGTGGCTCATCATGACTTTAGTACTCACGTGCGGCCAAGCAATCGTACTATTTCTGGCTCTAACCAACACAAAAGGACGATAGGAATGCTATGTCTACAGAGATAAAACCCATCAAATGCCCACAATGTGGTAGCGAGAAACATGACGATCTCGGTGACAAGCGTTTCCGATGCCGTAGCTGTGGCACCGAGTTTTTCTTAGATGACGACGATATTACCATCCACATTAATCACCACTTTGATGCCCCACGATCGACATCTTTTGATAGCCTGCGCCCAGATGTATTGAAAAAGGTAGCACTGATTGTGGGCATTCCCCTCGTTGTCCTCTTCCTGATTATAATCATGCCCATCTTTGAAAGCAGACACATACCAAAAGTTGCAAACAAAACAGCAATAGAGGTCGACGATAATATCCTGTTCAACACGATTATCTTATGTAAAAACAAAGCCACATGTTTTTATATTGTAAATCGAAGTTACAATGAAGGTTATGACGAAGAGGAACGCGATGCAAAAGAAGGTATATACTATGGGTTTAAAGATTGTGAAACAGGTAAAGTCCTTGTCGAACATCAATTAGCGACACGCAAAGATGCAAACAAGAGAGAAATATTCTCATCTCCATCGTCATCGATGTTACAACTCTCTTCGCCCAACCGTTATCTCATCACTTTTGATAACCAATGGCTCTACGAAGTAAATACGGATAAACTGCTTCTCAACGACCTTACACTGACGTTAATACAAGAGAAAAAAGCACTAACGACTGGTATTGCAAGAATAAGTCCCTTGAATTATAATGAAGGTAAAGGCCTTTTGATTGTAAATAATCTTTCAGAGAAGTACTACTACTTCCCACAATCCAATCGTTTATACACTGAAGAAGCTTTCACTTATGCACAACGTTTAAACGAAAACGAATTAGAAGGTAAGAAGGAAAAGCAAGTGCTATTCATGTTAGAGCATAAGGAAAATGAGGGCGGACAGGTGGGGAATGGTAACCTAAGACTATGGCGAGTGCCTATAACTTACTTTCCTGGTGACCCCAACGAGTTCTATGATTTCTGGGTATTTGATGGATTTTATAAATCGCGTCCAGGCAATCGCATCCATAATCCGCAGCCCATTGGTAACTGGTTTATAGGCTTTAATGCCATAATCATGTACTACAATTCGCATTTCCTACTCTTAAAATACAATCCTATCATGGGCGAAAATGCTAACGTAGTATTTCAATTGCGCGATAATTCGGGTGGAATTATTTGGACAAAGGCCATCCCACATTGCCAAGTGAGCGCATATGCTGTTTACGATGGCAAAGCATTATGGCTATCACAATATAATTGGGAGAAGGATAGTGATGCAGAATCACGTTTTGTGCGCTTGGATATTTACGAAGGCACTGTAACGATGAGAGAGGGATTGCGCACAAATTACACATTGACTGACGCAGAAGAATGAAGCACACCACAAGAAAAGTTTGCACAATGCTACATAGCATAGCATTACTATGCGGCCTATGTTTCAGCGGAATAACTAAGGCACAAGCCCAAAAACGCTATACCGATTATTATGCGAATGGGCAACTTCGAGAAGAAGGGTTCATTGATACTATCGATGATTGTAAGGTGGGTGAATGGCGACGCTATTACAAAACGGGGCGCACTTACGAAATTACGCACTACAAGAATGGTCAATTAGAGGGAGAGATGATTAGCTATTTTGAAAGTGGGAAACCTTTTTTCCATGGATTTTATACTGCAGGAGTGTTACATGGACAACAGCTTACCTACTATGATAAGTGCAATGCGAAGGGCACACCATATCTCTATAAGCGCGAATGCTATCGACATGGACAGCGGGATGGCATGCAATACACTTATAATGGAAAAGGTAAACTTTCCTATAGTGGACGTTATGTCAATGGACAATGTATTGCAGACACCACTTACGCCGTAGATGGTATTTATTATACAGCCTTGCGTCAATTAGATCCTACCGATGATTCTTCAGAAGCCCAAACGACTATCGATGAGAAGTTTATACCCTACTCGGCTTTATATGCATCTCAAAATCCCACTAAAGGAAAGAAAAAGACTGTTACCAAGCATGGCTCTTTGCATACAAAGTCCCCAAAAGCACCACAACAGCCCGTACAGAAGCCAAAACATATGAAAGTGAATCCAGACGGAACTGTTATCATGCAGTGATCACTATGGTACGAGATGCATATTGTATTCCTATTTCAAATCGAATTAAGTTTAAAATTTTAAAGCCGCCCTACGGATATCCTTTCATACTTTATTATTTTTACAAACAATAACAGACCCTTTTTATGCGACTATTTTTCAATGTCAACTATGTAACAACTATCGGTGAGGAGCTATTAATTCATCTTACAGTGCAAACCGATAATGATGAAACAAGGGATCGGGTGTATAGGATGTCCTCACATAATGGAAAAGATTGGTGGTATGAATGTGATGACACCTCATTCACATGGGGTACACATCTCACTTATTATTATAGTGTGGATAACGGAGGAGAGATGCCACCAACAGAATGGAAGACCCTACCACATCGTTTAGATTTGACAGCTATCAAAGGCGACAGCTATGCCATTTACAACCAATGGGCAGTGATACCCGAAGATACCTACCTTTATAGTGCAGCTTTCACTTCTTGCTTTGAGCCCCGTCACCTCACCCCTTTGCCAGCCCTTCCATTTGAAAGACGGTGCGATTGATAGTGCGTGCACCACAACTACGCAGCAATGAGCGCCTCTGTTTAACAGGTGAATCCAAAGTGTTAGGTGCATGGGATGCTTTCAAAGCATTGCCTATGTATGAGCATCAACGCAACGAATGGGTCGTAGATTTAAATGCAGATATGCTGGATACCGACCAGCTCGCTTTCAAGTTTATTGCCGTACAGCAAAATAATCCACGGGAATTGCTTTGGGAAACAGGCTCCAATCGCACACTTCACCTACCGAAGATGAAGAAAGGAGAGGTCTTGGTATATGACCTTTCGCAAGCCTTTTTTGCCATAGACGACCGTCGTGTGGCAGGAACGCTCGTACCATTATTTTCATTGCGCACCAAACAAAGCTTCGGGGTGGGCGATTTTGGCGATTTAAAACTGCTTATTGAATGGGCCTCTACTACGCATCAGCGTGTTATTCAACTGCTACCCATCAACGATACCACCACCACACATTCATGGCATGACTCCTATCCTTATAGCTGTATCAGTGTTTTCGCACTCCATCCGCAATATGTTAATCTCAATGCCTTGCCACCATTAAACGATATGCAGCAACGCAAACACTTTGCTCAATTACAAAAAACACTTAACGCCCTTCCTGAGATTGATTATGAACGTGTGAATGAAGCCAAGATGACTTATCTTAAAGCAATCTATCAACAAGGAAGGAGAGGCTACTCTGAAGAGTGATGACTTCAAAACATTTTTCCAAGCATCGCAAGAATGGCTCGTGCCTTATGCCTATTATTCTTACTTGCGCGACAAACTGGGTACAGCCAATTTTATGCAATGGAAAGGACATTCACAGTGGAATGAGGTAGACAGATTACCATTGAGCACGCCTGGAACAAATGAATATCAACATGTTGCCTTCTTCTATTATGTGCAATATATCTTACACCAACAGATGGAAGCAGCACATATTACAGCACGCAAACACGGCATTGTGCTCAAAGGTGATATCCCCATAGGCGTTAATCGATTAGGCTGTGACGTATGGACTACACCCCATTTCTTCAACTTAGATGGACAAGCAGGTGCACCACCAGATGATTTTGCTATCGAAGGACAGAACTGGGGATTCCCTACCTATAATTGGAAACAGCTGCAACAGGACGGGTACACATGGTGGATAAAACGATTAAAACACATGAGTTGCTACTTTGATGCTTATCGTATCGACCATGTCTTAGGCTTTTTTCGCATATGGGAAATCCCTGTTTCTGCGACGCAAGGCCTTCTTGGCCAATTCTCACCCGTATTAGGACTCACCCAACAAGAGATTGAATCCTATGGTATAACTTTCTCTGAGCAGCAATTTACGCGCCCTTTCATTAACAATCAGATGATAGAGCGTGTGTTCCATGCACAAGCTTCCTACGTCAAAGAGCACTATTTGGTGCATCTACATGACGATATTTATACATTAAAGCCACAGTTCGATACACAGCTGAAAGTAGCAACAGCTTTTGCGAACAAGCATACTTCACAAGATCATATGCTGCGCAATGGCCTTTACACACTGCTCAACAATGTGCTTTTCCTAAACGATAAGCAAGACAACAAACTATTCCATCCACGCATCATTGCACATACAACCCTCACTTATGAGGCTCTTTCCGAGCACCATAAAAACTGTTTCAACCGACTGTATAACGATTACTTTTATCAACGCAACAATCAATTCTGGTACCGTGAAGCTATGAAAAAGCTACCAAAGCTCATTGAGGCGACCCATATGCTCGTCTGTGCTGAAGACTTAGGAATGGTTCCAACTTGCGTATCTTGGGTAATGCAGCAATTGCGTATCTTAAGCTTAGAAGTACAAAGCATGCCAAAAGCAACCAACACTCAGTTCACCAACTTGCACAATGTCCCCTATCGGTCGGTTTGTACACCATCAACCCACGACATGCCTACGTTGAGACAGTGGTGGGATGAAGATACTACACGTGCGCAATGCTATTATAATGCCATGCTTTATCGTGGTGGAGCAGCACCCCATCCACTACCAGGTTGGTTAGCACGTGATATCCTCTCACACCAATTGGATAGTTCAAGTATGCTATGTGTGCTATCAATACAAGACTGGATGTCTATCGATGAGAAACTCCGCTTACCCGATAGTGCTACCGAACGCATTAATATTCCATCCAATCCTCAGCATTACTGGCGATATCGTATGCACGTAAACCTTGAAGATCTACTACATAACGATGACTTCAAAGAAAATATTTCAGAACTCATTTTACAATCTGGACGCTATTAAATGTCATCATACTGATTAGCATTCTCCATCTCAAACATGCGCAAAAAAGCACCTTTCAAAAGCACTTCATACGCATAACAGATTATTTTGAATACAACAACACTATTTTATTCCTACTTCAGACAATGCATATCAAACGTTTTTTGGTGGTCTTACTAACCACCATCATCTTACAAACAGCACAAGCACAGCACTTCTTTGATGAGCTTATTTACCAACCTCATCAAAGCACCTTCACATTACATGCACCACAGCAACCAATACTACGGCTCTATGCTGCAGGCGAAGGAGGGAAGCCTCTACAACAATTCAAAATGAAGGCGGTAGGGAAAAATTTGTGGAGACTGACACTTTCACGCAATTTGCAAGGGAAGTTCTATACCTTTGATATTGGACGTGGAGAGACACCTGGCATATTTGCTAAGGCTGTTGGTGTGAATGGTAAGCGTGCTGCCATCATCGACATGACAACAACCAATCCTGATGGATGGGAGAACGATAGCCGACCAGCACTCACCTCAACTGCGAATCAAGTGATTTATGAACTGCATGTACGCGACTTCACCCATAATATGCCCCACAATCGTTATCCCGATAAGTTCCTCGGCGTAACAGACTCCACGGCGATTGCCCACCTCAAGCAGCTCGGGGTGACAGCAGTACATTTGCTTCCGAGCTTTGATTTCGCCTCTATCGACGAGACGAAACCCCAGCTCCCTGCATACAACTGGGGCTACGATCCGCAGAATTACAATGTTCCAGAAGGGAGTTATGCCACCAATGCTTATGAGCCTGCCACGCGTATCAAGGAATTCAAACAAATGGTACAGGCACTACATCGTGCAGGTATTCGCGTCATCTTAGATGTGGTCTATAACCATACTGCAGATATTCAAAACAGCAACTTCCAACGCACCAACCCTGATTATTACTATCGCAAACATGCTGATGGCACCTATTCTAATGGTTCTGGATGTGGCAACGAAACAGCTTCAGAGAAATCTTTGATGCAAGCATTCATGATTGAAAGTGTAAACTATTGGGTAAAAGAATATCATATTGATGGTTTTCGCTTTGATTTAATGGGCGTACACGACATCACTACCATGAACAAGATACGTGCAGCTTTAGATAAAATCGACCCAACTATTTTCATCTATGGTGAAGGATGGAGCGCAGGACAATGTGCTTATCCTTCTCATCTACTCGCAATCAAGGCTCACATGAAGCAAATGCCGGGCATAGCTGCATTCAGTGATGAGCTACGCGACGGATTACGTGGCCCATTCTATGACGACAAGCAAGGGGCTTTCCTCGCAGGATTACCTGGTACAGAAGAGCGTATCAAGTTTGGTATTGTGGGCGGCATAGCTCATCCGCAGGTCAATATGCAACAGGTGGGAGGTGATTATCTGCCATGGAACAACAATCCTATGCAGTTCATCAGCTATGTAAGCTGCCATGATGATATGTGCTTAGTCGACCGTCTGCGCGCATCCGTATCCAATCTTACACCCGAAATGCTCGTGCGCCTCGATTGCTTGGCGCAAAGTGTCGTGATGCTTTCACAGGGAATACCTTTCATATTAAGTGGTGAAGAGATGCTGCGCGATAAGCGAGGTGTGCATAACAGCTATAATTCGCCCATTGAAATCAATGCACTACCTTGGCAAAACCTGCAGCGCTATCCACAAGTATTCAATTATTATCAGCGGCTCATCGCTCTACGTCACCACCATCCTGCCTTTCGTTTGGGCAATGCCGACTTGATACGCCAGCATTTATCATTCCTACCGACACAGCCTAACCTTGTTGGATTCATGCTATCAGGCCATGCGGACGGTGACACTTGGAAGAATATCATTGTGATATTCAATGCCAATAACGAGGCACGTGAAGTTCATATTCCCCAAGGTCGTTATACGATTGCAGCCTGTGATGGAGAAATCAATGAAACAGGTTTAGGAACCGTGGAAGGTAATCACGTATTAATTGATGCACAAAAGTATGCTTGTTTTTGCATCAATAATGCTGCATAATACACACTAAAAAGATATCTTTTTAGTATGGAGTGAGTCCCATCTATGACTCACTCCATGCACTCTTATGAGGGTATCCGTCTTGTAAGAGTGTAATTATCAATCTTTAAGAGCCATTTATAGCAAGCCATCTGGTAGCTATTATGGCAACTATCAATCGGTCGATTTCGCCGCATCATCCATCTTCTGTGCTCCACGAACATGGTCTTTTGCCGTCAATCCCTGCTTCACTTCGATATTGATGCCATCACTTAGCCCTGTGACGATCTTGCGTCGCACATAAGTCTTCGTCTTTCCTGAACCTTGCACTACATACACGTATGTGTTATTTCCTTCAAACTCTACTGCGCTTTCAGGAATCGTTAGCACATGATTGGCAGCAGCTAAAATGATTTCTGCGTTAGCACTGTAGCCTGATCGTATCTGTGATTTGCCTAATTTAGTCACAGCAGCCTTAATCTCAAACTGATTAGCACCATTATTATCGATTGCCTTTGGCGAGATATATTCCAAACGTGCCTCTAACGTTTCATCCTGCAACGCGCCGATTGTAATTTTCATCGGCATGCCTACTACCAAACGGCCTACTTCGGTTTCGTCGATATTTCCACGGAAAATGAGATTGCTCATATCTGCAACCGTAGCGATAGTTGTACCATCATTGAAGGTATTACTCAAAATAACGGTGTTTCCCACCTTCACAGGAATATCGAGAATCAGCCCGCTAATAGTCGAACGTATCAACGTAGAGCTCGACTTAGCATTACTCTTCGAAACACCATCGCGCACTACTTCGAGCGACTCTACTGCCGACTTCACTTCTTCTTGATTCTGTTTGTAGGCCTGTTTTGTCTTCTCAAACTCTTCAGCTGCAATAAGACCCTTGTCAAAAAGTGTCTTATTGCGCAGATAATCAACCTTTGCTTGCTGCACATTGATATTGGCTAATCGCACTCGTGCCTGTGCTGAACTGAGTTGCCCCATATCGGGAATAACCTTGATTTTAGCAATCACTTCGCCTGCAGTTACGGTCTGTCCAGCCACTTTCAACACCTCAGAGATGATGCCACTCATCTGCGGTTTTACGTTAATCTCTGTACGCGGCTCAATTTTACCTGTAATAACTGTTGTCTTTTTCAAATCTAACACACGTGGTGTAAACTCCTCATACACCATTTCCTTTGGGCGCGATTTCGCCCAAAGAAACACAAATGTGCCCACAAAAAGCAAGGCTACAAGGCTTGCTACGATGATTTTTAGATACTTTTTCATGCTGTTTATCGAAAGTTTTATTCTTTTCTTATGTCAAACTTTATTATTCTTCACGCATCGCATCAACAGGTTTGATAGCCATAGCGCGCAGGGCTGGTGCCAAACCCGCCAACACACCAAGAGTACTCAGCAAAGCAACGGCGCCCAAAGCCATCCAAAAACCTATCTGATAATGCGTGGTGACGATGCCGTCTGTTGTCGAAGCTAACTCGGCTAACTGCAAGATTCCCACTGCAAAAAGCAGTCCACCCATGCCAGCAGAAATTGTAAGGACGATGCTTTCAGCAATAATTTGTCCGAGGATAATGCGCGGTGTGGCTCCAATGGCTCGCCGTATTCCAATCTCGTTGGTACGTTCTTTCACCGTTACCATCATAATATTCGAGACACCAATGGCACCTGCGAGTATCGTTCCAATGCCCACAAGGAGAATTAAGAAGTTTACACCGCGAAAAAGATTATCAACCATTCCAAACATCACTTCTGTGTTAAAGATGCTGATTCCTTTCTCATCAGTGGGATCAAGCTGATGATTTTGCGCAATGACACGCCGTATCTTGGGCATGATGTCGCTCACATGTACTCCTGGTTTCGCCGTTCCACAGATGAGAGGCACCTCATCTCCATAGTTATAAGCCTCACGCATAAGTGTAATGGGCAGCACTATGGCCTCTTCACTACTTCCATCGATGCTGATATTTCCACTGGCATAGTCGACGCCCACCACGCGATAGTAAATAGAATCTACACGGATAAGTTTCCCTAAAGGATTGTCACCATTAGGAAAAAGCGTCTTGTAAACGCGCTTTCCAATGACACATACCTTGCGCTTTTGCTGCATATCCATGGCATTGATGTAACGTCCATACTTCAATTTGGGCGTTTCAACACCTTGATATTCGGGCAACACGCCTTTCACATTGCACGAATATTTCTTGTCACCGTGGGTAGCATTGGCCCCCCACCGTGCAAGCACTTGGCGCCACAATATCCAACTCCTTCACCTGCGCTTTCAGGCGTTCAATATCGTCATAGTTCATCTTCCACGAACGGCCTTTGCGGAAACCTGCATAGGGTTTGGTGGTGTTCTGTGCAAAAATAATCACAGAATTGGTAGCAAAGCCTTCGAAATTGCGCGATAACAATTGCTGCAATCCACTGCCTCCACCAATCAAACCGAGCAACATAAACACGCCCCAAAACACCCCGAAGCCCGTTAAGAACGAACGACTCTTATTGCGTGAGAGGGTTGTAAAAATCTCTTTATAGGTATCTATATCTAATTTCATGCTGCGTTTTATTTTTAATTGCGTGACCAAACAATTGCGTTTTCCTCCCTACTTATATAAAAAGGTGTAACCATTGCGCTATTTATTCCGCTCTCAATGCCTCAATAGGACGAATCTTGGCCGCCTTTCGTGCTGGCATTAGCCCAGCTAATGTACCCGCAACAACCATCACAAGCAATGCTTTGAGGCACACACCCAAACCTACAGTGGGGTTAACAAACATCGAAGCATGAAACAATCCTGTGTCAACTTCTTTGTTACCATACATGATATTCATATATTCGTTGGCCACAATGCCGAGTACCATACCAATGTAACCAAAGAAAGTAGTGATGATTACGCTCTCGATGATAATCAGCTTCAGCACAGCCCAGGGGGTAGCTCCTATGGCTTCCGAATACCAAACTCACGTGTTCGTTCCTTTACGGTGATGAGCATGATGTTAGAAACGCCCACAATGCCACTCAACAATGTGAACAATCCCACAATCCATAGTGCTGTACGAACGATATCCATCCCTGTATTCATCTGCATGTTCGCTGTGAAATGATTTGAAATCCACACTGCACGGTCATCATCAGGAGCCGCATCATGCTGGTTGTTGATGGCCGATCGCAATTGATTTTCAAAAGCTTCATTGGCCTCTTCGGTTTCCAAACCATGGAAAGAAAAACTGATTTGTCCCATCTTATCCCCTCCACCATACATCACCCGCACCGTTTGGAAGGGAGCATAAATAGGAGCTACACTCATCGCTTCATTTTGTTTATAAATACCTACCACTTGAAAAGCATAACCACCGACATCAATTGTCTGCCCAACAAGCTGTTGTATGCTATGCGATACAAGCTCTTTTGCATATTGATCGGGCAGCACCACAACCTTACGTTGTTGTGCATTATCAATAGCATTGATGAATCTTCCATAGCGTATAACAATCTTATTAATACGCTGTTCGCTTGGATAGATGCCCATCAAAGTGATGGTTGTGCTATTATCTTTATAAGCCATATTGAGCGGTCCTTCTGAAACTTGTACTCCCATCTCATCAATGTTTTGTGCAAATGACGTTGGGTCAGAGCAAAATCCTTATCGTTTAATTGCACACTACGCCCTTCTTTAAATCCCTTATAGGCTTTAGAAGTCTCTCCACCAGATACCTCCATCGAGTTAGCCAAAAACTGATTGGTGTTTTGTTCGGTGGCATGAATGAGTCCATTGCCTGCGCCCAGCAAAAAAATGAGCATGAAAATGCCCCACGCCACAGCAAAACCTGTGAGCGCAGTGCGCAACTTATTACGCTTCGCAGTAGACCAAATTTCGGATAGGATATCTCTCATAACTTGCTATTTATTACTCCCATGTCCATGAATAACATGGCAAATGCGCCGATGAGCCTTCATAAATCATGCCTCATACGAATATCCTTGCCCAATAGTGACAACGCATATTGCAAGATTTGAAGCCTTTTTCATTTCATCATACCATTGATACCAAAGGGGGGAAGCATCGTGATTGCAGTTCTCTTCAATACGCCCAATGATGCCGTCTTTGATGTGAATAATCTTGTTGGTTTCGTTGGCTACGCCACTTTCATGCGTCACCACGACAATCGTCTTATGCTCTTCGGCATTGAGTTGCTTGAGCAACTGCATCACCTCAACCGACGTTTTGCTGTCCAATGCACCCGTAGGTTCATCGGCAAGGATGAGCTTCGGTTGCGTAATCAAGGCCCGTGCGATGGCCACACGCTGCCGTTGTCCGCCCGACATTTCATTGGGATAGTGAGCAGCCCACGGCAGAAGTCCCATCTTCTCAAGATATTCCATGGCCAACTGCCTACGCTTTCGCCGCCCCACCCCTTGATAGAACAGCGGCAATTCAACATTTTCCACAGCCGTTTTAAATCCGATAAGGTTGAAACTCTGAAAGATAAAACCAATCATTTTATTGCGATAATGCGCAGCTTTTGTTTCAGAAAGATTGCGTATGAGCGTGCCACCGAGCACATACTCTCCACAATCATAGTTATCAAGGATACCTAAAATGTTGAGTAAAGTCGACTTACCCGAGCCCGAAGAACCCATAATAGAAACGAATTCACCATCAGCAATGTCGAGGTTTATGCCTTTCAGTACATGTAAAGGTTGTGCACCTTGATAGGTTTTGTGGATGTTTTTTAAATGTATCATACGATTGTTTGACTCCAAAGTTAAACAGAATATTGCACAATCTATAATTTCTTACACCTCAAAACTTATATTTTTTTTATTTTTAAGGTTGCGTCACAATAATCTATCACTGCAGGACGATGCGTAATAAAGATAATAGTCTTGGTATGATCAGAGAGGATATTTGTCAACAACTGCTTTTCTGTTACGGGGTCTAATGCACTCGTTGCCTCATCAAAAAGCATGATAGCACGATCTCTGAGCAAGCTTCTGGCGATAGCTATGCGCTGTGCTTGCCCTTCACTAAGCCCACCTCCTTGCTCCGAACAAAGGGTATCGAGCCCCAAGGGCAGCGATTTCACAAAGTCAGCACAACTGGTATGCAAGGCATTATACATCTCTTCATCGGTAGCATCGAGTTTACCCAAACGCAAATTTTCGCGTATCGTGCCACTCAACAGCGTGTTACCCTGTGGCACATAGACAAAATTGCAGCGGTGTCGCGGTGTAAGGACCTCATTATGTCGCGCATCATAAATCTCAACCTTTCCCTCTTGTGGCGACAAGAGTGCCAGCAACATCCGAACGAGCGTTGTCTTTCCTGCTCCCGTTTCGCCCAAGATAGCAGTACAACTGCTGGGTTTAAAGTCGAACGAGAGTTGATTAATCACCTTCTCTGTACCATCGGCATAGGTATAACCAATAGCATTCAACCGAATACCACATGGCGTTTTCATATAGATAGGTGCACCCTGCTCTTCCAAGGGTTCCTCTTCGAGTTCCATCAACCGCTCTGCAGCGGTGAAAACACTGACAAATGCAGGAAAAAGCTTCGTTAAATTGCGCGCTGGTCCTTGAATCTTATTCACCAATTGCAAGAAAGCTGTCATCCCACCAAAAGTCAAAGTGTGATCCAACATGCGCAAAGCTGCCCACAAAAAAGCTATCAAATAGCCCACAGCAAAGCCCAAATTCACGATGACATTGCTAAAGACACTGAACTTTGTTCGCCGCACAACGTGGTGGCGCAGCTCACTTTGTATATCCTCTAAGCGTTCAACCATTGTACGATTGCGTTCCAGAGTCTTAATCAACATGCGATGTTGCAGTGTTTCTTGCAGCACGCTTTGTACCTTACTATCACTATCTCTCACTTGTCGGGTGAGCCTGCGCATCTGTCCAACATAAAGCTTACTGAAGAGCAAAAACAATGGAAAAATGGCAATAACTATGATGGAGAGCAACTTATCCATCGAGAAAAGATAACAAAAAGCACCGATAAACAATGCCAGAACGGACAAGGTATTGGGGATAACTTCAGTTAAGAAAGTCACCACATTATTCACATCAAACTCCAAACGATTGAGCACATCGGCTGAGTGGTGATGCTCCCTACCCTGCCAAACAGCTTTCAATAGCCGGTCGAGCATACGTTGCTGCATGCGGTTTTGCGCTTGAATGCCCAAAATGTTACGCACCCATACGCCAGCAATGTTCAGCGAGAAGTCGAGTAATATCAAGGCTGCCATCAGCCCCACCGCACCATAAATGCTGCCAGGAAGTGTGCCTGAGGCCACGTCAATCGCATGTTTGATGGCCCACACCTGTGCCAAATTCACTACAACTCCCAACAAACCAATGAGCGCATTGAGCACCGCCTGCAACTGATTACCGCGCCAAGCATGCCACAACCATTTCATAATGGTACGTGCATCGTACTTGAAATCAGGAATCTTTAATAATGTCTTTATTCGCATGCCTTCATCGTTGATCTACACCCCACATCAATTTTTCGCGCAACGTGGTAAAGAAACTTTGTCCTTGCAGCTTCACCACCTTCACCACATGCTGTGCCTTGGTAATCGAAAGCTGCACACCATCAGCCATTTTCATGCTGCGTCCATCAATGGCTACTAAGAAACTATGCGACCGCGACTCCACTTCTAAATCAATCTTACTGCTATCGTTGATGACGATGGGACGCAGATTGAGACTATGGGGTGCCACAGGTGTCAAGCAAAGGCTACCACTCTGGGGCACAATGATGGGTCCTCCATTCGACAAACTGTAGGCCGTACTACCTGTGGGGGTTGCGACAATCAGACCATCGGCTTGATATTCTCCCAACAACGCACCATCAACACGTGCCAAAATGCGAATCATTGCAGCCGTATCGCGCTTCAAAATGGCAATATCATTCAGTGCAAATGGGTTCCACTCACCCAACGAATAGGTGGCATGAAGCTGTATCACGGTGTGGTTTTCAAGGGTGTAATGCCCTGCAAGCACCTCTGACAACATCGGCAAAAACTGCTCAGGATGCACATCTGCCAAGAAACCTAAACGCCCCATGTTCACCCCAATAATAGGGATTTCGCGTGCACCAATGCGATTCACAGCACGCAGAAAGGTGCCATCGCCACCCATTGAGAGCACAAAATCGACCTGTTCCAATGTCTCAGGCTCAATAAAAAGCTGCGCATGGTGCGCTGCTAAAAAAACTCATGGCTTGCTCGAGATAGGGGGCAATTGCCTCACTTCGATATTCATTGCCTAAGAAAGCAAATGTTAGTTGCCGTTGCATGGATAGAAATGCTTTGCTAAATCAATTTTTATTATTATATTTGCAAATATAAACAAAATATTAAAGATAATGGCAAAAGTATATGAGTTTTTTTAGCCGATGGCTTCGAAGAAATAGAAGCATTGGCTGCTGTTGACATCCTGCGTCGCGGCGGTGTAGAGGTGAAAACCGTTAGTCTCACTGGTCAGTTAGAAGTAACAGGTTCACATGGCATAACTATTTTGGCCGACCTTCGTTTTGAAGAGGCTGGCCATTTCGACGATGCCGACATGCTCTTGCTGCCAGGTGGTCTGCCAGGTACGACACATTTAAAAGAGCACGAAGGCCTGAAAGCACTGCTCAAACGCCAGCATCAAGCTGCGAAGCGTATCGGAGCCATCTGTGCTGCACCTTCAGTTTTAGCCGAATGTGGTATTCTCGATGGCAAGAAAGCGACGTGTAGTCCAGGGTTTGAACGCTATTTCAACGCGTCAACCACCTACACCGGCACACTGTTTCAAGAGGATGGCAATGTCATCACGGGCGAAGGTCCAGCAGCAACCCTACCCTATGCTTATCAAATTTTAAGTTATTTCGTTGACAAGTCTGCTGTGAAGCAGCTGCAGGATGGCATGCAATATACCCACTTGCTAAGCCAAAAATAAACTAACGCCCAACCTTTGTGGATAGGCAAACAAAGATAAAACAGCAAAGCATAAGGCACACGTCACACAAAAGCATAGCCATTGGTTCATAAAAGCATGGAAATTGCGCCACAATAGCCATGCTTTTACCGCCTAAAAAGCATCGCTTTTACAAGACATGGTGCCGCTAACGTTATTATGGATTATATCATTATCGTCGCTGGTGGAAAAGGCATGCGCATGGGAGCCGATATTCCCAAGCAATTCTTGTTGCTCGGAGGAAGGCCGATTCTCATGCGCACCATGGAGCAGTTCTACAACTATTCAGCAGACTTACAGCTGATTGTGGTGCTCCCCAAAGCACAACAGCACCATTGGAAACAACTGTGTAACGATTACAATTTCACCATTCCGCATCATATTGTCGATGGCGGACAGACACGTTTCGACTCGTGTAAGCATGGGTTAGCAGCTATTCCCCCAGGCGAAAGCGGCGTAGTGGGCATCCACGATGGCGTGCGCCCGTTCGTTACACCCGACCTCATTGATCGCTGTTTCACAGCCGCCCGCGAGCATGCAGCTGCACTACCAGCACTCCTACCCCACGACTCACTCTGTCATGTGGGGCAGAAAGGCGAGGTACGGCACGTACCACGTGAGCAATATCGCTTGGTACAAACCCCACAAGTGTTTGACATCGCCCTCCTTCAGCGCGCTTATCAACAACCTTTCCAAGACTATTTCACCGACGATGCATCGGTGGTTGAAGCCTTGGGGGAGCGAATAACCTTGGTAGAGGGGACGCGAGAGAACATCAAAATCACGACCCCCTTTGATTTAAAAGTGGCAGAAGCCCTGTTGTAACGATGCCCGACATTCTCGAACAAGACATCATGTATCTGCCCGGAGTGGGGCCCAAACGCAAAGAAATCTTGGCGAAAGAGCTCCAAATCAATACGTGGGGTGACCTCTTAGAATACTATCCTTATAAATATGCGGATAGAAGTAAGGTTTACACCATCAACGAGTTGAACGGCAATATGCCTTTTGTGCAACTCAAAGGTAAGATACTTAGTTTCGAGGAGTTCGCTACAACGCCACGCAAAAAACGCTTAGTAGCACATTTCAGCGATGGCCATGGCGTGGTCGACTTGGTGTGGTTTCGCGGTGTTCAATATGTCAGCAAGACCTATCAGTTAGGCGTTGAATACATTGTTTTTGGTAAACCGTCGGTCTATGGTGGCCGTTTTCAGTTTGCACATCCCGAAATGGAGGAAGCAACCACCTTGCAACTCAACGAGATGGGTATGCAACCTTATTATATAACCACGGAGCGAATGAAGAACGGGGGCATCACAAGTCGGGCCATAGAGAAGCTCACCAAGACGCTCATCGCAGGCTTCCGCAAGGCAGTTTGCCCGAAACATTGCCGCCATTCATCACACAACCGCTGCATCTTCTTTCGCGCGAAGCGGCCTTTCATGGCATTCACTACCCCCACTCTTTGGACGAATTGCAGCGCGCACAAGTGCGATTGAAGTTTGAAGAGCTTTTCTATGTGCAACTCAACATTCTGCGCTATGCACACGACCGTCGCCAAAAATATAGTGGATACCGCTTCCATCAAGTGGGACAAGTGTTTCATCAATTCTACGAAAACAACCTGCCCTTTGCCCTAACGGGTGCACAAAAGCGCGTCATGCACGAGATAAGAGCCGACATGGATAGTGGGAAACAGATGAACCGACTGCTGCAAGGCGATGTGGGTTCGGGCAAAACACTGGTTGCTTTGATGACCATGTTGATTGCTATTGGTAATGGTTTTCAGGCCTGCATCATGGCCCCTACCGAAATTTTAGCCGAGCAACATTTTGCCACCATCAAGGAATTTCTGCACGATATGCCCATAGAAGTGGCATTGTTGACAGGCATTGTAAAAGGGAAACGCCGCCAAAACCTGCTCGAACGCTTAGCCAAAGGCGAAATAAATATTCTCGTTGGCACCCACGCTGTCATCGAAGACACCGTGCAATTTGCACACCTTGGCTTGGCTGTTGTCGACGAACAACATCGCTTTGGTGTGGCACAACGCGCACGATTGTGGGCAAAAAGCGAACAACCACCACACACATTCTCGTGATGACAGCCACCCCCATTCCGCGCACCTTAGCCATGACCATCTATGGCGATTTGGACGTAAGTGTGATTGATGAGCTGCCTCCTGGCCGCAAACCGATTGAGACACTTCACAAATATGACACCCAAATCACGAGCCTATATCAAGGCATACGTCAGCAGATTGAACAAGGAAGGCAGGTTTATGTGGTATTTCCGCTCATCAAAGAGAATGAGAAAAACGATTTAAAAGATTTAGAAAAAGGTTATGAAAGCCTCTGTGAAATCTTTCCCCAATATGCCATTAGCAAAGTGCATGGTAAACTGAAACCGGCAGAAAAGGAAGAGGAAATGCGCAAATTTGTGCAGGGAGAGACACAAATCTTAGTAGCAACAACAGTGATAGAAGTGGGAGTCAACGTGCCCAATGCATCGGTAATGGTCATCATGGATGCTCAACGGTTTGGCCTTTCGCAGCTTCATCAATTGCGCGGGCGCGTGGGACGTGGCGCCAAGCAATCCTATTGCATTCTCGTCACAGGCTATAAACTCAGCGAAGAGACCCGTAAACGCATCGACATCATGTGCGAAACCAACGATGGATTCCGCATTGCCGAAGCCGATTTAAAGCTGCGTGGTCCCGGCGACCTTGAGGGAACACAACAAAGTGGTATTGCCTTTGACCTGAAGATTGCCGACATTGCACGCGACGGACAATTGGTGCAAATGGCACGAGAGGTGGCACAAAAGATTGTAGAAAGCGACCCCTTAGGTGAAAATCCTGCACACCAGATGCTGTGGCAGCGCCTGAAAGCCTTGCGTAAAACCAACATCAACTGGGCGGCTATCTCTTAAAAACACACCTTGTAAACCATCAAAAGCTATCCAAAACAGGCAAATGGCGTTTCTAAAACTTACCTAAAATAGGTTAACAATGAGGGCATGTGCTATTTTTTTTACTAACTTTGCCTCGCTTTTCATTAGAAAACAGGTCTGTATTTAGGCCTTACCCGATGCTTTCTTGATGCACTTTGCTTTCATCTTGTTCGGGTCTGAATCTAAAAACTGGTATATGAGTTTAAAAAGAGCATTCAAAAGATTACAATAATTGCATTATTCGTTTGTGCAATTCTTCCTGCACATGCACAGGACTTATTAGCACGTCAGGCACCTATTGATAGGAAAATGAAGGCTGTTGATACACTCACACTGAGAAGTATCATAGAGAAAGAGCAAGAAGAGTCGCCCGCTTCAGAACTTTATCAAGAGTGGGACAATCGCTATGCACACAAAAGGACAGAGATGCCTGACACCTTTAAGATTGACTTGCGCCATTTTTGCATGCCTACTCCCAGCCGTGTGGTGACCAGTAATTTTGGTAACCGCTGGGGAAGACCTCACAAAGGATTAGACATCAAGGTGTATATTGGCGACACTATCCGTGCTGCATTCAGTGGCAAAGTGCGCATCGTACGCTATGAAGCAGGTGGCTATGGCAAATATATCGTCATCAGACATCCCAATGGTTTGGAAACCATTTACGGACATCTTTCAGAGCAATTGGTGAGCGAAAACCAATCGGTGAGAGCTGGAGAAGTGATTGGTTTGGGTGGAAACACAGGGCGAAGCACTGGTTCTCACCTGCACTTCGAGACACGATTGTGTGGTGTGGCACTCAATCCTGCGCTGATGTTCGACTTCAGAAACCAAGATGTCACGGGCGATTACTATGTATATAATGTAAACACCTACAATGAAGAATCAGTTGAGGCAACACGTCTTCGCGGAAAAGTGGGCAATGGTGGCTACACACGTGATTTAGTACAGAATGGCGAACTCGGTAGCTACCAGAACAAGACGCACGCAAGTAATGACGAGTTGCTCTATCACAAGGTGAAGAATGGCGAGACACTTGCATCAATAGCTAAACTCAGAGGGGGTAACCATAGAGAAGATTTGCAGCCTCAACCACCTCAGTGCTAACGCTAAGGTACGCCCAGGAATGATTTTAAGATACTCATAATTTGGTTTCTAAAATATTATTAGGAATTTAAATAGTTCGTTGGTCGCGAGCGTAGAGGTTACGCTTGCGACCTTTTTCTTTCAACTCTAACGGCAATATTCCAAACCATCATCGCCACATAAAGCATCATCCTTCGGCACATGCGCAAGATTATTCATATTGACATGGATGCCTTTTTCGCCAGCATAGAGCAACGCGACCATCCCGAACTGAAAGGAAAACCCATTGCAGTGGGCTATGATGGTGTACGCGGTGTGGTGTCAACTGCCAGCTATGAAGCACGAAAGTATGGTGTGCGTTCAGCCATGTCGATGCAAATAGCCAAACGCATATGCAAGGATTTGATAATCGTTCCAGGACGCTATGATCGTTATAAAGAGGTGTCATTAGCCATCCATTCTATCTTTCATGACTACACAGATTTGGTAGAACCTATTTCGCTCGACGAAGCATTCTTAGACGTAACGCACAACAAAAAAGATATACCATTTGCTTCGGAAATCGCCAAAGAGATCAAACAGCGCATCAAAAATGAACTACATCTCACCGCGTCGGCAGGTATCTCCTACAACAAACTATTGGCTAAAATCGCATCTGATTTCACAAACCCGATGGTCTATACATCATCCGCCCTCATCAAGCACTCGACTTTATCGCACAGCTACCTGTGGAAGACCTATGGGGCGTGGGGCCAAAGACCGCACAAAAGATGCACAAAATGGGCATCTTCAACGGCGAACAACTGCGACAATGCTCAGAAAACCATCTCAAAGCCGTCTTCGGGAAAATAGGTCCTGCATTTTACAACTATGCTCGAGGCATCGACGAACGCCCCGTAGTGACCAACTATGTGCGCAAATCTGTGGGCTGCGAACGTACCTTTTTAGAGGATCTCAGCCTGCCATCGGCCATCTTAATTGAACTCTATCACTTGGTTGTGGAGCTGACCGAACGCTTAGAGAAAAGCAAATTTGTGGGCAAGACTGTGACCTTGAAAATAAAATTCAATGATTTTCAACAAATCACACGTAGCATCACTACCCACAAAAGGTTGCGAACGAAAAATGACATCCTACCTTTAGCCAAACAATTGCTACAACAAATACACTACAGCAACATACACCCTATCCGTCTGATGGGCTTAACCGTATCAAATTCGGTGACCGAAGATGGCAACATCAAATCGGAATGGGTGCAATTAGAATTTGACTTTCTCTCAACAAAAACAGGTAACGAGGAGTATAATCGGACATGAAATTCACGCTGTCTTGATGGAATTGAGAGCAATCGATAGTACGAAGCATTCTCTCTGTACCCACCTAACCCGCTTCTACAAGCTACAATAAAAAGCAATCAAACGCTTTTTATTGTAGCTATGCGCTTGTATCCCCTTTTATAGAAAGGCGATCGTGAGGCCTGCCATCACGATACTCACCATCGACATGAGCTTGATGAGAATGTTAAGACTTGGCCCTGCAGTGTCTTTAAAGGGGTCACCAACGGTATCACCCACAATAGTCGCTTTGTGACAGGATGAACCTTTGCCACCGAAGTGTCCCTCTTCAACCATTTTTTTGGCATTATCCCATGCGCCGCCAGCGTTAGCCATGAACACAGCTAAGGTGAACCCAGTGGATAAACTGCCGGCCAACAGCCCCAAAATGCCGGCCACACCAAGCAATATGCCTACCACAATGGGGATGGCAATAGCGAGCAAACCAAGGTACAATCATCTCGGCTTGTGCACTGCGGGTGGATATTTCTACGCAACGGCCATAATCGGGTTCTGCTTCATACGACAAAATACCTTTGATTTCTTTGAACTGCCTCCTCACCTCTTCAACCATTGATTGTGCAGCACGACCCACAGCCCCCATGGTCAAACCACAGAAGAGAAAGGCTGCCATTGCGCCGATAAACACGCCGATGAGCACGCGAGGATTCATGAGATTAACTTGAAAATAGGCCATGAAGTCGGGCATTGTGGCCGTGTGGGGATCGAAGGTTTGCCCAGCCATATCGATGAAGGTTTGTCCCTTCTCCACCGCACGCACCATAGCAATTTTGATTTCTTCAATATACGATGCCAACAAGGCTAAGGCAGTGAGTGCCGCACTACCGATGGCAAAGCCTTTTCCTGTGGCGGCAGTAGTGTTGCCTAAGGCATCCAAAGCATCTGTGCGATGGCGCACTTCCTCGCCCAAACCACTCATCTCTGCATTGCCACCTGCGTTGTCAGCAATCGGTCCATAGGCGTCGGTAGCCAAGGTAATGCCAAGCGTTGAGAGCATGCCCACGGCGGCAATGCCGATGCCATAGAGGCCGGTAGCGATGGCGTCGGCACGCATATCTAAATTAAATCCGTTAGCAAAAAGATAGCTCAGCATGATGGCTACGGCAATAACAAGCACAGGAATACAGGTTGAGATCATGCCTGTGCCCAAACCTTTGATGAGCACTGTGGCAGCACCTGTCTGACTGGCTTCAGCAATACGCTGGGTAGGGCGATAGCTTTGTGAGGTGTAATATTCGGTAGCTTGCCCTATGATGACACCTGCGACTAAACCAGTCAGAACTGAAAACGACAGCCCCAGCCAGTTATTCATGCCCAACAGATAGAGGATGGCGAACGAGGCTACGGCGATAAGTGCTGCACTGACATTGGTTCCGATGCCCAAAGCATGCAACAGCTGCTTCATGGTAGCGCCTTCTTTGGTGCGCACCAAGAAGATACCGATGAGTGAAAGGAAGATGCCCACGGCGGCAATGAGCATCGGTGCAATGACGGCACGCAGCTGAAGGTCGGGCGATAGCGCGAAGGCCGTGGCACCCAAAGCCGCAGTTGAGAGGATGCTACCACAATAACTCTCATAGAGATCGGCTCCCATACCAGCCACGTCGCCCACATTGTCGCCCACATTGTCGGCGATGGTGGCAGGATTACGCGGATCGTCTTCGGGAATATCGGTTTCCACCTTGCCCACCAAGTCAGCCCCCACGTCGGCCGCTTTGGTATAGATGCCGCCGCCAACACGTGCAAACAGCGCCTGCGTCGATGCGCCCATACCAAAGGTGAGCATCGTGGTGGTGATGGTAACAAGTGCCAAAGGCGAGTCAGCATAGACTGCATTGAGGATGAAAAACCACAGCGCAATGTCCAACAAACCTAAGCCTACCACCACGAGTCCCATGACAGCCCCGCTGCGAAAGCCACCTTCAGCCCCTGATCTAAGCCTTTGCGCGCGGCATTGGCTGTGCGAGCCGAAGCATAGGTAGCGGTCTTCATGCCAAAGAAGCCTGCCAAGGCTGAAAAGAATCCGCCCGTAAGGAAGGCCACAGGCACCCAAGGATTTTGTATTTTCAAGTAATAAGCCATGAAAGCAAAGAGCAAAGCGAGCACAATAAACACTGCACCCACCACCTTATACTGCTGCTTGAGATAGGCCATCGCACCCTTTCTGACATGCGAAGCAATCTCTATCATGCGGTCATTACCCTCTTCTTCTTTCATCATTTGGCGGAAGAAGTACCACGCCATACACAGGCTTGTCACAGATGCTATCGGCACAAGCCAAAAAACGGATGGAATCGTCATTGTTAAATCTTTGTTTTAAGGTTCGTTATTTGTTTGTTAATGCCACGAAATTATCAAATTAATCGTTAGCTTGTTTTGTTTTTAGATAGTTTAACGCAAATGCTTCATCAGAAGACTTGTGAACGATAACCCGATTTGCAGAATGGTTAGCATAACCTTATGCTTTCACCAACCGAAACAAGGAATGGCTGGCATAACCTTATGCTTTCATCAACCGAAACAGGGAACGGCTGGCATAACCTTATGCTTTCACCAACCGAAACAAGGAACGGCTGGCATAACCTTATGCTTTCTCAACCGAAACAAGGAACGGCTGGCATAACCTTATGCTTTCATCAACCGAAACAAGGAACGGCTGGCATAACCTTATGCTGCGCCAACCAAAACAGGGATATTCGGCTAACAGATGTAGGCTTCGAGCGTCTTTTGCAGTTTTTCCTGCCACGTTCCTTCAATCGTGAAGCCCAGACTTTGTAGCTTTTCGGTGTTGAAAGTGGCTAAGGTGATGGGCGTTCCACCTTGCTTTTCAATTGCCGATGCTTCGGCCATCACCACGCGTTTTCCACCCAACGCAGCCAAGGTGTCGGCCAACTGGCGGATGGTGAACACCGAGTTGGGGTCGGCCACGTTATAGGCAGCTGCGCGTTCGCCCTTCAACAGCACATAGAGCAGGGCTCGAACGGCGTCGACCACGTAGCACCAAGAGCGCAACTGCTGCCCCGAGCTCTTAAGAACTAGGTCGTTGCCGGCCGCGATGTTGCGTAGGAATTGGGCATAGACGCGGTTGTCGTGCCCGGTGAAACGCGGCCCATAGACATGGCAGAGACGCGCAATGACCGCGTCGACTTGGTGCTCGGCAGCATAAGCCACGCACAAGGTCTCGGCCGCACGTTTGGCCGAAGGATAGCATGCACGTGGCGTGGCGCAGTCCACATAGCCACTATCGTGCTCAGAGAAGTTTCCCTCGCCCTCACCATAAATCTCGCCCGTCGACACGTAGAGAAAGCGTTGCATGCCGTGAAGCAGCCCATAGTCCAACAGGTTTCTCACGCCTTCGAAGTTCGAAAGCATCACCTCCACAGGCTGAGTGGCAAAACTTTTTGGATTGGCACTGCTGGCTGCATCAATGATGTAATCAAACAACTGTGCACCCCGAATGGGCTGACACACATCCATCTGCACGAAATGGAACTGTGGGTTGTCAGCATAAGCCTTAAACCATGCCGCAGCACGCTCGGCATTCCGCCCTGCAGCATATACCTCAACGGGCACGGGCAAGGCCAATAATGCTTCGACAAGGGCAGCCCCAATCAAGCCTGTCGCACCAGCTACTAACACCGATTTGCCCGCTAACTGCGTCCAGGGCAACGGCTCCTGCACTATGGCACGCAAGTCTTCAGTATAGCTTTTCATTTCAACCATGTGTCTTTCTGCGTATGCATCAGCGCCTTTAAAATCTCCAAATCCTCAACGGTCGTAATCTTAATGTTGCGCTCCGAGCCCGGAACGATATACATCTTGTGGCCACCCAGTTCGGCCATCAACGTGCATGTGGCCACCGAATTGGTGATGCCGCGTTGCTTGGCGGCCTCGTGTGCAGCAAGAAGCTCGCCCAAAGGGAAGGTGTGTGGCGTTTGGGTGCGAATGAGTTTGTCGCGCGGAATACTTTTTTCGGCGTTGAAACCATCGTCGCTCACCAAGATAGCCTCTCGACATTGAATGCCCGTGATGGCGTTACCGAAGCGTTTACACGTAGCAATGTTCGACGAAATGATGTCTTGCGACACCAACGGGCGCACACCATCGTGCACCAGAATGAGGTCATCGTCGTTGCATCCCTCGGCCTTCAGCCCATAGATGCCGTTGTGAATCGACTCCATCCCCGTCTCGCCACCTTTGAAAATCCACCGCAGTTTAGTAATCGAAAACTGGTTGGCATACGAGCGCAACACCGTTTCCCAACCTTCCAAACACACCACTGCAATGGCTTCAATGTCGGGATGGCGTTCAAAAAGCCTTCATGGTGTGCACAATAATCGGACAATCGTCCACATGGATAAACTGTTTGGGAATCTCTTGTCCCATGCGGTTTCCGCTGCCGCCGGCAATCAATAATGCATAATTCATGTTACTTTATTTGATGTTTTACTTCTTCGAACGACTTGCGCTCATTTAAATTAAAATAGGCTTTGGCGTGCTTGGCCACACGTTCAGCCTCGGGTGGCAACTGCATGTAGTCGCCGAAATAGTGGCGCAGATAAGCGTCTGTGCATTGGGGCAGCGCCACTTGCAGCCCTTCAAACGTGCCCATAACCTGCGTTTCAACCCACGATTTAGGAAATCTCACGCGCTCCATACGAACCTGCATACACCACCACGCGCTCACCATGGTCGAAAGCATAGCTGCTGCTGATGGCGTTCATCTGCTTAAGCAACCGTTGTCGATAGCCTTTCCGCCACAGAAAACCTATCGTCTTGTAGCAAAACTGCCCCCATTGCCGCGGCTGAGCCAACAACCCTAAGTATTTTGCAAACGAATAGCGGTGACTGATAGCACTTAATCGATTCTTTAACCGCTGATAACGACGCAGCAACTGCAAGGCCTCCGCACCATCATCGGGCGCACCGTCCACGGGAAAGATGTCGATATACAGCCCCGTCAGACACGGAATCTCGGAAAATTCGACGAGCGTCGTGTGCGCATTGCACAACTTAAGCGAAGGTAGTGGATAGGCATCATCGCTTTCAGGCCCTATCAACTCATAGTCCTCCACAGGCTGCTCATGCCACAATTGCCTGAACCTTTCGTAGTCGGGACGCGGCATACACACGTCAATATCGTCATCCCAAGGTATCATTCCCTGATGGCGCACGGCACCAATAGCCGTCCCACCCGCACAAAAATAGCGCAACTGATGACGCGTACAAAACGAGATGAAGGTGGAAAACACCTCCACAAGTATGCCATTCCAGCGTGGCTGCTCTTGCTTTGTTACTTCTTGCATAGCTGCAAACTTACATAATTTTCTTGATATGCACGGGACATTCCGGCCGAAAATCTGTATATCTATGCTTGAAAACAGTTTATAGAATAAAACATCATGAGTTACAAAAATGTTTTAAAGACTACAACCAAAACCACGCCACCTATATGAAATCATTAGAAAAAGGTCACAACACATTGCGCCTGTGCTACGATACTCAGGGCGAAATCAGACGAACTGATAGTGCAAAGATGCACTCTCAAGGAATAGGAAAGGAATAGCTGATAAAAAAAGTTTAGCCTCAAAAGCTAAACCTTTCCTATGTTTTTACCCATTACTCTAACAGGATACCACACCGAGAGCCAGCCAACGGCGAGCACAGTAAAGAAAATAAGCAGAACATCGTCATAGTGTACGCTCACGGGATAGGCATTCACGACAAAGCTCCCGGCGGTGTTGCCCAACGACACCAAACCATATTGTTGTTGAAGCCAGCACAGAAGCAGTCCTAAACCAATACCTAAGATAGCTCCAAAAGCGGAGATAAGTCGACCTTCAAACAAGAAGATGCGTGCAATTTGCCTGTCATCTGCGCCCAAATGACGCAGCGTTTCAACATCGTTTTCTTGTCAATGATGAGCATAGATAGCGACCCAATGATGTTAAAACAAGCCACCATTAAGATGAAAGTGAGGAAGATATAGGCAATCATCTTTTCAATTTGCATGATCTTAAACGTGTCTTCTTGCTGCTCAAAGCGGTCCAATACCTTATATTTCTTGCCTACGATAGCCTGAATAGCACGTTTCACAGCATCCAAATTGCTTCCCTCCTTCAAACGTAACTCCAAGGCCGAGAGGCGTCCTTGCTGCCCAAACAGATGGCGAGCAAAGGCAATGGGCGCAATGATGTAGTTCTTGTCATATTTACTTTGGTTCACGGCAAACACCACACCCGGCGATAACAGCGAGTCGACCACAAAGGCATCACCCGGATTGGTGGCATCAAATTGCCCATTTTTCTGTGGTGCATAGATGCGAAGATAGTCGCCAAAGCGTGCACCCGTGCCCAGATTGTTGGCCAACCGGATACCCATGATACCATATTGTAGGTTGCCTGCGTGCAGACTATAGTTGCCATCGCCAAACAAAATGTCGCGAATGTGGGTTAATTGGTCGAAGTTGTCATCCACACCCTTCACCTTTACCATGGCCTGTCGCCCCTGATAGATGGCCAAAGCCTGATCTTCCACCGTTTCGGTAGCCACATCAATCGCCTTCAACGCCTTCACTTTGGCCAACAATGGGTCGTTGGCCGCAGCCGTTTTCCCCATCGTGGGCACCACTTCTAATTGAGGATCGAAGTTGGTAAAGAAGGTAGCTACCAAGTCGTGAAAGCCATTAAACACGCTCAACACAATCACTAAGGCCATGGTGGCAACAGCAACTCCGATGACCGAAATCAGCGAAATGACATTAATCACGTTGGTGCTCTTTTTCGAAAAGAGATAACGTTTGGCAATATAAAAAGGAAAATTCATGTCGACGCGATGCCTAACGCAGGCCTTTATTTTTTCAACAATTCGTCGATGTGTTCTATATAGTCGAGGCTGTCGTCGATAAAGAAGCGCAATTCGGGAATGATGCGCACCTGATTGTGAATGCGGGTACCCAACTCATAGCGTATGGCTTTCACATTCTTGCGCACATTTTCGAGCAATTCGTCACCCTTTTCACTCGGGAAAACACTCAGATAGGCTGTGCAAATACCCAAATCGGGACTTACTTTCGTCCGCGTAACGCTCACCATTAGGCCATGCATCGCCCGGGTTTGTTCTTGAAAAATGGTTGCCAACTCCTTTTGAAACAACCTTGAAATCTTATTTTGTCTTGTCTCTTGCATATCGTTTTATCATTTTGATTCTAATAATGTTGGGTTACAAAGGTAGGAAAAATGATTCGGTTCACAGTGCATTATCCCTCGCTTTGTGCCGTCTTATCCTTACGAATCAACGCTAATAGGTGGTCGACGGCCACTTCCTGAGGAATATTTTTCTCCACGCAAACCTGCTTTCTATACAGGCTTACGCGGTTAACACCTGCACCAACATAGCCATAATCGGCATCGGCCATCTCGCCGGGGCCATTCACAATGCAGCCCATAATGCCTATTTTCAGCCCCTTCATGTCTTTCGTTGCCTCACGAATGCGGGCGATGGTCTCGCGCAGATCATAGAGGGTGCGTCCGCATCCGGGACAACTGATGTACTCGGTTTTACTTGTTCTGAGACGAGCCGCCTGCAAAATGCCAAAGGCGGTATCGGTAATCACCTGCTGAGACAGGTCGCCATCGTTCATCAACCAAATGCCATCGGTGAGCCCATCAATCATCAAAGCCCCCAAATCGGCCGCCGCTTCCAACTGGAACTCGCTTTTTTCGCTGGCCGAATGCTGATACATTTCTGCAAATACCACGGGGTTATAGGCTCCTGCAGCCCACATCTCGTGCACTAACGCACGCTGGTCGGCCAAACGATTTTGATGGTTGCTCATACAAACCACCACCACTTCGGGGTGCAGTTTCAAGCAAGCTAAATATTCTTCGGCAGGCGCACCAAACTGCAATACGAGGAACTTAAGGTCGGCTTTTGTCATACCGATGAATGGAACGGCTGATACAGGGAAGATAGGATAAACGCCTGTTGCGTTGTCAAGTTGGGCATATTGGTCGTAATCGATGAGGTATTTCTGCCCTTCTTTCCGTTCCTTGGGCAATTGTTGTCCCGCATAAATATAATCGGCCTCCTGCGCATTGCCGCTCCATGCGGAGGCGATAACCACAGGATGGTTGCTGCCTCCAATACCTTTCACGGCACGGGTGAAGCGCCGTTCGGGGCGAATCCAGTTGAAAGCCTTAGCCATTGTCCCCGGAACAAGCAAATGCTCATCCTTCTTTCCGATGTAATCAACCAAATGACGTGCCACGGGAATCTCGGCTGCCGGTTCTTCACTGAGGCTCACTCTGATGGTATCGCCAATACCATCGGCCAGCAAAGCACCAATACCTACGGCGCTTTTGATGCGCCCATCCTCACCTTCGCCGGCCTCGGTCACACCCAAATGCAACGGATAGTGCATGTTTTCTTTCTCCATTTCGGCTACCAACAGACGCACCGACCGCACCATGACCACGGTGTTGGAGGCTTTAATCGAAATCACAACATCGTGGAAAGCCCCACGTTGACAGATGCGTAAGAACTCCATGCAGCTTTCAACAATACCTTCGGGCGTATCACCATAACGATTTCTGATGCGATCTGACAGGCTGCCATGGTTCACCCCAATGCGTATGGCCGTGTGGTTTTCCTTGCAGAGGTTGAGAAAAGGCACAAAGCGTGCTTCGATTTTTTTTAGTTCTTCGGCATATTCTTCGTCGGAATATTCTTGCAAAATAAACTTCCTTGCGGGGTCAACATAGTTGCCGGGATTGATTCTTACCTTCTCGGTGAAGCGAGATGCCACATCGGCCACGTTGGGATTGAAATGCACATCGGCCACCAACGGCGTGTGATAGCCCAACGCATGCAGCCCGTCATGAATGTTTTTAAGGTTCTCAGCCTCGCGTGTTCCTTGCGTTGTGAGACGCACTAACTCGCCTCCCGCATCAATAATCTCACGGGCTTGACGCACACATGCCTCGGTATCATTGGTGTTAGTTGTTGTCATGCTTTGCACGCGAATGGGAAATGCGCTTCCCATCTCCAAGTCACCAATATGCACCGTGCTCGTTTCCCTGCGTTTATATTGAAAGATATCAACCATCCGTTTCTCTATTTTAATTGTCCATAGCCCGCCATTGGCCTGTCCCTTGTAGAGCCATGCCGAAAAAAAGCGGTCTACCAAAGAAGAATTAATTACATTTATATTCGTAATTCACTTGTGCCAAATCAGCATTGGCCTTCTCTATTTTCTGCCCTAAACTGGCTTTTCCATTCAGCTACTTTCGTAGCAACCTCCTGATTGGAAAGGGCAATGATTTGTGCCGCTAAAATGGCCGCATTTTGCGCTGCATTCACGCCAACGGTAGCAACTGGAATGCCAGGAGGCATCTGAATGATCGACAACATCGCGTCTAACCCGTCCAACATGCCTTTGATGGGCACGCCAATAACGAGCAAAAGCGGTTGAGGCTGCAATCACACCGGCAAAGCTGCCGACATGCCTGCTGCGGCAATAATCACTTGAATGCCACGTGCCTGTGCACCTTTGGCAAAACGTTCAACGGCATCAGGCGTACGATGTGCCGACAAAGCGTTCACTTCGAAAGGAATTTTATGGTCGTTCAACCATTGACAAGCTTTCTCCATCACGGGCAAATCGCTCGTGCTACCCATAATAATGCTAACGATTGGAGTCATAAGAAATATTATTATAATTTGATGTTGATGAAAATACTATTTTAAAATCGTGCAATGACGATAAATGCCATGAAGAAGCCTATGAGCCAGGCTACCACAACTTGCGATAAAGAATGTTGCCGCAACAGCATGCGACTGCTACCCACAACGCCAGAGATAAAGAGGGTGAGACAAAGCCACCATAGTGGATCAAAACCGAAAATGAGTGAGAAAGCTAACAAAGCTCCCACAACACCCCCAATGGCTGCGGAATGAACCGACACCTTCCAACCCACATTAATAAAGGCACAAAACACCTGAATGAGTAGTGCAGCGATAAGAATGCTGCCCATGAAATGGGGTATGTGTAAGGCATTCATGGTGTAATAAGCAGCCGAATAGCACACAATAGAGATGACATAGGGCACCATGCGTCGCTCTTTTACAATGAAATCGAAAGGCTTCCAGCCCTGATAGCGCCGATAGAAACGAATAAGAAAGGTGGGTAACAAAATGGTGAAGGAGTAGACCAAGGCAAGCACATAGAGTTTATAGGCTGTGGGAAGTTGGTTCAGATAACTGAACACAAACAGCGCAATCAACCCGACAAGGGGCAGATAGAATGGAGTAAAAACCATACTCACTACCCGTGCAGCCAAGATAAAATCTTTCTCTTTCATTTACGTTTATTGCGCTCCTCCTATTGCGCTTTGATATAACCTTTTTATCCTTATGTTATGTGTATACAGCTATCCTTTGCAAACAATGCCATTTTAATGACTAAACAAGATGTTTTTACATCCTTATTTGCACTATTTTGTGCACCAATCTACATGCTTTTGTGATTGCATTCATCATCTACCACCATCACATACTATGTTTCTTTGCGCAGTTTAGCTGTGGGAATATTCAGCTGCTCGCGATATTTGGATGCTGTACGGCGCGCAATAGGAAATCCTTTTGCAGCCATAGCCTTAGCCAAAGCATCATCGCTTAGCGGATGTTGCTTATCCTCGTTGTCCACAATTGTTTTGAAAGCCAAGCGCATTTGACGTATCGACAAGGCCTCGCCCGTGCTCGATGTGAAGGTATCGGTGAAGAAAAAGCGCAACGGAAAGGTGCCCCATCGTGTCTGTGCATACTTCACATTACTCACGCGACTTACGGTAGATATGTCTAACCCCGTGCGGTCAGCGATGTCTTTTAAAATCATTGGCCGCAGTTCTGTCTCATCTCCTTCCTGGAAAAAGCGTTTCTGCCACTCGACGATGGCACCCATCGTGAGCATCATCGTATGCTGCCTTTGCTTGATGGCTGTAATATAACCTTGTGCGCGCGCTACCTTTTCTTTGGCATAAAGCAAGGCCTCTTTAGTCTGACGGCTCATGCCCTCCTTATTTTGTTTATAGGCATCGGCCATCTCTTTGAATGAAGACGACACCTTTAATTCGGGTAACTGACCACAATTGAGACTGAAAGTCACAGTGCCATCGTCAGCAGTATCAACAATAAAATCAGGGGTAATCTGTTGCAAGCTACGCCCTTCAGTCTCGCCCAATGCGGCTCCTGGCTTAGGATTGAGCTTACGAATTTCGCGTTGCAGTGCTTCTACTTGCACATCCGTAAGATGTAATTGCGTTTTAATCTTGCCCCAATTGTTTTTGGTAAACGCATCGAAGTATTGCCTAAAAATCGCTTCTAACAGATCTAATACATGTGGCGTGCTCTCCCTTTCCTCACGCCATCGTGCCACTTGCAGCAACAAGCACTCCTGCAACGAGCGCGCACCAATACCTGCAGGATCCAGACTTTGCAATTTCTTCAATACAGCTTCAATCTGTGCAGGCATCACATCGATGTTGTGATAGATAGCCAACTCGTCGCTCAGGGTACTCAGGTCTTTACGCAAGAGGCCATCATCATCCAAACTGCCGATGAGATATTCCATCACGGCATATTCCTCATCGCTCAGTGTGAGCATGCCCATCTGTGCTTTCAGACGGTCATAGAACGACAATGTATCGCCATAAACCATCTCCTCATAATCGGCATTGTCATGATTGTTAGCATAATTGGGCGTAGGAAGTACATCGTCACTATCAATACTTTCGAGTGCGGCGTCGAGTGCATCCTGCCGCTCTTCTTTCTCGGTTTGCGCTTCAAAATCCGTCGGTTCGTTATCCTCTTCGTGTCGTTCTTCATCTAAAGATAAAGAATCGTTGTCGACTTTCTCCAACGCTGGATTGTCGTCTAATTCCGCATTGATGTTTCTTCTAACTCGGTGAGTGGCATTTCAAGCAAACGAATCTGCAACAATTGCTGCTGCGATAGCCGCATATTCTGCGTTAACTTTTGCTCCTGCGTTTGTATTAACTTCTGTGCCATGTACGAATGCTCAAAAAACTATTGCAAAGGTAACGATAATCAGAAACAAAACAAAGAGAAACGCTGCTTTAAACACATTTCACTGCAAAAATTCACACTTCGCGTTTTTTTGATGTAAAACGTTGGGAGCATCCAATATTTTCTACTAACTTTGCATGACATGTAGACCTACGTATAATGAAATGAAACATTATTTATTAGGATTGGCCATGCTAAGCATTTGCTTTAGCAGCCAAGCACAATCAACAAGAAGTATTTTTAAAGCCGACAGACGCGTGTCGGCAGCCAACTATTTGGCTTATCCTGGACCACAAAAGCAACCATTCACGCCTGCACCCAAAGGCTATGTGCCATTTTACTTGAGCCATTATGGCCGACATGGCAGCCGCTGGCTCATCGGCGAACGCGACTATCAGCGTCCCGTTGTGTGGCTCATGCAGGCCGACTCGCTCGGCAAACTCACGCCGAAAGGAAAGGAAGTGTTGCGGAAACTGCGCATCATTCGCGATGCAGCTGCCGGACGCGACGGCGAACTCACATTGCTCGGCGCACAGCAACACCAACAGATTGCCGCACGCATGATGAAGAATTTCCCCGAAATCTTCGCTGGCAAAACGCATATCGACGCCAAAAGCACCACCATCATACGCTGCATTCTCAGCATGGAGAACGCTTTGCAGCAGCTGGTGCGCCGCAATCCGCAGCTCGTTATCAGCCACGATGCCAGCAACCACGACATGTATTACATGAACCACGACGACACTACGCTCTTCAAAAAGCGTTTCACCGCGACCGCCAAGCAGGCCTATCTTGACTTCAAGAAGCAGCACGAGCAGCCTGCACGCGTGATGAATGAGCTGTTTAACGACACGCAGTATTGGAAAAATCATGTTGACACGCTCGCCCTCTACGAAACCCTTTTCCGTCAAGCGGGCAACTTGCAGAGCACAGAGCTGCGCCACACGATGAGCCTCTACGACCTCTTCACCGACGATGAGCTCTACAATCTCTGGCAAGTGCAAAACGCCTATTGGTATATTGCCTACGGACCTTCGCCCCTCAACGGCGGACATCAGCCCTCGTCGCAGCGGTTCTTGTTGCGCAAAATCATTGCCGAAGCCGACAGTTGCTTGCAACTTCAACACCCAGGAGCAACGCTACGCTATGGCCACGACACTATGGTTATGCCACTTTCCTGCCTCATGAACCTCGATAACTTGGGCATGCGCGTCGACGATCTCGGCCAGCTTGACGAGCGCGGATGGCAGGATTACCGCATCTTCCCCATGGCCTGCAACATCCAACTCGTGTTCTATCGCCACCCAACGAAGAAAGACATCTTGGTAAAAATTCTGCGCAACGAGCACGAAGCACGGCTGCCCATCGACTGCGCAACCACACCTTATTATAAATGGAATGACGTAAAAGCCTATTTTTTGGCACGCATCCACGAACTTGAAGTAAACTAACTCCGCATAACAATGAAAAAATGCTTTTTTATAGGCTTGCTCTTAGCATGCTGCACTGTGCTGAATGCACAAGTAAGACGACCGAAATTGGTCGTTGGAATCGTAGTCGACCAAATGCGTTGGGACTACCTTTATTATTACAATAACGAGTTTGGAGAGGGCGGATTTAAACGGTTGTTGAGCGAAGGTCGCAGCTGTCAAAACACCATGATACCCTATATTCCCACCGTTACCGCCATTGGTCACTCGTCAATCTACACGGGAAGCGTACCAGCTTTGACTGGAATTCTCGGCAATGACTTCTTCATCAACGGCCGCCCCACCTATTGTTGTCAAGACGATAGCGTGCAAAGTGTGGGTTCAAACACCATCGAAGGCAAGATGTCGCCACGCAACCTGCTTGCTTCAACCATCGGCGATGAGCTCAAACTCGCTACCAATTTCCGTTCAAAAGTTATTGGTGTAGCCCTCAAAGACCGCGCCTCCATCTTGCCAGCTGGCCACAGTGCCGACGCAGCTTATTGGTGGGACACACGCGCTGGGAACTTCGTTTCGAGCACATACTACATGCAACAGCTGCCCACCTGGGTGGAACAATTCAACAAGACTCACAAGACGGCACCAGGATTCGACCTCAAAACCAACGTCAAGGGTATCACAATGACTTTCGATATGGCTGAGGCTGCCCTTAAGAATGAGCGGCTTGGACAGGGGAACGAAACCGATATGCTTGCCATCAGCGTTTCGTCGACCGATGCTATCGGCCACAAATTCAGCACACGCGGACAGGAAATCCACGATGCTTATTTGCAACTCGACCGCGACTTAGCGCGCTTTCTCAACACCTTAGATGCCACTGTAGGCCGCGGCAACTACCTACTTTTTCTCTCAGCTGACCATGGTGGTTCCCACAACCCCAACTTTATGCGCAGCCATAAGCTACCCGCTGGAGGATTTGAAGCATGGACACTTGCTGCAAAGCTCAACGAAGCTTTGCAAAAGCAATTTGCGACCAACGCCAAACTGCTCTTAGGAGAAAATGGATTGCGCATTTACTTCGACCACAAAGCTATCCAAAACGCGGGTTTAGACCTCGATAAAGTGAAGGCCGCCGCAAAAAGAATGGCTCGAACAACAACCCCACATCACCTATGTTGTTGACTACAATAATGTGGAAAGTCAAACTATTCCGCAGCCTATTCGCGAACGTATCATCAACGGATATAGCCGCGAGCGGGGTGGTGATTTGCTCATTGTTACCAACCCTGGATGGATTAATGTGAAAGCATCGCCTACCTATAAAGGCACCACCCATGGCCTGTGGAGCCCCGATGATGCTCATATCCCACTCATCTTTATGGGTTGGGGAGTTGACAAAGGTGAGACTTTTGCCCCCACACGCATGACCGACATAGCCCCAACCATTTGTGCATTACTCCATATTCAGATGCCCAATGCCTGCGTGGGCAATCCCATTACGTTGGTGATTGACGATTAAAAAGATTGCATGATACAAAAAGTGTATTTATCACAGAGGACGAGTGTGCTGCGAAGCACGCTCGTTTTTTCATGCTATCCACTTTTCGCTATGGAATTTTTAAGCTCGAAGTCAGTTGGTAAGAAATCGAAATGGGGTCTTCACTAACCAAGGTTCCTGGTAAGAAATCAAGGTAGGCTTGTTACCAACCCTGGTTATTCGTAAGAAATCAAGGTAGAATTTTTATCAACCAAAGTTATTGGTAAGAAATCAATATGGAATTTTTATCAACTAAGGACCGTTAACAATAACTCTTGAAATTTCCTGCAAACGAAGGTCGATTGGTGGTAGTGCCCCGGCATCTTCTGCAAACTGAGGGCTATTCATCCCTAAACAAAGGAGGATTCTTGCTGCCACGAGAGCGCATCTATACAATGCCATTGACAGGTGAAGAAAATGACAATCGGGGCGAAGATGTTATGTTGCATCTTCGCCCCGATGAGCTTTTGTGCCCTTTCGGCACGCAAGGTTTACCAGAACTTGTTGTTCTTTACATTGTATTCGAAACCAGCATCGGCCAATTTCGTCTCAATGTCTTGACGTTTCACGTGCATGTCGTCGCACAATTCGTCTAACGATTGATAGTTGTCGCGCAGCAACATGTTGACTGTGCTAAACAAAATCATTGGGTCGTTGGGTAATCTTTCCATATTCAAAAATTTAAAAATGTTCGTTGTTTTATATTGTTTTATCGTGTTGTTTCGTTTCCGAGAAACGCTTTTATTTGCGGTAAGAGTGCCAATGCTTGCTGACGTCCGATATCATAGGTGCGCTGCATACGCTTCGGATCGTGGGTGATGTGCTGAATAGGCAGTTTTGCTTCGGGGGCGATGACGAAAGCCTTGCCCATCTTTTCTTGCTCAGCAACATAGCGCAACTGCTCATTATACATATCATGCCGGCGTGCAATGGCCTCAACAAAGCGTGGCTGCCGATGATAAATCATGCGCATGAGGGGCATCAGCCTATTGGGCTGCTTGGTGTAACTACGCGGTTGGGTGAGGATAACGATATTGCGTTCGTAACCTTGCTCGTTAAAAAATTTCAGCGGAATAGAATCGGCCAACCCACCATCGAGCAGCTTTTGTCCATTGATTTCAACATATTGCGACACCAGCGGCATCGAGGACGAAGCGCGAATCCATTCGCACACCTCATCCATATGCATGCGCTTTGTTATTTGTTTGTAGACGGCTTTGCCCGTTTCCACATCGGTAGCCACAAGCCAAAACGCTGTTGGATGGGCATTAAAGGCCTTAAAATCAAACGGATCGAGCTCTTCTGGCACCTGGTGGTAACCAAAATCGGCACCAAACAGGTCGCCCGTGCAGAGCCATGACCGCACACTACAGAAACGCCAATCGTGGGCAAAGCGCTGATTATAGCGCAACACACGCCCTGACTGCTGACTCTTGTAGTTGCAACCAAAGGCCGCACCCGCCGAGACGCCAATCATACCATCGAAGAAAATATGTTCTTCGATGAGCACATCAACGATGCCCATGGTGTAAAGGCCACGCAATGCGCCACCCTCGAGCACTAATCCTGTTTTCATTCCTACAATCTTTTTACCTGTACAACAGCACCCATTTGTGTGGGTATGTCGTTGGTTTCTGGCGCAAAGTTACGTTTTAATTCAGAAATAATTATTACTTTTGTGCGTTAAAAATTGCATGATGGGACATTCAATGATTAAATCAAGCGAGTTGAAAGTCGAGCAGACTTGCGACAGTTCATCCAGTTTTATTACGATTTATACCGTGGCAACGACTATGCCGTTCCCTTTTTGTTTCAAGATGAAATGAAAACACTACGCAGCGACCGCAATGCGTCGTTCGAGTGTTGTGAGGCTTGCTACTTCATGGCATTCAAAGGCGAGCAGATGGTGGGCCGCGTGGCAGCCATAATCAATCATCGTGCCAATGAAAAGTGGCAACAACGAGTGGTGCGTTTCGGCTGGTTCGACTTCATCGACGACGAGGAAGTGTCACGCAAACTGATTGAAACCGTAGAGACATGGGGGCGCGAACGTGGCATGAATGCCATCGCTGGCCCATTGGGCTTCACCGATATGGATCGCGAAGGCATGATGGTTGAAGGCTTCGACCGCCTTTCAACGATGTATGTGAATTACAATTTCCCCCTATTACATGCGCCACATGGAGCACATGGAAGGCTTTGAAAAGGACAACGACTATGTGGAATTTCGCATCAAAGTGCCCGAGGTCATTCCACCAAAGTTTTGCAAAAATTGGCGAAATGATTGAGAAACGCTATGATATTCACGTGCACAAGTTCACTCGCCATGAGCTATTGCATGAGGGCAAGGGGCGCCGTGTATTCGAGATTATCAACGCCACATTTAAGGAGTTGTATGGCTATTCGGAGCTGTCTGACGCGCAAATCACACAGTTGGTGAACGAATATATTAAGGTGGCCGATTTGGATTTGGTGTCGTCGGTGGTTGATGCCACCCGCAACAATGAGATGGTTGGTGTGGGCATTTGTTTTCCTTCGTTTTCCAAAGCATTGCAAAAGACACGCGATGGTAGATTGTTCCCCTTCGGTTGGTGGCAGCTACTGAAGGTGCTAAAGTGGCACAAAACCGACACCGTCGACCTGCTGATGATTGCCGTGCTGCCCGAATATCGTAAGAAAGGTGCCAATGCTTTAATCTTTAATGATCTCATTTCGCGCTTCCGCAAGTGCGGTTTCCAGTGGGCCGAAGCTATGCACCAGATGGAAAGCAATCATGCGGTGCAAAACGAATGGACGTATTTCGACTCCGAGTTGCATCGTCGTCATCGTTGCTATCGCAAATCATTATAGTCGACTCGTGCTGTGCTTGTTGTCGTCAGCGCAGCATGATGCCAAGAAAAAGCTATCACTTTCGTGGGTAAAGTCATCGACATTACTCTGCAAAGTGATAGCTTTTGCGTTGAAAAGTGGCTGCATTTCTTTTCGCTTACGCCACTCGTCGGCGATGAATGGCGTGCGCTTAATACTTAAACGAGCTTCCACCCAAGAACTCGCGCAGCAGCGATGTGGGCGGAATATCGTGGTTGCCAATGGGGCGCAGATAGTGCAAAAACTTCTTTAGTCGGTAGGCTTCGCTGTATTCATCACACCATTCGGGCACCTGTTCCAACAAGGGTTCGACTTGCGTTTTCAGCACAGCCAACTCGAAAAGCATAGCGGTATTGAACACGGCATCGGCATTTTCCTGATACGGAAAAATCCATTTATTCTCGCCTGCCCGCACCGAAGGCCAACGTTTAATCGTTTCTTGCGCACTCACGCCGCGATACTTATTGTCGCGAACAATGCGGCGCAACAACCGATTGTCGGTAGTGGGGATATAGTTATGGTCGTCAAGTAGAATGGTTGTCAGCGCCGATGCATACACCTTATATTTCTGTTCGCTCGGAATTTGTGCGGTGAGCTCTGGATTGAGTGCGTGGATACCTTCAACCACAAGCACATTGTGGGGCTGCATCTTCAAGCATTTTCCACTCTTTTCGCGCATGCCCGTTTGGAAATTATATTTGGGCAGTTCCACCTCTTCACCTCGAAACAGCGCATTGAATTGCTGGTTGAGCAGCGGCAAATCGAGTGCATAAAGACTCTCGTAATCATAATTTCCTTGTGCATCTTTCGGCGTATCGGCGCGGTTGACGAAATAATCGTCCAAACTAATCTGCAGCGGTTTGATGCCATTGGCCAAAAGTTGAATCGACAGGCGCTTGCAAGTGGTGGTCTTTCCCGATGACGATGGCCCTGCCAGCAACACTAACTTCACTCCATTGCGTGCGGCAATCTCGTCGGCAATCTGCGCAATTTTTTTCTCTTGCAAAGCCTCACTTACATGAATTAAATCCGTGGCATAGCCCTGTTCTACAGCCTCATTGAAGTCGCCCACAGTGCGAATGCCCAATATTTTCTGCCAAGCGTGGTGCTCTTTAAATAGTTCGAAAATCTTGTTTTGTTGGGTCACTTCGGGCAGTTGCGCAGGATTATCCAAAGAAGGAATGCGCAGCAACAGGCCATCAAAATAAGGTTCCAATCCAAAAAGATAGAGCTGACTCGTGTTGGTGAGCAGCGAACCGTAGTAGAAGTCTACATAGTCGTCAATCTGATAATACGTGGTGTAGAGCTTCCCGAACTTTCCAACAACTTAGCCTTGGCCTCGTCGCCACGCGTTCTAAACATCTCCACAGCCGCTTCTGTAGTCACTTCGAATCGTCTCACGGGCATTCGCGCATCAATAATGGCCTGCATGCGCTCACGAATGCGTGTGATATCGGCTGCTTCGAGCGGTCTACCAAGGTCTACATTCACAAAATAACCATTGGAAACAGGTATGTCAATCACCACATAACTCTTGGGATAGCAGTCGTGCACGGCTTTGCACAGCACAAAAAACAATGTGCGCGTGTAGTTCCTTGAGGCCGAAGCGCTGTGCATATCCAAAAACTCCACATCTTTATTATGGTACACGCGAAAGTGCATTCCTTCAACCTTGTTATTCACTTTGGCGCAAATAGGACCAAAAGTCATTGGCAACTGAAATGCAGAAAAAACTTCAGAAAGTGTGCTTCCGATAGCCACTTTCATTGTTTTTTTATTATTTTTGCAACGAATTTGAACTTGATGTTCCATGTTTATAACGTTTATATCTCTGCAATGTGATTTCTGGCCAAGCGTGCAAAGTGCGCTTCGCCCTATTCAAAGGTATAAAAAAGATTGTATTCCCACACGATTTAGATGATATAAAATCAAATAATATGTCGATTTGGATAATTTTTAAGCTCATCGGTGCATTGGCTTTGCTGATGTATGGCATGAAAGTGATGAGCGATAGCTTGCAAAAAATGGCTGGGCCACAGCTCAGACACGTGTTAGGAGCCATGACAACCAACCGTTTCACAGGCATTCTTACAGGTGCATTTGTCACGGCAGCGGTGCAAAGTTCTACAGCAACCACAGTGATGACGGTGTCGTTTGTAAATGCAGGATTGCTCACCTTGGCACAAGCCATCTCGGTGATTATGGGTGCAAATATTGGTACCACGCTTACAGCCTGGATCATGAGTGCAGGCTTTTCGTTTCATTTCACCGATTTTGTATGGCCCGCTTTCACCATAGCCCTCATCCTAATTTATTCAAAGAAGCGCAAGATTATTGGCGATTTCATCTTTGGTATCTCCTTTATGTTTCTTGGTTTAGGCACGTTAAGTGCTACGGGTAAGGAGATGGATTTGGCACATAATCAAGCCGTCATTGACTTTTTTGCCAACTTCGACCCTCAAAGTTTCTCGACAACCATTCTCTTCCTGCTCATTGGTAGCGTGTTAACGATGCTCGTTCATAGCTCGGCTGCCATCATGGCCATCACCATGATTCTTTGTTCTACAGGTGTTTTACCTATCTATCAAGGTATAGCTTTAGTGATGGGCGAGAATGTTGGCACCACAGTTACTTCAATATTAGCCTCGCTCACAGCCAACACCCAGGCACGAAGAGCAGCCTTTGCACACATGTTTTTCAACCTCTTCGGAGTGCTTTGGATGCTCATCGTGTTCCGTCCTTTCGTACATACGGTATGCGGGTTGGTAGGTTATAACGACCAACTCATGGCACACGACGCAGGATTTGCCGCCAATGCTGCGAAGCTGAGCTTTGCTTTGGCTGCCTTCCACACGGCATTCAATGTAATTAACACCTGTGTATTAATGGGCTTCATCAAACAAATTGAACAGATTGTTTGCTTCGTTATTAAGCCAAAGAAGCAGGCCGACGAGGACGATTTCCGCTTGCGTTTCATCCAAACGGGTATCATGAAGACGCCAGAACTCTCAGTGCTCGAAGCGCAGAAAGAGATTTCAAGTTTTGCAGAACGCATTCAACGCATGTTTGGCATGGTGCGTAACCTTTTGGAAGAGCACAACGAAGAGAAGTTTTTGGAGATTTACAACCGCATTGAAAAATATGAGGGTATCAGCGATAGCATGGAGATAGAGATTGCCAACTACCTCAACGAGGTGAGCGATTTGCATCTAAGTGATGAAACAAAGGCTAAAATTCGTGCTATGCTTCGTGAGATTAGTGAGATAGAAAGTATCGGCGATAGCTGTTTCAATATGGCAAGATCCATCCACAGACGCATGAATGGTAAAGAGGATTTCACTCCGCAACAATACAGCCATCTCCACCAGATGTTCTTGCTCACCAACAATGCTTTGGAGCAAATGAACTATATGTTCTCACACACTCGTGAGGCTATTGATGTAAATAAGTCATTCAACATCGAGAACGAAATCAACAACTATCGTAATCAGTTGCGCACACAAAACATCAATGATGTGAATTCACATGCTTACACTTACACCATAGGAACAAATATATATGGACATTGTTCAGGAGTGTGAAAAGTTGGGCGATTACGTTGTAAATGTAGTGGAAGCGCGCACCAACACACGTCAACACGAGAGTTAGCCCCGAATTCTATCGTTAGATGACATTTATCCTCACCCGATTAAATGCATGGTTCATTGTAGGGTATCTCCAAGGGTTCTACCAAGAGACAAAGGTTCTGACGAAGATTGGTAGTATATAAAGAAGCATTCAGTAAGCCTCACACAGACAACTTACAGATGAACAAATCCGTTAAGCGAGCATTGCCCCCGACCTCATTCGCCTCTCTATGGGCATTGAAAATATTGATGATATCACCACAGATATTGAGCAAGCCTTGAAATAGCTCATGAGATAGATCAATAAAAAAGGACACTCCGCTATACGGAGTGTCCTTTTCTTTTACCCTCTATCCTGCATCCTCATCAGGACTCTGGGGGCGTATCTGCTACTTGCAGCCATGAGATTTCCATTGTTTGAGGATTAAAGGTCACATGTTCTTGATTGATATAATGTGCCAGAATACCTGTATCGGCTAAGAGTTTCGGTGTACCATCGTACAACTTTCCAGCCTGCATGAGCCACAAGTTATCGGCCATTTTTAAAGCAAAAGCAAGGTCGTGGGTTGACAGAAGGATGGTTTTTTGCAACCGATGTGCTAATTGTTTGAGTAACTTTAGCATTTCAATCTTACTCGGAAAGTCGAGAAATGCCGTCGGTTCATCTAAAAGGATGATGGGTGTTTGCTGTGCTAAAGCTTTCGCAATCATCACCTTTTGGCGTTCGCCATCGCTGAGTGTCCCCACTTTTCTCTGGGCAAATGCTTCCATCCCCACTAACGAAAGACTCTCTGTTACAATAGCATCATCGTGAGAAGTAAGGCTTCCCCAATGATTGGTATAGGGATATCGTCCCATTGCCACCAATTCATTTACATCTAATTGCTGTGCAGCTATAGGGCGAGTGAGCACGATACTCATCTGTTTAGCCAAAGTTTTTGCCGAATAGGCCGTGATACTTTCCCCAGCTATGCTAACCGTTCCGCAGAGAGGAGGCAAGGCCCCACTCATGGTATTGAGAAGGGTTGATTTCCCTACCCCATTTGAACCTAACAAGCAAGTGAGACTGCCAGCCGACAATGTAGCTTGCAGATGTTTGGCAATACATTTGTGGCGATAACCAATCGTGAGGTCATTGAGTGCTATCATTTCCATAGTGCAAAGGTAATGTTTTATCTACTCATTACTTTTCACAGCCACACACTCCATTTCTATAAGCCAACTTGGCCGACAGACAGGAGCAAGTAGAATGATGAAAGGTGTAGAAGGAAACTGTTGAGTAAACATTTTGTGAACCACAGCATAATCGGATGGGTCGCGTAGATAGACAAGTAGCTGAGCAAGGTGGGTGAAATCCATACGAGCCTCTGCCAATAAGGCTTTCACATTCTCCCACATACGTTGCGTTTGTTGACGAATATCCCCTGGCGCAACAACCTCTCCTAAATGGTTAATGCTGGCTGTTCCCGAGATAAAGACCAGGCGACGATCGGTATAGTCAATGGCTGTGCCCCGCTCAAAACGCACGCCATAGTCACTCGTACGATTAAGATGATCCAATGCATAAAGATGGGTTATCTGCTTAGGGTGCATTCCATAGACAGCATAAGCATCCATCATGACGCGTGTAGAAACATCACCTGTGCGCCCACCAATGCCTGTACTGGCAATGAAATGGGTATCGGGTGTGAGACCTTCCCTATCAAAGAGGCTATTGCGTGCACCGACAAAACCTGTATATTGATGGTCGATATCGTCGACAAAGAACCAGGTGCGCACACAATGACTGGCTAAGGTGCAGTCATGCTTTTTGAGCTGATGCACATAATGCTCCAAAATGTGGCGCGTTTGCTCGCCAATAGTGTCGCCACAAGCTGTAGCCTGTGACAGCCACAGATGCGTGAAATGCTCACTCCGTGCTGCAAAAAGTCCATCAGTAAGGTTTTCTACCGTGACATTTGCCAACCCATAAACCCACAATGCAACTTTCGTTCCATCCAAAGGAGGCTGCTGCACTATAGAAAGAGCACAAACATGATGCGCGCTCTGCCGTACAAGAGCCTCTTGATTAATTGCGTCGCTCAAGAAATAACGCTCCATTACAGGAACCATATTCGTACCCCAATGCTGTCGAGCTACTTCGAATGCTGTTTGTACAGCTTGCAACTGCTGTTGGAAGGATTTCTCATTTTGTGTGACGTGGATGAGTAGATGGGCTTCTTGCACGCCCTTCTCTGTAGAGAAGAAACTACATTCTACCCGCGCATCATCAGTGGAAAAGACCTGAAACGTATTCATTTTTATTGCATTAGGGAAGGATTAAGCATAGCTATGCATACCACCAAGAAAATAATTCACACCAAAATAAGTCATCAGCAGTGTGAGGAAAGCACATAGACAATAAAGATGATAGATGCGCGGACGCTGCAATGAAGGTAGGCTATGTGGGTGGAGTAGCACGGCATAAACCATGAAAGTAATGAGAGCCCAAGTCTCTTTAGGATCCCATGACCAATAGGTTCCCCAACTGATGTTGGCCCAAATGGCACCAATAAAAATACCCAATCCCAATGTTGTCATCGCTGGATAGAGGAATAGTTGCGAGAGCAAGGTGAGCTGTTGACTCATCTGCACCATGCCTTTTTGATGGCTACGACTCGTTAGGAAATAGGCTAATGCACTGATAAACGTGAGCGAGAGTAATGCATAGGCCATCATAATGATACTTACATGAATACTCAGTAGCGGACTATTGAGTACAGGCATACGTGGGGTAATATTGGGATCCATCTCCCCGATGTGGCTCACCAATAGCATGAAACCACTCATTAACAAACCAAAGGTCGTCATGAGTTTCATCGTTCGTGTGGTGAGTAGTGAGACAAGCATTATCAGCCATGATAACAGCAACATAGTTTCGTAACCATTAGCCATGGGGATAGTCCCATTGATTATCCAACGCAATGCCAGAGTGAAAGTAAGGATGCCCCATGCTAAGCCCATGAATATCGTGAAATAAACATAACGTTTGCGCTGAGCCAGAAAGAAAATAGAGCACAAACCCAGGGTGAGGTTCACCATAAAAAGGATAGTGGTGAAGGGGAAATGGTTGTAAAGATGTTCTGCCTTCAAGGCTAACGGCGAAGGAAGTGTGGTTCCACCATAATATACTTGGTATCTCTGCAACTTGTGTACCAAGTCGTTTAACATGTCGTTGCGTCCCTGATGGGCTAATTGATTTGCCAAATTTAGAATCGAACGAATATATTTCTGCTGCGCTACGGGCATCGTACGAGGCAGTTTGTCCGTAGGAGCAAACCAATCTACCTGTCCATTAGGAGTCACATAGGGATAGAGTTTGAGCACATCCCCCTTGGTAAGGCTCATTAAGAGCATCATTTTATCATCAACATCCAACAAAGCTTTTGCCATGTTGCTCTGTTGGTTCTGCGCTTCTTGAAGATAGGGTCCAAGGATATAGCCCTGTTGTCCGAAGAGACGCATGGGCGAAATATATTCATTCAGCTGTAATTGTTCTCGCAGGGCTTTGCTTTTCACTTTCAAAATGGGTGCTTTCATCCACTCAGAAGGCCAAAATAAAAAGCCTGTCAATACCTGACAAGGAGTGTAATCTTGATATTGCTGACTGCCATAAAGCTTCTTGGTAAAGTCGATGGCAAAGGTTTCTAACGGACAAATGCGCCCATTATAGACAATAAGCACCTTTCCAAACTCGGCAGCTGTTGCTTGAGACAAAGCCGTCTGTGCATGTGTCGGTGCAAATATACACAGCAGCAAGCCTACAATGGCTGCACGCTGTGCCTTACTTTGGCGCAACAGTTGGCGAAAACGTCCACGCTTATCCACTAACATCCCTACCAATCCAATGAAAAGTAGCGCATAGCCCACATAAGTAACAGGTATGCCATAGGGGTCGGCATTCACTGCAAGATAACTGCCTCGCATATCGTCATCGAAACTACTTTGATAGAGGCGCACGCCATAGCCTGTGTAGATTTTATTCATGGCGACCTGATAGTGTTCGACTTGTTTATTATGCAGAATAGTAATTTCGGAAGCATAATCCATGGCTGCCATGTTACCAGCATGATAGCTCACGCAAAACCGATTGAGTTTGAGCGTGAAAGGCAAGGGTTGTTGTTCACCCGTCTTTGTGGAATAAGTTGTCACAGGCTTGCCTTGTCGCAGATGAACAATCCCCTTTTTCGCGGTCAAATGGGTGAGCAACGCTCCCAGTAAGATGACAACAAACGATAGATGAAGCAGCACTAACAAAGGACGCCGCACCCTCTGTTGAATGAAATAAGCCACTCCTAAGGCCACACCTACCGCCCAAAGTAACGTGAACCACCACGCACCAAAGAACTGGTCAGCCGCCATTTCTACACTGGTGTACTTGCCAACTATCGTCCCCAATGCCATCAAAGCTATCAAGAGGAGATAAACTATGCTAAGTGTTTTTTTTATTCGCATTGCTACATATTTTCCTAACGTTGGCATTTTATGCAACGCCTTTTCTAATGTTTTTTGTAAATCGCAACCTTCTTGCGACATTTTTCCTTTTGGCTTTTCACTCACTTCCTGTGGCCAAAAGTTTTATGTGTAAGGAGAGAGGCTGCACCAAAAGGATACATTCCTCATCTTGGTACAACCTCTCACTTTGTTTTATCCTCTACAATTGCACGTGTTTAAATCGAGCGAATGAACTTCACCACCGCATCTCGATCGGCTTTTGGCAAATTGTAGAATTTCTTTGCAGCCTTGAAAGCCTGGCTATTGGGACTGTAAGCATGCCACATAATGGCTTCAACTTCGTTGCGTGCACGAGCATCGTGCAAACGATCGTCTGCCCCCGAGTTCACAATCGATAATCCCCTACCCCACAATGGCGTTGTGCGACACCATGAGCCATGGATATCATTCTTCATATCTAACTTATGTTGGATGAAGTCTGTGTAGGGATAAATCTTCTGATGTGCATATTTGGGCAACTTCTTATTGCCAATGATGCGCGATGTACCATGGTTGTCGTCGCCTGTAGTCCACGAAGGACGGTGACAAGTGGCACAGCCCAACTCTCCTGTGAAGAGCTCTTTACCACGCTGTACGACTTTATCGTTCAAATTACGTGCACGTGGAACAGCAATACCTCTATGCCATACCATGAAAGCATGATAAGCCTCATCGCTCATTTCGGGCTGGAAGTTGTAATAGGGATTGTTGTACAAGTTCACATTGTCAGCAGGTGAGAGCAAATAAGCCAATGCATTCTTGATGCCCGTCGCTGTACCATCATTATAATAAGGATGCACGTAGGAATTGGGATCAGCACCATGCTGCTGGATATAGCTAATCACATTGGGATTCTCAGACATGGCCTTAGCCCATGCTTCTGTAGAGCAAATGTGCTTGATGTCAGAGCGCAAGATGTTGAGCTCATCCCATAAGCCTACATCGTTTTGCAAACAGCCATCGAGCAAGTCGTAGTTGAAACGCTTCACAAACTTACGCCCAAAGGCATCTTCAGCATAAGCATCGGGTTTCAACTGCTTGGTGGCATTATCAAAGAACTCAGGATTGAGCTCCACAAATCTTCCTTCCTGCTTATATTGTTTCTCCAAATCTTCATTCGAGATGGCATCTATCAAGCCTAAACCTTGGAAGTTACACGAGGCAATCAAGCGCACCTCATAGCCCGAAGGACGTGGATCGGTGTTGAAAGCCGACTGTGGAATTGTTACTGAAGGATAGCGCAATTGGAAACGTTCTCCATCAGGGAATTGCATAGGCAGACCACTCGGCATGGTAGTTACATCGTGCCATGTGATGTGAATTTGATTGGGATCAACAGGTGGCAAGAAAGGTTCTACAGCCTGAAGCATTGTGAACGTGGTGAGTTGGCTAATGGGTGTACCATTGTTGCTGCCTGGAGCATCGGGATAATACACCGAAACAATATAGCCATTTCCTTTCACCGGATTCATATTGTTGCGGCTGTGACCATGCGCATAACCACCAGAATGGCAGTATTCGCATGAGCGACGTGAAGCCACTGGCCCCCATCCTTTATAAGGAGGTGTGTTCAAGGTGTATTTAGCACTAGCCATCATGTCACCTTGATTAAAGAGGTCGCTCAAACCTTGCTCGTCAATAGCAGGTGTGTTGTCCTCATAACAACCAGCTGAAGTATTATCTGTCGTTCCCAATTCTCCACCGGGATACCACTCATCAGCTGAGAAATTGCCTACGGCTTTACCCACATAGTTGGCCTCGGAGCCATTCTGCGTGTCATCTGTTCCAGTGTTGTCATCAGAACAAGCTGCAAGAGAACAGATACACAATGCCGCAAACAAAGCACTGCTGTAATAGTTGTGTTTCATAATGTTTGATGATTGTTTGAATGCTTTGAAAACGTTGCCTCACCCTTAGGGCAAAAGCTACGTTCGGTTTTATCTTTGATGTTTAAATCGCGTCATGTATGTTTAATCCGCCAAGCCGCTCACCCACTTACCAGCTTCCTGAAGGGCTTCGTTGAGGGCATCAACCTTTTCGATGCAGGTCTTTACCTGTGCATGACCTGGATTGTCAATGAAAGCAACACCACTGGTCTTTGCAGTTTGCAAAGCATTGATGGCATCGTTGAGTGCATTGTTCAATTCTGCATACTTGGGATAGTTGCTCTTCTGCAAGAACTTCATAACTGAGTTGTTGGCAGGAGTAGTCACATTCTCTGTGCCACGTACACCATAAAGTGAGTTCTTAATTGAATAGATGTTATCTTGGTAGTCCTGGAATGAGCGCTTGCTATAAGGTGACTCGATATAGTCTGCAGCATCTTCAGCAGTACCAGTACCCGTTGCTTTACGATAAGCCTGACCTAATTTTTGGCTGGCAACTTCCTCACAGATGCTTGAGCAACCACCAATGAAGACATTACTCAACGTCTCGTGCCAAGTAGTAAACATACCAGCTTCTCCTGCGTTCTTCACAAACTCGCCATAAGGGCTATTCTTTGGAGAGAGACCTTGATAACGTGTGCCATCAACTGTCCAACGTGCATTGTTAAACAAGTAGGTCTTGTGTGCAGCATTGCCGTTATTGCCTAACCAAGCATACTCCAACAAGTAAATCATGTTGCGCAAGTCACCTGCTACGGCTGCTGCAAAAGCGGCTTCGTCAACAGTCTTTACTGTAGTCAAGCCTGGCTCTGTCTCATAAGTTGCATTGAAAGCTGCGAGCGTGCGGTTCTGACCATTACGGAAAAGCATAAACTCTAAGCCGTGGAAGCCCAATACAGAGTCGAAATCTTTATTGTGTTCGTAAACGAACTTTGCAGGAGTAGCACCATTGATTCCTGTAATAATGTTGTTATTGGTCAATGCGTTCTTCAACTGATCATGGTCGAGAGGCCAAGAGTCGATGTGGGGATCAATTTCGTTATCCGAAGCTGCACCATACAAGAAAGCCTCGCTCTGCTCCCAATATTTACGTGCCTCTTTAAACGCTGTGCAAGCAGCATCGATGTCAGCTTGTGTCAAAGGCCGTTTTGGCGCTTTGTCTTTAAGTTCTGACAAGCGTTGTAAAGCGCATCAGCCTTTACAGCCAAATCCTTATAAGTAGGCTCAACGACTGCATCTACATAGTTTGATACGACAGCTTTCATGTCCTCACCATAGTGAATGACATTTTCATCGTCATCATCATTGCTACATGCTGTGAAACCTAAAGCGAGTGCACCAGTGAGACACATCGCTACAAATTTTGTAATCTTTTTCATTGTTCTATATTACTATTATTTGAATACATTGCTCATCATTAATTACAAGAAGAAGCCTTCGTAAGCAATACCGAGATTAATGGCCGGCTCATCGTTATAACCTTTCTTCAAATTGCGATAGTTATATTCGGCTTTGATGGCGATTTGTGGAATGGGATAATAGTTCACACCCGCAGCATAAATCGTCTTGTTCGTCCACTTCTTCGTGGCAGCGTGGATATAGGAGTCATATTTCTCGATATGTCCAAAGACATATAACTTTTGATTGTCGGCGCGCAAGCTTCTAATTTGCGAGAAGACATCGTAGCCCACTTCCAACATCATAGCCATAGCGTTGCTGCCGAAATATTTTCCGTTGCCCGACTCATAGGGCTTCACATATTGCACATTTGGATAGCTCAATTGCGAGATTTCATTGGCATGGCTCACATAACCATAGTCAACATTGCCGCGTGCCACCCAATTATAGCGCTTGTAGGTGAAGTCGATACTTCCTAAACAAACATTTCCTTTAATCTTTTTCTTTGCACCTCGTTCCATATCGTGAGGCACATTGTTGTGCATCGACTGACCAAAATAGCCACTCACACCGAGGCGAAGCCCTGGAATGGTGTAATTGTCTACGCGAGCAAGGAAACCATATTTATTGGCCACCTCAAACTCAAAGGGGCTCGATGTGCCACCCTGTATCCAGTTGGCACGGCTAAAATGGTAGGCATCCAAGCCTGCAACCATCTGCGCTTCATAGCGGAAGTCGCCCAAACGCCCCCACAACGACACACCCGTCTGGTGCCAAGTGCAAGGCAAAATGGTGTTTTCGCCCTCAGGACGATACACCGTGAAGAAATTTAAAGGCTCATGATGGGCGTTAACCAAGCCAAAAGGCACTACGATGTGACCAGCACGCACATTGAAAGCGCGACCGAAACTCTTTTGCAGCCAGAACTGTTCTAACTCCACTTCGCCGCCTTTCTCCTGCTCTTGCTCAAACTCAATAGCCTCGTCGGCTTCGTATTCAATGGCCGCGCCCGTGCCACCATGCTCAAATTCAATCTCTGTTCCCATCGTCCAGCCCTTGCCAAAGTCGTAACCTAAATAGATAACGGCATGCGGAATATCAAATCTTCCATGACTGGGATCTTTCTTATAACTACGAGGCGTGGTGTAACGGTTGCCGTTGTCGCTATAGAAATTGCGCGAATAGGCCGCTTCACCATAACCGCCCACGCTAAACTTGTTGCCTTTGGCGTGAGTCATCACCGAGTCGGCAGCACTCTCTTGTGCACTTACTCCCATCGAAGCGCTTATCATCAAAGCGCTCAACGCCATTTTGAGCTTCATTTGTTTCATGTATGTTCTTATCCTTTATTTATAATCTAAAAGAAAAAAGTGCAGACTATCGGATTGTGAACTCAGTTCCAAAAAGACTGAACAGCGCAAGACCCTGCAAGAGTTTCTTTTGAGAAGTTGCCGAGAAAACAATCCCCACTGCACTTAATTGCCTGCAAAGTTACACGAAATAGCCCTTGCAAGCAATACCTAAAAATAATGAAAAAGCAATATCCGCATTTTCATCCTTTTTAGGTATTGCACGAAAAGAAAATAGCTCGTACTTTTGCAACCGTAGCTTTTTGAGGCTGCAACAACAAAGAATTAATTTTAATAGAAATAGATATGAATTCAACTTGTATTGTTTACGGATCATCAACTGGCACTTGCCAAGATCTCGCTTCACGCATTGCAACCAAATTAGGCGTTGACAGTGCCAATGTTTTTGACGCAGGAAGCATCTCTGCCAACCAATTAAATGAATTTCAAAACCTCATCCTCGGCACCTCAACATGGGGAGCAGGCGAAATGCAAGACGACTGGTATGAAGGCGTGAAAGCGCTGAAAGCAGCCAATCTCGCTGGAAACCGTGGCGCTCTTTGGTTGTGGCGACTGCGAAGGCTATAGCGACACCTTCTGCGGAGGCATGGGCGAGCTTTATCAAGCTGTGAAAGCTGCTGGTGCAAACATCGTTGGAGCCGTGGCTACCGATGGCTACACCTACGACGACTCTGAAGCTGTTGTCGACGGAAAATTCGTTGGATTGGCTCTCGACGACGTCAACGAGGACGACAAAACCGATGCACGAATCGATGCATGGGTAGCCGAAATCAAACCCGCATTATAAACAACAACCGACCTATGTTACAGGCTGAAGTGATACCGAGCGACCTGCGTGTGCTCTCTGAACAGATTTACCAATACAAGAAAGGTGTGCGCAAAATGGTGCTCTACACCTTTCCCGAACGCTATCAACAGCAAGCATTGGATAAATTAGAGCGCCAAGGCATCGACTATCTCGTGCAGCCCGTGGGCAATCGTCGCATCAACCTGTTCTTCGGACGAAAAGAGTGCATGAACACCATCCGAAAGTTCATTCATCAACCCCTGAATGAACTCACACCCGAGGAAGATTTCATCCTCGGAACACTCTTGGGCTACGACATCTGCAGCCAGTGCGAACGCTATTGCAAACGTAAGTCATAAACCATATAAGCAGCAGGAAAGGAGTGCCAAGCGCAGCACAAACCACCTGCCGCTCTTACCTCAAATGAGTGAATAAAGCGAGAGCCAAAGGCTGTGAAGACGTTGTCTCTCTGCGAACACATCAATAGATTATTCCAAAAGATGTATAATCTTGTTCGCTACATAGATTTCATAATGTTTTTGTATAATATGTATTAGGCTGGCTGTGAAGTCGGCCTTTTATTTTTACCACATCGCGAAACCTTCCACCAACCCAACATACCTAAAAGTAGGTAGCAACCCCTCCCTCGACAAGCTTTCACCAAATAAAAGTGTGCAGCGTACCCTACGCCGCATAGAACTGGCCGAAAAAGTGTGCAGCGTACCCTACGCCGCATAGAACTGGCCGAAATAGTGTGCGGCGTACCCTACGCCGCATAGAACTGACCGAAAAAGTGTGCGGCGTACCCTACGCCGCATAGAACTAGCCCAAAAAGTGTGCGGCGTACCCTACGCCGCATAGAACTGGCTCAAAAAGTGTGCGGCGTACCCTACGCCGCGAAGAACTGGCCAAAAGAGTGTGCGGCGTACCCTACGCCGCATAGAACTAGCCCAAAAAGTGTGCGGCGTACCCTACGCCGCACACTTTTTCTTGCTTTGCTATCTTCCCCTTACCTCATCCAACCCCACAACAAAGATATGAGCACACAAAAACAAATATCGGGCGCACTGCTGTGCGCCCGATAAATAAACTCTCTCTATCGAAGGGATAATGATTTATTGTGCATTGAATACAGGGAAGGCATTTTGCGACATGCTTTCTGGTTTTATCTCAATCGTATTAGCCAGCCCACTTCTAGTGAAACTAAACGTATAAGCATTTCCCGTGTAGCTAAATTCATGATACGTGGTCGATAGCCAATAGCAGTTATAGTTAGCTGTGAGGATGCCTCGCCCACCAATACCATCAAAACGCCCCATTGCTGGAACAAAGAAATAGTTTTGAATATCAGCAGGGCGCCCCGTTGCAAAATAATATCTCTTCACCATCGTAAACTGATTTGCTGCTTGCGTATAGTCTTTACCTGTTCTATCCGATTGCGCCAAGCTCGCTTCGCTTCGTCCATTCTGCTGTGCAATCACAGAAAGCTTTTTAAGCCATATGCCTCCCTGACCTTGATTGCCACCATGCCACCACACAATATCGCGATCCGAGTAGGGAGCTGACTCAGCATACCAAATGGCTTGGTTCAGATTAGGAGCAAATTTTGCCGACTGCTCGGCAGCATCCACTCGCCGCTGATTGTTGATGCGCGCATCTGTGCTGGCTGTTGGCCATACAAACTGTAACGTTGTCCAGTTCCAATAATTAGGCGCATAGCCTTCAAAGATGTCATGGCCTTCGCCTGCATCCCACAAATAATATTTGAAATCGAACTGCATCGCCGAGAAGTCAGCCGTGATATTCGTTATCGTGTTGGGCGCGTAGTTTTGCGCACCAATGATTTTAATGAATTTCAACGGCATGCTCGTGATGGGCGACGTGCAATAATATTCAATGGTGAGGTCGTGCCAACCGGGCACCATCACGCAATAAATGCCGTTGCGCCATTGGTTCACTTGGTCGTTGTCCACCGCAAAACCATTGCCATTGTTCAAGAAATTTCGATTTGCTTGCCCGTGTTCGTAGCGTGCCCAAGGTCTAAACCATAACTACCCACGTCGGGAAACACACCCGTGAGGGGGTTGCTCGACTTAATCACCACTTTCTTTAACACCATGCCACCACGAATGAGCGCATTCGTAGAGTATGGAAGAATATTGAGGAAAGCGGGCAAATGGGTGAACTTAACAAGGTATTGCCCTGTCTTTACTTTGGTAGCTGTGGCCACTGCACAATCACCAAAATATTTCAAATGGTCGGTTTGGTCGGCATAGCCTTGCCATTGCTGCCCCTTAATCGTGACTCCCTTTCCATCGGTGTTTGAAGGGTGCCCAAGGTAGTTCACCTTATAAGTATCGGCACGGAAAAGCCATGGGAAATAGAAACAAGCATTAGGTTTGGTGGCCGTGATGTCGCTTCCTGTGCTCCCTATGCGATTCGTAAACGACTCATACACCCATATTTGGTCGCCCACTTCCCAATGCACAGCGGCACCATTGTTGGTTGTTCCGCTATGCCACACGAGCGTTGCGCGTGTGGTCGGCGTTGTTTCTGTTGAAAATATGGTACGCACAGTGGTGTCACGCTGCGCCTGCTCGTCACGGCTCACGCTACCATCTATCTCGTTGTTGCAACTGCTCAGCCCCAACAAGGCGAGTGCTGTCGCTGCAAATAAAAATATATTTCGTTTCATATGCTGTTCTGTTTTATCGGTCAAACGTTCCATTCCAAGTTGTATCTACCACTGCTTCCACGCCGCGTGTCTTCTTTGCTGTGGCAATGGTTGCACCAGCATTGATGTTGTTGTGACTAGCACCTATGTTCTCAGCGACATCAAATTTGATATCTGTGAGCGTATTAGCACCATACCAACGCCAACCAATAGTGCGTGATGCATTAAAATCACCTCTACGATCGGAGTGACAATAAACTTCTATCGTCAGGTTGTGATGCCCTGGAGGAATCGCTATATACATTGCATTATGGTATATGTTGACATCCGTATAAACCCATGCTGAAGCAGTTCCTGCAAAATAACAGTCCAAAGTCGTTCCAGTGTTAGTGGCATGAGCTGGATCTAAGCCAAATTGTCCAACATCAAATGTACCGCTAATCACCTTATCGGATTTAATCACAACACGTTTCATCACTGAAGTTAAATAAGAATATTCATCTGAAATATAAGGGAGAATACATAAATAGGCTGGTAAACGATTAAACGCCATGGTGTAAACACCCAACTTTCCAGGGACACGTGTAGCAGTTGCTTCTGCACAATCGCCAGTAAGTCTCAAATGTGCAGTAGAATTTGGTAAGAGATTCCATTGTTGTGCAGGAAAAGAAACATGTATACCATCAGCAGAACTCCCCAAGTAGTTCACCTTATAGGAGTCAGCTCCATATCCCTGTGGAAAATAAAAATTCGCACGATCCCACACTTGGCCGGAAGGAATATTGTTTCCAACACTTGGTACACGCCAAGTCGGGTTCATGTAAAGCCATAATTTATCGTCCTGCTGCCAACATGGCTGCGCATTACTCCCCACCGAATGCCAAAGGATATAATCAGCACGCGTAGCAGCTTGATTCATCGCAACAAAAGTTGTATATTGGCTTTCATCTATCTGATGGGACTGCTCTATATCATCATTGCTACAACTGAAAAAGAAAGCAGCTGTAAGTGCAAAGAATACTATTGTTTTTTGCATTATTGTTCTGTTTTAATCGTTAAACATTCCATTCCAATCTTCATCACTGGTCACCTCGATGGCTTGATGTTTTTTTGCTAAATCAAGTACACCACTATTTACAATAGGATTGTTACTAGCCGTGCGATAATCTGCTAAATCAATTTTCACATCCGACATTGTGTTGGCCTTGTATTCACGTGAATTAGCTGTTCGCATGACAAAAATATCTCCCTGCGTAGGTGATTTGAAATAAACATAGAATGTGAGTCTGTGCCACCCTGGAGGAATCGCAATATAAACTGCATTTGCCCAAAGCTGAACGCTATCGTAAATGGTGAAAATAGAACCCGCCTTTACTGTGCATTCAATACGCTTACCCGTATTGGTTGCATGTGCAGGATCGAGTCCAAATTGTCCCACATCATAAGTTCCTGTAATAATATTATCCGATTCAACAACTATCTTTTGCACTACAGACTCACCCCACTGTGCATTAGGACGACTCGTGTTATAGGGTAAAACACACAAGTAGGCAGGCAGACGCTTAAATGTCATGCTATAGATGCCTGCCTTATTGGGATTGCGTACAGCCGTAGCTTCACCACAATCGCCATGCTGTGCTAAATGGCCTGACGCATTAGGCAAGAGGTCATTCTGCTGTGCAGGAATCGTTACGTGAATACCATCATTACCAGGTGCTCCCAAATAATGTACGTGGTAGGAAGGTTCATTCAACCCTGATTGGAAATAAAACTTAGCAGTTTTCGTTTCAGTTGTAATATTGCTTCCAAGACTTCTGATACGCCAAGTTGGCCCCATATATAGCCACACTTCATCACCAGGTTCCCAATAGGGCAGCGCTGTTGTCCCTACTGAGTGATCTCTAATATGGTCAGCACGCGTAATGGCGTCTCCGTTACTAAAAAATGTGGTATATTTATCTTCATCAAATGTTGTTGAGCCACTCGCTATTTCTGTTTTTTCACTGCTACAACCCGAAAAAAGAATGGTTGAAGAGGCTAAGCAAGCCATGACTATAAAACTTGTTTTCATCATCTTTCCGTCTTATTGATTTAACATGCTATTCCAAGTTTTGTCTTCATACACTTGAACTGTACCTTGTTTTTTGGCCAAAGAAACTTCATCGCCAACAGTAATATACTCGTTGTTAGCACCATAGTAATTAGCAATATCTGCTACAATATCGGTCATCGAGTTCGCCTTATATTCGCGGTTGCCGATATTCCTTCTTGCACAAAGTGTTTGCCCTGGGAACTTCGGCGATGTATAATAGAACTCTATAGTGAGGTCGTGCCAGCCTGGAAGCATCACTACATAGACAGCGTTCTTGGCCTGATCCATTGTGGCATTGTCCATGGGGAAACCATTTGGATTATTCAAAACCACTTCTATGTCATTAGCTAAGTTAGTGCCATGATTGACATCCAAACCATATTGCCCTACATCGAAACGTCCTCTAATTGGATTGTTTGAAAGCACTTTCACATTCTTTATTACAGCACCTGTCCGAACAAATCATCTGAATTATAGGGCATAATACAAAGATAAGCAGGCAAATGGGTAAAAGCCACCTCGTAAAGATTATCCTGTCCAGCCACCTTTGTTGCAGTCCCCTCAGCACAGTCGCCGTTATAGCGCATGTGATCGGTATTATTGGGGACATTTTGATAGTGCTGTGCATTGATATTTATATAACGCCCATCGGTATTAGCCGTATGCCCTAAGAAATCTACCTTATAAGAGTTACGTTCATAACCCGAAGGAAAATAAAAATTGGCATTGGGAGTTAGCGTTGTAATATCGTTACCAATATCTTTCAAACGTAAATCTTCTGACAGATATAACCAAAGATGGTCATCGGGTTGCCAACTTACAGTTGCACCCGTCCCCTTTGTGTGATTTAGCATGTAGTGGGCACGAGTAAGTGCGCCACCACTACTTTTAAACGTTGTGTATTGAGAATGTTGGGCAGCAGGCACAGTCTCATCACTCCCACAACCAACAAGAAATGATGTAGCGAGAGCCAACATACCCCATAAAAATATTCTTTGTTTCATATTCTTAATCTTTGAAAATTGTATTTATAAAGGCCAGTCAATCATCTTTTATTTACCATTCTATCACACCACCTTGGTGTAACAGGTTGCGTCGTTGCACCTTGACTGGGATTGAAGTCCGCCACAGGACGAACATTAAACCCATAAGAACGAGCAAGGGGACGATAAGGGAATATAGCCCATGTATCATCAAAATAAAAATAGAAAGCATTCATCCCAACCCCATCATTGCTAGGTGCAGCTGTCCAATAACTTCCCTTGTTTTCGCCACTTTTCAAGGTTCCATCGCCTGTATATCGATAGCTTAAGGCTGGGAAATAAATAGTATTTGTTGAAGATGGACTTGTTTGAAAGTGTAACCTCTATCAAAACCACCCACTTTATTTATTCTTTCTGGCTGGGAAACAGGAACATCTCCTCCTGTTGTTGTAAAGCCTGTAAAAGCATTTGATTGTGGCATACGGAAGCCCGCAGGACACGGATCATAAACAGTCTTAACAATTACATTATCATTTTCCCATTTACTTAACTCTGCATTATTTGCAGACCAAAGATTAAAATAGGTCTTAGTATAAAAACCTACAAATGGAGCATAATACATTATACCAGGATTCTGAATCGCTGTACCAATCGTCTGTGTTCCATTTACTGCACTGAAACTATTAGAATTGGGATAGAATGCGTCCGTACCTGGGAATGCATCTTTACGACCAAATTCATACAGCGTAGCCATATCTTCTTTTTTCGAATATGCTTTCAGCGTAATATATACAATACCTTTTTGGCTACTATTGGTGTTTCCTGCAGTGGGCTGTAACGTCACACGGCACTTTCTATCTTGTGCATAAGGTGTTTCTTCCCATGCAAGGTAAGCATAACCCAATGTGTTTTGAGTGAACTTATAGATGTAACCTTGATGGTTGGTGCATGCAATGGTATTGAGAGCCTCGGGCTTAGCAAACCATAGATGCCATGACCACATCACGGTGCCTGCCGCATTCTTAACGGCTATCACTGCATTTCCACTGCGAATGCCATGGGTGTCGTCGCCTTTGGGCACTTCAAACTCCACATAGTCCACACCAAGATAGTTTTTAATGGGACTGCTCCCGATGGTGATTAAATCAGGCTGGTCGCTCCACACAATACTGGCTTGTGTAGCTTTGTTACCACTATTCTGCACATTAATAAATGGAGATGTAATGGGTTGGTTGTTATGATCGAGGAAGGTGTGAAGAATCACATCCGAATAGCTTGCATAAGCCGTCACAGGTGCACTGCTGACATAAGCACTGCTATTGGCAACATTATTCTTTACACCATTACCATAAACAAGAGGTATGCGGTAATGCCCAAGGTGCTGAGATGAGATAGCTGTTGGCAGATTCCGTGATATAGTTACCCCCATCATTCGGATTGGCCAAGTTGTGATAATAGCCTGCATTGCCCTTTGGCGTAGCATTCTTCAGCGCATCGTTATATTCTTTCAAGTGATTGCGCATCTGTACGGCATATAAGTTCACGTTTCCCACGTTGGCTGCGCCATTGGCATCGCCAGGACCATTATAAGTGAAGTTGAGTAACCATGTGGGCCAGCTGTTAGGTCCCATGTCAGTCCATTGCCCTGTAGTGGCATTGTACTCTTCATATTTCGTTACTGTCCAAGGCACAGCCTGCTTCACCGCGCCACTTTCGCGCCAACTGGTCACCTTATAGTGTTGCACATCGGCAGGTTGCACGGTGTGTTCAAACGTGAGGTTGTTATCGGTCACCGTGAAGTGATACTGCAGTTGGAGTTGCTCTGCGAGAGTTTATATTCGCTGGTGGTACCAGCTTCCCATTGTCCTTTGAGACGAATGGTGAGCTTATGCTTCTTGTTGTCGGGCGTAGTGTAGTAAATCATCGCCTTCACGTTTTGCCCATCCAATTGCTGGGGCAGCATGTAGAACGTGTAGTTGCGACCATCTGTGCCTGCAATGGCTGCATTAGGGGTCTGCGACACGGCAATGCTCACGCCATCGAGGCTGTTGACTTGCGAACGATCGGTGGAGGGATAAGTCCATGTGCCTTGTGTTATAGGCGCATCCGACATGGTGTAGCGACCTTTGCTGAGTGCACCTGTGATTTCAATCTTGGTGATGGTGCCCAACGAAAGGTTGTCGCCCACCGAGAATTTCACAGCCGTGAGGGCGTGTTGAAATTGCAAACTCGTGGCTGGTGCATCACCCTGCGACACATATTGCGCATCGTTTGAGCGTGCAATCATCAAGTCCTTCATGTTTTGCACGTTGCCCTCGACCTCAAAATCCACATAAGGTGTGGGCAGATGGCCTGCTGGCGAGAGTGCTATCTTGCTGTAGGAGTTAGTCACTTCGGGATAAACGGCGAAGAAACGTCCCCATGGCTTTTGCCAGGTCCAGCGGTGAAGGTTATCGAGTGTTCCGTCGCCTTGCGTGGGCTCGCTGTCAAACCATTGGTTGGTCATGGCTGTTTGTGACGTGCCATTCATGCCTGTCGAGGAGAAACGGCCACGCGTCCATGCCACAACAGCACGTGTGCCTGGTGTGGGCGTAATGGGATTCACGCCCTCAACGGTGGTTTGCACCACGGTGTAATCGGGATTATCGGTAGGCAACACTTTGGTTTCGAAAACCGAAGCAGCTACAGGTTCGGGCATAATGGAACGCGTGAGGCCTGCAGCACGCTTGGCCGAAGCAACAAGTTGGCCATCGGTGACATTAAAACGCACCGCATCTGAAACGCCATTGGTTCCTCTTCCTTCGCTTGCGGAGTCATCTACACAAGCGGTTGTTGCTATGCTTGCCAATGCCACAAAGGCCCAAGTGGCCTGTCGACAGTGGTCGGCAACATAGCGTTTGATTACTTTATAATTCATTTTCCGTTCTTTTTCTGTTGTTTTATGATTCACAATTGAGCAGGATTTCCACACTATGGCAACTCTTCATCGTCCTCTTCATCATACTCGCCATCGCGATGTTCTGACTCGTGTTCGGTGATGCCACCGCCTTGTCCGGGATGCACTCTTGGACTTTCGCCCAACAGCAAACTCTCAACTGGTACGGGAATCACAGTGCATGCGGGAGCCGTGTATGCCCGCTTCCTAAATTCCATTCGTTTCATTACTGTTTGTTTTTTTATATTTATTCCTGTTTATATTCGCTTTTGAAAAGTACACAAACACCAATCCCTCACCAAGACATCTTAAAGAGTCCTCAGTGAAAGTCTTTGCTTTTGCAACTTGCAACCAGATATTAAGCGCGCTGCGCGTGTATAAAATAGTGGTGTTGAGTGGTTGATAGAATGTGTGTGTGTGTGTGTGTGTGTGTGTGTGTGTGTGTGTTTACACAATTATTTGGATTAACCAAATTAATTGTGCTAAAAAATACAATATGTTGATTTCTTACTATCATTATCATACACACAGTCGTGGACACTACGATGAAAAAACAATTCGGCGGCAAAGGTAATACTTTTTTATTTTATTCGTGATGAATCAAGCAATAAAAATTACATCGTGACGAAAATTAGAAGCAAAATTCATCAAAAAGAGTGGTATAGCACAGGCTATTATAGCATTTTTCGGCGTAATGGACATTTGGTAGACTGGTTATTCCAGCCTACTTTTTTGTATTTATGAATCCATCTATAAACTTCTTTTTGTTAGCTTCATTCAATCCATTATGATTATGCAGTGCTCTTTTAAGTTGTGAGTTAAATCCTTCCAACAGGTTTATTGTATTAGGTATTTGTATATCCGGATGCTCCTCACACGTATAGAGCCATGGTAGATGTGTCTTAATAGAACGTCTTGCCGTTCTCAGTCTTCTGTGTGTATAAGTTGTCTTACCCGAGATTAGGAGAGTTCGTTCATTTAGGAATTCTTTCCATCTCTCACACCATTTCATAAAAGCTGCTATAAACTTTTCTTTTCTCAAAGAGAACATCCTTCTCATTAATGCCTAAAGAGCACCTATTGAAATGCCAACTAATAACAAATTGATACTCAATATATTGCAAGCTTACTTGCAATCCTCCTTTTTCTACGCTTTTAGGTGTAATAGTCCGAAGATTTTGTAATGAATTTTTGTAGCCGTAAAGAATACCAAACCCGTGATGGTTTGGTATTTCTTACTCTTGCATAATACTACTATTATGGTAAAATAATTAACTCAAGGCTGTCGGATTTTACTTTCACTTTAAGCCAGTCATATAGCTGTTTTCTGTTGTCTTTGGTAAGAGGCTTGTTTGCTTTGACTATAGCCACGATATGATTTTTAATTGAAGCAGAATCAACGAAATACTCAGATGCTTTTGAAAGCATAATACTCTTTGCCAAAGGGCATACGACTTTAAGTTCTTCTTTCATATCGTTTGCAAGTACAGGATAATGCGTGTAAGAGTTTAGCTGCTTCTGTAATATATCATTTCTATATGCAAGTTCTTGCCATTCATCAGAGTTCTTCTCTCCAAGTTTTTTTTGTCCTTTCTTCTTGTTTTGAAGGATTAACAAACTATCAGAGTTTGTTCCTTGTATGACTTTTAGTTTATAACCTTCAAGTTGATAGTCGGTCATTGTTTTCTGTGCCTTTGCTATTGTGTTCGCAGAGATAGGATTACCCACAGCCACTACATGAAGTGTTTTGTTTTGTAAGTCATATTCATGTGAGAGAATATTAGTTCCATTATAACTAAGTTCTTTCGTTATGAATTTCTCAATATTGTTTTCAAGCACACTTTGCTTTATGATATTCCATGTCATGTAGCTGGCAGGAAGTATTGTAATAATGATAATGCTAACGATGTAAAGATTTACTCGTTTCATTTGTTCACGATTAACAAACTCCTTTCTATGAAAATGTAATAGGCGTACACCAAGACAGGTTGTAAAAGCGATAAAAACAGTATTGATGAAATAAAGGTAAAATGCCCCAAAGAAGTAGGATGTGTTTTGTACAGCAAGACCATAACCTGCTGTACAAAGGGGTGGCATCAACGCTGTAGCAATAGCAACACCTGGCACCACGTTGTTTTTTCCTTTTGTTGATATAGCTAAGAATCCAGCAGCACCACCAAAAAGAGCTATCAATACGTCATAAAGGGTAGGCGATGTGCGTGCTAAGAGTTCGGATTGAGCGTCCGTGATAGGCGAAAGTGTAAAGTAGATTGCTGCAGTAACAACACTAATGAACGTACATACCAAATAGTTTTTTATGGACTGTTTGAACAAGTCTAAGTCGGCAATTCCAATTGCTAATCCCATACCGATGATTGGTCCCATTAAAGGTGAGATTAACATTGCACCAATTATCACCGCAGTTGAGTTCACATTCAAACCTAATGAAGCAATAAATATGGCACAGATGAGTATCCAGAGGTTAGCCCCCCTGAAAGTTAATTCCATCCGTTATTTGTGTAATAACATCTATTTTGCTGTTTTTGTCAGGTAATACGTTGAAATAGCTTTTAATTATTTGCCATAATGTTGGTTTACGATCTTGTTGCATGTTGTTTTCTTTTTTGCAAAGATACTTATTTTAATGGAAAGTTCCAAGTATTTTCAGTTTTACTATTAAGAGGTAGGGTGGTGTCTCATCGTTATGCTGTCTTCATATTTATTATCTAACTTTAGGGTTGAGCTTATATTTACTCTTTGTCGTATAAAAAAAAGAGACTTTCGGAATTTGGAGTAATAAGCGTGTTGCCTAAGTTTAGAATTTTGACGAAATGACACACAGGGGTGCTTAGTGTCCTCTCCGTTCTTCTGTGTGTTTTAGGCGTAATGGATATTTTTCAAATGTTTAGAATAGGCATTGCATCACAAAAGCACCCCTTTCGCCTTCACGAAAGGGGTGCTTTCACAAAAAAAGGGCGGCGCAGCAAATGCTGCAACACGCCCATTTTTAATTTGGTATACCGCTATCAACAGCGGTGAGAGATATGAAAAGAGGCTGGCGACAAAGTGTGATAACAAGGGAATTACTCTGCGCCTGCCGTGGATGGGTTTACTTTATTTTCTCATAAACATAGAGTTCGTGCACCTCACCCGTGTAGCCTTCTTCTACAAAAGGACCAATAGGCATGCCCAACAAGATTTGGTTGCCGCGGTTGTTGAGCACCACAAGATCGTCGTTGGTGGGGTCGATAGAAAGGCCTTCAATCTCACCTGCACGGCGGAAGTCGCCCATTTCGCGGAACAATTCCAAACGACCAGCGATGGCTCCGGCAGCCACCTTACCGGGTTTCTTCACGGCTTTGAAGTTTTCTACGGTCACTTGCGTGCCATCTTTGAGGCCCGTGTAAGGCACATTCGACACGTCGGCTATATAGATGTTGTCGGCAATGCCAAAGGTTGACTCGCCATCATCGGCTGCAAAGAGCATCTTTCCATCGGCAATGAAAATGCCTTGGCACCAATAAGGGCATGGACGGCACTGCATCTTGGTGTAGTATTTGCCTGTTTCGAGGCTGTAGCAATACACATAACGGCTGTCAACCCAGTCGCTCATCCACACTAAATTCTTCTCACGATCGATGGCCAAACCCGAGCATTCTACCTGTCCTGACTCAGCAACCCATGGAATAGTGCGCTTCCATTTCAATGTTTTTGCATCGTAAACATCAATTGAGATGTTGTGACCTTGTCCAAATTCAAACTTCTCATTGCCGGTGTAGATTTCGCCATTGAAGATGTCGATGTCGCCAAAGTGGTTGGCTTTTGTGGGGTCTTTAAATGGGTTATCATTCTTCATGATGAGGTTGCCCTGCTTGTCATATTTATACAACGCGCGGGTGTCCGACACATAATAATAATCCTTATCAATGGCTATGCCTTGACGTCCAGCCACAGGAATAACTTTCTTTAAACGGTATTGTGAACCGAGATGTTGTGCTTGTGCGGCCAAAGCGAAACAAACAGCCGCAAGGATTACAGAAAACTTTTTCATGTTGATATTGTTTTAATGAGTAAATATGAACGTTTAAAATTTATACATGGCCATCAACTGCACCTGACTTGAGCCACGGTGACCATTGTTGGATGCTACCTTTGCTGCAGTGGTATAGATGGAATAGCCATAGTTGGCCTGCAGCTTGAGGTTCTTAAAGATGCAATAAGATACGCCGAGTAACACACGATCGTAGTTGTTGAGGGTGGTCTTGTTGACATTATCGCGATACATGTCGTAGCGCACTACGGGCAACCAATCGCCCACATGATAGGCAGCCAAGACATAAGCGCCATCTTCTTTCACGGCACTTCCTGCTTGCATGTGACCATATTCGGCACGCAAATCTAAGCCCATGGGATCGTTATACCATGCCCCGAGCATGAAACGATTCATGCTTTTATATTTGGTTCCTGCAGGAGCAGCGCTCGTTCCACCAGGAAGATTCTCTGCAGCATATTCACCATAGTTATAAGTTCCTTTGATGCTGATGAGCTTCGTGGGATGGAAAGTGAGGGCACCTATCACATCTTTCGACTTGTTGTTGTCGTCTTTCATCGGCATGTTTCCGTTAGACAACGACAAATCGTAGTGCAAATAGTGGAAACCCTTCTCTGCATTGGGGAACAATTCACCAAATACCATCACACCCAAGTCGCGGCCATAGTCCACAAGATTATAGGAGATGGGGTTGCGGCACACCATGCGATAGCAAATGTTAGAGAAGTCGATGGTCTCAAGAGAAGAGGGAGAGCAGTCGTAATTTTCAAAGCCTAAGGGCAGATAATACTGTCCGGCACGAATCTTTACGGCGTCAGAAATCTTGGCGGTTGCAAAGGCATCCATCACTTGAATGTTCTTTTGTCCGTTGCCATTGCGCGAACCGGCAATACCATTAAAAGCTTCAATCTGCAAACGGAATGTCACATTGTCAATGACTTTTCCATCCATCAACAAACGTAAACGCTTGGCTTGAAACGAAGAAGAGCCTTTTCCCTGGTCGGTATAGTTCCAACCGGTTTGCAAATAGCCCGAAATTTTGGGTAACCTTGCTAAAATCTGTTCCATCGTCGATGGACTCTCGGCCTGCTGTGTTGCAGTGGCTTCAGTTGTTTTTACTTCGGTAGGTTCAGTACCCACAACGTCATTGGCATGCGCCAAAGCGGGAGTAAGTGCCATCATCAGGGCACATGAAGAAATGAACTGTTTCATCATTACTGGTTTTAGTTGATATATAAATAATTGATAGAATTTTCCTTTTCATGCCATAAGCCTATTACAGTCCAACTGCAACTCCTATTTTTTCCACGACAGGAACGGCAAAGCAAAGGGCAAGCACTATTAGAAGGTGATGTTTAGCAATAGAAACACTCGAAAAACTTGCTCACAAGAGAAGTTCTCTCATGCATCGCGTTTAAGTCAAGACGATGGAATCGTAGGGTTTTTATAAGCGTTGTTTTCATCTTTATCGTAGGCTTTGCGAACTGTTTTAGCGTTAAAAGGATTGAAATTGATGCTATTTTGTGCAATAATATGCACGATATTAGAAGATAAAGTGGGGCAAAACACAAAGAGCATTCTGCCCCCACCTTGTCTTATGTGATGTTAGAACACAAACTGTAAGCGTCCTTGTACTTGATGAACATTCTTGTCATAGGGCAAGAAGTCTTTGCTCAAGCGGTGATAGGTGTAGTCGACCATCACCTGTACGAAACGATTGAAGCTGTAGTTCAAACCTAAAGTGTAGGAACGAACGGCACCACCACCCACGCTGGTTGACTTATAAGGATAGTCTTCCATGTAGCCTGAGGGATAGTATTGATTGCGACCAATAGAATAGTATTCGCCTTGGTTGCGGTCGTTCAAGCTCGTATAGTTGAAACGTCCCACCACTTCGAGTGACTTCTCGCCAAGACCTTTCAGCACACCCTCGTTGGAATCGTAACGATAGGCCTTACCGAAAATCAAATAACCTGCTTCAAGATAGCCGCTGTGGAAGTTGTTCGCGCGCAACGGATTGGCCTCAACCCATGCGTCAAGTGTTCCCCAAGTGTCGATGTTATCATTCGAAGCCTCGAAGACTGTGCGTGAATCGCGCTTCTTGGTGACGTGCTTATAGAGATATTCACCACGCACAAAGAAGTTTTGTTGATGATACAACACCTCCGCACCTGCATCAACCACATTGTTAGCCCATGGCAAATTGCACGATACAAACTGCTGTGTGTTGTCAACAAAGGTCTCCATGGTCTGACCTAAATCGAGGGTTTTCTTCAGAATGTTGTTCTCAACAACACCATGTCCCACGTGCTGATAGCGAATGTTTCCACCCACAGCCAATGTAGAATTCTCCTCGGCGATGGGACGATAGAGATAGCGTCCAGCCAAAACGATACCGTTGAAACCTGCTGCCACCTTATTATATTGGTTCTCTACAAACACACCTTGATTGGCATAGAAATGGGGATTGGTGAACTTATAGGTCAAACCCAACTCACGACCTTCACCCAATGCGTTGGTAGCTCCAGCGCGAGAGATGAAATGATAGCTACCTAATGAGGTGATGCGTGCCATAGATGCCGCAGGATCTACGAAGTAACCTGCCTGCACTGCATGCTGATTGTCATGGCTATCCTTCTGTGCATAGCGCACAAAGATGTTCTTTTGACTGAATTTTCCATCACCAAATCCAAAGTCAGCATAGAAATACCAGTTTTGATAACGCAATGATGTGCGGATGCGTGCATCGGTCAATGCACCACCACTATGCAAGGGTGTAAAGTCAGAATGGTAGTAAGCTGCATCGGCCATGAAGCGTGCGCCCACGGTAAAGTGCAGATCTTCTTGTTCATTGTTCACCGAAATCGTTGGCTTTGAATCAAAATCTTGTGCACAAACAGATAGGGTGCAGAGTGCCATTGCAGGCAATAATAAATATTTTTCATTGTCAATTTGTTCTTTTCGTTTGTCAATTTCTATTTATCTCATTCGCCTTAATAACCCAACTGCGTGAGCACATCTTCGGCATTAGGCACGGTTGCAGGTGCTTGTGAGTTGTCATAATACTGTCCAGGATGGAAAGGATTGTTCAACTTTGCATTGCAACGGAAACCATTCTCAATCATATAGAGCAATGAAATCTCAGAACGATTGGTGAAGAAACCATCCATATACACAGGGTGTGAGCTGGTTCCTTGGAAGGTTGTGTGCGTGGTTGCAGGAACAACGACATTCAAGAGGTCGTCAAACTGCGTGGGATTTTCACCATAGAAATTCACATAGTAACCCATATACTTCTTCATCTGTGCATCAGAGTCGAATGAATAGGGATGATTGAGCATACCCGATTTACGAACTAAATAAGCTGACCATGGGTTATTGAGTTCGGGATAATTGTTGGGAGCACCAGCAATTGAGGGGCCAATGATATGTGCACCATAGTCTTCGGCATACTTAATGAAGTCGGCATAGCCTGTAGGTGTGTTGTAAGCCAAGTCGGTTGGGCCTGCAGGATCACCCGTCCAGAGCAGATAACACATGGGGATTTTTCCCTTAAACACGTTGTATGCACGACGCAAAGCATCGAAAGAGAAGGTCTGAAGGATGACTTTTCCGTTGGTGTTGCCCACATTCACCTTACCATGTACATAGAAAGGAGTGTTGGCAGCAGCAGGTTGTGTGATGATGTTCCAACCCCAATCATTCAGGATGTTGTACACACGAATCTCGATATCCTTAGGGTTAAGCCACGATTCTTTGAACTCGGGATAGATACCTCGGCGGTTTCCACGGTCAATATTGTCGTTGACATAGGCGGTAGAACCATTCTTATCGCCGAAACTATATTCCACAAAGTCCATGTATTTGCTTGCCTTGCTGCCCACAACCGATGGGTCATCGCATTTCACAGCAGCCTTTGCTGCATCATAAATCTGCTGCAAGGTCATGTTGGCATATTCACTTTTAATCTTATAGGTGAGCACACGGCGCCCATTAGCATCGCGGTTGAGCTTCTTACCCATTGCATAATTGATTTGATCTTGCAAGGCAGAAACATACTGACCATTCGCATAAATGATGCGAGGATAGCCCAAACTATAGTCAACGCGGCCATTGCTTTGTGCTGCAAAAGCATCACGTTGCTGCTCTTTATTGGCATCATTAAACCATCTTCCAGCATCCAGCATCAACAACTCTGCATAATAATAAGACATGGTGTAGTTGGTACGGAAGTCGTGTGCATCGCGCTTGTATTGTGCTTCAATATCAGCTTCGCTAAAATGTTGTGAGCCATCAGAATTGCGGAAGCTGCGATAAAAGTCTTTACGAATCGTAGGTACGGCATCCGAGAAGATGTCTTCGATATTGGTTGTACGACGCAAGTTCTCATCATGGTTAGCCAAAACCACACCATCCTTCGTCACTTGCAAATCACTTTCTAAATAGTCGGCACCCATTTCACGTGCCCACCGCCAAGCAGCCTCCGTCTCTTCGGGTGCCCAGAAGGTTGAGCCACGGTGTGCAACACAAGCATAAAGTGGCACATAATCGCGCACTTTTGCCATTTCATCCGAAATTTTCTGAACATTTATGCGCTTGGCATCAGTGTTGGGACTTGTAAATTGTTGCTCGTCCGCGCACGATGCCAAAAGCAGTGCAGCAGCGATACCGGCATAACTCAGTCGATAAAGTTTCTTCATTTCTTGCTGTTTAAGTTACTAATATATTTATTTGAGTCATTATCATCGTGTGACTTGTGGGAGAAAGCTATAGTAATCGTTCGGCACGACACAGCGTTTCTCGGCCACAAGCTACGAAGAAGCTTCCTTAAATACTTCGTTTTTATTTCTTTTCTGCGCTATTTTGCTTCTCAACCAAATACTGCTCCTCACGATAGGTGAGCCCCATAAAGAGTACAGATAGGCCACAAGCGACAATCAAAAGAATGAAAGTCCAGTCCCATCCGGCAGTGTCGGCCACATAACCAATCACAATATTCGCCAACAAAGCGGTGCCAAGCACATAGCCCATGAAGCCCGTTAACCCGGCAGCTGTACCAGCTGCGTTCTTAGGTGCTAAGTCTAAAGCCTGCACACCTATCAACATCACGGGGCCATAGATAAAGAAACCGATGGCAATCAAACAGCCTACAACGACATTTACGTTGTCAAGGTTCTGCCAATATACCACGATAGCGATAGCCACTAAGGCCATAAAGATAATCGTTGGCAAGGCTCTGCGACCATGGAAGAAGCGGTCTGACAACCAACCGCAAATGATTGTGCCGGGAATAGCCGCCATCTCATAGGCAAAATAAGCCCATCCTGCGCTCTTAATGTCAACGCCTTTATCAGTTAATATCGTGGGTGCCCAGTCCAAACATCCATAGCGAACCATATAGACAAAGGCATTAGCAAAGGCGATATACCATAAGAATTTATTGCTCAATACCACTTTAAATATCTCTTTGGTTGACAGCACTTCCTCGGCCTTTTCATTATAATTTTTCGAGGCAACACCACTCCATTTTTCGATAGATGACAGCCCACACGATTGCGGTGTGTCGCGAATCATGAGATAAGCTACAATGGCAATGAGCACTGCTACAGCTGCAGGAAAGGCATAAGTACCAATCAAGAAGTAACGCTGTTCATCGGCTCCATAGAACCAAGAGCCAAACCATAATGCACCATACACAGCCATTGGTCCCACAAGGGCACCACCAACATTGTGTGCACAGTTCCAAAACGACATCCATGTGCCACGCTCCTTAATCGAGAACCAGTGGGTCATCACACGCCCACACGGAGGCCATCCCATACCATTAAACCATCCTACAAGGAAGTTTAACGCTGCCATCAACACAATAGCCAATGATTTATGTTCTGCACCAATCCATTGAATTGGCACAATCATAAACAACATTGAGATGGCAGCCATCGCTAATCCCAACGGAAGGAACACGCGTGCATTACTCCGATCGGATATGCTGGCCATGATAAACTTAGAAAAGCCATAGGCTATAGCGTTCATGGAGAGCACTACACCCAACTCGCCCTTCTCGAAACCAAAGTCGGCCAACATCGGGATGGCCATCGAAAAGTTCTTACGAACAATGTAAAATCCTGCATATCCAATAAAGATACCCAAGAAAACTTGCCAACGCAAACGTTTGTATTTTGCATCAGCTTCAGGTCCTGTTTGCTCAGTCTTATAGGCTGGCGGTGTCAAAAGTTTCCACATATTATAAATTGTTTATTTGTATGCGATTGTTAAAAGAAAACCAACTTATCATGTCATCACGCTAAAACCCCGCACAATGCGCATACTCTGCACATCTTGATAACGAGCGATTATGCTGTGAAAAGTAAAAGGCTTTAAGCAAAGCTATATTCAAACCATCAAGAACTGGTTATAAAAGCCTAATACTTACATTTCAAAATCAGTTCACGTTCAATTCGAAACAAAGATAGGTTTTATTTCATTATGCTTCTTTTATTCTTAACGTTTATTATCAGTTTTAACATTTTAGGCCGAAAAATATATAATCTTACACCCTCTATTGACCAAAAAAATGTAGAACTTCCTTTTTGAAGGCGACCTTATCACTTATCCAAGCCCTGGCCACCACGCACCATGTGCGGCCGCATATGAATGGGGTGAGCACCAACTGCCCACCCCACGCTTTACACCTAAGTCCTTGCTTTACCTCAAGGTTGAGCAAGTTTGCTGCTACATAAAGCCTGATATTCCTTTATGCGATGCCCCCATGCACACTATTGTGCATTACATTTTTTCGTTTCTTCCACATCAATCGCTTCAGCTAAGATGCTAATGGGATTTTTAACCAAGTGCGAAGTCGACATTTCTATCTGCCATTTGCACGTCTCACACTCCGTAGCCACATAGTCAGGATTGACGGATTCTATTTGCTTAAAGAGACTCGAGCCAATCTTTTGCGAGCGTTCATAGTTCTCTTTCTTAAAGCCATAGGTGCCCGCGATGCCGCAACACTGACTCTCTAACATCATAAAGTCGAGGCCCGGAATCATCTGCAGCAAATGAACAGAATAAGGAACCCAGCCCATTCGCTCCATGTGACAGGCGGTGTGGTAGGCAATTTTCTGTTTGAAATCCTTGCGAAAGACAAGTTTAATCTCTCCGGCATCCACCTTTTGGCAGAGCCAACGCAAAGCCAACATCAAATGATCGCGCACGTCGGCATTGTCGATGTGCAACAAATGTTGGTATTCATCGCGCATCGTGAGCGTGCAAGTAGAGCTCACCGTGAGCACAGGTTCCTCGCGTTTCACAGCTTCGCGCATCGCGTTGATATTCACTTCGCCCTGCTTTTTAGCCTGCCCCGATAGCCCATTGGCAATCAACGCCACACCACAACATTTCTCTTTCGACAACAAACGCACTCCATAACCACAGGCATTCATCAGCTTCACCAAATCCTTACTCAACTGAGGATAATTATAATTGGCATAACACCCATGGAAAAAGGTCACAAACCGATGGTACTGTTCCTGCTCATGAGCATGCTTCTTATACCATTGTTCAAAGGTTTGGAAGGCATAAGACGGGAACGTGCGATGCTTATCAATGCCCATCACGCTGTGCAACACCGCTTTCATGGGCTTCAATCCCAAAGCAAAATTGGTTAAAGGTGCAAAAGTATGTGCCAACGTACCCACGAAATCGGTGTTGGCTAACATGCGATCGCGCAGACTGGGCGTGTGCGTACTGTAATCAATTCGCGCTGCTTGAATGAGGTCTCCCACCAGCACATGCTCTGGACAAGCCACCTCACAACGCTTGCAATTCAAGCATAATTTCAAGGCTTCATTAAAATATTCCGCACCTTTTAAGCGGTAACGCTCCTGATCGGGACCTGCTTGTTTGGGGCCAGGATATTGAGGTTCCACGGCTGACACAGGGCAATAAACCGTACAGATGGAGCATTTCAGACACTGCTCAAAATTCAATTTGCTTTTGCTTTCTATTTGTGTAGCTTCTACCATCGCTTTTATTTCTTTAGAATGTTGTGGGCAACTTGCAATGCGGTGAGCATAGAGACACCCGTACCATCGGCCAATTTGAACGCATTATGACCGCTAAGAATAGAGCCTGCCGCATATAAATTGGTTTGAACACGTCCCTCGCGGCTCACTAAAAATTGAGAATCGGTGTGCACACCAAACTTCATATAGGGCTGTTCGTCATAGACATAGGCCGCAGTCCAGACCAAACGATCCTGCACGGCATCAACATCGGCATGGAAAATGGGCTCATAGACTTCGTTGTAATTGCTCTTTAAACCACGACTTTGGAATGAACCCGAAGCCAAAACGAAATGGTCGGCATAGAGTTTCTCCTCAACCATCTTCTCGGTCTGTACGGCTACGAGACGATTGTCCTCGAAAACACCTGCACAAACCGTATCGCTCAACACATACAAACCGCCTAACTGCTGGAAATATTGACGCAACTTGGTTTGGATATGTACACCTGGAACCGAAGGCGGCATGGTGGCAACATAGTGCAATGCATGCCGAACATGCTGCTGAAGGTGCACTCTGACAGCGTCATCGGCTAAGCCTAACACCGACGGAAGCAGCAACACCTCGCCTTGAATAGAGAGGGCATTGAGCGCCTGTGCCACCTCGTCTAACCCTGTTTCATCGGTCAACACCTTTGCAATGTTCGTAGCCCGCATCTCAGAAGGACTCTTTCGTGCCTCTTCTAACACTTTCGTTGTGAAAGTTTGCACTTCAACCGCCACGCCCATGCGCTGCAAGTTGGCACTCAAAAAGGCTACAGGCATATCCAAGAAACCGGCGATGTTGGCAATGGTTACACGCTTCCAAGGCAACGTTTCGGGCGTTGTGCTTTGCACGAGTCCGTCCATTGTGAGCCAAGCGGGTTTATTGACGCCGATGGGTGAAAGCCGATAGTGGTTGGCTTCTGCACTGCCTTTCATCACAAGGCCTGCCGCATCGAGCAGCGATTTAGCCTCTTTTGCCAAGCAATCTATTGCATTTAGCTTGTGGAAAGGGTGCATATTACTGAGTAAAGGGATAGCTTTTAAGGGCACATCTACCAAGTTTCCATTTTCGTCATAGCCCAACAACTCGAGCGAACCCGAATTGAAATGCAACGTGCTTTGCCCTGCATTGATGATGGCAACGCGTTGCTTTTGCTGGGCTAAAGCGATGCCACAGGTGAGTCCTGACAGACCACCACCGATGATAATTGTATCAAATTTCATTTTGCAACCTCCTTCTTTTCGTCTGCCACCCGATTAAATCCGCAGAGACTTTCATAAATCATGCCCGTGAGTTGTGCCTCGTTCAGCGTGTCACCCCACGCCACAGGGCGCATGCCTTTCCAACGTTCGGCCATGAAAGCCGTTAAATCCTGCATACCTTTCTGTGCGGGAGTGCTGCCCACTTCACACAACACATTGGCACCACGACAAGCACATAGTTCACCTTGGCAAGTGCCCATGCCGAGCCGTGTGCGGCGACGTAAATTAATAATATGGTGTACATGCAACTGCTCCACAGCGAATTTCACTTCGCCGACGGTCACATTCTCGCACTCACAAACCAAGGCTTTGTCTTCAATAGCTTGCTGACGAATGTGCGAAGTCATCGTGCCATGACGTCCTTCCATCACCCGTTGACTATATTCATAGCTCGTCTTGCTGGTCTTTTCAGTAAGCACCGAGGTTTCAGAACCAGGCAAAGGTGTGGTAGCCGTTTCGCATTTCTTGTCGATGCCCAACTTTTTGCAGGCCAAATCGGTAGCCAACTCGGCCATCATGCGGTAGGTCATCATCTTGCCTCCCGTGATGGTGATGAAGCCTTTGAGGCCATCGCGCGTCTCATGGTCGAGCAAAACGATGCCACGACTGATGCTTCTTCCCGACGGATCGTTGTCGGCTGCCACCAAAGGACGCACACCCGTGTAAGCGCGAAGAATGCGCGTTGATGCCAAAGCGGGTGCCAACTTCGCCCTCCTTAATCAAGATATCCACCTCTTCGGGCGTCACTTGCAGATCGTCAACCATTTCAAAAGGCACGCGATCACTGGTGGTTCCAATGACACAAACGGTATCATCGGGCACAAGAATATCAGCATTAGCAGGCTTTCGGCAACGATTGATCACCATTTGGTTGACTCGATGGCCAAAGATAAGCAACGTACCTTTCGCCGGGAACATGTTAACGCCCACGCCAGCCATGACAGAAAGCTGATGCCCCCAGATGCCGGCGGCGTTGATAACGAGCTGAGCACGTTGCTCAAACACTTCGCCTGTGAGGTTGTTGCGCAACCGAACGCCCTTCATTTCGCCATTTTCCACCACGAAACCCACCACTTCATGATAGGTCAAAGCATCGGCACCATGACGACGGGCATCAAGCACATTGGCCACAGTAAGGCGGAAAGGGTCGATGGAAGCATCGGGAACACGCACGGCACCCGTGAGTGAAGGGTTCACCGATGGCTCGATACGGCGTGCCTCTTCAGGCGAGATAATGTCGGCACGAATGCCAGCTTCTCGACAAGCCGCTACAAATGTAGCCTGGTAATTGAGATCATCTTCGGGCAGCGTAATGAATAAACCATCGGTCTCATCCACGCAATGCCGGGCAATTTTTCGCAGAATCATGTTTTCAACAATGCACTCTCTTGCCGACTCTTTATCGGTAACAGCATAGCGGGCACCACTATGTAGCAAACCATGATTGCGGCCAGTTGCACCATTGGTGAAGTCAAACTTTTCGACCAGTAGCACTTTTAACCCACGCATCGCACAATCTCTTGCTGTGCCTGCGCTGTAATTCCGCCACCAATCACAATGACATCATAAGTTTGTTCTTTACGCTTTTCCATTCGATAGCTTTTATTTTTTCGTATCTCAGTTTTGCATTGCAGTCATATTTGAAGCATTCAAACTTGCAAAACGAAACACTTTCATGTTCTTTCGAAGCAAAGATAAAAGATATTTAGTTACGCTATCTTTTTTGTTAGTGTTTTTTAAGAAAATAATCCGTTTCATATTTCACTCTTGTTACGAAAAGAGCTGCAACGAGCTACATTGTTAATAATCTGTTAATCTTTTTCGTTTTGAAACTATACCTTTCAGAAATTCATTATTTTTTTGTAAAGAACAAAAAAACAAATTATTTTTCGCACAACATGACAAAAGAGGAAAGACATAACGCCATTTTGGAGCAACTAATCAAGACAGATGCTATCTTAGTGTCGGACTTATCAGACAGATTAGCAGTTTCTTCGGTCACCATTCGTAAAGATTTAACGGAATTAGAAAAGGCAGGGAAGCTCTATCGCAGCCATGGGAAAGCCATTGCCATCAACCCTTTTACAGGCAATCGCACCGTGAACGAGAAAGAAAAGCTCTATCCTGAGGAGAAATATAACATCGGAATGGAAGCGGCAAAGTTTATCGAGCCCAACGATTCGATTATCCTTGCATCGGGAACAACCATCCACGCCTTTGCCCATTGCATCAACCCCGCGCATAAACTCACAGTGGTTTCGGCATCGCTACAGGCCTCCATCGCCCTCTCGCAGGAGGACAATATCGACATCATTCAGTTGGGAGGCATGCTGCGTCACAGCAGCGAATCAGTGGTGGGCGAATATAGTGAAAGCATTCTCAACGGCTGTTCGTTTAGCAAATTGTTCATGGGCGTTGATGGTATCGATCTCGATTTTGGCTTCACCACGACCGACATGCGCGAGGCACATCTCAACCAACAGATGATGAAGGCTGCACAAAAAACCATTATTTTGGCCGACGCATCGAAGTTTGGCCGACGCGGATTTGCCAAAATCAGCAACATGGAAGACGTGGATGTCATCATCACCGATGCGCACATCAAGCCCATGGATAGGCAGCGCATTGAAGAATTGGGCATCGAACGGTGATTGTGGGCGAGCCAACTTTGAGATAACGCCACCAGAAGTCACCACAAACAAGAAATCCTTCTCACCAACGCCGACAACAACGGAGGTGAGAAGGATTTTTTTCACGCCGTTGATGACAACCAATGTTCATTCATCAGGCCACGGGAAAGGCTGTCCTGTGGCCGCTGAACACGGGCGTTGTGCCTGCATATCGCGCAACCGTTTGCCCAAAAGCGCAGCCAATTCGCGCACTTTTTGGGGTTGCTGGGCAGCCAAATCGTGCTCTTCGCCCACGTCGTCGGGCAGATGATAAAGCTCCTTTCGCCCAGTCTTATAATTGTAAATGAGTTTCCATTCGCCTAACCGAATGGCGCAATTCAAGTTAATGCCAGCCCCCTTGCCATCCCAGATATTTGGAAAATTCCACACCAACGGGCGCACCCTCGTTGGCTTTTGCGGCGCACACAACAATGGAACAATCGATTGTCCGTCGAGCGTTTGCGGCACCTTGGCCTGCCGAATGCCCGCCATCTCGAGCAGCGTGGGATAAAGATCCTCGATGATGATGGGCGTTTTGTTGCGCGTGTTCGCAGCCACTTTGCCCGGCCACCGCACGATGAACGGCACCCGAATGCCACCCTCATACAGCGACCCCTTGCCACTTTTGAGCGGCGCGTTCTGCGTGTCGGGCGGACCTTCGCGCCACGCTTGCGACGCTGCTAGCCCACCATTGTCGCTCATGAAGATGAGGATGGTGCACTCGGCCTCACCATTCGCTTCCAACCAGCGCATCACATCGCCCAAACTCTTGTCCATCCCCGCAATCAACGCCGCATAAGTCGCCGCCTTGTCGGATAGCCCCTTGCCCACATATTGCGGATAAAAGCGCATGTCCTTGTCGATGGGAATGTGCAAAGCATAGTGCGACAGATACAAATAAAACGGCTGCCCATAGCGCTTGGCCTTGTCCAACGCCCGCAAAGCCTCCTGCGTCAGCGCCTCGGTGGCAAACGTTCCCGTGCCCCAATAGCGCTCCAAACCGGGGATGGCGTTGAGTGCCAAAGGTCGTCCGTCGCGCGAATGACCATAGTTTCGTTCACTCAGATAGGTCGCCAAACCGCCCGCCGCACTGCCCGTGATGTTAACTTCGAAACCAAAATGGCACGGATTTTCGCCCGGCGTGTCTATCGCTCCCCAATGCGCTTTGCCGCAATGAATGGTGTGGTAGCCCGCATGCTTCAGCAGTTGCACAAACGAGAGGGCCTGCGTCGTGCGCTCCACCCCACAACACTCCGCAATACCGTTACAATTCCAATCGGGCACAACCACGCCCTCCTCTTGCCCATCCGTAGGCTTGTCGCGCTGCAAAGTCCAGTTGGTCACCCTGTGCCGCGCCATATTCATGCCCGTCATCAGGCTGCACCGCGACGGCGAACTCACCGGAGCCACATAGGCATCGGTAAACAACATGCCCGACCGGGCCAAACGTTCCATGTTGGGCGTGTCGTACATGCGGTTGTAATCCGTCACCACCTCCGCAAAAGACACCGACGTGTCTTGCCACCCCATGTCGTCCACCATGAACAAAATAATATTGGGTCGGCGCGCCTGCTGTTGTGCATAGAGCGGCCCAATGCCCGCCAAAGCCATGCCTACCACTACACTCATTCGTTGTTTCTTCATTCTATCATCGTTTAGGACCTCGCAAAGATAAGCAAAAGAAACGAATTGCGCCCGATGCAGCCCATGGAAAACGCCACACCAACGAGCGCCTACACACACGCATCATCCACCCAAACGGCGTCAACCGTCCACGCGCAATCCACTCAAACGAAACCAATCGTCTACACGCAATCTACCAAACGAAACCGTAGGGGCGGTGCCTGCGTGCCCGCCCGAACGTCCGCGCAGCGGCGTTTCCATACCAAAAATACACGCATTGTGCGCGGGGGATGAACGACGAATGCGCCCTTGTGGGGCGGCACGGGCGGGCACACAGGCACCGCCCCTACCAATCTCCGTTATACATCCGCGTACAATCCTCCCCAACGACATCAACCACCCAAACGAAACGCGTAAACACCCCCCCACACAACACATCGGGGGCGGAAATGCATCGCGCACTCCCGCCCCCATTCTTTAAAACAAGTTTTGTATGCAAACTGGCATCGAGATGATGCCCTTCTGTTTTAAAGAAGTTATTCTTTCGGCGTCACCGTAGCATCGCCTTGCCCTTTTCCGCCCGGTTTATCCTTGCCGTCGCCCGGCTTTGCAGCATCATCGCCCGGCTTCTTGCCATCGGGTTTCTTCCCGCCGTCGCCCGGTTTTCCACCGTCGCCGGGCTGCTTGCCATCGCCCTTTTTCTTCGCCTTGGGCAGCACCTCCTGCTTGTAGTGCTTCACCTGCTCGTTCATCTTGCTGATGAAATCGGCATAATCGACCTCGCCCTCGACCACCGCCAAGGCATTCACCTTTTGCACCAACGTGCGATAGGCCTCGTCGGAGGCGTGTTGCGCCTGCTTCAACTGACCCACAATCTGCACTGCACGGTCGTTGGCACGCGCCCGCGTCACCTCGCGCAGCTTATCGTTGGCCTGCTTCATGGCCTGCACCACGGGCGTGAGAGACAAGGCCGTGACGTCGGCAGCCGATTTCGTTTCCAAATCGCTAATGAGGTTGAGCAACAGCCCCGTCTCGCGGTCCAGCTGCATCTTGGGGTCGATGTTGTAATCCTTCAGCAACCGTTCTAACCGCTGAGCGGCCTTCACCAGCTCGGCATCGGGATGGCTCAGGAAAAACTTGATGGCCTTGCGCAGCGCCTTGTAGTGCTTGTCGCGCTCCGTATCGAGCGTTTTGATTTCGCCGCTCAGCAGGTTGGCTTTCGACAGTGCCAGCGCATCGTCCTCGGCCTTCAGCGCCGTTTGCAGGGCCGTCAACTCGGCCGTCACCTTTGTTTTTACTTTGGCATCGGCCGTGGCGAGCCCCACCGTGTCGGTGATGAACAAAAAATGGGAGCCACTTTTCATGTCCTTCAATTTAATTGCTTCAATCTGTTTCATTGTAACTTTATTTTTTTAAGAATAATATCATGATTTAGTGGATAAAATCGAAAATCCCCCCGGGGACTAATGCGTTTCCGTTTGGGAATTGCAAATCCCCCCGGGGACTAACCCGTTTCCATTCGGGAATTGAAAAATCCCCCGGGGACTAACTCGTTTCCGTTTGGAAATTGCAAATTCCCCCGGGGACTAACTCATTTCCGTTTGGAAATTGCAAATCCCCCCGGAGACTAATGCGTTCTTACTCAAAAACAACCTCTTTCCATTTAAAAATGGATGAAAGGAAGAACGGTTGTGAGATCGGTCTTTTGAGGGAGAGGACAATTAAAGATTTTTGCATTATAGTTAGCATAGAAACCAAGATAATGCCCTGCATCTATCTCTGAACTCGTAGCGAAAACATACCAGCTTTGTTTGTAGGTACCACCAGCTGCTGTCATAGCTGCACCATAATCAAAGGTGCGATGTCCAACACCAACTCCAGTTCCAGAACCAGGCAATGTCGTGATGCCACCAAAAAGGTCAATCCACTCTTTTGCACTGGGGAGAAACCATTTTCGACCAACTATGTCGCCCGTGAGCGTGATACCTTGTGCGGCCAATTCGTCGCCATAATGTGCAGCGGCATAGTAGGCCGGGTAGCGGGTCTGCTCGTTGGCTTTAATGGTGACGCCATCGTGACTCACCTCCCAAGTATTCTTATAGCCATCGTCATGTTGATAGGCTTCTGCATATTGTTCCCATCCGTTAACACGAGCTACCGTGGGTTGGAATTGGTTGTCCAACGTGGTGTTGCTGGTGCCCATTGCATACTCAACAGTTCCGCCCTTCACTTGGCTGATGGCTGCGGCGGTACCCTCCTCGCTGTTCGTCTTTTCTTTCACCACCACGCCGATAGGTGTGCGCGTGCCCTTCTCGGCCAATGCGCCGCAGCTGCCGTCTTCAAAGAGATAGAGGGCGGGGGTTGGTTTGAGCTTGAGGTTGATGGTGTAGGTGCCGTTGTCCTTGAGCACAGTGTTGTGGTCGAAACGACAACCAACGGTTTTGCTCACCGTCTTGCCATAGATGGTGCCTGAGATCTTTAAATCTACTCTATCCCAAAGATTTTCATCCCAGCTAAGATATTTGTAGTCGCTCAAAAACTCGTTGGCTAATGGATAGGTGACCGATGCCTGCGTGCGCGTTGAAGGCATGGTGTAGGTGTCGGAGACAAGACCCATCATTGCAGTGCCAGGGCCTTGAAATCCGGTTGGAATTGTGAGGTAATGATAATGATTACTGGTTGACCCAAAATCCATCACTAACTGTACATTGGTGAGCTGATTAGTGTAGCCGGTTATTCGAAAACGAACACGTGCCTCGCGGTGATACATCAGGAAAACAATCTGCTGGTCGTCGCCCGAAAGGGTGATCGGGGCTGTTGCGCCAATCATTTCTTTCTTGATGTTGATATTCGGAGTGATTATACTTCCGGTTCCATAAGTCGGATCTAAGCTGACGCCGTCCGTGCAGCAAACAAACCTGTAGGTGCCGGCCTCCAACTCTAAGCGTGAGCCGGCATCGGGGGTGAAAACGCCACCCACCACGTTGCCCGATAGCTTCTTGTTGGGGCCGATGAGCATTTGGTTGGTGTTGGCATCGTAGGCGTAGATGTTGTAGTGCCCGTCGCTCACCACGGTGGCGCGCGTCTTGGGAGCGGGGGTGCCTTGACTGATGGAGACTTCGGCTTCGAGGCCGTCGCCCAAATCAACCGTGCCCGCGGGAATGGATTGTTCCATTCCGCCCGCACGTGTCTGGGTGGTTGTCTCAACATCGAATGGCTCTTCGTTGATGACTATTTTCAGCTTGTCGCCTCCCACTTCGATGAGTTGCTTGCTGGTGGTGATGTTATCTTCGCTGGTGCATGCCGTCAGCACAGCCAACAGCAACAGGGCGAAGAGGCCTTTGTTTTGTTTTATGTTCATCATTGTTCTTTCTGCTTTTGTGTTGTTAAATATCAATATTGCCGGCATCAATGTCTTCGTTGTTGCTCCAGTCTTCCTCGGTTGAGCCCGGCGTCTTTGGCGTCACCCTCGTTTTGGGTTCGGCCACAGGGCGGATGGAGACCCCGCCCGACGTACCGTAGCCGACCTGCGTGTACACGTACCTCTCCCGATAGAAGTTCAGGCAGCAACCGCCGCCCACGTCGTTCAGGTGTGCCGCCCAATAGTTGTTGCCGTACACGTAGCTCAATGAACCGTCGCGGTAGTCGCGAGAAGCCGAAGCAGGGAAAAATACGGTGGCATCAGGAGAAGATCTCTTGTTGTTGAAGTTCCACCCGTTGTCCCAAGCACCGCTGACATTCACCATACCTTCGTACTGAACAGTCGCCGTGAAGCCGGTGAAAGCATTGGAGGCAGGCATGTGGAAACCTGCGGGGCAGGGATCGTAGATGGTCTTGACCACGGCATTGTCGTTATAACTGGTAGTGGTGTTGTCCATCGACCAGAGGTTGTTGTACAGATCGTAGCCGCCGTACCAACTTGTGCCATAATTGTAGAAAGTCTCGGGATGCTGGATGCCGTTCATAACGGACATGTTATCACCGCCGTTCTTGTTGAAAGAGCCTTCGGCCGTGGCATCGGTGCCGGGGAAGGCATCCTTTGCGACCGAACTGGTAGAGGGTGTTATAGCCTTGCCGCGCCTTACCCGGATTCTGCGTAATAGTGATGTAGGCAGACTGTTTCACGCCGCCATTGGCAACGGTCTGCTCCACCGTCACCCTGACCTTGCGGGGCGAGGTGTAGCTGGTACCACTCAAAGCGGTGTATTTCCAGCCAAGGTTCTCCTGTGTGAACTTGTATTTATAGCCTTGAAAGTTTGTGCAAGTGACGGTGTTGAGCGCATCGTCATGAGCAAACCACAGATGCCACGACCAAACGACTGTGCCGCCCTTCATCACAGCGATGACGGCATTGCCGTTCTTGATTTATCGGCGGGAACTTCGAACTGCACGAAAGCATTATTGTTGGCATCGCGCACAATCTTGGTTGCGCCAAACTTCACCAATCCGGCTTCATCTGCCCAAACCACCTTGGCATTGTCCACCCCATGGTTGGCTCCACTGTTGGTCTTCTCTATCCAAGGGTTGTTGATGTCCTGACCGGCGTGGTCCTTGAAATGCTGAAGCACATGAGCGCCGGAAACGGAGGTCTGATAAGCATGACTGTTGGTTGTACCGTTCTTGATGGCATTGCCATAGACCAGCGGGATGCAATAGTGTCCCGGGGCAGAAATGAGATAACAATTCGCGGTCTCTTCAATATCATCGCGAGCACCATTTCCACCCGGGTTTGCAAGGTTATAAGGGTTACTTACAGTGCCTTTGGGCGTAGCTTCCTTGAGCACTTGGTTGTAAGCGGCAAGTTTATCCATAACAGTAGGGTTCACTGCGGTGTTGCCTACTTCTGCTGCTGTGCTACCATTACCCTGGTCGGCAATATTGCCTAACCAAGCGGGTTTTGCTGCGCGCGTCACCCAGTTATTGGTGGTATAATCCCACCTCCTCGTATTTGGTGACCTTCCAGGCTACGGGCTGTTTCGTGCCATCGGGTGCCTGACGATAGCTCGTCACTTCAAAAGCAGCCTCGTTATTGGTTTCGTTACCTCGATAATCAAATGTCTTGTTCTCTTTTGCCAACGTGAAGATATAACCCCAGCTCGAATTCTTCTGCGAAAGCTTATATTCGCGTGTGGTGTTGGCCTTCCATTCGCCTGTGAGTGGAAATGAAACATGCTTGGTAGAGCCACCTTCCTCGTAATAGATTGTAACCTTAGCATGATTGGTTTCCGTCTTAGCGGGCAAAATTTGCGGAATCATCAAGAATGTATAAGCATCGCGTCCTGCACGATTGTTGGGATTTGTCGCAGGATTGAGTGCTCCGGCCAACATCGTGTTGGGCATCTCTGCAGCATTCATGTTGATCCCATCGAGCGTTACGGTGGTTGTGGCATTGTCAACCGACGTCCATGTTCCCATTGCATTCAACGCATTGGGCAATTCGTAACGACCTTTGTATTTCACACCCGATACTTCAATCTTCTCAATGGTGACAGTGAGAGGTTGCTACCAATGGAGAACTTCACAGCCGCTAAGGCATGCGTGAACTTGAGGTTGCTCGTGGGATCGTTGCCATGCTCATAGTGCACCTCACCCGAGCAGGCTGTCATCAAGTCTACTTGGTCAACCACATTGCTCTTTACCTCAAAGTCCACATAAGGCACCTGCGCATAATTGCTCGGTGAGAGCGTGATGCCATTGGCTGCCGTAGCCTCAGGAGACACAGCATAGAAGCGACCATAAACATTCACTGGCCAGTCCCAATCGTAACGACTTTGCAACGTGCCATCGGGATTGGTCTTCTCACCATGAAACCACAACAATGCTGTGCTCGGATTAGCTGCAGCCGTAGGACTTGCCGCACGATAGCCAATCGAGGAGAAGGTGCCAAGTGTGCTGGCGGTGAGAATCGTTCCACGCGTCTTCGCATCTACTTTCACAGGGTTAAGGCCCTCTACGGTCGACTCAATCAAGCAAAAGTCGTGGGGATTGCTGCCTGTGGCTTCAATCTTGCGCGGAGCAAGATAGCTTGCTGGAATGGACTGCATACTCAAACCGCGCGTTTGCCCTGTGCCGTTTTGTGCCAAGGCATCCATCTGCATATCGCTCACATTGAATGCTAAGGCGGTACCTTGTGTGCTTGTTGGACTTGTCGGTTGCTAAATCATCGTCGGCACAAGCGGCTGCCAAAAGAGCAGCAGCACCAACGGCAACGAGCAAACCTCGACTGCGAAGTCTGCTCCATGCAAGGTTGCTCAACTTATTCTTTATCTTCATTTTTTTGTTATTCCTTTTATTTTTACGCTACTTGTTTGCCACAGCAATTAATCTTCATCTTCGATTTCTTCGCTGCCGCCATCATCAAAATCACCCACCGAGATACTACCCTTGTGGCCTGTTTCTCCACCGCCACCGGGACGTGCCACGGGGCTTTTCGTCAATAACAAATACTCTTCCGGCAAAGGAATGACCCTGCAAACCGGCATTTCATACAGCTTCTTTTGTTTCATTTTGTTTGATTAATATAATGACTCATTTAGAGTTATTAATAATTTATACTTTTTCTTATTACACAAAAAGCATCTGCGAAGCGTGTTGAAAACGCCTTGCAGATGCCTAAGAATACAGATAGCTCACGTGCACCGCTACCGCCTTTGCACAAAGACTTAGACGGACAGAATGTATGTGTGTGTGTGTGTGTGTGTGTGTGTGTGAGTTACACTTTTATTTGGTTCTACCAAATAAAAGCTGTTAAAAGTTTTGTAATTTTGCATAACTCCTATCATTGTAACACGTCTTATTTTCTATTTAGAAAGTTGATGCCGTAAACGAACATCGGGTGCAAAGTTATAAACTTTTGGCGAGAGTGGCAAACAATGCTACCGAAAAATCGATTTATCCATTTTTCTTGTAACTCATCACTGCCCAAAAACCCATGAGACTATCGATGACCGTCAAGGCCACCACTTGATGGAAAATGCTGCCGAAATTGCCGCCACGAACGAACACCGTGCGCATGGCATCGATGAAATAGCTCATGGGGTTGACGTAGGTGGTGAGATAGGCGACGACGGGCATGGAGCGCGTGGGGGTGAAAAGCCCCGAAAGGAGCAGAATGTTCATCACGAGAAACCACATCACAAAGATGGCTTGCTGCATGGTGTCGCTGCGGTTGGAGATGACCAAACCCAACGACGAGAAGAAGAATGCCAGCAACATCACCAACAAATAGACCCACGCGATGTTGCCCACGGGCACGATGCCATAGAGCAACCACGCCACCAGCAGGCACATCGTGGTGGCTAAAAGGGCGATGAGCCAATAGGGAATGAGCTTGGAAAGGATGAAACTGCGGCGGCTCACGGGCGTGACATTCATCTGTTCGATGGTGCCTTTCTCCTTCTCGGCTACGATGTTGAGCGTGGGAAGGTAGCCCGTCATCAGCATCATCACAATGCCAAACAGCGCCGGAATCATGAATAGTTTGAAGTTTTGCGACCTGTTATATAAGGTGTAGCTATGGAATCGTTCCTGGATGGCCTGCGCCTCGGGCACCACTGCCTGCACAATGATTTGCGAAAGATAGAGGCTCCCAATGGCACCTTTCGTGCCATTCACCGCATTCGCAGCCACCAGCACGTGGGGTGTGTGCCCTTGTTGCAGGTCTTTGGCAAACCCTTGCGGAATGACCACCACACCATCCACGCGCGATTGCTCCACATTCCGCAACGCAACGTCATAAGAGGGTGTCTCGCCCATGAACCGAAAGTAGCGGTTGGCTGCAATGGTGTGCACCAACTGCTGTGAGCGTGCGGAGTGATCGTTGTCGACAACGGTCACAGCAATGTTCTTCACCTCCATGTTCATCACCCATGGCATCACGCACATCAGCATGATGGGAAACATCAAAATCAACCGCGGCAAAAACGAATTGCGCCTGATTTGCAACCACTCTTTCTGTAACAGATATTTCAATACCATCGCCTTTCTATTCTAATCGTGTTTTTAAACAACCGCAATGACAACGTCAGCAACACCACCAACATGCCGAGCAGCACCATCATCTCGCCCACCACTTGGCCTACGCCCACGCCCATAATCATCAGTTTGCGCATGCCGCTGATGTAATAACGTGGGGATGATGGCCGAAAATCCACTGCAACACCTCGGGCATCGATTCCAAAGCGATAGATCATACCCGACAACATCACGATGGGCATGAGCAGCAACATGGCCGAAATCAGCAGCGCCGCCAACTGTGTTTGGGCCACGTTGGATATCAACAGTCCCAACGACAGCGCCAAAAAGGATGTAGAGGGTGGACAACACAATGATCCAAAACAGCGACCCCACCACCGGAACGCCCAACACAAAGGCGGCTATCAGCAGGATCAGCGCGAGGATGCCAAACGCAATCACCAAATAGGGCACCAGCTTTGCGGCAATCATCAGCAGCGGACGCGTGGGCGAAACGAGCAACACCTCCATCGTGCCTTGCTCTTTTTCGCGCACAATCGAAATGGAAGTCATCATCGCACACACCAACATCAACAGCATGCCCATGATGGCCGGCACAAAGTTATAGGCCGATTTCAGCTGCGGGTTATACAACATCTTGGTAGAAACCAGCCCATCGCCCGCATGCATCACCACGGCTTGCGCATAGCTTTGCCATTGTTGTGCCATGTTAGGGTCGGTTCCGTCTACCAAGAACTGCATGCTTGGCACGCCCACCGCGTTGCTTTCGCCAAAGATAATGGCCATGTCGGCTTGCTGATGGCGAATGGTTTGCTCGGCCTCGGCAGGCGTATGCACCATGCCCACCAATGTGAAATAGCTTGAAGCTGCCAGCCTATCCACGGCCTGTTGCGCCCCATCGCTCCACGGACTGAGCACTACCACCATGCGAACATTCTTCACATCGGTGCTGATGGCATAGCCAAAGAGCAGCATCATGGCCAAAGGCATGCCGAAAAGCATGAGCATCGTGCGTTTGTCCCGCAAGATGTGGTGCGCCTCTTTCAATATAAATGCATAGAATTGTTTCATTGTCTCAATGTTCTGAACGTTGGGCTTGTCGCGCCAAATAGGTAAACACATGGTCCATGTCGGGCTGCCCGAGCGTGTGCTTCAGTTCTTGTGGAGTGCCCATTGCTTTGATTTTGCCGTCGACCATGATGGAAATGCGGTCGCAATATTCCGCCTCATCCATGTAGTGTGTCGTCACAAACACCGTGATGCCGCGGGCTGCTGCCGCATAAATCAGCTCCCAAAACTGTCGCCTTGTAGCTGGGTCAACGCCACCTGTCGGCTCGTCTAAGAACACAATCCCTGGGTCATGCAGAATGCTTACCGAGAAAGCTAACTTCTGTTTCCAACCTAAAGGCAGGCTTGCCACCAAAGCTATTACGATGCGAGGCAAACTGCAACTGTTCGAGCAGCTGCGTCGTTTTGCGCTTGATGTCGGCATCTTTCATGCCATAAATGCCGCCGAAGAGCCGGATGTTTTCGGCCACGGTGAGGTCGTCATACAGCGAGAACCGCTGACTCATATAACCTATGTGCCGCTTGATTTGCTCGTGCTCGGTGCAAATATCAAGACCCACCACGTGGCCTTCGCCGCTCGTAGGTTGCGACAAACCAGCCAACATGCGCATGGCTGTGGTCTTTCCGGCGCCGTTAGCCCCTAAAAACCCAAAGATTTCACCGCGCTGAACGCTGAAACTAATGCCATCGACGGCATGGAAACCGCCAAAACTTTTCACCAAATTCTTCACCTCAATCACGGCTTGTGTGCCAACGCCTTCCTGACCAGTATCCCCCAAAGGGTGTGACTTCTTGATGGGGGCTGGATTGAAAACCGCACGGAACTGCGTCAAAATCTCCTCGGGTGTGCCAATGCCTTTCACCTCGCCTTGCGACAAGAATGCCACGCGGTCGCAACATCTCACCTCATCTAAATAGGGCGTAGAGGCCACAATCGTGATCCCCTTTTGCTTCAAACAGCCCAACATCTCCCACAGTTCTTTGCGGCTCACAGGGTCAACACCCGTGGTGGGTTCGTCAAGAAAGAGCACCGTCGGGCGATGGATGAGCGCGCAACACAGTGCCAACTTCTGCTTCATGCCGCCCGAAAGTGCCCCCGCCTTGCGCTGCCGAAAGGGTTCAATTTGCGTGTAAATGCTTGCTATTGTAGCGTAGTTTTCCTCGAAATTTGCACCAAAAAGGGTGGCAAAGAAGTGCAGATTTTCTTCAACGGTGAGGTCTTGGTAGAGCGAAAACCTGCCGGGCATATACCCCACCCGACAGCGAACGTCCTGCATTTGCGTCACCACATCGAAACCATCCACGCGCAATGTCCCGGCATCGGGCACCAATAGCGAGCACAACAAGCGATACATCGTGGTCTTGCCCGCGCCATCCGGCCCTATCAATCCAAACACTTCGCCGGGCTTCACATCAAAACTCACGCTGTGCAAAGCCCGCACCTTGCCATAACTCTTCGTCACCCGACACACCTCTATGGCTTTCATCATCAGTCGTTGAATTTCACTTCGCCATACATTCCAATCTTTGCATAGCCGTCATTCTTAAACTTAATCTTCACCGCATACACCAAATCGGCACGCTCATCATCGGTTAAAATGGTTTTAGGCGTGAACTCGGCGCGGCTCGAAATCCATGCCACTACCCCGCGATAGGTGTGCTTCTGCTTGCCTTCTCCATAGTCGGCCATCACCATTACGGTCTGCCCCACGCGGCAATGTTTCAGCTGTAACGAGGTAACATAGGCGCGAAGATACATCTCATCCACGTTGGCGAGCTTCAACAGGGGGCGTCCCGGCGTGACAAACTCGCCCGCTTCGGCATATTTTTCGAGCACGGTGCCGGCACGAGGAGCCACAATCTGCGCATTGTTGATTTGGTCGGCCAGCTGTCTTTGCTGCGCTTCCACCCCTTGTCGCTGCGCTTCAATGCCGCGTGCCTGTGCTTTCAGCGCAGCATTGTTGCTGCGAATTTGCTCGCGGGTGGCTTCTAATTGCCGCTGAAGCACCCTCACCTGGTTGCTGATGTCGTCCAATTGCTTGTGCGGCACGGCCCCATCCTTCACCAATTCGGCAAAGCGTTGCTGCTCTCTTTGGGCGTTGGCCACCTGCTGTTCGAGCGAAGCCACCTGCTTTTGCAAGTTCAGTTGCTTGGCATCGGTAGCCGTCTCCGTAGCCGACAGCTGTTGCTTCATAGCCACCAACTCCTCGCTTTTCTGCCGCAACTGGTAAGCATCAATCTCACCCAACACCGCGTTGGCCTTCACATTGTCACCTTCTGAAACCGTAAAACTTTTCAATTTGCCAGCCAACTGTGCCGACACCGTCACCTCGGTGGCTTCAAATGTGCCCGTTGCATCAAAGTCTTGCGCTTGGTCTCCACAAGCCATCAGGCTCAACACCAACGGGATTGCTACGATGATCTTTCTCATATTTCTTGTTTTTTATAATCCATTTACCGTGTATTTCAAATCACTTTGCGCCTTGAGCAGGTTGATTTCGTGAATCGATTGCTGCGTCTTGGCCGCATTCTCCTGGTTGATTTCCTGCACCAATCGGTTGCTGTCAATCAACCCATGTGCCAATTTCGACTCCGCTGCCTTGCGTACCCGTGTGCGCAACGCAATGATTTCGTCGTCGTTTTTCATCAACTTTTCATACCGTTGAATGGCCTCTTGCTGTTGCAGTTGCTCCAAACGGTTGTTGAAAAGAAACGCGTTGCGCAGGTTTTCGGTCTGTGCGCGTTGCAGCTTCAACTTGTTTTGGTCATTCTTATGCGTGTAGAGCGCACCCACATTCCACGTGAATTTCACACCCGCCAGCGCATTCCAACTGCCTTTCGCCCCATCATATCTTCAAAAAGATTAAGTCCCGGATAACCATAATAGCCTTGTGCAAACAGTCCTATGCGCGGCATCAGCCCGGCATGGAGTGCCTTTTCTTGCGTCTCGGCCAACTGAATCTGGGCTGCAAAAAGCTGCATCTCGGGACGATGGTTTTGCTCTTCCGCCGTTTTTCCCATCACAGGCTTTTCGGGATGGCTCACGACGATGCCGCAAAAGGTGCTCAACAGCTGCTGCATCAAATGGGCCTGCGACTGTAATTGCTCGCCCGTCTGCACGGCATTCAACCGTTCAGCTTTCACATTTTCTAAGTCACTGACAGCCGCTATGCCATTTTTCACCATCGCAGCCAACTGGTTTTCGCTCGACTGCAACAGGTCTTGCACATCGCGATTGAGGCGCATTTGCTCGTGAAGCAGTAGCCAACCAAAATACAACTCGTTCACCCGCTGCCGCACAGCATACAGGTTCACCTCGTTTTGTGCCGCCTCAACGGCACCTTGTTGGCGCACCATGCGGCTCTGTTCGCGCATCATACCACCGTCATACAGCGTTTGTTGTACATCCACGCCCACACGATATTGCGTTTTGCCGAGTCCTTTCATCTCAATACCCATGCTGCGATAAACCGTTTTAATGCGCTCGGGACATGCCGTTACCGCATTTTGTGTCGTGCCTTGTGCCGACACTTGTACTTGCGGAAGCCAACCCTTTTGAATGTTCCGAATGGTTAAATCGGTGGTTTTGGCAATCAAATCATATTGCTTAATGAGTGGATAATTCTGCCGAGCAGCCTGCTGACAAGTCTCCAACGATTGTGCCTGCCCCATCAAAGACACGCCCCACGCAGCCATTATCAATAGTTTCTTTTTCATCTTATTTATTCTCTCTTTATTCATTATCTATTGGCAAAAAGTCCATTTTCTTCCTTTTTATAATGCAAAGATAAGGTGGTTCCTCCCTGTTTTACTTATCAAATCCACCTAAAAAATTGCCCATTTGTAACACTCTTCGCCCAAAGTGTGCAGTTTTATCCTTAAGAAATCGTAATTTTACAAGCCAATCATACAAAAAAGAAAGTAGCAATGACAACCAAACCCGTACATCCACTCTCGCTCACCGATGTTGACTTTCAGGAATTTGTCAACCAATCAGTGCAGTTTTTCACCCACGACGACTTCGTGATGATTATGAATGTGCGCTTCTATCGGCAACCTTTCTTAAAGCCCAATGAAGTCTATCGCATCACAGAATCACGTCTCATCCTTTTGCTCGAAGGGCATGCACAGGCTAGCATTAATCTGCAAGACTATGCCGTTAGCCAAGGTTCGCTCGTGCTGTTAGCACCCGATGCCATCGTAGAACTCAAAGAAGTGTCCGACGATGTACGCGTGATTGCCATGGTGTTGGGCGAAGAGGTGAAAGTGAAGCAAGATGTCATCCTGCACAATTCACCTACAGAATTTGAGCATTTCCTGCGCCTGTCCTACCTCGTGTGGGACGTGGCACACTGCCAACCCTATCGTCATGAAATGGTTTATCATCTGCTGCATGCCATCGTAGCCAATGCCTTGCAGCTCGACAAGCAACAAAAGCAGTCGGAAGCGCAATCACAACCCGCACGACTGCAGGCGTTGTTTCAAGAATTCAGGCGCTTGGTGGCGCAACATGCCACACAACATCGCACCATCAACTTCTATGCACAGGCGCTGCATATCACGCCCCATTATCTCTCAGCCATCATCAAAAAGGCGAGCAACCAGAGCGTAATGCAGTGGGTGCACCGCGCCCTTGTCCAAGAAGCCAAACTGCTTTTGCAGGCCAACGAGCTGATGTTGTTTGAAATTGCCGACCAATTGAACTTCCCAAGCGCATCGGCTTTCACCAAATTCTTTAAACGCGAAACAGGCATCACCCCTACACTGTATCAAGAACAAACCACGAAAGGTCGTTGATACCTGCAACTATACATCCGATTTGCAGCCACAAACAGGGGCATTACAACAAAGGGTGGCATTCACTCCACAATGAATGCCACCTCTTCAAATTTCGTTTAACTTACGATTGACCAAAAACAACAATTCTAATTGTACCAAACGTCCGTATCAATGATATGAATCTGGGACGCTTCTAATTCCTCTTCCCTACGCAAGTCTTGATAGACCTCTGGGAGTAGCGACTTCTTCGTTTTCATGACCGTCACTGTTTTAATTGTTAATAAATTGAGCTATCGATGACAAAATTATAAGAAAAAAAGTAACTTGTCAATACCTAAATGTAGGTATTTCGCAATTTTAACGTTCATTTTATGTCAAAAAAACATATTTTTTTGACACATTTTTCTATCAAAAAAACAAACAATAGACCACCTATCTTTCTTCACGAGAAACACGCATATCATAGATAAGGAGCTACTTAAAAGCCAGCTATCTTTACGATCATCTTGCTGGAAAAATCACATTCTATCCCACAGGAATGAATGCGGATAACAAGAATAGTAGGGCATGAAGCACTGTCTACGAAGGTCTCTTATCATAAGTTCTTTGCTACTAAAGAATACATCTATCAAAAGCACTTTGAAAGTCTACCTCACCAAGAAAAGCCCTACCAAGTAATTAATATTCCAAACTTGACATGGTTAACGCACACCCAAATTCGAAACAAAGCTACCACTAAGCCTACCTATTCTACCATTTATTACTACCAAAGTATCCCCTTTCGTCTGGCAATATTCACAGCCTCGATAATACTTCCGACTCGTAACTTCTCTCGTATATTTTGCCGATGCCTATTAACAGTATAGACACTGAGGAAAAGTTTTTGGGCTATTTCTTTACTGGAAAGACCTTCACTGGTAAGCCCAAGTATCTCTTTCTCCCGTGAAGTCAGCAAGGAGGCCGTTTCTTTACCTATGGATATGGGGATAATCTCGCCCGTAATACAGTGCTTCATATGAACACGAACGGGCAGGTTTTCGCCCTGTTCCGGAGCTATCTCTATAATACCCAATATCAAATAGTTATCTTCTGTCGCCTCTAAGAACTGCCTTTCATGAATCACCCTCCTATAAATACCATCGGGAGCCAACCCCCTATATTCGTAAATACATTTATATTGAGTCTGTTCTTCTTTGGGATGTGTAGAGAGAAAAGCTGTAATCTTTGCATCAATTTGATTCTTTATAACCAAATCGTCTGGATGAATGCGACTAGCTAGAGGGTAATTCCATATGCGTTCACTACCCTGCTCAGGAATATCGTCATAGCCAAAAAGAGAAAACTTGTCGGAAATAAAATAATAATGCCCCTTCCCATCCACTATATACACTGCATTATTACCTATTTCAGAAAGCATCTTGGCATAGGGAATATATTTCAAAGCAATTGTTTCCAATACATGATGAGTATTCATTTCGTAAATGGTTATTTCTGCGTATTGCACCTTTGGGGTAACCACAGTAATTTTGCACCAAAGTTAAAAAAAATATTTCAAGGAATGAAAACATACAATAGCATTATTATAGGAAGCGGCTTGGGTGGTCTTACTGCTGGTGCTCTTCTTGCACTATGGGGAAAGAAAGTATTAATTCTTGAACAGCATTATATCCCAGGAGGGTGTGCAACTACTTTTAAACGTAAGGATTTCCTTATGGAAGTAGGTTTGCATGAGATGGACGGTCTACACAAAGAGGATTTCAAATATCCTATCATGGAGTTATTAAAAATCTTCGAAGGGATAGAGTTCTTAAAAGTTCCTGAACTCTACCATATAAAAATGGGAACCTTTAACTATGTACTTCCTGAGGGATATCAAGCAAAAATACAGCTCAAACGAGACTTTCCCAAAGAAGCAGAGGCTATTGAATACTTTTTTATCACCATAGAAAAGCTATATAAAGAAATGCACCAAATGCTTCATCACAAGTGGCTTAGCCTATTGATTCACCCTCTGATGCCCTTGCTCTATCCTACTATAGTTAAGACATCGAAACTCAATGCAGGCGAATGGATTGATAAACACTTTAAGGATTATCGTCTAAAGAGTATTCTTACAGCCAATATGTGTTATTATACCGATGATCCTTACAAGCTATCTTTGATGTATTTTCTAATCGCCCAAGGCAGCTACATTAATGGTGGAGGGCATTTTATCAAAGGAGGCTCACAAGCCTTATCCAACTACTTAGTACACTTGATTATGCAACATGGCGGCCAGGTACTTACAGGTAAATATGTAGAAGAAATTCTTATTGAAAATAACCGAGCTGTAGGAGTAACCTATCGGGACACCTTTAATCCAGCAATTCCTACAGAACGCCTTTATGCTGATGCTATAGTGGCTAATGCTGCCATACCCAATATTGTTCAAATGTTACCCGAGCCACAACGCAATGCATTACAACAAAAGATAGGTAAATTACAACCTGCTTGTTCCTTACTCTCCATTTATTTAGGATTCAATACTGACCTGAGAATACTTGGAGTCACACATTATTCCAATGTAATCTTCAATAAAAACAAAAATAGCCTAAAAGAAATGAGAAATGATGCCCATAGTCCTTGGAGTGAACGACCATTTACATTTGTCAACTATGGAGTTATAGACGCACAGCTATGTCCTAAGGGAAAAACAGTCGCGGTAATTTGTACTACCGATTACTTAGCCGATTGGGAAAATCTTACTCCAAAGAACTACCAGATACAGAAAGAAGTTGTTGCTAAAACCCTTTTAACACGTTTGGAAACAGAATATCCAACCATACTGAACTATTTAGAATATTACGAAGTAGCAACTCCAAAAACAATCCGACATTACACACTCAATCCTAAAGGCACCGCCTATGGTTATGTACAATCTATAGGACAAACAGGGACTAACAGGAAAAAGGCTACTGCATCCCCTGTAAAGAATCTATATTTCGCATCGGCTTGGGGGCCTTCAGGAGGTGGCTATTCAGGAGCCATATACAGCGGATTCTTTGCGGCTAAGGCCATGAATAAAAATGTTAAATGGCTCACCTACACACCTTCTAAAATCGAAGATGCTCGCCAAGTAAGACTTCTGCATAAGGAAATCATCGCTGACAACACCCTATTACTCACCTTTGAAAAGCCAAAACACCTAACTTATCAAGCCGGCCAATATGCTATGCTGCAATTACATGAGCCAAAATACACGCAACTGGATATACCTTTACGTCCATTATCGATGGTCTCCCACCCCTCACAAGAGACATTGAGTTTTGCAATGCGTCTTAGTAACAGTGCATTCAAAAGAAGTATCGTGGCGATGTCCGTGGGTGATGTCGCAACTATTTTTGCTCCTATGGGTGATTTTATCCTACGTCCCAGCAGACATATTGTGTTCTTTGCTGCAGGCATAGGCATTACTCCTATCGTTCCCATGCTCAAAGATTTAGAACAACAGCACTTTATAGGGCAAGTGACGCTGTGCTACGCTTGTAAAAAAGAGACAGCAGCTGCATTCCATAAGGATTTACAACTATTATCCTTACCCAACTATACTTATCTCCCAATCTTTTCTCAAACCCAAAAGCACATCAATAGCACTTATGTAAGTGAGCACATTCCTCACCTCGCAGACAGCTTGTACTATATTGTAGGTACCCATTCCTTTGTTCAGGGAATAGAAACTATCTTGCTTGAGCAAGGTGTTCTGAGAGAGGCCATTATAAAAGACAATTTTAATTAAGAACCTATCATGGCAATCTTAGAGCAACATATGTTCTATTCTAACGATAAATAATCATCTTATGATGTCCCCAACCCCCGTTCTAATAGTATATTGCTTCTTTAACAACAAGCCCGATGTACCGCCCGTTTATATTGAAAAACAAAGGGCGTTAAAACAATTTATATGTTCATCTTACCCCAAAAACTCGCGGAAGAAATGGAAACCGATAAGAGAAGAACCAAGAATAGTCCTTATCCTTTCAACAAAACAATCCCACAAAGAGCCTCAAAAAACAGCCCATTTTTACGGCAAAAGCCATAGAGATTGCATGGTAAAACAGCACACATTGCAAGGAAAAAGCATAGCTATTGCAGCGGCAACACACGACCATGTAGCAGCCCTGTGCCGGTTATGATTTATTGTTGCGGCGTCGCTTGATAAATCAACACATCGAAATCGGCAGCGAGTGCATAGATTTTTTCCATCAAATCGGCCACCTGATGCTCATAAGCCACCCACTCTTTATCCGACAGAAAGAAATAAAATTCAAGCGGAAGGCCGTTACTCGTCGCCTCTAACTGGCGCACAAGACAGCTCAAATGGTGATTCACACGGGCATCCTGTGCCAACATCCGCTCCACATACCGGCGATAAAGTGCCATGTTCACCTTCTCACCTTGCAACTCGTTTACCGTGAAATAGCCCTTCTCTACCAACTGCTTTTTTTCAAATCGTCTGTCGCCAACTTGATGTGCCGGAAATCGTAAAACACCTTACGTTTCACACGTCTTCCATCGCTCTTTTGCATGCCCATCCAGTTTTGAAACGAGTCAGAAACCAAGGTTTGTGGTGTAACCGTGACAATAGTGTGGTCGAAATTGCGCACCTTTACCGTGGTCAACGTAATCTCTTCCACCACACCATCGACAGCCGAATTGGGCACTGTGATCCAGTCTCCCTTGCGCACCATATCGTTACTCGTCAGCTGAATGCCGGCCACCAAACCCGAAATGGTATCTTTGAACACCAACATCAACACGGCAGAGGTGGCACCTAAGCCCGCAATGAGCGTCATGGGGCTGCGTCCTATGAGGAGAGCTATCGCCACAATGGCACCCAAAAAGAAGATGACAATCTTCAAAACTCCCCGAAAAGACTTGAAATATTGCTGCGTAGCGGTGAGGTTCTGCCCCCTCATTCCCTTCAAAACTATTCAACAGTGCCACGGCGGCCAAAGTCGCCATCACCGTGATATAAACGGCCGTGGCACGCGACAACGACAAACGAACCCAAGGATATTGATAGAAAACCAATGGCATGAGTGCCCGCACAACAATGGCCGGAATGATGCGACTCACCGACAAAAGCAACAGCGGATTCCATTGTGTGCCTTTCTTCATCACGATTTTTGTAAAAAAAAGGATGAGCTGTCGCCCTATCACAAAACTCAAATAGGCGACAATAACCACAACAAGTGCCAAAACAATGTGCCGCACAATGGGCACCGAGATACCACTGATGCCACAAGTAACAATGAGCCGTTCAACAAACAAACGAATGGTTTCCATTTCTGCTATCTAAACAAATAGGTGGCAAAGGTAAAAGAAAATAGAGAAAAAAGCGGTAGAATGAAGTTTAATTTATGTTTTTGACTATCTTTGCGAACAACCAAAATGAGGAGAAGATGAAAGAGAATGGACACAAAAAGCCACAAAGGGCAGTCATCATGGGCGCCAGTAGCGGCATCGGTTACGCCCTTGCCCAACGGTTGATTGCACACGGTTGGACGGTGGGATTGGCTGCACGTCGCACCCAACCGCTACAACAGCTGCAGCAACAAGCACCCGAACGCTGTTTTTATGCCCCCATCGACGTGACCGATGCGCACGCTGAAGCGCAACTCTTGGCACTCTTTCAGCAAATGGGCGGTGTAGATGTATACGTGCATGCGGCTGGCATTGGCTGGCAAAATCCGACGCTTGTGGCCGAGAAAGAGCTCCAAACTGCCGAAACCAACGCCGTTGGCTTCATCAGAATGGTGGGAACGGCCTACCGCTATTTCGCCAAACGACACAAAGGACACATCGTTTGTATCAGTTCTATTGCAGGAACAAAGGGGTTAGGTCCAGCACCTGCCTACAGCGCAACAAAGGCATTACAAAACACTTACCTGCAAGCGTTGGAACAATTAGCCTACCAACAGCGACTCAACCTCAGGTTTACCGACATTCGTCCGGGCTTTGTCGATACGCCTTTTACTCACAGGGAACGACGCAATTTCCCATGTTGATGCCAGTGGAACGCGTAGCCCAAAGCATAGAGAAGGCCATCAGACGGCAACGACATGTGTGCATCATCGACTGGCGATGGCGTGTGGTTACAAGCCTTTGGCGACTGATTCCCAATGGGTTATGGCGCTATGTGGGGCGCATGCTGCACTAAAAAATTTGGTCTTTTAAGATATAATGTGTATCTTTGCACCGCTAAAGCACGCTAAACCAATGTATTTTTAGGGTGCCCAGCAGCGCAAATTCAAGCAGAGAACTTGCGTCCACAGAATTATTAATCAGACAAAAAGCCTGTGAATAATAAACAACTGCTCATCGCTTTCTTTTTCATGTTAATAGCCATCACGGCACATGCACAACAAAAAGGAAAAGCAACATTTTACTCAAAGCGCGCCACCGGCGCACGAACAGCAAGTGGAGAACGACTGCATCACGATAGTTTGACCTGCGCACACCGCACTTATCCATTTGGCACCCTACTCAAAGTGACCAATTTGAACAATGGGAATACGGTGGTAGTGCGCGTCACCGACCGCGGACCTTTCGCGAAAGGACGTATCATCGACCTCTCTTATGCGGCCGCAAAGCAACTCGATATGCTCTTTGCCGGCGTGGCAACCGTGACCGTTGAACGCTATAATCGTGGTGTTCCCTATGACGATGAACCCGCAATTGATTTGCCTGAACTCGATTTAGAGATGGCTACACAAGGATATAGCATGGTAGACGACTGGAAGGGACGCGACAACATGGTTGACGACAAGATTGAGAATGATGGCAAGAAGATTGCAAATAACCGTAAAAAACAACAGGGGAAAGCGGCTATCATCAATCCCAATGATACGAAAAAGCCTGTCAAAACGCCGAGCAAGAAGGACAAAGAAAACAAATGGAACAATGTGTTTGAACGCATCAAAAAGATTTTCTAATCCACAAATTCTCCTATAAGCCCACTGCGAGTAGACAAAACTGCATTAAAAATAGAAGTAACTTTGTTGCATAAAAATTCATTTTTTGTGATTTCAAATAACTTCTTTAAAGAAAAATTGCAGTTGAGATATGTTTTATTTGGCACTTTCATAAGATATGTATACTTTTGCAATCGATTACTGAATAAATATACATCACAATGAAAGAGAAAAACGAACGCTTGGCAACCTTAAAGATGCTTATCTCAAGTCACGAGCTAAGTAGCCAGCATGAAGTGCTACAAGCCCTACGGAAAGAAGGCTACAACGTGACACAAGCCACGCTAAGCCGCGATTTCAAACAACTGAAAGTGGCCAAAGCAGCCAGCATGAATGGCGAATATGTGTATGTATTGCCGAATGAAACAATGTACAAACGCGTGCACAAACCACTCTCTGCACGCGAGATGCTGCATACACCGGGATTTATTTCGATTCATTTTTCGGGTAATATGGGCGTCATCAAAACGCGTCCTGGCTATGCAAGTAGCTTGGCTTATAATATTGACAATGCCGACATTCCTGAGATTTTAGGAACCATAGCAGGCGATGATACGATTTTTATCGTGATTGATGAGCACTGCACGCACGAGGAAGTTGAGGAAAACTTGAATAGTATTCTAAACTTTATGTAAGGATAGTGCGCGCATCATGAGTTTTATGTAGAACTCAAAAATTCGTTTCCTGATAGAGATACAGAATGCTCCAATCGTAAAAAAATATTATCTTTGCGTTATTCTAAATTAAAATCAGCACAGAATGAAGAAGTTTATAACGTGCTTAATGGGCATAGGATTGTTGATGAGTGGCTGCGGTAGCTATATGGGTGCAGGCGCCTACACGGGGAGTTCTATAGGATCTGTTTTAGGAAGTGCTATCGGAGAATCGCAGGGGGCTATGGAGGTTCCAACCTTGGAACCATTATTGGCATGGCAGGTGGTGCTGCTGTGGGTGCAGCCATAGGGAAAGCTGCTGACAAACGTGTGGAAAGTGCTACAGAAACGCGCCGACAACGTAAAGCAAAACGCTACGAACAACAGCAAGAAACCACACGTCGGCCCTCTGAAACGCCCGACTCCTTGTCTACAACTATCTTCAATAGGGATAGTGTTTCTCATGCAACCTACTAAAGGTAAGTACAAATGATTATTCAAAAAGAAGGTAAGATGCTCCTCCACTAAGCATTATTTGTTCTCGTTAAAAGAAACAAAAAAAGAATGTCCCACTTCATTTTTCCAAGTAAAATGCCTAATTTTGCATGGAAATGAGGCGTACGCTATCCATCATCATGTTGCTGTTTTTCCTGGTAAGTGTATCGGGAGTAAACGTGAATATTCACTATTGCGATAGTGAATTGATAGGCATGACCGTAAATGGCATTCATTTTAAGACAGAAGCTGGACAGGAGATGGCTGACTCTTGCAATGAGAATACGGGCTGTCCGATGTGTAAGCATGTTGCGCATCATTACCAGCTGCACCAGCAATTCATGCAAAGCAGCACGCCACAGGTGCATCCTTTGCTCGTGGCCAACGATTGGTTTCATGGCATAACCATCAACTTTGATTACTTATTATTTAATTTTATACCTGCAGAGGAGGGCAGCAACGGCAACGCTTATGCGTATGTTAACTCCTACCGGGGCTGCCTTTACCTTCCGTATAGCGGACTTCGGGCTCCTCCTACGATGAAACAAGTTTAGTTTCAACATTCTTTTATGGTATAATTTGACCGAACCGAAAGTTTGATTTTCGCAAGAAAAGAGACAGATTGTGCAGATACGATTGGGCGATGCTTTTCTTTTGATGAGTCTTTAGCACGGGTGAGGTCGTTAAATAACAAGTACATTCAATGCACAAAATTATTGGATACTTTCTTCACAACCGTTTAATTACAGCGCTTGTGTTGATATTTATCATAGTAGGTGGGCTCTCTACAGTCCCCTTTAACTGGCATAGCGGTCTCATACCACGCAATCCTGTGGCTGTAGATGCTATCCCCGACATTGGTGATAACCAACAAATCATCGCAACAGATTGGATGGGGCGCTCACCAAAAGATATTCAAGAGCAAGTCACATACCCCCTAACAACGGCATTATTAGGAATTCCCGGCGTCAAGACCATTCGGTCATCATCGATGTTCGGCATGTCATTTATCTATATTATCTTTAATGATGATGTCGACTTTTATTGGAGTCGGTCACGCATTTTGGAAAAACTTAATTCGCTTCCTGCCGGTTTATTGCCCGAAGGAGTGAAACCAACACTTGGGCCAGATGCCACGGCATTAGGCCAAATTTATTGGTATACGCTCGAAGGACGAAACCCCAAAACGGGGAAACCTGCCGGCGGTTGGGATCCCCAGGAATTGAGAACCATTCAAGACTACTATGTAAGATACCAATTAAGTTCGGCCGAGGGGGTCAGCGAAGTGGCTTCAGTAGGTGGTTATGTGAAAGAATATCAGGTTGATCTTGACCCAGAAGCTATGCGTGCTTACGGCCTGAATCTCGTACAAGTCATGTTGGCTGTGAAGAATTCGAATATCGATGTAGGCGCTGGAACAATGGAAGTGAACCGCGCAGAATATTTGATTCGCGGCCTCGGCTACGTCAAAAAGCTGAAAGATTTGGAAGAGGCTGCCATCACAGATCGCCATGGTGTGGCCGTGAGAGTTAAGGATGTGGCTAAGGTTTCGTTTGGCCCTGGTGACAGACGTGGCGGACTTGACAAGGAAGGACAAGAAGCTGTGGGCGGCGTTGTCGTGGCACGTAACGGCAGTAATCCCATGGAAGTCATCAACAATGTGAAGGCAAAGATTGCCGAGATGCAAGGAGGGCTGCCTGAGAAAACGTTGAAAGATGGCTCTAAATCACGCGTCACCGTCGTGCCTTTTTACGACCGTACCAGATTGATTAAAGAGACGATTGGCACACTTGAGAGCTCACTGATGCACGAAATTCTCATCTGTATCATTGTTGTTCTTATCCTGGTGCTCAACCTACGCGCTTCTTTCGTGATTGCAACCATGCTGCCTTTGGCTGTATTAACCACGTTTATCATCATGAAACTCTTAGGGATTGAGGCCAATATCGTGGCACTCAGTGGTATCGCTATAGCCATTGGTGTGATGGTTGACGTAGGGGTTGTGTTCATGGAAAATGTGGTTCGTCACCTAAGTACTACTCCTAATGCTCACGGTAAGCAATTAGAAGCATTGATTTTGAATGCCGTTCATGAGGTTTCGGGGGCGGTTATGACGGGCATGGGCACTACGATTATCAGCTTCCTACCTGTATTTGCCATGCAGGCACAAGAGGGAAAGATGTTTCATCCGTTAGCTTTCACAAAAACTTTCGCACTATTATCGGCCCTGCTCTTAGGCATTTTAATCCTCCCGACGTTAGCTTACTGGATTTTCTCACTAAGGATTCCAAAACGATGGGCATTGAAAATTTTCAAAAAGCGTGTGCCGAGCACCTTCAAATTCATGCATTGGACGGTCAGCACCAATATGCTGATTATTGCTATTGTAGTGCTTTTAGCCACCTATGAGCTTCAAGTGTGTGGCTTCCCTTAGGTCCCCAGAATGGAACGTTGCTCAATTTACTGTTTGTTATCGTTACGGTGGGGGCCATCCTATCTATCCTTTGGCTCCTGGTGCTCAAGTATGAGCAAATCCTTCGTTGGTGTTTGAACCACCGATGGAAGTTTATGTCTATCCCCATATTGACTCTGATTGCCGGCGGAATGATTTGGATAAAGACGGGAAGTGAGTTCATGCCCACCTTAGATGAAGGCACTTTCTTGCTCATGCCCACAAGTATGCCCAACAGTGGTGTTGAACAAAATAGACAGAATTGCAAGATTTTGGACCAGCGCATAAAAGCCATTCCCGAAGTAGAATCGGTTGTTGGCAAATGGGGACGTGTGGAAAGTGCTCTCGACCCGGCACCTATTCAAATGTATGAGATAACCATCAACTACAAACCCGAATACCAATTGGACGATGATGGCAAACGCATTCGCGACAAGAATGGCGACTACATACGTCTGTGGAGAGACGAGATTAAAAACGAAGATGACATTTGGAAAGAGATTGTTAAGGCCACTAATCTCCCGGGATTGACAGGAAGTCCGAAACTACAACCCATTGCAACTCGGCAAGTGATGCTGTCAACAGGAATGAAAGCCCCTATGGGATTAAAGATATATGGTCCTGATTTGGCTTCGATTGAGCAGGCAGGCTTGCAAATGGAGAAGGCTTTGAAAGCGACACCCGACATCAACTCATCCTCTGTGTATTATGATCGTGCAGAAGGAGCACCTTATATAGAAATTAACCTCGACAGAGAAAAACTCGGACGTTATGGCATTCAAGTGGGGACTGTGCAAAGTGTTATCGAGACAGCTATCGGTGGAATGGCTGAAGGAAACACCGTTGAGGGGCGCGAACGATTCCCTATTCGTGTGCGTTATGCACGTGAATTGCGAGACGACCCTGAGGTGTTAAACGGAATACTTGTCCCAACAGCCGAAGGAACACAAATTCCTTTGGGTGAACTGGCAACTTTTCATTTCGTCAAAGGCGCGACGATGATTCAGAGTGAAAACACGTTTTTAACGGGTTATGTCACGTTTGATAAGGTGGGAAACAAGGCAGAAGTGGATGTTGTTCATGCGGCTCAAAAACACATTGACGAGCTTGTAGCTCATGGAAAGATTAAACTTTCTAAGGGTGTCACGTATAAATTTACGGGCACTTACGAGCAACAGATTCATGCTGCAGAACGCCTTCAGGTGGTCATTCCTATTGCGTTGATTCTGATTTTCTTGGTCCTTTTCTTCCAATTTAAAAGCGTCACGGCCTCAATGATACACTTCTCGGGCGTTTTTGTAGCCTTTGCGGGTGGCTTTATCCTGATTTGGCTCTACGGACAAGACTGGTTTTTAAACTTCAATATCGCGGGAGTGAATATGCGAACCCTCTTTGGTATGGGACAAATCAACCTCAGTGTTGCCGTTTGGGTAGGCTTTATCGCACTCTTTGGCGTCGCTACAGACGATGGTGTTTTGATGGGAACCTACATCCATCAGGTGTTCTTAAAACGACAACCCCATAGTCCTTTAGAGATTCGCGAGGCTGTTGTTGAAGCCGGAATGAAGCGTATTCGCCCAGCAGCAATGACCACTGCGACAACACTCATCGCGCTATTACCCGTGCTTTCATCCACGGGAAAGGGCTCAGATATTATGGTTCCGATGAGCATTCCTACCTTTGGCGGCATGTTAATACAGACCATGACAATGTTTGTTGTGCCAGTTTTCCAATGCTGGTGGCGTGAATCGGCCTTGAAACGTGAACAAAAGAAAGTATGATTGTAAACAGAAATGAGCATGAAGAATAAGATTTTATATTTCCTATGCATAGGATTATTCACCTACTATGGCAGTGCTTATGCGACAGGAAAAGACAATAAAGAAGATAGTTTGGCTGTGTATATTGCTGAAGCAATACGCAACAATCCTGCCCTGAAGAGTGAATACCAAGCCTATCAGGCACAAATGGCCAATGCGCAAGGTGCGGGTGTCTTGAGCGATCCACAGCTAAGTGTCGGCCTTTTCCCACAAGCGATGCACCATGTCAATGGAAAACAGCTTGCAACCATAACCATTATGCAGATGTTTCCATGGTTTGGCACACTGAAAGCAGGTCGCGAACAAATGGAATATAAAGCGCAAGAGGCCTACCAGAAGTTTCGCGAAAAAAAAGTTTATTAACAGCTTTCAACGTTGAAAAACAATGGTATTCCATACTCGCAACGCAAGAGAAAGTGAAAGCTGTGAAACAGAAACGCGCGCTTTTAAACGATATTAAAAAGGTGGCTATCTATCTTTATAAGAACTATACTGCAGGGCGTGACACGAAAATGAGCGACCAATTGCGCCTCGATGCAGAAGATGAGCGATTGAAAGAACAAACGGAAAGTCTTGAGACCCAGTTGACTTTACAAAAACAGCAGTTCAACATCACGATGCATCGGCAGCCAAATGCGGCTTTGTCTCTACCCGATTCCATTACGTTACGACAGATGCCCACCTTTAATTGGACAGAGATTGAACGAAACAATCCCAAACTTGCACAGTATTCGGCTATGCAAAAGGCGTTTAAATCACAAGAAGAGCAGGCCAGAGCAAAAGGTATGCCCATGATAGGTGTGGGACTTCAATATATGCTCAATGGGAAAGTTGACATGCCAATGATGCCCAACATGAATGGAAAAGATATGGTGATGCCCATGGTGAGCGTCACAATCCCCATTTATCGTAAAAAGATTACGTCGGCTATCCATAGTGCACAACTCATGGAACGTAACGCAGCCTACAATTATCAAAATCAGTTGGATGCACTTCAAAGCACATATCTCAGCATTGAACAGCGTGCTGACGATATAAAACGCAAATTGAAGCTTTATGAGAGTGAGGTAAGTTTGCTCAACAGAACGCTCGAACTGATGCAAAAAGAATATGCTACAGGGGCGGCATCGCTCACAGATATTCTTCAAACGACACGCGAAGGCATCGACTACGACCTCTTAAAAGCCGAAGCCAATGCGCAATATAACACCATCACAGCAGAGGCTATCCAGCTCCTTGCACGCGATGTGAAGTAAAAGAATGTATAACCAAAAAAAGCAAAAGATGATGAAAGATTTTATAAAAAAACATATCCTGCTATCGTTTGCCGTTGCGCTGACGATAGGACTCCTATTAGGGTGGCTCCTCTTCCGCACCACTCACGCAACAGATGCACACCAACATTCGGGAGGAAAAACGATGTATACCTGCTCCATGCACCCACAAGTGAGACAGGATCACCCCGGAAAATGCCCCATTTGTGGGATGACTCTTATCCCTGTCAACGATGAAAAGCAAAGCACAGCAACAACCGATTCCAATGCTATTGTGATGAGTGATGAGGCCGTGGCATTGGCAAATATCGAGACAGAGGTTGTTGGCAGCGGAGCAACAAACAAAGAAGTGCGCCTATTCGGGAAGATATTGCCCGATCAGCGCTTAGAACAAACGCAGTCATCTTACGTGGAAGGACGCATTGAGAAACTATTGATCAATGCGCCGGGCGACCGTGTTAGTCGTGGACAAGCATTGGCTGTGATCTATTCTCCGACGCTATACGCCATTGAACAAGAACTAATTGCAGCGATGAACTTCCCTGCATCGCCCCAAAAGAAACCGCTGATTGACGCAGCTATTGAGAAGCTTAGACTGCTGAATATCACGCAAGCCCAAATCAATCAGCTGATGCACACACGCAAAGCCTCCCCCTACACCACGCTGAAGGCCAATACTTCGGGCACTGTGATTGAAAAGAATATCAATCCAGGCGATTATGTTAAACAAGGACAAGCGTTGCTGAAGATTGCAAATCTCGGTAAGGTTTGGGCCATGTTCCAAGCGTATGAGAGCGACTTACCATTTATTCATGTTGGCGAAAAGATTCACTTTACAGCCGAAGCGATGCCTGGAAAAGTGTTCACGGGCAGCGTAAGTTTTGTCGATCCCGTGATTGATTCTTCCAGTAGAACGGCTGGTGTGCGCGTAGAAATGAATAATGCAAGTGGAGGGTTTAAACCCGAAATGACCTTGACGGGCAATATTGTGGCCAACATGAAGCAATATCATGGTGAGATTGTCGTGCCGAAGAGTGCCGTGATGTGGACAGGGAAACGAAGTGTCGTCTATGTAAAAGATACGGGAGAAACGCAACCTACTTTCAGATTACGACGTGTAACATTGGGGCCTTCGCTATCCAATGGCTATGTCATCACAGATGGTCTGGCCGAAGGCGAAGAGATTGTGACAAATGGAACCTTTGCTGTTGATGCCAGTGCACAGCTGGCTGGCAAAGAAAGTATGATGGATCAGTAACATTATTTTATTTATTTAATATAACAAGAAAATGAAAAAAGTGATTTTAACAATGCTTGCTGTTGCAGCCATGAGCGCAACCATGCAGGCCAAAACAGTGAAAACAGAAATTCCAATGAAACGGAAATGTAACGAAATGTGTAAGCCACGCATAGAGAAAGCCGCAAAAAGCTGTTCCCGGAGTGTTGTCGGCTACATGGAATTTAAAAAGCACAAAAGCTCACGCTTGTATACGACAACACCAAGACTGACACAAAGAAAGTGCAGAAAGCGGTAGCTGCTTCAGGGCACGATAGTGGTAATATAAAAAGCCTCACAAGCCACTTATAACAAACTTCCCGGATGCTGCAAATATCGTAAGTAAGCAGCAAATGTCAGACTCAACTGGCGAATAAAGGAACGATTATCATCGCCCTCTATTCGATGGTTGGTCTGTCTTTATAAATTCCGTGACTGTAATATTCATCCTCAATGCATATTAGAAAAAAATATAAATCCTTTATAAATCAGCAATTTACAAAGGATTTATAAGTAATAAAAAGCATACAGAAAACCTCCTAAAAAAGTGGTGTTGCAAGGTAGATGAACAAGTATTACAAACGACTTGGGCTATCCCCCACTAAATTTCTACTGACCCCTAATCGTACACCTTCCCAATAGTTTTATTAGAAAGTTCATTTTTAGTATATACTGGAAAAGAAAAATCCCTTGCAAATCAGTGATTTACAAAGGGATTTGTAGTACCCAGACCCGGTACAAGGCAGCGAAAACAAGAGAAACGAAAAGAATGTATAATACTGATAATCAGCATTTTAGACTTTTCCTATTTTTGCAAAATTAGCCCATTTTTGCCTGTTTTTGGTTAGATAGTACACTTTTAGTACACTTTGATATTCGAAACTTTTTAGTATCTTTGCAAAATAAGAAAATATCTGAAAATAAGCGAGTTAATAATTTTACTCGGTTTGATACGCATTTAGGTACATAACTATCAATTATGGCAAAGTTAGAGAATAAAGCAAAGGAAAACCCGAAATTGGAGCAAAATGTGCTTGCTGATGGTCGGATTAGCCTCTATTTGGAGTATTATCTCGGTAGAGAAGAAACGCCTGTTTTGGACGATAATGGCAATCCTGTTTTGTATGAAACAGGTAAGATGATGGGCAAACCAAAAGTTCACATCAAGCACAACAGGCGAAAAGAAAACCTGCAGTTGTATTTAATCGCTAAGCCACGCACTCCTGCCGAGCGACAGCAAAATAAAGAAACACTTGAATTGGCTGCTAAAATTCGTGCAGAGCGTGAACAACAGTTTAAGGAAAGTATGCTCGGCTATCGTTTGAAAAAAGATAGAAGTATCAACTTCTTAGACTACTATCAGGCTTACATAGATAGTTACACGAAGAAAGACCTGCGCATGATTAAGATTGCCTTGAATCGTTTTAAGGACTTTCTGAAAGAGCACTACCCTCTCTATGAGTTTAGTATCAAGCCCGATTTGATAACCAAAGAAATGATGGAAAGGTTTGTAGAGTATCTGCAATCACGGAGTATTGGTGAAGGTGCAAAGAGCATTTACCAGCGTTTCAAGAAAGTGGTGCGCTACGCCGTTGACCATGAAGTGATGCTGAAAGACCCATGTAAGGGAGTTGTGTGCAAGGTTGACGAGCAGATTTTGCGTAAGGATGTATTGTCTATGGACGAAATCCAATCTTTAATTCAATGCCATTACGACAACGAAAACCCAAATGTTAGACGAGCATTTATTCTCTGCCTGTATTGCGGTCTGCGTTTCTGCGATGTGAAAGACCTGACTTATAAGAACATCGACTACACCAACCATCTGTTGAAGTTTGAGCAGAATAAGACCAAAGGACATTCTGCTAATAGCGGTGTGGTTATCCCTTTGAACGATGGTTTGCTTTCATTGATAGGAGAAGCTCCCGAAGACTTAGATACCTCCATTTTTAATTTGCCCACATACGAGAGTTGTTGCAAGTCGGTAAAACGGTGGGTAAAGCGTGCAGGTATCAATAAGCATATCAGCTGGCATTGCGCCCGCCACAGCTTTGCCGTGAACATCCTGAATAATGGTGCCAATATCAAGACCGTTGCAAGCTTGCTAGGACATAGTGGGTTGAAGCATACCGAGAAATACACTCGTGCTGTGGATAAATTGAAGTCAGAGGCTATCAATAGTTTGCCAGAATTGACTACTATGTAAGAAAAATAATGTTATATTTGCAAGGAATTTTTTTAAACTTATAAAAATGGAAGACTTTAATTTTTTTCAGAGAACGAGGCGGAAGATGTTGTTAATATAGAATACGATATTACATCTTATCCATCTGATTATACATTGATGGGACTTGTCGAAATGTTTAAAAATGGGGATATCATGATTCCTGACTATCAGCGTGGTTATGTTTGGAAAATTCAGCAAGCGTCACTGCTAATAGAGTCATTTTTAATTGGACTACCAGTCCCCCCTATTTTTCTTTATATTGACGATGAGAATAAAAATTTGGTTATTGACGGTCAACAACGTCTATTAAGCATTGTCTATTTCTTTGAAGGATACTTTGGTAAAGAATCCCAAACTGGGAAGCGACAGGTTTTTAAATTGTCTGGATTAAATCCCCCAAAACAAGTTTTTATAATTGTACTTATAATGATTTAGATGATAAAGATAAAAGGAAATTAGCTTCTTCTGTTCTGAGAGCAATTAATATAAGACAACTTTCACCAGCAGAAGAAAGTACATGTGTATATCATATTTTTGAACGACTTAATACTGGGGGGACACCACTTAAATCACAAGAGATTAGAAATTGCGTGTTTAGGAGCGACTTCTTAAACAAGTTGAAAGAGCTAAATAGGAATCCGTCGTGGCGCATAGTGATAAACAAAAAGAACTAGTTAAAAAAATCAATCAGATGTAGAGTTGATTTTAAGGGTTTATGGACTTGCTTACTATTTAAGTAAATATGAAAAGCCTATGAAAGAATTTCTCAACAAAGTAGCCAAGAAAGAGATGAAAGGCTACTCAAATATTGATCATTTTGCTAGTGCTTTTGAAAGGACTGCTGACTACATAAACTCTGAGCTCCGAGTTAAACCTTTTAATGTGCGCGGTCCTTTCAATGTTTCTTTATTTGATTCTGTATTTTGCAATATCTTATTGCATATAGATAATTTACCATCAAATCTGTCTCAGAGATATGAAGATCTTCTTTTAGATCAAAAGTTTACGGATTTAACAACATTAGCAACTACTGATGAAAAAAATCCTTAAAGAGAGATTTAGCTATGTAGAATCCTTTTTGTTTGGCGATGGCATACACCGATAAGTTTCTGCCTACAGATGAGTTAATTAATGAGATTAATACATTAAAACCTCATATTTCGCAAGTAGCTTTACCTAAGTTTACAGGCGCAATATCGGTAAGTGCCGTAACTTCATATGAACTTGCTATAAAAAGAGATACTTATAGATTATGCTCATAGTAAGCATAATTTATTTGGCTGTTTTGTTCAAAATTACCTTTCTAGGTTAAATGGTAGAATAGAAATATCTGACTTAAAAAAGGAAATAAAAAAAATCGACAATGCTTTAGCTGCGAATTGGGAAGAAAAAATTACAGAAGTAGAACGAGTTGAGCCATCCGTGAGATCCTGTTATCAAAACTTGATTCAAAGTAGGCATTCGTATGTTCATGCAAATCGAATAAACCTTGATTATGACGAATGTATTAATGATTTTAATATAGGGAAGAAGATAATAGAAGCGCTGCGTAGTGTTATGGTATAATTGATTTATGACGATACAGAAGTAACACCCGCAAGGAAGACCAGACTTTTTGATCCCAAAAAGCATTCAAATGATCTGAAGGCATTGGCTATCCCCATCGTCGCATTTGCAAATGCTATTTGTCCTCCCCAAGCAGTTCCTATTACTTGTTCTAATGGCAAACGGAGAGGTTTAACAGAAGACAAATACCTAAATAGAATATCGTTTGTTTTATTTGCAAAAATTATTTCTTTAACTTCCGATAATATGC